>Ga0070734_10000032_pt1 | contig 418411 bp, 312 predicted proteins | sample Coa_R1_8_FD_66444 | JGI IMG/M metagenome (GOLD analysis project Ga0070734, IMG submission 66444) | Surface soil microbial communities from Centralia Pennsylvania, which are recovering from an underground coalmine fire - Coalmine... | ecosystem: Environmental > Terrestrial > Soil >...
GCACGGCTTCAGCCGTGCCGACCGTCGCGCAAAAAAGAACTGGGCTTTAGCCCCTGCGATTCGCAGGGGCTAAAGCCCTGAACTTGAGAGTCAGCGTGCGGCACGGCTGAAGCCGTGCCCCGATACGAACCAAGCAGGCGTGGGAACTCTCGATTCTTCACCTAAGCACCAAGAATGCTGTAGACGACTCGCAGACAGCCCACTAGTTCGTCGTGTTGGTTTTGACTCGGGCCTCGGGCCTCATGGCTCGGGCCTAGGTTTTTACACCGGCATGCCCAGGCGACCCGTGGGGACTTGGCGCAAAAGCGCCCCCACGGCGCGCGACACATCGGACGCAGCGCCATCCTCGCTGTGGGGACTATGGCCGCCGCCCTCGATCAGGCGCACGGCGCCGGGACACGCCTGTTCGATCGCCGCCAACTCATCGGGTTCAGTGCGCGGATCTCGGCTGCCATGCACGAAAACCCGCGGCTGCTGAAGTTCGCCCAGGCGGCCGCCGTACAAATCGGGCGTGGCGCGATTTTCGGCGGCGATCCGCAGCCAGGCGTCGGCGTTGAGGCCGACGATTTTCTTCCAATAGTCGTCGCCGTGCTCGGCGGCCAGCGTTGCCGACACGCGCTCGCCCACGGACTCCGGCTTGTTCACCATGTCCTCGAAAAATCCACGCGAGGAGTGTGGTTTGTCGCGGAGAAAATGCGTTGCCTCCATCACCAGCGCGGGAAAACGCTCGGGCGCCGCGAGTCCCAGGAGTGCGGCGATCACCGCGCCGTCCGAGTGTCCCCAAAGCACGCATTTCGGGATCGCCAAAGCGTCGAGCCAGGCGATGGTTTCGGCGGCGGCGCGATGGTGGAAGTCGGTGGGGAGCGATTCGATGCGTCCAGAGCGTCCGTAACCGGAGCGATCGGGAATCAGCACCGCGAAGTCGCGTCCCACGGCGTCGATTTGTTTGCCGAAGGGATAAACCTGATATCCCCAACCGCCGTGCAGGAAAACGAGCGGGAATCCACGCCCATATTGGCGATAGAAAATGCGAACCGGCTCCGATCCTTGCGCGAGCGGCGATTCCCGGAGCGTGACAAACGGCATCCGTTCAGCTTATGCGAGTTAATTCTGCAATGGCCGGGAACTTTTTGGCGGCCCGGCTGCATTGTGCGTTCCTGCACAGACGCAGGTCGCCGGCCTTGATAGCGTGGTCAGTGGGAAACCTTTCCTGAGGAACAGCCATGAACAAGGTCGTGGGAGTTGTTTTGATCGTTCTGGGACTCTGCGGGCTCGTCTGGGGTGGCTTCACCTATCACACCCATAAGACGGTGCTCGACGTGGGTCCGATTCACGCAACCCGTGAGCTCGAACACACCATACCGTTCCCTCCTATCGCGGGCGCGGTGGCGCTTCTCGGAGGTATCGCGTTGTTAATCTACGTTCGCGATAGATAGGAAGGCAATCTCGTGACCGCCTTCAAGCACATTCTGTTTCCCGTGGACTTTTCCGAACCGTGCATCGCGTTTCTGCCGTTTGTGAAGCGCATGGCCGATCGCTTCGGGGCGCGAGCAACCGCGCTCCACGCGATCAACGAAACCGCGATGCCGATTGGGCCCAACGTTGGCATGGTCCAGGCGCCCGAGGACTACCAAACGGTACGCGAAGCGATCGTCGAACGGCTGAAGGCGCTGTCGGGCCCGGTCTCGCCCGGCATCACGGGCGTCTGCGAACCGGGGGATTCTGCAAGCGTAGTCCGCGAGTATGTTCAGTCGCACGGCGTCGATTTGATCATGATGCCTACACACGGCTACGGATCGTTCCGCCGCCTGCTGCTTGGCTCACTGACCGCCAAAGTGCTGCATGACGTCGAATGCCCCGTTTGGACAGCCGCGCACACCGACGATCCGCGCTTGCTCGCGCATACGGATTGTAAGAGCGTGGTCTGTGCCGTCGAGCACAATGAGGAAGGACTCGACGTGTTGAAGCGCGCCACCGATCTCGCCCAGACGCTTGGGGCGAGCCTCTGCCTTCTGCACGCCGCGCCGGTGATGGATGGAATCATTTTCGCGGATGACGATCCCCGCGAGGTGCGCAACGTGCGGCGGGGAGAAATCGCGAAGATGCAGAGGGACGCCGGCACCGCCTTCGAGGCGATCGTGGAGTCCAAGGAAATCGGTGAACTCGTTCATCAAGTCGCGACCAGCCGCAACGCGGACTTAGTCGTGATCGGCCGCGGCAAACTCCAGAAGGGTTTCGGGCGGCTGTTGACGCGGGCCTACGACATTGTTCGCGAGTCGCCGTGCCCCGTGCTGAGTTTGTAGGTAAGGCGCCGCCGGCCAGGCAGTGTCCTAAATTGCGCGCGACGGCGCGCCCTTGACGGTCGCGAACGCCCAGCGTCGAACCAGCTTCCACGAAAATCTGGGAACTTTTTCCCCTCTCGCGACACTAACAGTAGTGAATGGATCTGACAGGAAGCGACGAATCGCTGATGCTCGAGGTGAAGCAGGGCTCCGAACCTGCCTTCATCGCGCTGTTCGAACGCTACGCCCGGCCGATCCATGGATATTTCCGGCGCCGCATGGGCGATCCGCAACGCGCCGAGGACTTGGCGCAGGAGACGTTTCTCGCGCTGCTCAAGGGCGCGCGGAGATACGAGCGGCGCGCGCTGTTCCGCACCTACTTGTACGCCATCGCGATGAATTTGCTGTCGGCGGAACGGCGACGTGCGGCGAAGGATCGCGGATCTACGACAGATGAACCCGCGACATCGGCGGATCCTGATGCCGTATTGTGGGTGCGCCGTGCCGTCGAGCAATTGGATGACCAGCAACGCGAGGTCTTGTTGCTGAGGGAATACGAGCAGCTTAGCTACGAGGAAATTGCCGGCCTGCTGAATGTGCCGGTGAACACCGTGCGATCGCGCTTGTTTCGCGCGCGGATGGCGATGAAGGAATTGTTGGTGACGCGATGAACACGCATCTTGTCGAACCCGAAATCGTGATGGCGTACCGCGACGGCCAACTCGCGGCCGGCGAGGCTGCCGGCGTTCGCGCGCACTTGGAAACATGCGCCGAATGCCAGGAGATCGCGGCGAGTCTCGATGACGTGTCGGCGCAGATGCGCGCGTGGACCGTCGAAGAGCCATCGCCGCAGTTGGCGTGGCGCGTCGCGGGCCGGGCGGGTAAGCCGAAGGGGAAGTTTTGGTGGTGGCATTGGCCGACGGCGGCTTTGGTGACAGCGGTGTTGGTGGTCGCGGTCCTGCCGTGGAAACGGCCTCCGGCCCCCACCGTCCAGACGGGCTGGTTGCCGGTGGGTTCAGTGCGAACGAGCGAATCCAATTTACCCCTGCCGCCGGCAGAGCCGCGGCGCCACGATTCCGTCGCTGAGATTGGGCCGCAGGCACAGGCACGAACGGGCCAGCTCGGCGGCGTGATCGGAGGCATCGTCAGCGCCACGCCGATGGCAGCGCCTCCCACGTCCGTCCAACGGCGTACCCAAGCTCAATTTGCGATGGAAGCCCGTCGCGGTGCGGCGATCCCAGTCCCAACTGCACCCATGATCGCGCGCGACGCCACGCTCAACCTCACCGTCAAGGATTTTGCATCCGTCCGCGATGTCGTCGAGCGAATCGTGCGCGTCCATCGCGGATTCGCACAGAATCTCGCGCTGACTTATCAAGCGGGCCGCAACAATCTCACGGCGACGTTGCGGATTCCCGATCCCGAGCTTGATCGCACGCTCGCCGACCTGCGTTACCTGGGCAAAGTAGATCAAGAAGCGCAGAACGGCGAGGATCTACAAGCCCAACACGTCGACTTGGCGGCGCGCATCGCCAACTCCCGCGTGGCCGAAGCGCGATTGAAGGAACTGCTGGCGAACCGCACGGGAAAACTTTCCGATGTCGTGGAAGCGGAGAACGAATTGTCCCGTGTCCGCGAGGATATCGAGAGAATGCAGGCCCAGATTTCCTCCATGGAGAATCGCGTGGAGTTTGCCACCGTGAATTTGCGCATCAGCGACACGCCGCCGGTACCCGCGCCGTCTTCCGTGTGGCGTGGGCTAAGCGAAGCGGGCAGGAATGGACTCACAATCCTGGGCGAGGGCCTGATGGGAGTCGCAACGTGGCTGCTCGAATACCTTCCGACACTGATCGTGATCGTGCTGGTCTTCTTTTTTCCCGTTCGTTGGCTGTGGCGAAAACTTCAAGCACGGCCCGCGTTTCGACTTCCGAATTGAGCGCCGGAAATGTACAGGCTAGGATGCCTGTCCTACTTCGCTCGGCCGAATCTGTGCAATCTGTGAAATCTGTGGACGGTTTTTCGCGTTCGAAAATCAGTGGATCGTAAAGCTTCGTTAAGCTAGGTTAAGCGCAGAACTAATTTCAGGCTTCTGTGTTTAAATCACACCATAGGCCCGGTTCTCGCCTCATAGCCCCTCACGCCTCCATTGAGAGGGCCGGGCCTCTTAAATCCCCAGGCGTGTATTTCCAACAACTTCGGTAGGTTCGTTTCGTAATTCTAATGGTCCGGCGCCGCAACCAACGGCAGTCGGACGGCCAGCCGAAACCCGCTCGGAGCGAGGTTCTCCGCGCGCACACAGCCTCCCGCAGACTCTAGAATCTTCGCCGCCAGGGCCAAGTGGACGCTCGCGTCCTCGCCCGAGGAGCGCAGTCGCGTGACGAAAAATGGGTCGAACATGCGCGACAACTCGATTTCAGGGATCGCGCCCGAGGAGTTTGAGAAAGTCGTGACGGAGTCGCTGCCCGATCCTTCGCAGGTGATCGAAACCACCGACCCCGACTCGCTGTATTCGATCGTGGCATTCAAAAGCAGCGTCAAGGCCTGCGCCGTGCGCGGACCATTCACTAGGGCATACAACGGCGGCGCGGTTTTTGTCTGAATCGCGGCTTGAACCGCGACACCCATGCGCTCAGCGACGGGTAGCGAGTCTTCGGCGGCGGCTTCGATCAGCGGCCCCAGCGCGAGCCGCTCGGATTCGGCCGCCAGATCGTAGCGGCCGGTCAATTCCATCAGCACTCTCTTCAGCCGAACCATGCGGTCGGCTTGCACCATCGCTTCTTCGATGGCTTGGCGATACTCTTCCGCCGTCGTGGAAAACTCGAGGCCCAACTCCAGCGATCCATGGAGCGCCGTCAGCGGTTGGGCGAACTTGTGCAACAGCGCGGCTACCCACTCGGCGTCCATCACGATTGAGGGCTGGCCGGAAGGCGCAGGCACGGGTGCGGAACTCATGCCGCAGCCTCGGCGTCCTCTCCGAGCTGGTAGCCGACTCCCCGAATCGTTCGGATCAAGCGCACCTGCGCGCCTTCGTCGACCTTGCGGCGCAAGTAATTGATGTATACGTCGACCACGTTGGTCATCGTGTCGAACGAAAGATTCCAGACGTGCTCGATGATCATGGCGCGCGTCACGCGATGGCCGCGATTCAGCATCAGGTATTCGAGCAGCGCGAATTCCTTGGGCGTCAGCTCGATCCGGCGCTCGCCGCGGCGCACGGTGCGTTCCACGCGATTGATCTCGAGGTCGGCCGAACGCAGCGTCGCTTCGAGCGGCCGGACGCCGCGGCGGATCAACGCGCGAACGCGCGCCGAAAGCTCGGAGTAGGCAAACGGTTTGGTTAAATAGTCATCGGCGCCGATGTCCAGGCCCTTCACGCGATCTTCCACCTTGGCCCGCGACGTCAGCACGATCACCGGCACGCTCGGCTTCTTGGCGCGCAAGCCTTGCAGCACCTCGAGGCCGTCGGCTTCCGGCAAGTTCAGGTCGAGCAGCACCAAATCGAAATCATATTCGGTGGCCATGTGCAGCGCGCCCTTGCCGTCATTCACCACATCTACGGCGTAGTTTTCAGCCTCTAGCCCTTTGCGCAAAAACATCGCGACAGGCTTATCGTCTTCCGCAATTAACACTCGCATTTTTTCTTTCCTCCATGGTCTTTAATGAATCGACTCTCACACTGTTATTTGATCGGCTCAGATTTGGACAACCATTAACGCCCGCCCCAATCAGGCCGATCATCTACGTGAACCCGAACAAATGATTGGGCCGCTAGCGCCTCGGTAAGAGGCGCCGATAGAACGACTTCGCCCCCCGGCACCGCAGCAGCAGCCCACGTGACGGAAAACCGGTCCCCGTTTCGCGCCCGAGTATGCCCACGAGCAGGCTCGGCCGTAGCGGAGGTCCCGCACGAAAGGTGAACACAACGATGCTGGCCAAACCGCTTCCCAATATCCTGGTGGTTGACGACGAGCCCTCGATCCGCGAATTCCTGACGCGCGCGGTCAGCTACATTGCGCGCGAAGTCGGCGAAGCATCGAGCGCCAACGAAGCGATCGAATGCATGCGTGGCCGCCAGTACGACTTGATCCTCTCGGACTTGGCCATGGCGGATGGCGACGGCATGGCGTTGCTGGCGCACGTGCGCGACGCGTTTTGGGACGGCGGTTTCATTTTGATTAGCGGATACGCCACCACGCAGCACGTGATTTCCGCGCTGCGCCAGCAAGCTTCCGACTTTCTGATCAAGCCCGTGATGCTGGCGGATATTCGCGAGTCGGTGAAGCGCACCTACGCACAAGTATTGGCGCGCCGCGAGGCGCACGCGTATCACGGAATGCTCGAATCGAGCATCGAGCGGCGCACGCGAGATCTCGACAGCGCGCTGGCCGAGCTGGAATCGAACTATGGCGCGACGCTCGAGGCCTTGGTGGCCGCGTTGGACGCTCGCGAGCACGAAACCTCCAGCCACTCGTTTCGGGTACGTGCCTACGCCGCACATCTGGCGCGCGAAATCGGCTATCCCGCGGCGTTCCTTGCTCAGTTGGAGCACGGGGCGCTGTTGCACGACATCGGAAAAATCGCCACCAGCGATTCGATTTTGCTGAAGCCCGGCAAACTCACCGAAGAGGAATGGCAAGAAATGCGGAAGCATCCCGTGGAAGGTGAGCGTATCCTGCGTCACGTGGCGTTTCTGGGACCGGCGGCGGTGATCGTCCGCCATCATCATGAGCGTTACGACGGCCAGGGATATCCCGACGGTTTGGCCGGCGAGGACATTCCGCTTGGTGCGCGCGTTTTCGCCTTCGCCGATACGATGGATGCCATGACGTCCGATCGGCCGTATCGAAAGGCCGCCGGATTTGACGCCGTGCACCAGGAAATTATCCGCTGCTCGGGCAAACAATTCGATCCGCACATCGCCAAAACGTTCCTGCGGATTCCCGTGGAGAAATGGCAGGAATTGCGCGCCACGGCCGAAGCGGATTACGCCGCTTCGAGTCGCGTCCTTGAGCCAGTACTTGTGTAGGGCGTCCATTCGAGTGCGTTCTCATTAATGCATTTCGGGTTCCAAGATTAGAATCTCCACAAAGCCTTGCGGCAGAAACGTGTAGCAAAAGCTGCCTCGTTGGAGGTACCTCGGCTAATTCAGGAATTACCCAAAAAGGGAAGGCGAATCGTGCCGAAATGGGCGAGTTGCTGGGGAGACGTACGGAATTTGCCGGACAGTCCTGGGTCCCGAGTCCTGAGTGAAACGCGTAGCTTACTCAGCACTCAGGACTCAGTACTCAGGACTACGCTGTTGGCGCGGCTATCGATGATTCGGCTGGAACGTTCCGCCCGTCAAAAGTAGCTGCAACGCTTCCTTTGATCGCGACTGCCACGCCATTTGCTTGTCCGGCGTGCGATTGTTGTGGTCCGATTCGATCATCGGGATCACTTCCACCGGCGCGTGTACTTGATTCATCGCCGTGAATAGGCCGGCGGGAGCGCAGGTTGTGTCGATGAATCCGATGGCGGCCAGAACGGGAGCTGCAATGCGCGGCGCGAAATTCACGGTGTCGAAGTAGAGCGCCGTTTCCCGCACCCGCGAATCGCTCATGTTCCAGTTCGGATACGACGTGGAGCGTCCATGTGGCACGGCGTTGGAATCGGCGCCGGCCGGTTCGTTCACCAGCACCGCGGTGACACTCTGCGGATGCAGCGCCGCGGTCACCAGACTCTGCTGCCCGCCCATGCTCGTGCCCGTCAGCACCAGCGTCTGGCGATCCCAAGTGCCGTGACGCGTGATGTAGTCGAGCGCGCGGACGTCGCGCAAATACATGTTCAGGAAATACGACGTTTCGCGATCCGTATTTCCCACGGCTTGATAGTTTGCCGGCGCGCCGGTGGCTTGATCGGGCGGCATATCGTGCGAGTCCACGTCGAAGGCGAGCCAACCTTCGGCCGCCCGGCTCGTCACCGTGGATGTTTGCAGCGCGTAGACGCCGGCCCACTGATAAATCACCAGCGCGGGAAATTTTCCCTCGCGCGCGGGCTTCGCGAGATAGCCTTGCACGTGCGATCCCAAGCTTTCGAGCGTCACTTGGTACAATTCGACGCCGGCGACCGTCGTGTCGAGCTTTTTCAGCACCGGATTGATGGGAATTTCGCTCAATGCTTTTAGTTTCGCATCCCAAAACGCGTCGAAATCGGCGGGCCGCGGGACGACCGGTTCGAGTTTTTCAGGTGCGACGGCCGCGCCGAAGTGAATCGGCGTGCTTCTCTCTGTTGCGATCTCGCCGTAGATCATCGCCGGTTCGTTCATCGTGATTTCGATGGTGGCCTCGCCGGTGGAGAGGTCGAGCGGTCCCGAGACGATCGGATCGAGGCCGTTTTCCTTCAGCGAATACGTGAATTTCAGCGGCGCACCGGCTAGGCCCGTGAAGCGCACGGTCCATCCGGCTTTCTCGCCAACCTTGTAAATCCCGTTCGAGTGATACGGAACGAGCGAGATTGGCAACTCTTGCGCTGCGGCGAACGTCGCGAAGACTGCCAGCGTTGCTCGAAGAAAAACGGGAAATCTTTTCATAAGCGAGGACTACCGAACAGGAGTTCCGACAAACCCATAGCTATCTCGTCCAGCTTTATTTCGGTAACGCCGCCCTTAATGCGTCTTCCATTAGTTTCTCCGGCGCTTTCTTGCCGGTCCACAAACGAAATTGCTCGAAGGCTTGGGTTAAGAACATTTCTACGCCGGAAATCACGTCGATACCTTTACGTTGAGCCAACCGCATCAAGCACGTTGTGGCGGGAGTGTAGACGGTTTCAAAGAGAATCCGCGTGTTCAACTCGTGCGGTTCGAAAAAACAGCCCGCGACATTTGGCGTCATGCCCAGCGGCGTGGTGTGGATCACGGCGTCGTAGCGTGTGCCGGCGAGCGACTCCCGCGTGACAACTTCCGCACCCAACTCGCGCGCCAACTCCTGCGCTTTTTCCGCCGTGCGATTGACGATCGACACGCGGCAGCCCGCTTCGCCCAGCACCGTCACCGCGGCGCGCGCCGCCCCGCCGGCACCCGCGACCAGTACGCGCGCGCCCGCAAGTTTCAGGCGTTTTTGGAGTGGCCGCAGCAAGCCGATCGCGTCGGTGTTGTATGCTTTCCAAACGTCGCCACGCCGTACGAGCGTATTGGCAGCGCCGGCACGTTCCGCCGCAGGATCGCGCTCGTCGGCCGCGCGCGCCGCCGCTTCTTTGTGCGGCATGGTGATACTCAGTCCGGCGAGCCGTGACCGAAACGTCTCCCAGAAACTGACGAAGTCCGCGGCTTCACAGGCGACGTACGTTGCATCCAGCCCGCGATCGGCCAGCGCGACGTTGTGGATCACCGGCGATAGCGAATGTCCGATGGGATGGCCCACCACGGCGAAGACCCGCGTGCGCTTCCCGATGCGATCGGCGCGATACAAGCCGCGCATCAACGTCGCGGGAATCTGCCCGATGCCCGGCACGCCGCTACGTAGTGCCGCGGCATATGTGAAGGGCGATCCTGCGGCCAGGCACATCACGCGCGTCGGCCGGCCGATTTCGCCCATCGTGAATGCGACCAAATGCCCCCGTCCGTGTGCCAAGAGATCCAGCACAGTGGCATTGTCCAAAGGATCGTTGGACTGCGTGACGAGTTTGTAATAATCGGCGGGAAAATGGTGCAAGCGCCCCAGCGCCATTTCCAGTCCCGCGGGCGTTTCGCGATAATCGTGAAACGAAATCATTACCGGTGCGGCTTTACGCAGCGCGCGCACGGCCGCGTGGCCCAAGTGCTCCGCCGATTCAACCTCGAGATCGACGAGATTCGATCCCGCGGCCGCGACCTCGCTGAGAATCTGTAACTGCTCTTCGGCCGATCCCGCGAATTTGCCGCCCGCAGCGATACTACGCAGCGTCACGATCAACGCGCAGCGCCGCCGGCGCAGGTCGCGCACCAAACGCGCCAGACCGCGAAGGTCCCGCCAAGCGGCGGGACGCAAGAAGTCGAGGCGGAGCTCGAGGAAGCGCTGCGCCGGCGTGATCCGGGCGATCTCGGCCAGCGCGGCGGCGCGCAGGCGATCAAGACTCGGTCCGGCGACCGTGACGCAGACCTTAGGCAAGCTCCGAGGCCCGAGGCCCGAGGTTCGAGTCGCTTTGCGGTGTCGATGGAGGAGACCCTCTGGCATGGATACTAAGTCTTGTAGAATAACATATTTACGCCTCGATCGCGTGACGGGGGAGTATCAAGTTAATTACCAACGATTCCTCCTAATTCCCCATAGTTCCATTGACTCTTCAGTAGCGGTTTGCTACTTCTTGTAGCATGAAGCCCTTAGCCGTACTGTGTTTACTCGTCCTTGGTCTGTCCGGCGGCCTAGCCGCGCAGGGCCAGATGTATTCCAGCCCCTCCGGTTTTTCGTTGTCCGTTCCGGACGGCTGGCAATTGCTCACCAAGGAAGGTCCGCCGCCCAGCCAAGACGTTACCGCGAAGACCAAGTTCAACCCGGCGCGCATGTCGGCCCTCGCCTACAGCCCCACCGATCCGCACATCAACTTGAACGTGATCGTGTTGCAGGGCGCGATTCCCATGGACGACGACGCCGCCAAGGGCTATTCACAAATGTTGCAGGACCAATCGGCGCAAGCGGGCGTGGCGCTGCAAGCGTTCACAGTGGCGCGCCACAACTACGGCGGCCACAACGCGCTGCTGGCCGATTACGATATGGATTTCAGCACCTCGAACGGTCCCAATCGCGACCTCGGCAAGGTGCATCAGTGGCAAGTAGTGTTTTCCGGAACCAGCAACACGTATGTTGTGACGTGCTCGGCGGGAACGGTCGCTTTTCCGACGCTCGCGCCGGTATTTGAACGGGTGTTGGCTTCCATGAATTATCCAGGCGCGATGTCCGCGCCGGCACTCTCGCCGACGCTCGCGCCGGCCCCGGCGGCTGCGGCTCCGGCTCAGCCTGCGATGCAGTCAGCGCCGCAAGCCCCAGTTCAGGCCCCAACTCAAGCCCCAGCTCAAGCAATGATGCAGCCCGTCGCAATGCAGCAGCCTGCCATGCAACCCGCCATGTCGCAAGAGATGGCGCCCGCACCGCAGCGCGTGGATTCCGGCGAAGGACTCCTGCCGCGTAAAGTTGGCGACGTTCGCGTGCGTCCGCCGCATCCGGTTCATATGTACACGCCCAAGGACGCCGACGTTTACTGCGCCGGGTTCATCACCACCAAGCCGCCGGTCAGCGGACTTTACGTGATTTCGGGGGCGGAAGGTGGTTTGCAAGAAATCTTCACCGATCGCGACACGATTTACTTGAGCAAGGGCGCAGGCTACATCGTGCGTCCCGGCGGCGACTACATCTTGTTGCGCCCGATCATCGATCCCAACTACCGGGTGGAATGGTTCAAGGACCAGAACAAGCTCATCAAGAGTCTGGGCACGGTTTACACGGAAATCGGAACGATCCGCGTGGGCATCGTGCATGAATACGTGGCCACCGCCAAGGTAACGCATACCTGCGAGGAAATCCAGCCGGGCGACATCGCCGTTCCTCTCGATCTGAAACCGACTCCTCCGGCGCCTACCGGTGTTTTCGATGAATTCGCGCCGGCCACCAACAAGAACGACGGCCGAATCGTCACCGGGAAGAATTTTGAAGGCACGCTCGGCGCCGGCAAGACCGTGTATCTGAGCATCGGCGCCGAACAAGGTGTGGACGTGGGCCAGAATTACCGCATCTTCCGGACGTTCGCCACCGCGTCGGGAGATCCCAATCGCGCGTACCTGGATCAGACGCCGCAAAAACTCTTCGGCATGCGCACGAACTACAAGCTCTCGCAGAGCGAGCGCGATGTTTTGCCGCGCACGGTGCTCGGCGAACTGGTGATCCTCTCGGTGAACGGCCATTCGGCCACCGCGCTGATTACGATGTCGGGCGCGGAGATTTTCCCGGGCGATCAGGTGGAATTGAAGTAGCGTCCGGCGGGTTTTGGAACACGGAATAACACGGAGAACTACGGCCTCCGCCGGCTGAACCGCGGCTCATTCCCCGAAGATTTCCGCTGAGAATACTTGAATCCGCGCGCCCTCTCGCCACGCGCCTGCGGGAAGTCCCGCCTTGCGGCACGTTTCGTCGAGAAACTGCGTGACGCTCCAGTTTCGCGACGATGCCACTTGCGGCAAGAGCAATCCTCTGGCGAAATCGCGCGTGATCATCACACCGTCACGGCCGATAACGATTCCCGATTCCACCGCATCGGCCGCCACATCCAGAAACGGCGAGAGCACCGAGATCTCGATTTCAACTCCGGCGACTTCGTGCGGCATCAGAGGAGGGAATCGCGGATCGTGGAGCGCGGCATCGCACGCCGCTTGCGCCACGGCTTCGTCCAGCGGCAGGCGCGCCGCCGTCGATCCGATGCATCCACGGAGATCGCCGTGCGCGTGCAAGCTCACGAAAACCGCGCCAGGTTCGCGCAATCGCTCGACAGATCCCGTTGGCGTTGAGGCGTGACCCTTGGCGGCGGCTTCGGTGATGGCGGCACGCGCGATTAATAGCAAGCGCCGGCGTTCGGCGTCGGTGAGCGCCGTGTCAGGCATTTTCAATCCTCGCGGCGGCGGCGTTGCCGGCGCAGCGCGCGCAGCAATTCCACCCGGCCTTTGCGCTGCTTCACTTCTTTGTCGACCGTCTTCCAGAAAGCCGCGAAGTAGAGCACCGCCGAAATCAGCGCGAGAATCACCACCAGGTAGAGCGAAATCTGCGCCACCCAGTAGGCGATGCGCACCAGCGGCACCAGCAACAGCGAGACGATGGCGACAATCTGCATCACCATCTTGGTCTTGCCCCAATCGGACGCCGCGATCGTGGTGCCCGCCGCTTGCGCGATGCTGCGCAGTCCCGTCACCGCGAGTTCGCGCCCCACGATGATCAACACCATCCACGCGGCGACTTGGCGCGTCTCCACCATCGCGATCAATACGGAGGACACCAGCAGCTTGTCGGCAATGGGATCAAGCAGCATGCCGATGTTCGACACTTGTTTCAGGCGGCGCGCCAGATAGCCGTCGAACCAGTCGGTGGCGGCGGCCAATAGCACGATAGTCACGGCGATGATTTCCTTATGCGGAAACGTCTGCGTCAGCAACACCGTGAGCAGCAACGGCACAAGGAAGATTCGCGCCAGCGAAAGGGCATTGGGGAGATTCATCGCAACGTTTGATTCTGCGTATGTTGCTACCAACTATAAAGCCGCGAGGGAACGCGAGTCAAACGCGCCTGGCCGTCACTCTGCCACGACACTCTGGAAACTGCCCCGCGCATGTGCAAAACCGCTGCTCTCTGATCCGCGAATTGCCCAGCAACTGTGCAAAATCGCACACTTCCCGCATCCACTGTGTTTTCAGTAGCTTACTGCCGAAATAGAGTCCCGATGGGCCGTGGAAAACAATTTCTTAATATTATGTTGGGAATCGGCTTGAGAGCGATTTCCACAGCCTTTTGCACAGCTTTCCACAGGGGTGTTAGCGCCTGTGCGAAGCTTTCGGCTTGCTGTTTTCCGGCGTAATAAAACGATTCAGCCGCGCGACAAGTGTCTGTGGCGCTTCTGCTTCCACCTCGACCGTCTTTCCCTTGTCGCGACGGCTGACAATACGCGCATTTTCGTAGAGCAAGGAGAGCGCCGCGCCTTCGCTGTACGGGAAACGAAAAGAAACCGTTTGAATCGGATCGCCGGGGATGCGCGCGTCGATCAACGCCAAGAGATTTTCGATGCCATCGCCGGAAAGCGCGGAAACCGCCGCGGAATCTTTTTCGGCGCCCGCGGTGCGGAGCAACTCGGCGCGTTCCTCTTCATTCAATTTGTCCGTCTTGTTCAGCACCATCAGGCACGGCTTGTCGGCGGCGCCCAATTCTTCCAGAACCAATCGCACGTGGCGATCTTGTTCCTCGCGGCTTGGCGACGACGCGTCGGTGACGTGCAAGATCAGCGCCGCCTCGCGCACTTCTTCGAGCGTCGCACGAAATGCTTTCACGAGCGCGGTCGGGAGTCCGCGGATGAAGCCCACAGTGTCGGAGAGCAAGGCGCCTCGCCGCGACGGCAGATGCAGCGCGCGCATCGTGGGATCGAGCGTCGCGAACATGCGCGACGACGTCAGCACACTAGCCTGCGTCAGCCGGTTGAAGAGCGTCGATTTCCCGGCGTTCGTATATCCAACCAGCGCGACCGTGGGCAGCGGGACACCGCTACGTTTGGCGCGCTGCAGTGTGCGCGTCTGCCGCACGTGTTCGAGCGCTTCTTCGAGCGTGGCGATCCGCCGGCGAATCCGCCGGCGGTCAAGTTCGAGCTTTTGTTCACCGGGTCCGCGCGTGCCGATTCCGCCGCCGAGTCGCGAAAGGTCCTTGCCCTGACCACCGAGACGCGGCAGCAAGTAATTCAACTGGGCCAGCTCTACTTGCAACTGGCCTTCTCGCGTGCGGGCGTGACGCGCGAAGATGTCGAGGATCAGTTGCGTGCGGTCGATGACGCGGCAGTCGAGCGCGCCTTCGAGATTTCGTAATTGCGTCGGCGAAAGATCGGAGTCGAAGACGACGAGATCGGCGCTGAGGCCTTCCGCCAGGCCCTTCAGCTCATCGAGCTTGCCGCGACCCACGAACGTGGCGGCGTCGGGCGCTTCGCGCTGCTGCAAGATGGAATCGAGCACCTCGGCGCCGGCGCCGGCCGCGAGTTCGCGCAATTCCTCGAGCGAATCTTCGGCCGTCTCGACCGAATGCGGCGCGCCCGCGGGTCCGCCTTTGCGACTTCTCCAGTTCACGCCGACAAGAATGGTTTTCTCCGGCGCCGGCGCGGTGCCTTTGAGGGAACGTCCCCGAGCGGAAATGGCTAAGCCTCCTGCGCGACGGGGCTGGCAGGCGGTTCAGCCGGCTTTTCGCCCGCAGCGTGCGCCAGATGCATCTTTTGCACCACCACTGTGGAGATGGCGTGCTTGTAGATCAACTGTTCCTGGTTGCCGCTTTCCAGAATCAGGGCGTACTTGTCGAAGCTGCGGATGCGTCCGCTGAGTTTTACGCCGCTGACCAAGTAGATCGTCACTGAAAGCCGATCCTTGCGGGCGGCGTTCAGAAATGTGTCTTGGATTCCAGCGATCCCCTGCGCCTGTTTCTCGGCGTTATCCATTACCCCCATCATACCTTAGAAAATCTTCGCTAATCGCTCCAGCATCCCGTTCAGGTGCGCGGCGGTCTTGCGGACTTGGCTGGCGCGATCGGGAAGGCCCCTCATCTCGGTCTGCTGGGCGAAACGCTCCAACTCCTCGCTCGCATACCGGCCCTCGAAGAGCAGCCACACCAGCGAGTCGTAATGTTTCTTCCAGAGAAACTCAGTGGTGTCGCGTTTGTGCTCGTACACCACCCATTCGTTGGCGGCGGCCGCGCGGATCCCGAAAGCGTGGCGGATCTTGCGGGTGAACTCGGCGCGGAAACTGTCGTCGTTCTCGGCGAACTCCGCAGTCAAGGCGCGAAGTTCCCACTCCATGGCGGGCATATTGCAATTGGGCAGGCGAAGCTGGACCACCGGAGTAATGGTTAGGGTCGCAACACTCTTGGCGATGGTCGCCAGCAAAACCTCCAAGTTGTGCGATTCCTGCTTCGGATCGAGGCCCATCTCGCGCATCTGCTCGCGTACCAAATCGCGATCGTCGAACTGAGGTCTGGTGTCGACATACATTTGCGAAGGCGCGGCCAAACCTCCGTAGGAAGCGGTGGGCGGGGCAAAGCGTCGCGGAGCCGGCGTCGAGGGCGTTTCCTCTTCCTCCTCCACCGGATCGTTCCAGCCGGGCGGAAGTTCCCGATCAGCCTTCCAGTTGGGCAGACTCGGCGGCTCGGGTTCGTCGTCAGTAGGTTCAGGAGCACGCGCGGGGGCGGGAATCGACGCGGCCGCCGCGGCAGATTGTGGTCGCGGAACGTTGGGTGCAGCGGGCGCGGGCGTCGCGGGAGCCTGTGCGGAAGGTTGTTCAGACGTCTCGGCGAGCTTTGCGAAGTCCATTGCCGCCAAGCGATATTCTTTGTGCGCCAACATCGCGCCGAGTTGCTCTCGCCGCGCGGTAGCCGCCGCAAACAGCGCGTTGAATCGTTGCCCGATGGCGAGATTGTAGGTGATGATCGCGGAGAGTACGCGCAGGTGGAAGAAATCCTGGTGCAATTCTTTTTTCAGCGCGCGTCCGCGGGTGGTGGCCTCGGAACGGTTCATCTCCTGGAAGGTGGTGAACTTCGACACCTCCTGAAGAATCTTGCCGAGACCTCCAATCAGCGCCCGGGTCTCAACTCCCAAGGGCGACACGTCAATGCCCGGGATAATCTCCGGCAACTCGTCGTCAACTTTTCCAGAAAACACGCCTTCGCGCTGGCGTTCCCGGAAGATGTGGGTGATCAGCCAGTCGGCACGTTCGCGATCATTGTCGGATCGCCGCTCCTTGCCCCAGAAGTATCGGACCAGGGCGGAGAGCGCGGCCTCGCTCGGCTCGATGTTGGTAACCGCTGTGCGCAGAAGCGCGGGCATCGCGCAGTGATCCAGCAATCCGATCCAGGCCAGGACGCCTTCGTCGATCGGCGTGTCGCTAGCGGGATCGTCTAATGCGGCCTTCACGATCGCCGGCAGAGGCAGCGGTCCACCGACCTGCTCCTCGGCGATCACCAGAAGAACTTGATGCACCGCAAACAACTCGCGCCTTGAGATCACGTTAAGATCGTATGAAATCGCGCTTGGAGCGTCAATGCGGTCGCCGGTGAAGTTCCGATGTTCTCGACAAATGACGGCGCCTACGCCGCGTTCATCTCCCGCCGTATCGCGGCGAGGTAGAACAGCACCAGCACACCAATTCCCACGAGTGCCTGCTGACCGTAGACCTGTAACCCGGGATCGCGAAGCATCGTAAATGCCGTGGCGCTCGAGCCGAGCAAACAAATCGTCAGCCAGGAAAATACGTTGAAGCGCAGCACGCGCACCAGCACGGTGGCAACCGCCAGCGACCCGAGCATCGCCGCCAGGTGCTTGACGAACTCCACCCACTCCGTGCTGGCCGCCGCCGACATCACCGCCGCCGCGGCGATGAGTCCCAGCGCGATCCACGGCGGTTGACGCAGCATGCGGAAAACGGTTCCGATCGCCGCGCCACAAAGCAGCAGCGTGAGGATGGTCATCCAGAAGGCGTTCAGGAAAACCGCCAAGCCCGGTGAAAACGCCACCGGATAGCCCGACACGCCGGGCGCTTCGCCGCGCGCGGCGGAAGGAATCTTGTTGACCACCGTGGCCACCAATTTGGTGACGCCGAATAAAATCATCGCGGCGAAAACTCCCGCGAACAATCCTTCGAGCATGGCGCGCGCGCGATCGGCTCCCGCGGGCGGCCAGAACGAAACTTCGCCGAATTGTCCGCGTAACAATGCTTCCGCGGCCACACCCAACGCCGCCGCCGCGAGAAACGAAAGCATCACCCCCATCGCCGCGCCCAACGCGCTCTGGGTCATCGAGTTCGACCATCCCACAGCCGTGTCGTACCCCTCCCACCACTCGGGGATTTCGTTGAGGACCGAGAACAGCCGCAGCACGGCCGCCATCGCTCCCAGCGTCATGTGCAGACGCCAATGCACCGAGACTCTGGAAATCGCGATGGCCGCGAAAACAATGCCGCCGACGCCCACGATGACCACCAGCACCACGCCGAAAACTTGCTGTACGGTTTGCCGTGTGTGTTCGCGCGACCACTCCTCGGGGATTTTCACGAAGTGCCGCGGGCCGTTCGCCTCATCTCCCTTCACGACAACTTCAAAACGATGCGTGGCTTCTCCCGCCAGTTTCGCTTTCGATTCCCACGTAATCGTGTGATCGTCGCGATTCTTGCGGTGATCGAGGTGGTGATCCACCATGTTGTAGTCTTTCAGATTCACGCCTTGCTTCTCGGCGATGCGCGAGGCCACGGCCATCGCCGCGTCTTCCTCGAGCTTGGCGCCCGGCGCGTCTTCGGCGAGGATGTGGACGTAGCGGCTGACTTCACCGTCCATACCGGTGAGTACGACGTATTCTTCCTTGTCCAACTCGCGGAAAAATCGCGTGCGCCACTCCACGGGATGGATCTCCTCGCGATAAATCTTGGCGGCCTGATCGCGGTTCGAGAATTGCACGAGATAGTCGTACGCGGTACCGCTGGTGGCATCCTGCAACGCCGTGACCCGGCGATACTTGGCTACATCGACGCCGCGTTTTACGAGAAACTCGACGGACTTTTGCTCCGCTTCGACCGGCGTCGGCGACACTTCAATGCTGTGATCCGGCTGGCGGTGCGCTACCACGATCGCCGCGGCGGACAACGCGACCCCGGCGATCGCCAGCCAGCGCATTTGCGCCGGTGGAATGAACTGGAACGGCAGCGTAAGCGATTCTTCGTGCTGTTCCTCTTTTTTCTTGGCTTCCGCCGCCGCGGCGTCGAGCAAGGCGGGCTCGGGCGCGATGTCCGCAACGTGTCCGTAATTCGGCACCGGCGGTGCGGCGGGTTCAGGCGGGGCGAGCCCGGGCGGCGTCTCCGGGGCATGGTTCAAGATCGCGGGATCGTGTACGAATCCGCGCGCTTCCAGATAAAACACCACGCTGATCAGCAGCGGAATCAGCACCGCGTCGCCGACCAAAGCGCCGGCGATCTTGTAGGAAAGCTGGTCGGAGCGCAGCAGGAACATTCCCATCAGCGTCGCGTCGACGGTGTAATGCCACACCAGCGTCGTGAGAATGCCGAAGTTCAAGAACACCCAACCGGCCACAATGCCGATGGCGCCCACTTCGACGCCGCGAATCCACGGCGGTTGCTGCGGATAACTGGAGTGCAGGAATCCCCAGAGAAAGGCGGGAATCAGCACGGCGATCCAGCGGGTGTTGAACCAGCGTTTCGTCACGCGCAAGATCAGCGGAATCGCGAAAAGGCGGAACGGAAATTCCTCGCTCATCGCCGCGAACGACGCCATGGCCAGCGGCGAGAGCCACGGGAACATGGTCGAGACGGTGTTGTCGTAGTTCACGTCCATCGGCGCCCACGCGCCGAGTTTCAGCGCAATCGTGTAGAACAGCGCGACAAGTCCAATGTGCATGCCGGCCATGCCGTAGCCGATCAGGGTGGACTTGAAAAACTCCTTGGTGCGCAGTCCGCGGAACGTGAACAAATGGTCGAGACCCACGCGATCCGGACACAGTTCGCGATAGAGCGGCTCGCCCGACGCCGCCAGCATCACGATGTAGACGCCGCTGCCCAGCGCCACCAGCACCGCGCCGACGACGATGAGCGCTTGCAACGTGCCGTACGTCGATTGCGTCGGCATGTTCTGCAGCGCTTCCGGCATTTCGTTCAGCGTGTAGAAGAAAAACAGCACGGCCATCACGCCGCCCAGCGCCAGCGCCGTCTTCCAATGGATTTTTTTCACGCGCCCGCTCATAAAGATCACGAAAATCGCCACGATCAGCAGAATCACGTAGAGCGCCGTGGCGATGATCTCCAGCAGGTTGTTGCGCGAGCGCAACTTCTCGTAATCGCGCGTCCATTGCTCGGGGATTTTGAGGAATTCGTCGAATTCCCCGATTTGATCGCCCTTCACGGTGACGCTTAAACGATGCGTGGCCTCCTTGGCGCGAAAATCGTTCTCTTCCCAGGTCAACGTGTAGTCAAGTCGCTTGGGCCGCGTGTCGACTTTGTCTTCCACTAAGTGATACTGCTTCAGGTCGATGCCGCGCTCGGTGCGCAGAAAAACTTCCGCCACGCGCTGCGCTTCGGCTTTCGAGAGCGAAGCGCCGGGCGCCGCTTCGTCGATGACATGCGCGAATCCCATGAGCTCGCCGCGCGTGGTGAGATGCACCACGAGTTCTTCCTTCTGCGGCGGCTTGATCAAACGCGTGCGCCAATTCCAAATGCGCACAGGACCCGCCATCAGGCGGTTCGCTTCCTCGGCGCCGAGTTCCCGTTCGAGATATGTTTTCGCTTCGTCGTCGTAGCTGAACGCCGTAAAGACGTGATAGCCGTCGGTGGAGAGTCCACGGCCGCGCAGGAAATCGAGCGCCTTCGCTTCGATGTCCGGCCGGGTCAGCCGCAGGTCGACGGAAGCTTCCGGGAAAGCCTGATGGAAATAGTGATGAGCGGTGAATGCGCCGGCGACGCCTAAAGCGAGGAAGATCGCCGGCCAAAGCCAGTCTTCCTTGGTCATCTTCACGAGACGACGTTCGGGCATCTTAGTTTGTGTCCTTCAACTCTCGCGGCGCCGCAGGCGCTGCGTGCAATTTGATTCCACGTTTCAGCAGCAGATTTATTTCACGTCTTTCAAACGATCGCGCAGCAATCCGCCGAGTTCATCGGCTTTGTCGAGCATGTTTTTCTCGGTGACGCCCGTGACTTTCTCCGCCGCAAGCAGACGTCCGCTGGAAACTTCGGAGATTTCCGCTTCCAGCACAATGTTTCCCGCGGCCATGAGCGTATCGCCGCGCACCATATATTTCGCGCCGGACTTCTTGGCTACTTCCGTGGCATTCGCCGCGTCGAGCGTCGGCATGCTCTCCATCTTCAGTTGCTTCAGCACGTCGAAGACGCGCTGCTTGCTGATGATGTCGACGTTGGTGAGCTTGGCGAGATCCACGGCCAGCAAGTCGGCGGCGTTTTTTCCGTACCACGCTAGTTTCGCGTCGCCGGTGGAGTTTTCAAACGTCAACACTGCGACCGCCGGTTTCGTGGCGGCCTGCGCCGTCGCCGCGTTGTCGTGTTTGTTGCTTAGCAGCACCACGCCCCCAATTGTCGCGAGCACCAGCACGACCACGGCCAGCGCCGCGATGATCAAACTACGCAGCGGCTTGTGCTCCGGCGCGGCGATGATGCACTGGCTCGACGCCGGGACCGCCGTGGCCGTCGCCGACGGGGGCACTTCCACCAGGCGCGGACCGGAGGGCGTCGCTAGCGCCACCCCGCCGCGATCCATATTGCGGCGCAAGTCCTTCAGATCCACGACCAGATCGGCCGCCGATTGGTAGCGCTCCGCGGGATTCTTGCGCAGGCACTTCGCGACGGCGCGCTCGTAGTCGGCGGGGACGTCGGCGCGCAGTTGCGCCAGCGGCGTGGGCTCGCCGTGCAGGATTTGGTCGAGCACGTCGACGGTCGAAATGCCGGTGAACGGCAGGCGTCCGGACGCCATCTCATAAAGCACAACCCCGAACGAGAAAATGTCCGAGCGCGGATCCACTTCGCGTCCGCGCGCTTGTTCCGGCGACATGTAGTGCGTGGTTCCCACGGTTACGCCGGGATCGGTGAAGTCCGCGGTGAGATCGTTCGATGAAATCGTTCGCGACGGTCCGATCTGCTTGGCCAGCCCGAAGTCCATGATCTTGACCAGTCCGCGCGGCGTGATCCAAAAGTTCGCCGACTTGATGTCGCGATGCACCACGTTGCGGCGATGCGCTTCGGAGAGGCCCTCGGCGCATTGGATCACCGCGTCGAGCAGCGTTTTCCAGTCGGAGTTGATGTCGGTGAGGGCTTCCTTGAAGGTGCGTCCTTCGAGGAATTCCAGTACCAGGAAAAGCTGGCCGTCTTCTTCTTCGATCGAGTGGATGGTGCAAACGTTGGGATGCGAAATCGTGCTGGCGGCTTGCGCCTCGCGAGTGAAACGGCGGCGCGCGTCTTCGTCCTTGAGGTGCTTGGGATGAATCAGCTTGATCGCCACTTGGCGATTCAAGCGAGTGTCTTCGGCGCGATAGACAACGCCCATGCCGCCCTCGCCTACTTTTTCGAGGACTTGAAAGCGGCCTAACATTTTGCCGGTGAGCGTATCGGCGTCGGGCATGATTGGCGATCGTCCAAAGGGATGCTATCAGAAAGCGGCGGGCGGGGAATAGACCTTCAGATGTCAAATTTGGAGTGCCGCGGTCGCCGCCTTCACCAAGCGAGCCTTGACTCGCCGGGCGCGGAGGATCGAGCATGTGCAATCCGGTCCGCGTCAAGCCGCCGGCATCCAAAGCGGCGGCAAGTCGCGGCACTCCATATCTAATACGACAGCAACTTCTCAATCGCTTTCCGCAGATCATGGACCTGCGGCAGCACCGCTTCTTCCAGATTCGGCGCCGACGGAATGAAGCAATCCGGCGCGCCGACACGCAACACGGGCGCGTCGAGCACGTCGAGGCAATTCTCCGCGAGCCGCGCCGCGACTTCCGCGCCAAAGCCCATGAACACCGCGTCCTCATGCGCCACCAGCACGCGATTCGTCTTGTGCGCGGTCGCGTAGATCGCTTCGGTATCGAGCGGAACCATCGTGCGCAAGTCGATCACTTCGAGCGACACGCCTTCCTTGGCCATCTGCTCGGCGAGTTCCAGCGCCAAGTGCACGGTGCTGCCCCAAGTGACGATGCTGGCGTCCTTGCCTTCGCGGCGCACGCGCGCCTTGCCGAACGGCGTGAGGTAATCGGCGTCCGGCTCGGGAGCACGCGCTTGCAAGCGCCGATAAAGTCCCTTGTGTTCCAGGAAAATCACCGGATCCTCGCAGCGCGCCGCGGTCTTGATCAGGCCTTTCGCGTCGTCGGCCGTCGACGGATACACCACGTACCAGCCGGGCGTGTGCGAATACATCGCTTCGACGCAAGTGGAATGCCACGGACCGCCTTTGATGTATCCGCCTTGCGCGATGCGCACGACCAGCGGACCGTTCCACTCGCCGTTGCTGCGCCAGCGCACGGTGGAAATTTCGTCGCGAATCTGCATGAACGCCGGCCACGAGTAGTCGGCGAACTGAATTTCCACGATCGGTTTGTATCCTGCGATCGCCATTCCGCCCGCGATTCCCACGATGCTCGCTTCGGCCAGCGCGGAATTACCCACGCGTCCAGGGAACGCGCGCGACAATCCCTTCGTCACGCCGAACACGCCGCCCTTGGGATCGTCGATGTCTTCGCCCCACATCACGATTTTGGGGTTGCGCTCCATTTCCTCGCGCAGTCCGTGATTGATCGCGTCGACCATGGAAATGGGATCGGGAGCAACCAACTTCGGCGTTTTCTCGAGGAACACCGGCGTGTTGTCCGAGTAAATGTGCGTGGTGCACGTCTCGGGATTGGGCGGCGGCTGCGCGTCCGCGTCGTCGGCGGCGGCGTTCACTTCCTTCTTGATTTCCTCGCGCGTCGCTTCGATCTGGTCTTTCGTCATGATCTTCCGTTTGACCAGATATTTTTCCGTTTGCAGGATCGGATCGCGGTCCACCAGCGCCGCGAGCTCTTCGTCGCTGCGATATTTTTTCTGGTCGTCCGACGACGAGTGCGGATCCATGCGGATCACTTGGCCTTCCACCAGCGCCGGCCCATTGCCCTCGCGGATGCGCTTGATCAGCGCCGGCATCGTTTGATACATCGGCTCATACCAAGTACCGTCGAGATTCGTCGTGGGCATGCCGAATCCCTGCGCGATGCGGTGGACTTCGGAAATCGTCTGGCTGTGCTGCGGCACGCTGATCGCGTAGCCGTTATTTTGAATCACGAAAAGAACCGGCAGTTTCTCGCGCGCCGCCCAGTTGATGGCTTCGAAGAACTCGCCTTCGCTGGTGGCGCCTTCACCGGAGCTGACGTACACGATGGCATCGGAGCCGTCTTGCTTCAGCGCTTTCGCCGTGCCGACGGCCACCAAATATTGCGTGCCCGTGCACGCGGTCATCGAGACGAGATTCAGTTTGCGGCTGGAGAAATGCTCCGGCATGTTGCGGCCGTTGGAATTGGGATCGCCCTCGCGTCCCAGCATGCCCATGAAAATGTCGCGGACCGGAATGCCCAACGCCAGCGCGACGCCTTTCTCGCGATAGTAGGTGTAAAACCAATCGTGCCCCGGTTTCAGGAGCATGGTGATACCGACTTGCAGTTTCTCGTGCCCGCGCGTGGACGCGTGGAATCCGCATTTGCCTTGGCGCACGAAAATCTTCATGCGCTCCTCGACGAAGTAGGTCACCAGCATCTTGCGATACAGCTCGATGACCATTGCATCGGGCACAATTGCATAGTCGGTCATGGTTGAAGTGGCCAAAGATTTCCTCCGAAAAACAGTTTGAACTGTTGTGTGGTATTAGCTTACAGAATAGCACGGCTAGGCAGCGTTGCGGATGGCGGTATACTCAAAATACCCTCTCATGGACGAGATCAATCGAGAATCCCCGGCGTTTCAAACGAACCTTCGCGCGATCACGGAACTGATGGCGCAAATCAAGACCCAAGAAGCGGCCATTCGCAAAGGCGGCGGCGAAAAGGCGATCGAATCGCAGCATAAGAAGAAGCGTCTTACCGCGCGCGAACGCATCGCGCTGCTGCTCGATCCCGGCACGGAGTTGTTCGAACTCAGCATTTTCGCGGCGTTCGGAATGTATCAGGAGTGGGGCGGCGCGCCGTGTGCCGGCGTGGTGACGGGACTCGGCCGCGTGGCGAATCGCTTGGTGATGATCGTCGCTAACGACGCCACAGTGAAAGCCGGGGCGTTTTTTCCGATGACCGCGAAGAAAGTGATCCGCGCGCAGAACATCGCGTTGGAAAACCACATTCCCACGATCTATTTGGTCGACTCCGCGGGCGTTTTTCTTCCGCTGCAAGAAGACGTGTTTCCTGACGCCGACGATTTCGGGCGCGTCTTCCGAAACAACGCCATCATGAGCGCGAAGGGAATTCCGCAAATCACCGCGATCATGGGGATGTGCGTGGCGGGCGGGGCCTATTTGCCGGTGATGACCGACACGATCCTGATGACCGAGGGCAGCGGATTGTTTCTGGCGGGTCCCGCGCTGGTGCAAGCCGCCATCGGACAAAAAGTTTCCGCGGAGGATTTGGGCGGCGCGAAAATGCACGCCGAGGTTAGCGGCACAGTGGATTTCCACGAACCCACCGACGAAGCATGCATCGCGCGCATTCGCTCGCTGGTCGACAAACTGGGCCGCCGTCCGGGCGCGCCATTCAATCGTGCGGAGTCCGCGCCGCCGCTAGGCGAACCGAGCGAGATTTACGGCATTTTCTCCACGAGTCCGGCGAAGCAGTATGACATGACCGACATCATCGTGCGGCTGGTCGACGCGCCCGCCGGCAAAACGTCGTGGGAGGAATATCGGGCGAGCTACGGACGCACCGTGTTGTGCGGATACGCGCGGATCGGCGGATTCGCCGTGGGGATCGTCGCGAATCAAAAGAAAAACATTATGACCACCGCGCAGTCCGGAGAAAAACGCATGGAGTTCGGCGGCGTGGTCTACACGGAGTCGGCGGAGAAATCGGCGCGCTTCATCATGGACTGCAATCAGAACTTGATCCCGCTGATTTTCTTGCACGACGTGAACGGCTTCATGGTCGGCAAGGAAGCGGAATGGAGCGGCATCATTCGCGCCGGCGCGAAAATGGTCAACGCGGTCTCGAATTCGGTGGTGCCGAAAATTTCTGTGATGTGCGGCGGCAGTTTCGGAGCGGGGAATTACGCGATGTGCGGCAAGGCGTACGATCCGCGATTCCTGTTCGCGTGGCCCACCACGCGTCACACGGTGATGGGTGGCGATCAGGCGGCCGGCACCCTCGTGGACATCAAAGTGAAGCAACTGGAACGCGAAGGCCGCAAGCTGAGCGACACCGAGCTCGCCGAGTTGCGGCAATCGGTGCGCGCCAGTTACGAAGAGCAAGCTGATCCGCGCTACGGCGCCGCGCGACTTTGGACCGACGCGATTCTCGATCCCGCGCGGACGCGCCAGGCGCTGATTTTGGCGTTGGAAGCCGCGTCGCTGAATCCGGAAGTCGCCGAGTTCAAGACGGGAGTGCTGCAAACGTGACACAGACTCTGCGTGTAGCGACGGAAAACGGCATCACGACGATCACGCTGGCTCGTCCCGAGCGGCGGAACGCCATTTCGTCGCGGATGATGGACGAACTCGCGCAGGCGCTTGAAACGGCGTCCGCGTCGGCGGCCACACGTCTGCTGGTGCTCACGGGCGAAGGCAAGGCATTTTGCGCGGGCATGGATTTGGAGATGCTGCAAAAAGCCGCGTCGCAGAGCGTCGACGAAACACTCGACGATTCACGCCGAATGGCGCGGACGTTTTTGGCGCTATACCGATTTCCCAAGCCGACGATCGCCGCCGTGAAAGGCGCCGCCATCGCCGGCGGTTGCGGTCTCGCGACGTTTTGCGATTTCACGATCGCCGCGCCGGAAGCGAAATTCGGTTACACGGAAGTACGCATTGGATTCCTGCCGGCGCTGGTCTCGGTGTTTCTCAAGCGGCAGATCGGCGAGAAGCAGGCGAACGATTTACTGCTCACCGGGCGCATCATCGACGCGGCCGAAGCGCTGCGCATGGGTTTAATCACGGAGGTTGTCGCCGAGCGGCCGCTGATGGAGCGCGTCCAGGAAATTGCTGCAATGCTCGTGGCAAACAGTCCCGAAAGCCTCACTCGTACGAAGCGTTTGTTGCGCGCGTTCACGTACGAAGATGTAGACCGCGAGATCGAACTAGCGATCCGCGAAAATGCGGCGATCCGCAAAACCACCGATTTTCGCGAAGGCGTCGCATCGTTTCTGGAAAAGCGCGCGCCGAAGTGGTCTTAACGAACCACAAAGACACGAAGGACACCAAGAAAACCTTGATTGACTGGTTCCTGGTTTTCTTTGTGTTCTTTGTGCCTTTGTGGTTCAGTTCGGTTATTTCGGCTTTTCTGCCAGCTTCTTCACGTCGGGACTCGTGTTGGCCTTTTGCTCGGACACCGTGACGTCGATGTACTTTTGTCCATTCAGGGACGCGGACGTTTTGAACGGCAGTTTGACGCCGTTCACGTCGCGATAGTCGCCGAGCGTTTCCTCGACATCGCCGGGACCCAGCGGCGTGGTGCCGTGATAAGCCCGCTTCACCACCGCGCCTTGCGGGTCGACGGTGAGATGCACTTGCATCGTTCCCGACGTCACCAGCAGCACGTCGTTCGCGCCGTCCTTCTTCTCATACGAAATAGTCGGATTGCCGACGCCGGAGAGAAGATTGGGAAGCGTCCGGAAATTGCTTTCGCGCGCGTCGGATTTTTGCGCGTCGGTCAAATCGGTGATGCCGCCCATTCCTAATGCCCATCCGGTCTTGCCGTCGAAGAAATTGCCGAAATCACCGAACGGAAGATGGATGTCGGAGCGGCTGACGTCCGGGAAGACGTTCACTTGGTGCACTTCCAGCTCAATGTCGCCTTGCGGAGTGCTCAACTGCGCCTTCGCCTTCATATCGACATCTTTCAGCGCCCGGATTTTTTCGATCCCGCCTTCGTATTGAAGCACCCGCATGATCACCGGCCGCGCTTGTTCCAGCGACGCCGTACTCGCGGCGGGTTTCGCCGCGCCACCGCGGCCGCCGCCGGGCGTGGGTTTGGTGGTCGCGATGGTGATATCCACGTCATTTACGTGGCCGCCCGCGTAATTCAGCGCGGTCAGCGGCTTGTCGAAATCTTTATCCTTGCCGACAACCACAATCGCGAGACTCGCCGGCTGCAAACGGCGCTGCGCCACGCGCAGCACGTCGGCTTTGGTTACTTTCTCCACGTTCGAGCGATACTTCTCGAGGAAATCCGCGGGATAGTGGTAATACTCATACGTCATCACGCGGTCCAGCGTTTGGCTGACGTCCTCAAAATTGAAAACGAAGTTGTTGAGGATCGTTTCCTTCGCGATCTTCAATTCCTCATCGCTGACTTCCTTCTCACGAATGTCCTTGATCTCCTTCAGCACTGCCTCGATCGCCTTTTCAGTGGATTCCGACTTCGTTCCCACGGCGATCGCGAACAGTCCCGGGTGATCGAAGCCCGCGGACCACGATCCGCCCGCTTCGTACGCCAAGCCCATCGCGCTGCGGACGTGGCGCGTCAGCCGGCTGGAGAATCCGCCTTCGCACAACACTGTCGACATCACCGTTGTCGCGAAGAAATCGGGATCGTCGAAGCGTCCGCCGATTTGTCCCACGCGAATGTTCGACTGATTCACGTCTTCCTTCTTGATGAGATTCACGCTCGGCTTCAAGTTGGGATCCACCTGTGGCACCGGAGGCAGGTCTAGCTTGGCCGGCTTCCAATCGGCGAATGCTTTTTCGATCTTGGCTTTCATTTCCGCGGCGTTGAAATCGCCGCGCACGCCGAGCATCACGTTGTTCGGATGATAGTAGCGCTCGTAAAATGCGGTGAGATCCGCGCGCGTGATGGCGTCGATGGTCCACACTTCGCTCTGTGCGGCGTAAGGGCTATCCGCTCCGTACACGGCTCTGCGGAATTCCCGGCGCGCGATTTCCTCGGGCTCGTCGTTGCGCCGCGAGATGGCCGTCTTCGCCTGCACTTTGGCGAGATCGATTTTTTCCTGGCGGAACGCCGGATGCATCAGCATGTCGGCGAAAATCGCCAGCACTTTGTCCGCGTCGCCGCGCTGCGCGCCGAAACTGGCGCCGGCGTTGTCGGGGCCGACGTTCGTTTCCACGCGTGCCGCGATCGCTTCCAGCTCTTCGTCGAGTTGATCGCCGGTCTTGGTCGTGGTACCGCCGGTGCGCATCGACGCGCCGAAGATTCCGCCGAGTCCCGTCTTGTCCGCGGGAATCCAGCGCGCTCCCGCGCGGATAATCGCGTGACCGTCGACGAACGGCAGCGTGTGATCTTCCACCAGGAACAGCTTCATGCCGTTCGGCAACTCGAAGCGTTGCACGTCCGGTAGATGGATGTCGCCGAGCTTCGGGTAGACGATTTGGTTCCACGCCTTCGCGCCTGTACTCGCCGCGGCGGGAGCACCGGCCGCCGGTGCGGCCTGCTTCGGCGCGGGTTTGGCGGGGGCTTGCGCGCACACCAGGAGCGCGCCGACAACGACAGAAATGAAAAATGAACGCGACTTCATAAATTTTCCTCTCGGCGAATTCAACAAAAGCCCGCTTACGATTTCGGTTTCTCCGGCGCCTTTTCGGGCGGCACGATTACACCAATCGTGCGATTGCGTTTCACGAAACACGTCCGGGCCACGCGCTGGATATCGTCTGCTGTGACCGCGCCGATTTCGTCAATGTCCTTGAAGAGTTGCCGCCAGTCGCCTTCGACCGCCTGGTTTTCGGCGAGCGCGCCGGCCAAGCCTTCCATCGACCGCAAACTTCTGATCACGCCCGCGCGCGTGCGTGTCTTCACTTGTTCCAATTGCTCGGACGAAATCTTTTCCGTCTTCAGCCGCTCGATTTGCTCGTCGACGGCTTTCAGGTTTTCGTCGGTGGTGTGTCCGGCGCTGGGCACGGTGAGGAAGATGAACAAGCCCGGATATTTTTCGCCCGGAAATCCCGTGACCGCCTGCGCGGCCACCGCGATTTTCTTTTCTTTCACCAAGCTCTTGTACAGCCAACTGGTGCGGCCTTCACCCAGGATGTCGCTGATTGCTTCGAACACGGCGTGATCCTTATCGCGCGCCGCGCCCTTGTGATATCCGACCAACAAATACGGCTGCGCCGCCGCTTCCACTTCCACGCGATGCTCGCCTTGTTGCGGCGGCTCGACGGTGCGCACCGGCTGCGGTCCCGGTTTCTTCGGCAGACGCCCGAAGTACGTTTCGGCCAGCCGCTTTACTTCCTTGGGATTCACGTCGCCGACGATCGCGGCGGTCATCGCCGACGCCACGTAGTGATCGCGGAAATATTTCTCCGCTTCGGCGTGCGTCACGTTACTGATTTCGCTGCGATGCCCCACGACGGGATTGTGATACGGATGCGCTTTGTACGCGGCCGCCAGGAAATCCTCGAGGAGCTTGCCGAACGGATCGCTTTCGGTGCGCATGTTGCGCTCTTCCAGCACCACGTCGCGCTCCTTGTAGAACTCGCGCAGCACCGGATCGAGATAGCGCGCCGACTCCATGCTGAACCACAACTCCAATTTGTTGGAGGGCAGGGAAAACGTGTATTGCGTGGAATCGTACTCGGTGCCGGCGTTCAATCCTTCGGCGCCCGCGCGTTCCAGAATCTTCGAGAACTCTTCGCGCACTTCCTCGGGATTCGAATTGTCGGCGGCCTCCGATGCTTTTTCGAACGATTCCTGAAGCGATTTCACCTTCGCCGGATCGGGATCGAGTTTGGCGCGCTCGGCGTTGAGCGCCGCGTACGCCGCGTCGGCCGCGTCCATCGCTTTCTTCTCAGCGGCGTAATTGCGCGTGCCGATGGTGCGCGTGCCCTTGAAGGCCATGTGTTCGAACAAGTGCGAAATGCCCGTGATGCCGGTGACCTCGTCCACCGCGCCCACGTCCACGTAAAGCTCGAACGCCACGACCGGCACTTGATGCCGCTCCACAACGATGAACTTCATGCCGTTGGCGAGCGTGAACTCGCTCACCGACTTTTCGAACGTGGCGAGGGAAAATTCGCCAGTGTCGGCTTTCTGGGCCGCTTTCGCGGGCGTCCATCCCGCCGGACACATCGCCAGCACCAGCATGAAGATCAAAGGAAATCGCAATCGACGCATGACTTGCCCTCCGAAAACCAAGGTATCAGCGTAGCACATGAACATAGGCGTAAAAGGTCGTAAAACCAAACAGTAGGACACGCGTCCCCGCCTGTTCCGCCATTGGCGCGGACAAGAAACGTCCGCGCAACCGACGGCTCGACGCCGCTGGAAAATCAGTGACCGGCGACCACGCCGGTCCTACCGCCCGTGACCGTTCGTGCCGGCGCGGGCGCGGACCTTGGAAATCAATTTCAAGTGGCTGAGCAGTTTTTCCAGGCAGTCGGACACTTGCTCCATGCGTTCGCCTTCCGAACGCATCGCCAGGAGCGATTGCTTGAAATCGTTATCGACAGGCATGGGCGCCATCAGCGCGAACGAAAGCGGGCGCGCTTCCGCGGCGACTTCGTTTTTGCGGCGCTCGTCGGCGTCGGTGAAAAGCAAATCCAATACTTGCGCATGCAGTTCCAGAGCATGGCGGCGATCGGCGGGATCGGCGCTTGGCTCCTCGTCGTCAAAGAATTGTACGGCCGCGCGCAAAAAAGCCCGCTCCTGGTCGAGGAACAACACTTCGAAGCGCCGTCCGCCGCCGGTCTCGATGTCCAAGCGGCCGTCGTCGTAGCGGCGCGTGACTTCCGACACCGTCGCGGTGCATCCGATGTTGACGATGGAGTTGTCTTTCGCTTGAATGATGCCGAATTCGCTCTGTTTTTCCAGGCACTCGCCGATCATTTCCTTGTAACGTTCCTCGAAGATGTGCAGGGAAAGCGACTGGCCGGGGAAAAGCACCAACTCCAGAGGAAACAAGGGCAGGAGCAGAGACTCCATTCAAGAATTATACGATAATGGCGAAGCTTGCCAAACACGCCCGATCACTCGCGCTACAAATGGTACGTCGTCGGCATGCTCTGGTGGACCGGCTTCTTTAACTACGCCGACCGCCAGGCGATCTTCTCCGTTTTCCCCCTGCTCGAAAAACAATTCCATCTCGACATCGTGCAACTCGGCTGGTTGGGATCGAGTTTCGCGCTGGTCTACGGCTTGGCGTCGCCGCTGGCCGGCGCGGTGGTCGATCGCGTGCGGCGCAAGAGCGCGATCCTGGGCGGGCTCTACGTATGGAGCGCGATTTGCGCGGCCACCGCGTGGTCGCGCACCTTCGCGCAATTGCTTTTCTTCCGCGCCGCCGAAGGATTGGGCGAAGCGTTTTATTTCCCGGCGTCGATGTCGACGATCTCCGCGTATCACGGAAAAGAAACCCGCTCGCGTGCCATGGGATTGCATCAAACCAGCGTCTACGCCGGGTCCATCGCCGGCGGATTCTTTGGCGGATTGATCGCCGCGTACTATGGCTGGCGATACTCGTTCGTGGTCTTCGGTGGACTGGGCATGTTATTGGGCGTGTTCTTGTACTTTGGATTGCGCGAACCGCAACGCGCGCCGACCGTGGTGGCAAGCGCGGGCTCGCTGCGCGACGTGTTGCGCACTCCCGCGGCGTGGCTGTTGCTGGGAGCGTTCTTGTTGAACAATTTCGTCGCCGTGGTGCTGCTGACTTGGATGCCGAAATTCTTGTACGACGAATTTCACCTCGGACTCGCGATGTCCGGCCTGACCGCCACGATCTTCGTGCAACTCGCCAGCATGTTGGGATCGCCCGCCGGAGGATGGCTCGCCGACTGGTGGCGCCGACGGACTCCCGGCGGCCGAATGCTCGTGCAAGGCGTAAGCGTTCTGGCGGGCGCGCCGTTCGTGGCGTTGTGTGGTCAAACGCGTTCCGTGCCGGTGTTGATTCTGGCGCTCACGATTTGGGGATGGTTCAAAGGGATGCACGACGCCAACATTTTTGCGTCGCTTTACGACGTGATTCCCGTGGAAGCGCAAGGCAAAGCCGCGGGACTGATGAACATGACCGGATGGCTAGGCGGGGGCGCGACGGCGCCGGTGGCGATCGGATATTTGGCGCGCGCCGTCGGCTTGCGCGCGGCGATTTCGTTTACCGCGGCGGCGTACGTGGTCGCGGCAGTGTTGTTGTTCGCCGCCGCCAACGAGATGAAACGTCGGTCGGTGCAATTCTTAAGGGGCTAATCGTGTTTAAGAAGGAGTTGCTGGTATTTCGACAGAAAGTCCGGACGTTGGCCTACGTTGTCACGGTCCATGCCGACGAAGCAATGTCGGATGACGATCTCTTGCCTCTCGATCTCGAGAATGTGATTCTAACCGGCGAAATCGTCGAGAGACAAACAGATCGAGAGACGGGCGAGTTGAAATATCGCGTGGTCGGTGCAACACTGGACGGGGACTCCGCAGAAGCCGTGGTCAAACTAGGGGCCACCGGCAAACTGATCTTCCTTACCGTATACTTGATTGTATGAGCACTGGATTCACAGTCTGTGACAACTGCGGGGAGCGTACTGCGAAGGTTCGCCGGATGTCCCGATGTTATGGTCGCGGCCGGCAGATGCTGGTGATCGAAAACGTGCCAGTGGTTTCTTGCCGGAATTGTGGAGAGTCCTATATGACGGCGGATACCGTGCGCCGTGTTCAAGACATTCGCCAGCATAACGGCGCCAAATCGCGCACGTCAACGCGACGCTTGGTCGGTGTGGTAAGTTACGCCAAAGCCAGCTAGCCCGCCTCAGCGGAAATTTTCCACCAGCATCAAATCAGTATCCGCCTGATCGACTTTCGCAAACAAGATTCGCCGGCCGTCGCGCGACACGGCCAGTCCCAACTCTTGTTCATTGTCGACGCTGAGTACCTCGTTGTTCTTGCCCGTTGTGAAATCGATGTAGTGAACCGACACCTTCGTAGTGGAAGACGACAAGTAGTAAATGCCGCGTGCCGCCGGCGCAAACGAGTAGCGGTACAGATCGTCGGCCAGCACCTCTTCTTTTCCACCAATCGCTGGCACTTTCATCAGCTTGGTGTGGCTGCCTTCGCCGCGCGAGAAGTAGATGGTTTGCCCGTCGGCGGAGAACAGTGGAGAAATGCCGCCGCCGCGCGTGATTTGCTGTGGATCGGTTCCGTCCGGTTTCATGCTCCAGATTTCCAATCGTCCGCTGCGGTTGGAACTGAAATAGATCCGGCTGGCGTCCGGCGACCACGCCGGAGCGAAGTTGGTGCCCTCGTGCGTCAGGGCCCGCGCTTTTCCACCGTCCGGGTTCACCAGGTAGATATCGTAGGCGCCGCGAACGTTGCAATCGAAGGCGATGGTTTGTGCATCCGGCGACCAGCGCGGAGATCCCGCAACGGGCGCGCCGAGCGAGGTAATCGTGCCGGAATTGCTTCCGTCGGCGTCGGACATCCAAATTTCCTGGTCGCCAGTGCGCGAGGATGAGTACGCGATGCGTTTGCCGTCCGGCGAGTATTGCGGATTCACCTTGCGTCCTACAGGCGTGGAGACCCTACGAAAAGGTCCTTTCACCGGAGCCGCGGGATTCGCGGGATCGAGCGTGGCCTCCCACAGATTCACGTCAATTCGCCGCTCCGAGTACGCCAGGCGATGCCCGCGTGCGGATACGCTCAGCGTTCCAGTGTCGCGCAATCCCAGGTTGGCGATCGGGCCGCTGCCATCGGCGGGGATGCGAAAGAGCGATCCTCGCGCGCCGCTGGAAAGGATCAAATCGCGCAGCTCGGGAGCCCAAGCCGTGAACATGATGGGCGTCGTTCCGGTATCCAGTTTTCGCGGCGTTCCCGATGGCTTGCCGTCGACAAGCGCTAGCACGTGGACTTGACCGCTGGCATTTACGGCGGCGCGCTGGAAGGCCATCGCATGGCCGTCGTCGGCAATCGAAGGAGAATCGTCGCCATGCGTCATCGCAGGCGGAGGCTCGGTAAGCCGAACCATCTCTGAGGAGTCGATGAAAACACGCATCAGACTGTTGTTTTCCGCGCCTGCCACGCGCGCCGAAATCACCAGCGATTTGGAATCGGGATACCAACACGGAGACAGCAAGAGCCATGGCTGAAAATCGAACTCGGCGATTTTCCGTTCGGGTCCGCCCAATGCCGGAACGATGAGCACGGCCGCGTGGCCCGGTTGCAACTCGCGGTAAAACGCGATGAAGCGGCCATCGGGAGACCACGCGGCGCCACGGGCGGTTCCTTCGGTGAGTCGCAACGGACGGCCGGGTCCCACGAGTTTTACGTAGAGACGCCGCGTGCCATCTTCGCCGTCCCAGTTGAACGCCACTTGTGAGGCGTCGGGCGAAAAACTAGGATATGTTTCTTGGCCCGGCAGCGATGTCAGGGGGAGAGGCTTCCACGCCACGGCAGTTGCGGGCGCCGGCGGTTTGTGTGTGAGCATCCACACGGCGAACATCGTCGCGGCCGCGATCACGCCGGCGATGGCGGCGATCATCCAAAGTTTCTTGCTGCCCTTTGCGCTCGCGCGCACCGCGGCGCGCGTGGTTGTTCGCGAGGACTCCGATTCTTCGCGCAATTCCATCAGAGACACGCGCAAATCCGCTATGCTTTGAAAGCGGCGGTCGGGATCCTTGCGCAGACACCGTATGATGAGGCGATCCCACTCGGCGGGCGACGATTCCGGTGTCGCGCTCACCGGCGGCGCATCTTCGCGGAGCACGGCGGAGAGTGTCGCCGCGCGGCTGCCGCGCTGAAACGCGCGTTTTCCCGTGACCATTTCGTAGAGCACAACGCCGAAACTGAAAATGTCCGACCGCGCGTCGACCTCGCGGCCTTCGGCTTGCTCCGGCGACATGTAGGCCGCCGTGCCCACGGCTAAGCCCTCTTCGGTGTGCGGGCTATCTCGTGTCAGCGTTTCGAGCACATCCGATTCCGGCGCGTTTTCGCGCGCGCCGGCGAGCTTGGCAAGTCCAAAGTCGACGACTTTTACCAGACCGTCGTTGGTAATCATGATGTTCGACGGCTTCAAGTCGCGATGGACGATGCCGGCCGAGTGCGCTTTGGCGAGCGCGTCGGCGGCTTGGATCGCGTACTTCAGCGCGTCGTTTTGGCGGAGCGTCCCCTTGGCGATGATTCCGTCGAGCGACTTGCCGTCGACGAATTCCATGGCGATGAACAGCACGCCGTCGGACTCATCGATGTCGTAAATGTGAATGATGTTGGGATGGTTCAGCGCCGACGCCGATTTCGCTTCCTGAATGAAACGGCGTTTCCGTTCGGTGTCGGCGACCTTGTCGGGCGGAAGCACCTTCAGCGCGACGAAGCGGTCGAGATGCGTGTCTCGGGCTTTGTAGACCACGCCCATGCCGCCTTCGCCGAGCTTCGAGAGAACTTCGAAATGCGCTAAGGTGCGCCCAATCATGACGCCTCAGAATATCGGAACGCTTACAGTCGCGCAAGGCCGACCGCTGTGCGATCGTTGGAAGCATCATGCATCCCACCGGTTACAAGCTGCGATCCCGCACCGCGCGCGTCGATCCGCTGGCCGCTTTGCGCGCTGAGTAGGACAGGGCCGTGCAGTACTTGATGATCGCTTTCACCAATCCGCGGATGGTGTACTCTTCCGCTTCCACAACCACGCGCCAGCCGTTTTGTCGCGCGGTCGCGCTTGTGATCGGCCCGATGCACGCGGCGGGAATGCGCGGCGGCTCGGAAAAAAGCTTGCCGAAGTTTTCCACCGTCGATGAACTCGTGAACGTCACCAAGTCCGCCGACTTCGCGGTGATCGTGCGCGCCAGGCGCACCGAATCCGCCGGCAGAATCGTGCGATACGCTTCCACTACTTCCACGCGCGCACCGCGCCGCGCCAATTCCACGGGGATCACGTCGCGCGCCACGGCCGCACGCGGGATCAACACGCGCGCACCCGACAACGGAAAATCGGCCAGTGCTTCGAGCACGCCTTCGGCGATGTAGCGTTTCGGAATGAACCGCGGCGGCATTTTGTATTTGCGCAGCGCCGACGCCGTGCCGGGTCCGATGGCGCAAATCGCGCCGCGAATTTTTTCCGGATGATGTTTCACGAATTGCGAAACGCCGTTGGCCGATGTGAAGATCACAAGATCGTAGTCACCGGCGTGCGCCGCCGCGCGCGCGAGCGGCTCGGGATCGTCGGGATCCTGAATTTCGATCGCGGGAATGGCCAGGACTTCCGCGTTTTGCTTTTCGAGCGCGTTCACCAGACAACCGGCTTGCTTCCGGCTGCGCGTGACGATGATCCGTTTACCTTTCAATTTGTTCATGGCTTCACGAGCGATAAAACCGCGTCGCGGACTTGCGCGAAGGCGGGCGTTGCCGGCTGAATCGGTGCAAAATGATCGGCGCCGTCGATCACTTTGAGTGACACATCGTCGCCGGCTTTGCGCGCCGCCGCTTCGTAGCGCTGCGAGAAGTCCACGGGAACGTGCCGGTCCTGCGCGCCGTGAATCAGAATTTGCCGCGTTTTGATCGGCACCATTTCAATCGGCGAGTACTTCGAATAATCCTCCGGCGCCATGAGACGCTGCGCGGCATCCTGGCAAGATCCCTGCTTCGTCGCCGCGCGCAAATCGAGGACGCCGGCGATCGGCACGACGCCACGCAGTCCACCGCGCTTGGCCGCGAGCCACAACGCGAGTTGTCCGCCGGCCGAGTGTCCTACCGCGACCACGCGTTTTCCGTCGAGCGGAAATTCCTTCTCGAGTTGCGCCAAGCGCGCCGCGGCGGCCTCGACGTCGTCGAACGTTCCCGGCATTCCGCCGCCGGGATTACCGATGCGCCGGTATTCGATCGTCCACGTGGCGATTCCCGCGGCGGTGAGCGCTTCGCTGAATGGCGTCATGTATTCCAAATCGTATTCCGCCATCCAGCATCCGCCGTGGATCACGATCGCCACGGGAACCGGGCCGCTTCGTTGAGGCATCCGTAGCTCGCCGAACTGATACTTGTCGGTTCCGTAGGCGTAGTGGCGAACCGGCTGCGGATTGACAATCGCTTGTCCGAAGAGAAACGGAATCAGCATGAGCGGCAGGCTGGAATTCATACGCCTGATCCATCATAATGGTAATAGGGACAATTCGCGTGCATTCCGGCCACAACCATTCCGGGCACGACCATCATCACGCGCACCATCACCACGCCCACGATATTTCGAACGAGCGCCTGAGCGGCATTCTGAAAATTTCCACGATTGTCACGCTTGCCTACGTGGCGTTGACGCTGGCCGCCGGATACTTCGGCCACAGTCTTGCGTTGATCGGCGAAGCAGGCCACAATTTTTCGGACGCGCTGGCGTTGATCCTGAGCTGGCTCGCGGTGTGGCTGCAGGCGCGTCCGCCCGATCGCGTGAAAACGTTCGGGTATCACCGCTCGGCGGTGCTGGCGGCGTTCGTGAATGCGTCGGCGCTGGTGGGACTTTCCCTATACCTGTTTTATGAAGCGTACGAACGCCTGCGCAATCCCTCGCCCGTGAACGCCCCGCTGATGATGGGCGTAGCCATCGTGGGACTCGCGATGAACGGCGGAATTTCCGCGGCGCTGTTTCGCGCGTCGCGCGGTGACATCAACGTGCGCAGCGCGTTCGTGCACATGGCCGGCGATGCGGTGGGATCGCTCGGAATCCTCATCGGCGCGGCGGTGATTTATTTCACCGGAATCGCCGCGATCGATCCGATTCTCTCGATTCTGATCGGCGGCTTGATCATTTGGACGGCGTGGGACATCGTGCAGGAGTCACTGAACATTTTGCTGGAGGGATTGCCGCGCGACCTGACGCTCGATCAAGTCGTCGCCGAAGTGCGCGGCGTGGGCGGTGTGCTCGACGTGCATGATCTGCACATCTGGACCCTCGGTCCCAGGATGCTGGCAATGAGTTGTCACATCAAGATCGCCGACATTCCGCCGTCGGAAAGCGGAGAAATCCTGAAACGCGTGAATCAAGTGCTCGGCGAACATTTCGAAATCCGCCACACTACGATCCAATTCGAACACGAAGTTTGCATTGAACCGTGCGGAATGATGGAGCGCGACTCCGTTACTCGTAATGCAGTGCCATAAGCGGTTTCAGCGGGTATCGGCGGAATCAACTACGTGGATCCCACCTGCGCGTCGTGCGGGGATATACTACGTTACGTGCGGGAAAACTCATGAAAGCCTCTCACCTAGGGAAGGTCATCGAGTACTTCGATCCCATGCAGTCGCTCGATGAGTATCACAAGGACTGGTACGTCGATCGGCCGGATAATCCGAACGAGGAGATGAAGGTACTCCTATTGAACGATCCGTCACCGCTCAAGATGCTTTTCAGCGGGCACATCGGATCGGGGAAAAGCTCATCGCTCAATTGCTTAGCCGCGTGTCCCGAGATCAAGGCGAGATTCTTCGTGGTCCAGTTCTCGGTGGAAAAAGACCTCAACATCATCGACCTCACCTACACGGATCTGCTGCTGGCCATCGGCAAGCGCCTTTTCGACGCCGGCGAAGAGGCTTTTGGCCTTCAAGACCGGCTGAAGAGCGACCTAGAGCAGTGGCAGTCGGAGGTCCACCAAGTCACGACGACGTCGGCATCCGCCGATTTGGCAGCGAGGGGCAAGATCGGCGCTTGGTTTCTGAGCGTAGTCGGTACACTGAAGACAGGCTTTTCCGAAAAGCGTGAGTTCAGGCAGAAGTTCGAACCGCGCGTCCCCGAACTTGTGGAGTTCATCAACCGAATCGTCCGCGGAATCGAAACGAGTGAGAACGCCGGTGGCAAAAAGGTGCTGCTCGTAATCGAGGATCTCGACAAGCCGCCCGTCGACGTGTCGATGGATCTGTTCCTTAGTAAGGGCGCTGTAATCATCCAGCCGGTCTGCAAGATCATCTTCACCGTGCCAACATCGGTTCTCTATTCGGGACAGATTAAGGTCGTGCAACAGAATTTTCCAACTCAGTGCGTGCTGCCCAGCTTTAAGGTCAGGGATCGTAACGGGGACCAAGGCGATGGTTGGGAGCCTATGCACGAAATTGTGCGGCGCCGCCTCGACAAGGAATTGATCGCGGACGATGCGTTGAATCAAGCCGTGGAGATGAGCGGCGGCGTAACGCGGGAATTGGTGCGCATCATTCGTGCGGCGGCATTGCGCTCCCTTGTTACAAGGGCAAATTCGATTCACCGCGAGCACGTGGACCAAGCCGTCAACGCGATGAGAAGCGAATATAGCGACAGCCTGACGCGCCAGGAGCAACTTGAGATTCTTCGGGCAGTGCATAAGAGCAAAAAGCTGCTTTGGAATGACCAAATCCCTATGCTCGATCTGATGCACAATCTGATGATTCTCAAGTATCCGAATGGGCCGGGTTGGTACGAGGTAAATCCCATTGTCAGACAACTCATCGGCGTCTGAGTCAATGGCGATTCCTCTGCCGTTCTTGAGCGACGCCGACCAGCGCGCTGTTGCGGAGATCGCCCAGGTGGTAGTTCATAGCCGCGGCCGAGGATGCATCTACTTTGCAGTTTGCAATAATCGCCTGAAGCGTGAATCAGTGGAGACGGAATTGCGGGCGTCGCTACGCGTTCCTGGAATTGGAGTTTCGCGGGTGATCCTCGCGGAGCGTGTTGCTGCGTCTGAGGAAGTTTCGTATCGTATTCTGGTAGAAGACCCAGTAGCGTTTTTCGCGGATCGTGTCGCAGTCGCCCCGACCTTCTTCCTGATCCACGGTTTACCGGAACTCATCTACTCGCAGCGTGGTTTACGAGAGGGCGATGACGATTCGCGGGTTGCGCCTGTTGTGCAGCGACTCAACTATGGTCGGGAAGTCTTCCGGCGAAATGCGATTTCCTGTCTCTTCTGGCTAGATCCGGAGACACTGGCGTACTTGATGGCGCGCGCGCGCGATTTCTGGTCCTTTCGTTCGGGAACAGCGCGGTTTGAGGAAGCATCTTCCGACGCTGGTGACTCGATGGAAGTTGGCCGCGAACGGGAGACGCCGAAGTCACGTGGGATAGACAGCCTGCATGAAAAAATGGAGCAGCTTGCGGTCTATCGGGCAAAATCACCTCCCGATGAGCACGCGGTTGCTGACCTTCTTTTGGATATTGGACGTATCCGGATCAATAAGTACGATCTCCAGGCGGCCTTGGCGGCACTTCATGAAGGGGAGGCACTATTCGAACGCCTTGGCGACCAGCAAAGGCTGTGTCGTGTCAAGTCCGAACTATCACGCGCCTATGAGCGATTGGGTCGACACGAGAAGGCTGAGGAATACAGCCGAAACGCCATCGCCCTGGCTGAAGCGACGGGAGATGAACCCGGGCTAGCGGTCGAGTACAACAACCTCGGCCTAATTTATCAAGGGCGGGGCGAACTGGAACACGCGGAGGCGTTACTGCGGAAAGCGATCACGATTGACGAAAGGCGGGGTGATCAACACAGTCTCGCGATCAGGTACAACAACCTGAGCCAGATCTACGAGGCGCGTGGTGAAGGGGACGAAGCCGAGAATTGGCTTCGAAAAGCAATCGCCATTGATGAGAGCACGGGTCACGAACTAAGTCTCGCGATTAGGTACAACAACCTGAGCCAAATATACTACGACCGTGGCGAACTGGAACCGGCCGAGGCGTGGCTTCGAAAGTCGATTGTCATTGCCGAACGGTTGGGCGACGAATCAAACCTAGCGATCGGATACAACAACCTGAGCCAGATCTATCAGACGCGCGGCGAACTGCAGCAGGCCGAGATTTGGCTGCGAAAGGCCATCGCCATCGACGAGCGACTGGGTGATGAACCAGGTCTCGCGGTCAGGTACAACAACCTGAGCCAGATTTTCGACGCTCTCGGCCAACTTGAGCCAGCCGAGATGTGGTTGCGAAAGGCGATCGCTATCGACGAGCGGCTAGGGGACGAACCAAATCTTGCGATCGACTACAGCAACCTGGGTCAGATTTATAAAGCACGGGGCGACCTAGTGCAAGCTGAGGCTTGGCTGCGAAAAGCTCTTGCGCTTGCCGAGAAGCGGGGATCGGCGAAAACCTTGGCGACGACGCGCGGCAATCTGAAGGCTTTGCAGGACCAACTAGCCGGCAAAGACAGAATGGGCTAATCCACACCGATGGCGCAGCCGAACTCTTTGCTCGCGGATCAGGACGAAGGCGCGCGCTGAACTGCAATTTCCGCGGTGCATTCGCCATCTCCGAGAACATTCCGAAACTCCCTGAATCGATCGCTAGGCCGGCGCGGCGAACTGCAGCACGGCGACGGTTTAAGAAAGCCTGCCCGCGTCAAGACAGACTTGTAAGTTTAGTGATTACTCGTAACGCAATGCCGTAAGCGGTTCCACTCGCGACGCGCGACGCGCCGGCCAGTATCCGGCCGCCCACGCCACGCATCCCAGTGTCATCACTGTCGACGCCGCGGTTAGCGGATCGGCGGGCGTTACGCCGTACAGTAACGCATCGAGCGCACGTGCCGCGGTCCCCAATACAAACATCGACGCAAGGATTCCGGCGAACGTGCCCAGTGCGGCGAGTCTTGCGGTTTCGCGAAGCACCAGTGCGCGTACGGCAGCCGGCGTCGCGCCGAGCGCGATGCGAATGCCCATCTCCGGCGTGCGGCGAGTTACCGAGAACGAAAGCACGCCGTACAATCCGGTGGCGGAAAGCAGCAGCGCGAGTGCGCCGAATGCCGTGCTCAATTCCGTTACCAGGCGATCTTGGCGCAAGTCCTCGGAAATGATTTCCTCAACCGTTTGCGCGCTGCCAAGCGGCATATCCGGCGCGATCGATTGCACGGCTTCGCGCATCGGCCGTTCCACGGCGGAAGGATTCGAAGTGCGCACGAACAAAAAGTGCAGCGGTCCGCCCAAATTGACTTGGAACGGGAAGTAAATCGTCGCGGCGTTCTCATCGCGCAGGTGGGCGTACTTGGCGTCCTTCACCACGCCCACCACTTCCCATTTGTACGCCGCGGGATCTTCACCGAATCCCATGCGGCGGCCCAGGGGATTCGCAGCGCCGAACAGGCGCCGCGCCAATGTTTCGTTGATCACGATGGCTTTGGAGTCCTTCACCATTTCGGTGCGTTGGAAATCGCGGCCGGAAAGGAGCGTCATACCGAGCGTGGAAAAATATCCCGGCGTGACGGTGTTGAAAATCACGCGGCGATCGGTTTGGTTCTTGGTCGTGAATCCTTCCGCGCCGATACAACAGATTCCAGCCGTGCCGCCGCCGAACAACGGCATCAAGCCGACGCTCGATCCCTCGACGCCCGGAATCGCGGCGATTGCTTGTTCCACGCGCTCGTAAAACGGCAGCAATTGATTCGTCTTGTAGCCGGCGGCGGTGGTGTCGATTCCGAGTTGCAGGAATCCTTCGCGCGACACCCCGGCGTCGAAGCTGCGCAAGTTGTGAAAGCTGCGCACCAGCAATCCTGCGGCGATCACGAGCGCCGCGGTGAACGCAAATTGCGCCACCACCAGCACTTTGCCCCAACGCAGTTCGGCGCGTGCGCCGGTGGCGGGTCCTTTCAGCGCGTCCATCGGATCGGTGCGCGCCGTGCGCAGCGCCGGCGCGAGTCCAAAGAGCAACGCGGTGACCATCGAGATGCCGACTGTGAACGCCAGCGCGCGCGAATCGGGTTGCAGGTCGAGGAACATGGGCGCGCGGCGTGACGACGCGAGCGCGACGAGCAACTCGCTGCCCCAGCGTCCCGCGAGCCAACCGGCGGCGCCGCCGAGAAGGGCGAGCAAGGTGTTTTCCGTGATCAATTGCCGGGCCAGTCTTCCGAGCGACGCGCCTGTAGCGGCGCGCACGGCCATCTCGCGATGGCGCGCGAGTCCACGTGCCAGTAGCAGGCTCGCGATGTTCGCGCAAGCGATCAGCACCACCAGCGCGGCGATCACCATCAACACGCGAAGCGGCGCCGAGAACTGGGCGCGCAAATCGGAAAATCCGCGTCCGCCCGATTCCACGGTGAACGCACTGACTTCCTTGTACATCCGAACCTTGTCGCTATCGGGCTGCGCTTGCAGTTGCTTGATCGCTACGCCGAGCGCGGCCTCGGCTTGTTGCGGCGTCACGCCCGGCTTCAGCCGGCCCATCCAATGAAGGAACGTGATGAAAGGACTGTTCAGGTAGTCGTCGCCGCGAAAAAGTTGCGGTTGCAGCGTGACCGGCGCCCACAAGTCTTGCGACTCACCTACGCGATCGCCGAAAAACTCCGCGGGACCGACGCCGATCACCGTGAGCGGCACGCGATTTACGGTGAGCGTGCGGCCGACGATGCCGGGGTCACGGCCCCAGCGCCGCACCCAGTAGCGATAGCTGATCACCGCGACGCGCTCCGGCGCGCCAAGTTTATCGTCAGAAAGTCCGATCACGCGGCCCGCCGCGGGAGTCACGCCCAGTGTCGAGAAAAATGTGCCGGAGACAAGTTGGACTTGAATCTTTTCCGTTCCGTCGAGATCCATGCGCGTGCCGTCGTCAGCCGCGTAGTAGGACTCGAACAACGAAGGCAGGCTGGGCTGGGTGCCAGCGAGGTCGCGATACAGCCCGTAGTTGAGATCGTCGTTCGGCTTGTGATTGAGTCCATAGGAAATCACGCGCATCAAGGTTTGAGGCTGGCGTACCGGCAGTTCTTTTAGCAACAGCGCGTTCAGCACCGTGAAAATCGCGCAGTTTGCGCCGATTCCCAGCGCCAGCGTAACGATGGCCGTCAGCGCGAATCCGGGACTCTTGCGCAATCCGCGACAACCATAGCGGGTATCTTGCCAAAGCGTCTCGATCAGCCGCGTGCCGCGGGCGTCGCGGCTTTCTTCCTTCCATTGCTCCATGCCACCGAATTCACGCGCCAGTTCGCGGCGCGCGTCTGCTGACGTCATGCCGCGGCTCAAGTAGGTCGCCATCAAGTGGTCCTGATGCGCGCGCATTTCTTCATCCAATTCGGACTCCACCACGCGGCGTTGGAAGAGCGATCGCAGACGAAACAAGAGATCGGCGAACATGTTTCCTCCTACGCGGTCCCGAGCACCGCATCGACGGCCGCCGTGAGCGTTTTCCAAGCGCCGGTTTCCGTTTGAAGTTGCTTGCGTCCCGCCACCGTGAGTTCGTAAAACTTGGCGCGCCGGTTATTGTCGGACGTGCCCCACTTCGCCTTGATCCATCCGCGGCGTTGCAAACGATGCAGCGCCGGGTAGAGCGATCCCTGTTGAATGCGTAGAACGTCCGAGGAGATTTGCTGGATGCGCACGGCGATGCCCCATCCGTGCTGGGGCTCGAGCGCCAGCGCCTTGAGGATCAGGAGATCGAGTGTGCCCTGCGGTAAGTCGATGCTTGGTGGGTTTGGCATGCTTCCTTTTCGCTTCTACAGAAGGGTACGGCAAACACTTGTAGAAGCGCAAGGGGAAGATTGTAAAACGCTGTTTCTGCGGCGGTCAACCCGGGGGGACTCCGTGATCTCCCGGATCTCCCGCGCCGCGTACGATTATTCGATGTAAGCCTTCCTACGACCGCCGACCTGTCAATTTGTGTTCCAATCATTTCCGGACGCCCGAATGTGGTCTAACATCGGTGCGTGATCTTTCTTTCCGCGATTTTCATGTTGCTGGCGGGCGGTCCCGCTGACGCTTGGCTCCAATGGGGCGGGCCGACGCGCAATTTTCAAGCGGCACCTGTGCCGCTCGCGGACGCGTGGCCCGCGGATGGTCCGCGCGTGGTTTGGAAGCGCGATCTCGGCGTCGGTTTTTCGAGCATTGTCACCGACGGCCGCACGTTGTACACCCTCTTCAAGCGCGACAAAGAAACGGTCGTGATTGCGCTCGACGCCGCGAGTGGAAAAACCGTGTGGGAACAAGCCGTCGACGCCGAACCGAACGCCGCCGAAGCAAAGGAGATGGATTTACAGCACGGCCTTGGCCCCGGCTCGACACCGCTCATTTCCGGCGACAAGCTTTTTGCGGTCACGTTCATGGGCCGTCTGCTGGCGCTCGATCGCGCGACCGGGCGCATCGTATGGTCGCAGGAACTGATTCGTCGCCTGGGTGGAACGATCGTTTCATATGGCTACGCGAACAGCCCCATTGCCGACGAAGACAAAATCATTCTGCCGGTCGGCGGCAAGGGTCACGCGCTGATGGCGTTTCGCATGCGCGATGGCAGCGTAGCGTGGCAATCGGGCGACAGCGACAATGCGAATTCCTCGCCGATTCACGCCAAGCTTCTTGGCGAGGATCAGATCATTGTGCAATTGCAGGACGAATTGATGGCCGTGAACCCCGCAACCGGCGCCATTTTGTGGCGGCACCCGCATCGCGAGAAATCAGACATCGAGGCGAGCGATCCCGTTGTGGTCTCGGGCGACACGCTAATTGCAGCGTCGCTTAACATCGGCGCGCGGGAGATTCAACTGAAACGCGAGAACGGCAAGATCACCGCGACGGAAGTGTGGACTGCGCCGAAGATGCGCGTGATGCACGGCAACATGCTGCGCATCGGCGATTGCCTCTACGCCTCGAACGGCGGCGGCTTCGGGCCAACGCCGCTCGCGGCCATGCGCATCTCAGACGGCGCCATCGCTTGGCAGGAACGCAAGTTTTTGAAGAGCGCGTTGCTCGGCGTCGGCGACAAGACGATCATTCTCGAAGAAGATGGCCGCCTCTTGCTGGCGACTCTTTCACCGGAAGGAATGAAAACGCTGGCGGAAGCGGAAGTGTTGAGTGAGCCTGCATGGACACCTCCGACACTCGTCGGCACGCGGCTCTACTTGCGCGATACGAAGTCGATTGTGGCGTTGGATTTTTCGCGGTAACCCCTAGTTTGCAGCTCTCGGGAAGGGCATGGCGACTTCTTTATAGCTGCCAGACGCCGAGCCATCTACCACCTCGGCAATCGCTCTTTCGACTGTATGTTTGTCAACGCTGCGGCATTTCCGCGCGGCGTGCCTTGGTCAAACAGGACGAGCATCGCTGGGTGACTCGTCTTGAAAAGGAAGATCTACGACTTTGGGCGACGAAATCGAGCACTGCCGCAATTTGCTCGCGCGTGGGTGCATCTCTCTGCCTCAAGAGTAGCCCCTGCCGGACCGAGTCGATGAGAAATCTGCTACGTTCGGCCGCCGTTCGCCATGCTCGCCAGGAAATCGCTGTTGGTTTTCGCTTTCCCCATGCGATCGAGTAGTAATTCCATCGCTTCGGTCGGTGACAGGGGATTCAGAACCTTGCGCAGGATCCAAATGCGGGTGAGATCGTCGCGCGGGATCAGCAATTCTTCCTTGCGCGTGCCGCTCTTGTTGATATCGATGGCCGGGAAGACGCGCTTGTCGACCAGCTTGCGTTCCAAGTGAATCTCGCTGTTGCCCGTACCCTTGAATTCCTCGAAGATCACATCGTCCATGCGCGACCCGGTGTCAATCAGCGCCGTCGCGATGATCGTCAGGCTGCCGCCTTCTTCAATGTTGCGCGCCGCGCCGAAAAATCGCTTCGGACGTTGCAAGGCGTTCGAGTCTACGCCGCCCGACAGGATTTTTCCAGATGGCGGCACGATGGTGTTGTAGGCGCGGGCGAGTCGCGTGATGGAATCGAGCAGGATTACGACGTCACGTTTATGTTCGACAAGTCGCTTGGCTTTTTCGATGACCATCTCCGCCACTTGCACGTGACGCGCGGCCGGTTCGTCGAATGTCGAGCTGATCACTTCACCCTTCACCGATCGTTGCATATCGGTGACTTCCTCGGGGCGCTCATCGATCAAAAGCACTATGAGTGCAACTTCCGGGTGATTCGCCGTCACCGAGTTGGCGATCGCTTGCAGCAGCATCGTTTTTCCGGTGCGCGGCGGCGACACGATCATGGCGCGCTGGCCTTTGCCGAGCGGTGTGAACAAATCCATCACGCGCGCGGACAGATTCTCGCGCGTGGTTTCCAGACGCAGCCACTCGTTCGGATACAGCGGCGTCAGGTTGTCGAAGAATACTTTGTTTCGCGCTTCGTCCGGCGACTCAAAGTTGATCGCCTGAATTTTAACCAGCGCGAAATACCGCTCGCCGTTCTTCGGCGGACGCACTTCGCCCGACACTGTGTCACCGGTGCGCAGGTCGAACTTGCGGATCTGCGCGGGCGAAACGTACACGTCGTCGGGCGACGGCAGATAGTTGTAGTCGGGCGCACGCAGGAATCCAAAACCTTCCGGCAGCGTTTCCAGAACGCCCTCGGAGAAAATCAAACCGCTTTTTTCGGTTTGGGTTTGCAGGATCTTGAAGATCAACTCCTGTTTGCGAAGGCCCGCCGCGCCTGGGATTTGCAGGTCCTTGGCTACCTGTGTCAGGCGGGCGATATTCATTTCTTTCAGTTCGGTCAGATCCATAAGGGACTAGATTCTCGTTTCGGCTGGATGTGGTCCCGCGTCTCGCTCGCGGGACCCTTATCCGATTTGATGTGATTTGCTAATTCTCGACCATCGAATTCGGCCCGGAAGGCTGGAGGCCGGAGGGAGGCACAGCCGCCACCGAATCGAAGTTCGGCGGCGTGTTCAGGCTCTCAGACTCGCTCGGGGTTGCCAGCGTAGGCAGCCGTTCCAAGGCAATCTTCAAGACTTCATCCATGTGTTCGACGGGATGCATCGTCATGGCTTCGCGGATATTTTGCGGAATGTCCGCGAGGTCCTTTTCATTGTCCTTCGGGAAAATGATTTCGTACACCGCCGAGCGGTGCGCCGCCATCATCTTTTCTTTCAGTCCGCCGATCGGCAGCACTTTGCCGCGCAGGGTGATTTCGCCGGTCATCGCCACGTCGCGGCGCACCGGAATGCGCGTCAGCGCGCTGGCGATGCACGTCGCCATCGTGATGCCCGCCGACGGGCCGTCCTTGGGGATGGCGCCTTCCGGCAAGTGCACGTGAATGTCCAGGTGGCGATAGAAATCCCGCGACAGTCCGAGCGACGGTCCACGCGAACGGATGTAACTCCATGCCGCTTGCGCCGATTCCTGCATCACCTCGCCGAGTTTTCCAGTGAGGATCGGCTTGCCGCCTTTGCCGTCCATCACCGAAGCTTCGGTGGACAGCACCTGGCCGCCCACTTCGGTCCACGCGAGACCCAGGCACAAGCCCACTTCGCTCTTTTCGTGCGCCAGTGAATCGCGATACTTCTCGACGCCGAGCAAATCTTTAATCTGCGCCGGATCGATCGAGACTTTCGTCTCCGGTTCCTTTAGCACTTTGCGCGCGATCTTGCGGCACACGTTGCCGATCTCGCGTTCCAAGTTGCGGACGCCGGCTTCCCGCGTGTAGCTGTGGATCAGCGTGTTCAAGCCTTCGTCGTCGAAGTCGATTTGCCCGGTCTTCAGTCCCGTGGCTTCCCGTTGCTTGCGAACCAGGAAACGTTTGGCGATTTCCACTTTCTCGAGATCGGTGTACCCGGCGAGGCGCAGCACTTCCATGCGATCCTGCAAGGCCGGCGGAATCGTATGCAGCACGTTGGCCGTCGCCACGAAAAACACTTGCGACAAATCGTATTCCACGTCCAGGTAATGATCCAGGAACATGTAGTTCTGCTCCGGATCGAGCACTTCCAGCAAGGCCGCCGACGGATCGCCGCGAAAATCCATGCTCATCTTGTCGATTTCGTCGAGCATGAACACAGGATTGCGCGTGCCGGCTTTCTTCATCATCTGGATGATTTGGCCCGGCAGCGCGCCGATATAGGTGCGGCGATGTCCGCGGATTTCCGCTTCGTCGCGCACGCCGCCGAGCGACAAGCGCACAAACTTGCGTCCCGTGGCTTTGGCGATCGACATACCGAGGGACGTTTTTCCGACACCCGGAGGTCCCACGAAGCAGAGGATCGAACCTTTCGGGTTCTTGGCGAGCCGGCGAACGGCGAGAAATTCAAGAATGCGCTCCTTGATTTTCTCGAGACCATAGTGATCTTCTTCCAGCACCTTTTCGGCGAATCCAATGTCGCGAATCTCGCGGGTCTTCTTTTTCCACGGCACCGCGAGAAGCCAGTCGATGTAGTTGCGCGACACCGTCGATTCCGCCGACATCGGCGGCATCATCTCGAGCTTTTTCAGCTCGGCGACGGCCTTCTCGTGCGTTTCTTTCGGCATGCCCGCAGCGTCGATCTTCTTCTTGAGCTCGTCCCACTCGCTCTTTTCGCCGCGGCCCAACTCCTTCTGGATCGCCTTGATCTTCTCGTTCAAGTAATACTCTTTTTGCGCCCGCTCCATTTGCCGCTTCACGCGCCCCTGAATGTTGCGGTCGACGTTCATCTTCTCGATTTCGATGTCCAGCACTTCGGCGAGACGCTGCAGGCGCTCCAGCGGATCGAAAATCTCGAGCAACTCTTGTTTTTCCTCGATGGCGAGTTGCATGTTGGCCGCCACCGAATCGCTCAAGCGCGCGGGATCTTCCACGCGCACCGCCGCGACCATCGTCTCGTAGTTCAGCGTCTGGCTGACTTTCACGTATTGCTCGAAAAGTTGCGTGACGCGCGCCACCAGCGCCTCCACGGTGGGATTCATTTCCAGCTTGTAGGTGGACACGCGAACCGTGGCGCGGAAAAACCCTTCGTCCTCGCTGACGCTGACGATGCGTCCGCGTTCGGCGCCTTCGACCAGCACCTTGATGTTGCCGTCGGGCAATTTCACGCTTTGCACGATGTTCGCCACCGTGCCTACGCCGTAAATCTCGTTGGGGCGCGGTTCGTCGACCGCGGCGTCGTGCTGGGTGGCCAGGAAAATCTTCTTTTCACCGGCCAGCGCTTCTTCCAGAGCCCGCACGGACATGTCGCGGCCCACTTGGAACGGCGTCATCATGTACGGAAAGATGACCACCTCGCGGATCGGCATCATCGGCAACCGTTTGGTTTCGTGTTTTTCTCGATTTGTCAGCATGGAGGGAACCTACCGTCCTCTCTTACCACATTAGCGAAGAAGTGTCGGGAACAGGGAGAAAACCAGCGTCTTTTACTCTACGCTTCGCGCTGAAACGGCGCGCTGCGCTTTAGTATTCTACGCTTCGCGCTGAAACGGTGCGCTGCGCTTTTATTCTACGCTTCGCGCTGAAACGGCGCGCTGCGCTTTATTTGATGCGAACTGTCGTGGGAAACGAACCAGAGGCGACGCGAACCAGAGGTGACCACACAGCCCGCCTACTGCTATATTAACCCGCTTTCTCCAAACTCGGCGCGGCAATTTCGCGAGACTCCACCATTTCCTTGGTTACTACAAACTCACGCACCTTGCGGTGCGAGGGGAGTTGATACATCAACTCCAACATCAGATCCTCCAGGATCATGCGCAGGCCGCGCGCCCCCAAGCCGCGATCCATCGCCAGTCCGGCGATCGCGTCGAGGGCGTCGTCGGAGAAGCGCAGGCGCACCTGCTCGAACTCGAAGAGCTTTTGATATTGCCGGATGATCGCGTTCTTCGGACGCGTGAGAATCTCCACCAGCGCCGCCCGATCCAGATCCTGCAACACGCCGACCACCGGCACGCGCCCCACAAATTCGGGGATCAGTCCGTACTTCATCAGGTCCACGGGCTGCACTTGCTCGAGCAATTCGATTTCGCGCCGCTGCACCATCGCGCTGTTTTTCGGCTTGCGTCCGCGCTCGATACTCTCGGCGCCCCCCGGCGTTTCGGCGCGGAATCCCATGGTTTTGCGGCCAATCCGGCGTCCGATCACCTTTTCGAGTCCCACGAAAGCGCCGCCGCAAATGAACAGGATGCTGGTGGTATCGACGGGCGTAAATTCCTGGTGCGGATGCTTGCGTCCGCCTTGCGGCGGAACGTTGGCGATGGTGCCTTCGAGAATTTTCAGCAGCGCCTGTTGCACGCCCTCGCCCGAGACGTCGCGCGTGATCGAGGGATTTTCGTCCTTGCGGCAAATCTTATCGATTTCGTCGATGTAGATGATACCTTGCTGCGCGCGCGCCACGTCGCCTTCCGCGCTTTGCAGCAAACGCAAGATGATGTTCTCCACGTCTTCGCCGACGTATCCGGCTTCGGTGAGCGTGGTGGCGTCGGCGATCGCGAACGGCACGTCGAGCATGCGTGCCAAGCTCTGCGCCATCAGCGTTTTTCCGGTGCCCGTGGGGCCAATCAGCAAAATGTTAGACTTGGTCAGTTCCACGTCGCCGGAGCGCTGCTTGGTCATCTGAATGCGTTTGTAATGGTTGTAGACGGCCACGGCGAGTTTCTTTTTCGTCTTGTCCTGGCCGATGACGTACTGATCGAGGAACTCCTTTACCTCTTGAGGCTTGGGCAGTTGTTGGCCGGCGGGCGCGGGGCGCTCGGAGCGATCGTCTTCGAGGATGGAATTGCACACCGCGACGCATTCGTCGCAGATGTAAGCGCGAGGGAAGTCGTTGGGCGAGGAGATCAGCTTGCCCACCACCTCCTGGCTCTTATGGCAAAAGGAACAGCGCAAAGAACCCTCCGGACCACTGCATTTGACCACGGCCCTGACTTGCCGTCAAGAGTACCGAAGTCACGTTACTTATTCTTATAGATGATCTCATCAATCAAGCCGTATTCCTTCGCTTGTTCGGCGTTCATAATGAAATCCCGCTCGACATCTCGAGAAATCCGTTCGAGGTCCTGATGCGTATGCTTGGCCATCAAGCCGTTCAGGATCTCTCGCATTCTTAGTATTTCCTTGGCATGAATGTCAATATCCGTCGCTTGGCCGGACAATCCCGAAGCGTGCGGCTGGTGGATCAGGATGCGCGCGTTGGGCAGCGCGAACCGCTTGCCGGGCGCGCCCGCGGCCAGCAACGTGGCGGCCATCGACGCCGCTTGTCCGATGCAAATCGTGGAAACGTCGGGACGCACAAACTGCATCGTATCGTAAATCGCCATGCCGGCGGAAATCACGCCGCCCGGCGAATTGATGTACAGATAAATGTCCTTCTCGGGATCCTCGGCGGCGAGAAACAACAACTGCGCCGTGATCACGTTCGCCACCATGTCGTCGATCGGCGTGCCGATGAAGATGATGTTGTCCTTCAGCAGCCGCGAGTAAATGTCGTACGCCCGCTCCCCGCGGTTGGTCTGCTCGACCACCATGGGGATCAGGCCGCCATAAACATTGGGGAGATTGCTCATTCGTGGGGCTCCTGAACTTGTTCTAGCAATTCGTTGGCGTCCTCGCCGGGCGCTTCGACGGTGTCGGCGCCGTGCGAATGATCGTGGTCGTGCTCGTGTTCCTCTTCGTGCGCGATCGCGGCGGCTTCCTGCGCCGCGGTTTCGGCGCTCGGCTCCACGTGCTTCGCGCCATTGAACAAGAACTCCTGCGCCTTGCCGATACGGATGCGATACCGGATGCGCCCTTCGGCGCCGTTGTCGCGCTTAATGCGTCCGCGGAGCGTATCTTCCGACTGCCGCGTGGCGCGCGCCATAAAGCGAATCTCTTGGGCGTATTCGTCGTCGGTGGCTTGAATGCCTTCGCGGTCGGCGATTTTGTCCAGGATCAAATCCCCGCGGACTTCGCGGCGCGCCGGATCGATCTGGCTATTGCGCCACGCTTCCCAATCGATCGACTTGGCGGGGTCGATGCCTTCCGATTGAAGCTGGCGGACGAATCTTTCCATGCGCATTTCCAGTTGGCGTTCCACCATCGCCTCGGGCACGGGAAAATCGTGCGCGGCGACCAGGTTTTCCACCAGCTTGTTCTTCGCTTCGGTCACGCGGCGGTGGCGCTTTTGTTGCAGCAGGCGGGCGCGGATATCGTCGCGCAATTCCTGGAGCGTGTCGAACTCGCCGGTGGCTTTGGCGAAATCGTCGTCGAGATCGGCGAGCTTTTTCGCTTTGATCGCGTGAACCTTCACCGTGTACTTCAGGTGCCGCCCCGCCAGGCGCTGATCGTGGAAATCCGCTGGATAGTCGATCGAAAATTCACGCGACTCGCCCGGTTTCGCACCGCGGAGGTTATCGCTGAATTCGGTGACCGTTTCTTTGCCGCCGATCTCGATGAGCACGTCGTCAACTTTCACGGGCGTGCCTTTTCCAGATACCGGATGACCCTCGAAACTGACATCGGCGAAATCGCCGTCGACGAGCGGGCGATCATCCACCGGTTCGAAGGTGGCGTCGCGTTCCTGCCAGCGGGCGAGCGCGCGATCGATCTCGGAATCCTTCACCTCAGGCTCAGCGAACTCCACTTCGAGTCCGTGATACTCGCCCAACTCGAATTCCGGGAGCACTTCGAAGACCGCTTTGAACTTCAGCGGCTCGTCATCCTTGTATTCGACGTCCTGGAACGACGGCATAGCGACGGGCGCGAGCTTTTCCTCAAGCGCCCGATTGCGGAAGTGCGTGGGGACCAGGTCTTGCAGGACTTCTTCGCGGATTTGGTTGGCGAAACGCTGCTTGATGAAACTGACCGGCGCTTTGCCGGGACGGAACCCGGGAATGCGCGCCTGTTTCTGCACGTCGCGGACAACTTTTTCCGTGGCCTGACGCACCACGTCCGCCGGCACTTCTATCAGTAGCTCTCGTTTGCAGGTATTTTCGCTCAAAGGAATGGTCCGACTGAATTAGTCTACCACAACCCTTTAGATGGGACGGGGGAGGCGTTGGTCGCAAATCGCACGAGGTTGGTGTAAGAATCCTTGAATGTCTTCTAATGTGGAAATCCGCTGCGGTGTGGACGCCGGGACGCTGGACTCGCTCGGGGGTTACTCGCTCTTCGGACGGCGTCAGAATTAGATCGTCAAGCCCCGGAGCCCGGCGGAGATAGATTTTCGCGAACCATGAATCAAGGCGAGCTTTCGCACTGCGGTTTTTTCCCCCGTTGAATAAGGCGGTTAGGCTTCGCGGCGGCCGAACACGATTCACCCACCGTGTCATGATGGTTTGATGTTTGATGCGCGATGCCGTGAGAAGTAATCCCCTCTGAGACGTTAGAATTACAAACGAAGCCACCGACCAACAAACCGAATCGGTGCAATGCGTTAGGGGGAAAGCGGCGGACATCCTGGCTGCGTAGCGTGTTTTTTTTCGATGAACATTCAATGTGCCAGAATTCGGAAATGCATGGTGTATTCACTAAGGCGAAGATGCAATAAGAAAAAACCACGCTACGCAGATCAGGACGGGGCAGCTTGTTCTGGGCTTTGTTGGAAGACGGCTCTCAAAAGAATCCTGCCTGTCCAGGCGGGCCCCGTTTTTCCCCCGAACGGGGAGTTATGTTACGCTTGGACTGAGAAAGCAAAAATGTTATCCGAAATCATGATCGGGGGGTTCAAGAGCTTTGGCGAGCCGGTTTCATTCGACCTCGCGCCACTGACTATTTTTGTCGGCCCCAATGGTGTTGGCAAGTCGTCCGTGTTTGAGGCGGTCGGTCTTATGGCCCAAAGCTCTGCGAGTGGAGGGTTGGTTTGGACGGGTCGCTGGGTCGACTTCCCGGGCGGACTGAATTCGGTGAAACACCGTGGCTCCGCCGGGGGCCTTGTGTTCGGCGCAGGGTTGAGCGCTGAGGGCACGACGTCGAGCGTTGCATGGGATCACGATTCAGGCAAAGCCTCCTTCTACTTCTCTGGTAGATCGAAGGCATTCAAAGTGGACGGCGAGGAGATCGCGGTCGCTACCAGACAACAGGGAGACGCGGCCAGGGTTATCTACTACGGTCCCCGCGATGCAGACGGTGTGAAGCATGAAATCGCCAATTACAACGCGAGTTTCGGTGATAGCTTTCCTGATGCGAGTGTCCTAGAAATCGGCCAGGGAGACCGTCGGCCTCCTATCAAAGAAATAGCAGATAGGGTTTCAAACACGCTGGGACGCTTGCTGTCCTTCCTGCGCGATGATGTGTATCTGATTGGCGCCCATAGGTTGCCCGTTCGGATTTCCCCAACCGTGCAGCTCGCACCCTACGCTGTTGGCAAGGACGGCTCGAATACTCTCGCGGCGCTCAGTCTAGCGCTACGAAACGGTGACGAGATCGCCAAGAAGATCGTGTTTTGGGCTAAGGAATTTGGAATGCCCGAAATTCAGAGCGGTTGGGTAAATCAACCGACGCTCCTTGCGGACTATCGTGATCCGGCCTCCGGAGAGAAGATCGAATCCGGGATGGCCGGGTTCGGTTCTCAGCAGATCCTTCCGGTGATCACGCAGTTGTTTTGTGCACGACCGGGCGGTCTTGTGTTGATTGAAGAGCCCGAGATCAGCCTTCACCCGGAAGCTCAAGTATCGCTGCTGCGCATGCTCGCAGATGCGGTTTCTTCCGGCCGCCAAGTAATGATTACGACACACAGTCAGACGCTTCTATCTGCTTTGGGAGAGCTCTCTTCAGACGGTCGATTGAAGCCGTCTGATATCGCGATTTACCACCTAAGTAAGACTGCGGCGGGCACTGCGGCGGAGCGCTTGGAGATCGATCCTGCTTGGTACATCCGAGGGTGGGTTCCTAGCTTCTCCAAAGTGGAGACCCGCCTCCTGCGCGATTGGATCCACAATGTAGGCGACCGAATCGAGGCTGATGCCTGATATTGGATCCGTTGTGGATGCAAACGTGTTCGTTCCTGGGCTTGCGGGTATGGCTGAGGATGCGCTTTTTCTCACGAGCGCAACCCGCGCTGGCTGGGTCATTGTCGTCAATGACGCCCTGATCGACGAGTACATAAGGGTAGTGACCAAATATGGCTTTCCAGCGAGCGTCGTGCATTCGGAGTTGTGGAAGCTTCGTGAGATGAAGAGGCTCCGTACAAGCAAAGCGGCCTGGGAAGACATTGGTGAAGACCTCGCACCACGAAAAGATCGTCACATTGTTGGACCAGCGCGTTCTCGCGAGGCAAGCCGGATCGTGACTCGAGACAGAGGAGTGCACGCTCTGAAAGACAACATCAGGAGAGTGACAAAAGCGATCGTTCTGTCTCCGGCCGAGGCGACGAAAGAGGTCGAGAGCGCTGAATCGGACGATCTCGGCTCGTAGTTTATGTCACAATCCTGCCGTGGCTTCGACTTGGAAATGGACTCTAGCCGCCGCCGGGATCGCGGCCGCCGCCGCGGTAGTCGTACCGCGGGTGCAGTGGCGCGCGGACCCGCCGTTGCGGCGCGTCGACGTGGATTTTGGGGAGCACGGCGCGATCGCGGAGGGCGTCGCTGAGAATGTGCTGACGCATGGACCGTCGGCGGTGCTTTCGCCTGACGGGGCTTCGCTTGCATTCGTGGGCGCCGACGGGCGGCTATGGACGCGGCGCGTTGACGGAGGAAATGCGACTGCGCTGGCCGGCACGGACGGCGCGCGCGATCCGTTTTTCTCTCCCGATGGTGCATGGATCGCATTTTTCACTCCGAAAACCTTGGCGAAGATTCCAACGGCGGGCGGCACGGTCACGCCGATCATGGAAATTGAAGCGGCGCGCGGCGCCTGGTGGGGCGACCACGACACAATTTGCTATGCCGGTACGCGCACCGCGATCCTGCGCGTGTCGCCGGCTGGCGAGAAGCTGAAGCCGCTCACAAATCTCGATCTCGACGATCGCGAAGTCACGCAACGCTGGCCGCAGGCCCTCGATAACGGACGTTTAGTGTTGTACACCGCGCATACAAAAGCAGGCGGCTTCGACGAGGCTTTTGGAGTGATCCAGAATCTGCGAACCGGCCGCCGCAAGGTGGTGCATCGCGGCGGATATTTCTATCGCTACTTACCGAGCGGTCACATCGTGTTCATCTTGCAATCGGATTTGTACGCGATTCCTTTCGATCTCGGCATGCTGGACGTGGATGGCCCGCCGGTCAAGATGCTCGAGGGCGTCACCGCCGATCCGACAAGCGGCGGCGCGCAGATTTCGTTGGCCTCCGACGGCACGCTCTTGTACATGAACGGAGGGCGTCCCGGCAAACTGGCGTTGTCGTGGTTGAATCGGACGGGCGAAAGGCAACCGCTCACGCCCTTGCTCGATTATTACTACGGCGTGAGTCTTTCGCCCGACGGCACGCGCGTCGCCTTCGGCACAACCGATGGTTCGCACGGCACCATCGCCGTGCTTGATCCCTCGAGTCAACGGGCGACGGTGCTGGCTTCGTTCCAAGGCGCGACCGCGCCGATCTGGACGCCCGACGGCAAGCGAGTCACCTACAGTGCCGATGGCATCGTGTGGCACGGTGTCGATTCTCCTGGGAGGGTGGACAAACTGACGCACTCGACAAACATTCAGATCCCGGAGTCGTGGCATCCGTCCGGCACGGTGCTGGCGTTTCGCGAATTCACCTACCTCAAGCGCAACGACATCAAACTCCTGACTGTGCATGGCAGCGATGTCACGGGATGGACGTTTGATGATCCCAAGCCTCTCCTCGCGAGCAAGGATCCAACCAAGGAGGGGGAATTCGGAGCGGCATTTTCGCCGGACGGTCACTGGATCGCGTATACCTCGGATGCCACGGGACAACGCAAAGTGTACGTGCGTTCGTTTCCGGCCCTCGGCGATCCGTGGAGCGTGTCACCCGAGGGCGGCATGCTGCCGGTGTGGTCGCGCCACGGCCAGCAGATCTTCTATCGCGCGAAGGATGGCGCGATGATGGCGGCGTCGTGGAGAGTCATCGATGGTCGTTTCGAAACCGGCGCGCCGGTGCAGTGGACAAGTGCCGCCTCTGTGGATCTCGATCAGGTTCGGGGCTATGACATCGACTCCAGCGGACATTCTAGTGAAACACGCTTGGCCGCGATCACACCGCCGCCGCTGCAAACGGATCGGCACTTAGTGTTGTTGTCGGGATTCCTGGGAGAATTGCGGCGGAGAACGAAAAACTAGAGGCTTAACGAGATCGCCTGCCCCTACGCGGCACGGCTTGTGCGGCGCTTCCGCGGCGGTTGGATCAAGACTTCGGCGGGAATTTGCAGGCGTTCGTGCAGGCGGCGAATCATCGGTAGCGACAAGTTGCGGCATCCTTGCAAAACTTGAAGGACTTGGCTCTTCGGACCTATAACGCCGACCAGCGCATCGGTTGTCTCGCCTTGTTGCTCCAAGCGAAAGCGGATCGCGTCAATTGGACTTGGCATGTCTATTGGGAAGTGTTTTTCTTCGTAAGCATCCACGAGTGTGATCAACACTTCGAGACGATCGGCTTCCGCGGAGCCGTCCGGAGCATTCCAAAGCTGCTCGATTTCCTTTAGAGCTTGGCGATGATCTTTATCGCTGCGAATGGGTTTCACTTCATGAGCGATCATATGCCACCGTTCTGGCGTCGATCTTATCATAGGCGCGATGCGTGCCCAGCCACTTGACGAAGACAGTCTGACGCCTGTAATTGATCGCGACGACCAGGCGATAGCTGTTGCCCTTGATGTTGAAAACGACACGCTCGTTGTCGAGGATGCTGGCCATTCGGAACTGCGCTTTTACATCCGCGGGCGTGAACCAATGCGCCTTTCGCACATCGTGAAACCAGCATTCCAGCGCCACCTTCACGGCGCGATGGTCGGAGTGTCCTTGCAAACCGGCGACAAATTGCGTCAACGTGTTTCGTGAGATCACGCGCTCGCGCCGATTGTACTACGTTTATTTTTGACCCTTCACCGCCGCCACCGCTGCCTGGACCTGCGGATCGTCGGCCGCCGCCGCTTGATCCCCTCGCGCGACACCGAACGCCAAATTCGAAATCTCCACTTTCAGCCGCCGCCGCAAGTAGGGGCGATTCGCTACCCACAACTGTTCGTTTAACGACGCGCCTTGTTTCAACAGCCACAGTTTGAAATCGTCGAGCATTTCCGGCGACACATCGAAGGAATCGGGAATGTCCTTGTGCTGCGTCATGTAAAAGCGCGCGAAATCGAGAAATGCGTTGGCGTTTTCGAGATACGCCTGCCAGTCGTTGTCCACGGTGTGCGATCCCTCTACAACGATGTCCGGTGTGATCCCACCCGGACCCTTGATCGCTTTCGTAAACGCCAAACCCGGCGTCGGCTTTTGGATCGTGCGGCCGGCCGGCGTGAAATATTGCGCGGCAGCGAGCGCCAAACCCGTGCCTTCGGTCAGTGAGTACACACTTTGCACGATTCCCTTGCCGTAGGTCTGCGTCCCGACGAGCTTCGCGCGTTTGTGATCTTGCAGCGCACCCGCCAGGATCTCCGCGGCGCTGGCGCTGTTCTTGTTCACCAGCACCGCCATCGGGAAATCCCACGGTTTGGCATCTTCGCGGACCTTGTAGACTTTTTCTTTCTGCGTGCGACCGCGCGTGCTCAACACCGTCGAGCCGGCGGGCAGGAAGAATCCCGCGATCTCCACCGCCGCATCGACCAGGCCACCGTGATTCTCGCGCATGTCGAACACCAGCGACTTCATCCCCGCCGCTTGTAGTTTTTCGATGGCCGCGTGAAGCTGATCGGCGGACGTGCTCTCAAATCCTTTCAGCCGCACGAAACCGATGCCGGGCTCCAGCATGTAGGCGCGATCGACGCTTGGTTCGTCCATTTCCGCCGGCGTCACGATGATCGTCTGCATCGCCGCCGACCCGGGACGCATCACGCGCAGTGTCGCTTTGTCGCGCTTGGCTTCGGTGAGCAGCTCCACAAGCTGCTCCATGTTGAGATATTCGATGCGATAGCCGTTCACTTCCAGGATTTCGTCACCCGGTTGGATGCCGGCCTTCGCCGCCGGCGCGTTGACCTGCGCTTCGACCACAATCACGCGTCCGGGCGCCACCGTGACGATCGTGCCGAATCCTTCAATCTTGGAGCTTTGCTGTTGTTGAAGCTGGTGGAACTGGTCGGGATCGAAGAATACCGTGTAGGGATCAAGCGTGTGCAGCATGCCGGGGATCGCGGCCGAATAGATCAACCTTTCGTCAATAGGATCGGCGTAGTTTTCCTCCACCGCCGCGTAGGCCATCGCGAATCGGCGGAGTTGCCTGTCGACCTCGTCGGCGTATTCGGGCTGGGGCGCCGGTGGCGTGGGGCGAATCTGCTGGGACCCGGGCGCCAGCATCCGGATCGCTCCGTAACTCCACACGGCGAGGAGCGCAAGCACAGCGAGGCGCAGGAGTCGACGGCCGGGCCGTGCGAGGAAATTCACCGGACAATTCTACCGCGATCCACTGCTCCGCGCCGAGAGGTAATCCTGGCGGTTCATTCAGCCGATAGAAAACTGTGGCGCGATCAGGTGTTTTTTTCTGTGAAAAGCGTTACCGGCATGGTCATTCGGTGACACCCAGTGTAAGGATGACACGTCTATTGATGTAGAAGGTTTGCTGAAGGGTAAGAAAACGCTAGGCAGGGAGTTGGCAAGCAACGTGCTCGGAGGAAAGTGTTATGACGGCGACCGCAATCGGCTTGGTGGTAGCGGTAATGTTGCTCATCAGCATTACCAGCCCCGTGCCGGAAGAAATTCCCGATGAGTTGAGCGAAGAGCGCAAGTAGCGCTCGTTCCGGCGAAGCGCGCAAGTCGCGACCGTCGGCGCTATGCTCGTTCCGCTGCGCAACAGCGGCGAGTCTGCCAAAACCCGCCGCGCCACGGAGGGTTCCAAATGTTGATCGTAGCCGTGTTAAGTTTTCTCGTCGCCGCCCTGTTCATCGTCAGCATCACCACGCCTGAGTCGGGCGATCCCAACAGCTAATCCCTCGAACGTCCGCGCCGCCTACCCAGGTACTCACAGTACCCGTAGTGCGCTTGGTTTATTGGATTTACTCAGAATCCCGAAAGGGAACTGGGCCCGGATTGTCGTTCTTGCCTTGTGATGAACAACACAAGGATTCGCTGGCGCGCCCTGATATTCCCCGGCTTGAGTTGCCTTTATCTGGCGCTGATCTATGGACTCCCAACCGCCGCCGCGCTATCGATGTGGCGTGTTGAACGATGGACCGCGCCCGTCGCCCCGGCCGCGTGGATTGTGGTTTTTCTCGTCGTGGCGGGAGTGCTCAGCCGTCCGCATCAAGCGTCGGTGCGGCCCGGAAAGTTTCGCCGCGATCTCAACGATCCCGACTACTTTCATCGCCGCCTCTACGGACTTTGCTGGACGGCGGTCTGCTACAACACGCCGGCCTACTACATTTGCCTGAGCATTCCGGTGCTCAAGTGGCTTACCTTTCGCCTGTTCGGCTATCGGGGATCGATGAATTTCACGGTTTATCCCGATACTTGGATACGCGATCTTCCATTGTTGGAATTTGAAGATGGCGTGTACGTGTCGAATCGCGCCACGCTGGGCACCAACATCGTGCTCGGCAACGGGACGTTGCTGGTAGGCGGAATCAAGCTGCGCCGCGACGCTTTGGTCGGACACTTGGCGGTGCTTGGTCCCGGCGTCGAGATGGAGGCGGACTCCGAGGTCGGTGTTGGCGCAGCGATTGGGTTGCGCGCTAAGCTGCGGCACGGGGCGGTTGTGGGTGCGCGTTGCGGCATCGCGCATGGCGTGAGCGTGGGGCGCAACGTTACCATCGGCCCGCACTCCTACGTGGACTCCGCGGCGATCATCCAGGACGACGTGCATCTTCCGGCGCGTTCGACGGTGGCTTCGCGCTCGGTCGTTCGTGCCGACACCGATTCGGAAGCCAGGCGGGCCTGCGCATGACAACCCTTCCCAACCATTCGATGCAACACGGAACGCTCTCTCTCGGGCCAGGGGACCTGACCCCACGCGCCGTGTGGACGGCTGCGAGGAAGCTGTCGGAAGCAGTGCCCAATCTCCGGGTATCCATTGACGGGGGCACGCGCGAGCGCATAGCCCGCGCGGCGAATGCGGTTGTGTCGCGGGCCGCGGGAACGTCGCCGGTTTATGGATTGAACACCGGCGTCGGCGCACTTCGTCATGTGGTGATCGAACGCGATCATCTGGCGCAACTGCAAGTGAACCTGCTGCGCTCGCACGCCTGCGGTGTGGGCGAGGCGTTGCCGCGCGCCACCGTGGCGGCCATGTGGATCCACTGGATGAACTCCGCGGCGCAGGGACATCGTGGCGTGCGCCTGGAAACGGTGGACGCCTGCATCGATCTGCTGAATCGCGGCGTGCTGGCGACCGTTCCGTCGCGCGGAAGCGTGGGCGCGTCCGGCGATCTCGCGCCGGCTGCGCACGCGGCGCTTTTGCTGATCGGCGAAGGAGTCTGCTCGATGCCTGATTCCGGCGAGATCCGCACGATGCCGGCGGCGGAAGCGTTGCGCCGGACAGGTCGCGCGCCCCTCACGCTGGGGGCCAAAGAAGCGCTCAGCCTGATCAACGGCACGCATCTTACCACCGCGCTGGCCTGCCAAGTTTGGACCGAAGCCGAGACATTGTGGCGCGTCGCGACCTTCGCCGCTGCGTTGAGTACTTACGGTTTTCGCGCCAATCCGCAGGTGACGCGCGCCGAAGTGCTCGACATGCACCATCCCGCGACGCTCTACGCGGGATTACGCAAGCAGGAATGGTTCTCCGGCGCAACGAATCCGCCCGTTTTTCGGAATTATCAGCAAGACCCGTATTGTTTCCGCTGTACGCCGCAGGTTCACGGCGCGGTGTGGAAGGAAATCGAGCAATCTGAGGAGTGGATCGTAGAGGAATTGGGCGCGACCACCGACAATCCTGTGGTGCTCGAGACGGGCGAGTTCGCGCATGGCGGAAATTTTCACGCGATTTTTCCGGCGCGCGTGCTCGACCGGCTGGCTTCGGCGCTCACGCAACTGGCGTCCATTTCCGAGCGCCGCACGAATCTGGGCATGGACTCGCGCAAGACGGGCCTGCCCGACTTTCTCACGCCGGAAGGCGGATTGAACTCCGGACTGATGATGACGCAGACCACCGCCGCCGCGCTGGTCAGCGAGTGCAAAACGCTCAGTTTTCCCGCCTCCGTCGATTCGATTCCGACGAATTGCGATCAGGAAGATCACGTGTCGATGGGGCCCATCGCCGGTTTGAAAGCGGTGCGGATCTGCGGAAACGCGCGGGACGTGCTGGCCATCGAGATTCTCGCGGCCTGCCAAGCGGTGCATCTGCGTGGGGCTGAGGTTTTGCCGCCGCGCTTGCGCCGCGTCTACGAAGCGATCCGCCAGACGGTTCCTCCCATCGAGTGCGATCGCACGTTCGCCGAAGACATTCGCGCGATCGCCGGGATGATCGAAGCGTCGATCGAGGACGACGCGCTTTTCGGCCATTTCGCGAATCTCGATGACGAAAGGGAAGCCCATGCGACTAGCGATTCGCAACATCGCGCATGACCGCACACGTTTCCTGCTGACCGTCGCGGGCATTGCGTTTTCCGCGTTCCTGATGGTCTTTCAAGGCAGCCTGCTCTGCGGATTCGAGCGGGCATCCTCGCGCGTGATCGATTCGGTGGACGCCGACCTTTGGGTGATGGCGCACGGGGTCCAAGCGTTCGACTTCGCGCCGCCGCTGCCCAGCGATTACTACGGAAAAATCCGCGGCGTGCCCGGCGTGCGGTCGGTGCGCCGCATGGCCAGCGGATTCGCGTTCTGGCAACGTCCTAATGGCAGCCGCAAGACGGTGATTGTCATCGGCGGCGACGCGGAAATCGGCGGCATGTATCCGGTCGAACGCGAAAATACGCTTCCCGAAGATGCGCTTGTCGATACCAGCGATCTGGAAGCGCTGGGACTCGACCAATTGCCGGCGGAAGTGGAGATCAACGCCCGTCGCCGCCACGTGCGTCGTGCCGTGGCGGGCTTTGGATCGTTCCTCGGCAGTCCCTACATTTTTGGCCGCCTGAGCGACGCGCGACAAGCGTTGGGCTTGGGCGACTCCGGCGCGATGTTCCTGCTGCTCGACGTAGCGCCGGGAGAAAATGCCGCCACCGTGCGCGCCGCCCTTGAAGCGCGCGCTCCGGAGCTCGACGTTCTTTCCAGCCGCGAGTTTTCTTCGCGCGCGCAACGCTACTGGACTCTGCAAACCGGCGCGGGCGGCGCGCTGCTCACGGCTGCCGTGCTGGGATTTTTCGTGGGAGTGCTGATCGTTTCGCAAACCGTCTATGCCACCACCATGGAGCGCCTCGAGGAATTCGCGACACTGAAGGCGCTGGGCGCATCGAGCTGGTTCATCGTGCGCATTGTCGCGGTGCAGGCGTTGGTGAGCGCGATGGTGGGATCGGCCATCGGCCTGGCGCTGGCATTTCCGCTGATGTCCGCGGCGCGCCACGCCATTTCTTGGATCTACACGCCGTGGCCGCTCGCCGCCGCGCTGGCCGTCGCCACGCTTTTGCTCGCGGCGCTCGCGTCGATCACCGCGGCGCGCGCGGCCATCTCGATCGAACCGGGGAGAGTCTTCCGTGCCTAACTCACCAAACACCATCATCGCCGCGCGCGAAGTTTCGGTCGGCTTCGAGCAGGGGGAACGGCGCTTCACGGCGCTCGACGCCGTGTCAGCGGAATTCTACGCCGGAGAAATCACGCTGCTGATGGGTGCTTCGGGGTCGGGCAAGACCACGCTGCTGTCGTTGCTCGGCTGCTTGCGGTCGCCGGACTCGGGATCGATCGAGTGGCAGGGGAAAAGCCTGTCGCGGGCGCGCGAACCGGAGTTGATGCAATTGCGCCGCCGGCAAATCGGATTTGTCTTTCAATCGTTTCGCTTGTTTCCCGCGCTGAACGCGTTGGAAAACGTGATGATGCCCGCGCAGATCGACACCGAGCTGCCGGCGACACGCGCCGACGCCGAAGAGCTTCTGTGCGCGGTGGGACTCGAAGGCAAGGGGAGTCTCTATCCCCGGCAAATGAGCGCCGGCCAGCGCCAGCGCGTAGCCGTGGCGCGCGCGCTGCTGAAAAAACCGGCCGCGATTCTAGCCGATGAACCGACGGCCTCGCTCGACACCGCGTCCGGCGAGCAAGTGGCGGAGTTGCTGAAGGCCGCCGCCAAAGCGCGCGGCTGCGCGGCGATTGTCGCCACGCACGATCCACGCCTGTTGCCGCTGGCCGATCGAATCCTGTTTATGCGCGACGGGAAAATCATCGCGAGGGACGAAGTATGAAAAACCTGGGACGCGTAATGCTCGGCGTCGCATTCGGTGCGGCGGCCACGCTCGGCACGCTGTGGATCGCGCAGGCGCGCACGCCGGTCCGCACGGCACTTGCGCAAGAACGGGCGCCAGAGCCGGCGAAAGCCGGTGGACCCGCGGTGGTCGCCGCGTCGGAAGGCCGCGTGGAAGGAAACACCGAGAGCGTTCCCGTGGCGGCGGCGATCGACGGCGTGATTCGCGAGATTCGCGTGAAAGAAGGCGATCGCGTACGCGCCGGCGACGTCCTGGCGGAAATCGGCTGTGACGATTTGACGGCGCAGATTCGATCGCTCGAAGCGGCAGCCGAGAGCGCGCGTCAAGTACGCGTGCGCGTCGTGCGCGGCAGCCGCGACGAAGAGCGTCGCGCGGCGGAACGCGAAACGCAGGCCGCTCAGGCGTTGGCCGACGAAGCGGAAAAGCGCGCGCACCGCATGGAGATTCTCTCGAAGGATGTGGTTGCTCGCGCCGACGCCGACACCGCGGAACGCGATCGCCGCAACACCCTGGCGTCGCTGGAAGCGGCGCGCGAGCGCGAAAAACTCGCCAAGGCCGGGCCGCTTCCCGAAGAAATCGCCAAGGCTGACGCGGACGTCGCGGACGCCGAGCAGCGTTTACGGTCCGCGATGGCGCAACGCGACAAGTGTTTCGTCCGGTCGCCGCTCTCAGGCTCCGTGTTGCGCGTGAATTTGAAGGCCGGCGAAGCATTCAGCACGATCATGCCGAAACCGATCTTCACGGTCGCCGACGTTTCCCGTTTCCGCGTGCGCGCGGAGGTCGACGAACGCGACATTGGCGCGGTGCGCCTCGGGCAGAAAGCGCTGATTCGAGCCGAGGGATTTCCCGATGCGCCCATCGCCGGCGAAGTCACCTGGCTGGCGTCGACGATGGGCCGCAAAACGGCCCTCAGCACGAATCCCGCGGAGAAGACCGATCGCGATATTCGTGAAGCGATCGTGGATTTCGATCCCGGCGGACGGACGCTGGTGGTGGGATTGCGGGTTACCGTGGAGTTCTTGAAATAGGCGCGGTCCAATATCGCTTCGATCGCGTTTCCAATTGTCGCGCGCGCATGATGAAACTGCGAAGTACTTCGCTGCCGGGGTGATAAGTCAGCGCTTGCTGACAGACTTGCGCCGCTTCGTCGAAACGGCCATCGCGTGCCAGATCGCGTGCCAGAGAAACGCTGGCGAACTGCGATTGCGGCGTGATCTCCAGCGCGTGCCGCCAGGTTGTTTCGCTTGATTGCCACACGCGTTCTTGCCGCCACGTTCCGGCCGCGCCCGCGGCGATCAGAATTACGGCCACGGCCAAACTCGCTCGCGGAATCTTCGCCAGCATGAGCGCGATCAACAAACACATGCCGGCGGTGGAAAGGTACGTGTAGCGGTCCTGAATCTGTATCCATTCGGTCATCAGCGGCGACGCTACGACCGGTGCGGCCAGCGGAAGCACGATGAGTCCGGCGGCGAGCGCGAGATCGGCGCTTTTTCGCCAGAGAAGAACGGCAGCGCCTGCGATAACGGCGAGAATCGCCAGAGCGATCGCACCGGCTCCGGGCAACGCGTAGGAAATCCCGAGCGGCCACGGCCACACGAGCATTCGCAGATACGCCGCGCCGACGGCGGCCATCAAGGGTACGCCGTCGAGGAAGCGCGCCTGCAAGTCCTCGGGCATGCGCGGCAGGATGATCGCTCGCGCCGCAAGACACGCAATCACCGGCACGACGTAAGGCAAGGCCGCGAGTTCCGCGCGCCGCAAGGCTTTCGGAGAATCCTCGATGCGCGCGCGTCGCCATTCGAGAAGAAAAACAATCCCCGGCAGTACAAACGCCGACTCTTTTTCAAGCATCGCGGCGGCCGCCAGCAACACGCTTGCTATGCGATGGCCGCGCCCATAACACGCCAGCGACGCCAGGCACAGAGCGGCCATCAGCGTTTCCATCATTCCGGTGATCCACGCCGCCGCTTCCACGTGCAACGGATTCACGGCGAACAAACAGACCGCGATCGCGGTGACGCGGCGCGAGAATCCCGCGCCTTCCAGAAAAATCCATAGGAGAAACGCGGCGGCGGCGTTCAACAGGACGTTGACCAAGTGAAACGCCGCCGGATCCATGCCGAAAAGCAAATACATCGCCCGATACGCCAGCAACGCCAGCGGCCGGTAGTGCATCGACTTCCATGGCGTTGGGTTGCCGCCCCAAAAATCGGTGGCGAAGGCGTCGTGCAGCGTGAGATTCATCAGGCGCGGATGGTATTCGAGCAGATGATGATCGTCGAAAACCGCGCCGCCGGAGAGCGAGGGCAGATAGAGAGCTACAGTGAGTGCGGCGATGAGAAGCGGAAAGTTCCAGCCGCGCATTACACGGGCACGCCGGCCTGATGCAAGGCTTGCGTCACGTCGGCTTGGGTGAGGCGGCTCGCGTCATAGGTGACGGCCATCTCACCGCCGTCACCCGAAAACCGGAACCCGCGCATTCCGTAGAGTTGCCCCTTGAGCTGCTCGAGCGCCACGAGTTGACGCTCGGAAAGTGCGGACGGCAAACGAAACGTGATTTCGCACAAGGTCATGCCGGTATTTTAACAGGATGTACAGGATGAACGGGTCAGAACCGGTGTTCCTTCCGAATCCCTTACATCCTGGATATCCTGTTAAAGTTCAACCTTCGTTCCAAGATAATTCCCGTAGCCGACAATCACCGTCGACAACACCAACAGGAAAATGCTGAAGAAGAGCAAGCGCATCGCGCGCGACGATGCCCCGCGCCACTCGTGCAATCCCAGTCCCCAAAGATTGCTGAAAATGATGATCGAGGCCATGTGCAGCGTCCAACTTGAAAACTTGTACACGCCCATCTGCGTTTCGCCCATCGTGTAGAAGAAAAACTGGAAATACCACGTGGTTCCCGCGATCGCCGAAAGCAGATAGTTCAATCCCATCGGCGCGCCGGCCGCGCCCAAGTATTCGTGCGCCGAGTGATTCTTCACGTGCAGGATGACGCACCAAATAAAGTTGGTGCTAAATCCACCGAGCAGCACCACCACCAGCACCGGCAGACCTTGCCACAACGGCGGCGTGCCATGTTGCACCGTCAGCACCTTGATGGGATCGCCGGCCGCCAGCGCGTACGAAAAGCACGCGCTCATCACGCCGGAAAACGTCGCCACCAGCACGCCTTTCTTGAAGTCGAATTCCTTGATGACCGAAAGTTTTTGCTCCGCGGACATCTCGCGTTCTTTCGTCATGCCCGCCATGCCGGCGACCGCGATTCCCAGCATGCACACCGCGACTCCACCGAGAATCACCAGTCCCGGCTTCGTGGCGAGCAGCGTACCGAAAGTGCCGGCGAACAACGGCGGCATCAGCGTACCGAACGCCGCGCAATATCCCAGCACCATCGCCATGCCCAGCGACATGCCGAGGTAGCGCATCGTCAACCCGAACGTCAGCCCGCCGAAACCCCACAGCACGCCGAAAAAGTACGTCCAGAACAGCGCCTTGACCGGCGCTTCGCCGAGCACCACGAGGAGATCGTGGGTCATGAATCCGCCCAGCACCCACGGCACGATGATCCAACTGAAGAAGCCGCCCACCAGCCAGTACGTTTCCCACGACCACTTTTTCACGCCGCGGAAAGGAACGTAGAAACTGCCCGACGCGAGTCCGCCGAGCCAGTGAAAGAAAACGCCAAGAGCCGGATTGGGATTCATGTGTGCTTTCGGTGACTTCGTTCTCAAACGGCCGCGACGAAAACGTTTTCTTGCCTCTGCGGACCCGTGAGCGTCGCGCCCTGTTCGCTCGGATTATACAGTTATTTCCAGAGATTCAGATAGCGCCCCATCCAATAAGGAAGCAGGAAAAACGCGCCGTCGTCCTCGGTGTGTCCGTCGTTGCCGCCGTCGACCACAAAAGGATTGCCGTTCCACTTCATGATCGGCCGTTCGTCGGGCGGCAAAAATGTGATGGCCTGCGCGTGACCGTTGCGTTCCAGTTCTTTGTCCATCACTACATCCGCGCGTGCGGAATTCCGCACGGTCCACTCGATCAGGTCCATGGGAATGCGCCGCAATGTCAACTCGCCGTCGGCGGCGGATTCTTTTTTGCCGATGCACGCGTCGCGGATGGCGATCCACGCGGGATTTTTCTCGCGCTTTTCGTTCTCCCACCACTGATCGAGTCCCTTGAGATACACCGCGCGAAGCTTGGGATCTTTTTCGTAGCGCAGCAGCGTATAGAAGCCGAGCATGGCCATCTCTTCGTCGGAATAATTGATCTCGGTGCGCGTTTCGAGATATCGTGCGATGTCTTCGTGATATCCCTGGGCGATCAGTTTGCCGTACTCGGCGCGAAATCGCGCGGCGTCGGGCGTGCCCTCGGCCATGTGCGCGGCGGTGAGCAAGTGTCCAAGCAGCAGCACGCGATTCAGCGATTGTTCATCGGGATGTCCCTTGAGATACTCGGCGCTATACTGCGCCCAAAGCGTCGGCTTGCCGGTCCAATCGACAAGCGTGTAATTGTGTTCGATCAGATGCGTTGTGATGCGCGCGACCGCCGCCCGCAGCGCCGGTTTCTCGGCGTCGGTGGCGGCGAAATCGAAATAAATCGAATAGGCGAAGTATTGTCCGGCGAGTTCGTCCGAACTGGTATCCGATTTCCACTCGTACGCGCCATCCGGCGACGGGCGCCACACGCCGTCCTCGTGACGGAAGTCGCCCTTGCGGATCATCGAACGCGCCGGGAGTCCCGGAATGCCGGTGACCGATTCCAGGCGCATGATCGCTTCCATCGATCGCCGTGCGTGCGCGCGTGCGTCAGGGCTCTTCGTCACTGCGTACCTGAAAGACTCCGCGCCAACGTAAATCGCGGTCCACAGGCCATCGTTGTCGGACGGCGGTAAGCGCGCGGACGCAACGTCGCCTGGTCGCGCGAGCTCGGCGTTGCGGATGAATCCTTCCCAGTCGTGGCGTTGCTGGAGTCGCTTCTCGAAGAAGTCGGCTTTGGCCTCGAGCGACGCCGGTTGCGGCGTCTTCGGCGGCGCGACGGCGCTTTGCAGCACGAACAGAACGAGCGACGGAATCATCGCGTCATTTTGTCATAACTCCGGTCGCACAGACTTGCTCCTGTTAAGATATGAGCATGGACCGCGATCTCTTGCGTCGATGGGTTGACACTTGGCGTCACGCCGGCCCGGAATTGGACCGAATTCGCCGCGCAGAGATTGAATCGATCGATACGCGAGAGGCCGTCCGCCAGATTTTCGAAGACTTTGACCAATCGGTTCTGGAACCAGCCCCGCCGACATCCGGCCTCGTGGAGCAGCAGGCGTGGTTTGCACGCCTACGAACGGCGCGCCCCACGCCATGAACACGATCTTTGATGCGGCGCGTGACCTTGGGCAGGTAGTCCTACTTCACAAACGCGCGGATGGCCCGCCCGCCGGGTTGTGAGATCTTCGGCGGCTGTGCGACGGCGCTTTGCAACACGAACAGAACGAGCGACGGAATCATCGCGTCATTCTGTCATAACTCTCCAGCTTCGGCACAGGCACGCTCGATCAATCGCTTCGACAAGTAGTACCCGCGCCCCTTCATGGCCTCCAGCAATGGACGAACGGCTGGGATCAGGCCGGCCCTCTTGGAGGCAACGAGAATGCCCGCGCTGCCTTTCACACGCAACCGATAGAGTCGGCTTGCGACGCGGCGGGCTATGAGCTCATCGATCAAGACCAATTCCGCGTGACGCGCTAGAGCTAGAGCGATCACTTGGCTCTCGCCGCGTCCCAACACGACCTCAAGCGATCCGTCGAGGGTGATCGGAGGAACCACTTCGATCCAGTTTGCGCTGCGCAACTCCTCCGATCCTGCGCGCCCGAAACCGGATTCGACCACCTCGCGATGAACGGCGTCTGGTACGAGGATGTTTCGGTACAACGCACGAAGCAGTTCGAGGCGGTTGACGAGCGTCAGGGCGATGAGCGGTCCGGCATTGCAAACGATCGAAGCCAACATCCCTCAGGAGGAAAACTCTTGGATCACCAATTCATCCAAATCGGTCACCGCCGTTCCACTCTGGCTCGCGCGGAGCAGAAAATCGACTCTGTTCATCGCGCAAAACTCAGCCGCGCGGCTCGACGAAAGCCGTCCGATCTCGAAGAGCTTGAGCGCCAGGAGGAACTTCGCTTCTTCGGCGAAAGCCTCGCGAGACTGTCCCGATCCAAGGGCGCTGTCCGGTACGTCGACTTGTATGGACGCCATCTTTTGCCACCTTAAGGTAGGTTGTGCCAACGGCAATTCCTATTATGCCTTATTGTTTCCGCGCCTAGCTTGGTATCAACGTGTAAATCTGCAGCAGCACCGATCGAGTGTCTTCAAACAGACTGCGGCACTGCTCCTCTGAGGGTGCCTGTCCGTGCGCTGCTTTGTTAGCGCTCTTGCGGATGTTGTCGGCCTCATCCCAAGAAATACCAGGAATCGGTTTCCCCTTGGCAAATCGGATCATTCGCGCCAGCTCTCCGCCCCCGAAATTGGAGACGTGATTGAACTCCTGTCGGAGTCCACGACGTTCCAACAGGTCACTGACGGCCTCTTCCAACGCACCGCGGCAAACAATAAGGCAAGAGATAAAACGACCGTATAGGTAGCACTTCGTTGCCTCCGCAAGGTAACACTGAACTTCCCTCGGCGGCTTCGAGGTCGCGGCCAAAACTGCGAGCTTCGCGGCTCGTTCCACGAGTTGCGGAAAAAGATTCGCCATTTCGCGGGCATACACTTGGACGAGAGCGACCTCGATTGCTTCCGGTATCGCGTTGCGCAGGACCCTGTCAACGATTTCCGAACTGATCCCCTCGCGCTCGCCGATAAGTATCCTCCCAACCGATTTCACGAGGGCCCTTTCCTGTTCATAGATCCTGGCTACAAGCCTCCCGAATTGAGGGATCTCGAGTTGTTTGGCAAGAGACGGTCCCAAAGGTCCAAGGTAAGCCTCACAGCAACGCAAGATGTTCTCCGCGGTGCATGACTCCTTGGCCTGCTTGAAGGCATCTACCTGTTGCTTCGATCGCTTATGAAGAAGCCAGCCCTCCATGAAATCCAACTCGGCTGTTTCATCGTGGATGGAGAGTTCCCGTCGGCAGTCGTCGCCCTGGACGGAGTAGGAGCCCTCGGCGATGAGCGGGATTGCCCACGCTATCAGTTCGGTTTCTGTCACTTCACCCTTGGAATACGACATTGGATCGCCTCGTCGACTCACACCGGAGGACCAGCGGGGCCCACGTGGGAGGAATTCTGATCAGAATGGGATCATTCGATCCGCTGCGCGCGGCGTCGTCAACGGCTTCCTGATAGGTCTTTCCCTTGCCTGCCAACCGGCTCTCGTCATCCGACAATGCGATCCACGTGTCGGGAGGAGCGGTTCTGAGCAATTCCAAACGATCTTCAGGAGACATCGGCATTCTTCCGCAAGAATAACATAGGCCGTGGAACTACTTCACAAACGCCCGGATCGCCGCGGCCTGCGAGGGATTCGCCGCGATCAATTCGCCGATCAGCGCGCGAAACTCGTCCGCCGCCAGCGCGTGGATCGTTCCCCGCGAGGGCACCGTGAAGGCCCGAATGTTGCCGAAGATTTCGCGCTGGTCTTTCTGCGCCAAGTTTAAAGGGGATTTCAAGCGCAATCCGCCTGCCGCAAAGTCAACTCGATTGAATCGGCCCGAGCCGCTTAACGTTTCGTAGCCATCCGACGCCGCGCGCGCCAAGCCGTAAATCCTACGCTCGTCGCTTTGATAGCACACAAATAGATCACCGCGGCGCACCAGCTTCAATCGCTGCCAACTTTGCGGCGACTTAATCCAGCCGTCGCCGCCCATCGGCTTCGGCGTACGCGTGCGCGAGTTGAAATACTGATCGAAGTGCCATCCGGTCAGGGCGCCCGGACGGTGCGAGTTCACTTTGTAAACCCACTTCTTCGCGGAAGATTTCACTGGACTGTTTTAGAGAGCAACTCGCTCACGTCTTCGCCCGATTCCGACCACAAGAGGCGCTTGCGCAGCGGCAAACGTTTGGGAAGTTCGTGCATCAGAAAAACCAGCTTGGTGAGATTCTCGCGCGACGCGCGATACGGCGTGTCGGGACCCAGATCGATTTCGATATGACCTTCCTCATCGTCGCTGCCTTCAAAGTCGGGGCCGTACGCGATCATCTTCACTTGCACCAGCTCCAGGCCGGCATCCCACCACGCTTCGGCTTGATACGCGCAATCGGAGTGATGAAATTCCTCCACCGCTTCGATCACCTGTGTGGCCGTCGCGCCGCCGTCGAAATGGCGCTCGAGAGTCGCCGGTTCGGACCAATCGACAGGCTGGACGGTGATCATCCGCACACCGGGCTTGCGATCGGAGTACGGAAAAAGTTCCAGCAGCTTGTGGAACGATTCGAGGACCAAATCCTCGTCCCACTGTTTCAGCCACAAACTAATGAACAGACGGTCCGTCACTCCTCACCTGCCCCCGGCCGCTTGCGGCGACTCGAAGAACTGTCCCATGCGGCGGAATTTTTCGTAGCGATGATCGATCAATTGTTGCGGCGACATTTTTTCCAACTCCGCCACGTGACGTTCCAACACCGGCTTCAGCATGTCGGCCGTGGCGCGATGATCAAGCTGCGCGCCGCCATGCGGTTCCGGCACGATTTCGTCGACCAGCTTCAACGATAGCAAATCGGGAGCGGTCAATTTCAGCGCGCCCGCGGCCAACTCCGCTTGCGCCGAATCGCGCCATACGATCGCCGCGCAGCTTTCCGGCGAAATCACCGAGTACACCGCATTCTCCAGGATCAACACGCGATTTCCTACGCCTAATCCAAGCGCCCCGCCCGAGCCGCCTTCCCCGATTACGGTCACCACAATCGGCACGCCGAGCCGCGACATTTCGCGCAAGTTGCGCGCGATCGCTTCGCCTTGTCCGCGCTCTTCGGCGTCCATGCCGTGCCACGCGCCCGGCGTATCGAGAAACGTGAGGATCGGGCGGCGGAATTTCGCCGCGAATTGCATCACGCGGATCGCTTTGCGATAGCCCTCGGGGCGCGGCATGCCGAAATTGCGCAGCACGTTGTCCTTGGTGTTGCGGCCCTTCTGTTGTCCCACGGCCAAAACTTCGCGGCCGTTCAATCGCGCCATCGCGCACACGATCGCGGGATCGTCGGCGTATCCGCGATCGCCGTGGATTTCGCTGAAATCGTCGAAGATGTAGCCGCAGTAATCGAGAAAGTACGGCCGCTGCGGGTGGCGGGCGAGCTTGACGCGCTGCCACGCCGTTTCTACCTGCGATTCGAGATCATGGCGCAAGTCGCCTACCAAACCGGAAAGCGTGTCCACCCGCTTTTGCGCTTCAGGATCGGGCTTCACTCCCATTTGCTGGCGCAATTCGCGAAGCTGCGTTTCCATGGCGTCGAGTTCGCGACGCGTATGGCTCGGATCGTTGGGCATTTCCTCATTGTACCGGAAAACTGCGTGCTATCCTGAAGCGGCCGAATGGATCATCTTGCTGAACGTGTCGTCGAATACTGCCGCGAACTCGCGCGATTGAGTGAAGAACCTCCGGCGACCACACGGCGATTCCTCACGCTGCCGATGCACGAAGTCCACGCGCGTTTGCGCGAATGGATGGAGCGCGTGGGCATGCACGTGACTATTGACGGGGCGGGGAATTTGCGCGGGCGCTACGGTCCGCGCGGCGCAGCGTTACTGATTGCATCGCATCTTGACACGGTGCCCAATGCCGGCGCGTTCGACGGAATCCTGGGCGTAGTGATGGCTGTCGCGTTGATTGAATCGCTCGATCATCGCGAGATGCCGTATCCAATTGAAGTAATCGGATTCTCCGATGAAGAAGGATCGCGCTTCGGCGTGCCGTTCATCGGAAGTCGCGCGTTGGCAGGGACGCTCGATGCGGAAGCGCTTGAAACGCGCGATGCCGAAGGTACATCGATGGCCGGCGCGATCCGCGCCTTTGGCTTGCATCCGTCGGAAATACCCGCGGCGCGCGTGACGCACGCGCTCGGCTACTTGGAATTTCATATTGAACAAGGACCGGTGCTCGAAAAGTTGAGACTGCCGCTGGCGGTCGTCGACACCATCGCGGGCCAGAGTCGTCTCGAGTTCGTTTTCGACGGCCATGCGAATCACGCCGGCACGACGCCGATGGCGTTTCGCCACGACGCGCTGGCCGCCGCCGCCGAGTGGATCACCGCCGTAGAGCGCTCTGGCGCTTTGGCGACCGTCGGGCGCTTGCGCATAGAACCCGGCGCGAGTAATGTGATCCCCGGGCGCGCGGTAGCGACGCTCGATCTGCGCGATGCGCAGGACGTCGTGCGGCACGCGGGCGTGGAGCGCGTAACGGCGGCAGCGCGTGAAATCGCCGCGCGACGCGGCGTTGCCGTGTCGCTAACGCAGCAACTCGATCAGTCGGCCGTCGCGATGGACGCGCGAATGTCCGAGACTCTCGCGCGAGGTGTTGAGGCGTGCGGATACACGCCGCACCGCATGCCGAGCGGCGCGGGTCACGACGCCATGATTTTGGCTCCGCACATGCCCGCCGCAATGCTTTTCTTGCGATCGCCCGGCGGAATCAGCCATCATCCGGACGAAAATGTGCTGGTCGAAGATGTCGCCGCCGCATTGGCGGTCGGCCGGCGATTCTTGGAGGAGTTTCCGAAATGCATCAATTAGGACAAACACGCAGTGCGCGCCGCGCCGATCATCTTTTTAAAACGCCCGACACTTTTGTGCGCGCGCCCTTGCCCGGAATGCAAGGCGCGACGGCGATTGTCCACGCCAGTCCTGCGATCGGCGCGAAGTTCACCGAGTACACCGCGGAAATGGATTCCGGAGGGCGCCTGGGTCCGACGGCGATGCAGCGATTTGTGTATGTGCTAGACGGCGTGGTGACGGCGAATGGTGCGGAGCTAGGCCCCGGCCGATTTGCGTATCTGCCCAGCGGGAGCGACAAGGCCGTCGTCGCAAAGATGAAGTCGCGCGTGGAGGTGATCGAAAAGCCTTACCTCGAAGTCCCCGGCGTTGACGCGCCGGGCCTGCTGCTCGGCGATGAATCAAGGGTGACGCCTGTCGCGCTGAACGGCGATCCGTGGCTCGAAGTCCGCGTACTACTGCCCGATAGTCCCGCGTTCGACTTTGCGGTGAATACGATGACGTATCAGCCCGGCGCGTCGCTCTCGATGGTGGAAGTCCACGTGATGGAGCACGGCTGCTTGATGCTCGAAGGCGGCGGCATTTATCGTCTGGGCGATAGTTGGTACGCGGCGTCAGCCGGCGATTTCATTTGGATGGCCCCGTATTGCCCGCAGTGGTTCGGCGCCATCGGTAAAACGCCGGCGAAATACCTCATATACAAGGACTGGAACCGAGTGTAAGCAATCGCCTGTTATACAATGAAGTCCACGGAATGGACTCGCCTCTTCAAATAAATCTGGACGCCTACCAAGGACCGCTCGATCTCCTGCTGGATTTGATCCGCAAGCAGCAGATCGACATCTACAACATTCCGATTCACAAGATCACCGCGCAATATCTCGACGCCCTGCACAAACTGAAGGAACTCGACATCGAGGCCGGCGGCGAGTTCGTGTTGATGGCGTCCACGCTGATCCACATCAAGTCGAAGATGCTGCTTCCCGCCGATCCCACGGTCCCCAAGGATCAGCAGGAAGATCCGCGCGCCGAATTGGTGAATCAGCTCCTGGAGCACGAGAAATTCAAGCAAGCCGCACAAATGCTCCAACAGAAACAGATGCTCGAGCAGGCCAGTTGGTCGAATCCGGCGATGAAGGAGTTCCTCGACCCCGGCGAGGAGCCCGGAGTTGCCGTCACGCTCATCGACTTGGTGGAAACGTTCAACAAGATTTTGGAGCGCGCGCGCAACCGCCCGCAGTTGGACATCACCACCGAGGAATTTACGGTGGAGCAGATGATGGAAAAAGTCCGCGACCGCCTGGCCGAGACGCGCGGCACCGTGCTGCTCGGCGAATTGTTCTCGCCGTACTCGAAGCGCCGTACGCTGATCACGCTGTTCCTGGCGATTCTCGAGATGGCGCGTTTGCATGCGGTGGTCCTGCGGCAAGACGAAAACTTCGCGGACATTCACGTGAAGAAAGGCGGCAAGTTCGACGTAATGTTTGAACCGGGCTTGCTGGCGTCGGCGATGGGCGCGTTGGAAGAAGGTGAGGCTTCCGGAGAAGGAACCGGGCCCGCGAGCGACGAGTTGTTGAGTGAAGCGAATGAACCTGAAACCACAAATTGAAGCGATCATCTACGTTGCCGAAGAGCCGGTGACCTTAGCGCAGTTGACGGTGGCGTTGTGTCCCAAGCCCGAACCTCCGCCCGAGGCGGCCGCGTCTGAAACGCCGGCGCCCGAGACGCCGGCCGAAGCCGTGCCCGCCGTTGCCAACGAAGCCGCGGCGCCGGAATTGGTACTGGAATCTCCCGACGCGGCGCCGCAGGTCGAAGCGCCCGCGGGCCCCACGTCCGACGAAATACGTGCGCAGCTCGACGAACTGATCGCCGAATATCGCGCGGATTCGCGCGGTCTCGAGATCAAGGAAGTCGCGGGCGGGTTCAAGATGGCGACGAAGCCCGAGCATCACGACGTGGTGCGCCGCTTCGTGAAATCGCTGAAGCCGCCGATGAAGTTGTCGCTAGCGGCGCTCGAGACGCTGGCGGTGGTCGCCTATCGCCAGCCCGTGACGATTCCGGAAATCGGCGAAGTTCGCGGTGTGAACACCGGCGGCGTGATCAAAACGCTGCTCGACAAACGCTTGGTCACTACGGCCGGACGCAAAAATGTGATCGGGCGGCCGATGCTCTATCGCACAACGAAAGAATTCTTGGTGCAATTCGGATTGAAGGACGTAAGCGAGCTGCCGAGCCTGAAGGAATTCGAAGAACTAGCGCGCTCGATGGCGGAAAGTTCGTAAGCCCCCAAGGGCCCAATAATGGAGCGCATTCAAAAAATCCTGTCGCGCGCCGGCGTCGCATCGCGGCGCAAAGCCGAGCAAATGATCCTCGACGGCCGCGTCACCGTCAACGGCGATCAAATTCGCCAACTCGGCGCAAAGGCTGATTTTTCGCGCGACCACATCAAGGTCGACGGCAAACTTGTCCGCCCAGCGAAGGAAATCTACCACTTGGCGATGAACAAGCCGCGCGGCTACGTCACCACGACGTTCGATCCGGAGGGACGCCCCAAGGTGATCGACTTGTTGAAGGGCGTGCACGCGCGCGTTTATCCTGTCGGACGCCTCGATTTCAATTCCGAAGGATTGCTCTTGCTCACAAACGACGGCGACTTCGCGCAACTCATTATGAGCGCGGGCCCGGAGATTCCCAAAACGTATTGGGTGAAAGTAAGCGGCAAGCCGCCCGAGGAGAAAATCGAAAAACTGCGCCGCGGCGTGATGCTCGACGGCCGTCCCACGGCGCCGGCCCAAGTGCGATTGTTGCGGGACGCCGAAAATCCCTGGTACGAAGTGGTGCTTACCGAGGGGCGGCAAAATCAAATCCGCCGCATGTTCTCGCGCATCGGTTTCCTGGTGGAAAAACTGAAGCGTGTGAAGATCGGCTTTCTCGAGCTCGGCAATTTGCCCACCGGCGTTACGCGCGGATTGACTCCACAGGAAGTAGATCGCTTCCGCAAGATCAAAAAACGCCCGGCGAAATCGGAGCAGCATGCCTGAGCACGACGCTATCGAGAGAATCCTGAAGAATTGCCCCACCATCGCCGTGGTGGGACTTTCCAGTAAAAGATTTCGCGCCAGCTACGGCGTTTCCCACTACATGCAAGCGGCCGGCTACCGGATCATTCCCGTGAATCCCAAGGAAACCGAAGTGCTCGGCGAGAAATGCTACGCCACGCTGGAAGACGTGCCGGAAAAAATCGACCTCGTGAATATTTTTCGCCGCTCGGAGCTGGTGCCGCCGATCGTCGACTCCGCGATCGCGCTCGGCGCAAAAGCTGTGTGGATGCAGGAAGGCGTGGAGGACGAATCGTCCGCGGCGAAGGCGCGGGCCGCGGGCCTCGACGTGGTGATGGATCGCTGTCTCTTGAAGGAACACGCGCGGCTGATGCGGCGTTTTCAATAAATGCCTGCCGTTTGATACCCATCCATTGATATGTCCTACATGCTATGTCCCGGACTGCGAGTTTCCTCATGTTCGTGATATGGTAGACAAACGGCTATGGGGAATAATGTTTTGGTCCTGCTGTTCGGGACGCTGTGGCTCGGCGGAATTGTCTACTGTGTTCTTGGCGTCATCGCGGCGCGCAAGTTTGCAAGAGAGAACGCCATGCGCCGGGGTGTCGGTTCCTCAGCGGCATTCGCGAGTCTTCTCAAGCCGCTCTCCGGCATCGAACGCGGACTGGAACAGAATCTCGAATCGTTTTTCCTTCAGGACTACCCGAACTACGAAATTCTTTTTGCGGTGAATCGCGACGACGATCCGGCGCTGGACGTTGTGGAGCGGCTGCGCTGCCGCTATCCGGAGCGCGACGTACAAGTGATCGTCGCGGAATCTCCGTATCCGAACGCCAAGGTTTACAGCATGCAGCGCATGGCCGCGAAAGCGCGCGGCCAAGTCCTCGTGATCAGCGACAGCGACGTCCGCGTGACGCCCGGCTACTTGCGCGCGGTGATGCGCCCATTTGAAAACGCCGGCACTGGAGTTGTCACGTGCTTGTATCGCGGCACACCCGGCGCCACCGTGTGGTCGCGCCTGGAAGCGCTCGGGATGTCGGCGCGTTTCATTCCCGGCGTGCTGGTCGCGTGGCTGCTCGAAACCAAACGCCTGGACGATTCCACCCGCACGGGATTGCGTTTCGCGCTCGGTCCCACGATGGCGGTCAGCCGTGAATGCCTCGACGCGATCGGCGGATTTCAAGCGATGTCGCATTATCTCGCCGACGATTTTATTCTCGGCAAATGGGCGGAAGAGCGCGGCTATCGCGTGGAGCTTTCGCCGTACGTCCTCGACCATTTGGTATTGGGCGAAAGTTTCGCGGCCACGGCGCTCCATCAACTCCGCTGGGAACGCAGTTCGCGCAGCTCGCGTCCCGTCGGATATTTGGGTGAAGGATTCACGCATCCCACGGCGTGGGCGGTCGCCGCGTTCGCGGCTTTGGCGCTGTCGGGTAGTCCCGTTACCGCGGGCATCGCGATGATCGCCGGCGCGATTGCCGCGCGCATCTGGGTTTCGTGGGCGGTCGGCTGGGACACATTGCGCGACGTGGAACTGCGCCGGTCGCTTTGGTTGATTCCAGTCACCGATCTCGTCGGATTTGCCGTGTGGCTCGGCGGATTTACCGGCCGCACGATTATTTGGCGCGGCGTCGAGTATCGAGTCGGCCGCGACGGTCGCTTCGAGCCGCTCCCCGTTCACGCCGCGGAAGAGTTTGCCAAATTTGCGGAGTTCGCGCCCTCGGCCGAACTCGACGCCGAACCGTTGCCCGAACCTTCCGAGCCCGTCGTTTAGCGGAACGCCTAACTGCTCGCCTCCTCGCGTACTACAATAGAAGTCCGTATGACTTCTCGGGTTCACGCGCTCCCTACCGTCTCAAAACTGGAAACGCTCGCCTACGATCCGCTTCTCGACGACGTCGGCTTCATGACCTGCATGACGCTGGTGTTGCTGGGGAACTACGCGCAGACCGGCCATCTCGGCGGTCCGCTCGCCTACACGCCGTACAACGTGGCCGTGCACCTTGCGGGTCCTGAAAACGGCGGCATGCGTTATGACTATCGCCGGCCGAAGCATCCTTACAGCGACAAATTCATGCTCGCCGCGGGACACAGCATTCCTACCTGCTACGCGCTGTGGATGGTGATGGGTCAAGCGCTGGCGCGCCGTTACGCGCTCACCGGCGACAAGCGTTATTACTGCGATCCGCACGTCGCCATGCTGCCGATTGATGCGTTGGGATTCCGCCGCGGCGCGGGCGCACTCAAAACGTTGTTGCAAGAAACCGGTTTGCAAGATCATCCGCTGTTTGCGCAAGCCAAAGCGCGCGGCATTCGCGCCCTTTCCGGACATGCCGAAAGCACCGACTGCACCAACGACGTGAACGGCGGACCGTCCGGCATCGGCATCGCCACAGCCGCGGGCAAAGCGGCGTTTTGGGATATCGCCGGCGCGCCCAGCGCCGGACCGAAGGTCATCGCGCTCGAGGGCGAATTCGCCCTGACGGAAGGTCACGCCCAGGAGTTGAAGACGCAAGCACTCGCGCTGCAAGTGGGCAAGCGGTTGCGCGTGATGATTTCCGACAACAACGCGGGCATCGACGATCGGCTGATCGGCGGCGTGATCGCCGGAAAATATTCCGGCTACGATCTCGTCGAGCAATGGACGTCGTATGGATGGAACGTGTTTACATTGGCCAACGGCAACGACTACGGCGAAGTGGTCGAGGCGCTGAAGGTGATGGAAGCAGTGGATCCCGAAGATCGACGCCCAATTGCCGTCATTGGAAAAACCGTGAAGGGTTATTGGCCCACCGCGGCAAACGGAAAAATCCCGGGCTACGGCGATCAGTTGGTGAGCTACCCGAGCCATCCGTACGCGTTGAAGATGAACTCGGAGTATTTTGTGGCCCTAGCCACCACGTTCGAGAAGAAATACGGCGTCGAGTTCATGGGAATCCGCGACGGCGCGGTGAAAGACAATCGCGAGCGGTTGATTCAGTTCAAGACGAACATGGACGTGGTGATGTCGTTGCTTGATCGCAACGGGCTCGGAGATCGCCTGGCGGATCGCCTGGTGGAAATCGGTGACGGGTTGCGGGACGACGTGCCGTTGCGCATTTCGGCGGCGAGTGATCCCTTTTTGGATTCGCGTTTGGCTGTTGCCGCGCTGCCTGTGGACGCGCAGAAAGTCAAAGTGCGCAATCCAATTTCCGGCGCGGAGAAAGAAGTCGGCATCGCGCTCTTCAAGAAGCCCGGAGAAATGGCCGGCACCCGCCGCGCGATTTCGGAAATCATCAAATGGATGAACTACGTAACAGAAAATCGCTTCTTCACCGTTGCGGCCGACCTCTCCGAATCGATCAACGTTGAGCACGGCAGCTTGTGGGGACACTACGATCCCACCGCGAATCCTGTGGCCACGCGGTTGAAAGCGCCGATCCAGGAAGCGGGCAACGTCTCGACGGCGATCGGATTGATCAGCCAAAGCGCATCGCTCGATCCTGAGAAATTTGCGGGAGTGTGGGCGCTCTCGGGAACGTACGGCGCGTTCACTCCGCTAATGTACACGCCGGCGCGCGTGTGGAGCCAACAAAACCAGGACAGCAAGTTCCGCGTGGGCGTGTTGCACATTCTCACCGCGCACTCGGGTCCGGAGACCGCCGCCGACGCGCGCACGCACTTCGGAATTTTCGCGCCGCAGGTGTGGAAGCTGTTTCCGCGCGGCCAAGCGATCAATCTAAGTTTCTGGGACTACAACGACGTGGCGCCGGGATATTTCGCCGCTGCCGCGATCGCGGCGCGCGATCCACGCGTGGGATTGATCACTCTGGAAGTCGCGCGCCCCGATTTCGCCGTTGCCGATCGCGCCACATTTGCGGACAGCGATTTGCGCGCCGCCGCTAAAGGCTTGTATGTGATTCGCGATTTCGCGCCCGGTCCGCGCCACGGTTATGTGATCGCGCAAGGATCGAGCTCCACGGTGAATCTGGTGAAGGGGCTCGGGAAACTCGAAGCGGCCGGCGTGAATGTGAAAGTAATCGCGGCGATCAGCGAAGATTTATTCGATCGGCAACCGGAAGCGTACCGCCATGCCGTGTTACCGCCGGGATCCCGCTACGACATGATGGTGGTGAGCACGGGTACGCGTCGCGTATGGCCGCTGCGCAACTTGGGTCCGCTGACCGACGATTATTCGCTGACCAGCGATTGGGACAATTCCTGGCGCACCGGCGGACTCGAACCGGAAGTGATCGCCGAAGCGCATTTGGATCCGGATACGATTTTCGCCGGCGTGCAACGTTTCGCCAACGATCGCGAAAAGCGCATCGCCGATCAACGTTCGTTGCTGGGGTAAAAACAATGAACCGCAGATGAACGCAGATAAGAACTCGGACCCAAATCTGCGTTCATCTGCGTTTATCTGCGGTTGCTTTTTTTCGGCTCTTATCGCGCCATCGCGAAGGCTTTCGCCGCATTCCGCACGTACGGCGACACGTGATCGCCGTACCGTTCGCGCAATTCCGGCAGCAAGTAATCCGTTCCGCGGATCACGTCGCGGCACAACGGCGACGGACACAAGCAATCGAACGGTTTCATCTCCGGCCCGCAGAACGTCGCGTAGTCCATGGTCAATTCCTCGCCGGACGCGATGTCGCGGCGGGCGACCATGTCGAGTCCCTCGAGCCAAACGTTGGGATCGCACGAATGATTGATGGGCCGCCACTCCGCGGCGTCGGGACTCCAGATGGCGTGCAAACCTTCGGCCAGCGGCCACGCGTAGTGATCGAACCAATCGCGCTTGAATCCGTTCCAGTTGCGTTCCACGTACGACGGCGTGACCATCGAGCAAGGCTGTTCTTCGTCGCGCGCGATCAACTCGCCGGCGCGAATGTCGCGCGTGGAGTAGATGCCGAAGCCGGAGCGTCGATCGTAGTGAATTTCCCAGAGACGCGCGGCGCGCTCCTGGCGGCGCAGCGCGCACTCGATCAGGTGACGCGCAAATCCGGTGTGTCCCACCGGATCGTTGGCCAAAATGAAATCGGCGCTGCCGAAGGAATATTCCGGGCAGAAGATTTCGCAATTCGCGTTGATCTCCAGCATGTAGAGATCGCCCGACGCGTCCATGCGAATGTCGCAGCGGCCGAAACCGGTGCCGCCAAGTGCCGCGAACGTCAACGCGCCCACTTCGCGAATGCGCGCCGCCAGCGCCGCGTCCTCCACGATGTGCTCTTTCATTTGCTGATACGTCTTCCACTTCATGTCGAAGTGTTTGAAGCTCTCACCCTCGGGAAACGTGAACTCGATCGGGTTGAAAACCCAGGGATCGCGTTCCCCGTTGCGCGGTTCGGCGGCCAGCACGGTGAACTCGCGGCCTTCGATGAATTCTTCCACCAGCGCGCCGCCGTAACTCGCGGTCATGCGGTCGATCTCGGCGCGCAACGCGGCCTCGCCGGTGACGCGAGATTCTTTCTTCAAGCCGACGCTCGCGTAACTGTTCGGATGCTTCACAATCATCGGATAGTTCAACATCGTGGCGGCGCGCGCCGTGGCGCGATCTTTGTTCGCTGCCGTGATGGTGACGTAAGCGGGAAATTTCACACCCACGGCAAAGCACGCCATCTTCATCGCCTCGCGCGTCGGCTCGTAGAATTTCGATCCCGCGCCGGTGAATGCAAGATTCAACCGCTCCAGCGCTTGCACCACTTCGATGCCCGGGCGGTCTTCGTCCCACGATCCGTCGCAGAGGTTGAAGAAAATGTCGAAACCTTGCTGGGCGATCTCCAGTACTTGCTGGACGGCGGTGCGCTTGTGGATTTCGAAATTCGTGCAGTGGAAATCCGGCAAGTATTGCTCGGGATCGCACGGCGGATCGAGGCCTTTGAATACCGAATCCGACTCCTGATAGGAAGGATGCAGTATGGCTATCTTAAGTTTATCGAGCTCCCTGTGCATATCGCACTAGGATACCCGTATCGAACGAAATTTTCACCACAAAGACACAAAGAACACAAAGAAACCAAACAAAGCGCCAAGCGGGTCCGAGCGTCGCGGCGCTTTCTCGTGCTGCTCTCTTTGTGTTCTTTGTGTCTTTGTGGTTAAAAATCCTAGTTGTCCGAGGACGGCTTCTCGGCCGCCGGCTTCGCAGGCGCGCGCAATGCGAAGAACGCGCGTTGAAATGCACTGAGTCCGCCGCCCGGTTCGATCGCTACGGCCTGCACGGTGTACCGGCCCGCCGGCATTTTGTCGAGCGCCATCGACAAGCGGAAACTCACGGTGTGCGTGGCGTTGTCGATTTCCGCCGGTTCAATGAAGGGCGTTTCACTCGAACGCACCCCGCTGCGATAGAGCACCAATCCGGCGCGCAACTTCGCGGGATCGCTGCCGGGAGGCGCGTACGCCTGGAAGAGCACGTAGAGTTGCTGGTCCGGCGTGAAGACGTGCGTCACGCTTGGGATCATGCGGTCGCCGGAAACTTCCAGCGGATTTTTTGGTAGACGGTTGTTTGGTCCGCCCGCGGCGCGCACGTCCACTTCCTTGCTCTTCGCGGGAACCGGTTCCACTTGGCTCGAAAGCATGAGCGAACTGATGCCCAGAATCCTGGGATCCTGCGACGGAAGGTTCAAATCTTCTTCGAACGTACCGATGCGTCCGTTGGCGTTCTCGCGCACCACGAATTTCAGTTTGTATTTGCCCGGTCCGAGGATCGTTCCGCCTTGATAGACGAGCGCCTTCTTTTTGATTTCCTCGAAGCGCTCCGGATCCAGCTTCAATGTAATCGTATTGCGCAACGTGTCGACCACGTGCTTGCTTTTTTCCTCGGTGACTTGCGCCAGGAAATCGAATTCCGCTTGCTTCTGGCCTTTTTTCTCGGCCCAATCGAGCGCCGCCGACGGCAGCTTCGCGGAAATCGGCACGTATACTTCGTTGGCGCGGCCTTGCACGCGGAAATAATCCGTTTCCACGACCACCGGCAGTTCGTTGCGCGCGATTTCCGAATTCATCGCGTCGCCCAGTTGGCGTTCTTTGTCTTCGGTGTTGAAAATCTTGTAGTCCTTGGGACCGTAGTAACCTTCGCGGAAGTGGATCTTCACGCCCGGCGCGTCGACCTTCACGCGGATGCGGCGCCACTTGCCGTCCATCTTCGTATTCGCGCTGATGTAGCTGACCAGGTAGTAGCCCTCGGTGTCGGCTTGAACTTCCTTGAATACCGATGACAGATCACCTTCGTCGAAGAAAGCCTTGCCGCCGGTGTCGGAAGCGAGCGTGTACAGCGTGTCGCGCGATGCGTCACGCTGGCTGGTTTGCCGCGCCACCGACGCGCCGCGATACATCGACGACCCGGTGCTCGCGCCTGTGGTGGCGTCGCCTCCGGGAGGCGCGCCCTGCAATCCGCGCGCGTCCACCGAGTACACGCTCATGTTGGCTTTGTTGGCCGCGTCGGTGGCGGCGCGCAAGTCCGAGCGATTCTCGTCGCCGGTTTGACTGATGCCCGCGGTAAACTCGATCACCTGTTTTTTGCCGGGGATGAAGCGCAGCATGTTGGCGAGATCTTGCGTGGCTTGCAGCTTGCGCGACGTATTGAAGACGTTGAATTCCGTTTCATCGGCGGTGAACGCGGCGCCGGTATCCTCGGTGGCGTCGGTGTCGGACGCGTTGGCGGCCAAGGCCGCGAGCGCGGCGTCCTTACCCGACTGGATCGCGTGGACAATGCGCAGCAGCGCTTTCTTGTCGGTGGTGAAATCGGAAACCGGTTGCAGCGACGTTCCGTACATCACGATGCCCACCATATCCGCGGGCGACATCTGTTCGTTCACGAATTTCTCGGCGGAATCGGTGGCGCGGCGCAGATCGTCCGGTTGCATCGAGGTCATGTCGAAGAACAGCACGATCAGGCGGCGGTCTCGCACGATCTCGCGCACTTCGTCGGCGGGCGCCATGGAGTCGAGCGCCAGCGTGCGCGGCTTATCGTCGGGATTCGCCGCGACTTCCATTTTGTCCATCTTCTCGATATCGAAGTAGTCGACGTGCTCGAGCTTCTGGATTTTTTCGTCTTCGTAGATGGTGAACGCCGACGGCTTGAGGTCCTTCACCGGCTTGCCGTTCCGCGTGACTTGGACATCGATCAGCACCAAGTCGACGTGGGAACTGAAGGTGGTGACGCCCGTATTCTGCGGACGCTGTTGGGGCGCCTGCATCGGCGCGACGCGTCGCGGCTGCTGCGGCGCGACGACCACCGGGGGCTGGGTGTTTTGCTGCGGCGCGGCTTGTTGCGCGGACATCGGCACTACTGCTTGCGCGACTAATACAGCAGCCGCTGTAAGCGCCGTGAAACCGGAATTCGTTAGCCTCATTTTGTTCCTCATAGCCGCCGACCGTTAGAAATTGAAGCGCAAGTTCAGGTTCACCGTTCGCATACTCGCCGTTCCGGCCACGCGACCGAACGTGATCGACGGGAACGACGTGGACAATCCCTGGAAATTCGGGTGATTGAACACGTTGTTGGTGCGGAAGCTGATGTCCATGCGCTTCGTTTGGTCTTTTCCGAAGCGAATGCCTTTCATCAGGTTCAGGCTCGTGCTGAACGTTCCGGGACCCGTGACGATGTCGCGCGCCGCGTCGCCAAACGTTCCGGCCGCAGGCACCGCGAACACCGACGTGTTGAAGAACGCGAGGGGCGTGCGCTGGCTCCCCGATAGATTGGGATCGCCGATCACGTTAGGACGTTCCGACAGATTGTTTCCCGTGCCCGAGTTATTCGACGCCGACCCCGCCAGCTTCACCGTGTACGGCGTGCCGTCTTGCAGCGTGGTGTTGCCGCTGAGTTGCCAGTTGCCGAAAACCGAGGCCATCTTGCCGTGACTCAAAAACGGCTTGCGTTCGCCGAACGGCAATTCATACGTGTACTGGAACGACATCGCGTTGCGCACGTCGAAGGGCGAAAGTTCGCGTTCCGCGGCGAAGTTCAAGTAATTCTGCGCGACGTTTTGCGACGCGCCGCCGATGGAACTGGCGTTGTCGATCGATTTCGAGAGCGTGTACGACGCGCTGACCATAAATCCCTTGCTCATGCGGCGGTTCACGCGCACTTGCAAGGCATGATAGATGGAGTTGGCGTCGGATTGATCGAACGTGAACGCCGCGGCGGTGGCAATGCGCCGGGCGGCGTCGGCGCCGGTGCCGACAAAAACGTTCGGCGACGTCAGCAGGTCGAGGCGCGTGCCTTTCGTGCCCGTGTATGACACGTTCAGGATCATGTTGCGCACGATCTGGCCTTCAAATCCCGCGTTCCAGATTTGCGCGTAGCCGAGACGATAGTTGGGATCGACGGCGATGGTGTTCTGGATCGTATTGGTGCACGCACCTGGATTCACTGCGCACGGAAATCCGTTGGCCAGCGTCAACAGCGACTTGTCCGACGTGTAGTTGATGAACGACGACGCGAACGGCGGTTGATTCACCAACGTGCTCGACACCGTGCCGTACGCCGATCCGTTGTAGAACATGCTGTAGCCGCCGCGAACCGTGATGTTGTGCGTCTTCAGGTACGGCGGACGCCACGCGAAGCCCAAGCGCGGCGCGATCTGTTTGTAGTCGGGACGAATCAGCGAATTCGGCAAGCTGCCGCTGAACGGCGCCGTTTGTCCGGCCTGCACCACGGCCGCTTGCGTGAACGCCGGGTTGACATCGATATTGGCCATGTGGTTGTTCAACTCGGTGTAGGGCAGCGCCAATTCGTAGCGTATTCCGTAGAGGATCGAGAAGCGCGACGTGATGCGGTAGTCGTCCTGCGCGTAACCCAATCCCATGTGCCAGCGCAAATACGTGGCCGAGCCGTTGCGTTCGCTGGTTTGATACGGATATCCGAGCAGGAAATCGGCGAAGTCGACGCCGGTAGAAACGCAACCGGTGGACCCCGTTTGGCACGCCGCGCCCGTCGATGGGATCACTCCGCTGGGCAATCCGTTCGCGCCGAGCAAGCTGGTCAGCGATCCGGTAAACGTGAACGCCCCGCGCGCTTGCGGCGACGTTTCGGTATTCCTCTGATTGACGCGATACTCGCCGCCGAAACGCACATTGTGTTTGCCGTGAATCCACGTCACGTTGTCCGACGTGCGCCATTGTTGGCTGTGCGTGAGACTGGGATTCGCGTCGTTGAGCCCGGTGAAATTCGTGAGTCCGATTTGCGGCAATCCGTAGTTGACGGGCGCCGTGGAAGTTCCTTCGATCCCCAGGGCTCCCGAGATGTTGGTGCCGTAGGCATATCCGTTCAGCGACGTGTTCGAACTGCGATTCCAGTTGATGGCCGTGGAGTTGATCCACGTCTTCGTGAAGTTTTGGTTGAGCGTCAGGCTGGCGTTCTGTCCCAGGTTCGTCGAGTGCGACGTGAGATCGGGGAAACTGTTGAAGCCGCGGCTGCGCGACGCACTGACGTTGTAGACCGCCGCCAAATTGAATTTCTGGTTCAGCGTTTGGATCAAACGCCCGTTGATGCTGTTGGTGTTCGACGGCGTTTTCGTTTGCAGCAGGAAATTATCCACCGTGACGTTCGGCAAGTTCGGCATTGGAATGAAATTCACCAGCGCCGCCGATACCGGATTCAGGTACTGCGTGGGAATGATGTTGCCGGAGAATGGCGTGCGCGCCGCGGTCAGCGATCCGCCGGTGAGAATCGCCGGCATGTAGATGGGCGTCGCGAGCGCGGAGAAATTTCCGGCGCGCTCGGCGGCCGTCGGAACCGTCGAGTAGGAATTCACCGGGTTCGTCGCGTGATTCCACTGGTAGTTGATAAAAAAGGTGGTCTTCTCTTTGCTCTTGAAAACTTTGGGAATCCAGAACGGACCGCCCAAGCTAAATCCCAGGCCGTTGCGAAAGGTGGAAATTTGCGGCGGCGCCGTGCCGGTGAGCGAATACTGCCGGGCGTCGAGCGCCGAGTTGCCATAATTTTCCGTCAAACTGAAACGCACGCGGCTGGCGGCCATGCGCGACAGACGCTGCGCGCCCCACAACGACTCCGCGGTCTGCGGACCGTTCGGTCCAACTCGCCCCCCGCGGCCGCCTTGCTGTCCACCGCGTCCCGGACCACCGCGACCGGGGCCGCCGCCGGGTCCACCGAAACCTCCGCGACCACCACCGCCGCCGGGTCCACCTCCGCCGCCGCGACCACCACCGCCGCCACCGAATCCGCCAGGTGCGCCCGCTCCCGCGTCAGCCGTATTGGCGAACGGATTGCCACCGCCGCCGCCGAAGTCGCCACCGGGTCCGCCGGGTCCGCCCGGACCCATCATGCCGAAACCCATCTGAAAATTGTTCATGTCGTTGCCGGACGTTGTGCCTCGGCCGACTGTTCCGATCATCGAAAATGCTTCGGCTGACGACGCATCGCCCAGCGGACCTGTGTCATTGCTCGCGGCGCGTTGATCGTCAGCGGAGAGCGCGTCGTTTCCGCTGGTCTGCGTGGCGTCCACGCGACTGAATCCGCCGCGGCCACCGCCTTGCGAACGGAGCGCCGCGATTTGTTCCGGCGTGAGCGGCTTGCCGTCGGGACCCAAGCGCGGTCCACGCTGCCCGCCTTGTCCTTGTCCACCTTGTCCATTGCGTCCCTGACCAGGCTGGCGCGCCTGCGCGTTTTGCGTGGGCGCGGCCGCGGGTTTTTCACTTTCCGCGGGCTTAGTTGTTTCGGCCGGCTTCGGCGCTTCCGCTTTTTCCGTGGACGCTTCAGTTTTTGGCGCCGCTTTCACCGCGGCCGCCGCTTCTGCTTCTTGCGCGGCTTTCGCATCGGCGGCGAGTTCTTCGGTGGTCTTGATCTTTAGAGTAATTGTGATCGGTTTGCTGTCGACTGACATATCGGTCTCAGTCGATGTGCGCGAAAATCCGAGTTGTTCCACTGTGAAGCGATAGTGTCCGATGGGCATTCCGGGGATCTCAAACTTGCCGCTCTCATCGGTCCAGGTGACGAGGTGTTGTCCGGTTTGCGTCTGCACGAGATCCACGGTCGCGCCGGGGATCGCCACACCCTGCGCGCTGCGAACTACGCCGGAAAGTTTGATCTTCGCGGCCACCGATTCAGCGGTAGGAAATTGGCCTGCCGGCTGCTGCGCCATTTGATGCGTGCTGACCAGCGCGGACAGCGCCACGCAGCGAACCGCGGCCCACGCCGCCGAAATGAGAAGCTTCTTCGGTGTCATTTGTTTGCCCAATATAGTCACGAGGAGTTTCAACCCGCCTCACTCCTCATTGTTGCAAGAAAGGGTGCTGTTTCGAGGCGATCTTTCGTTAAGAATAATGAACCGGAACGTGTTGCGTGGAATGCATTCTATTGCGCTGTGAATGCAGGAGATAGCGCCTTGCAAAATTTCCGCATTTTGAACTCAACTTGTTGCCGCTCGCGCCCGCGACGCGCGCTTATCTGACGCCAAGCTGGAGGCGGCCAGATAAAACACGGCGCCCAAAATCATGGTTTGCCAAATTCCCATGTGAATCGAGATGAACACCGCCGCCAGCGATCCGAACACACTCGTCGCCGCGTTCATGGCCCACGCCCACTGCAAGCAATCTTTGCTGACAAGACTCGCGAGGCGCAGTCCCGAGGGGAACGCCGTGCCCATCAGAAATCCTGCGGGCATCAGCAGCAATGCCGCCACCACAACGCGCCCCGCCAGCGGCAACGATACCAGCGCCGTAAGCAGCGGACTTACCGCCGCGGCGAGAATCGCGATCCACATCGCCGCGCACATCGTGAATCGCGGCAACGCGATGGTTAGTTCGCGATCGCTGAAATCGCGGGTCCAAAAACTGCCGATCCCCGACGACATCAGCAGAATAAAAACGGCGACCGTGAGCGCGTACGTCGGGTGTCCGAGGAAAAGTACGAATTTCTGGATGAACGCCACTTCCACCAGAATGTAAGCGAGTCCGATAGCCGCGAAAAACATGAGCCAGCGATTCACTCCCGGTACGCGTGGCAGCCGCGCGCTCAACCGCGCCGGCAGCACCAGAAACATCGCCACCGCGACGGCGGAAATGGCCAGCAGCGCCATCAACATCAGCAGCCCGAGATTCACTTTCAAATCCATGGACTCGCGCCCCGCCCACATCTTCAACACGTCGCCGGTGCGCACGTTGAAAAAGAAAAACGGCCGATTGTCCCACACCGGCGTGATGTCATACGGATACGAGTTTTCGTATGTCGCCACGTCGGGCGCTTGCAGAATTTCGGTGAAGGCGTTGGAAATTCCCTTGCCGGGCATGTAGAGCAGCGACATGTCCGATCCTTTGAGATCGGCTTGCACGGCGGCGAGTTCCGATGGCGTGAATGACGAGCGCTTCAGCAGCATCGTGGCGCGCGCGCCTTCATGACTGAGTGCGCCGTCGCACACCACAATGAAGTGCTGCGCTGGATCGGACGCGCCTTCCTCGCGCAGGGCTTCGATTCCCAGCGAAATCAAGCGGAGCGCTTCGCGCGGCTGCTCGAATTCCCAGCGCGTGATCGAAATCATGCCGTCGGCGTCGAGATGCCGGATGTACTCGCGAAACGCGTCGACGGTGTAGAGATTGTTTTCGGTCAACGCGAAGGCGCCGGCCGCCGTCGAGGCCCACGTGTCGACCAGCGTCGCTTGGATCACGCCGTAATGATCGGGCGAGCGCCGCGCGTAGCTGCGTCCGTCTTCGATGACAATTTTTACGTCGGGCCGTTGATAGAGTCCATGATTCGCGCCCAGCGCTCGGCCCAGCATGATGTCGTTGACGATGATGGGATTGATTTCCACCCCGGTGACGTGCCGGCTGCCCGCCGATAGCGCGCGCGCCACATCGTAGCCGCCGCCCGGGCCGATCACAAGCGTCGTGGCGCCGGGATGAAATTGCTGTTCAATGCGATGCGCCAGTCCCATTCCGTAGCGATTCACTTCGTTCGACCAATACGCTTTGTCGGTGAGCGGCGTTTCCGCCACCAAGGTGGCGGCGTCGGCGTCGATGCGAATGTTGAGGCCTTCAGCTTGCCGCGACAGTCCGATCCGCGAGAAGGAGTTCCACTTGTTGAAAATTTCTTGATTCAGCAGGTATCCCTTGGCCGATTTCACATCGAGAAAATGGGCGCGCGCGTTCACGCCGATCAGCACGGCCATGGCGACGGGCAGCACGGCCCAGCGCTGCCACTTTCCGCTGCCCAGATAACTCCATAACATCGCGCCCGCCGCCCATAGCAGCGCTGCGAACAGAATCGTGTTCGGTCCGCCGAGAAAATTCAGCAACGGGATCAGGAGCAAACCGCCCAACCCCGCCCCGCCCAAATCGGCGAAGTACACCGCGCCGGCTTGGTCCACCGATCGCGCGATGGCCAGCGACAAAATCACGCCCGCGAAGAAAAACGGCACGAGCGCCGAAAAATAAACGATGACCAGCGGCACGAGTGTCTGCGCGTTGATCGTGGTAATCGCCAGTTGCATGTGCAGGATCACGTCGAGCGCCACGACGGTGACGAGCGCGTTGACGCCGGAGAGCGCGGCGAGCCGCCGCCACAATTTGTCGAGCGGCGCATCGCCGGCGATCCAATAACTGAACAAGCCGCCCGCGCCGAGTCCAAGCAGCGCCACGGAAATCGCCATGAAGGCGAAATGATAGTAGAACAGCACCGAGAACAAGCGCGTCAACGCGAGTTCTACGATCAGTCCGGCCATGGACGTCGCCATGACGCCGAGAAGCAACAGGCCGGGAGAATGCACGGCGGAAGTCTCACGCGCCGTTTGGGAAAAACCTTCAGATGTCGGGGACATAGTCGAGAAAACGAACTGTAAAACAATACATCGCAAACGTCTCCAGCGCAAACGGCGGGAATCCCAGGAAGCCGGGCAACGGCATCTCGAAGACTTTCATGTTTTGCAGAATCGGAAACACGTAGACCCATCGCGCGGTGGCTTGATAATTCCAAAATTCCCAGAAGATGCCGCAAATCGCGCCCGCCGCCAGCAGGGACCACAGGCGGTCGCGGCGGCCGACTTCGAGATCGTCGAGAATGCTGGCCGCGGCGCGCCGCAAACTGAGCGGTTCAATCAAAAAGATGAACCCGATCCACACCAACGCGAACAGGTACGCGCCGATTCTCTGCGGCAGCGCGATCGGAACGATCAACATCGCCGCGCCGAGTGCGATCGAAATATTTTGGGCCGTATTCGATAGCTTGAACTTCGGCCGCTTCTCGCGCCAAAATCCCGCGGCGCGCAACAACTGCGACGTTTCAAGCATGCCGGGCCAAATCGTTGCGAACGACCACGCGTATCCGAAGTATCGCGCAATCCAGTGGGGCGGCAATCCCACGTAGACCCAATTGCGCAGGCGCAAATTGTACGCTTCGAACACCAGCCACAGCGGAATCGAAAGCAGCGTGCACGCGAGAAACTGCCGCGGCTGATAAGTCATCAGCGAGTATCCTTGCAGCGCGAAGACCGCGGCGTCGGCGGCGGCGATGTAGCCGGTCCAAACAATCGGCGTGAAGAATGTGCTGACCGGTTGCTGTCCGTGCGCCGCGAAATAGTGCGCCATCGCGATCACCGCGAGTCCCAAGTATCCGTAATGCGGATACGGACGCACGCGCGGTCCGCGGACGACCAACGCCGCGAGAAAAAGCGCGGCGGCCGCGAAGGCGATCTTGCCGAGAAGAAGCACACGAGCATTGTACGATGTGAAAGTGGAGCTCATCACCATTCCCGAAGGATGGTTTTGGCGCGGCGCCGTCGACGGTGTGGGTCAAGACAGCGAGCGTCCACGCCGCCGCATTTGGGTCGACACGTTTCGTCTGGCGCGATTTCAAGTCACCAACGCCGATTACGCGCAATTCCTCTCCGCCACCGGCCACAAGCCGATGAAGTGTTGGGGACAGCCCGAATTTTCCGATCCGCGCGCGCCCGTTGTGGGACCAAGTTGGTATGACGCAGTCGCGTATTGCCGATGGCTCGGTCCGCAATTTCGTTTGCCTACGGAAGCCGAATGGGAACGCGCGGCGCTCGGCGGCCGGGAAGCCGCGCTTTTTCCCTGGGGCGATACGCCCGCGGAGTCGCGGCCCGATTACGCGACGCGCTGGCGCACCGCGCCCGAGCCCGTGGGAACGTCGCCGGCCAATGGATTTGGTCTCGACGCGATGGGCGAAAACGTTCACGAATGGTGTGCGGATTTCTACGACCCCGCGTACTACGCCGAATCGCCGGAACGCAATCCCTGCTGCGATCGCGACACCGGCCGCAAATCGTCGCGCGGCGGATCGTGGCGCCACCACGTGAAGATCGCGCGTTGCTCGGCGCGGTCGAGCATTCCGCCGGAATTTGAGTACGCCGATTACGGTTTTCGCGTCGCGGCGTCCGCTTGATACAATACGAGTTCCACCATGCGCGCTTTCCCTCCCATTCGCAAAGCGGTTTTTCCCGCGGCCGGCCTGGGCACACGATTCCTGCCCGCCACCAAAGCGCAACCGAAAGAAATGCTGCCGCTGGTCGACAAGCCCATCATTCAATATGTCGTCGAGGAAGCGGTGGCCTCGGGCGTGGACAACATTGTCATGGTCACGGGGCGCGGAAAAACGGCGATCGAAGATCACTTCGACGTTTCCTACGAACTCGAGCGGATTCTGGAGCAGCGCGGCAAGAAGGAATTGCTGGCGCAAGTGCGCGACGTTTCCGACTTGATCAAAATGACCTACGTGCGCCAGAAAGAAGCGCTTGGATTGGGTCACGCAATTCTGGTGACGCGCGAAGTGGTGGGCAACGAGCCGTTCGCCGTGATGCTGGGCGACGACATCATCGACGCGGAAACGCCGTGCTTGCGGCAGATGATCGAAGTGTACGAGAAGTTCGGGCAATCCGTCGTGGCGATTCAGGAAGTGGAAGGCAAAGCGATTTCTTCCTATGGTGTGATTGCGGGAAAGCCGGTGGCGGGCGACAGCTTCGACGGCCGCTTGTGGGAGATCAGCGATTTGGTGGAAAAGCCTCCGCTCGAAAAAGCGCCGTCGAATTTGGCGATCATCGGGCGCTACATTTTGACTCCGGAAGTTTTTGCGGCGATTGAATCGACCACACCCGGCTCCGGCGGCGAGATTCAACTCACAGACGGGTTGAAAAACCTGCTGGCGCGAGGTCAAAAAATTTACGGCTGGCGTTTTCATGGACGCCGTCACGACGCCGGCGACAAACTCGGCTTCCTGAAAGCGACCGTGGAGTTCGCGCTGAAGCGCGACGATCTCGGCGGACCGTTCCGCGAATATCTCAAGAGTCTCAATCTGCGATAAAATTCCTCTGTATGCCTTTGTATGAGTACAAGTGCAAGAAGTGCGGTCATCGCTTCGAAAAGATCGTAAAGTTTTCCGACCCACCCCTCAAGAAATGTCCCAAGTGCAAGGGCGCGGTGGAGCAGTTGATCTCCTCGTCCGCGATTCAATTCAAGGGCACGGGTTGGTATGTCACCGATTACGCCGGCAAGAAACCGTCCGAGGCCCCGAGCGCGGAAAAGTCCGCGGAGAAAACGGAGAGCAAATCGGAAGAAAAATCCGGCGGCGAGTCGACCGAAAAGAAGAAGGAACCGGCCAAGGATACCAAGAAGAAGGTTCCCGCGTGACGCTGACATTCACCACGGGTTAAGAGTTTCACCACAGAGAACACACAGAACGCAGAGATGTTGGCCCCTAGGCGGACGTTCTCTGTGCCCTCTGTGTGCTGTTCTCTGTGTTCTCTGTGGTGAAATTTGCCAGGCCGCCGTCCTACGCTTCGGGATTTTCCTCCCGCTGCTTCGGCTCGGCGGGAAAAACGTTGTAGCCCGGATTCGGCGGGAAAACTTCTTGCAACAATTCCAAACGCTTGCGCAAGTAGCGCGACGCCAGTTGGCGCGATCCCGGTTCCACATCGATGTCGCAGCAGAGACCGTGCAAATAAAGCGTCAGCGTGTCTTCGAGCGCTTGCCGAAAATATTCCTGCATCAACTTTGAGTCCGATCCCGGCAGACGCTGCTTGCGGCTGACTTTCTGTTTCAACTGGTAGCTGCGTTCATCCACTTCGCCGCGCGCGTTGCGGCTCAACTCGTCGGCGACGAGTCCCGTGAAGCGCGCGAACGCCGCTTCGTCGACGCGACTCGCGGCTTGCTCGGCGATCCCGTTGTAGAACCAATAATGATAGTCGGCCACGTCCTGGCCTTCGGCGGACAAGAAGATGAACACCGCTTCTTCCAATTCGAATGCGCTTCTGGCTAGGCTCTTGGTGCTCGCGGGACGCTCAAAACTCACGTAGTCGGTGGAACCGCCCGATCCTTTTTCGATGAAGGGAACCAGCACGAGGCGAATCGGCGGAATTTTTTCGAGCAGCGACCGCGGTGTGGCCTGCGCCGGTTCGCGCAGGAACTGACGCACCTGATCTTCCTCCAGCGTCGCCGTGGAAAAATACGTGATCGAATCGACCAGCGGTTGCATGCTGCGCTGGCACTGTCCGGCGAACGCTTCCAGCGGTACGCGCGTCACGCTGCTGGCCGAAATGGGGAGATCCGCCATCGTCTTGTCATCATATATCACGTCCATGGAAATTGCGCTCGCGCGGGATACAATGACGAAAGTGATGCGGAGATTCCTGTTCGTCTTTCTCCTGCTTCCCGCGGCGGTCTTCGCGGGACCCGCGTTCGTGATTGGCTATTCCTCTTACGCGCCGCAGCGTCAACTGATTCGCGATTCCTCCGGATACATTTATTCCTACGCCAGCACGCCGTTGGGTATCACGATTGCGCGCCTCGATCCGCTCGGCACTCAAACGTTATTTCAAACGACGCTCGGCAGTTCCGGCGACAGCATCACTGCCGTCACGGTAGACTCATCCGGCAATTTCTACATCGCGGGATTCTCGCCGTTCGGCGCGTATCCTGCGACCACCGGTGCGTTTCAGGGTCCGCACACCGCGAATCAGCCGCTGGTGTTCCTAACGAAGTACGACATGATCGGCGGCAAGCTTATTTACACCGCGACCTTCGGCGGCCCGCCAAATCCACGCTCGAGCGCGACCGGCGTACAGGCGATCGCCGTTGATTCAAGCGGAAATATGGTGATCGCCGGAACCGCCGGCGGAGTCGCGTGGCCCACGACGACCGGTGTCTTGCAATCAACAGCCGCAACGAACGCGGATGGTCCGGGTTTTGTGACGAAACTGAATGCCGCGGGATCGGCGCTCTTGTTCTCGACGTACATTGGCAACGATCCGAGCGGGTCGTCGAAGGCTTCGATCGTGAAAGCCATCGCGCTCGATCCGAACGGCGCGATTTTTCTGATCGGTACGCCGGGATCGACGTCGTTCCCGATTTCCGCGAACGCGTACCAAACGACGTTCGGGTCGTCGGGCGGATGTTTTGCGGCGAAAATGACAGGCGACGGCGCGTCGCTCGTCTATTCCACGTATCTCTCGACGCACAGCCCGTCGCAGGGCACCGGATGCGCTGCGATCGCCACCGACGGCCAGGGAAATCTGATCATCGTGGGGACGACCACCGATCCTACGTTCCCGACGACGCCGGGTGCCTTTCAAACCCAATTTCAAGGGCAGCCGTGCCACTTCAGCGTGAGCGGTTGTTTGTTCCATCCCAATTCGTCGAATCTTTTCGTTACGAAGATGAACGCGACCGGCACCGCGCTCGTGGCCTCGACATTTCTTGGCGGTGATGGCGGCGCTGCCGGCAACGATTTGCATTCCTCGATGGCGCTAGACCCGTCCGGCAACATTTACCTCGCGGGAACCACGGGGTCGAGCAATTTTCCGATGATGAATCCGCTCAGCTCCGGCTATAACTGCCCGGAATGCTTTTCGATCTACCAGCCGATCGACATGTTTGTCTCGATTCTCGATCCCACGCTCGCGACGCTGGAATTCTCCACGTATCTCGGCGGACCGAACGGCGAAAGTGTGCAATCGATGTCGCTTGACTCGACGGGCGGAATTTGGGTAAACGGCACGTCGCAAGGCGACTTTCCGGTCACCGCAAACGCCGCGCAGCCGGGACCTGTGCTTCCTAATTTCCAAGGAGGCCTACCCACTACCTTCGGCGTGATTTTCCATTTGATTCCCGCGACCGCACCCACTGCGCCGCCAACGATTACGTCGATTACTCCGCCGGTCATCGGTCCGCTGTCGGGCATTCCTTCGGTGACGCTCCAAGGAACGAACTTCACCACAAACTCGGTGGTATTCGTGAACGGCACAGCGCATGCCACTACGTTTGTGAATGCGACGCAACTGAACGTCGCGGTGAGTCCGAACGATTTTCCTGCCGCGGTGGCCGGTGTGTTTGCTGACGTGCGGCAAATCACTCCGGCCGGATCGATGGCGGCTACATCAATAAGCGCGGCCATTCAGATTCCGGCCCCGTCGAATGTGGGACAAATCGATATTGACGTGCACGACATCACCGGAGCGGCCGTTGCGGGCGCGAAGGTGACGCTCGGCGGCGCGACGTATGGCGTCGGTGCGAGCAGCCTCAACGTTCGCTTCAATCCCGGCTTCGCGATCGCGAACACTCTCACGGTTACCGCGCCCGGATATCAAACGGCGAATCTTTCCGTTGGCGTGTTCGATGGTCAGGAGACAAGCGTGTCGGTGACGCTCGTGCCTACGGGCGTGGGGCAAACGTACACGTTTCAAGCGGGCCTGCAACTCGATACCGGAATCGATTTGAGCGCGGGGCAAACGGTGATCGTGTACGCCCAAGGAAGTTGGAATGGTTATGGACCCGACGGCGAACTTGGCTGCTCGGCGTCGCTGTCGTCGAAATTGCCGAACGGCGGCACCTGCTACGCACTCGCTGCAGAAATCGGCAATGCTCCGTGGTTTACGGTGGGTGCAGCGTTTGCAGGACCAGTGGCTAACTCGGGGAGATTATTTCTCGGCGTGAATGACAACGCGGGTGCGATTGGATCGCCGTTTACGGTCACGGTGATCGTGTTGAACAACGCGATCTGCACTCCCCAGCCCTCGATCAACATGTCGCTCGCGCCGGGATTCTACATCACCGAAGTTCGCAACGCGCCGGGGACGCCCGCGGGATATTGGGCCGTCGGCGTGTCGACGAATCAAGCGTCGGGGGGATTCAATTTTGGCGGCGACTTGCAGGAGAACTTGGGCAATCCTTCGTACGGCGCGGTCTACTTGGGTGCGGCCGACACCGTGCACGTGCAGGCCGCGTCGCAAGATCTTTCGGGGACGTTCGACACCGTGCCGGGGTATCCGCCAATCGGTTTGGTCGTGACGGTGCTCGACGGAAATCACAATCCTGTGGGATCAGCGCAAACCGGATTGAATTCGGTGGCTTTCGACGTGAAATTGAATTCCGGATTTTACATTTTCCAGGCGCAGGCCGCGCAAGGAACGCAGCGTGCGACATTTCAAATGGAGTTGAACAACACGAACGGATTTTCGGGCGGCGTAAACGCGGGGGGATTCCTCGCTCCCGGATCGGTGGGCTTTGCGGCGTTCTACATTCCCGCGACGCAGCAAACCAGCATCGTCACCTACGCGCTGCCGACGTTCTCAAACGTGGGCGCGTCGTGCTTGACGCTGCGCTTGCTCGACGCCAATCGCAACGTGATTAGGACTGCGCCTTGAATCCTGTGAAATGCAACTGCTGCGCGCCGTGTTGTAGCTTGGCGAACGCGGCTTGCGCTCCGGCCAAGTCGCCGGACTTCAGGGCGGCGGCGAGTTGTTGGAACGTGCCTTGGAATTGATTGGTGGGGCTCTGCACTTGCGATTGCACGCCTTGCTTCAAGAGCGAAATTGGGGGGATGGACATAAATCCTCTTTCACCTCCTACTATCGGCAGAATGGAGGTGCGGCTTTAGTAGGAAAGGCGTCCTCGCCTGTCGCTAGCATTTGCGCGGACTGCGCCCGCGCAACCAGCGGCTCAACGCCGCTGGAAAATCTGGGACAGGCGAGGACGCCTGTCCTACCTCGTCATCAAGAACGCGCAGTCCATCAGCCGCGCACCCTTAGCGTCAGCCACGGCGTAGCGCGACACGCGTCCATCGCCCTGATGATCCCACAGCGACGCCGAACCGTACTCGCCCTTCTTGTTCAGCGCATAAAAGTCAATGTCGACTTTCTCCAGCTTCGCGCGATTGCCGAAATACGTTCGCTGGATCCGCTTCAGCGTTTCCAAACACGCGTCCTGCGGCGACGCGCCATGCCGCATGTATTCCACAACGGTATGCGCGCCGCAAATCTTGATGTTCTCTTCGCCGCGGCCCGTCGATCCCGCCGCGCCGATGTCATTGTCGAGCCACAAGCCCGCGCCGATAATCGGCGAATCGCCGACGCGTCCGGGAATCTTGAACGCCATGCCACTGGTTGATGTCGTTCCGGAAAGATCGCCCTTCGCGTTGACTCCGAGACAATTGATCGTGCCGGTAATCGGATGATCGAGCATTCGTTGCGCGAACGTGCGCGTTTCCGCGCTGGCCGATGCCATCGCGCCCGAGCCATCGGCCAATCCGGGACCCCATGCTGTGCCGCGTTTCTCCTTCCACGCCAGCCACGCGATTCGCGAGTCTTCGGTGAGCAAGTTCGTTGGCTGAAAACCCTCGGCGATCGCGAAACGCAGGGCGCCCTCGCCGACGAGCATCAAATGGTCGGTGCGCTCCATCACCAGTTTCGCGACGTTCGAAGGATTCTTGATTTTTTGAATGGCCCCGACCGCTCCCGCTCGCCGCGTGGGTCCATGCATTACGCTGGCGTCGAGTTCCACCACGCCTTCTTCGTTGGGCATGCCGCCCAAGCCGACGCCGTGCTCCTGCGGATCGTCTTCCAAGATGTTGACGCCGGCGATCACCGCGTCGAGCACGTCCGCACCGCCGCGAATCATCTCCAGCGCTTTGCTCACGGCGCGCAGACCGTTTACGCTGGCGATCGCGCACGGCGTAACCGCGCCGCTCGGCGTTTGCGCTTGAGCGCCGGCCGCGATGCCGGCCGCGGTTGCCAACAAATCTCTTCGAGTGAATACCACGCTAGCCTCCTATGCTTCGGGCGGAAGATTCTTCAGTCGAATGTCTCCGCCCTTTTCAAAGTGTCCTGCGGCGCGATACGCGGCGAGCAGCGCGCCCGCGGCGGGACCAAAAGCCGGCGGCGCCACACGATTGTTTCCCGATTGCCGGACACTTTTGCGAAATCGTTCCAGCAGTATGCGGCTGCGAAACGCCCCGCCAATGTAGCTTACCAATACTTCCTCGCGCGGACGAAACAGGCGGCCGCGGACATGCTCCACCAAAGTTGCCAGCGATCCCGCGGCGTGCAGCAGAATGCCGCGCGCCGCCTTGTCGCCGGCGCCGGCGCATTCATCGACCACGCGCGCGAACTTCGCCGCGCGGCTCCGCGGAAATTCGTCGGTATACCATTTGTGCAGCGCTTCGTTGACGTCGCGTGCTTCGGTGAACGCGACCACGCGATCGCGCAACGCCGTCGCGCGCCCCCAACCTTCTTCCATCGCGAGCGACGCGCGCAAAGCTTGTCGCGCGGTATCGAAGGCGCTTCCTTCGTCGCCGAAAACATATCCCCAGCCGCCCGCGCGCGCGGTTGCGCCCGCCGCGTTCATGCCGAAACAAATCGATCCAGTGCCGGAGATCACCACGATCCCCGGACGCCCGCGCGTCGCGCCGACCAGCGCTGTGACCGCGTCGTGCGTGACTTCGAGTTTGCGCACGCGCAACACGCGTGCGATGATCGCGGCTTTGTCTTCCGGTCCGCCTGACATGCCGAAGAACGCGCTTTCGAATTCGGGAAGGTGCTTGGACGCGAGCGGCGAGTTTCGCCACGCGGCTGTCACCGCGCCCAGTACCGCGCGGCGCAATTTCGCCTCGCCGCGTCCCGACTTCACGTGATTGCACGGGCCCGCTTGTCCGAATCCCACGACCACGCCGTGTTCGTCGCCGATCAGCGCGATGGTGGAGCTTTGTCCGCCGTCGATGCCGAGATAGAGATGTTCCGCCATGTGGTTTCGTCGAACGCGTCGCTTGATTGTACAATCATCCCATGGCTCTTGCTGCCACGTCCGCGATCGGTGAGGCATTGCGCGCGATCGTTGGACCGCGCGCCGTCCTCGACACCGAGAATGAGTTGATGCTCTACGAATACGACGGCGGACTGCAGCGATCCACGCCGCAAGCGGTCGTGTTTCCGCAGACCACAGAGCAAGTCGCCGCCATCGTGAAGCTCGCGGCCGAGGAAAAGCTGCCGATTCTGGCGAGAGGAGCCGGCACGGGGCTTTCGGGCGGAGCGGTCGCGATTTCCGGCGGCATCGTGCTGAGCACGGCGCGCATGAATCGCATCATCGAGTTGGACTTCGCGAATCTCCGCGCCGTCGTCCAGCCGGGCGTGGTCAATCTTGAGATCACGCAGGCCGCCGCGCCGCACGGATATTTTTACGCGCCCGATCCGTCGAGCCAAAAAGCGTGCACCATCGGCGGAAACGTCGCGGAGAATGCGGGCGGTCCCCACACGCTGGCGTACGGCGTCACCACGAATCACGTGGTCGGCCTCGAAGTGGTGCTGCCCGATGGATCGATCATTCGCACCGGCGGCAAGGCGCCCGATTCTCCCGGCTACGATCTCACCGGATTGTTCGTCGGTTCCGAGGGCACGCTCGGCATCGTGACGGAAATCACGGTGCGTTTGATGCGCGCGCCCGAAGCCGTGAAGACGATGCTCGGGATTTTCGATAGCGTCGATGCGGCGAGCCAAGCCGTTGCCGCGATCACGGCGGAAGCGATCATTCCCGTGGCCATGGAGATGCTCGACGGCTGGATGTTGCGCTGCGTCGAGGAGCAGACGCATGCCGGCTATCCAATGGATGCCGAGGCGGTGCTGCTGATCGAGCTCGAGGGATTGCGCGAAGTCGTCGAAGAGCAGCAGGCGCGCGTGGAACAAGTGTGCCGGCAGAGTGGCGCGCGCGACGTTCGCGTCGCGCAAAACTCCGCCGAGCGCGAGCGGCTGTGGCAGGGTCGCAAGGGCGCCTTCGGTGCGATCGGCATGTACGGCATGGCGTGTTACGTGCAAGATGGCGTGGTCCCGCGCACGCAGCTTCCGGGCGCCATGCGGAAGATTCAGCAGGTGAGTCGCGACTACGGTCTGACGATTGGAAATATTTTTCATGCCGGCGACGGCAACTTGCATCCGCTGATCCTGTTCGATTCGAAGAAGCCCGGCGAATACGAAAAGGTGGTCCAGGCAGGCACGGAGATTCTTTCCTACTGCATTTCCGTCGGCGGATCGCTCACTGGAGAGCACGGCGTGGGCATCGAGAAGCGCGATATGATGCCGCTGCTGTTCTCGGATGCCGACCTCGAAATCATGCGGCGCGTGAAGGACACGTGTAATCCCACAGGATTGTTGAATCCTCTGAAAGTCCTGCCGAGCCACAAGACGTGCATGGAAGTCAGCTTGGCGGCGCATCCTTTTGCCAAAAAGAAGAAGTAACCCGTTGGATGGAGTTTTCTGCACGCAATGTGTGTAGAAAATGCGTTGCACATGCGCCTGGTCTTGGCGCATGTTGTTGAAACGGCGTAATTGGCGATGGCACGCGAGATGCACTTAGGAATAGCAGACGAAGTGGCGCGCTGGCGGGAGTAAGGCAGGCCCTTGGACCTGTCTTCTCCCGCCTGCAATTTTCTACACGCAATTTTCTGCTCGCTGACGCTCTCCGGCCTTCGCATCGTTCTACGCTACAATAATCTCTTCATGTCACTGCGCTTTCTGAACACGCTTTCAGGCCAGAAGGAGGAGTTTGTTCCCCTTGAGCCCGGCCGTGTGCGCATGTACACGTGCGGTCCCACGGTGTACAACTTCGCGCACATCGGCAACTATCGAACCTTCGTTTTTCAGGACGTTCTGCGCCGCTACCTGAAATACAAGGGATATCAACTGCTCCACGTGATGAACATCACCGACGTGGACGACAAGATCATCCGCGACTCGCAGGCTGCCGGGCTGAGCCTGCGCGATTTCACCGATAAGTACGCCGCCGCGTTCCTTGAGGACCTGGCGTCGTTACGCGTGGAAACGCCGGAGTACGTGGCGCGCGCTACCGAGCACATCCCCGAAATGGTCGCGTTGATCGAACGGCTGGAAGCGCGCGGACTCACCTATCGCAGCGACGGATCGATCTACTTCCGCATCGCGGCGTTTCCGGGCTACGGAAAAATCGCGCGGCTCGATCTCGACGGCAATCGCGCCGGCGCGCGCGTGGAAGTGGACGAGTACGAAAAAGAAAATCCTTCGGACTTCGCGCTGTGGAAAGCGCCGAAGCCCGGCGAACCTCAGTGGGAAACCGAGATTGGTCCAGGGCGTCCTGGGTGGCACATCGAATGTTCGGCGATGGCGATGCGTTACTTGGGCGAAAGTTTCGATATTCACACCGGCGGCACGGATCTCGTGTTTCCGCATCACGCCAACGAAATCGCGCAATCGGAGGGCGCCACGGGGAAACGCTTCGTCAAATATTGGCTGCACTGCGAGCACTTGATGGTGGAAGGCAAGAAAATGTCGAAGTCGCTGGGGAATTTTTTCTCGCTGCGCGATTTGCAGGAGAAAGGCTATCGCCCGGAAGCGATTCGCTACGTTTATACTTCGGTCCCGTATCGCGGGCAATTGAATTTCACGTGGGACGGATTGCAGCAGGCTGCCGCGTCGCTCGATCGCCTGCGGAATTTCCGCTTGCGTTTGCAGACGGACGCGCTGCCGGAAGGCGAAAACGAAACGCTGGCCGCCGACATCCGCGCAGCGGTGACGCGCTTCGAAGAAGGAATGGACGATGATCTCAACACCGCCGCCGCGATGGCCGTGGTCTTCGAAACCGTGCGCGAGTTGAACATTCACGCCGACAAAGGCGACCTGCGCGCGGGAAACGCAAAGGCCGCGCTCGATCTTCTGGCGCGTTTCGACAGCGTCTTTCAAGTGTTGGAGCCCTCCGGGGCGGCATCCGGAGACGGCGAACTTGCCGCCAAGGTGGAAGCGTTGCTGGCCGATCGCGCCGACGCGCGCAAGCGTCGCGACTTCGCCGCCGCCGACCGCATTCGCGGAGAACTGCACGCGCTCGGCGTCGTCGTGGAAGATACCAAAGACGGCGTGCGGTGGAAGAAGGCGTAAGCATGCCGATCGTGGGTACGGGAGTCGATCTGGCGGAAGTCGGCCGCATCGAACAATCGCTGAAAAACTTTGGCGCGCGTTTTCAGTCGCGCATCTACACGCCGCGCGAGATTGCCTATTGCGAGCGCTTCAAGAATCGCGCCGAGCGCTATGCGGCGCGCTTCGCGGCGAAAGAAGCGGGCATGAAGGCGCTGGGGACGGGCTGGCGTCGCGGAATTCGCTGGGTGGATTTGGAAGTAGTGCGCCAGCCGGGCGGACGGCCGACGCTGGTATTTTCCGGCGAAGCGGCACGGATCGCGGAGCGTATGGGTGTCCGCCACGTGGCGTTGTCGCTGACGCATACGGCCGGGCAAGCGCTGGCGCAGGTGATTCTTGAGAGCTAGCGGCGCGAAGAACGACGGCGTGCTTGGTGCGCCGGAGCTCGTCAAACAAACCTGGCTGAAGCACGCCTTCGGCACGCGCCATGCCGATCCCGATTTCTCTCCACGCCAATGGACCGCCGTTCGGTTGAAACAATTTCATTCCGACTTGATTCGTGTGGTGTCCGCGCCCGACGCGGAGACGCACCTACGAGGCGACGCGATGATCACCGCCGACCCCGGCGTTGCACTCATGGTTGCTGCCGCCGATTGTTTGCCGGTGCTTTTGGCCGATCCCGAAAATCGCGTAGTTGCGGCGATTCATGCCGGCTGGCGCGGGACGCTGAAACGGATCACGCAGAAAACCGTAGGCGCAATGCGCGCGCACTTCGGTTGCGATCCCGAGAAGATCGTCGCGGCGTTTGGTCCCGCGATACAAGTGTGTTGTCTCGAAGTCGGCATGGAAGTTGTCGATGACTTTCGCACGCAATTTGTGTACTCGGACGAGTTGTTCGACAAACTCGATCCCGTGAATCCGGCGCTCGTCATGCTGCCGCGCCAGCATTTGACGGGCGGTCATGCCGTGATGCGGGACTTGGAAGACCGCCATGCGTTCTTGAGTCTGGAAGAAGCGAACTCGCGGCAATTGATGGACGCAGGTGTCGCGAACGCGCGAATTTTCCGCAGTGGCGTGTGCACGAAGTGCCGCGCGGACCTGCTGCACTCGTATCGTCGCGAAGGTCCGGGGATGGGCCAGCAACGTTCGGCGATTGGAATTACGGGCTAAACTGAGACCATGCGCAAGCCCAACCCAAAACCGCGACGAACTTCGCTGCCTCCCGTACTCGCGACCGCGGTTGTGCAGTTTCGCGAGCAAGTGCGTCCGGCGTTCGGCGCGATTTCCGCCGCGGCGTCGCGCGTGGAGGAACTGATGGGCCGCGCGAGCGAGGAAAACGCCACGTTTCTCGGCGGCAGCCTGCTGCCGATGATGACGTATGCGGTGCTGCACCAGGCGCGCGAAGAAACCGAGGAGACGGTCGCGGGGATTGAGAAGGGCGAGCCGAGCGACGTGGTCGATCGCGTCGATTTTTTCGCGTCGGGCTTAAGCGAAATGGCCGCGCTGGTGAAAATCCTGGCCACGATGGAACTGGAACTCGGGTCTCCTTTGCGCGAAGACTGGGAAAAAGTCGCCGACGACTTGCAGTTGTTGGCCCAGCGCGTCCAACAGGCCGTAGAAAAACTGGAAGACGCGATCGAGGCTACCGAGCCTCCAGACTCTCCGTTTCCGATCATTCAGTAGCCGCAGAGGCGTAGAATAACGTCATGCAGGCTCTAGCTTTTTGGCAGGCGGTAACCGTGGACCGCGCCGATTTTCTCGAAACGATGGTTTCGTTTCTCGACGAACACGGTGTGCTGTATTGCGTGGTTGACGGGCAGGCCGTGAATGCCTACGTCGATCCTCTCGTGAGTCTTGACCTTGATCTTGCGCTGGCCGCAGGCGAAATCACGCGGATCGAGCCGTTCTTGCAGGCAAAATTCCAAATCGAGCGTTTCCCTCACAGTTTGAATCTTGCGATGGAAGGATCGAAGCTTCGCGTGCAGTTGCAAACCGACCCGCGATATTAGTCGTTCGCGTCGCGCGCATCGAGGCGCGAGGTGCTGGGCGCGGAACTTCCCGTGGCGGCGATTGAAGACGTGCTGCAAGGGAAGACTTGGGCCGCTTCTGACGAAACACGCCGTCCTAGCAAGCGGCGCAAGGACATCCTCGACATCGAACGAATTATCGAGGCGTATCCGAATCTGCGTTCGCGCGTTCCTGCTGAAATTCTGGCGCGGCTGGGCTAACTGGGCGTTGAGCGCGCTACTCCTGCCGCAGCGCGACCATTGGATGCAACCGCGACGCGCGGCGCGCCGGCACGTAGCCGGCGGCGAGTACCGCTAGCGTCAACGCGAGTGCCGACAGCGCGAAGCTTGCGGGATCGCGCGCCGGGAGCGCGTAAAGCAATTTGGACGCGTAATCGGCGGCGAACCACGCGAGTATCGCGCCGGCCACGAGTCCCACGCCCAACAACGTAAACGCCTCGCGTAACACCATGCGCACGATTCCCGGCGGTTCCGCGCCGAGCGCCATGCGGATTCCGATTTCGCGCGTGCGACTCACCACCATGTACGCGACAACTCCGTAGAGTCCCACCGTTGCAAGAATCGCGGCGAGCACTCCGAAGATCGCGCTGAGCGCGGCCATCAAGCGCTCGCGCACCATGCCGCGCAGCACCATCGTGCGGATCATGTCGAAGTCCAAGCCGACTTCGGGATTCTGTTTCCCCACGCTCTCCTTGATCGCCGCGATGATGCTGGCGGGCGGCGCGCTCGAGCGCACCAGCATCACTTGATAAAGTTCGAAAACGGAGTGCTGCGACTCCGGTGCGTAGACGATCGGTTGAAAGTCCTCGCGGATATCGCGATACTTGGCGTTCTTCACCACGCCGACTACGCGAAAGGTCGTCTGTGGATACCCGGGTTCCGCGACGGACGTAAACGTTTGTCCGATGGCATCGGCGCCCGCGAAAAACGCGCGCGAGAAGGCTTCGTTCACCACCACAACTTTCGGCGATGCCGCCGTATCGTGATCGTCGAAGTCGCGCCCGGAGAGAATGGGAATCTCCATCGTCTGGAAGAATCCGGGACTCACCCAGTTGAACATCGACTTGCGCGGTTCTCCTTCGCCGGCGCTGCCGGTACGCAACGTCAAGCGCCAGAAGGAAGCGTTGTTCATCGGGACGACAAAAGAGTCGGCGGCGTTCTTCACACCCGGAAGTTCGCGGATGCGCTCCAGCGTGGCGCGCCGGTATTCCTGCAAATGGTTGCTGTCGATGCGTGTGCCTGTTAGGTCGAAACTCACGCGCAGCAGATTCTCTTGGCGGAACCCGGCGTCGACGTTCAACAGATTATCCAGGCTGCGTGCAAACAGAAACGCGCCGATCATCAACGCAAACGATAATCCCACTTGCGCGATCACCATGAACTGGCGCAAGTTCAATCGTTCGCGGCCCGGCGTCGAGGCGCGTCCGTTCACCAGGAGTGTCGCCGGTGATATGGCGGTTCCGCGGAGCGCCGGCGCCAGTCCAAACAGAACGCAGGTCAGAACCGTGGCGGCGAGCGTGAATGCCAGCAATCGCCAATCGGCGTGAAGATCCAAGAAATACCCGACGCTGCGCGTGCCGAAGGCGTTGAGAGAAGAAATCAGGAAGCGACTCAGTCCGCGCGCGGCCACCCAGCCGATCGCCGCGCCGAGCAAGGCGAGCAGCAGACTCTCGCTCAACAACTGGCGGATCACGCGTCCGCGCGACGCGCCGATGGCGAGTCTGATGCCGATTTCGCGCTCACGCGCGCTGGCTCGTGCCAACATCAGATTCGCCAGATTGGCGCACGCGATCAAGAGCACCATGCCGGTGATAGCCAGCAGCGCCCAAAGCGGTTGTTCGTACCGCGTGCGGAGCCGCGAGAATCCGGTTTCCCACGGAAACGCCGCCAATTTCAATTGAAGATACTGACTCACGCGTTCTTGCGAATATCCGCTGGGCGCGGTTTCGCGCATCAACGCGGGGGAGATTGACGCCAGGTTCGCCGACGCTTGTTGCAGTGTCCATCCGGGTTTCAGCCGCCCAACCACCAGCAGCCACGAGTTGTCCCGATGATCGAGCACCGAGCCTCCCGCCGGCGAGATCTGCGCGCAGATGGGCAGCGTCACGTCGTACGCGCGCCCTACTTCCGGGCCGAAGAACTGGGGTCCCGTGACACCGACAATCGTAAAAGGATGGCCCGACACATTCAGCTTCTTGCCGACAATGTTGGGATCGGCGCCGAACTCGCGTTGCCAGAAGGCGTAGCTGATCACCGCCGAGGGAGACCCGCAGCCGGGACGATCATCTTCAGCTGAGAACACGCGTCCCACGTACGGCTGAGCCTCCAGCACATCGAAGAATCCCGCGCTCACCCACAACGCTTGCGCGTAACGCGCCTCGCCCCCTTGGGCCAGATTCACCGGGTAACTGCCGACAGCGGCGATGCTCGAAAACGCTTGTTGCTCGCTACGGATGCGTTCCCACAGAGGATTGCTGATGTCCTGATAGTTGCCGAGGGAAACGATGGGCGTCCAGCCATCGTTCGAAACGCGCACTTGCGCCAGACTTTCGGGATGGCGGACCGGCAGAGAGCGCAACCGAACGGCGTCCAGCAATTCAAAGATGGCATTGTTCGCACCGACACCCAGCGCTAGCGATAATACGGCGACGGTCGCGAATCCTGGGTTCAAACGAAGGATTCGCAGGCCGTGGCGCAGGTCGCTGGCCAGATCGGCCAGGACGCGAGTCGTGGCGGACTGCGTCTGATTGGCTGGAACTTGTTGCGGTTGCTTGGACAACGTCATTTAAGGACGCCTCAACGGTGATCCCGGTGACAACCCATTATGCACGAAATTCAAAGGTTCGCGGAGCAGTTCTAGTGGACCATGACCAGTAATACCAGAGCGAAATTGGTCTTGCGCCATGGGTGGTTCTAGAACCGGCATTTCTGGCACCTTTTGTAACCAAATAGTAGACTGTGTTAGCTGTGACTATTCGCCTTCGAATGTCCCTGGATGTCGTTTATATACTTAAAATGAATATCTTAGATGGTGGTGCCGCTGATCGGGGTGCTTAGGTTACCCAAATGCTATTAGGATGGTGGCTGTCAGAAAGGTCGTGGATTCTGTTTGGGAGGTAGTAATAGCGCAAACGACAGATGATTAGGGACATACTCGTCGAGTCCCATTCTTACTAGTACTGCTTTCACAGTACGCGGTAGAACTCTGTCTGCACGGGCTACGCCTTTGGTGTATGCTCTTCAAGTCCCAACTGGGGACTTAGGTGAGCAAATGCAAAAGGTTCTTTTGTCCGTGATCTTGGCGCTTGTCATGGCTTTAGCGGTGGTTGGCTTGCGCAACACGGTTGTTTCTGCGACCTCCAACCACGGCCTCGTATTGGTAGCGGATGGCACTATGACCGCTCCCGAGATGCGGGATGGCACTACGACCGCTCCCGAGATGCGGGATGGCACTACGACCGCTCCCGAGATGAGACAGCGCGGTGGAACCCCGGACCGCAACTAAGCTTTAGCGCGGTTCAAAAAATCTAGTTAGAAGGCGTTGACACGGTTCCGCCAGCAGGTTACAGTACTTTTGCTTGGAGGAACTATGCATAACGCTGGTCAATTGCTGCTATTGTGCGTCGGCCAAGCCCTAGCTTGGGGCTTTGTGGGTCTTGCTTTGTTCAAAGGGACCTTCCGCCGGTACAAATATTTGTGCATCTACACTGGCAGCATGATCGCTTGCGATATCCTGCGCGAGGCGTGTCTGCGCGCCTACGGATGGCGCTCGCAAGAATACTTTTTCACCTACTTTGGCTTGGATGTATTGCTGGTGGTCCTGCGGTACCTAGCGACCATAAGCATCTTTGAGATCATTCTCAGCGAGTCTCCCTTTCGCACCCAAGCGCGTATGGCCTTCCTGACCCTAGTCGGTTTGGTGGTCGCCGTGTCCTATTGGTTTACCTCCAACTTGGTGATCTCCCGCGAAACGCTATTCCTGAAGCGCCTGATCGTGGAAGTTCAACAGAACATGTATTTCGCCTCTGTGGTGCTAACCCTCATGCTCTGCGTAACCCTCGCGTATCTGCGAGTCAAGGAACCTCAGTTGCGTGCGCTGGTCGGAGGCCTGGGAATGTCCGCAGCCATGCAGGCGGCGAGTTGGGCTGTCCAGAGTCTGGTTCCCAAGAATCAGTTTGATGCTCTGTGGAGCGTGGTTCGATATATCTCGCCTGTGGCAACGTTGGCGATGCTGGCGATCTGGTGCTACGCATTGACCATGCTACCGGTGGCTGTCGATGAGACGGAAACCGAACGTGATCGCGAGTTGGTGCTGGTGGAGGCTCGGGGCTAATGTTCGTAAGCGTATTCATCTTACTGTTCTCGGTGGCCACCCTGTTCTACTGGCTGCGGTCCACCATCCAGACCATTCTGGATTCCAGCCAAGCGACGGCCGAAGCCATCCGCTTGGCGGAAGCGAATCGCTTGGAGTTCCCGATGGTGCGTCAGGCTCTCGCCGCAGCCGATCAGGCCGCCGAGTACGGACGCCTGGTGGAATCCCTGCGACACGATTTCCTGGCGCTGACCTACTTGTTGCGTTTCGCGGCCACGGTCAACGTGGGCCGCTACTCGTACGAAGAAAAACTGTTGATCATGGATTTCCGCGTGATGCGCATGGTCTACACCCTCGGCCGGGCGTTGTCGCCGCGCATGGAACGCTTTGCTCTGTTGGAGATGACCTCGGTGCTGGAGCATTTCGCCGGCGTGATGAGCCGCCGGATGTCGAGTTTCGCGTTGGACGTCGCGTAAATTGATTTTCGGGCGTGGGTTGGGGAACGGCTCGCTTAGTGGGCGAGCCGGTGTCACCCTAGAGGGTTAGGATGAGCGGTTAGCATCGTCGGTAGGTTCCGGCGATGGTTCTGGGTACTTATTTTGCCGGGTTGACAGTACTTTTACAGTATTGGGCCCGGCAGTTGGCGTTTTGCGGACGTAGTAAAGCTCGAAGTGAATCCCCCTGGAGCGAGGGGCGAAAAATGGCGTTCAGCCTTTTTGTCCTGATATCGTCCATTGCGGCGTTGGCCTACTGGATTCGATCCATATTCCAGATAGTGACCGTGTCTCCGCGCAAGTCGTAGTTGTCGAGGGTTGTTCTTGTAACAATCCCCCGCATCCTCTCGTCCTTATTTCGTGCCCATCTCAACAGTCGTTGCTTTTCTGCTAGCGACTTTCGCGCCAGCCACGCCGGCGCCTGATTCCGGGCCCGATTCCGCGCCCGATCCCATCGCCATCATTCAACGCGCCGTCGACGCCGACGAGCGCAACTGGAAAGTCGCCCGCAACTACACGTGGACCGAACGCGACGAGGAGCGCAGTCTCGACGGCTCGGGCGTCGTCAAGAAGACGGAAGTGAACACGTATGAGGTCACGTTGCAAGAAGGCGAGCCGTACTATCGCCTGGTGAAGAAGAACGATCAGCCGCTTTCCGAGAAGGACGAGAAGAAAGAGCGCGAGAAAATCGAGAAGAGCATCCACGAACACGAGAAGGAAACGCCGGAGCAGCGCGCCAAGCGTCTGGCGAAGTACGAAAAAGACCGCGAGGAGGGCCGCCGCTTTCTGCACGAGGTCACTGGCGCGTACAATTTCAAACTCGAGGGCAGCGAACCGATCGACGGCCGCGATTGCTGGGTGATTTCCGCCGAGCCACGTGCCGGATTTCAGCCGCAGATGAAAGACGCGCGCATCTTGCCGAAACTGCGCGGCAAGGTGTGGATCGATCGCGAAGAATACCTCCTGCCGCGCGCCGAGATCGAAGTGACCGACACAATCTCGTGGGGTCTATCGTTCGTGCGGCTCCACGCGGGAGCGCACTTGCGCCTTGAGAATACGCGTGTCAACGGCGAAGTGTGGCTGCCGAAGCTTGTCTACGCGGCGGGATCGGCGCGCCTGGCGTATTTCAAGAATTTTCGTGAGGAGGACACCACGACTTACAGCGACTACAAAAAATTTCAAGTGGAATCGCGCGTGTTGCCCTAACTCACTTCGGAATGTTCTCGCCGATCTCCAGCTTATTCACGACCTCTTTCACGCCCGCGACCTTGCGCACGATTTTCTCGGCTTTTGACTTCACTTTTTCCGTGCCCACCGTGCCGGTCAGCGTGACCACCGCGTTTTTCACTTCGATCTTGATGCGGCCGTGAATGTCCTGATCGCTATTCAGCTTGCGATTGACTTGATCGTAGATCTCATCGTCGTCGACGAAGGGACGCGCCAAGGCGTACGGCGCTATGAGCGCCGCGGCCAGCAGCACGGCTGCGATGGCGTGAAGAACGCGAGTTGCTGGATGGATTGATGTCATGAGACTTTTCTCTTTCATTGCGTGCTCTCTTCGTTCTCGTTCGCTTCGTGCGATGCGTGCGGAAGATCCTCGCCTCCCACCATATTACGCCAATTGAGTCCTTCGAGGAAGCGGCCGTTTTCGCGCCAACCCGATCGCACTTTCACGAAGACCTCGAGATAGACGCGCGTATTGAAGATTTTTTCGATCTCCTCGCGGGCTCGCGTGGCCACCGTTTTCAGCCGCTCGCCGTGCGCGCCGATCAGAATGCCTTTTTGTCCTTCTTTTTCCACGAAGATCAGCGCGTGCAAGCGCAGGATGGGGCCACGCTGCTCGTAGTGATCCACAATCACCGCGGTCGAGTACGGCAATTCCTGATGGGTCAACAGAATCGCTTTCTCGCGGATGATTTCCGCGGCCAGGAAGCGCGCCGGCAAGTCGGTGACGTGGCCTTTCGGAAAATACTCGGGCCCCTCCGGCAAATGTTTGGCGATTGTCTCGACCAAGTGATCCACGTTGTTGCCGGTTCGTGCGCTGATCGGCACCAGCTCGGCAAAATCGTGCATCTTGTTGTAGCGATCGAGCAGGGGGAGAAGTTTGGGTTTGTCCACCAGATCCACTTTGTTTAAAACGAGGAAGCAGGGTGTCTTGGTGCGCTTCACCACTTCGAGCGCGTACGCATCGCCGGGACCAAACGGCGCAGAGGCGTCGACCACCAGGAGCAACAAATCGCGATCGGCCAGCGCTTCTTCCACTTCCTCCATCATCCGGCGATTCATTCTCGAGTCGCCTTTGTGGATTCCCGGCGTATCGAGAAAGACAATCTGCGCGCCGCCATCGGGGAACTCCCGATTGGCGACGCCTTGCAGCATCTGGCGGGTGGTTTGCGGCTTATCGCTAACGATGGCGACCTTCATGCCCACGATGCGGTTCAGCAGCGTGGATTTCCCGGCGTTGGGCCGGCCGAGGATGGAAACGAATCCGGAACGAAAGGCCATATGTCAGAATCTCATGGACCGTGTGCGCGTACGCGCTCTTTTTTGCCGCGCGTTCCTTTTGTGGCCAATTGATTGGGTCCCAGCGAAATACTCTGGGGGCGGCACTCTACCGTGTACTACGGTACTAACTCAGATTGGCCGGAAGATAACTTGGCGGGCCAGGTCGTATGAGATAATTTAGTTCGCGACAAGAGGCGAAGTCTTGAAACCACGGACTTTATCAAACAGCGTTCTGGTGGCAGGCGTATTGGCGATGTTGATCGTTTCCTCGGGGTGTTACTTCTCCAGGGAGGCGAGGAGGGACCGCGCGTTTGCGAGCGGCCAAAAATTCCTGCAGGAAAACAGGCCCAAGGAGGCGCAGATACAGTTTCAGCGCGCCGTGAACTTGGATCCCAATTTCGCGATGGCCCAGTATCAACTGGGTTCCACCAGCATCGCGCTAAACGATTACCGCAAGGCGTATCAAGCCTTAACCGCGGCCGTGAAATTGCGGCCGATGTATTTCGAAACCAACCGCGATCTGGCTCAAGTTCTCCTACGAAGCAGGAGATTCAAAGAGGCGCGCCCGTACGCTCAGGCTGCGTTGAAGATCAAGCCGGGCGACACGCAATCTCTCGAATTCCTCGCGGATTCCTACGCCGGCGCCGGCGACCTGGAGACGGCAGCCAAGGGTCTAGAAGACCTTGTGGCGCACGACCCAATGGCGGTCAGCGCTACGATGACGCTGGCTCTCGTCAAGTTGCGCACAAAAGACCTCTCGGGAGCCGAAGAGACCCTCAAGGCCCTTACGGAGCGGAAACCCACGGTTCGAACGCTCACCGCGCTCGGTAACTTTTATATGAGCGAAGGCAAGCTGAAGGAGGCCGAGGCCAGCCTGAAAAAAGCGGTCGAATTGGAGCCCAAATCAGCCGACCCCCTGTACCAACTGGGACTCTTTTACATGGTCACGGGACACCCCGACCAAGCCGAGCCTGTTTTTCAAAAGCTGAGTTCGGAACATCAGGAGGATCCCCGGGATCGTGGCGCGTTGGCGCGTTTTCATTATTATGGCGGCCAAACGGACAAAGGGATCGCCGATTTGCAGGTAATCGTTAAGAAATACCCCGACGACAAGGACAGCCGCAATGCGCTGTTGAATGCCCTGGTGGAGACGGATCGAGGCGCCGAAGCGCAGGCCCTGACGGAACAAATCCTGAAGAAAGAACCGGACGACGTACCGGCTCATCTGAGCCGCGGCATCCTCTTCTTGCGAGCTGAAAAGAGCGATCAAGCATTGGCTGACATTCTGGAGGTATTGCGACGGGAGCCCGCCTCGTCGGTGGCCCACTACTACAAGGCGATGGCTCACCTCGAGCAGGGCTCGCGCCCTCTCGCCAAGCAGGAATTGGGTGATGCTCTCAAATACCAACCGGCCAATCTCGCTGCGCGCGTGGAAATGATCGAGCTTCTGCTTCAAGAAGGATCGACGGAAGCTGCGCAGGAGACGATCAAGGAGACGCCGGCCAGCCAAGCCAAGTCGTACGCGATATACCTTGAAAAAGCACGAGCCGAGATTGCCAAATACGACTACCTCCCTGCCGAACTGGATCTAACCGCTTTGGCGAGGGCTCGTCCTAAGATGGCCTCAGCGTACGCCAACCTTGGAGTGTTGTACGCGTTGCAAAGGAGATGGAAGGAGTCTCGGGACAATTTCGCCAAAACGTTGGAGCTGGCGCCCAAGAATCCCATAGCCATCGAAGGAATGTACGAGGTGCTCATCCAAACTGGGGAAGCGTCCGTGGGCGAAACCATGTACGCGAAGATGGCGAAGGACAATCCCAAGTCGGAAGCTGCGGCGGTGGGTTTGGCGTGGGTGCGCGAAGCTCAGCATCGGGACGCTCAAGCGGAGGAAGGCCTTCAGCAATTCCTGACGGTGGTCCCGAACGATGTGACGGCCCTGAAAATGATCGCCGATCTGCGGTATAAAGTCGGCGACACGGAGCGGGCGGAAGCGATCACTAAACAAATCATCAAGTCCCATCCGGACGATCCCAGCGCGTTCGTGGCGCTGGCGAGCATTTATCTTTCACGCAAGAGGTATGGAGATGCTGTGTTGCAATACCGGGAGGTGCTGAAGCGGAATCCCGAGGACCGGCAATCCATGAACAACTTGGCGTGGCTGATCGTGCAAACGGGCGGAAACGTGGACGAGGCGCTGGCCCTGGCGCAGAAGGCCAAGGAGAAGCAGCCCACCGATCCCACCATCGCCGATACGTTGGGTTGGATTTACTTGAAGAAGAATAATATGTCCCTGGCGCTTCGCGAGTTTCAGGATGCGGTGCGCGGAGATCCTAAGAATCAGGAAAAGTTGTACCATTTGGGGGTCGCTCAATACCGCACGGGCAAACTGCGTGACGCTCAGGTTACGTTGGCCAAAGCTGTGAGCGGCAATCCCACCTACACAGGTATCGAGGACGCGCGCCACATCCTTCAGACCATCCAGCGGTAGAACGTTGAGAGCCGATGGTGTTTAAGGCTCTACTTCAATGACAGAACCGCCGACTTCCTCCACCAAGTCCTGACGCCGGAATCAAGGTTTACCGGAATCAAGATTTAGAGGACCAGTTCGGACATTGCGAAATCCCTTTCGGGATCGAAACCATTCCGCATTCAAGCGACCCCAGAAAAACGCCCAACGACACGCCACAGATGCGGTCTCCATGCGCGGGATCGGGAACAAACTGATCTGCTGGTTCAAATCAAGCGGACGCCGCCGTAGGTCGTGGCTCAATTTGAATTTGATCCCTGTGTGAACCGTGAGCAAATCGTTTCCGCAGGCGCATTGTATCAGGGGCACGGCTTCAGCCTGGCTTCAGCGGCTTCAGCCGTGCCGACCCAGATGTTTGGAAAAAGTGGGCTTTAGCCAGTGAGACGCAAACTAAGGACACTACAGAAAAGCTGAAATTGCGTTGACGCACCGGGTAGGGGATGAAGACAAAAAAACAGGCGCCGCGTTTAGCGGCGCCTGTGGTCAAAGGCTCCAGAATTACAATCTTACTTAACCGCGCTCTTGCGCAGTCTCGAGGCTACGAAGGAGAGACCAGTTCCCAGAAGCAACAGCGTGCCCGGTTCGGGCGTGTTGTTGGGGCCGGGAATATCGTACGTGTAGACCAGGACGAGTTCGGTCGCGGCGCTCGAGGAATTCGGCGTGTCGCTGTCCGGCGAGGTGCCTTGAATACCCGCGATACCTTTCACTTGTTCGTACAGGGTGACGGTTCCCGCGCCGGTGAAGTTCGAATTCACCAAGTTGCCCGAGCCATCGGCGCCGCTCGGGCCGGAGCCGGTGGAATCGTTCATAACCGTGTTGTTAAAGCCGCTCTTGGTGACCGCGCTCCCGCTTGCTCTCAGATCGACGCAGCCTTGCGCGTCGGTGGAGCCGTTCGCATTCAGCGACGGGTTGCCCTGGCAGGCTGCGCTGGTGCCACCGATCGAGCCCGCAGCCTGAGTTTGATCGAAAATGAATGTGTTGTTGAAAGCCGGGTCCGTGGTGAAGTTGTCGGTTGTACCAACGTCGTAGGCGTAGTAGCCATCCGTGCCCGAACTCTGCGACAGAGTGATCGTACCGGTCTCGGTATCGACTGCCGTTACGCTCAAGTTCACGAAGGTAGCGCCACCCGGCAGACTTCCCGCGTAAAAGCCATACTGGTTAAACGTATACGACGCCGTCCACGTGGCCGTTACGAGGCCCGTGCCATTGGGATGTGCCACCGAAGCCGGAGTGTAATTCTGGGACGACGTGCCAGTGCCGCCGATCGGTCCGCCAGTGCCAGGATAAAACAACACCTGAGTGATCGTGCCAAAAGTGTCTGCGTATGCCATCGTACCTAGCGATAGCACCGCGAGTGCTACAAACGTGCAAAACATGCGAATCTTCATAGTTTTCTCCCGAACAGCCAAGTTATGGGCCTTCGTACCCCAACCCCAAGAGAGCAATCGTCATTCCAAACCTGTTTTTATATAAATAGCTGAAAATACAAGCATCGAAAGATTGGCGGTCCGGCTACCGTGCAAACACTTTCAACTTTTTCCCGTGTATATCCCATTTCCTTGGCCAGACCGAAGGGGTGCGGGTGAATAGTACCATGGCCCGAGGGTAGACCGGATGGTTCAATGACTCGGGTGCTGAAAAGCGCGACAGTAGCACCCGAAGGAAACGCGGAAAAGGACCGGAACGCAGGTTCCGTGAAGATATGGCGCGCCCGGAGAGATTCGAACTCCCGACCTTCTGGTTCGTAGCCAGACGCTCTATCCAACTGAGCTACGGGCGCGTCACATCAGAATACCAGAATCGATGTGAGCTCGCAAGGGAGACCGCGCCGCGACACAGAACCGAACGACCAGAAGAAAGATGCCAGCGACCAGAAAAAAGGCTGCTGATCGTCGTTGACCTTCTTCGGCGCTTTTCCGCGCCTTGTAGTAGGGGGTCTAAAGTTTGGGGCCACTCTGAGAAACAGCTTGCCCTAAGAAATCGTTTTGGAATAGAATCGGCACCCTCGGGGGGATTTTTGTGATCAAGCGAGCAGCTTTCCTTTTCGTGCTATTGGGCACCGTCTGTTTAGTGTGCGCGCAGACGCCGACCATTACGTCTGTCGGCAATGCCGCTCCACTCTCGGTGAGCACCGGAAATATTGCCCGAGGGGAACTGATCAGTATCTACGGTTCCAATCTTGCAACCGGCACCGCTTCGAATTTCACCCCCACCTCGCCAACGCTTTCGCTGGGCGGCGCCATTGTTCAAATCGGCGGCATTGAAGCGCCGATCGTCTATGCCAGCCCCAGCCAAATCGACGTGCAGGTACCATTTGAGATACCCGCCGGCGTGTCGTCGGTCAATTTGATCGTCACGGTTGCCACATCCTCAAGTTCTCCTGTAACGCTCAATGTTGTCGGGCAGGATTTGGGGATGGCCTACGCGCAAGTGGGATCGCAGATTTTTCCGGTCGCGGCTCGGAACACAGCCGTCGTGCAGGCTTCCTCTGGAGCTCAGATTGCGATCGTGGCCTTTGGCTTGGGTGTCGTTACGCCGACCGTAGCCAGCGGAATCATGCCGCCGGCGGGCACTACCTTCAATACGCTGGCCGTGCCCAGTGTCACGGTCAACGGAACTTTGGTCACACCCACTTCTTCGACGCTGGTTGGCTTGGGCCTTTACTTAGTGACCGTGGTCAATCCGGTCAGTGTGAACGGAAGCGTAACTGTTGTACTTGGTGGAACAGCCGGCGGAGCGGGATCAACCGGTCCCACCGGTGCAACTGGTCCAACGGGCCCCATCGGACCAACTGGTCCGGCGGGCGCGAACGGAGCCAACGGAGCACAGGGCGTACAAGGAGTGCAGGGCGTGCAAGGACCCGCGGGTGCAGCCGGAGCAGCTGGCGCGAATGGCGCGCCTGGTGCGAACGGGCCTCCGGGCGCCAATGGCCTTCCTGGGGCGGCGGGTGCGACGGGTCCGACAGGAGCTACGGGCAGCGTCAATATTTCCAATCAGAATTTCGGAGCTTGGAGTTCAGGAGCAACGTACAACGCCGGCGACGCCGTGGCAGCCTCGAATGGTTCAGCTTTCATTTCGCTACGTTCTGGCAATACAAATAACAATCCGCTGACCAGCCCAGGATTCTGGGCCTTACTCGGACAGACCGGTCCAACCGGCGCCATCGGTGCGACAGGCTTCACAGGTCCGACTGGTTCGATCGGTGCTACAGGTGCCATCGGCGCGACGGGCGCGACAGGTGCTATCGGAGCGACGGGCGCGACGGGCGTGACTGGCGCAACGTCGACCATTCCGGGTCCAACCGGTCCAACCGGTGCCGTCGGCGCAACAGGAGTCACGGGTGCAACGGGCGCGACGTCAACCGTTCCGGGTCCGACTGGTGCGACAGGTTCGACTGGTCCGACTGGTGCCACAGGCGCGACGGGTGCAACGTCGACCGTTCCTGGTCCCACGGGTGCGACGGGTTCGACTGGTTCGACCGGCGCCACGGGTGCGACAGGTGCAACGTCGACGATTCCTGGTCCGACTGGTCCGACGGGTTCGACTGGTTCGACCGGCGCCACAGGTGCGACAGGTGCAACGTCGACGATTCCTGGTCCGACTGGTCCGACAGGTTCGACTGGTTCGACCGGCGCCACAGGTGCGACAGGAGCGACGTCGACGATTCCAGGTCCGACTGGTGTGACAGGTTCAACAGGCTCGACCGGCGCCACGGGCGCAACAGGCGCAACGTCGACCATTCCTGGTCCGACTGGTCCGACGGGTTCAACAGGTTCGACCGGCGCCACAGGTGCGACAGGCGCGACTTCGACCGTTCCTGGTCCGACTGGTCCCACGGGTTCAACAGGTTCGACCGGCGCCACAGGTGCGACAGGTGCGACATCGACCGTTCCTGGTCCGACGGGTGTGACGGGTTCGACGGGTCCGACGGGTGCCACAGGTGCGACAGGCGCGACATCGACGGTTCCTGGTCCAACGGGTGTGACAGGTTCGACGGGTCCGACCGGAGCCACAGGTGCGACAGGCGCGACATCGACGGTTCCTGGTCCAACGGGTGTGACAGGTTCGACCGGTGCGACGGGTGCCACCGGCGCTACAGGCGCGACTTCGACGGTCGCCGGTCCGACGGGTTCAACCGGTCCGGCGGGTCCAACGGGCGTCACCGGCGCGACAGGCGCCACGTCAATGGTTGCTGGTCCGACCGGTCCGACGGGCGCGACAGGAGCCACGGGAGCTACGGGAGCTACGGGCGCAACTTCGACCGTCGCCGGTCCAACCGGCTCAACAGGTCCGATCGGAGCAACAGGCGCGACGGGCGCGACAGGTGCGGCGTCCAACGTAGTTGGTCCAACCGGCCCAACCGGTGCGCAAGGCGCCACTGGCGTTACGGGAACAGCTTCCACGGTGCCTGGTCCAACAGGCCCAACTGGCGCCCAAGGCAGCACGGGAGCGACAGGCGCTCAAGGCACCACGGGAGCCGCGTCGAGTGTCGCCGGTCCAACTGGTCCCACCGGTGCTCAAGGCAGCACGGGAGCGACAGGTGCGCAAGGCGTGACGGGACCAACAGGTTCGGCGTCGGCGAATTTCACGGTGCCAATCTCCATGACCGGCACTCCAACCGGCTCGGGAGTCACGCAAGGAACACTGAGCCTCAACCCGTCTTCCGCGACCGCGGGCTTCACGCTGCTGGGTGCGGGAGTCAACGGCTCGCAGGTCTTCAAGGTCGATAGCAGCGGAAACATGACTGCTACCGGGACCTTCACTCTGCCTCTAACCACCAGTTCGACGGTCGGCGTGTTGAAGCTCGGCACCAACTCGTTCATGCACATGTGCTGCGACACGACGAACTTCACAAATGTGTTTGTCGGAGCTTCCGCCGGGAACTTCACCCAATCAGGAACGCAAAACACCGGCGTCGGTGGGTTGTCTCTTGCCACCACGACGAGCGGCTCGCAAAACACCGCTCTTGGTTATGCGGCCCTCTCCAGCGCCAATACCGGTGGGCAAAACACGGCTTTGGGCGCGCACGCTCTTGACAGCCTCAGTGACGGTTCCTCGAACACGGCGGTGGGCTTTTTTGCCCTAGAGCAGATCGATCACTCCACCAACAATACTGCCGTGGGTTCCGGAGCTCTCCAGAACGCCGCGGGCAGCTCAAGCACGTCCAACACCGCTGTTGGTTTTGACGCGCTATTGTCCAACAGCACCGGTGCTTCGAACACCGCCCTTGGCATCCAGGCCGGATTCTCGGATCTGGGCACCAACGCGAATACCACTGGGTCCAACAACACCTTTATCGGTGCTTTCGCGGGACCAAGCGTTCCCTCTGCCAATTCGTTGTCGAACGCGACAGCGATCGGCGCCTATGCCGCAGTCGGGGCCAGCAACTCGCTCGTACTTGGCGCCATCAATGGCACCAACGGCGCAGGCTTCAGCACATCTGTGGGAATCGGAATCACTGCTCCGGCCTTCCTGCTCGATGTGAAGGGCGGGATCGGCTCGACCACCTCAACGTTGGTTCACGCCTACGGTGCGATTGCCGCGGATTACCGAATTGGTATCGGCACGACCTCACCGTCCGCTCCGGTGGACGCGCAGGTCGCGAACGGTAGCGGTGTTTCGATCAACGCGATCGGCAATATCAACACCGCCACGTGCTTCTCGGTCGGCGGATCGGGAATCCCCGGTGGCGGAACCTGCTCTTCCGATGAGCGTTTGAAGAAGGACATCAAGCCTTTCGAATCGGATGTGCTGTCGAAAGTTGCTCTCCTGCAGCCGGTTACCTTCCACTGGCGCAACGAATTGCCCGAATACATGAAGGGCAATGCCGAGGGCATCGGCTTGATCGCGCAGCAAGTAGAACTGATCTTCCCCGAGCTTGTCTCGACGGATCAGAATGGCTTCGAGCAAGTGAATTACACCAAGCTGCCGTACCTGATGCTGCAAGCGATTCGCGAATTGAAGGAACAGAACGACAGGAAGGACCAACAGGTCGAGGACCTGAAGAAACAGGTCGAGCAGTTGCGGCAGTTGGTGGAAAAACTCGCCGGCCAGCTACCGGTGCCGCCTCCGAAATAACGGGCGTCATCGGAACACGGGATTCACGGAAAAAACACGGAAGGACACGGAGAAAAGCGGCAGCGTAGTTTTCTCAGTGCTTTCCGTATGCCGTTTCCGTGTCTTTCCGTGTTCCGAAACGGCAGCCTTCAGCCAGCAACCAGCAAACTCTGCGCGAAGGGCCACTCCTGGTCGAGCCATTGCGCGTCGCAGCGGAATCCCGCACGTTCTCCGAGCGCGACGATTTCACGCGGCGTGTATTTGTGCGAATTCTCGGTCCAAATCGTTTCGCCCGGGCGGAACGCAACGGCGTCGCGCCACGCGCCCACTGGAACCACTTGCGCCACGCGTGACCGCAAGTGCATTTCGATCCGCTGATGCTCTTCGTTGTAGCGTGCCACATGCTGGAACAGCGCGAGATCGAACTGCGCGTCCAACTCGCGATTGATTCGCGCCAACAAATTTAGATTGAACGCCGCCGTCACGCCGAGCGGATCGTCGTACGCCGCGATCATCGTGGGAACGGGCTTGACCAAATCGGCGCCCAGCAACAGCGCGTCGCCGGGACGCAGCATTCCGCGCACTTGACACAGAAACTCGTCGCCCGCGGAGCGATCGAAGTTGCCGATCGTCGACCCCAGGAACAAGACCAGCAAGCATTCGGCTTCTTGACGCCGGGCTGCCGCAGCGAGGAGTCCATCGAGATACGGCCGTTCGAAGCCAACCACACTGACCGCGGCAATCGCCGACATTTCCTTCTCGCAGCGCGCCAGCGCCGACGCGGAAATCTCGATCGGGTGATATGTCACGGGATGCCGGCGCGAGAGCGCTTCCAAAATCCAGCGCGTTTTGCGTCCCGATCCGCTGCCGAGCTCCGCTACGATCGACGGTGAGGGCAGGCGCGACACGATGTCCACAGCATGACGGCGCAAAATGCGTTCGTCGGCGCGGGTGAGTCCGTACTCCGGCAGCGCGCAGATCACTTCGAACAACGCGCTGCCCACTTCGTCGTAGAAGTATTTGCTGGGCAGTTCCTTTTGTCCCGCGCGCATCAATCCGGCACGAATTTCCTCGGAGAATCCGCGCGTCGCCGGCGGAGTGGCCAACAATGCTTCGACACTGGCAGTGGGGCGAATCCCACGAAGCGGGGCGGGCCTGGGCATGTGCGCCTCTTAGTTTTCCACGCAACGGAACGTCGCGTATATGTACGGATAATGGGGCTGGAACCAGTTGCGGAAACTGCGCCGCAACAAACACGCCGCGGTGCGCGGCGATCCGCCTTTCATCACGTAGTGTTTGCCGTCGTAGAAATCGGCGGAGTATCCGCGATAAAAAGGGAACGCTTCGAAGCCGTCAAACGGCGCGAAGAGCGTGGAAGTCCACTCCCAGCCATTGCCGGTGAGATCGGAGACGCCGAATTCGGAGCGTCCGCCGGGATGCGCGCCCACGGGCGCGGGATCCCAGCGGCGAAAATCGAAATTGCCCGCCGCTTCTTCCGGCGCGAGATGTCCCCACGGAAATGGATTCTCGTCGCCGTCGCCTGCCACGGCGTTCGCGGGGATTCCAAAGGCCGCGCGATGATACTGCGCTTCCGATGGCAGCGCGCGATTCTTCCAGCGCGCGTACGCCGACGCTTCCGCGTGACTCACGTACACAGGCCAATCGAGCGGCAGCGGCATTTCCTCGAACATCGCGCGATACGACCAGGAATTTCCGTGTTCGTTCCAGAAACCAGGCCGCGTGACGTTCTGCGATTGAATCCATTCCCACGCGCCGTCACTCCACAGCGAGCGATCGAGATATCCGCCCGCCTTGACGAATTCGAGAAATTCGCCGTTGGTCACGTTATACGCGTCGATCGCAAACGCCGGAACATCGACAATGTGTCCGCGAAACTCGTTGTCCCAACCAAAACCACCCTCAGGCCCCAGCCCGAGGGTGGCGCGGCCCGCGGGAATCGTGACCATGTGCGGGGCCGCCCCGTGTCCCGTGAAAAACGCGTCCTGGCGCGCGCGCTTCTTGCGGTCGAACGGAAGATGATGCAGCAAATACGCCAGCGTTTCAGCGTGCATCAAGCGATGTTCAATCGCGACGTTGAGCATTTGTTCATCGCGAAACGTTGCGAGTTCGGTGTCCAGCGCGTGGCGCGTGGCCGCGCGGTAGTCGCGCACTTGCTCGAGCGAGGGCCAGTCGCCTGGCTGATCGCTGGGAAGATTGCCGCCGACAGGATCGATGCCGAATGCGAACAATTTGTCGAGAGACGCGCGTGGCGACGGGCGTTCCCGCGCACCCGCGCCTATCAAATTCCAATCGAATGCTTCGAGATGCCCGACGTAGAAAATCAGGCGATGGCGTTCGGGGATGGGGCGATCGTACAGCGCATCCGGGTGAACAAGATCAAAGAGCTGATCTGTGTTCGCGCGCGCATCCGCCAGTCGCGCTAACAGGGCTTCGCGTTTCCGCTCAGGTTGCCGGACGGCTTCAGCGGCAGGCATAGGCGCCTCCAACCATTCGTATCGTATCTTAACTATAGACTCAGCGTTTGACTGAGAAGATTCAGATAAATTTCATAGCGGGCAGAGGGAGGCCGTGATGTCCGATGAACTTGAACTCGAAACAATATTCCGATGCAAAAACGCCTTGGACTTGGGATTGGTGCGCGGCATCCTAGAGGACGCGGGTATTCCGTACCTTCTCAATGGCCAAAGGTTTGGACCGGTAACAAGCATCCGGGCGTTCCCCGCGTTGACCGGCGACACGCCGTTTGAAGTGCAGGTCGCGAGGGATCGCGCCGCGGAGGCTCGCGCGCTCGTGGCGAGGTTGAAAATAGAGGAGCGCCGCGAGTAGTTTCTGCGTCGCTTCAGCTATACTCTCATCAAATGAAAATCCTCACCGCTGCGCAGATGCGTGAGATCGACCGCATCACGATCGAGGAGTTGGGGCTGCCCTCGCTCACGCTGATGGAGAACGCCGGCGCGCGCTTTGTGGAGGCGCTCGAGGCGCGTTTCGCGCCGCTGGGCAAGCAACGCATCACGCTCCTTTGCGGAAAAGGCAACAACGGCGGCGACGGCTTTGTCATCGCGCGACAGCTTTGGATGCGCCACAACATCGTGCCGCGCATCATTCTGCTGGCCGATCCGCAGCAACTGAGTCCCGACGCCGCGGTGAACTACCGTTACCTCACGCGCATCGGTATCGAGGCCTTTGTGGTGCGCAATCTGGAAGAGTGGATCACCGCCAAACAAGATTTACTCGACTCCACGTTGTTGATCGACGCGATTTTGGGCACGGGATTGCAGCGCCCGCTCGATGGACTCGCGCTCGAAGTCGTCAGCGACGTGAACAGCTCATTCGCGCACGTGCCGATTGTCGCCGTCGACATGCCCAGTGGATTGCCTAGTGACTCCGGCGACTATTTCGGCGAAGCGGTGCGCGCCGCGGTGACCATCACTTTCACCGCTCCCAAAGTCAGTCAGATTTTTCCGCCGAATTCCTACTCGGCCGGCGAACTTGTCGTGCAATCGATCGGCACGCCGCCCGAACTACTTCTGGAACGCGGCGATTTTTTTCTGAATCTGCTGGAGCCGGCCGACGTCGCGCCGCTGCTCGGCAAGCGTCTGCGCGACGCGCACAAGGGAGACTTCGGCCACGTCTTGCTGGTCGCCGGGAGCCGCGGCAAAACGGGTGCCGCGGCGCTCGCGGGTCGCGCGGCGCTGGTCGCCGGTGCGGGACTGGTGACCGTGGCCACGGCGGAGTCTGCGCTGCCGTTGATTGCGGCGTCGATGCCCGAGTTGATGACCGAAGCGCTGCCGGAAACCGAATCGGGCGCGATTTCCATGCGCGCTTTTGATTACGGATTGCTCGACAAAATGCTCGAAGGCAAAACGCTTCTCGCGATCGGACCCGGATTGTCGCAACATCCCGAGACCGCGGCGATGGTAAAACGCATCGTGCATGAATCGAAGTTGCCGATGGTCATTGACGCCGACGGGCTCAACGCGCTCGCCGGCGCGACCGAGCTACTGGACGGACGCGAGCGCACCATTGTTGTGACGCCGCATCCCGGTGAGATGGGGCGCCTGACCGGCATTTCCTCGTCCGACGTGCAAGCGCGTCGCGTGGAAACGGCGCGCGCCATGGCCATGGGACATCAGATTTACGTTGTACTGAAGGGGCACACGTCGCTGATCGCCGAACCGGGCGGGCAAGTTTTTGTTTCGAACACCGGAAATCCAGGGATGGCCTCGGCGGGCATGGGCGATTCACTCACGGGAATCACGGCGGCGTTTCTCGCGCAGTTCTCCGGGCGTCCCGCGGCGCAGGTAATCTCCGCGGCGGTCTATTTGCATGGACTCGCCGGCGATCTCGCAGCGGCGGAACTCGGCGAGTTGCCGGTGACCGCGAGCGACATCATGCGATTTTTCCCGGCGGCTTTGAAAAAAGTTTCCTGAAGACCGCGAATAATGTCTTGGAGCGGCACTCGCACCCTACGCCGATCACTTTAAGCGTGGCGTCGCTTCCGCATTTCCAGCAATGCTATACTGGCATTGAAATGACGACCGACCAACATGCCGCGCTCTCGAAAGTCATTTCCGTGGACGCGGATGTGATGCATGGGACTCCCTGCTTCGCGGGCACACGCGTGCCCATTCAGACGCTCATTGACTTCATCGAATCCGGCGAAACCGTGAAGGATTTTCTCGCAGCGTTTCCGTACGTGACCAGTGAACAGGTTCGCACGTTCCTTCGCTTGAGCAAAGATCTCGCCATCGAGCAACTCTCGTGCGTGTCCTCTTAGACGCCTGTATCGACCCGCGCCTAGCGAGTCTTTTTCAGGAATTCCAGTGCGAGACGGCCGCGCAGCGTCAATGGCAACACTTGCGGGATCACGAACTCTTATTGAAGATGCAAGGGACGTTCGATGTTCTCGTCACAATTGATCGCGGGTTCGAATTCCAACACAATTTGAAGACGCTGCGCTTCGGCATCGTCATCGTCCACGTGGCGAGAAACAAAGTGGAGTTCTACCGTCCGCTGGCCGGCGATCTTGGCCGCGCCATCATCGCGGTGCAGCCCGGCGAGGTGGTTCACGTTCCCGCGACAGCCAACCCAACGGCTCAAGTTCGATAAGATCAAAGCGTGCCCCGCGAATTTTTCACTGATTCCGACGACTCCACGATTGCCCTCGGGCGGCGACTGGCCGCTACGGTCCGCCCGCCGCTGGTCGCCTTGCTGCACGGCGACATGGGCGCTGGGAAAACCACGTTCTCCAAAGGATTGATCGCCGGACTCGGTGTGGCGCGCGAAGAAGACGTCGCTAGTCCCACGTTTACGCTGGTGCATCAGTATGGTCCGCGGCCCATCGTGTATCACGTGGACCTTTATCGAATCGAACATTCCGGTAAAGACGCAGGACGCGATCTCGACACTTTGGGACTCGACGATATCTGGTTTAACAGAGAAAACGCCGTCGTAGTGATAGAATGGGGTGAAAAGGCTGCGGATCTGGTTTCCGACTACGCCGGTCCGCGCTGGGAATTACACTTCCAGGACCTGGGCGGCGACCGCCGCCGAATCACACTCGAGGAGTTTGGGATTGTCGAATCCGAATCGTAACTTGGCGATCGTTGCGCACGTGGACCACGGTAAGACCACGCTCGTCGACGCCATGCTGAAACAAAGCGGTATTTACCGCGACAACGAAACCGTGATCGAACGCGTCATGGACTCGAACGATCTGGAGCGCGAGCGTGGCATCACGATTCTCGCGAAAAACACGGCCATCGTTTACCAGGACGTGAAGATCAACATTGTCGACACGCCCGGTCACAGCGATTTCGGCGGAGAAGTGGAGCGCGCGCTGAAAATTGTCGACGGCGTGCTGCTGCTGGTCGACGCGGCCGAGGGTCCGTTGCCGCAAACGCGCTACGTTTTGATGAAAGCGCTCGAAGCCCGCCTGCCTCCGGTGCTGGTGATCAACAAAATCGATCGCCCCGACGCGCGCCCGGCCGAAGTGCTGAACGAAGTCTACGATTTGTTCATCGATCTCGACGCGCAGATCGAACAATTGGAATTTCCGGTTATCTACACGAATGCGCGCGCGGGCATCGCCAAAACGTCGCTCGACGATCCTTCGACGAATCTGCGTCCGCTTTTCGAGGCCATCCTGAAACACATTCCCGCGCCGGCGGGCGATCCCGAAAGCGTGCTGCAATTGCTGGTGGCAAATCTCGATTACAGCGATTATCTCGGGCGGCTCGCCATCGGACGCGTGTTCAACGGCACGCTTCGTCACGGCGATGAAGTGAGCATTGCGAAACTCGACGGGTCGATCCAGACCACGCGCATCACCAAGCTCTATTCCTTCGACGGATTGAAGCGCGTCGACGAAACCATCGGCCGCGCCGGCGACATTCTGGCGATCGCCGGCGTCGAGGGCATCACGATCGGCGAAACGGTCACGAGCGCGGAAACACCGCAGCCCTTGCCGCATATTCAAATCGACGAGCCGACGATTGCCGTCACGTTCATGGTGAACACGTCGCCGTTCGCGGGACGCGAGGGGCAATACGTCACGTCCCGCAACTTGCGGGATCGTCTCGACAAAGAATTGCTGACCAACGTTTCGATCCGCGTGGAAGAAGCGGGCGGTCCCGACGCGTTCAAGGTGATGGGCCGCGGCGAATTGCAACTGGCGATTCTTGTCGAAATGATGCGGCGCGAAGGCTACGAACTGATGGTCGGAAAGCCGGAAATCCTCACCCGCATGGTGAATGGCGAGGTGCACGAGCCGCTGGAATTGTTGGTGATGGATTTCCCGGAATCCTTCATGGGCGTCGTGATCGAAAAACTCGGCACGCGCAAAGGCAAAATCACCAAGATGGTGAATCACGGCTCCGGTCGTGTGCGCGTGGAGTTTCTCGTGCCCTCGCGCGGATTGATCGGCTTGCGCTCCGACATTCTCACCGACACGCGCGGCACCGCGATCATGAACTCGCTCTTTCACGGCTACATCGAGTGGCAGGGCGATATTCCCACGCGCCCGACGGGGTCGCTGGTGGCGGATCGTTCCGGCGCGGCGACGGCGTACGCGATCTGGAATTTGCAGGAGCGCGGCGCGATTTTTGTCGAACCCGGCCAGGAAGTCTACCAGGGAATGATCATCGGCGAGAACGCCCGCGATAGCGACCTTGACGTCAACATCGTGCGCGAGAAGAAACTTACCAACATGCGCGCGTCGACGGCGGACGAAGCGATCCGCCTCGTCCCGCCGCGCATCCTGAATCTGGAGCGCGCCATCGAGTTCATCCGCGACGATGAACTTGTCGAGGTCACGCCGAAGTCGCTGCGGTTGCGGAAGAAAATTCTGCGCGCGGCGATGCGGGATAAAGCGTGAGGACGGTTGACGGTTGCTGGTGCTGGTTGCTGGACAAAGAACGCGCACCGGAAGTTCCGCGGCGAGTAGTAAAGGGCCGCAAAGTGGTAGAATCCGGTTATGGCGACGACCACGTTAATCACGGCTGAGGAACTCCTAGCTTCGGGAGACCGGCGGGAGTTAGTGCGTGGAGAATTGGTGGATTACATGCCCGTTGGGAAAGTGCATGTTTTTCTGGTGACTCGCTTGCTCTTGTGGCTTGGAAACTTCCTTGAGAAAAGCAGACTTGGATTCGCCGGTCCCGAACTGGGCGTGGTCCTGTCGCGCGATCCAGACACCGTGCTCGGTCCCGACATCGCGTTCATCGCCAAGTCGCGCATGACAGATCCGTCCTCGCCTAAGTATTTCGAAGGCGCGCCCGATCTCGCGGTGGAAGTCTTGTCTCCCCGCGATCTCGCCAGCGAGGTCCAGGAAAAAACTCACCAATACCTGAAGGCCGGCACACGGCAAGTTTGGATCGTCGATCCCAAGACGGAAACCGTGACGGTGCATCTTCCTGGTGGATCTTCGCAGTCCTATTCCGCCGACAGCGTGGTCGACGGTGGCGACGTGCTACCTGGCTTCTCTTTCCGTCCTGCGGACCTATTTCACTACGAAGAATAGTTGATACAATAGCCGGCGTGATTTCACGTTTCGGTTGGTTGTTGCTCGCCGGCGCCGCGCTTCTGCGCGCGCAAACGAATTACGAGATCCAAGTGTACGGCGCGGAGACCGTCAAGCCGGGCCACACCATGGTCGAGCTGCACAGCAATTTCACGCTCGCTGGAACCAAAACCGTCGTCGACGGCGTGATGCCCACCGAGCATTCCTTTCACGAGACCATCGAGATTACACACGGCTTCAACGACTGGTTCGAAACCGGCTTTTACATTTTCACCGCGGAGAGCACACACTTCGGACCGCAGTGGGTCGGCGATCACATACGTCCGCGCGTTCGCGTGCCGGAAAGCTGGCATTGGCCCGTTGGCGTCAGCCTCTCGCAGGAGGTCGGCTACACGCGGCGCGCCTACTCCACCGATACCTGGACGTGGGAGATTCGCCCGATCATAGACAAGCAGCAAGGCCGCTTGTATTGGGCTTTCAATCCGGCACTGGAGCGCTCCTGGCACGGAGACAGCGTGAATCAAGGCGTGGCGTTTGCGCCCGCCGCAAAAATCGGATGGGATTTCACGAAGAAGGTCAACGCCGGCTTCGAGTATTACGGATCGCAAGGGCCGGTCACCGGATTTTTCGCGCTGAAGGACCAAGAACAGCAGTTTTTCCCTTGCGTCGATTTGAACTTGAGCGAGGACTGGGAGTTCAACTTCGGCATGGGCGTCGGCGTCACACGGTCCACGGATCACCTGATTTTGAAGATGATCATCGGCCGCCGCTTCGACTTCCCGCGTCACAAGGCCGCGAAGACTCAGTGATCGGCAATTGCCGCGCGCAAGCGGTCGAGCATTTGCTGGATTCGCGGATCGGGTTGGATTCGCAGAGCCTCTTGAAGTTGAGCGATCGCCTCTGCCGTTCGCCCCGGTAATCCCGCGAGTGCCATCCCGAGATTGGCGTGCGCTTCAGCCGAATTCGGATCGATCTTGAGCGCAGCTTGAAAATGCGGGATCGCTTCATCCATTTGCCCGGTACTCGCCAACAGGGCACCCAGGTTAATGTGACCTTGCACATAGTCCGGCTTTAGGCGCAGGGCGGTTTCGTATTCGGCGATCGTTTCCGCTAAGTGTGCCGGGTCGCTCGCCAGCGCGTTTGCCAGATCAACGTGAGGAATCGGCGAATTCGGTGAGATGCGCACGGCCTCGCGATACTCCGCGATCGCCTCAGCGAGCCGGCCCGTTTGCGCCAAGGCGTTTCCGAGGTCGGTGTGAACGCGATCGGAGTTTGGTTCGATCCGCAGCGCGGCTTGGTACTCGGAAATTGCTTCGGGAAGACGTCCCGGAATGGTCGACACCGCGATGCCCAGGTCATAGTGCGCCAGAAAGTTTCGATCGGTGACGTCGACGGCATGCCGGAAAAGCATCTCGCTACTCTTCCAATATTGAATTTGGGCTTCGCACAGCACCGCCGACGACAGGCACACCACGGCCGCCGCTCCGGCCAGCGCGACTTTCGCCGATGGCCGCCGTTTCAGCAGATCCGCCGCGCCCCAGGCGACCATGATGCACAAACCGATCGACGGCACGTACGTGTAGCGGTCCGCGTGGGCCTGCGCGCCTACTTGCACGAGGCCGATCACGGGCACGAGCGTTCCCAGATACCAGAACCAGCCCACCGCCAGGTACGGACACTCGCGAAAGTAGCGCACCACGGCAATCGAAACACCCACCAGCAGCGCGCCGGCGGCACCGAACTTCCACGCCGCGATGCTTGAGGGATACGGATAGTAAACGGCCAGTCCGGCCGGCCAGACCATCTCGCCAACGTAGGTGACGTAGGAAAGAACCGCGTTCTCGATCCGCAACGCGAAGGGAAATATCTCAGCCGTCTGAACCGCTCCGCTGCCCTGCTGAACCCGATACGTGACGGCGGCGGCGATGCTCGTCAGCGCGAAGAACGGCATTTTTTCCAGAAGGACACTTCGGTCGAGCGCCCTTCGCAGCGGCCAGATATCCAGCAGCAGAAGCACGAAGGGCAGCGTTACGATCATCGGCTTGGAGAGCAATCCAAGAACGAACGCCAAAAGCGCAAAGAGAAATCGGCCGGTGGATTTTTTCTCCGTGTACCTCACGTAGCCCCACAGCGACAAGAACCAGAAAAACGCGCAGAGAACGTCTTTTCGCTCGGAGATCCACGCCACCGATTCCACGTGCAACGGGTGCAGTGCGAAAAGGAGCGCCACGAACGCACTCGGCCAGCGGGCCGCGGTGGCTCGATAGAGAAACGCAAACAAGAACATCGTGGCGAGCGCGTGAATGAACACGCTCACCAGATGATGAAACCCAGCGTCGAGACCGAACAGTTGGACATCCAGTAAGTGCGACAGCCGCGTCAGCGGAAACCAGTTGGCCGCCTCGCCGGAAGTGAACGCCCAAGAAACGCCGTCGGTCGTGAGGCCGCGCAGCACGTGCGCGTTGCGCGTCACGTAGTCGGGATCGTCGAAATTCACGAAGTCAAAACGGGAGACCGGCGCATAGATCAGCAGGGTCGTCAGAAAAAGCACGGCACTGATCGTCCAAGGGAAGCCCGTCCGCGGGAAGCCGGAATCCGGTCGTCGCGGCGCTGGAGTCTGGACGGGGGTTCGATGCTGCCGGCGTTTGGCCTTGCCCATTTTTCTGTGCAGTCAAGAGTATAACCGCCAAGCGAATTCACAGCCACTGCGTCACGCGCCTCCCACTGTAAAGTAACGTAGCTTACTGTTGAAGGATCCTCAGGACCTGCCATCCCGCGACAGTCTGTAGTCTCCGGCACGCTGTGCCCAGGGGGACGCGATAACAAATCCTGAATACACATATAACTAAAACAAATTTGACGAACCTTTACATTTAGGCTCTAATGCTCGCCAGTTGGGTTTGGGTTTCGGGTGTAGTTAGCTTGCCAGCGTGAAAATTTCTCAGGAGGTGGGTATGTCCGAAAGGCGTACGTCACGGCTTACCGTTCTTTTCCTGGGCATCGTGCTACTGGGCTCGATGCTCGTTTCGGCGCAAGCCACACAGACCGGCGCAATCTCCGGTCAAGTCACCGATCAATCAGGAGGCGTAATCCCCGGCGCGGAAGTTCGGCTGGTGGATACCGCCACGGCGCTCGAGTTGCGCACCACGACGAATGCGGCGGGTCGCTACACGATCGTCAACGTGGGATCGGGCCATTACATTCTGAAGGTGAGCCACGAGGGTTTCAGTTCGGCCACAATTTCCAACGTTGAAGTTACCATCGGCGCGTCGATTGTGTTGAACGCGCAGTTGAAGGTCGGCTCCACGAAAGAAACTGTGACCGTGGAAGCGCAGACGATCACGGAATTGGCGACAACCAATGCCACCGTCGGCAACACGATCGACTCCAAGTCGATTCAATTGCTGCCCAACCTGGGCCGCGACGTGTCGACGCTGGCGGCGCTGCAGCCGGCCGTCAATGGCGCCGGGTACACCGCGGGCGCCAACTACGATCAGAACACGTATCGCCTGGACGGCGGCAACATCACCGACGACATGGGCGGACAAACGATCAGCTACCAGCAGAACATGACGGGCACGGGCGGAACGCAAGAAAACGGATTCGCCTCGGGCGTGATCCCCACGCCCATCGAGAGTATCGAAGAAATGAAAGTATCCGTCGCCGGGCAGGGCATCGACTTCAACAACTCGGCCGGCGCCGATGTGCAGATGGTCACCAAGCGCGGCACCAACACATTCCATGGCGCGCTCTACGAATACTACTTCGATACGGCATTGGGATCGGCCAATAGCTGGGCCAACAACCACACCCTGACGACGGTGGCCGGCGTTGCCAACCAAGCCACGCCGATCGTGTCCAATCACCGCAATCGCTTTGGATATGCCGTGGGCGGTCCGATGATCAAGAAGAAAATCCTGGGCGGAAGCACGTATTTCTTCGTGAACAACGAATACTTGCGCTTCCCGAACTTGAGCGCGTTCGAGCGTCCGGTGCCGACGCCGCTGTTGCGCGCGGGCGTGATCCAAGTGGCCAATCCGGCCGGCACGTGGCTTCCGTACAATTTGAATCCGACGCCCGTCACCGTGGGCGGCGTGACCTATCAGCCGGCGCTGTGCGGAGCCGTTTCGTGCGATCCGCGCAACATTGGCATGAGCGCGGCCACGAATTTGATTTGGAACAAATTCATGCCGCTGCCCAACGACTACACGGGCGCATCCGGCGACACCTACAACACCGCCGGGTATCTCTCGCAGATTCGCCAGACGCAAACGTCGTATTACTGGACCGGCCGCATCGATCATGACTTCGGCGACAAGAACCGCTTCATGGTGAGCTACCGGTATTTCAGTTTCAAATACAACACCAGCAACCAAAACGACATCGGCGGCGGTTTGCCCGGAGACACGCTGGGCATTCCCGCGGCGACGGCTCCGCGTCCGCAGAAACCGTCGTACCTGATCTTCGGCTTGACGTCGAATCTCACATCGACCATCACCAACGACCTGCGCGTTGGCTACACACGTACGTATTGGCAGTGGTTCGACGCGTCGCCGTTGACCAATCCGCTGCTGGCAGGCGAAGGCGGAGGTCCGGAAATCGGCGGCGAGTCTTCGACCGCCCTGATTCCCTACAACATCAACACGCAGAGCACGCGTACGCGGTTCTGGGACGGCCAGGACAAGCAGTTGTCGGACAGCGTCACGATGATTAGGGGAAACCATTTGTTCCAGTTTGGTTTCGCCTATCAGCGCGACAACGATTATCACAGCCGGAATGACAACGGTCTGACGATCGACGTGAATCCCACGTACCTGATTTCGTCGAGCGGCATCTCGTTCCCATCCACCGTGATTCCTGCGACGTCGCTCGTGCCCAGCTCGAACTACGGCACCTACGAGACCTATTACTCCGAGGTTCTAGGTTTAGTTTCGCAGTCGCAGGTGACCTACTCGCGTCAAGGCGCGGCGTTGAATCTCAACCCGCTCGGGACTCCGGCGGTCGATCGCAGCATCATCCCGTTCTACAACTTCTACTGGGGCGACACCTGGCACGTCAAGCCGACGTTGACGGTTGTTTACGGCTTGGCCTACGGGTTGGAAATGCCGCCGTATGAGTTGTTGGGCCGCCAGATCGATCTCGTCGATTCCTCCGGCAATCAACTGAGCGCCGCGACGTACCTGGCAAACAAGAAGAACGCCGCATTGCAGGGCCTCAACTATAATCCCACGATCGGCTACGCTCTCGTCGGCAACATCGGCTCGGGACTAAAGTATCCCTACAATCCGTTCTACGGCGGATTCAGTCCGCGCGTCGCGGTCGCTTGGAATCCCAATTACAGCGACGGGATTCTCGGGAAAATCCTCGGCCAGGGCAAGACCGTCATCCGCGGCGGTTACGGCCGCGTGTATGGCCGTCTGAACGGTGTGGACCAAGTGCTGGTTCCGCTGCTCGGTCCGGGCTTCCTGCAAGGTGTCGCCTGCACTACTCCGTTGAACAACGGCACGTGCGGCACCGTGTCGACGCCCGCTAACGCGTTCCGCTTCGGCTCGAACGGCGACGGACTCGTGGCTCCGCTTCCTTCCGCGACCGCCACGCTGCCGCAGCCGTATTATCCGGGCACCAACGGCTTCCCCAACGCGGGCGACGTGAACACGCTCGATCCGAACTTCCGTCCGAATTACGTGGACACCGTGACGTTCTCGGTGCAGCGCCAGATCAACCGGAAGATCACGGCGGAGGTCGGCTACATCGGCCGGCGTTCGCAACACGACTTCCAGGAGTTGAACCTGAACGCCGTTCCGACCATGTACACTTTGGGCGGACAAACCTTCGCGCAGGCGTACGCCGCGCTGTACGGTCAAGTTTGCTCCCTGCAAACACCCACTTGCGCGTACACGCCGTCGACGTTCACCGCAGGCACCAACGGCAACGTCACAGCGCAGCCGTTCTTCGAAGCGGCGTTGGGCGGACCGACATCGACCTACTGCAAGGGATACGCCAGTTGCACGGCGGCCATTCTATCGCAGGGTTCCAACCTGACGTACTTGAAGGGCAATTCGGTCAACCAACTCTGGCAGGCGCTGAACAACGCGTCCTCGTGGGCGCCCGGCAAGACTACCGTGGACGAAGTCGGCCAGGGCAACTCGATCGCGCTCTCCACGGCGACGGGTTTTTCCAACTACAACGCGCTGTATGTTTCGGTTCGCATGGCCGATTATCACGGCATCACGTTCCAGTCCAACTTGACCTGGGGCCGCTCGCTTGGTACGGCGGCTTTGGCGCAGTTGAACAGCGGCAACACCGCGCTGAATCCCTGGGATCTGCAAGGCAACTACGGACCGCAGTCGTACGACGTGCTGTGGAACTACAACTTCATCGCGTATTACCAACCGCCGTTCTTCAAGAGCAACCACGGACCGCTCGGATGGATCTTGGGCGGCTGGACGATTGCTCCATTGTTCACGGCGCAAACCGGCAATCCCACTTCGGTCGGCTCGCCAGGCAATTTCGGGGAAGTAGCGTCTCCTAGTTCGTCCTTCGGCGCCACGGCGGACGGTAACGCGGCGGGGATCACTCCGTACACTTCCAACAACTCTCGCATCATCGGCGTGCCGCTCAACACCACGTGCACGACATGCGCGGGAACCACAGTCGTCGGCGGTCCGCTGACGGCGACCAACCCGACCATCGGTGGTACCAACCCAACGACGCAGGGAATGTATGCCAACCCGGGCGCGGTCTACGGTGAATTCCGGCCGTGCGTGCTGGGCGTGGAAACAAACTGCGGCGGGTACATCGGCAGCGTCCGGTCCGAACCTGTCTGGAACGTGGATGCAACCATCGCGAAAAACTTCAGCATCCTGAAGGAAGATCGCCTGGGTGCGACGTTGATTTTCCAGATTACAAACATCCTGAACCATATGCAGCCGGGCGGACCGTCGCTCAGCATCACCAGTCCCACGCAGTTCGGTCGCATCACGGGTCAGGGAAATACTCCGCGCAATATGGAGTTTGGTCTGCGCATCCACTTCTAACGGGATCGCAGTTCCGCACAACGCGCCCTCCGCTGGCCGGCTCATCCGGCCTGCGGGGGGCTTTGTCTTTATGGCTACTACAAGAGGATAAGAAACACATTTGTGTAAGACAGCTTTCCTAGATAACAACGTTTCGGAATGGCAGCTACTGTTCGAAATCGAAAAAAACCTTGACCAACCTTTACATTTGGAGTGTAATGCTGCCTGACGGTTTGGTGGGTTGGGTTCGGGTGTATGTCTAAGTTCCTCCAGCCGTAAATCTCAGGAGGTGGGTATGTCTGCAAGAGCAATTTCACGGCTTGCCGTGTTTTTCATGAGCATCTTGCTGTTAGGCACGATGTTTACATGGTCGCAAGCAACACAGAGCGGATCCGTTTCCGGACAGGTGACTGACCAGTCCGGCGGCGTGATTCCGGGAGCGGAGGTGGTGCTGATCGACGCGTCTACGCAAGCACAATTGCGTACCACGTCGAACGCCGCGGGCCGCTTTATTATCGTCAGTGTGCCGTCGGGAACGTACACGATGAAAGTGAGTCATGAAGGATTCACTACTCAGTCGCTTTCCAACGTGGCGGTGACGATCGGCGCGTCGGTTACGGTCAACGCTCAGTTGAAGGTCGGTTCCACCAAGGAAACAGTGACGGTGGAAGCGCAGACCCTCACCGAGTTGGCCACCACCAACGCCACCGTCGGCAACACCATCGATTCGAAAACGATGGCGAGTTTGCCGAACATGGGCCGCGACGTGCAAGCGCTGGCTGTTTTGCAGCCGGGCGTCACTCCTTCGGGGTACACGGCGGGCGCGGAGCGCGATCAGAACAGCTATCGTCTTGATGGCGGCAACGTCAGCGACGATATGGGCGGTGACACGATCACCTACAACCAGAACATGGTGGGCCAAGGCGGAACGCAGGAGAACGGCGCCGTGTCCGGCGTGGTTCCGACTCCCATCGAGAGCATTGAAGAAGTCAAGGTTTCCGTAGCCGGTCAAGGTATCGACTTCAACAGTTCCGCTGGATCCGATGTGCAGATGGTGACCAAGCGCGGAACGAACAGCTTCCACGGTTCGGTGTACGAGTATTATTTCGATTCCGTTTTCGGCGGCGCCAACTCGTGGCAGAACAACCACACACCGAGCGCGCTTTTCGGCACACCTTACACGCCGATCGTTTCCAATCACCGCAACCGTTACGGATTCTCCGTCGGCGGCCCGGTGAGCAACAAGAGCGTCCTCGGCGGCAAGACGTATTTCTTCATGAACTTTGAGTATCTGCGCTTCCCGAACTACGGTTCGTTCGAGCGCGCCGTGCCCACCGCGCAGTTGCGCGCCGGCGTCGTGCAAGTGGCCAATTCGGCCGGTGTGTATCAGCCGTACAACCTGAATCCCACTCCGGTCACGGTCGGCGGCGTGACGTATCAGCCGGCACTGTGCGGAGCGGTGTCCTGTGATCCCCGCAACATTGGTATGAGCTCGGCGACGAATTTGATCTGGAACAAGTACATGCCGCTGCCCAACGATTTCTCGGGCGCGTCGGGCGACTTGTTCAACACCGCCGGTTTCCTCTCCTCCATCAAGCAGCGTCAGACGACGAACAACTACGTCGGCCGCGTCGATCATGATTTCGGCGACAAGAACCGTTTCTTCGTCAGCTATCGCTACTATAAGTTCCAGTATCTGACCAGCAACCAGTACGACATCGGCGGCGGTCTGCCGGGCGATACGCTGGGCCAACCCGTGGCCACGGCTCCCCGTCCGCAGAAGCCGGGTTACTTCATCGCCGGTTTGACCAGCAACCTGACCCCGTCGCTCACCAACGATTTGCGCGTTGGTTACACGCGCAATTACTGGCAGTGGTTCGACGCATCGCCGTTGGCCAACCCGCTGATCCCGGGCGAAGGCGGCGGACCGGAAATCTCGGGCGAGACGGCCACTCCGTTGTTGCCGTACAACATCAACACGCAGAGCACCCGTACGCGTTTCTGGGATGGTCATGACTACCAGTTGCGCGACGATCTATCGTTGATCAAGGGCAACCACTTGTTCCAGTTCGGTGGTTCGTATCAACGCAACTGGGACTATCACAGCCGCAATGACAACGGCAGCACCATTGACGTGAACCCCACGTACCTGATCACCTCGACCGGCATCACGATGACCAACGCGGCCGGCCAGAGCGTGATTCCTGCTGCGATTCCTGCGTCGAACCAAGGCACCTACAGCCTCTACTATGCTGAGGTTCTCGGCATGGTGGCGCAATCGCAGGTGCTCTATTCGCGCGCCGGATCGGCTTTGAACCTGCAGCCGATCGGTTCGCAAGCGTTCGATCAAAGCATCATCCCCTACTACAACGTGTACTGGGGCGACACGTGGCACGTCAAGCCGACCTTGACGGTTGTCTACGGCATGGCGTATTCCATCGAAATGCCGCCGTACGAAGTCAACGGCAAGCAAATCGCCTTGGTGGATGCCTCCGGCAACTTGGTTACCGCGTCGAACTACTTGGCCGCCAAGCAAAGCGCTGCGCTGCAGGGACAGAATTACAATCCTCAGATCGGTTACGCGCTCGTGGGCAACGTGGGATCGGGATTGAAGTATCCGTACAATCCCTACTACGGGGAGTTCAGCCCGCGCGCGGCTTTCGCGTGGAATCCGAGCTTCTCCGATGGTCTGATGGGTAAGCTGTTCGGACAGGGCAAGACCGTGATCCGTGGCGGCTACACTCGTCTCTACGGTCGCGTCAACGGCGTGGATCAAGTGCTGGTTCCGCTGTTGGGACCGGGCTTCCTCCAGGGTTCGGCTTGCACCGCGGTGCTCTCGAACGGCACGTGCGGTTCGGGCAGCCCGAACGCCTCCAACGTGTTCCGCTTCGGCTCCAACGCCGACGGAATCGTGGCTCCGATCATTGCTCCTTCCGCGACGTTGCCGCAGCCTTATTTCCCGGGCAGCAACGGTTATCCGAACGCGGGCGATCCCAACACGATCGATCCGAACTTCAAGCCGAACCGTGTTGATTCGTTCCAGTTCTCGATTCAGCGCGCGATCACCCGGAAGCTCACGGTGGATGTCGGCTACATCGGCCGCATCGACAAGCACGACTTCCAGGAAATCAACATCGACGCAATTCCCACGATGATGACGCTGGGCGGACAGACCTTCGCTCAGGCCTACGCGGGTCTCTACACGCAGACTTGCACGTTGTCGTCGCCGATTTGCGCCGCCAACTTCGGTGGTACGCTGACCGCGCAGCCGTTCTTCGAGAACCTGCTCGGCGGAGCGAATTCGTCCTTCTGCAAGGGCTTCGCCAACTGCACCACGGCGATCGTGGGGGCCAGTGCCAACCAGACGTTCATGAAGAACAACAACGTGGCCGGTTTGTGGCAGGCGTTGAATAATGCATCTTCGAATATCTTCGGCGTGAAACAGACGACGATTGATGAACAGAACTGGGCCAATTCCGCGAACTTGACCACGGCGCTCGGTTATTCCAATTACAACGCACTGTACGTTTCCACGCGCATGGCGGATTGGAAGGGCATCACGCTCCAGGGCAACCTGACCTGGAGCCGCGCGCTCGGTACGGCGCAATCCTATCAGGCCACCAGTTCCAACACGGCGCTCAATCCGTGGAACCTGGGTGCCAACTACGGACCGCAGGCGTACGATATTCCGATCATCTTCAACTTGATCGGTTACTATCAGCCCTCGTTGTTCAAGGGCCGTCATGACGCTCTCGGCTACCTGATGAGCGGATGGACCTTCTCCCCGTTGTTCCAGGCGCAGTCGGGCAATCCCAGCTCGGTGGGCAGCTCCACCGGCAACGGCAACTTCAGCAACACGTTCGGCGAGACGGCGGGACCGACGTCCTCCATCTCGTCGACGGCGGACGGCAACGCGGTATCGTTGCAACCCTACACGGGCGGCAACTCCCGTCAGTCGAACGTTACGCTGACCTCCACCTGCACCACGTGCCTCTCCGGCACCACGGCGTCGAACACCACCATCGGCAGCAACAACCCGGCCGGTACGGGTATGTGGACGAATCCTGGCCAGATCTATAGCCAGTTCCGTCCCTGCGTGTTGGGCGTGGATACCAACTGCGGCGGTTACGTCGGCAGCATCCGCACCGAGCCGATCTGGAACGTGGACGCAACGCTCTCGAAGGATTTCGCGATCCTGAAGGAGAATCGCTTGGGCGCCACGTTCATCTTGCAGGTTACCAACGTGTTGAACCACATGCAGCCGAGCGGTCCGTCCGCGGGTCTCACGGGCCCCACGACCTTCGGTCGCATCACCACCCAGGCGAACACTCCGCGCAATATGGAGTTCGCTCTGCGCCTGCACTTCTAAGCGTAGGCGGTTCGGTACCATTTCCCTCCGCGAGCCGGCAGCCCGGTTCGCGGAGGGATTTTCATTTTTGGGCTATGCTCTCTTGGAGCACTTCATGCGCATGAATCTCCGGCTCATTGCAGCGCTGTTCTTGGCAACGATGCCGCTCGCTGCCTTCGACGCTGAGCACGCCGGCGCATCCGCGTGCCAGAAGTGCCACGCCGCGGTTCATCATCAGTGGACCGAGTCGCGGCACAGCAAGATGGTCCAGCCGGCGACGGTGCAAGCGGTGCAAGGCGATTTCGCGCGCGGCCGGATCGTGCTGCAAGGCAAGCCGTACGTGTTGGAGCACCGTGCCGGCGGTTTCTACATCAGCGAGACGGTTCTTTCGGGAAAGCTCACCGCCCATCACGTCGATTACACGCTGGGCAACCGGAGGATTCAGCACTACCTCACCAGGCTTTCCGATGGCCGCATTATCGTGCTGCCGCCGAGCTGGGACATTCGCCGCAAGCAGTGGTTTCACAACTCCGACATCGACGATCCCGAGGAAGTGCCCGGTGTGCAGTTGCAATTGTGGAACAAGAGCTGCTATTCCTGCCACGTCAGTCAGGAACAGAAGAATTTCGTTCCGGCCGCCGATCGCTACAACACCAAGTGGATCGACTTCGGCATCAATTGTGAGCGCTGCCATGGGCCGGGCGCGAAGCACATCGCGAAATACTCAACCGGCGCACCCGATCGGAAAGCGCCCGACGACATCGTGATGCAATCGCGCCTTACGCCTGAGCGCAACACGATGATCTGCGCGCAGTGTCACTCGTTTCGCGACATCTACGTGGATGGTTTCCAGGCCGGCGACAACTACTACGATCATTTTCTCCCGGTGTTGCAGCCGGGACTCGGGTCTCAGGAAGATCCCGCGTATTGGGATGACGGCCGCACGCGCCGTTTCTCGAACGATGCTTTCGGATTGTGGCAAAGCCAGTGCTACATGAAGGGCCAGGCGACCTGCATCTCCTGCCACGCGATCCCGCACAACACCAACATCGACAAGAACCCGCAACTGGCCGCCGATTCCAGTGCCATCTGCACGCAGTGCCACGCGGCCATCGGTGAAGCGATCGAGAAGCACACGCATCATGCCTTGAAAAGCGCGGGCAGTTCCTGTGTCGATTGCCACATGCCGCGCACCGTCTTGAGTATCAAGGCGGAGATTCGCGATCATTCGATGACCGTGCCGGTGCCCGAGAACACGATCCATCATCAAATTCCCAACGCCTGCAACATGTGCCACAAGGACCGCACGCCGGAATGGGCCGCCGCCAAGATCACCGCGTGGTATGGTCCGTCGTCCAGAAGTCGCGCCAAACTGATTCGCCGCGCCGACGCGTTCGCCGGCGGAAATCGTAAAGACACCGCGGCCATCGGAGACCTCGCCGCGATTCTTCTCGATCCCTCCGAAGGCCCACTGCCGCGCGCGAATGCCGCCGCGTATCTCGGGCGGTTTCCCGGCCACGCGGTCGCGTTTGACGCGCTGTACAAGGCGCTTGAGGATGACGATCCGTTGGTACGCGCGATGGCCGCACTCTCCGTGCCGAGTCTCCCGTCGTATCGATCGATGCTGGTGTCGAAGCTCACGCCGATGCTGAACGATCCGGTGAACATTGTGCGCGTCACCAGCGCCGTAGCGTTGGTGAATCTCGGCGTGAAGCGGCTCAATGGAGAAGACGAAGCGAGTTTTGAACGCGCGCAGCAGATTTATCGCGCCCGCGCTGCGTTGAACAGCGACGACGCCGCGAATCAAGCGGCCGCCGGTGAGTTCTATTTGTTGAGCGGAAATGGGCCCGAGGCGATCACGGCGTTTCTTGCGGCGCTGAAACTCGATCCCGAAGCGCACGTCGAGTACTCGCTGGCGCAAGCCTATGTTGCCCAGGGAAGACTCGAAGACGCGCGGAAGGTTCTGGCGAGCATTTCACCGCGTGACGCGCAGTACGCTCGCGCGCAACGCTTGCTCGAAAACATCCGCATCCAAATCGCCCTTCAGAAGTAGGACGGTATCCTTGCCCGTCCCTTTCTATCGCAGCGGCAGCGACAGGATCAACAGTCCCACAGCCATTATTCCCGCGCCGATCGATTTCGCCTTCGCGCCCGGCTCTTGGAAAAACACCCAGCCGAGCATCGGAGCCAGTCCGATTCCCGCGCGTTCAATTCCCCCGGCGAGCCGCGGTGCGATCATCGCGTAAGAGCTCAACAACAGAATCAACGCTAACCCTTCGCCCGCGCCCGCCAGAGCTAGAGACTCCTTGTTGTCTTTGAGCGCGGTCTCCAGATTTTCGCGGCGCACGATCGCGGCCAGGAAAAAACTCCAACATGTTGCGACCGCCATCGCGAAGCCTGTGACGTAACCGTCCGACATTGAGATCAACTGGCGATCAAGCAGATTGCTGACGCCCAGCAGCAGCGCCGCCGCCAGCATTTTCCAACTCCTTCGCGGCAGCAGAAACGCGCCCACCACGATCGCCCCGGCTCCCAGCCAGTTCCAGCGCCCGATTCCCAGGCGTGCGAAGAATCCGGCGACGAGAATCGCAAAGACCAGCGTGAACGCGAGCATAGGGACGCATTCAGAAAGCGGCTCATCACGCAGCGCGCGGAAGTAGAGGAACAGCCCGCATGTAAGAATCGCGGCGTTGATCGCCCAGTAGAACGCGAACGTTCCCAGCGGATCGAGATGAAACGGCGACGGACTGAATAACGCGCCGCCCGCGCGGAGATGGGTGATGCGTCCCGTGGAAAAGCGATAAATCAGCATCGCCGCCAGCGTCAGCGCCGCCGCCGCGCGAGTCCAAAACGCGGCGGCGGCCAACTCGCGGCCGGTGAACGCGCGTTTGCGCAGCACGTCGGTGAACGCGGCGGCGAGTGACGCTGCGAGAGCGAAAAGAAGTCCCATCAATAGGACAGGCATCCTTGCCTGTCCCGCGATTTTTTCACCAAGCTTTCAGACATAAGTGCAATGCCCGCCCACCTTCAACTCGGACGGGCTCTAAACCTGCACGTGAATCTTGCGAAACCTCGAGGGATTCGCGCTCCATGCCGCGAGCGCTTCGCCCGCCTCCTCGATCGGCACCGTCAATCCCACCGCCGACTCCAGTGGATATTTCCGCGACTCGAGCATCCGGATCGTCTCCGCGAAATCCGCCGGCAGGGCGTTGCGCGATCCTCGCACATCGAGCTCCTTCAGCACAAATTGGCGCGTGTCATACGTCACCGGATCGCGCGCGAATCCCAGATACACTACGCGGCCCGCCGGCGCCGCTTCCTCGACGGCCGCGCGAAACGTCTCCGGCAATCCGATCGCTTCCACGATCACGTTGGGTCCGTGTCCGCCCGTAATTTCTCGTAAGCGCTCGTGCAGCGATTCCTTAGCGGAATTCACCGCATGCGACGCGCCGCAGCGGCGCGCCAGCGCTAACTTTTCGTCATCCACATCCACCGCGATCACTTCTGCCCCGCGAAATGCCGCCATCGCCACCACACCCAAGCCCACGCCGCCGCATCCGAAGACCGCCACCGCATCGGCGGATGTCACGGCGCCGCGCGAACACGCATGTGCGCCGATACTGAACGGTTCCACGAGGCAAAGCTCGCGAATCGAAAGCGCGGGCGACGCGAAAATCTTGGCGGCGGGTACGGCGATCCGCTCGGTCAGGGCGCCTTCGCGCTGCACGCCCATCGTGCGATTGTCGCGGCACGCGTTGGGGCGTCCGGCGGCACACGCGGCACACTCCCCGCAGTTCGCGTATGGCATCAACGTCACGTCTTGTCCTGCGAAAAACTCCGGCACGCCCCGCGGATCTTCCACGGTCGCCGCGATCTCGTGTCCCGGCACGCGCGGATAGGAAACCATGGCGTTCGATCCCTTGAAACTGCTCAAATCGGTGCCGCAGAAACCGATCATGCGCACGCGGAGCAGCACTTCGCCCGGTCCCGGGTTAGGCTCCGCGATGTCTTCCATCGCATGAACGCCCGGTGAACGAATTACGAACGCTTTCATGATGATTGCATGTTACCATCACGATTTACGGTTGGAACAATCCATGTTGAAGACCGGAATATTGAATCCCGCTGTTCAATCGTTGCTGTGCCGGATTCGTCACACGAACACGCTGGTGATCGCCGATCGCGGATTTCCCTTTTGGCCGCAAATCGAAACCGTGGACATCTCGCTGGTTGACGATATACCCACGGTGCTCCAAGTGCTCGCCGCGATTCGCGCCAACTTCATCGTCGGGCGGATCTATCAGGCGCGCGAGTTCGCGCAAGTCAACAACGAGCTGGTTCGCCAGGAGCGCGCGCGAGCGTTCAAAGGCATTGAAGTGATCGAAGAGCCGCACGTGGAGCTTAAGCGCCGCGTACCCTCGGCCGTCGGATTGATCCGTACCGGCGATACAATACAGTACGGGAATTTGATTCTGGAATCAGCCTGACCTCTTCGAACTGAATCTTCATGTGGCGATTCGAACAGATTTGGGATAAACGCAACCGTACAGCGCTGCTGTCGTTGAGCGCCGTCGCGATTTTGATCATCGCGATCGTCGACTACGCGACCAAAGCGTACATTTCCCTTGGCTTTCTGTATCTGTTTCCCATCATGCTGGCGGCGGCGTTTTTGCCGCGATGGGCAGTGGTCTTGGTGGGCATTGCGTGCGCGGTGCTGAGCGATCGGTTCAGTTATCTTGATCCCACAGGCGAATCGTTTCGCCTGACCTTCGAAACGCTGGCGCTGGGCGGGTGCGGTCTCTTCGTCTCCGAGATTGTGCGGAATCGCCGGCTCACCATGGAAGCGCAAGAGCGTTTGCGGATTCTCGTGGAGACGAGCCCCGCCGCGATCCTCACGATCGACGATCGCGGGTTCATCGAACTCGCCAATGCCGCGGCGACCGAGCTTTTCGGGCCGCGCGAAGGCACGCTGGTGGGTCATCCTGTGGCGGCGTTCCTGCCGGAACTGCATCACGCCTTGCGGCACGAGGAAGGTCCGCAATTCCGTACCTCGATGCGTTGCCGTGGCCATCGAGCCAGCGGAGAGTCGTTCATGGCCGACGTGTGGTTTTCCACTTTCAAGGAAGCGGCCACCCCGAAACTGGCGGCGATCATCGGCGAAGTCACAGACGAGCCGGCATCGACAACGCCCGTGCCAGGCGTGCCGGAGGACTCGAACGGCAGTGGCCGCGTGTCGCTCGGCTCGCGCGAGGTGGAAGTACTGCGCTTCGTAGTGCAAGGCTTGGCGAACAAGGAAATCGCCGCGCGTATGGAGATTTCCGAGAGCGCCGTGAAGAACGTGCTTCAACAATTGTTCGCTAAGACCGGCGTGCGCAGCCGCAGCCAACTGGTCCGCGTGGCGCTGGAACAGTTCCGTGACCTTTTGTAAACACCGCCTCTTGCGGGCTTGGTGAATCGCTAGATTGGTTATACGATTGTTCTTTAGTGGTCGCGCTGGCAACAAAAGATCTCTTCGCGATTGTCCTTCAGGTGCGATTCTGAACCAGAACGCACTATGCGACGCCTATGAGACCCGCAACTCTTCTTGAGCGCTCCGTCTGGGCTGTTGTTTTCGTCGCGGTTTCCGCCGGCGCGCAAACTCCCGCCCCGTCCCCGACGGCGTTCACTTGGCAGCAGATTAAGGACAAGTTTTCCGGCGCCAATCCCACGCTGAAGGCGGCGCGCTCCAACGTGGACGAAGCCAAGGCCAACGAGATTACCGCGTACTTGCGGCCGAATCCGAACGCCATTTTCAGCATCGATCAGATCGATCCATTCTCCACTAATCCGTATCGGCCGTTCGCGTCGGCGTTTCCGTCCGCTTCGTTCAGTTATTTGCACGAACGCCGCCACAAGCGCGAGTTGCGCCTGGAAAGTGCGAAAAAATCCACTGAGATTGCGGAGTCGATGTACACGGATCAAGCGCGCAGCTTGCTGTTCACGCTGCGCAACGCTTTCGTGCAGACCTTACAAGCGAAGGCGGTGCTCCAGAATGCCAAAGAGAATCTCGAATACTGGGACAAGGAACTGGCCGTCAACCGCTTGCGTTTGCAGGCGGGCGACATGGCGCAAGTGGATTTGAATCGCCTGGAGTTGCAGCGCGTGCAATTCGAGTCCGACTACGAAACCGCGGTGGTCGACCTGCGCACCAACAAGATTCAACTCTTGCAATTGCTGAACGATCGCACGCCGCTGGATCGCTTCGACATCGCCGGCCCCTACGAATTCACCGAGCACCTTGACCCGCAGGACAGTTTTCGCCAAGCGGCGTTGGAGTCGCGCCCCGATTTGAAGGAAGCCGTGCAAAATGTCGAGTTGGCCGACGTCAACCACAAACTGGCGATCGCCAACGGATCCACCGATCCCACGTTCGGCGTGGACGTCGCGCGCAATCCGCCGATCCCGGCGTACTTCGGTGTCAACGTGTCGATCCCGCTGCGCATTTTCGACAAAAACCAAGGCGAGAAGGAACGCACGCGCATCGACATCGAGCTTCACCAACGTTTGAGGGACGCCACCGAAGCACAAGTCTACAGCGACGTGGATTCCTCGTACGTGGTCCTGCTGCAAAACGTGAATTTACTGCACGCCTACAAGACGAAATACCTGGATCTGGCGCGCGACGTGCGCGATCGCCTGGAGTTTTCCTATCAGCACGGCGGCGCATCGCTGCTCGATTACCTCGATGCCGAAAAGGATTATCGCGACGTGCGCCTGGCGTACATCAATTTGATTGGAACGTATTTGACCGCCGCGGCGCAGATGAACATGGCCGTGGGCCGCGAGATTTTACAGTAGGCGGCAAGCCGCCGCACGTTGAAGCTAATCCTCCACGGCCGGCTCGCCCAACTTGTCGGTGTCGCGCGCGAACCACACGTACAGCGTCGGCAGCAGTACCGCGCAGATCACGAAGACGCCGACCAGTCCCCCGACAATCACGATCGCGAACGGACGCTGCGAGTCCGAGCCGATGTCGTGCGACAACGCCGCGGGTACAAGGCCCAGTGTCGCCACAAGCATCGTCATCATGATCGGACGCAAGCGCCGCACCGCGCCGAGCACAGCCGCTTCTTCGATGCTGTAGCCGGACGCGCGCAACTGATTAATGTATTCCACCATGATGAGTCCAATTTCCACCGACACGCCGAACAGGGCCAGGAATCCGACGCCCGAGGACACACTGAGCGCCGTCTTGGTGAGCCACAAAGCTGCGATGCCGCCGACCGGCGCCATCGCCACGCTTAGCATCACCAGCCACGACCACTTGAAGGAATCAAAATCCGAGTACAGCACGAAAAAAATCACCAGAATGGTCAGCGGCACGATGATCGACAGGCGCCGCTGGGCGCGCTTTTGGCTCTCGTACTCGCCGGCCCAGTCGAGGTGATATCCCGGCGGCAGCTTGATCTCTTTGTCCACCGACGCCATCGCGGCTTGCACCGTGCTGCCGAGGTCGCGGCCGCGCACGCTGTACTTGATGGCGACATAGCGCGAATTCGTCTCGCGATAAATCACCGATGCGCCGTCGTCCACGGTGATGTTGCAGAGTTGACTCAGGGCGACTCTCTCGCCGGAAGGCGACAGAATGCGGATCGCGCCAATCGCCTCGATGCTCCATCGATATTGCGGCAGATAGCGCACCACGAGATCGTAGCGGCGGTCTTCCTTCAGGATTTGGCTGACGGCCTTACCGCCCACGGCGGTTTCCACGGCGTCTTGTACGTCGGCCACGTTGATTCCGAAGCGGTCGGCGCGCGCGCGATCGATCGTGATGTTGACGTTCGGTTGTCCGATCACGTGAAAGATTCCGAGATCTTCCACGCCCGGGATTTTCCCCATGATCGTGACGATGTGATCGCCGATTTCCTCAAGTGTCTTTAAATCCGTGCCGTACAGCTTGATCGCCAACTGCCCGCGCACGCCGCTGACGGCTTCTTCCATGTTGTCGGCAATCGGTTGCGAGAATCCCCAATTGACGCCGGGGATTTTTTCGAGATCGGTCGTCATGGAGGCGATCAACTCGTCTTTGCTGCGATGGAATTGTGCGCGCCATTCGTTGTGCGGGCGCAAATCGACGAAATGTTCGTTGTTAAAGAACCCCGGATAATCGGTGCCGTCATCGGGGCGCCCGACTTGCGACACCACTTGCTTTACTTCCGGATAACGCACCAGAATCGCGCGCGCTTCGCGCATCACGCGTTCGCCCTCGGTGGGTCCCGTGCTCGCGGCGAGCGTGCCGCGCACCCAAATCGCGCCTTCGTCGAGGTGCGGAAGAAACTCCGATCCCACCGCGCCGCTCGCGGCCAGCATGATCGTGGCGATCAGCAGCGCGGCGGCCACGCCGGTGACGAGATAGCGCTGTCGCACACAGCGATGCAACAAGTGCTGGTATTGCTTGGTGACCCACACCAGCACGGGATTGTGCCATTCCTTCGCGCCTTGCCGGAAAATGTAGCTGGCCAGCACCGGCGCCAACGTGATGGAAAAAATCAACGCGCCGAAAAGCGCGAACGCCACGGTCCAGGCCATCGGGCGGAAGAGTTTTCCTTCCACGCGTTGCAGCGTGAAGATCGGAACGTAGGCGATGATGATAATGCCGCGCGCGTAGAAAACGGGACGCTGCACTTCGTGCGCGGCGTGCGCGATCACTTCGCGGACGTCGTAACGGCGCTCGCCCTTCGAGTTCAAGTGGCGCAGGATGTTTTCGATCATCACCACGGAGCCGTCGACCACCATGCCGAAGTCGAGCGCGCCCAGGGAAAGCAGATTCGCCGGAATGCCGCGCAGATCAAGGCAAATGGCCGCGAAGAGCAGAGAAAACGGAATCGTCAGCGCCACGATGAGCGCGCTGCGCAAGTTGCCGAGGAACAGAAACAGAATCGTGACCACCAGCAGCATGCCTTCGATCAGGTTGTGCATCACGGTTTGCGTGGTGAGATGCACCAGGTCGGAGCGATCGAGGAAGGGAACGATCTTGACTCCCGGCGGTAGCGTCCCGTGATGATGTTCGTCGCCGTTTAGTTCGTCGACCTTCAAGTGAATCGCCTCGAGCGTGGAATCAAACTCCGCGCCCTTGCGCATCAGCACGATTCCCTCGACGGCGTCCGGCTCATCCATGACGTGTCCGTCGCGCGTGTGGATGGCGCGGCCGATTTGTCCGAGACGAATCTTCGGTCCTTGGACCACCGTGGCCACGTCGCGCACGCGCACCGGCGTTCCGTTCTGCGATTTCACGAAGGTCGCGCCGATATCTTCGGTGTCCTGCATCAATCCCACGGCGCGAATATTGAATTGCTGCTGGCCGTGCTCGAGAAAACTTCCGCCGGCGTTGATGTTGTTCGCGGCCAGTGCTTGTTCCACTTGACCGATGCCGATTCCATACGACACCAGCTTGTTCGGATCGACTTGCACTTGATACTCGCGCGTGGTCCCGCCGAAACTGGAAACGTCGACTACGTTGGGAACGCTCTTGAGCTGCTTCTCGACGTACCAATCCTCCAGGCTCTTCAATTCCATCAAGTCGTAGCGAGGATTGCTGCTCTGAAGCGTGTACCAATAGATTTGCCCCACGGGACTGTAGTCCGGTCCAAGTTGCGGACTCACGCCGGAGGGCAGCGTGACGAGTCCGAGTTTTTCGAGCGCTTCCTGCCGGCTGTGCTGGCCGTCGGCGGAATCGTCGAAGATCACAGTGACGATCGAGAGCCCGAACGTCGAGACGCTGCGCAAGTGCGTCATGTCGCGCAGGCCGCTCATCTGCGATTCGATCGGAACGGTGATTTGCTGCTCGACTTCTTCGGCGGCGCGGCCGGGCCATTGCGTGATCACCTGCACCCAGTTGTTGGCGACGTCGGGGTACGCTTCCACCGGAAGCTTGATGAACGAAATGATTCCCCACACCAGGATCACCGCGCCGAGGGCGATCACAAGCAGACGTTCGCGCAGGGAAAAATCAAGTATCCAGCGAATCATGCGAATCGGTCCGGACTGAACTTACGGAACGTACTTGAGCTAGCTGAGACTGCTGGGTCTTGCCGAGCCTACTTCTCGATTGCGGTTGCAAACTGCAGGGCGTTCTTGACCACGTGATCGCCCTTTTTCAAACCGGAAAACACAAACTCCATGCCGTCTTGCCTGGTTTCGCCGCCGCGAATTTCGGTGCGGCGGAATCGCTTGCCGTCGAGCGGCATGAAGACCCAATCTTTGTCGTGCAGCCGCAAGACCGCCGTGGCCGGAATCACCACCCGCATCCGCGACGTTTGCGACGTAAAATGCGCCACCGCGAACATTCCGGGCCGCAGGATTTTCTCGGGATTCGCCAGTTCCAAGCGGACTTTCGCGGTGCGCGTGGCGGGATCGAGCACGCTCGATATGTTGCTGATGCGCGCCTTGAGCACTTTGTCGGGAAATGCATTCAATGTGACTTCCGCGGTATCTCCCAGGCGCACCCCGCCCAGCAGATTCTCGTAGACATCGCAGAGAATCCACACCGAGGAGAGATCGGCGATGGTGAAAAGGTTTGGTGAGTTGTCCAGCGACCGCACGCCGCCCGCCGTTTGAATGTTCTGCTCCACGATCACGCCCGAAGCCGGGGCGCGCACTTCGAAAATCGATGACGGATTGTCCGGCTCGCCGCCCAAAATGCGGATGCGCTCGGCGGTGGTTCGCAAATCCACCTGCGCCTTTTGCTCGGCATCCTCGGCGGTCTCCAGATCCTTGGCCGGCAGCGCGCCGTGATCGAGCAATTCCTTAGCGCGATCGCGCGCCCGCCGCGCCAGCGCCTCGTCGGCCACGGCTTTCTGGTAATCGGAAAATGCCGTGGCCAAGTCGGTCGAGTGAATCTTGAGGAGAAGCTGGCCTTTCTTGACTTCGTCGCCTAGTCGCGCTCCGATTTCCACGGCACGGCCGCCGGAAAGCGCCAGAACGGGCACCGTACGCGACACGTCGGCCGCGACGACGCCGTTCGCCGTGACGTCTTCGTGAAATTTCTGCTCATCGGCTTCGACGGTGGGGAATTGCTCAGGCTTCTCGATTGTGAAAACGTCAGGATCGGCGGGCGGCTCTTCCTTGACGGTCGCGGCGGGAGCGGCTTCGCTTTGTGGCGCGCCATTGCACGCCGCCAACAGGAGCAAGCTCAGCGCCAAAAACAGGAATGCGAATGCGCGACAGCCGCGCACTTGACCGATCGATATCCATGCTATCCATCGATTAGCCAATTGATTCATGGCGTATCAAGTGTACACTCAGCGCGGATTCATTACGAACCGTCTCGAACACTTCTTAACATACTTTTGTTCAACCAGTTTTTCGCTTTAGATTCTGTGGTTTTGCTAACGCTGCGGCGATTCCGCGCGCGAGGCGCATCCGGCGGCTAATCGAACGATCAACCATTGCAACCGCCGACAGTAACAAGATCAGTAGCCTTGATTCGGGTGCTGATTCTAGACTTGATTACATTCAAGTATGAAAAACCCAGCGTTGTTCTGGGGCGCAGTGTGCCTTGTACTCGCGACCGTTTTGTGCTCAAGCTGCGGGAAAGGCTCGCAAGCGCAAGCCGCCGGCGACGAAGCCCCTCCCAAGGCCGAAGTTCAGCAAGACGACGACGCCAGCAACTTCAAAGTAGACCACGCGGAACGCTTTCCGCTGGCGACCGCCACCGAACGCGAAGCGTCGCCGGATTTGAACGTCACGGGCACGGTGAGTCCCGACGTTTCGCGTCAGGTTCCCGTGGTGTCGCTGGCCTCGGGACGCGTCGTGGAAATCGACGCGCGTCTCGGCGACGAAGTGAAGAAGGGCCAGCTTCTCTTCAAAGTGCGTTCCAGCGATATTGCCTCCGCATTCTCCGACTACCGCAAGGCCGTGGTCAACGAACAACTCGCGAAGGTGCAACTCGACCGCGCGCAAACGCTCTACGATCACGGCGCGATCGCCAAGAGTCAGTTGGAAGTGGCGCAGAACGCCGAGCAAAACGCGAAGGTCGATTTGGACACCGCCACCGAGCATCTCAAGTTGTTGGACTCCGACGTCAATCATCCCACCGGCATCGTCAGCGTGGTCGCGCCGGTTTCCGGCGTGATCACCGATCAGCAAATCACCAATTCCTCCGGCGTGCAGGGACTCGCGAATCCCGTCAACCCGCTGACCATCTCCGATCTCTCGCACGTGTGGATTCTCTGCGACGTTTACGAAAATAATTTGTCGCAAGTTGTGGTGGGCGAATTCGCCGACGTGAAGTTGAATGCGTATCCCGGAAAAGTTTGGAAGGCGCGCATCGCCAACATCGGGCCGATTCTCGATCCCAACCTGCGCACCGGAAAAGTCCGCCTGGAAGTGGAGAATCCCGGATTGCTGATGAAGCTTGGCATGTTCGTGACCGCGACGTTTCACGGAGCCTCGAAAGAAAAACGCGCGGTAGTGCCGGCGACCGCCATCCTGCATCTGCACGATCGCGATTGGGTCTACACGCCGATCGGCGAGGGTCGCTTCCGCCGTTTGGAAGTGGTATCGGGCAATACGCTGCCCGAAGGCATGCAGGAAGTCCTGAAGGGCGATCTGAAGCCGGGCATGCAAGTGGTGGCGAACGCGCTCGTGTTGCAGAACACCGTCGAGCAGTAATTCCACAATGATTAACCGGCTCGTCGATTACGCGCTCAACAATCGCTTCCTGATTCTCTCGGGCGCGATCCTCTTGTTCGCCTGGGGCGGATTGTCCTTCCATCAGCTTCCGGTCGAAGCGTATCCGGACGTCGCCAACAACTACGTCCAGGTGATCACGCAGTGGCCGGGGCGCGCCGCCGAGGAAGTCGAACAGCAGGTCACGATTCCGCTGGAAATCGGCATGAACGGCATTCCGCACATGGTGCATCTGCGCTCGGTGTCGCTGGCGGGACTGTCGAGCTTGATGATGGTCTTCGACGACGAGTCGGAAAACGACTGGAATCGCGAAAAAGTCTTGGAGCGTTTGCAGCAAGTGACGCTGCCGCAGGGACTGACGCCGCAAATCGGCACCGACTGGAGTCCTGTCGGGCAGGTGTATTTCTTCACCTTGAAATCGACGAATCCCAAGTACGACGTGATGGAGTTGAAGTCGCTGGAAGATTGGACCGTCGAGAAAAGTTTCAAGCAAGTGCCCGACATCGTGGACGTGGCGAGCTTCGGCGGACCCACGCGCGAGTATCAAGTGCGCCTCGATCCCAACGCGCTCGTCGCGCACGGTCTCTCGATCGCGCAGGTCGAGCAGCAGTTGACCAACAACAACGCCAACGCCGGCGGCAGCTTCATCGAAACGGGCTTGCAGCAGGTGAACGTTCGCGAAGTGGGACTCGTGGATCGCGTGCGCGACATCGCCGACACCGTGATCACCACGAAAAACGGGACACCCTTGCGTATGCGCGACATCGCAGTTGTCGAGCAGGGGCCAAAGGTTCGCTTGGGACAATTCGGACGCGCGACGCACAAGTCCGACGGCCGCATCATCGACAATCCCGATGTGGTGAGCGGAATTGTGCTGCTGCGCAAGGGCGCGGATCCGGACGAAGCGCTGCAAGGCGTGCACGCGAAAGTGGAGGAACTGAACGGCGACGCGACGCATCCCGGCATTCTGCCGCCGGGCGTGAAAGTTGTGCCGTTCCTCGATCGCTCGGATCTCGTGCATCTCACCACGCACACGGTCCTCGAGAATCTCGGCGTAGGAATGGCGCTGGTCGTTGTGATCCTGTTGCTTTTCCTCGGAAACGTCCGCGGCGCGATCATCGTGTCGCTGACCATTCCGTTTTCGCTGCTCTTCGCGGCGACTTGTTTGAAGCTCAAGGGAATTCCGGCGAACTTGCTGTCGCTGGGCGCGCTCGATTTCGGCATGGTCGTGGACGGCGCGGTGGTGATGGTGGAAAACATCATCCGCCATCAAAACGCGCGTGGCGACGACCGTCGTCCCGTGATGACGCGCATCTTCCAAGCCGCGCACGAAGTGCAGCGTCCCGTGTTTTACGCCATCGGCATCATCATCACCGCGTATCTGCCGATCTTTACGCTGGAACGCGTGGAAGGACGTTTATTCAAGCCAATGGCTTGGACCGTGGCGTTCGCGCTGCTCGGCGCGCTGGTATTCTCGATGCTGATCGCGCCGGTGCTGGCGAGTTTGTTTTTCCCGCGCGGCACCAAGGAATGGCACAACCCGGTGATGGAATGGCTCACGGCGCAGTATCGCCATGCGGTGAAATGGGCGATCGAGCATCGCTGGGCGCCGATTTTCTTCAGCGCCTGCGGGGTGGGCGTGGCGATGTATCTGACGCTCTTCGTGATCGGCTCGGAGTTTCTGCCGCATCTCGACGAAGGCGCGTTGTGGGTGCGCGGGACGCTTGCACCTAGTACCGGACCGACGGAGGGCACGCGCCTGGCGAATCAAGCGCGCATTATTCTCGCTTCGTTTCCCGAGGTCACGCAAACCACCAGCCAAGTCGGCCGGCCCGACGACGGCACCGACACCACTGGTTTCTTCAACACCGAGTATTTCGTCGACCTCAAACCGAAAGAGCAATGGCGGCCGATTTTCCATCAAGATAAGGAAGAACTGATCCAAGCGATGTCCCGCGAAGTGTCGAAACTGCCCGGCGTGGTGTGGGGATTCTCGCAACCAATCGCCGACAACATGGAAGAAGCGGTCAGCGGCGTGAAGGGTGAGTTGGCGGTGAAAATTTATGGCACGGAGTTGCGCGTGCTTGAAGACAAAGCCGACGCCGTCACCGGCGTGATGCGCAAGATCTCGGGCATCGAAGATCTCGGCGTTTTTCGCGTGCTCGGCCAACCGAATCTGAATTTTCAAGTCGATCGTCAAGCCGCGGCACGCTACCAGATCAACGCCGCCGACGTGCAGGACGCGATTCAAGCCGTTGGCGGCAACGCGTTGACGCAAGTGTTGCAAGGCGAAGCACGCTACGACTTGGTGATGCGCTATCTTCCCGATTTTCGCGATCGGCGCGAAGCGCTGGAGAACATCCGCCTGCTGGCGCCCTCGGGTGAACGCGTGTCGCTCGCGCAATTGTGTAAAGTGCAAGCGCAAGATGGCGCGTCGGAGATTTATCGTGAGGGAAATTCCCGCTATGTCGCCGTGAAGTTCAGCGTGCGCGGCCGCGACTTGGGCGGCGCGGTGGAAGAAGCGATCGCCAAAGTCGCGAAAGGCGTGCAGTTGCCGGAAGGCTACCACATCGCTTGGGAAGGCGAGTACGCCAGCCAGCAACGCGCGCAAGCTCGTTTGTTCATGATCGTTCCGCTGACGGTTCTGCTCATCGCCATCATTCTCTACACGATGTTCAAGTCGTTCAAGTGGGCGGGATTGATTCTCGTGAACATTTTGATCGCGCCGGTGGGCGGCGTGGTGGCGCTGTTCTTGACGGGCACCAACTTCAGTGTGTCGTCGGGCGTCGGTTTCCTCGCGTTGTTCGGAGTGTCGGTGCAGGTGGGCGTGATTCTGCTCGAGTACATCAATCAGCTTCGCGCGCGCGGCGATTCGGTGGAAGATTCCGCGATCGAAGGCGCGGTGCTGCGCTTGCGTCCCATCATGATGACGATGCTCGTAGCGACGCTCGGCCTGCTTCCCGCCGCCATGTCGCACGGCATCGGTTCCGATTCGCAGCGTCCCTTCGCGATCGTGATTGTCGGCGGACTGATGGCCGCGCTCGTGATGAGCATCTTCTTGCTGCCGACCCTCTACGTTTGGGTCGCCGGCGATCACGACATCCTGCCGAAGCCCGAGGCCGGCGACGAAGTGTAAAACCACCTCCGGAAGACCGCGGAAAAATCTGCGGAAAACCTGCAACTGAAATGCTACTCACTGCGTCTTACGCGAGAGTTACGAATTAAACCAACGTTAAGGTGACCCGAATGTCACAACGTTTGTTAGGGATAGCAGTTGTTTGGATTTGTGTTTCGTTCGCGGCGGCACAGCAGAGTGAACTTCCCCCTCCCACGCCTGCTTCAATGCCTTCTCCAAGTGCCGATCTGCCGGATGTGCCCGTCGGCGTTCCGGCCGGGGGCACGTCTCCGCCCGCCGCGCATCCCACCAATCCGGTGAACGCCGCGCCGTCAAGCGAGGCGACCGTTCAATGGCGTTCCGCGGTGTCGCAGAGTTTTCTCGCGTTCACCATCGCGAACGCGGAGCGATTCACGAACGAGCAAGGCTCGCGCGACGCCATTTCAGGCCCTTTCTGGAATAACTATCTTTGCGACATCAAGAATCTCCACGGCTGGGACGATCACGATGGATTCGTCACCAGCTACATTGCGCATCCCATGGAAGGCGCGTTCGCGGGATTTGTCTTCCGCCAAAACGATCCGCAATATCGCACCGTGGAATTCGGATCATCGCAGCGTTATTGGCAAAGTGCGTTTCGGTCGCTGGCATTTTCCACCGGTTACAACGCGATGTGGTCGCTGAGTCCGTACGGCGAAGCGGGGCTCGGCAACGTCGACCTGCATTCCTCGCCGGGCCTCGTTGATCCCATTGGAAGCGAAGCGATGGGCTTCGGCTGGATGGTCAGCGAAGACGCGGTGGATCGCTACTTCATCAAGAAAGTCGAAGACCGCTACGAGAATGCTTGGATCCGGATTTTCGCGCGCAGCATGCTGAATCCCATGCGCAGCTATGCGAACCTGATGCGTTTTCACGTCCCTTGGGATCGCGATACGCGCCCCGGCGTGTTGGCGTATCACCCCAATGGCGATTTCCGCATTCAAGACGATATCAAGGGACCGAAATTCAACGCAAAGTCCTGGCCGAGCCAGCCGTTCGAGTTGCTCGTGAAGCCCATCGCCGAACATTTCACGGGACGCTACGGACAAACTTGCATGGGCGGCGGCGGAGAAGCGTCGTTTCGCATGAGCAATACGACGGCGATCGTCATTGAGCTCGACGGTTGCACGCTGATGCCGTTCCCGCAATTCTCAAGCGGTGACGTGCTGAATTACACGGTTGGTCCGCGCTGGTTCGCGTCAAAGAATCGCGGCTGGATTCCGTACGCCGAAGTCTTGGTCGGCGGAACCAAGATCACGCACGAGCACATCAACGCGCAGGCGCAATCGCAGTTGATGCAAGCGGCCATCGCCGCGCATCAGCCGCGTCCCGAGCCGGGCGAGTATACGACTACGGTGAACGCCAACGGAGTCACGGTACTGGCGAACGCAGGACTTTCCTATCAAACCGATTCCGGCGTGCAGTTCCGCGTGGGCAATTTTGGATTCCAACATTCCTGGACTCCGCCGCTCGAGTCGATGGAATACAATCAAGACGTGCGCTTCAGCTTCGGCGTGGCATTCCGCATGGGGCAGTGGCAGCGCTAACTGCGTGACGATTCCTTCCAGACTTTCCCGCAACGTCCTCCAGGCCGTCGACGCGCATGCGTGCGGCGAACCGGGACGCGTCATCGTCTCGGGCGTGCCCGACGTTCCGGGCAACACCATGTTCGAGAAGAAAAACTATCTCGAACGCCATCTCGACCACATCCGCCTGCGCATGTTGCGCGAACCGCGCGGATATCCCGCGGCGAATTGCAACGTGCTGCTGCCACCCACGCATCCCGAGGCCGACGCCGGTTTCGTGATCATGGAGCAAGTGGAATATCCGCCGATGTCGGGCACGAACACAATCTGCGTGGTCACGGTGCTGCTAGAAACCGGAATTGTGAAGGCCGTCGAGCCGGTAACGCGATTGAAACTCGATACGCCCGCGGGACTCGTTGCCGTGGAGGCGCACGTTCGCGGCGGAAAAGTGACGCGCGTGGCGTTTCGCAACGTCCCCGCGTTTGCGACCCATTTGGACGCGCGTGTAGAAGTGCGGACACTTGGCGCCGTCACCGTCGACGTGGCGTACGGCGGCATGTTCTACGTGATCGCCGACGCGGCGGCGCTGGGGCTTCGCTTAACGCCCGACGAAGCCGCCGACATTGCGCGCCTCGCCGAGATGATTAAGGCGGCGACGCGCGAGCAAATCGCCGTCGAGCATCCCGAGAATCCGGGAATTTCAGGTGTGACGATCGCGCAGATTTCAGGCGAGGCATCGCGCCCCGGCGTTCATCGCAAAAATGCCGTGGTCGTGTCGACCGGAGCGTTCGATTGGGATCGCCCGGCGACATGGACCGGCGCGCTCGACCGCTCGCCGTGCGGTACGGGAACTTGCGCGAAGATGGCCACGCTGCACGCGCGCGGGCGCTTGCCGTTGCATCAGGATTTCGTACATGAAGGAATCTTGGGCACGGTGTTCACCGGACGGTTGATCGAAGAAACGCGCGTCGGAAAATACCCGGCCGTGGTGCCGGAGCTCTCGGGTCAAGGATGGATCACGGGGTTCGCGGAGTACGTGCTCGATCCGGAGGATCCGTTTCCGTCCGGGTTCACGGTCGGTGACATTTGGGCGTGAGTTTTGAACCACAAAGACACAAAGAACACAAAGAAAAGCAGGACATACAGTATGACCGGTCCCAGTGGTCGGTATGTTCGTTATCCTGCCATCGTGTTGGACGTTTTCTTTGTCTTTCTCTTCTTTGTGTCCTTTGTGTCTTTGTGGTTCAGATGAACTTTTCGACAGCCGACCACATTGGTTCCAGCATATCCAGCAGTTGGTGGTCGGAGTCGTAAAGGATCAACTCGACGTTCGCGCGACCTTCGGCAAAGCGCTCGCTCAAGTGATAGTCCACAGACTCGTCGCGGCGCCCGTGAAGTACCAATGCGGGACAACGCACGTCGGGGAATTCCTCGTACTGCAATCCGTCTTCGATCAAGTTGTAAGAAATCCGTGCCGGGCGATTTTCGCCGTAGTGAAATACCTCGCGATAGCCGTGTCGCTGCCATTCGCCCATCGCTTCAAATCCCAGCGATCGCGTCCAGCGTACCGACAATCCAAACGCCGGGGCCATCAAAACCACTTTGCGCACGCTGCGCGCGTGGCGTGCCGCGTACAGGGCCGCAAGGTATCCGCCCATGCTCGATCCCATCAACACGCATGGCGCGTCGCCGACGGTTTGTTCCAGATATGCGAGTTGTTGTGAAAGCGTCGAGTGCTCGAAGTCGCCTTCCGTAAGATCGGGTTTTTCGAGCGTGACGCCGTTGGCCGCGAGTTTCTCGCCGAAAAAGCGCGCCTTCGACGATTGCGGCGACGACGCGAAGCCGTGCAGATAGAGAATGCGGTCCATGGAAAGAAAAAGCGCGGGTCCGCCGGAGCGAACCCGCGCCACGAACGTGCTTTTAGTTACCCGCCGACTCCGGACGCGGAGTGGGCAGCGGCTTGCGCGGCAGTTTCTGCTCGCGCATCGCCGTGTGATACACGAATGATGCTTCGATCACTGCAATCTGCATCATGTCGTTGCGCGACACGCGATCCCACGTATCCATGTTGGAGTGGTGCGTGCGCGTATCGTAATCCATTTCATCCTGGATGAACTGGAATCCCGGCAGACCGACGCCGTCGAACGACAAGTGGTCGGTGCCGCCGGTGTTGCGGATCGAAAGCTGCGTCGCGCCCATGTCCTTGAACGGCGCGAGCCACGCTTGGAAGATCGGGCGCACTTCTTCGTTGCCCTGCAAGTAGACACCGCGAATCTTGCCGGTGCCGTTGTCGATGTTAAAGTAGCCCGCGAATTTGTCGTAGGCGGGTTGATGTGGAGTCGGTGGCGCTTGGGCGCCGCCGCGTCCGCCGCCACCACCACCACCGCCGCCGCGCTGGCACGCGCCGGGGCGCGAGGCGAACACGTCGTTCACGTAGTGGCACGATCCGAGCAGGCCTTCTTCTTCACCCGTCCAGAGGCCGATGCGCACCGTGCGGCGCATCTTCAGGCCGCTCTGCTTCAGAATGCGCATCACTTCCATGGCCACCGCGCTGCCCGCGCCGTTGTCGGTGGCGCCGGTGCCGGTGTGCCAAGAATCGAAGTGTCCGCCGACCATCACGACTTCATCCTTCTTGTCGCCGCCCGGGATCTCGGCGGTGATGTCGAAGTCGTTGCCGTCGGGATTCGAGAATTCCGCTTGATAATCAACTTCCATCGAGACAGGAATGTCCTTCTCGAGAATGCGGACCATGCGGTTGTAGTGCTCGGTCGCCACGACGATCTGTGCGGGAACCGGCGGCGCGTCGTTTGCTTGTTGACCGCCCGATTGCACGAAGACCGTGCCCATATCGCCGCGGTTGCCGGGATCAACCATCGCCGCGATTCCTTCTTGCAGGTAGAACGCCATGATGGCGCGCTGCAATCCTTGATTGCCGAAACCACCGCGCGCCGGTTGAGCCGCTTGACCGCCGCGGCCTCCGCGTGCGCCGGCCGCTGGAGCAGCGCCCGGGAACGGGAACGCGCCGCCGCGCGGGAACGTCTGCGTGTCGAGTTCGGCGAGTTGCTCGTCGGTATAGCGCTTGCCGTCCGCCGTGAAATGCGTGGACAACTCGCGCGCCGGCGCCGTGAGAACGTACGCGCCCTTCAGCTTGCCTTTATATTTTTCGAAATCGGCTTCACTCGTGATGTCCACGCGGATGGCAGGCCCGGTCACGGGAGCCGCGCTCGAAAAGCCGGGCGTCCACGCTTTCGGATACGCGATCAGCGGCGCATAGCTCGGCGCGGTCATGTGCGCGGAGAAATGTTTCAATTGCCAGCCGCGCCCAAATTGCCAGGGATGTTTCTCGACGTTTTCGAGTCCCCACTTTTTCATTTGATCCATGGTCCACTGCTGCGCGCCGCGCAGTTGCGGCGAGCCGGTGAGGCGCGGGCCGTGCACGTCGGTGAGGTAGCTGAGCGTCTCCATCACCTGCGAGCGATTCAGTCCTTCTTCCTTGATCTTGTAGATCGCTGCGTAGTCGGGTTTGTCGTCGGCAGCCGGCGCCGCGGCGATTCCCACGGCCAGCGCGACGGTGAGCGACACGCCGATCAGCACATTGCGTTTGGTGAACATTACGAAATCCCCTTTTCTAGATGTAAATAGACCGAACCTGATAAGGAGCCATGATACTGCGTTTTCGCGCGACAGGGCGCGTTTTCGCGGCGACGGGATATGATGTTTTGTAATGCGCACGGGACTTCTTGGCGTGATGCTGATGGTGTTGGCCGCGTGTTCTCCTCCGCCGCAGCCGCCGAATGCCAAACTGTGGGGCGGTCTCGACGAAGGTCCTTATAAGGTTGGCTTTGGATTGCGTTGGGAGACCGATCCGTCGCGCACGTACGGCACCAATCCCGATGGCACGAAGCGTCCGCGGCCGATTCCGGTGGGCGTGTGGTATCCGGCGCGTCCGTCGCCGGGAGAATTCATGCAAGTGGCCGATTACTTCGATCTGCGCAGCAAGCAAACGCAATTCGACGAATTGGCGCTGAAGCTGAACGCGCAAATGCAAGGCGCTGTGCGGAAGGAAGAACTCGATTGGCGCACGCACGCCAAGTTCGACGCGCCGCCGGCCAAAGGACCGTTTCCGGTGATCATCTACAGTCACGGCGGTCGCGGATACGCCGAGAACTTTGTGCCTGCCGAATATCTGGCGTCGCACGGATACATTGTCTTGAGCACGTCATATCACTGTGAAGATTTGGCGACCGTGGCTCCATGCGACGGAACGGCGCGCATTCGCGACATGCTGTTCCTGCATCGCTTCGCGGCGATGCTCGGCAACGCCGACGCGTCGCGCATTGGCGCGTTGGGATTCGGCGCGGGCGCGGACGCCGTAGCGGCGTGGGGTGCGGAAAAGGATTCGCCGCTCGAGGTCGTGGTGCGCTGGCAGAAACCGCTAGATCGCCTGGCCTACGAGCAAGAATGCCGCGAGACCTTGCGGTCGTTCGATGCCAAGCTTCGCGTGGTAAAATAACCTCTTCCATGCCAACAACTTCTTTTGACGTAATCATCGTGGGCAGCGGCCCCGGCGGATATGTCGCCGCGTTTCGCGCCGCTGAATTGGGACTCAAAGTTGCCGTCGTCGAGAAAGACGAAAAACTCGGCGGCACGTGTCTGCATGTCGGCTGCATTCCGACCAAGGCGCTCTTGCAGAACGCCGAAGTTTGGTCGCTGATCCAGAACTCGAAGGAATTCGGCATCACCTGCGGCGAGCCGAAGCTCGATTGGTCCGCGGCGCAATCGCGCAAGGACAAGATCATCACCAAGCACGCCAAGGGTCTCGAGTTTCTGATGAAGAAACACAAGGTCGAGTCGATCCGCGGCTATGGACGCCTCGCAGGCGGCGGAAAAGTTGTGGTCACCGCCAAAGAAGGCACGCGCGAGATCACCGCGCGCGCGATTATTCTGGCCACTGGATCGGAAGCGCGCATGCTCCCGGGCTTGCAGCCCGACGGCAAGCGCGTGGTCACGAATCGCGAGATTCTGTCGCTGCCGCAAATCCCGAAATCGTTGATCGTGATCGGCGCGGGCGCGGTGGGCGTGGAGTTCGCGTGCATTTTCCGGACGTTTGGCACGGACGTCACGGTGATCGAGATGTTGCCGCGCATCGTTCCCATCGAAGACGAGGAGATTTCCGCGGAGCTCGCACGCAATTTCCGCAAGCAAGGCATCACCGTGCACACCGGCGCGAAAGTCGAGAAGACGGCCGTCGGCGATAAGGGCGTGACGGTCGAGTTCACCGTCGACGGCAAAACGCAAAAGATCGAAGCTGAAACGATGCTCGTGGGTGTGGGACGCAAACCGAACACCGAAGACGTCGGCCTCGACAAGACCAAAGCGAAAGTGGAGCGCGGATTCGTCCACACCGACGCGTTCATGCAAACCGCCGAGCCGGGATTGTACGCCATCGGCGACGTTGTGGCCGGGAGTCCGCAGCTCGCGCACATGGCGTCGGCGGAAGGCGTCGTGGCAGTGCATCACATCGCGCAGAAAAACGCGCGGCCCATCCGCTACGATCGCGTGCCGGGATGCACGTACACGCATCCGGAAATCGGCAGCGTGGGATTGACCGAAGCCAAAGCCAAGGAGAAAGGCCACGACGTGAAGGTCGGGAAGTTTCCATTCACCGCCAACAGCCGCGCCACGATTCTGGGCGCGCACGAAGGTTTTGTGAAAATGGTGACCGACGGGAAGTACGGTGAAGTGCTCGGCGTACACATCATCGGTCCGATGGCCACCGAGTTGATCGCCGAAGCGGTCATGGGCATGGAACTGGAAGCGACGGCCGAAGAATTCATGCACGCGATCCACGCGCATCCCACGCTCGCCGAAGCAACCTACGACGCCGCCAACGCGGTTTATGGACTCACGCTCAACATCTGAGCCCGGCGTCGAATCGCTGGTGGTGCGCGACCTCGGCGTGATCCCTTACGCCGAAGCGAGCGTGTTGCAGGAACAGCTTGTCGTCGAGCGAAAATCCGGCGCGATTCCCGATACTCTGCTGATTGTCGAACATCCCCACGTCTTCACGCTCGGCCGCAACGCGACGGAACAAAACATCCTGCGGGTTCCCGCGGGCTGCGAGATTTATCACAGCAATCGCGGCGGCGACGTCACGTATCACGGTCCCGGACAACTCGTTGGGTACCCGATCCTCGATCTCGCCGCGCGCGGATGCCGCGACATCGCGTGGTACATGCGCACGCTCGAGCAATCGCTGATCGAGGCGCTCGCGCCGTTCGGCATTGCCGGTGAGCGCATCCGCTGCCTTACAGGCGTGTGGGTGGGCAACAACAAAATCGCCGCGATGGGCGTGCATCTCAGCCGTTGGGTGACGAGTCACGGCTTCGCACTGAACGTGACCCCGGACCTGGCGTGGTTCGATTGCATCGTGCCATGCGGCATTCGCGACCGCGGCGTGACGTCGATGGAAAGGGAATTGGGGCGCGCCGTCGTTTTTCAGGATGTGAAACGCGCCGTCATTAAATCGTTGCAGGAGAACTTCAGACCCAGTACGTATAGCCAGGAAAAATCCGCGCAACTACTTGACTCGCACGCGTGTTTCTCTCACAGTGGAGATAAGACCGTTGCACGGTCTCTTCCCGGGGCTCGGAACGCTGAAGAGAGGCGAAGCGGGTGATTGGCAATGCGCAGTGAAGATCGAAACGTTCCTCATTCTGAAAGTCCATTGAGTTGTTGGATTGCTCAAAAACTTCCCACCGAGTGTCCGAACTGCCAGCGGCGTTTTTTATGGGGATGGCTCGATGAGGAGCTTTCCGAGCCGTTAACCGCCGACAGCGGCATTCGCATGCTGTGCATTCGCCGTCCGGACCAAACGCTGTTTTGTCCGGAGTGCGAAGAGCGCGTGATGAACTGATGAAGGCGCGCGTGTTGTACCGCATCGCCGCGAAAGCGCAGTAACACGCCTAACTTTCTGAGTGAACGCGCCGCGTTCCAAGCGATAATAAGAAAATGCCGACTAACGTCATCATGCCCCAGATGGGGGAGAGCATTTTTGAGGGAACGGTTACCAAGTGGTTGAAGAAGCCGGGCGACCAAGTCCAGCGCGACGAGCCGCTCTTTGAAATTTCCACAGACAAAGTAGATGCCGAAATTCCGTCACCGGCCGCCGGTAAGCTCACCAACGTGCTCGTGACCGAAGGCCAAACCGTACAGATCAACACAGTTGTCGCCGTGCTCGACGGCGATGGATCGGTTCCCGCCGCGGCTGCTCCCGCGGTCCCGGCGACCGCTCCCGCAGCGCCGGCCGCTCCCGCCGCGAAGGAGACTCCGAAAGCCGCGCCCGCTGCCGCCGAGCCCGAGCCGCAGCCTGAAGCGGTCGCCGAAGGAGATGGTGAACTGCGTTCCTCGCCGCTCGTGCGCAAGATGGCGAAGGAAAAAAATATCGATCTCGCGCTGGTGCCGGGCACCGGCGCCGGTGGTCGAATCAGCAAACAAGATCTTCTCGATTTCATCGCCAGCGGTGGAAAAGGCGCGAAGCCCGCTCGTGCGGCAGCACCCGCTGCGCCCGCGCCGCCCGCACCGAAACCGGTTCCCGCGGAACCGACCTTCGCCGCGCCGCCTGCCGCGACGGCTCCTGCTGCGAAACCGGCTTCTGCTTCCGCGCCGTCACCGGCGCCTGCTGCACCACCGATGGTTTTCTCGGGCGCCACACGCGTCGAACCGATGACGGGCATGCGCGCGACCATCTCGAAGCGCATGGTGGAGAGCAAACACACGTCCGCGCACGTGACCACCGTCTTCCAAGTGGACATGACCAGAGTCGCGCGGCTTCGTGAGAAGCAAAAGGACGAATTCCAGCGCCAGTACGGACTGAAACTCACTTACACGCCGTTCCTGGTCCGCGCCGCCGTGGAAGCGCTGCGCGCGTATCCGGTGATCAACGCGTCGATCGACGGAACCAACGTCGTTTACAAGCGCGACCTCAATATCGGGATCGCGGTGTCGCTCGATTGGGGATTGATCGTGCCGGTGGTGATGCACTGCGAGGAGAAAAACTTCCTGGGCCTCGTGCGATCCATCACGGATCTCGCCGAGCGCGCGCGCAATAAGAAGCTCTCGCCTGACGAATTGCAGAACGGTACGTTTACCGTGACGAATCCCGGCAACATCGGCGGCTTATTCGCTACACCGATCATCAATCAGCCGCAAGTGGCGATCATGGGCGTGGGCAAGATTCACAAAGCGCCGCTCGTGGTTTCGCAAGACGGAGCGGACGCGATCGCGATCCGTACGATCGTCTATCTGACCCTGAGCTTCGACCATCGCTTGATCGACGGCGCGGTGGCCGACGAGTTCATGGCCTTCGTCAAGAATCGCTTGGAGAATTGGGAAGAGCCGCTCGGGTAAGCTCGAATCAATCAGCCGAGCGGTTCAGTCCGCAATCGCCAGTTGCAGCGGCGGCTCACGCTGGAAATCAAAGGTCTGCATTTCTTTGACGGCTTGCGCCACCAGCGCGCTGGGCGCGGGTTCCAGCGTGATCACAAACGGCATGTTGTGTTTGTCGGGATGCGGCACTTGGATCACCGCGTCGATCCCGATGTTGTGGCGCGCCAGCACACCGCTCAGCGCGGCGATGATTCCCGGGCGATCGTCGATCACAAATCGCAAATAGTGCCGGGCCGGTGGACCCTCAAGGGAAATGCGTGACGCTGCCGCTGTGTCGGCGAAACCCAGCGTCGGCACACGCGACTTCGCGCCGGTGCGCGCGTCGCGCGCCGCGCGGATAATATCGGCCACCACCGACACGCCGGTGGGATCGGCGCCGGCGCCCCGGCCGTAATACATCGTGTCGCCCCCGCGCTCACCCTTCACCCAAACCGCGTTGTACGATCCTTCCACTTTCGCGAGCATGTGCGACCGCGAGATCAGCATGGGCCGCACGAACAACGACACCGCGCCTTCGGCATCGCGCCGCGCCGCGCCCAGCAGGCGAATCGTCGAGTGGAGCGCGTGCGCATACTCGAAATCGACGCGTGACACGCGCGTGATTCCTTGGCAGGGAATCGTCGCCAGCGGAATCTCTCCACCGAAGGCGAGGCGCGCCAGAATCGCCAGCTTGAATCGCGCGTCATAGCCTTCCACGTCGGCGGTGGGATCGGCTTCGGCGTAACCGAGACGCTGCGCTTCGGCGAGCACGTCGGCCATTTCGCGCCCCGTCGACTCCATCGTCGTGAGGATGAAATTACACGTGCCGTTCAAAATGCCGTAAAGCGATTCGATGTTGTCGCCCGCCAGTCCTTCACGAATCGCCGCCAGCACTGGGATGCCGCCCGCCACCGACGCCTCGCAATGCAGGCCGGGACTATGGCGCGCCGCGCATGCTTCCAACTCCGTGCCGCGTTCCGCGAGCAGATTCTTGTTCGCGGTTACCACCGCGCGTCCGGAAGCCAGTGCTTTCATCACCACGTTGTAAGCGACCGACGTTCCCCCGATTAATTCGGCGACGACTTGCACGCTGGGATCGGTGAGCGCTTCCTGCCAGTCGGTGAGCCGGGCGACTTCGCGAGGAAGAAATGAAGTGTCTTTGCTGTGAACCGTGCGCGCACACACCGACGCGATCTCGATATCGACGCCCGTTTTACGCCGAATTTCCTGGCGATGCGCGGTAAGAATGCGCGCCGTGCCTTGTCCCACCGTACCGTAGCCGATGATGGCAACTCGAATCGTCATTCGGTCATTGTATCGGGCCGTTCGCCCGTTCATCCTTTTTTCTTGACAACGAAAACGTTCGTAGTATGATCTTCGTAGATGACCGCTAAGACGCCGCCTCGTCCGACCGACGCCGAACTGGAGATTCTCACCGTGCTGTGGAGCCGCGGGCCGTCCACGGTTCGGGAAGTGCACGAGATCGTTTCGCGCCGAAAAGAAACGCAATACACCACGGTTCTGAAGTTCATGCAGATCATGGCCGACAAGGGACTGGTTCGGCGCGACGAGAAGAATCGCGCTCACGTCTATGAGGCCAGCCGCCCGCGCGAGTGGACACAGCGGCAACTGGCCGGCGATTTGCTGGAGCGCGGCTTCGCGGGGTCCGCGAAGAGTCTGCTGGTCGGCGCGCTCTCCGCGCGCAAAGCGTCCGCGAAGGAACTGGTGGAGCTGCGCAAGTTTCTGGACGACTACGAAAAGGGAATCCGATGACCACCGTACTCGATACTTGGGCGCCCCTAGCGCCGGCGTTGGCACGGGCGCTGGCCCACTTTGTTTGGGAAGGCGCGGCGATTGCCGCCTTGCTCGCCGCGATCCTCTATGGCGGCGTGCGCTCTTCGCGCGTGCGCTACGCGCTGGCCGTGGCCGCGCTGCTGGCGATGGTCGCGGCCTTTGGCGTGACGCTTGAGTTGTGCGTGCCCGGCCGTGTCGCCGTGGCGCGCGCTGTTGCGCCGCCGCGTGTGCACGTGAGTCCGGCGCTCGAAGGCGAGACCTCCCTGCCCAGCCGGACCAGCGGCGTGGAATGGATCGTTCCTTTGTGGATGGCCGGCGTCATGGTTTGCTACGCGCGAATCCTCATCGCTTGGGCGGGTGCGTTACGCTTACGCCGCCGCGGTGTTTGCGCCGCGCCCGAAATGTGGCAGACCCGCCTGGACGAACTAGCGGCGCGTTTGAAATTGTCGCGGCCCGTGGTGTTGTTGGAATCGTGCCTCGCCGATGTCCCGGTGGTGATCGGCTGGTTTCGCCCGGTCATTTTGGCCCCCCTCGGATTGCTGGCGGGACTCTCGGAAGGTCAGGTGGAAGCGATTCTGGTCCACGAGCTGGCGCACATTCGCCGTTACGATTACGCCGTGAATCTGCTGCAAGGATTTGTGGAGGGATTGCTGTTTTACCACCCGGCCGTGTGGTGGGTCTCGCGCGTGGTCCGCACCGAGCGCGAGAATTGCTGCGACGATATGGTCCTTGCGCACTGTCCTGACGCCCGCGCCTATGCGGCGGCGTTAGCGACGCTCGAAGAGAACAGGCCGATCCGCGGCGAGGCTGTCCTCGCTGCGACTGGAGGAAGTCTTATGAATCGCATTCACCGTCTTCTCGACACGCCCGCCCGCGCGAATCGCACGGCAGCGCCGGCGATCGCCGTAGGATTGCTGCTGATCGCCGTGGCCGGCTCGATCCAAGCGATGTCGGCAGCGCATGCGGCGCCGGCGGTCGCGGCGCCGGCTCCTGCTGTCGCGCTTGCTCCGGCAAAATCTCCTGCCTCGCCCGCGGCGAGGACGCCGCAGGATTCTACCGCGAACTTTCCGAAGGTTTACCAGAAGTGGCTCAACGAAGAAGTCGTGTACATCATTTCCAAGCAGGAGCGCGCCGACTTTCTCGCCTTGACGACCGACGCAGACCGCGATCGCTTCATCGAGGACTTCTGGCTCAGGCGCGATCCCACGCCCGGCACGCCGGAAAATGAGTATAAACAGGAACACTACCGCCGCCTTGCCTATGTCGACTCGCGCTTCAGCACGGGCTCGGGCATCCCCGGATGGAAAACGGATCGCGGCCGCATCTACATCATTTATGGTCCGCCCGACGAGATTGACTCGCATCCTACTGCTGGAAACTACAACCGGCCCGCGGAAGAAGGCGGCGGAACTGTCTTCAAGTGTCCGTTCGAAATGTGGCGTTATCGCTGGATCGAAGGTGTCGGCACTGACGTCATCCTGGAATTCGACGATACGGAAAGCAACGGCGACTACAAGCTGATCAAGGATCCGAATCGGTAAACGCCCCCCGGAGCGCCGATAATGAATCTCGCATTGAAGGTTTCGTTAGCGGCGCTGCTGGGTTTCGTCCAAGCGAAACCATCGCCCGACCCGCCCGCCTGGCAAATCGCGGCCGGCGGCAAGATGGCCTTCGATGTCGCATCTGTAAAACTGAGTCCGCCGGACGCGCCATTGAACTCGCTTTTCCCTCTCGACAACGGCGATTCGTACCGGCCCACGGCAGGTCGCTTCAAATCGAATTTTCCGCTTTGGGTTTACCTGCAATTCGCGTACAAACACCGCTTCACGCCGGACCAGACCCACGCCATGCTGGCGCATTTGCCGAAGTGGGTGTCCGACGATCGCTTCACTATCGAGGCAAAGGCGGAAGGAAATCCGACGAAGGATCAGATGCGGCTGATGATGCAGTCGCTCCTCGCTGATCGCTTCAAATTGGCGGTGCATTTCGAGACTCCGGAAGTTCCTGTATTTGCTCTCACTCTGATCAAGCCCGGCAGATTGGGTCCGAACCTTCATCTGCATTCCGACGGACCGCCGTGCGAGGGTCACGCGCCGGAGCCGCCGCCCGCGGACGGCTCCCCGCGTGTTGTGAGCGATGTGTTCCCAGCGGTGTGCGACGTCTACGCCCGAGAAAGGAGACCCAACGGTGTGGGCTTCAAAGACGGCTCGAGAAATACCACCATGGCTCTGTTTGCCGAGTCCATTTCCGGCGGGGCGGGCCGACCGGTGCTCGATCAAACCGGCATCAACGAAAAGATTGATTTCATACTGGAGTGGGTCCCCGAGCAATACGCGCCTCTCCTCGTGGATGGAAACGCCTCGCCCGACTTGCAGGGACCAACGCTGCAACAGGCTCTGCGCGAGCAACTGGGATTGAAACTGGAATCGACGAAAGGTCCGATCCAGATTCTGATCATCGATCACATCGAGAGGCCGACGGAGAATTAACCGCAGCACTCAGGTTAAAATGTGCCGTGGCCTCCTCCCCAAATTCCCCCGCAGGCACGCCGCTGATTCGCGGCATTGGACTTCTTCAAGCCACCGCGCTCAACGTCAACAACATGATCGGCATCGGGCCGTTCATCACCTTGCCGCTGATCGTCGCGTCGATGGGCGGACCGCAGGCGATGCTTTGCTACATCGTCGGCGCGATCGTCGCGGTGTGCGACGGCCAGGTGTGGGCGGAACTTGCCAGCCGATTGCCGGAATCCGGCGGCACGTATCGCTTTCTGCGCGTCTGCTACGGCGATCGCTGGGGATTGCTGATGTCGTTTTTGTTCATCTGGCAAGTCAGCTTTCAAGGACCACTCAGTTTCGCCGGCGGATGCATTGGATTCGCAAATTACATGGCGTATCTAGTGCCGATGCACGGCGTGTGGGCAAAAATCGCGCCGATGCTGGTCGCGGTGTTTGTAGTTTTTCTGCTTTACCGCCGCATCACGGTGATCGGAAAACTCGCCACCGTCTTCGCGGCGGGCGCGGTGCTCGCGTTGTTGATGACCATTGCCGCGGGATTCGCGAATTTCCACTGGTCGCTGCTCACCGATCTCCCGGCCGACGCATTTTCCATGACCACGAAATTTTGGTTGGGACTCGGCGACGCGACTCGTAGGGGCATTTATACGTTTCTTGGCTATTACAACGTTTGCTTCATCGGCGACGAAGTGAAAGATCCCACCAAGACGATCCCGCGCGCGATCCTCGCGGCGGTGGGGATCGTCACGGTGCTTTATCTCGCTTTGAATTCCGCGATTCTCGGCAGCATGCCGTGGCGTCAGATCATTCCGGGTCAGGGCGCCGACACGCGCTACCTCGCCGCGACCATTGCCGAGCGGGCCTTCGGAAAAACGGCGGCCACGGTGCTGGTGATGCTGATCCTGTGGGCGGCCATCGCGTCGCTGTTCGCGCTGATGCTGGCGAATTCGCGCGTGCTCTATGCGGCGGCGCGCGACGGCGAGTATTTTTCATTCTTCGCGCGCGTGCATCCGGCCGACAAATTCCCCTATGTGTCGTTGCTGGCGCTGGGCGCGGTGGCGGCGGCGTTCACGCTGCTTTCGCTCGATACAGTGATCACCTCGCTCGTGGTGATTCGCTCGACCGTGCAGTTCATGGGGCAAAACGTTGGATTGTACTTGCTGCGAAGGAATCGCCCCGATTTACCGATGCCGTTTCGGATGTGGCTTTATCCGATTCCCGGGATCATTGCGCTCGCCGGATGGCTGTTTATCTTTTTCACGGCGCGACAATTCATTCTGCTGGGCGGAGGATTCTTGTTGACCGGCGTTGCCGCGTTTCTGATCCATCAACGGTCGCGCGACGGTTGGCCGTTTGCTAAAGCGTAAGCCGCGTCATCGCGGTGAGGCGCGCCAGCGGATCGGGCTCGGCGGTGAGATACTCCTGCACCACCGTCTCGCGCACCAAGACGTCTTCGTGATCGCCGAGCCGCGTCGATCCCTTCAGTGCCGCCGCCGCTTGCACCGGATCGTTGGTCGTCGCGCGAATCTCCTTGAGCCTGGTTCGCAGCGCTTCGCGCGCTTGTTTCACGAGCGACGTTTCACGATGGGCGCTCGCACGCGCCAACAGCGCGCCGCACAATAGGATCACGCCGATGGTCACAATTTCCAACGGCAGAAAGACCCACAGTGAAAACGGGTGCGTGTCGGGCCACAGAATCACGTAGTGCAGATTGGTCAAGAGGCCGTCGATCGTTTGGAACGCCAGCACGCCGTGACCGAGAACCGCCAAGGTGAGAACAAGGCCCAATAATCCCGCTCGCGACCGGCTGAAGATGCGCACGTTGCGCGCCGGATAGATCCACTCTTGCACGGCGATGAACGCGGTAATCGGCAGGCAGAACAAGAGCCAACCGAGCATCACCAGTGGCGCGAGATAGGGCGGATCCACGAACATCGTTCGCTGCATCACTTCTTCGATGCGGCGATCGCCGCGCCAGTCACGCGACCACGGTCCCCAAAACGCCGCGAAGCCGCGGGCGTGTCCCACCTTGCTGCCTTTCGAGCGCGAGGATGCGGTGTCGGGACGCGCCACCGCCCGCCCGGGCAAATCCACTTGCAGATTCGCGACGCCGGCCAGTCGCGCGGAGCGTCCGCCGCGCACGGCCTGGGAATCTTCCTCGGATTGTTTGCGCAGCGCCTGCGCATCGGTCAGCAACACGAAAACCACTTCCGGAAACTTCAACGTGGTCTTCAGCGAATCCAAGAGCTCCGCCGAGCGAAGCACGCCGGCCTTTTCCAGATTCTCGATGAAAACCACCATGCGGCATCCGGCCGGAACGCCGGCGCGCAATAGCGCGCCCAATTCCGCGCGCGCTTTGGGTTCCTCCGCCGAGTGTTTGTCGCGCACATAACGCGCCAGTTTTCGCCCGTGCGGAAACAGGAATCCAAACAGTTCCAGAGCCGTCGCCAACGCCGCCGCCACGCCGAACGCGCCCACCCACACCAAGCCGTTGCCCAACATGGACTGGTCGAGAATCTGCAACATGTCCTTGCGCATCGAGACCAGATCGGGCGGCAGGCCCGGGGTCATCAACGCGAATCCACCCGCGACCAGCAGAATCGTCAGCAACGACAGCGTGATCTTCACCATGCTCTTCCAATACGCGACCGGCGTTTGCAAACCCAGCGGCAGACGATGAAGATGACGCTGTACCGAAGGGCGTTCGCGATCGAGCGCCAACGCCAGCGCCCGCATCAACGACGTTGTGAGCGTGGGCGATGAACGCGGCAAGCTTGCGTCGAACCACAACGTGATGTGCGGCTCGGTGGAACGGCACGCCGGCTTGCCTTCCAAACGCCTCCGCAACATTCCGCCGATCACCGAGCGGCCCGATCCCGCCGCGCCTTGGATCGTCAGCGTGAATGGCGCGCGCGGTTCCATCGAGTCGATGAACGATGCCAGGGCGTCGGCGTAGGGTTCCAGGTCGTCGTAGCCGATGGCGTTGCGCGCCGGCGGAGGCACGCGCAGAAGCGGCGTCGGGGGTCCTTCGAGTTCGGTATCCGAAGGGCGCGCCAACGTTCCAGGTATCGGCGATTGCCAGGACGGTGCGGACGACGCCGGAGCGGATGTCGCGGGCGCGGGAGCAGGAGCCGGCGCCTGTATTCCACTCGCGAATGTAGGATGCGGCGCGGGAAGCTGGGCCGAAACGGCGGGACGCGGAGTTGCTTGATGCGGTCCAGGCGGCGCCACCGGCAGGGCATCGGTTGGCACTGTCATGCGCATCCAGGCTTCGGCGCGGCGCTGCGCTTCGGTCCAATCGACGCCGTGTCCGGCGCAGCACGCCTGGAAGCGCTGCGAGGATTCCAGCAAACTAAACGGCGCGAGAACTTGTTCCCACTGCGCGATCTGGGCCCGGAGATCGGGCAAAGGCGCCGGCCACAGAGGGAGCGAAAAGAAATTGGCCGGCACGGCGTACTCGTAGCCCCGCTCCTGCATGCCCATCGCGAGAAGCGCTTGCAAATCGTGGAACGCGCCGCGGGCGTTGTCCACCGATCCCGTGTCGAGGGCGTCGGGAGGCACCGACGCGCCGGCCCATTCCACGGTGAGTCCCGCGAGCATCGCCGCTTGATCGGTGGGGAGCAACGGCACGCGACCGGGCGCTGCCAGCGCGGCCATCGCGGCATTCGCGGCGGCTTCCGCCACGGCCGTCGCGAGTTGACGCCCACCGGTGGCCGCCAGCATTCCTAATGTGCTGCAAACGTCAATCGCCAAAAGATCGGCGAGTGCGAGCTGGCGCGCCCGCATCGGTCCGGGAACAAACCATGGCACGGTGCGCATCGAAGCGCGCGCGACCAATGCGACTCGTCCCCAACGAGAGAGTTTGGCGACTTGCTCAACAGGAATAACGTGCGGCGAAGGTGCGGACGACACAGGCATGATGCCAAAAATAAGCCGACCGATTATAGCACTACCGAAACGGTACTCCTAACTCTGTGTTAGCTTTCCTACGTTACTTGAACCGGTGAGCTGCCATCTTGTCGGCGGGGCCTTCGGTCCCCTGGCTCGACATAAACGGCTGAATCAGAAAAGGATAAGTGGATTCGCCCTACTTCGGAGTGATCCCGCGAAAAACCTGATATTCGCCGGAGACGCTGAGATCGTAGTTGTACGGCTGCATCGCGTCGAAGACGGCCGAATGGCAGTGCTCGTCGTGGATCTCCACCACGATGTTGTCGACGCGCGCCAGCCACGCTTTTGAGTTCGTGGAAAACAGCGCCCGCTCGCTACCTTCGATATCAACCTTGAGCAGGCCGATTCGCGTGTGGCCGGTAAGCGCCAAGAGGCTCGGAATATCCCAGCCCTCTACGTCGCCCGTCTCGCCGGGCTGCGCTTCCCGCACTTCCACGCTCCAGTCGCCGCCATCCCGATAAGTGCCGCGCGAAAGGACTAGAGGTACTCGGCTGTGCCAAATGCCGCCCTTCACCAACCGAACGCGGCTTCCGTATGGCGCCAGATTGCGCCGACACACCTCAAAATTGGCTGGGTCGGGCTCGATCGCGATCAATGTCGCCGCAGGGAACAGGTTCATCAAATAGATGGACGCAAACCCAACGTTGGCCCCAAGGTCCATGATCAAATCCGGAGGGGCGAACGCTCGCGCACCTTCAAGTTCCCGGCGAATGAAAAGGTGGTGGAAACAGACCTCGTCGGTGCTGTCACGACGGCACTCCACGCGATGCGGCGCTGCCGGTGGTCGCACGCGGCTGCTGGCTCCGTCCTGCCCGAAACGCAGATTCCAAATCCGTGACGCCGTCCATCGGCACGATTCGTAGAGTCCTAAGTGCGGCTGGTATTTTCTGATTTGGTTGAGGGCGAAGCTCATAGATAGGTCGACGTTTTGAGCCGGGTGGCGGCGGTTTGCGTTCCGTATGATAACAGCGGCGATCGACAAAACGCAAACAGGCTTGGGCATTTTCGCAAAATTTCCGCTTGACATTGTGCGAACGGTGACATGATAATAGGTAACTGAGCAAGGTTGAGTGCTCAATTAGCATATTTCAGCATACGGAGGGTTATCAAATGGAACTTCGACCCCTTTATGACCGCATTCTGGTCAAGAGGACCGAGGAAAAGGAGCAAGTGAAGGGTGGAATCATCATCCCCGACACGGCCAAGGAAAAACCGCAAAGCGGAGTGGTTGTGGCGGCGGGCAAAGGCAAGCGTCTGGAGAGCGGTCAGCTCGTGCCTCTGGACGTGAAAGCCGGCGACCACATCCTGTTCGCGAAGTATTCCGGTTCCGAAGTCAAGATCGACGGCGCGGAATTCCTGATCATGCGCGAGGACGAAATCCTCGGCATCATCGAGGAAGCCAGCGGCAAGAAGAGCAGCAAAGCCGCCTAAACGTTTTTCTCACGGCCGGATCAAACGCACTCCAGTGCTGGATTCGGCGCAACAAACCAAAGGAGCAATTCAGTTATGGGCAAGCAAGTGGTTTACGGCGAGGACTCCCGGCAGTCGATTCTGCGCGGGGTGAATCAATTGGCCGACGCCGTCAAGGTCACGTTGGGACCGCGCGGACGCAACGTTGTGCTGGAAAAGAAATTCGGCGGACCGACGATCACCAAAGACGGCGTGACGGTGGCCAAGGAAATCGAATTAGAAGACAAGCTCGAGAACATGGGCGCGCAGATGGTGCGTGAAGTGGCGTCGAAAACCAGCGACACCGCGGGCGACGGCACCACCACCGCCACCGTGCTGGCGCAAGCGATCTACCGCGAAGGCGTGAAGGCGGTAGCGGCGGGCGCAAATCCCATGGCGTTGAAGCGCGGCATCGACAAAGCGGTCGCGGCGGCGGTGGAAGAGCTGAAGAAGCTTTCGAAACCGGTGTCGGGCGACATGATCGCGCAAGTCGCGACGATCTCGGCCAACAGCGACGCCACCATCGGCGGAATCATCGCCGAGGCGATGAAGAAGGTCGGCAAGGACGGCGTGATTACGGTGGAAGAGTCGCGCACGATGGAAACGGCGCTGGAAGTCGTGGAAGGCATGCAGTTCGACCGCGGCTACTTGTCTCCGTATTTCGTGACCGATCCCGAGCGCATGGAAGTGGTGCTCGACAATCCCTACATCTTGATTCACGAGAAGAAAATTTCCGTGATGAAAGACTTGCTGCCGCTGCTCGAACAGATCGCGCGCGCGGGCAAGCCGTTGTTGATCATCGCCGAGGAAGTGGAAGGCGAAGCCTTGGCGACGATGGTGGTTAACAAGCTGCGCGGCACGCTCTCCGGCGCGGCGGTGAAGGCTCCCGGCTTCGGCGATCGCCGCAAGGCGATGCTCGAGGACATCGCGATCCTGACGGGTGGTCAAAACATCGCGGAAGAAGCCGGCATCAAGCTCGAGAACATCAAGCTCGAAGACTTGGGCCGCGCCAAGCGCGTCACGATCGACAAGGACAACACGACCATTGTCGAAGGCAACGGGCAGTCCAAGGCGATCGAAGGCCGCGTGCGGCAGATTCGCGCGCAGATCGAGGAAACAACGTCGGACTACGATCGCGAGAAACTGCAAGAGCGTCTCGCGAAGTTGGTCGGCGGCGTGGCCGTGATCAAAGTGGGTGCGGCGACCGAGACCGAGATGAAGGAAAAGAAAGCTCGTGTCGAGGACGCCATGCACGCGACGCGCGCCGCGGTGGAAGAGGGAATCGTTCCGGGCGGCGGCGTCGCATTGCTGCGTTCCTTGCCGGCGGTCGAGAAAGTGGTGAACTCGCTCGAAGACGATGAAAAGATCGGCGGCAACATTGTGCGCCGCGCGCTCGAAGAGCCGATTCGCCAGATCTCCAAGAACGCGGGCGTGGAAGGCGCGGTGGTGGCCGAGCACATCAAGGCCAACAAGAGCGTCAACTACGGCTACAACGCGCAAACCGGCGAGTACGAGGACATGGTGAAGGCCGGAGTCCTCGACCCGACGAAGGTGGTGCGTTTGGCCGCGCAAAACTCCAGCTCGATCGCTGGATTGATGCTGACGACTGAAGCGATGATCGCCGACAAGCCGGAGAAGAAAGCCGGAGCGCCTGCGGGTCCTGGCGGCGGTGGTCCGGAAATGTACGATTAATTTGGTTGTTCGCGATTCACGAAAAGGCCGCCCAAGAGATCGGGCGGCCTTTTTGTTTTGCGGTTCTTTAGGATTCCGCGAGGCCACGGCGCGGCCGCGCGGCCAAGTGGATCACAGGTTTTGAGGTTGACGCTGGGCGAAGCGGGCAACTCCGAACGCCTCTGGAACGGCAGATATTTCGGTCGCGGGCTGCGCCAGCGGCTACTTGAAGGCGCTTTGCTCTCCAGGCCTTACTCGTGCAGGTGGATGACAGCCTTGACTTGGAATTTGTTATCAATCAGGCCGACATGGCCGCCGATCGCAACGTAGCGGTGGTTGCTGGGCGGGGGAGGCAACTGGCGCGCCAGATCGCGAGGTGCAGAGTGGACCTTCCTTCGCATGTCCTTGTCCAGCACCGTGCCTTCGTGAAGACGTGATTCCTCCTCGGGAGACAGGCGGTCTTGGTCTCTAAATCCTGCCGGAGGATGCTGTTTATTCTTGTCGTACCAGTCGTGCGCAGCCTTTTGGTCATGGTCGTCAAACTGGGTATGACCCTGCCGGTCTCGATCTTGTGCTAAAGCCGTGCTTCCGCTCAAGGCCAGAATCGCGGCAGCAATCGCAGCAAGTAACAGATGGGTTCTCATCGATGACCTCGTTTCTATTGAAACCACTCTATCACAATCCGACTGAGCGTCTGGCGCGGCCAGGATCGCGCGCCCTTAGGACAGAATGCGGGACGTGCTCGCCTTCTCGTGGTGGAAGAAATGAAACGCGAGCGCCAGTCCTGCGCCGACAGCGATGGCCACTGGAAAAAAGACGCGCACCAGCGGAACGCCGGTGAAAAAGATCGACATGGTGGCCAGGGCGAAGATCGCGCCGGCCACGCCGCCCGCAACCGGTAACTTCGACATGTTGATTTGTGGAAGCTTTTGATCGTCCTTCATGACGTTGCCTCCTGTCCAATACCTATTCACACTTATTAGACACCCTGAGGCGGCACGGCGATCCAAATCATTTTCAGCCGAATCAGGCCGCCGCGCCAGTCAGCGACCTCCAAGCGCTAATTTGGTTGCTCGCGATTCACGAAAAATGCCGCTCGAAGATCGGGCGGCCTTTTTGCGTTACACTCAAGGCATGGTATCGACTGAGGTCGCCATCGAACGCCTAAGGAATCCCAAACCGGGCGGCAAGATTTGGGAAGCGCGCGAGTACGGCGTGGATCTCACGCTGCTGATCAGCCAGTTGCAGCGGACACCTGCCGAGCGGCTGCAGTACTTGGATTCCGTGATGGAAGATTTCGCCGAGCTCCGGGGCTCTGCGCGGCCTATGAAATGAGAATCCTTGGCCAGCTTCTTCGCGTTCTTACCGACGGTGGCGTTCAATTTGTAATTGTTGGAGGCGGCGCGGCCACGGCACATGGAGCGGCTCGGCCAACCTTCGACCTGGACATTTGCTACGCGCGCGACGCGGAGAATTTGAAACGCCTCAGTCGTACGCTTGCTCCCTTACATCCGAAACTTCGTGGTGCGCCGGAGGGTATCCCTTTCCTGTGGGACGCAGAAACGTTGCGTCGGGGTCTGAACTTTATCCTCAATACCGACATTGGGCCGCTTGATCTCCTGGGAGAAGTGGCGGGGGTCGGCGGCTACGACGAAGCACGGGCGGGCGCTCTCGTGACGGAGGTCTTCGGTTTTCCCTGTGCGGTCCTTTCGCTCCCCAAGTTGATCGCCGCGAAGCGCGCCGCCGATCGTGTGAAAGATCGTGAGGCCTTGCTCGAACTAGAAGCCCTTTGGGAAGCGCAGCGTCCCGACGAGTAGACGGTGGACTTCGGTCTCGTGAGAGCCGCATCCAGCGATCTTTCCCTATACGGTCCAATTTCCTGCTAACCACCTAGGAAGTAGACCGTCTACATCCATGGGAGTAGAACGTCTACATGCCGACAAAACCGAGATACCGGAACCGCATCGAACTGTTGCAGGGCACGCTCGATCTGATCATCCTGCAGACGTTGCAATGGGGGCCGCGCCATGGTTACGGGATTAGCCAGGCGATCCGCGCCGGATCGAGCGACGTCCTGCACGCGGACACCGGTTCGCTTTACCCGGCGCTGCATCGTCTGGAACGCTCCCGGTGGATCGCCGCGGAGTGGAAGACGTCGGAGAATCAGCAGCGCGTGAAAGTTTATCGGCTGACCGCCGCAGGCAAGAAGCAACTCCTTTCGGAGCGGTCACGTTGGGAGCAGATTGTCGCGGCAATCGGAGGAATCTTGAGCCATGGCCAATCGTAACGAGCGACTGAAAGCCGAAATCGAGAGCCACTTGCAAATGGCCATTCGCGATCGCCTGGAACGCGGCGAATCTCGCGCCGAGGCCGAGGCCAACGCACGGCGGGAAATGGGAAATGAGGGATTGATTCAGGAGGTCACACGGGATATGTGGAGTTGGAATTGGCTTTCCTCGGTTGTATCCGACGGCCGCTACGCGCTTCGGCAACTGCAGAAGAATTTCGGTTTCTCCACCATCGCCGTCCTCACGTTGGCCTTGGGCATCGGTGTGACCACCGCGATTTTCAGCGTCGTGTACGGCGTGTTGTTGCGGCCGCTGGCTTATCGCGATTCCAATCGGATCATGGCCATCTTCGAAGTGTCCTCGAAGGGGCGGACGACGCGTCTGGCGGATCCAAACTTCGACGATTTTCGCGACCAGAACCGCAGCTTCGAGAGTATCGCCAAGTATTCCGCGTACACCGTCTCGGTTTCCGGTGCGTCGCAGCCCACCCGCTCGGTCGTGGCAAGCGTTTCGCCCGACTTCCTGAAGGTCTTCGGCGTCGAGCCGGCCATCGGACGCGACTTCACCGCCGCCGACGCGAAGAAAGGCGCCGGGCCCACGGCTCTAGTGAGCTACGGATATTGGACCGAGTATCTGGGATCGCCGCGCGATCTCTCACAATCGCACTTGCGGATCGATCAAACGGTCTACTCCGTCATTGGCGTACTTCCACCCGCTTTTCATTTTCCCGCGAACGTCGACTTGTGGTTGCCGGCCGATCTGACGGGCGAAAACCTACACCGCACATCGCATAACTACAGCGCTGCCGGACGATTGCGCGACGGCGTGACAGTGGAGCAGGCGAATCGCGACATCAGTGTGATCGCGCGGCGCATTCACGATGCCTCGAACGAGCAGGGCGATTATTTGCTCAAAGACGGAACGGTAATTCCGCTGCAAGATTCGCTTACCGGTAAGGTTCGCACGCCGCTGCTGATTTTGCTGGGTGCGGTGGGATTTCTGCTGATGGTGGCGTGCGCGAACGTGGCGAACTTGCTCTTAGCGCAAGCCTCGGTGCGCGGACGCGAACTCGCCGTTCGTAGCGCGCTGGGCGCCGCACGCGGGCGATTGATCCGTCAATTCCTGACCGAGGCGTTTCTCCTTTCGTTATTGGGAGGCGGGCTGGGCGTGATCGGCGCGTTCTGGGGCGTGCGCGGAATCGTCGCAATGGCGCCGGGCAATCTTCCGCGAATGGAGAGCGTTTCGGTGAACCTTCCGGTGTTGGCGTTCGCGTTGCTTCTTTCCACTGCGGTGGCCGCCGGCTTGGGAGCGTTCACGGCGATCCGCGCGACCTCTGGAGACTTGCGCGAGGGTTTGGGAGAGGGCGGGCGTGGACAAGCCGGTTCGCTGGGAAGTCAGCGTGTGGGCCGAATCATCGTGACAGCCCAGATCGCGATTACCTTAGTGTTGGTGGTCGGCGCGGGATTGTTCGGGCGCAGTCTGATGAAAGTGCTGGAAGTCGATCCCGGATTTCGCGTCGACAAAATTGTAGCCATGGACATCGCGCTTCCCTGGACCAGAGATCCGGCCGCCAGAGCGGGCCAGGCCGTTTTCTTTTCCAACCTGATCGAACGGTTGAAACAAATTCCCGGCGTGCGCAGCGTGGGCGCGACCAGTGGATTGCCGCTCGATGGTGGGCATCCCGATGGGTCGTTCATAATGATGGCGCCCAATGAAGTGCCGAAGTCGATGGACGATTTACGAAAGTTGGGGCAGCAGAAAGAGCGCCTCGGCATCGCAGACTTTTGCGCGGCCACTCCAGATTACTTCCGGGTTCTTGGAATGCGGCTGATCCGCGGCCGTTTCTTCAACGAGCACGACGGCGCGAATTCTCCGCACGTCGCTGTGATCACCGAGTCGCTGGCGCGCGAACGCTGGCCCAATCAAGATCCGCTCGGCCGCACCATCGAGTTTGGAAATATGGATGGCGACATTCGCCTGCTGACCATTGTCGGGATCGTCGGCGACACGCGGGAGTACGGCCTGGACTTGGCGCCGACTCCCACGGTCTACGTGAACTTGTTTCAGCGTCCCTTGCCGCACATCAGCGTAGCAATGCTCAGCGACACCGACACCGCGTCGGTAACCGCGGCAGCGCGAGGAATCCTGCGGGATCTCGATCCGGAGATTCCTTCGAACTTCCGCACCTTTGCGGAATTGTATTCCGCCTCGCTGGGATCGCGGAGATTCAACGCGATTCTCATTGGATCATTCGGAATCACTGCGCTCGTACTGGCAACGATCGGCGTCTTTGGCGTGATGGCCTATTCGGTCAGCCGGCGCACGCGAGAAATTGGAGTGCGCGTGGCTCTGGGGGCGGCCACGGGCGACGTTCTGAAACTGATTCTGGGCCAAGGACTGCGCACGATCTTCATCGGCGTGACGATCGGGATCGCCGGTTCATTGGCCTTGACGCGCACGATTGCCTCGCTGCTGTTCGGCGTGACTGGCACGGATCCGCTGACCTTCGCCGGTGTGACCTTGCTTCTGGTCGGGTCGGCATTGTTGGCTTGTTATATTCCGGCGCGACGCGCAACGAAGGTGGATCCGCTGGTTGCGTTAAGGTACGAGTGACGTTCCGGTCGCGCCACGACAGCCGATTGCCTTTCGTGATAGCCTTTCCCAAGGCGTCATGAATCGTAGGTCACTCCTGAAGAGTTGGGTGGTCGCCGCGGCCGGAGCGGCTTTGCCTTCCCCGTTGCTTCGCGCTCAGGAAAAAGCAGAGCGCGCCAGTCGCACTTTGCCGACGCCCAAAATCAAAGACGTTCGCGTGATTGCGACCGCGCCGGCGGGAGTGCGCTTGACCGTCGTCAAGATCGTTACGGATCAGGACGGGCTTTACGGCTACGGGTGCGGCACGTTCACGCAGCGCGCCGAACTCGTGAATGCCGCCGTCGAAAAATACCTCCGCCCGTTTTTAATCGGCAAGACGACCGATCGCATCGACGATCTTTGGCAGGCCATGTACAACAGTTCGTACTGGCGCAACGGTCCTGTGTTGAACAACGCTATCAGCGGCGTCGATCAGGCCTTGTGGGACATCAAGGGCCGTCAAGCCGGAATGCCCGTTTACCAACTGGCCGGAGGAAAACACCGCGAAGCTGTGGATTGCTATTCCCACGCCTCGGGCCAGGACATACCACAGGTCCTCGACAGCGCCCGGAAGATCATGGCGCAAGGTTTCCGTCACGTTCGCGTGCAGGTGGGCGTGGCGGGCATGGCTGGATATGGCTCGGCGCGCGGCGACGCTCAAGCCAAACCCGAAGTGCTACATTCGAGTCCGGTTTTCGAACCCGCGTATTACATGCGCGCGGCGATCAAAATGCTGGAAGCTTGCCGCAAGGAACTTGGCGACGAGGTCGAATTGCTCCACGATGTCCACGAGCGCGTTTCGCCGATTCAAGCGGTTCAACTGGCGAAAGCGGTGGAACCATTCCGCCTGTTCTTTCTCGAAGACGTGTTGTCGCCGGAAGACATCGCCTATTTCCGGCGGATTCGCCAACAGTGCGCGACGCCCCTGGCGATGGGCGAACTATTCAACAGTCCCCACGAGTGGACGCCGCTGATCTCGGAGCGTTTGATCGACTACATGCGCATGCACGTGACCCAAATGGGTGGATTCACGCCCGCGCGCAAAGTGGCGGCCATGGGAGAAATCTTTGGCGTGAAGACGGCGTGGCATGGTCCCGGCGACGTGTCGCCGATCGGACATGCCGCGAATGTCACACTCGACTTGGTGTGCCACAACTTCGGAATCCAGGAATACTCGCCGTTCAACGACGCGTCGCGCGAAGTCTTCGACGGTTGCCCGGTGATGAAAAACGGTTATCTCTATATCAACGAGAAACCCGGATGGGGCATTGAAGTGGACGAGAAAGCCGCGGCGAAATATCCCTATGGAACAGGCGAACGCGGCGAGCGTCAACGGTTGAACGGAGGCTGGGGCGAAATCCGCCGCAGCGACGGGACCATCATTAAGCAGTGAATTTGCTCGGATCGTTCCCCTACTGAACTGCCATGGTCACCGTATTCGACGCGACATTGCTGATCGTCAGCACGACTTGAACGGTATCGCCACTCGGCGCAGTCGCGGGAACCGTGGCATTCACCTGATACAAGCCCACAAATCCCGGGGCGAGACCGGAGAAGAGCACCGGAGCGTTCACGCCGCCAATTGACACCGTCGGCGTAGCGACTGTGGTGACCAAACTGTTCGGTGCGGCGACGCCGTTTGATTGCGACGCCGACACCGCACCCAATCCCGTGCAGAAAATCGAAACCGCGCTGCCCTTCGCGGCGGGTTGCGCGCCGGCAATCGTCGCGGGACCCGCGAGCGTCGAGGTGTTGGCAATCAGGATCGCGCCTTGGCCTATGCCGCTTTGTCCGACCGAGAAAATTCCGGGATTCGCGGCGCTCAGCGCCAGGGTGATCGGGGCGCTATTCACTCCGCCGGCGTTCAACACCACGGTCGCCGACGATGGCGCCGTGATCTCCCAGGGGATTTGCAGATTGATTTGCTTCGGCGATACGAAAACGAGTGGCGCGGACAAATTGTTCACGCGCACAGTGACGTTGTCGAGCGCGGTGGGCAGCGGGAGCTGCGCCGCGCCCGCCGTCACGCCGCCCAAACTGGTGCCGAAGAGCGACGCGAGCGATCCCGGCGCGACGCCGGTGCTGCCCGCCGTAAAACTTGCGGCGTTCACGATTCCCGTGGGGTTCACCACCGGACCTCCGCCGACTTCAAACGTAAGCGCATTCGAAACGCCGCCGCCCGGCGACGGATTCATCACTGAAACCTGGGCCAGCTCCGCCGTTGTGAGATCCACCGGCTGAATCAGTACTTGAATCTGTGTGCTGCTAACAAACGATGTCGACCCGCGCGGTTGCCCGTTCCACAAGACCACACTTTGCGCCGTGACTCCCGAGCCTTTCACCGTGATGGTCACGCCCGGCGTTCCCGGCGCTGTCGACGACGGCGACAGCGATCGCACGCCCGGCACAACGTTCAAGCCTGTGCCAAGAGGCACCAAAATGTCCCACACGCCGCGGCCATGCGTGGCTGCGCGCAGCGTACGGCTCGCCCGATGCAGGCGCAAACCCATCACCACGATGCGCGGTAGTCCCGTGCCGAGCGGTTGCCAACTTACGCCCGCGTTCGACGTGACGAACACGCCGATGTCGGTGGCCAAATAAATTGTTCCCGGCACATCGGGATCGAGTTGCATGTCGTTCACCGGAATGTTCGGCAAGTTTCCGCTGATATCGAGCCACGTATTGCCGCCGTCCTGGGTGCGGAAGACGTGACCGAGCGTGTCGCCGTTGACGAGTCCCGTGAATCCGGAAAAAGAAACGTACGCCGTCGTTGCGGCCGCCGGGTCCACCTGAATCTGCGTGACGAAACGCGGCGGAAGATTCTTTGACCTGTTTACCCACGTAGTCACGTCGCCGGAATCCACGGCGGTGGTAACGAAAACTTGTCCACCCGACGATCCCGTGTACACGGTTTGCGAATCGCTCGGCGCCACGGCGATCGCGCGGATCGACTGCGCGCCGGGAGTCGCGGCCGGCTGCGTCAAATCACCGGACACCGCCGACCAGTTTCCCGCGGCATCGTTCGATTGCCACAATCGATACGTGCCGAAGTAGAGGCGCTGCGCGTTGGAAGGATCCATTACCAGTGGCGGAATGAAATTCACCGTATCGTTTTGGTTGATACCGTTGTCGGACTCGATCCACGCCGTTCCGCCGTTCGTCGATTTCTGGATGTCCGCGTATTGACACGTTGCGTACGCGGTGCTCGGTTGCGTGGGATCGATCAGCGTCCATCCGCCGTCGCCGCAGGTCACGGATTGCCACGACGATCCCGAGTAAAGCTGCGTGCCGTTGTCTTGCGCGCCCGCGAGCGAAAACGTGAGATCGCCGGGATGGATCGACAAGCTAGGGTAAAACTGCGTGATGGAAAGCGTGGAGTTGAGATTCGTCCACGAAAGTTGCGTGGCGCGCGGCGCGGCCGTCGACCATACGCCGCCGTCGTTGGCATCGAAGAGTGTTGCGCCGCCCGCGGTGTAGGCGAGTGCGTGATGGTCAACGTGCAACTGTCCTTGATCCACAGTGGTCCACGATTGTCCGCCGTTGATCGTGCGCCATAATTCAATGCCGCCGGCGTAAACGATCGCCGGATTCGTGGGGTCGACGGCCAGCGCGTTGCCGTACCAGCATTGCGGCTGGCAATAGTCGGGCGTGTTGGGGAGGCGCGACCAATTTTGCCCGCCGTCCGGCGACGTGTAAAATCCGAGAAGATTTCCCGGCGACGGATTGTTGTTCGTGACCGATACATACAACACCAGCGGGTTCGAAGGCGCGAGCGCGATTTCGATGCGTCCCGAACTCGCCAGCGCGAGCGCGTTCACGCCCGTGCCATTTGATGCGGTCCACGTGGCGCCCGAGTCGTTCGACACGAATACGCCGAGCCCCGTGGTGAGCGGATACGTGGAACTCACCACGCCCGAAATCGTCGCGAACGCCTGCGCCGGGTTCGCGGGATTGAAGACCACGCGCGTGCCGGGTCCGCCGCCCGCAACCAGCGTCCACGTGGCGCCTGCGTTGGTCGAGCGATAAATCCCCGAGGGAATGGTGCTCGGTCCGCCTTGATACGCGGGCATCAGTCCCGCGACGGCAGCCAAAATGATTTGGCCATTCTGTGGACTCACCGCGAGCGACGAAATTCTTACGCCGCGGCCCGTGGAGTCGACGAAAGGTGCTTGAATGTTCGACCAAGTCGCGCCACCGTCGGTGGATTTCAGTATGCCCGCTCCGTAATAGCACGGCGAACAGTTGTCGGCTTCGCCGGTGCCGACGTAAATCGTGTTGGGATTTTGCGGATCAAGCGCAATCGCGCCAATTGCGAGCGAGGGCTGCTGATCGGTGAGCGCGGTCCAGGTGGCACCGCCGTTGGTGGTCTGCCACACACCGCCATCGGCCGCGCCCGCGTACGCGACGTTCGAGTTTTGCTGCGAGACAGCGAGCGCGGCGATGCGTCCCGAAGAAATGGGATTCGAGTTGATCGGCTGCGGTCCGATGTTGGTCCACTGCCCCGCGACAGCAGCGCCCGTGCGCGCGCGGACCGATTGCGGCGTGGGTAATTGGCGCAGCGCGCGCAGCCGCAAGTGTCCAGCGAGCGCGCCTGAGGAATCGGAACGCTGCTCGGCGAACCATTGATAGCGCTCGAAAGGATGGTCGCGTTCTTGCGGCGTTTGCGCGGACGAGAGAGTCGTGCCACACAGTGCCAGAACTAGGACCGCACACTTCATTCGATCATTGTATCGTGAGGTTTCGGGCAGTTTGACATGGAGACCACAGAGGACGCAGAGAACACAGAGAAAGACGGACTCTCACAACAAAGACACAAAGAACACAAAGAAAGCAAAACCGTTTCCAATCGGTGGAGCGTCCGACTACGGATCCGCTCCGTTCTTGATTTTCTTTGTGTTCTCTGCGATCTCTGTGCGCTCTGTGTTGAGCGTTTTCTTTGTGTTCTTTGTGTCTTTGTGGTTCAAAAGAATCGCTGGTGTTTACGGCTTGCCTTCGCGCCGAAAGCGCCACAAGCTGGAACGCAATGGGAAACCTTGTGCGATGATCTTGCCGTCGCGAGTCCATCCGGCATCGTCGATGTCGCCGGAATAGGCAACGTCCACTCGTGTCACGTCGCCGGTTTTCGGATCCAGAATTCCGACCTCATCCCACCAGGAATCGGGCGATTGGATGTAGACCAGAATGCGACCGTCGGCGTTCACGGCGTCGGGAGAAAGCGTGTTAGAGAGGCGATATTCGCCGCCGTGAAAGGGAATCGGCGTCTCTGGTCCGCCGGAAAGGGACACGCGAACCAACCGGACGCCGTCTTTCTCATTGCGCAGTGCGATCACATCGTGTCCGTTGGAATCGGCGGCGACAACATCGCCCGGCGCGATCTTGCGCGGCGCCCCGCCGGCGGAAGGAATCGCCCAGATCGTTCCAGACACCACGTAGTACAAAGTATTTCCATCCGGAGACGCCGCCAAACTCTCCACATTCAGGCCCTTGGTGGCGTCGAGCCGGCGAACCATGCGTCCATCGGGTACCGAAGCCAGCGCGATGGTTTGATTCGGAGCCAGCCCTAGTTCGAACGCCACCACGCGTTCCCCTACGCGCGCGAATGGCGCACCGTTGGCTTCTTCGGTTTGCACGAGCGGCGCGGGGTCCTTGCCGGGCGACGCCCCCATCAAACGCCGCTTTCCGGAGAGCGCCGAAAAAAACAAGGCGCGGCCATCGGAAAGTTGAACGATGCCACCTTGCTGGTCTCCCTCACCCGGTTGTGATTCTGGAATTCCTCCCGAGACCGGAAAACGCAGGATTTCCCCAGGTCGGTACATTTGATCGGTATAGATGTTTCCGTCGGGCCCCGCGTCAAGCTGCCAAATCGGTGACTGAACCGAAAACAGGGTGCGAGCCGCGGCAGGGCTGGAGGCGTGTCGAGGGATTTCAACGATGCGGTCTTCATCGCCCACCCGCTCGACCGCGATCGTGGAGTTGCCGCCGGGCGGAATGGCCACTGGCGGTTGATAAAAAAACCAAATCGATTTCAGGTTGGACGCGAGAGGACGGCTGGCGCCCGAAATCAAGTCCAGCACGTAATAGCCGGTGGGTGCAGTGGGTGCGGTTGTTTGTAGGGGCCGGCCAAAGTAAACCCCTTCTTCTCCATCCGGGAAAACCGCAAACCTTGTAAAAGCACCGACCGCCTCCGCGTTCAAGGCATCCAGGCGGCTCGTCTCGGGCCAGAAACGATGAAGCTGCATCTTGCGATCGGCGTTCACCTGGTACGTGATCAGACTGCCGTCCGGCATCGCTGCGCCGATGCCGGCATCTTCCAGGATGGTTCGTTGGTCGCCGCCGAGTGCTGCCACGCTGTAGATTCCGCGCGGACCGCTGGAATAGCGATCAAAGTAGACTCGCGAGTTGTCGTGAGACCAGCTCAAGCCCCACACAACTCCTTTTCCGCGGTCATGAGTGAGGAAGGTCCAATTGCCGGTCTCTGGATTCATCACCGCCACCTGCGCTTGCCGTCCCTCGAAAGCCTGGAAGGCCAGCAATTTTCCATCCGGTGAAACGCGGGGACACCAAGCAACGTTGGGACCACCCAGATGCACGCCGACCCAATTCTCAGCGGGCGTCACGCGCAACGAATGCACAAAGAATCCCGCGGCGAACGCGATCACCGCGGCGACGGCCGCGAGCCACGGCCAACGTGATCGCTGCGCTGTCGTCGTGGCGGGCGCGGCGCCGGCGTTGGTCACGCTTCCGCTGAGTGCGTCACTCTGACTCGACATCGCAAAACCCAAATCGCTGGCGGACTGAAAGCGTTGCTCCGGCGATTTTTCAATGCATCGCCGCACGATACGTTCGAGTCCCGCATCGGCCAGCGGCGGCGGATCGTCCTTGATCACCGCAGTCAAGGTTTCCGGCGCGGAATCGCGTTGAAACGCGCGCTTCCCGCCGAGCATTTCGTAAAGGATCGCGCCGAGACTGAAAATGTCGGAGCGATGATCGGCCGATTTACCGAGTGCTTGCTCGGGCGACATGTACCCGACGGTCCCCAGCACCACGCCGGGCGTGGTCCCGGCGGTCCGCGTGAGCTCTGCGGCTTCGTCTTCGGCGACCTTCGCCAGTCCGAAATCGAGAATCTTCACGCGGCCGTCGGTCGTGACGAAAAGATTCTCCGGTTTCAGGTCGCGATGTGTGATGCCTTTGGCGTGCGCGGCCGCGAGACCGGCGGCGACTTGCCGCGCGTAGTCGAGGGCTTTTCGACGGGGAGTCGGCAGTTCCTCGCGCAACGTTCGGCCGTCCAGCAGTTCGGTGACCAGATACGGCGCGCCCTCGTGCGTGCCCACGTCGTGGACCGCGAGAATGTTGGGATGATTCAGCATCCCTGTGGTGCGCGCTTCCAACTCGAATCGCCGCAGACGCTCGGCATCGGCCGCGAACGACGCGGGTAAAACTTTTACCGCCACCTCGCGCTGCAATCGCGTGTCGCGCGCGCGATACACTTCGCCCATTCCTCCCGCGCCGAGCGGCGCGAGGATTTCATAGGGTCCGAGTTGTATCCCGGGTTTCAGTGGCACGGACACGATTTCACCACAAAGACACGAAGAACACAAAGAAAACCAAGGACAAAGATTGCCACCGAGAACACCGAGAGCACGGAGCACTCAGAGAAGAAAGGGAAGTCGTAACAGGATGGACAGGACTCACAGGATGAAGAACGAAGGCCGTGGTTCGGGGTCGTTCATCGTGCTTCCTTTTCTTTGTGTTCTTTGTGTCTTTGTGGTTCAATGCGCTCATGAGGCTTCGTGCGTTCTTGATGTCCGTTTGCGTGCTTGGCAGCTCCGCGACCGCGCAGACAAATTGGAAACTCATCTGGAGCGACGAGTTTTCCGGTCCTGCGAACTCCGCGCCCGACTCCGCGAAATGGACGTACGACGTGGGCGCGACTGGCTGGGGCAACCGCGAGCTTGAGGAATACACCAAGTCAACGGAGAACGCGTTTCTCGACGGCGACGGCCACTTGGTAATCCGCACGCAGCGGAGCGACGCCGGCAAGATCACATCGGCGCGCATCAAGACCAAACAGAAATTCACTTTTACCTACGGCAAGGTGGAAGCGCGCATCCGCATTCCATTCGGCCAAGGAATCTGGCCGGCGTTTTGGATGCTGGGCGACAATATCGACACCGCGCGGTGGCCGTCGTGCGGCGAAATCGACATCATGGAGAACATCGGCCGCGAGCCTTCCATCGTTCACGGGACCGTTCATGGTCCTGGATATTCCGGCGACAAAGGAATCACCGCCCAGCAAGCATTGCCGGCGGGCCAAAAACTTTCCGACGATTTTCACGTATTCGCCGCCGTGTGGACGCGAGATTCCATCGAGTTTTCCATCGACGGCGCGACCTATTCAAAGGTCACGCCCGCGTCGTTGCCTCAAGGCGCGAAATGGGTTTACGATCACCCGTTTTTTCTGATCCTGAACCTCGCCGTGGGCGGAAATTGGCCCGGCAATCCGGACGACTCGACGACATTTCCGCAAACGATGATTGTCGATTACGTGCGCGTCTATCAGGCGGCGGAGTAAGTTGCTTCGGGCGACGGCGCGGCGCTATACTGGAGTCATGTTCCCTATCGCGACGCTCTTCTGCGCGATGGCTGCCGCACAGGCGACACCTCCCGCCTCACTCAACGTGCAAGCGTATGTGCCGCTCTTGCCGCTCAAGCGGGTAGATCCGATTTATCCTGATCCGGCGCGGCAGAATCATGTCGGCGGGCTCGTGAGCCTTCTCTTGACCGTGGACGCAGAAGGAAACGTCGCCGCCGCCGAAGTGCTGGTCGGGCCGCGTCCTTTGCGTCAAGCGGCCATCGATGCCGCGATGCAATTCCGGTATCAACCAGTGTTGCGGCACGATCAACCTGTTCCGGCCTATACGTCGGCGTTGGTCTCTTTTCGCGATGCCAACACCAAGCCATACCGCGCAGACCGATCGGAATTGGACAAAGCAAAAAAGCGAACGCTCGAGCTTCGCAAGAGGTTTCCTCGTAGCCAGCAACAGGTGCTTGCCGATCTCGAACAGGATAGTCGAGGCGGCGACGAGCACCGCCGGGTGATCCTATTGCCCGCCTTGGGCAGGCTCGCGGCGGAAGCCGGCGCATTCGATCAGGCCAACGCCTATGCAGCGGAGCTGCTGGCATCGACCGCAGCTCCCGACCCTGCCTGGGCCATCCACGAGGCCGACACGGTGTTGGGTTTGGTGGCGCTGAAGCAAGGCGATTTCCAGAAGGCTGGCGGCTATTTGTTGAAATCGGGCCAAATTGACGGATCGTCTGCCTTGGCGTCGACTGGGCCGGAAATGGCGCTTGCGAATGAACTACTGCGTTACGGCCAAATCGCTCCCGTGTTCTCCTACTTGAAGGAGTGCGAGAAGTTCGCGAAGCCCGGCAGTGAAAAACTCGACGATTGGCGCGAACGCCTATGGGCGCAGTGGACATGGTACTCCTCGCGGTATACGGGCTCGAGCGTACGCGAGGTTTTCGGGCCGTCCTTTTAGTCGCACGAAGCGCCAGCTTTCACCGAGAGCCATGACCGACTCGACGACGTTTCCGCAAACGATTAAGGGTTAAGCGAACTCGGCCCCTAGTTTCGACCGTTGAGACGTCATCCCCCCGGCCAAGGTATATATTTCAGCCATGCGGGTTCCCGACCGTTTAGCGATTGCGTCTATTCTCCTCTTGGGGTTCTCATCCACGGCCCAAAACGCCGGGCGGATCACTGGGGTGGCGTCACCCGCCACCATTGTGGGAATTCCCCTGAAGTTCGGAGCCGAAGAGCGCGCCAAGGCCGCGACTGTCGGAGGATCAGTTCAGTGGGGAGAAATCTTGAGAACCGGCGACGACGGACGCATCTCTGCGCAGCTAACAGACGGCTCGCTGGTTTCTCTGAGCTCGTCGACAAGACTCCGGGTTATTCAGCATCACGCGCGCACACAGCGAACCGCGATGGAATTGTTCGATGGATTTGTTCGTTTACAATCTGCGAATCTCGTCAAACCGGATTCGAGTTTCGAGACCCGAACAAATGATTGCGTCGTCGGCGCGCTGGGTCGCTCCGATTTCTTTATCGAGAGTCGCAACCTGGCTGTGACGCTTGTTACCGTGCTCTCCGGACAGGTCGCGGTAAGAGACTCCAATCCGAACCACAAGACCTTCATAGTAAAAGCCGGGCTACAGTTCAGTTGCAACGAAACGTCGCCGCCCAAGCCATATCCCGCGGAATTCACCGACAAGTTCAAGGACCGGTTTCTTGAGGGGCGCTGAATCAGGCCAATTCGGCCCCCGCGGTCTCATGAGCCGGTCCTACAAGCCTTCCACCATGAGTTTCGTGTCCGGCAACGCGCTCAAGAACGGCAGCACTCTGTCCGGTCGCGCCAAGCGGCTGATGGCGTTCAGCGCTGAGGCGATCGCACCTTCTTGCCAACCCGGCAACGACGATACTTGATCGCCGACGATGAAGAAACAAGGCTTCCTGGCGCCGTCGACACCCGTGCCTTGAATGATGTGATTGTAGTGGTGGACACTGCGTTTGACGTTTTGCCACTGGGCCCAGCCGCCCTTGATGTGCGGCATGTTCTGCCACGCGACTGTGACGCCACGCCCGAGGCCGGCGGCAAACCGCTTGCCAAAGAGCGCCGCGCCGGCCTTCGCTTCGCGCAGGCGTTTCTCCACCGACATGTGGCCGAAGGACGCGGCGTTTTCGGAGAAGTTGTAGCAGCCCGTCAGCACGCCTTTGCGATCATGATAGTTGTTGGACGGATACCAAATCTGCGTAATCGGGTGCTCGGTCCAGGAGATTCCGCCGTAGATCGGCACCACACCGATTTCGGCATTTTCGCAGGTCGCCACCGAGCAGCCCTCGGAATCCTTGTGCGTGTGGAATGGGTGGCCTTGCCACAATGCGCGGTCCGCTTGCCAGCCGACCTTTGTGGTGCAGGCGAGGAATCGCTCGGTCTCGTCTTCGTTAGCCTGCGCGTCATAGACGGCGTGGAGCGCGTCCTTGAACTTGCTTGAAAATCCTTTTCTCTCACTCGGGGATTGCAGCCGCTTGGAGAGAATCTTTTTGAGAAACGGAATCGCCAGGTTACAGAAGCAATAGTCGGCGCGAAACGGCGTCGCATGACCCCTGGCCGAGATGAGAAACTGGCGTTTTTGCTGGTCGTAGTCGATCTTGGTGACCGGGCTGTTCAGATGGAACACTCCACCGAGCGCCGCGACTTGTTGACGGAAGGCGTGCTGCACCTGATCCATGCCGCCGACGGGCTGGAAAAGGGTCGGCTGCCAGAGAAAATCGGCGGGTTGGTAAAAACGCGTCTTCTTCCAGTACTCCGACGCGAGCAATTGATCGAGACCCAGCGCCTTGGCGATTTCGCCGGGCCTGACTCCGGGCAATTCGTCGAAACCGGCGCGATCGGAGGCGTCCACCTTATCGTCTTGCCCAGGCTTGGCGGTGCCCACGACATAACGGCCGTCCTGCGTCAAATCGCCGAAGGTCACCATCAACGAGCGCAATTGTTCGACGCGGCTCTCAATGTGGCCGGATTTTCCCAGCAGTGTCGCGGCGTTTTGGTACACCATTTGCGCAATCCAGCCGCGAGTATTGTGGGTGAGCTGGCGGTTGACGATCGGTTTGTTCCCGTTCGGACCGCCTTTCATCTGCGTCATGTTGGAATCGCTGGCCATGACGTAAATCTCAACCTCGACGCCAAAGCGACGCAGATAATCGAGCAGGCGCTTGTGACTCGAAGGGATGCGTCCGGGTCCCGCGTTGAGATACGGCTCGCGGTCGCCAACGGGACGCTCGAAGCGCACCACTTGCGTTTCGCCGGGCGTGCTTTCCAGATTGCTGTTCTTGTCTTCGGTCAGCGTGTCTCCCGTGCGCAGTGTTAGGCAGCGACCTCCCGTGCGGTCGAGAGCTTCTAAAATTGTGACCTTGATGTCGCTGTTGTGGGAGAGCAACTCGTACGCAGTTGTCAGTCCGGCGACACCGGAACCAACGATCACGACATGCTTTCCATTGAGGCTGTCTTGCTCGATCACAATGGGATCGTAGGTCACCCGCATTTGATCGTTGGTGGCGCGGTCGAGCGCCGCCCACGCGCGCGCCGACCTGTGGTGGGTGAGATATTCCCGACGGCTCTCGTGCATTTCTCCTCCTAAAATCCGTTCCGACCGCAGATTATGTTGAATATTCCCCGCTGTCAACAGGTGGAAATTGGCCCGGAAAACCCCGGGGACTCAACGACATTTCCGCAGACCATGATTGTCGATGAGGTTCGCGCTGATCAGTTTGCAGAGGAGGTAGCTTCCGGATCGAGGAGAGCGGCCCCCATTGTGTCTCAGTTTGAAATCGATCCCGCGGAGCAGGCGGTATTTCCGTCGTTCACATCGCTATCGGTTGGACTTGATGCAAGCGAGCCTGCGCAGCAGGCGGTACAACGTTAGCCCCAGGCGTCAGCCTGGGGAAACCTAGCAGCAGCAATGAGCCTGCGAAGCGGGCGGCACAAATCGCTTCACCATTTTGGCCGTCAGGTCCGCAAGCGTTTCTCTTCGAATTCGATTCCGTGCGCGCGCAATAACTTTTGGAAGTTGTCGTCGAAGACCATCCTTCGATGGTGCTGCTGCTGGTTGCGGATGTACTTTCGCACGATCTCAACCTGCGATTTTGGGACGCGCTGGCGCCTGGCAAGGTGTTTGTGCCGCCAGCTTCGCAGGCTCGCTTTTTTGCTCCGTCTTCCCCAGGCTCACGCCTGGGGCTAACATTGTATCGCCTGCTGCGCAGGCTTATCCGGCTCCGCGGGATCAAGAATTAAAACTGAGACGTTACCGCGGCGCCCATGGATGGGATCAACAACGACGTTCGTGGTAGCATACCGGGAATGAGAGTAGTGTCTCTGCCTCCCGTTTCTTTGGGGAAGTCAGTTTGCACGCTAGGCCTGCTCGCCGCACTTTTAACAATCCTTCCCGTTCACGGCCAGATCATCTCTACCACGGCCGGAAGCAGCTGGATCTTCAACGGCAACGGCCAGCCCGCCATCAATGCGCCAACGGGCCAAATCCTCTCCGTCGCTCTGGACCCTTCCGGCAACGTCGTCGCAGCCGATGGCAACAACAATATTGTCTTCCGCGTTTCGTCGAACGGCACGCTGACCGTTCTGGCGGGCAACGGATTCCTGGGTTTTTCGGGAGAGGGCGGACTGGCAACCAACGCGGCGATGGGATCTCCCTGGGGCATCGCCTTCGATAACGCGGGGAACTTGTATATCTCGGATCTCACCAACGGCCGGGTTCGCCGGCTGACGCCGAGCGGGATCATCTCCACATACGCCGGCAATGGCACACAAGGATTCTCCGGTGACGGCGGTGCCGCCACCAGCGCATCGCTCAACCAACCGACCGGCGTGGCCGTGGACTCAAGCGGCAACCTGTACATTGCCGATCGCAGCAACAACCGCATCCGCCAAGTGACTCCCGGTGGAACCATCACCACGGTTGCGGGAAACGGCCAAGCCGGTTTCTCTGGTGACGGCGGGCTTGCAACCAGTGCCATGCTCAATGGTCCCCTTGCGGTGGCCGTGGATGCGGCGGGTAACGTGTACATCGCCGACACCCTGAACAACCGGATCCGCAAGGTGAGCGGCGGGACCATCACCACGGTGGCGGGAAGCGGCGTGGGAAATTACTCGGGCGACGGCGGTTCGGCGTTGAGCGCGCCTGTGTTCTCACCCTCCGGCATCAACGTGGATTCCGTGGGAAATCTGTACATCGCTACGGGCGGCGGAATCCGTAAGGTCACGCCGGCGGGCACGATCAACACCATCGCCGGCGGAAACTTCAGCGGCTTCACCGGCGACGGCGGGCAGGCCGTCAACGGAAGCTTGAGTCTGCCGTCGGCATCGGTGGTGGATTCCGCGGGAAATCTATACATCGCCGACACAGATAATTGCCGCGTGCGCAAGATGAACGCCAGCGGAATGCTCAGCACGGTCGCCGGCACCTGCGACTTCAAATTCGCAGGCGACGGCGGACCCGCCACCAGCGCGAGCATGGACCAGCCCCAAGGCGTGAGCGTCGATCCGTCGGGCAACCTGTACATCTCCGATACGGGCGGCTTCTTTCATCGCATCCGCAAGGTGACACGGACGCTCAATTCCACGGCTGGCCCTAACGGCATCGGGGCGACGGAGATCATTTCTACCTTCGCCGGCAGCGGCGTCCTGGGAGATTCTTGTTCCGCCGATGGCGTCGCAGCGACCAGCGCCAATATCGGGTACGTCACACAATTAGCGTTCGATGCCGCGGGCAGCGCGTATTTCGGCCTGCAGTGCAGTAGTCGTGTCGTGAAGATTGGCTCGAACGGGCTGATCGTCACGGTGGCGGGCAGTGCCACCAACTTCGGTTTTTCCGGGGATGGCGGCCCGGCCACGAGTGCATTGCTAAACAGCCCGAACGGCGTGGCTTTCGATGCGTCGGGTAATTTGTATATCGCCGATACTGGAAACGCGCGAATCAGAAAAGTCAGCGGCGGAATTATCACCACCATTGCGGGGAACGGCACGGCAGGATTCTCCGGCGACGGCGGAGCTGCGACCGCCGCGGCCTTGAACATGGGCCTGGGTGGTAACGCCAATCTGGCCGTCGATGCCGCGGGTAACGTCTACGTCGCCGACACGCTCAACCACCGGGTCCGCAAGATCAGCACCGCAGGGACGATCACCACCGTCGCTGGAAACGGCACACCTGGCTTTTCACCGGGAGTGGGAGACGGCGGACCAGCCACCAGCGCATCGGTCACCAATCCGCACGGAGTAGCATTGGACGCGGCAGGGAATCTCTACGTCACGGATCAAGGCGGCGGCATCGGACGCATCCGCAAGGTGAGCCCCGGTGGAACGATCAGCACATATGCGGGATCGACGCAGGGGCAAGCGCTCGGTGACGGCGGGCCCGCTACGAGCGCCGTGCTCAAGAACCCTGCGGCCGTTGCCGTCGACGCCGCAGGCAATCTATACATCGCGGACCCGATGACCGACCGCGTCCGCGTGGTCCTGGCGACCGCGCCGGCATTCAGTGTTACGCCGGCGTCGCTCGGCTTCACCGCGCCGTGCGATCCCTCCGCCACCGCCACGCAGCAACTCGTGATCAGCAGTTCGGTGCCCGGTATCGCGTGGCAGGCCAGCGTGACGGGATCGTCCCTCTCCATCTCATCCACTTCGGGAACCACGCCCGCCATTATCGCGGTGACCATCGGATCGGCAACCGGGACGGTGGCGCCTTCCGGCGGAACCATCACCGTGCAAGCGCCGGGCGCGGTTCCTTCGACGCAGACGGTGAATGTGCTGGTGGCGCTTCCCCCGTGCGTAGCGCCGCATCTGGTGGTCGCGCCGGCCGCGCTGAGTTTTCAAGGTGTCGCGGGAGGGGCGAGTCCCGCGCTGCAATCGTTGCAGATCTCCGGCGCAAGCTGGACCGCGCGAACCACGACGGCCAGCGGAGGATCGTGGCTGAGCCTCTCCGCGTCTTCCGGCGGGAGCGCCGCCGTCGCCGTGCAAGTCACCGCGAGTCTTACGGGCCTGGCAACGGGAGTCTATTCCGGTTCGGTGGTGGTGACCGATTCGAACGGCAACAGCATTACGGTTCCGGTCACGCTGGTTGTGCAGCCGCCAACGCAAACGATTCTGCTGAGCCAGAGCGGATTGCAATTCATCGGAGTGGCGGGCGGCGCTCCGCTGCAGCCGCAGACCATCGGCGTGTTGAATACCGGGCAAGGAACCATGAACTGGAGCGCGATTTCCACGGCCCCTTCCAACACGTTCTTCAGCAGCAGTTGGCTGACGATTACGCCAAGCAGCGGAAACAGCGTGGCGGGATCGCAGCAAGTTTCTTCTTTCGCGGTTGGCGCGAACCTCGGCGGCTTGGCGGCGGGCAAATATAGCGCGCTGATTCAGGTCAGCGCGCCGGGCGCGAACAACTCGCCGCAAGTGGTCACCGTGGAGTTGAACGTGTTGCCGGCGGGCAGCGATCCCGGAGTGATCGTGCAGCCGGCCGGACTCATCTTCACCGCGCGAGCTGGGACCTCCGATCCAGGATCACAGACCGTGCAAGTATCCTTGGTTGGGCCGGCGACGACGACATATTCCGCTGGGTTGGTGACGGCGGGCGGCAATTGGGCGCAGGCCTTGCCGCTGAATGCGCAACTCACGCCCGGCAATCCAAGCCGCACGATCGTAGTCCAGCCATCGTTGGGAACGCTGGCTCCAGGCGTCTATCGCGGCGCGCTCACGTTTGTTTTCGGCGACAATAGCCCGCTCCAAGTAGTGAATCTTCTGTTTCTGGTCACGGGATCGGGGCCGGGAACGAACTCGGTCTCGGTGGATGGTGCAGGATCGTCGTGCTCGCCAACGCAATTGCTGGGATTGTTTCGCAGCTTGGGAAGTAACTTCCTGTCGCCGATCGCATGGCCCACGAGCATTGAACTGCAAGTGGCCGACGACTGCGGGAACCCGGTCACCAACGCGACGGTGGTAGCGAGCTTTTCGAATGGGGATGCGCCACTGGCGCTGGCCAGCTTGCAAAACGGTGTCTACACGGCTACGTGGCGTCCTGGGAACACTTCATCGGCGGTTACTGTGACGGCGCGAGTCACATCGCCGCCGCTCGCCCCCGCGGTCGTGACGGTTCAGGGACAAGTGGGTGGGAACGCCGGTGTGCCGGTGGTGTTTCCCGGAGGCTTGGTTAACGCGGCCAGCTTTGCGCCGGCAGCGCCGCTGTCGCCGGGGGGCATTGTATCTGTGTTCGGCGGCAATATGGCCAACTCCTCGGGCAGCGCGAGCACGGTACCGTTGCCGTTTACGTTGAGCGGCGCCGCAATCACCGTAGGCGGGATCAATGCGCCCCTGTTTTATTCCAGCGCCGCGCAGATCAACGCGCAGATTCCCTACGAACTGCCCGTGAACAACCGGCCGCAAGCGGTCGTCAGCCAGGGCGGAGCGCTGACCGTGCCGGAGACGATCGTGGTAGCGCCGGCAGCGCCGGGAATCTTCACCATTAATCAGCAGGGCACTGGACAGGGCGCGATCCTGAATGTGCAGAACGTGCTGGTGAATGCATCAGCGCCGGCCGCCGCAGGAGACGTCGTCGAGGTTTTCGCAACGGGCTTGGGCGCGACGAATCCAGCGGTCGCGACAGCCGCGGGTGCGCCGGCCTCGCCGCCATTGGCGATGGTCGTCGCGCCGGTGACGGCGACGGTGGGCGGCCAACCTGCGCAGGTGCAGTTTGCGGGACTTGCTCCCACCTTTGTGGGGTTGTATCAAGTAAACGTACAGATTCCCAGCGGCCTAGCGGCCGGCCCGGCGCCGTTGGTTGTGAATGTGGGGGGCGCCGCCAGCAACACGGTCACTCTCGTATTGAGATAAAGCAGATTTCATCGACAACGCAGAACTCGGCGCGGGCGTTATCGCACGAGCAGTGGTAATCTCAAATTCATGGGGCCCGAGTCAAATATTCGACTTCACGTACCGGCTCCATTGCGTCCATACTGTGCAGGCGCGTCGCAACTGCCGATTTCAGCGCAAACCGTGCGCGGCGTGCTGGAGGAGTTGGAGCGGAATCAAGCCGCGTTGTATTGCAATGTCTGCGATGAAACAGGCGCGCTGCGAAAGCACTTGAATGTTTTCGTAAACGCGGACAATATGCGAGATCTGAACGGAATCGACACCACACTGGCGCCGGGGGACGTAGTCACGATCCTGCCGGCGGTTTCGGGAGGCTGAAAAAATGGCGGAACGAGTGATTCTCACGATTGGCACTAGGAAAGGCGTGTTCGTTGCGGAATCCGGAAAGCCGCGGCGGAGTTTCGCGCTGCGCGGGCCGTACGGCACCGGTGTTCCGGTGTACTCCACGCTCGTCGACACGCGTGGGACGCCGACTATCTATGCCTCGTGTTGCAATCCGTTCTTCGGGATGAAAGTGCTGCGCTCCACCAACCTAGGGAAGAGCTTCAAGGAGACGAAATCCGCGCCGGCGTTCCCCAAAGACGACGGACGCGCGCTCGCCAACATTTGGTCGCTGGAAGTGGGCGCTGGCAAAAAGGATTTGTGGGCCGGCGTGGAGCCGGCGTCGTTGTTCCGCAGCCGTGACGGCGGCGATTCGTGGGAAATGGTCCCCGGCATCAGCAATCACGAGCACGCGCGTAAGTGGCAGCCGGGCGCGGGCGGCTTGTGCATGCACACGATCATTCGCGACGGGAATCGCGTGCACCTGGGAATTTCAACGGGCGGGCACTATCTCAGCGAAGACGGCGGCGAGACGTTCACGGCGTCGAACCAAGGCGTCGGCGCGGGCTTCAATCCCGATCCGTACCCGGAGTTCGGACAATGTGTCCACAAGATTGTGCGGCACGACGACGCGCCGGGCCGCTTGTACATGCAGAATCACGGCGGATGGGCCAATTGGACCGGCCCGGGCGGACCGCGCCCCGACATCGGCGTGCTTCGCAGCGACGACTACGGACGCACTTGGCGATCGATCGCCAAAGGATTGCCGTCGGATTTCGGATTTCCGATCGTCGTGCATCCCGATGACGCCGACACGGTTTACGTGCTGCCGCTCGCGGGGGAGACGCGCACCTGTCCGGACAACGCGCCGGCGGTGTGGCGTAGCGAAAACGGCGGCGCGTCGTGGAACCGGCTGGCGCGCGGATTGCCGAAGAAGCAAAGCTTCTTCACCGTTCAGCGCGACGCCATGACGATTGACGAGTTGAAGTCGCCGGCGCTTTATTTCGGCACGACGACCGGTCAGTTATGGATCGGACGCGACGGCGGTGAACATTGGGATTGTTTGTTCGATTCGCTGCCGCCGATTCACAACGTGAAGGTTGCGGTGGTGTAGCCGCTAACTGAAATGCTCCCAGCCACGCGGCTCCATCGGAGCACGATGCCCCGCGGCATCTTCGATCAGCACACCACGCCGGGTGCAGCGGCCAATGCAGGTGATCGGCACACTCGCGATTCTCGCCTCCACGCGCGTGGATACGCGCGCGGTGAACAGCAGTTCGTAATCCTCGCCCCAATTCAACGCGTGATGCAACGATTTCCCCGCGGCGGGGATGCGTTTCGCTTCGATCACCGCGCCGACGCCGCTTTCATCGCACAAATGATGTAGATCCGTGGACAGGCCGTCGCTGAGATCCATGCACGCCGTTGCGACGCCGCGAAGCGCTTTGCCGAGTGCCAGCCTTGGCGTAATCTTGCGAGGCCGCGCGCCCAATTTTCCGCTGACATATATAAGGTCACCGGCGCGCGCGCCCGATCGCAAGAGCGCCCCACCCTTTGGCGTTTCGCCGATCATCGTAATCGACGCGACCGACGGTCCGGCGACGCTCGAAACGTCGCCACCCGCCCATGCTGTCTTCCAGCGCCGCGCTTCTGTCGCGAATCCGTGTAGAAAATCGAGACACCAACGTTCGGGCAGAGTCGCGGGCCAAGCGACGTTGAGGAATGCCAGGCGAGGATCGCCGCCCATCGCCGCAATGTCGGAGAGTCCGCGTCCGACAAGCCTTGCGCCCAAGGCGCGCCCAGGTGATCCCGAGAGATAGTGCACGCCCTCAACAAGCTGGTCGGTCGTGATGACCGTTTCTAGTCCTGGGTCTGGTTTCCAGACGGCGCAATCGTCGCCGATTGACACTCGCAGCCGCCCGCCGTGCTGTCCCGCCAGCTTGCGGATTCTCGCTATCAAAGCCCGTTCTTGCACGTCTTCCTTATATCCCAATAAATGGAAATTTGTAGCGACCCTTTGTTTGCATCAGGTTACAGTAGTCGTTTTGGCGATTTCTTGGTTGACACACCTTCGGACCCTTGATACATTACGACACGGTTCGCAAACGCTGTCGACTCCAACGAGAGGCTTAGGGGTCACCGAGATCTAACCTGAGAGTTCGGTAGTCAGCTTTACCCGAGCAGTTCCAAAACTCATCCGTTTTCCGAAACCCACGGTCGCCATTGCAAGGGTTCAGCGGATGGAATCATAGGGAGTAATGGTTGTCTCAAAGCTATTTTATTTTCGTTGTAGCTCATAGCATCAAGGGACGCATCCGCCGGATTCACGTGCCCTATTACGCCCTCTATGTGGTGGCGGCGCTGGCGGTGGTAGGGTCGGCCACCGTTTTGGGCGGCGTCTTTTCTTATTCGCGGATGCTTTTGAAGACGGCGCACTACAATCACATGCGCAGCGAAGTGGAAGCGCTGCAAAAACGCTACAGCGATCTGCAAGGGACCATCAGCGGACAGCAGCAACAGCTCGCTTCGCTGCAGTCGCTGGCCAGCGAAGTGTCGATGGCCTACGGCTTGAAGCAAGTCACCAAAGCCGAAGCGCCCAGCGACGAGAATCGCGTGGCGCCGGAAGAGTATCGCAATTCCGTCGAGCAGTATCGCCTGTTGATCCGCGCCAGTTACGCGAGTCCCTTCCAGCGGCAAAATCTTTTGAGCGAACATTGGGCCGGATTGCGGCTGCCGAACTTGTGGCCGGTTGAAGGTCCCATTACCGGATCGTTCGGCGATCGCATGGATCCGTTCACCGAAGAAGGCGCGTTCCACTCGGGCGTGGATATTTCCTCGCCGTATGGACTGCCGGTGAAAGCCACCGCCGACGGCGTGGTGGTGTACGCCGAACGCTACGCCGGGTACGGCCAAATGCTCGACATCGAGCATGGCCGCGGCGTCGTGACGCGCTACGCGCATCTTTCGGGATTCGCCGTGTCGGTGGGACAAGCCGTTACCGCCGGCGAAATCATCGGCTACGTGGGACGCTCCGGGCGCTCCACGGGATCGCATCTGCACTACGAAGTCCGAGTGAACGGCGGCCCGGTGAATCCCATGAAGTACATGGGTCACGGCGCGACGTTCAAACGCTCGGGCCTTTCGGCGTCGCTTGGATCCGACGAATAACAGGAAAAAGCAACCGCAGATGAACGCGGATGAACGCAGATAAAACCTGAGATCGATTTTTATCGGTGTTCATCTGCGTTCATCTGCGGCAAGCTTTTATCCGAGCGTGGTAAAATCGATTCGTTATGAAACGTGCCATCCTCCCCCTCGTTCTTTTTTCCGCGGCCGCGTTTGCGGCTGATGCAATCCCTACTTTTTCCAAAGACGTCGCGCCGATTCTCTACAAGAACTGCGTGACCTGCCATCGGCCCGGCGAGATCGGGCCGATGTCGCTGATCACCTACGAAGACGCGCGCCCGTGGGCCGCGGCGATCAAGGAGAAAGTGGCGTCGGGCGCGATGCCGCCGTGGCACTCGACGCAACCGGTGGGCACGTTCGCCAACGATCGCCGGCTGAACGCGCACGATCGCGAGACGCTGGTGCGTTGGGCGTCGAGCGGCGCGCCGAAGGGTGACGCCAAGGACTTGCCGGCCGCGCCGAAATTCGCGAACGGTTGGGAAATTGGCACGCCGGACGTGGTGATTTCGATGAATGAGCCGTACAAAGTGCCGGCGTCGGGCACTATCGATTACCAGATGTTCACCATGCCCACGAATTTCACCACCGACAAGTGGGTGCAAGCGATTGAAGTGCGTCCCGGCACGCGCGCCGTGGTGCATCACATTTTGGTTTTCTGCCAGGAACCCGGCGAGCCGCGTCCGCAGGCGTTCGAATCTACGATTCCCAAGATTCCCGCGCGCGCCGGCAGGCGCAGCGAATCGATTTCGCTGATCGCATCGACCGCGCCGGGCACCAACGCGCAGACGTTTCCCTTGGGGCAAGCCATGCTGATTCGCGCGGGCGCGAAAGTGGTCTTCCAGATCCACTACACCTCCAACGGAACGGAAGCGGAAGATCGCTCGAGCCTGGGGATTATTTTCGCGAAGCATGCGCCGGAAGTGGAAGTTCGCAACGCGGCGTTCAGCAATCCTATGCTGAAGATTCCCGCGGGTGCGGACAACGAAGAAGTGGATTCGGAAATTCAATTCACCGAGAACGCCCACGTCCAAGGGCTGCTGCCGCACACCCATCTGCGCGGCAAGAGCTGGGAATATCACGTGATTTATCCTGACGGCCGTGACGAAGCGATCCTCTCAGTGCCGAAGTACGATTTCAACTGGCAGACGTATTACGTTTTCGCGAAACCGCTGGCCGTGCCCAAGGGGGCGCGGATCAAGGGCATCGCGCACTACGACAATTCCACCGCCAACAAATCGAATCCCGACCCCACGAAGAGCGTCCGCTGGGGTCAGCAGACCTGGGACGAAATGCAGTACACCGGAATCACATTTACGATCGACGCGGCGCCCGCGGTCGAGGGTGGCACTGGTCCCGGCGGTTCCAAATAGTGCCGCGACTCGAACAACTGCAAGCTTTGCTCGCGCAAGATCCCGGCAATGCGTTGCTGGGCTACGGCCTCGCGCAGGAACTCGCGGGACTGGGGCGTCTCGACGAAGCGGCGGCGCAGTATCAACGCTTGATCGCCGCCAATCCCAATTATTGCGCGGCGTATTTTCACGGCGCGAAAACACTCGATCAACTGGGACGCCGCGATGACGCGCGCGCAATGTATCGCACCGGGATCGAGACGGCCACTCGCGTGGGCGACCCGCATGCGGCGTCGGAGATGCAAGCGGCGCTCGCGGAACTGGGCGGTTAGCCTTCCGAAAACGTCGAAGGCTTTTCGAACGTTCCCTCGACGATCCGCACGAAATTCCGTTCTTCCCGCAAAATGAACCGCTTTTCACGGGCGAAAGCGAAATTCGCGAGCCCCTCGGCGTCGGCGTGGATTCTCGCGCGAAACGCTTCGTAGACCGCCAGGCTTTCGAACGCGACGAGCGCCCATCCCACGTCGTTGGTTCCTTCGTGCGGCAGAAAATAACCGATTAAGTGGCCGCCGCAGCGGGGAATGATGTGTCCCCAATTCTCGGCGTACTTCTGGAACGCATCGCGTTGGAATGGATCGATCTGGTAGCGGATGAGGCATGTGATTTTCATGCGCCCAGCATGACACTTGCGCGTCCGGCATACTTTGATTATCATCAAACTATGGATGCAGCGGACGTCGCGGTGGTCAAGGTCGCTTCGGCGATCGGGGAACCGGCACGCGCGTCGATGCTCTACGCGCTCCTCGACGGCCGCGCGCGCACCAGCACGGAGTTGGCGATGCTGGCCGAAGTCAGTCCCTCGACGGCGAGCGTGCATCTCGATCGCTTGAAGGGCGAGCGTCTGGTGACGGTCGTGGCGCAAGGCAAGCATCGCTACTACAGCTTGAACGGTCCGCGCGTGGCCTACGTGCTGGAGGGACTCAGTGTTTTGGCCGGGGCTCGCCCCACCGAGTTCACGCCGTCGACGCCCGATGCACTGGTCACCGCGCGCAGTTGCTACGATCATATGGCCGGGCATCTGGCCGTCCGGTTGCACGATCATTTTCGCGCCATGAAATGGCTCTCCTCGCACGCGACACACCGCGGCATGAATTATGAAGTTACGCCGGCGGGAGCGTCGGCGCTTACACGTCTGGGGATCGATGTCGCCGGCGCCCGCTCGCGGCGGCGCCAGTTCGCGCGCGCCTGTCTTGATTGGAGCGAACGGCGTCCGCACATCGGCGGCGCGCTGGGCGCGGCAATCCTCGACGCGGCGCTGAAGAAAAAGTGGGTCACACGCGAACTTGATAGTCGCGCGCTACGCGTCACAGTCATCGGGCGAAGCGAATTGCGCTCGCGGTTTGGAATCGAATCCACCGCTTAGGTAGGATTTGAAAAACAATCCACAGATTACACAGATTGCACAGATTAGGATTGCGCCAACGCTAGCATTGGCCGAATCCTCAGTCCTTAATCTGTGCAATCTGTGTAATCTGTGGATGATCTTTTTAATCCGTGAATCTGTGGATACCCGGCGGCGTCCACTTGCGGTTCATCACTTCTTCCTTTGGCCAATACATCCGCAAACTGAGATTGAACGCGCCTGCCGGCGCAGGGAGCCAGTTCGCGTCTTTCGATCCGCCCGGCGCGTCGTGCTGAATGTAGATGTCCAGCGAGCCGTCGGCGTTCATTTCCAGTTTGTCGCGATCGCCGATGGCGAAGCGGTTGATCGGATTCAGAACGAAATACCCGTCGGGACTGTACATCGTCAACGACCAGAAAGCGCGCACCGGCGGCGTGAGCCCTCTGTCGAAATGGATGCGGTACTTGTGCGCGCCATCAAACTCCTGGCCTTGCGCGTCCTGGTGACTGTGCATGTATATCGCGTCCTCGGGCGGCAGCGCGCCGAGTCCGATGCGCGCGACGGCCGCGCGAGCCTCGTAGTCGTTGCCGTAGCGCCCAACTTTCAAACTAAATCCAGACCATCCATCGCGATTCGCGCTTCCCGCTCGGCCGTCCATCGCGGACAATCGCTCGGCAGCCGCGTGCGCGCCTTCGTCGATGGCTTGGGCGGCGCCGGCGCCCATTGCATCGGCGTGAAACGATTTGCCCGGCTCAATGCCAATACGCGCCAGATCTTTCATCATTGCCTCATCACCGGGATGCGGCGGATTCGCGGCGAGCAATTGCGCGAACGTGTCGAAAAACTCCCGCGCGGAGAGGCGTTCCACTTGTTTCGGCGGCGTGACCGGCGCAGCGCCCGCGGCGCGCTGTGCTTGCACCGACTGCGGAGCGGGTATTCCAGCCGCCGACACTCCATTGGGATATTGGCTCATCGGCACGAGCGTATATCCGCGCTGCAATCCACGCACCGTTGGATAGTCCGATGCACCGTTGGTCTGCGTGCGCCCCAAAAGCCACACGGAATTTGTCGGCGACTTGATTTGTTTAGCGCCATCGGGGACCGTTCCCTTCCAACCGGGACCCGTGATTGCGAACCACTGCTCCTTGGTGCCCATGGTGCGCTTACCGGGGCAATCGAACGTATCGGTCCACGCGTCCATGAACTGCATCAGATAATAACGATCGTGCGTATCGGGCACGTGCAACATGATCGGCTCGGCGCTCAGGTCGAGCCATCCCGTGGAGTACAACGTGTCGGCATTCGGCCGGATCACTTGATGGAAACTCGCGTCGGGAAACGCCGGCGAATGCACGAAGCGATTCATCACGCCGTTACCGCGCTCGACGGCGGCGCGCCGCGTGAACTCCATCAACACCATGGGATACGCGAACGTGTAGGCGCGCCCGGCGATCGCGCGAATGTCGCTGGGAGCGGGCGCTTGTGGAGCGGCGCTGAACAACAGCGCCAGAGAGAGGATCGCTCGCAGGATCATGGGCAGTGATTATACGAGCGAACCGTGATGGCGCGCTATTTCAAATCCACGGCCATCACCTGCTGGCGATCGCGCAAGTAGAGCCGCGTTCCCACCAGCGTCGGTGCGGTCCAGGCGTTGTGATTCAGCAACTCGGCGCGCGAGATCACATGCAATCCGGAATTGTCGGGCTTCGCCAGCGCCACGGAGCCGTCTTCGTAGACCAGCACGAGTTTGTCGCCGGCCAACACCATGTCGGCCTTGCCGGCGGAGCGATCGCGCCATAGTTCCTGGCCCGTGTTCACGTTGATCGCCGTGATGAACGCCGGACCGAAGTCGCCGCTCGCGCCGATGATGCAATCGTGCCACGGAATGGCGTCACCGATGTGAATGCGCAGTTTGTTGGTGAACCATTTTTCTTTGACCGTGGTGTTGATGTCGCGCTCCAGTTCAAGCAAGCGGCTGCCGGCATTGTAGGCGCTCGACATGAAGAGATAGCGTCCACCCATCCAAACCGGCATGCTGATGTTCAAGCCCCATTCGGTGGAATGCGCGTGTTTCCACAACTCGGCGCCGGTCGAGGGATCGAGCCCGACGATCTCGTTGCCCATGAAAAAGACGGCTTGCTCCTGTCCGTTCACGCGAATCAAGATCGGCGCGGCGTAGCCGTTCTTGTAGGAGTTTTTGCTCTGCCAAACGAGTTTTCCATCGCCCTGCCCAAGGGCGATCATGGCGTGCGCGCCGCCGATGGGCAACAGAATCGTGTTCTTGTACGGCAGTGGATTGTTGCCGTAGCCGCGCCCCATCGATTCCGCGCCGAAATCGGCCACCAGATCGTGCTGCCAGATCACCTTGCCGGTTTGCCCGTCGAGGCAAAACATTTTGCCGGCGATGCCAACCGCGAAAACGCGGCCGTCAACCACTTGGGGCTCCACATGTGGACCGGGCCCATACGACAAATCCTTATCGCCGATCGATCCAGATTCGAACGGATACTGCCAAACGACCTTTCCGTCGGCGGCATTCAGCGCGGCGATCACTTCATGATGTCCATCGCGGCGAAACATGGTGAAAAGTTTGCCGTTGTGTTCGGAAATGCCGGAGTAGCCGTCGCCCAATTCGTGCTTCCACAAAACTTTTGGTCCCGTGGCCGGCCATTGATTCGCGAGGCCCGCGTCCGGCACCACGAAGTTGCGCGTCGGTCCGCCGTAGCCGGGCCATCCCGCGATTTCGGCGGGAGAGCTTGGCGTCGCGGCGGACTTCTTCGCGCTGGCCGCCACAACTTTCGGGTGCGATTGCGCACAACAAGCCACCGCTGTTAAGAGCACGATCGACAAACGAAATCTCATTCCGTTCTCCAAAGCGCCAGATTGTTTGTATCCTTGATCAGCAGCCGGGATCCCGTGAAACTGGGCGCGGCCCACGTTGCGGAGTCGGCGACCGTGTATTTGTGGACCAGTTCGTACGCGCGCGGATTTTTCTTCACCACCAGCAATTGCCCTGAATCGTTCAAGATCAAGAGCGACGCCGCGGTGGTGAACAACGCGGCATTGTTCGCCTCGCGGCCGTCGGTCACCCATTGCGTTTTGCCGGTGCGCGCGTCGAGGCAGAAGTACGCGCCTTTCTTCTTGTGCGTCATTCCGTAGAGATAATCGCCGGAGAGCACCGGCGAACTCATGTACATCGGCAGGTCGGCGTTTTCCCAAACTTTGTCGGTGGTCCATCCGGCGCCGCTTTTGCGCGGACGCACGGCGAAGACGCCCTTATCGAGACCCGAGAGAATCACCGTGTCTTTGTATAGGACGGGCGTGATGATGTTTTGTGTATAGGCAGTTTTAAAAGGAAGTTTCCACAGCAGCGCGCCGTTGGCCGCCGCGACACTGATGATGTTGTCGCGCGATTGCGTGACCACCTGGCGCACGCCGTCGAGCGTCACGACGATCGGCGAGGCGTAGCTCGGGCCGTCGCCCTTCCAACTCCACAGGACCGCGCCCGTCTTTACATCAAAAGCTGCGAGCATTCCTTCTTTGTTGCCGCCGGCGTGCGCGATCAACATGCGGCCGTCGACCAGCGGCGACATCGCCACGCCGAAATCCGGCCACGTTTCCGAGTATTCTTTCGTGAAATCGTGGCCCCAGATTTGTTTGCCGCTTGCCAGATCCCACGCCGTAAGCACGCCGCTGATGCCGAACGTGAACAATCGCCCATCGGCGGCCACCGGCGTTGACTTCGGGCCTTCCAAGTGCGACGCCGCCGCGGGATTCATCTTGTAAGGCGCGGGATAGCTCTGTTTCCAGGCTTGCTTACCGGAATCGAGATCGAAGCACGCCACCACTTCATTGCCGCCTTGGCGCGTGTGCATGTACACACGGCGTCCCACGACGATCGGGTTGGCGTAGCCGAGTCCCACATCGACCTTCCAAACTTGTTGCAGACGCTCGGGCCACACTTTTGGTTCCTGAAATGTGGTGGCCGCGCCGTCGCGATTGGGTCCGCGCCATTGGGTCCAATCCTGTGAGTGAAGCGACGAGAGAAAAAACAGCACACAGGTAACTGCGGCGCACCGGAGGCGAAGAGGCATCATTTCTTTAGACTAACGGAATCGCGTGTCGTTGCGCGTAAGATGGGGCACAAACTTCCGGTTCCGGCGGCGGCGGCCAGGGATCATCCGAACTTGCGATACCATAGATCAGTGGACCCAAAACCCGCCAAGAAACCGACCAATTACACGAACGCGTGGGCCGAAGCAAAGCTCCTGATGTTCCAGCATCGCTGGAACCTGACGTTGGGATTCAGCCTGATGCTGGTGAGCCGCGTGGCCGGATTGGTCTTGCCCACCACCACGAAATACTTTATCGACGACGTGATTAACAAGGGTCACGTCGAATTGCTCTCGAAATTGGCGCTGGCCGGCGGTGGCGCGACGCTGATTCAGGCGGCCACCGCGTTCGCGAACTCCCAGGTGATCAGCGTGACTGCGCAGCGCGCCATCACCGACATGCGTAAGAAGGTCATGGAGCACGTGGCGCGCCTGCCGGTGCGCTATTTCGACTCCACACAAACCGGCATCCTGATTTCACGCGTCATGAACGACGCCGAAGGCATCCGCAATCTTGTCGGCACGGGACTCATCGAACTCACGGGCGGTTTATTCACCGCAATCATCGCGATGGGTGTGCTGTTTTATCTGAATTGGCGCTTGACCTCGGCGATCCTGGTCGTGCTGCTGGCGTTCGGCGGCGCGATGTCGCTGGCGTTTACGAAATTGCGTCCGCTGTTTCGCGAGCGCGGCAAGATCACCGCGGATATTACTGGGCGGCTCGCGGAAACCCTCGGCGGCATCCGCGTGGTGAAGGCGTATACGGCGGAACGCCGCGAAGAACTGGTGTTCGCGAAAGGCGTCCACAAACTTTTCCGGAACATCGCCAAGTCGATCACGGGAATTTCCGCCACCGGATCGTTTGCGACGCTGGTGATCGGCACGGTGGGCGTGGTCATGATGACCATCGGCGGCAGCGCCGTGGTCCACAAGCAAATGACGCTCGGCGATTTCATCATGTACATGTTCTTCATTGGACTGGTGGCGGCGCCGTTGATTTCCATCGCCTCCATCGGCACGCAGATCACCGAGGCCTTCGCCGGACTCGATCGCATCTACGAAATCCGCGCCATGCTCACCGAGGATCAGGAAGACGACCGCTTGGAGCCGTTGACCGCGCTGCACGGCGATGTGGCGTTCGAAAACGTCACATTCGAGTACAACAAAGATGTTCCCGTGTTGAAGGGCATTACCTTCCACGCGCCGCTCGGCTCGACGACCGCGCTGGTGGGATCGTCGGGATCGGGCAAGAGCACACTGATCAGTTTGGTGATGGCGTTCAATCGTCCGTTGAGTGGAAGGGTCACCGTCGACGGCCGCGATCTGGCGACGATTCCGTTGCGCGGCTACCGCCAGCATCTAGGCGTGGTGATGCAGGACAATTTTCTGTTCGACGGGACCATCGCGGACAACATTCGTTTCGCGCAGCCCGGCGCGACGCGTGAGGAAATCGTCGCGGCGAGCAAGATCGCGCACTCCGATGAGTTCGTCAACGAATTCAAGGAGAAATACGACACCGTGGTCGGCGAGCGGGGTGTCAAGCTTTCCGGCGGTCAACGCCAGCGCATCGCGATCGCCCGTGCGATTTTAGCGGACCCGCGCATTCTGATTCTCGATGAAGCGACGTCGAGCCTGGATAGCGAAAGCGAAGGCATGATTCAGGATGGCTTGCGCGCGTTGCGCGAAGGACGCACCACGTTTGTGATCGCGCACCGGCTTTCAACGATCCGCTCGGCCGACCAGATTCTGGTGCTGGAGCACGGAGAAGTCGTCGAGCGCGGCACGCACGATGAATTGCTGGCCGTGAACGGCCGCTATCGCCAGCTTTACGACAAACAATACAAGCTGGAACTCAACCGCTTCATCAATCCCGGCGAGGATTTCACGCCGGAATTGCCCAAAGCGGTGATCCCGGCCGTCCGCGGGGGCGGCGCCGGAGCACCGGCGTTGTGACGACTCTCCAAACGCAACGGCTTCAACAACCGCAGTTCTTTCTGGCCGCTTCGGGCATTCAAGGCGTCGGCGTGTATACGTGGGCGCCGTGGCGCGCGGGTGACATCGTTTTCCCCGACGATAAGGCCACCGAAGACTGCGTGCTGATCGCCGAAGCGCCCACCGAAGAACCGCTGAAGACCTTGGTGAATCGATACGGCGTCGAGACGAAGGAAGGCATTTGGATTCCCTCCGACTTCAATCGCATGGGCGCATGGTGGTACATGAATCACGCCGGCGATCCAAACTTGAAATACGTGGGAGACGACATAACGGCGGCGCGCGACATCGCCGCGGGCGAAGAACTCACCATCGACTACCGCACGCTCGACGAAGATTTCAGTAACCTCGACTTTTGAGGGTTGCGATGCGCGGATTTCACGTTTACTACGACGACCAATGCGAGGTTTGCCAAGCAGGCGTAAGCTGGCTGCGCGTTCTCGATCGTCGCGGCGTGGTGGATGTGATCGCGCTCAGTTCGGTGCCGCTGCCTGCCGGTCTCGTGATGGAAAATTGTCTTCGCGAACTGCATGTGGTGATTGCAGAGAAGACGTATGTCGGCTGGGACGCCGTTGCTCGCCTCGCGCGATTGTTTCCTCCCACTTGGCTGATTGGTGCGGTCGGCGCGGTTCCGCCGTTTTCGTGGCTGGGTCGCGGGCTCTATCGCTACGTCGCCGCGAATCGTCATGCGGTGAGCCGGTGCCGAGGAGGCGTTTGCGCGTCGGCCAAACCTGCGGAAGTACGCCGGCGGACCGCGTCGGGCGCGTTCTGGACGTGCCGTTCAATCGGATTCTTCTGGCGATTGCCGCTGGTCGTGGGCGTTTGGATTGCATCGCTGGGGACGAACTTGCGCGCGTATGTCCGGACATTTCGCCGCCGGATCACCTTGCTCGATGGACGCCTGACGCTGTTGTTTCTCGGCAGCCCGACGGCGGATTTTGTTCCGCTGCTCTTTGGCGAACGATTCTGGGCGGTGTGCTACGACGGTGTAATGATCGATCCAGGCTCGTCGAAGATGCGCGGGTCCCTGCGCCGGCACTTGGACGCGCAGCCGTTGGCCATCACCACGGTCACCGCGACGCATCATCACGAAGAACACAGCGGTAGCCTCGAATGGCTGGCCGCTCGATCCGGCGCGGAATTAGCGCTTGCGGCCGAAACTTCCAAGCGTCTGCGGACGTTGCGCGTTCCGTGGATGCGAGCAATGATCATTGGACAGCCGCCGAATCTCACCGTGGCGCCGAAAACGTTGGGCGAACGTGTCCCGACCGCTTCCGGCGGCGTCTTGCAAGTGATTCCTACGCCGGGACACTCCGACGATCACGTAAGTTTCTACGATCCTCAGTACAAGCTTCTCTTCGCCGGCGATTCATTCATGGGCGGCTACTTTTCTTCGCCGAATCCCGATGTGGACAGCTTGGCTTGGATCGAGACCCTCGAGCGGCTACTCAATCTCGGTGTCGAGATTTTGGTGGAAGGGCACGGTCACATTCATACGTTGAGCAATTTGGTCCCAGACATTCCGGACGTGGTGATCCGCGTCGCGCCGGAAGAAGAATTGAGAACCAAGCTGAACTTTTTCCACTGGATTCGCCGGCAAATCGAGATCGGACAATCCGAGGGAATGCCGCCGGCAGCGATTGCCGCGACCTGTTTTCCCTGGGGGAGCCGGTGGAGTTGGGAACGGTTCGGAGCGGATCTAGCCGCGCGGGTGCTGAGCGGCGGTGAGTTCTCGAGGACCGAGTTGGTCAGGAGCTTTCAGCGCCGGGGGGCCGGCGGCGTACTTCCGGAAGTCTACGAAATGGAATCCTCCCGACCCAATCAAGTCTGAAAGTTGGACCGGTACTAGGTCCTTTTGCTATATATTAGAAGTGCGCTTTTTTAATCCGCAAGGAACCCTAAACCCATGATTCAGGTTGAAGGACTTACCAAACGCTACGGTCGCGCTACGGCTGTGGACCATATCAGCTTCGAAGTTAAAAAAGGCGACATCGTCGGCTTCCTGGGACCCAACGGAGCTGGGAAAACCACCACGATGCGCATGCTGACGTGCTTTCTGCCGCCCAGCGAAGGCAAGGCCACCGTCGATGGCTTCGACGTTCTCGAAAATCCCATGGAAGTGAAGCGCCGCATCGGATATTTGCCCGAGACGCCGCCGCTTTATCCCGAGATGGAGGTCCGCGAATACGTCGAGTTCACGGGACGCATCAAAGGCATCAGTTCAGCCGACGTCGGCAAACGCACCGCCGAAGTGATTGAGCGCTGCTCGCTCGGCGACGTGCGCAACAAACTGATTGCGAAACTCTCGAAGGGCTATCGCCAGCGCGTGGGATTGGCACAGGCGCTGATCCACAACCCGCCGCTGCTGATTCTCGACGAGCCGACCGCCGGCCTTGATCCCAAGCAAATCATCGAGACGCGCAAGTTGATCCGCAGCCTCGCCGGTGAGCACACGATTATCCTCAGCACGCACATCCTGCCGGAAGTTTCGAGCACCTGCGAGTCCATCATCATCATCAACAACGGAAAACTGGAAGCGATCGACACGCCGGAGAATCTCACGGCGCGCTTGCAAGGACACGAAACGGTTTTTGTCGACGTGGAGGGTCCCGCGGAACAAATCGCCGGCAAGCTGGCGAAACTGGCCGGCGTCGGCCGCGTCGAGCAGCGTGAAGGTGCGCGCTCGGGCCGCGCGATTTTTGAAGTGGAAGCGGCCAAGGATCAATACGTCCGCAGCGAGATTGCCACGGCGGTCGTGCAATCCGGATGGAAACTGCACGAGCTGCGTCCGCTGGGATTGAGCCTGGAAGATATCTTCTTGAAACTGACCACGCACGACCAAGCCGTCGAGACCCCAGCGGCCGCCTCGTCCGAGCCGGTCGCCGAATCTCCCACGGGAGGAGCCCAATGAGCAACGTTTGGACCTTGGCGAAGCGCGAACTCAACGCCTATTTCGCTTCGCCCATCGCCTACATCGTGATGGCGATGTTCGCGCTGATTTTCGGATATTTCTTTTACGCGGCGACGGCGTCGTTCATGAGCCAGTCGCTCCGCGCGGCGATGTCGCAGGGCGGCGCGCCGCCGATGAACTTGAACGATTACATCATTCGTCCGCTGCTCGGCAACGCCAGCGTGATCATTCTGTTCCTAATGCCGATGATCACCATGCGCTTGTTCGCCGAGGAAAAACGCTCCGGCACGATCGAACTCCTGTTGACCTCGCCGGTGACCGATCTCGAAATCATCCTGGGCAAATGGCTGGCGACGCTCCTGCTCTACGCCGGATTGCTGGCGGTCTCGCTCTTGAATATCGCCAACCTTTTTCTTTACGGCAAGCCCGATTGGCGCGCCTTGGCGGTGGGGTATCTCGGACTCATTCTGATGGGCGGCGCGTTCTTGAGTTTGGGAACGTTCCTTTCCTCAACCACGAAGAATCAAATCATCGCCGCCGTACTGACTTTTGGCGCCTTCCTGATGCTGTGGGTGATGGAGTGGATTACCTTCTTCTCCTTCGGTCCCGTCGCGCAGGCGCTGGCGTATCTTTCCATCACCTCGCATTTCGAATCGTTCTCGAAGGGCGTGATCGAATTGAAAGACGTGGTGTACTACTGTTCCTTTATTTTCCTGGGCCTGTTCTTGACGTCGCGCTCCATGGAATCGCTGCGGTGGAGGAGCTAAGCCATGGCTGATCAGGGATTCATGAAAGCGCGGCAAACCAAGTTCAGCGCGTTTCTCGCGGGATACTTGCTCGTGGTGCTGGCGATTCTAGGCGCCGTGAACTACCTCGCGAATCGCTACAACAAGACCAAAGATCTGACGGAAACCAAGCTCTACACCCTCTCCGAACAAACCGTCAAGATCGCGCACAACCTGAAGGACGACGTCAAGATCTACTACTTCGACGAGGCCGAACGCTGGACCGAAAGCCGCTTCGGCCCCAGCCCCAAGGATCAACTGACGCGCTACGCGAACTTGTCGCCGAAGATCACGGTGCAATACGTCGACCCGCGGCGCACGCCGAAATTGGCGCGCGACATGAACATCAGCACGCTCGGCACGGTGATCGTCGAGACGGGCGGGCGCCATGAGGAAGCCAGGGGATTGACGGAACAGGAAATCACCAACGCGATGATTCGCGCGTTGAAGCCGAACAAACGCACGGCCTGTTTCCTCACCGGTAACGGCGAGCACGATTTGGAAAATACCAAGGCCGATGGTTTTTCGGCACTCAAACAGATGCTGGAAGGCGCCAACTTCATCGTAAAGCCGGTTTCGCTGCTCGAAAGAACGCCGGCGGTTCCGTCCGATTGCACGGTGTTGGTTGTCGGCGGTCCCAAGAACGATTTTGTTAGCGTGGAAATCGACGCGATCAAGAAGTTTGTGGAAGGCGGCGGACGCGCCCTGTTCATGCTGGACCCGCTCACGAAGGGAGTCGACACGACGGCGTTGACCAAGATGCTCGACGAATGGTCGGTGTCCGTCAACGACGATCTCGTGGTGGATTTGAGCGGCCTGGGACAACTTTACGGTACCGATGAGTTTTCTCCGCTCGTCGCCTCGTACGAAGATCACGTGATCGGGCGCGACCTGAAGGGCACCGGGACGCTGTTCCCGCTGGCGCGCAGCGTCGTGCCGGGGCCGGTGCGCGGCGGCGTCACGGTAGAAAAGCTTTTCAGTACGACATCCAAGAGTTTTGCCGTGAAGGATTTCCGCAGCGGCAAAATCGCGATCGATCCCAAGCGCGACACCGCGGGTCCCATCAACATGGGTGTTGCGGCGATCTACAACATTCCCGCGCCGCCCAACGCCGCACCCGATGCGCCGAAGGCGGCGAATGGACGCTTTGTCGTCACGGGCAGCTCGCGTTTCGTCACCAACTCCACATTGGGATTTCCGGGCGGCAACAAGGATCTGCTTCTAAACATGATGAATTGGCTCTGCAACGACGAAGATCTCATTTCAATACGCCCGAAAGACGTAGAGGATCGCCGCCTGCAACTGAATCAGTCTCAGATGAGCCGCATTCTTTTGACCAACGTCTTTGGATTGCCGCTGTTGATCATCCTTGTGGCCGTTTTGGTGTGGTGGAAGAGGAGATAGCGCCATGAAACCGATGCGTCTGTTGATCGCGCTGGTGACGCTGGCGCTGTTGGGCGGCGCCATCTGGTATTCCGACAAGCATCCGCCGAAGCCCGACACCGTCGCCGATACCACGCCGAAGGCCCAGATGCTTTCGATCAAGGACGATCAGATCAACGAGATTCACATCTCGCGCCCTGCGCAGAACGACTCCCTCACGCTCGACAAAGACGTTCGCGGAACGTGGACGATCCGCGAACCGAAGGAGATGGCCGCCGATCCCGCCGCGGCCAAAGCGCTGGCCACGTCGCTGGCGTCGCTTGGGAACGAGCAAGTGGTCTCGGACAAAGTTACCGACTGGTCGCCGTACGGTTTGACTCAGCCCACCACCGTCGTGCAAGCCACGCTCGCCGACGGCAAAAAAGTGGAAGTGGACCTGGGCGATGTCGCGCCCACAGGCAACCCCGTGTATGCGCGCGTCAGCGGCAACGGAACGCCGCCCGGCGCGAGCGACAAATTGTTCGGCGTGACCAGCACGGTGAAGTCGAGTCTCGACAAATCCGTGCCCGACCTGCGCGATCGAAGAATGTTGCGCGTGGACGTGGATCACGTCTCGAAAGTGTTGTTCACCAACACGCAAGGCGCTAAGAACAAGATGATGGAGTTTACACGCAGCGGAACGGAATGGCAATTCGTGCAGCCGCATGCTATGCGCGCGGAAAACTACGCCGTCGAGGAACTTGTGCGCACGGCGTCGTCGCCGTACGACTCCGTTTACACCGACGACGAGAAGAGTGCCGAGGCGCGCAAGCTCGATTTCTCGAAGCCCTGGGCGACGGTTGAAGTGATCGATCCGGCCGGATCGCACAAGATGACGATCCAGGAACAGATCATCAAGGCCGATCCTAAGAAACCCGGCGACGCGACTCAAAAGAATTACTATGCCAAGACTTCGGAGATGCCCGGCATCTTCAAACTGGCGAGCACTGCGGGCACCACGTACGACAAAGGCGTGAACGCTTTCCGCCGCACCAGCATCTTCGACATCAACTTCGGCGATCCGGACAAGATGGAATTGCGCGTCGATAATTTCCGCGTGACCGTCGAACGCAAGCCGGACAAGGACAAGAAGGAAGACCAGTGGTTCGCCGGAAGCAAGAAACTCGACAGTGAAAAAGTTCAGGCCTTCATCAGCTTGTTGCGACGCCTGGGCGCAAAGGACTATCCGTCCGACGACGCCGCCGAGCAAGCGAAGTACGGCTTGGATAAACCCGTGGTGGATGTGAAGGTCACCTTGAGCGGCAAGACGCAACACGTGATGATGATCCTGAAAGACGGCCAGGCCTACGCGGCGAAGGAAGGCGATCCGACCACGTACTTGCTCGACACCGTCGAGTTCGGCGATCTTCAGAGGATGATCACGGAATTTAAGTAAAAGCGCATATCATCGCAGGATGCGGCTTCGTTTTCCTCATCCTTTAGTCTTGATGGCGGCGGGCATCGCGCTCGCCGCGATCCTCACGCACATCCTTCCCGCGGGTCGCTACGATCGCCAGGACGATCCCACCACCGGCCGCAACGTGGTGGTCGCCGGCAGCTACAAGCCGATGCCCGCCACACCGCTCGGCTTCTTCGACACGCTTACTGCGATCCCCAAAGGAATGCTCAGCGCCGGCTCGGTGATTTTCTTCGTGTTTCTCGTGGGCGGAGCCTTCACCGTAGTCGACAAGACCGGCGCGCTGCAAGCGCTGATCGATTCGCTGGTTGGGTCGCTCGGGAAGAGCGGCATTCTGGTGATTCCGATTCTAGCGATGGCCTTCGCCGCCGGCGGTGCGCTCGAAAACATGCAGGAAGAAATCCTAGCGTTCGTGCCGCTGCTCGTTCTGTTGATGCGGCGTCTTGGCTTTCCGGTACTCACCGGTGTTGCGGCGAGCCTTGGCGCGGCTGCGGTGGCGGCGGCGTTCAGTCCCATCAATCCGTTTCAAGTGGGAATCGCCCAAAAACTCGCGGGACTGCCCTTGCTCTCCGGTTGGCAATTTCGCACGATCGCGATGATTCTCGCGCTGGCCATTTGGATTTTCTGGACCATTCGTTGGACGCGGCCGAATCGTGTGGCGACAGAAGAGACCGTCGCGGCCGCCCCGAAAACGTCGTGGACCTGGCGGCACATTCTTGTACTCGCGTCGGTGATCGCGGCGTTTACGCTGCTCGTGGCCGGCGTGTCGCGCTGGGATTGGGATTTCGATCAACTCGCGGGAATGTTTTTCATGATGGGCGTGATCGCCGGCGTGATCGGCGGACTCGGAGTGGAGGGAACCGCCGATGCGTTTGTGGAAGGATTTCGCGGAATGGCGTACGCCGCGCTGCTGATCGGATTTTCGCGCGCCATCTTCGTGGTGATGGACGACGGACGCATCGTCGACACAGTGGTGAAAGCGCTTTTCACGCCGCTTTCGCATTGGCCCGCGGCGGCTACCGCCGCCGGCATGGTGGCGGCGCACACGTTGATCCACATTCCGGTGCCCAGCGTCAGCGGTCAAGCGGTGTTGACGATGCCGCTGCTCGTGCCGCTCTCCGATTTGCTGGGGATTTCGCGCCAAGTTACGGTGTTTGCTTATCAAATGGGCGCGGGTTTGTGCGAATTGCTCACGCCGACCAACGGCGCGCTCGTCGCGACGCTCGCCGCCAGCGGCGCGAAGTTCGAGGAATGGGTGCGATTCATCGTGCCGGTCTACGCCATGCTGCTGACGCTAGGCCTTGGCGCTATTCTGTTCGCCCTGGCTTTCGGGTTAAAGTAGCGACATGAAGACTTTGTTAACCGCCATGTTGGCGGGCGCCGCACTTTTTGTTCAAGCTCAAACTCCTCCCGATCCCAGTAAAGAAGGCCCGTATCCGGTCGGCGTCACCACTACCGTGATTGTCGATTCCACACGCACCGATCGCTTCACCGAAAAGCCGCGCACGCTGGTCACCGAGATTTGGTATCCCGCCACGGACGAAGCGCGCAACATGCCGAAGAATCGATTCCACGATTTTTTCCCAGGCGGCATCACTCCGGAAGTCGCGGCGGTGATTCAAGCGAGCTATCACCTGTCGGCGGATGAGCTGGACAAGATTTTCTGGAACAACTCGGTGCGCGACGCTCCCGTGCGCGCGGGCCGTTTTCCGCTGGTGATTTTCGGCCATGGCAACGGCGGTTCGCGCCAGCAGAACACGTTTTGGTGCGATTATCTCGCCAGCCACGGATACATCGTCGTGTCGCCCGATCACACCGGCAATTCGCGCCACGCGATCATCGACGGCCAGTTGATCCGCTACCAATCGAAGGAGCGTGCGCATTCCACCGAAGATCGCCCCAAGGACATGAGCAAATTGCTCGACGAAATGATCTTGTGGGACAAGGGGAAATCCGACGACAAGCAGGCCAAGCGCTTTGCCGGACACATCGACACCGCGCACAGTGCGGTCAGCGGAATGTCCCTGGGGTCGTATTGCGCCGTGCAGGCGGCGGACGCCGACACGCGGTTCGCGGCGATGGTGGGCATGGCCGCCGCGCCGTCGAAGCACACGAATCTCACGATACCGTCGCTCTATTTCCTCGGCCGCAAGGATGGAACCATCGGACAAATCGGCAACATGATGATCAAGAACGTTTACGAAGCGCACTCGGGTCCGTCGATGCTTTTGGAGTTGATCAACGGCGGTCATTACTCGTTCACCGACATGTTCAAGTTGTCCCACTCGTTCGGCGACGGCATCGGCGAGGCATTCACGCCGATGGAAACGACGTATGCGATCGTGAATTCCTACAGCACGGCATTTCTGGGATATTTTCTGAAAGGCCAAAAGGCTTACGGGAAGTATCTCGAAGGGAATCCGTGGCCGAATGAACTGGCGATTCAGCGCAAGGGCTTTTAGCGCACGCGGCGGCAAAGATACTCGTCCGGCGTGAGGCGCTCGATGGGCACGAAGTGTTCGTGCAAGTATTTCAAGTACGCGCGATCCGGCGGCCTGAAAACGGGGTCGACGCCAATGGGAAACATCAGAATCTTCTCGAGCGCCGGAATGTCATACTTGCCGGCGGGCAAAACTTCGGTCGCGATCATCCCGGGAAGAATTGCGTATTCGCAGGCGCCGGCATCCTTCTCTTTGCGTTGCATCGCGGAGCGCGGCGATTCTTCGCTGAGCGCATAGTAGTATTCCGGCTGCAGCAATCCGTGCTCGCCGAGACGAATGAAAATCTCCGGGTGCCCGATGGGTTCGCAAATCTTTCCGTACGGCCGCAGGTCTTTGATGCGATTTTCCAGATCGATCGCGCGGAAATAAGCCAGGTCTCTCTCGTGGCGTTTCCACGCGTCCGGACCGAACGCTCCCGGCACGATATCACCGAGGAACGAGCCGGGATGATCCACCGACCACGCCGTCAGGCGCAAGGCCGCCAGATTGCCGAGCGACGGCAGCAAGGCCACGCGATCGAGTCCGATGCCGAGCACGAGCGACGTGACCAGAAGCGCCGTGCTATAGATGGCACGGCGCGGAAACCATCGTGATTTCGCCGCCGTCGCAGCGGTGGAATCCATCGGATAAAACAACGCCAGCAGAAAAACCGCGGTGCCGTTGTAAAAGACGTGGCCGCCGTCGGCGCGGCCAAACACGGCGGGAATCATCGCGGCGGCTTGCACGGCGATCGGCGCCGTGAGATTGCCGAAGACTCCCGTACGCGCGCGTGACGTAACGCGATCGCGCGCCGAGGCCGCGAGCATGGGCGCGACGGCCAGCATCAACGATCCCACATAGATCAAGTTGTATGGCGAGGGAAAGAGCGGAAGGTTGTTCTGTCCCGCGCCGAATCCGCCGACCGAAAGAAATGTGCCTCGCGGCGCGACGAGAACGCATCCCGCGAGCAAACCCATGTGGACGGCGGCTGCGCGCGCGATCCATCGCTCGCCTGCCAGGAATTCTTGAAGCCAATACGCCATCAGGCTCGCGAGGAACGCCAATCCGATTTCCGGCGAGATGGAAAACGTCGCCAGAGTCAGGATCACGTGACAGAATCCCGTTTCGAGCCAGTGTTCGGAAAGTTTGTCGGCGAAGAACCGCGCCGCGACGAGCGCCGCGAGTCCCGCGACGTAGCGCGTGAGGTTGTATTCGATGCCGTATTCGGGATTGAGCGCCGGGAACGCCGCGGCCACAAGAAACACGGCGATTTTGTCGCGCGTGCCGGCGCGCGCCTCGCGCACCACCCACCACAGCATCAACAATCCGAACCATACGAAGACCCACAACGCGAGGAGATAACCGTCCACCACCGAGAGACCCGTGACGCGAATCACCGCGTCGGGGATGTAGAGCATTCCTGGCCCGTACGCGAATTCGAAGTCGCGATACGGCCGGAGACCCGCTTGCAAGCAAAAAAGTTTGTACAGAAAATACGGCGCGTTCGACGTGGTGCCAAGAATCGCGGCCAGCCAGTCGAGGATCATCCAGACAGCCGTGGCGCCGAACGTGACGAGAAGCGGCCACAGTGGCAGCGGACCGTTGTCGCCCGCGGGGGAAGGATTTTCGCTCGAGAATCGCCAATGCCAAAGAATCGCGGCGGCAAAGCCGGCGGCCAGCGCGACGATCGCCGCTTGATTGTTGAAATGAAAGACGGCGGAAATCGAAAACGTGTCCGAGAAGCGCGGCACGTAGTACGGCAGCGCGAAAACTCCGAGCATCGTCGCGACGTAGATGGTCACTTGCGTGGTCGTGCGGTTCATGAACCCGGTTTCCTCACGCAAAGATACTGCGTCGCCGTGACCTGTCGCAGAGGAATGAACGACGCCTTCACGTAGTCTGCGAAAGCCTCCGCGGGAGCAGGCGCCGGCACCGGCGGCGTGCCGTAAGTACTGGTCAAGGGAAACATCAGAAGGCGGCTCGCGTACGTCAGGTCGACGCTCACCACCGGCGGCGCGCCGGCCAGAATCTGTCCGGGGACGATCGCGTACTGGCACGACTGCACGTCGGTGATCTGGCGCTCCACTTCGGGTTCGGGCGACTCCACGGTAATTGAGTAATAGTATCCGGGTTGCAAGGCGTTATGCCGCGACAGCACGTAGTAGACATCGGGATCGCCGAACGGCACACAGATTTTTCCGTAGCGCGCGATCTCGGGCCAACGGCGGTCCAAACTATTCTGCCTGATCAACTGAGCGTTGCGCCGTGCCGACTCGGCAACTCTCGCCAACCAAATCAAATTGCCGCCTGGATTGATCCACAATGCGAGCACCGGAAAGACAAGCAAGAAGATGCCGCGATAGATCCAATGCGGCCGGATAGGCGGAGCGAGCAGTGCCAAGAGGAAAACCCCCACGCCGTTGAAAAGTACATGACCGGGATCGGAGCGTCCCAGAGCCGCCGGCATCATCGCGATGGCGTTGATCGCGAAGACCGGCGTGAGCGTGCCGAACACACCGTCCGCACGGCCGAGCGCGGGTGCGATCACCAACAGAAGCGATCCGGCGTACAGCAAAATGTACGGCGACGGAAACAACGGCAGCGCGCTGCCTCCCGCGGAAAAGACACTCACGGAGAGGAACAATTCTTTCGGTGCCAGCAGGACGAACAGAATCATCGCCGCGATCTGCGCGGCGGCGGTTAACGCCATCCAGCGGCGGCCCGAGCGAAACTCAAAAAACCAATATGAAATCAGCGCAACGAGGAACGCGAGCCCGATTTCAGTGGAAATCGAGAACACCGCCGCCGTCAGGCCGAGATGACACGCCGCTACGGGGGCCCATCGCCCCGCAAGTCTTTCCGCCGCCATTCGTGCGACGAGCAGCGCCGCGAAGCCACAAACGAATCGCACCGGCATGTACTGCAATCCCCACTCGGCGTTGAGCGCGGGTACCACCGTGAGCAGCAGGAACGCAATCGTTTGATCGCGCTGCAACACGCCGCGCGATTGCCTGACAATCCACCACAACAGAAATAACCCGCCCCACAGGAAAATCCACAGCGTCGCGAGATACGCGGGCAGAAGCTGGATTCCAAAAGCTTTGCTCAGCAGCATCGGGAAATACAACATCGTGGGGCCATAGCTGAATTCGAAGTCGCGATACGGTGTCGCGCCGGCGGCCATTTCGCACAAGCGATTCACGAAATATGCGCCGCCGCCGAAGGGATACCACGCCGACGCGAGACAGATCATCACCAGAACCACGCCCGACACGGCGAGCGCAATCACTAGCGGAACAGCGCCCATCTGCGCCTGCGCGGCGTCAACGCGCGCTTCGTGACCTTTTTCGCGCCGACTCACCAATGCAATCGCCGCGATTCCGCACAACAACGCCGCCATGGCCGCTTGATTGTTGAAGTGAAACGCCTGCGACATCGAAGGCATCACGCGAAAGGGCGGAACATGAAAGGGCAGCCAGAAAACGCCGGCCGCCGTGGCCGCGTAGATGACGGATTTCTTCACCTACGGCGCTCCGGCACGCTTCTTGCAGAGATACATTCCCGGCGTGACCTGACGAATGGCAACAAAGGAATCTTTCACGTAGCGGAAAAACTCTTTCTTTGGCGCGGGCGGCGGAAACTTCGGCGGTCCCCACACGGGAAACATCAGGAGTTGGCTGTAGTAATCCAGGTCGAGCGGCAGGACCGGCGGCAATCCCCTGAGGGCATCGCCAGGAAGAATCACATAAGCGCAGGCGCGCACGTCGTCGACTTTGCGTATGACTTCGGAAAGAGGTGTTTCGTCGGTGATGGCGAAATAATACTCCGGTTTCAGGGCGTCGTGGCGGCCCAGGATGGCATAAATCTCTGGTTCGCCAACCGGATCGCAGACTTTCCCGTATTCGTTGAGCGCGGGGAAAGAGTTTTCGAGACTCCGCCGCCGGATACTCGCGCTGTTCCCCTGCAAGAAGTCCCATTCGCCCGGACCTAGCGCTGTTTTCGCCACGCCGGCCAGTGCGCTGCCGGCGTGGGCGTTGCTCCACTCGGCGACGCGGAGTTTGGCGAGATACTCGAGACCGGGCAGCATGTATCCGCGTCCCATCCAGACGGAAAGAATCGGAAAAATCACGATGAATGCGCCCTGATAGAGCCAGCGCAGCGGGACTTCCCGGCGGCCCGCGCGAGGCTTCGGCCACGGCATCAGCATCGCGAGAAGAAACGCGCCGGCGCCGTTGTAGATCACGTGTCCGGTGTCGGGCCGGTCCAGCGCCGCGGGAATCATCGCCAGCGTATGCACGGCGAATGCGCCGGTTGCCGCGCCGAAGATGCGGTATCGCGCGACTCCTTGTTCCTGTCCGAACAGGATTGTGCGTCCCGCGTCGGCGAGCAAAGGAGCGACGCCGAGCATCAGCGATCCGATGTAGAGCAAAACGTACGGCGACGGGAAGATCGGCAAGTTGTTTCCGCCGGCGCTAAAACCAAAGATCGCGAGAAACGTATTGTGCGGCGCGATCGCCGCCAGCCCAGCTACCAAAACGATTTGCACGGCTGCGCTACCGAGGATCCAACGGCATCCAGCTCGATACTCCGAGATCCAATAGACCAGCAGCGCCGCGCAGAAGGCCAGCCCGACTTCGGGAGAGATGGAGAACACGGCCGCCGTCAGCAGGGTGTGACACACGCCCACCAGCGCCCAGCGTCTCGTTAACTTCTCTACCGCGATCCGCGCGGCGGCGAGCGCCGCGAAGCCGGCGATGTATCGCGTCATCGTGTATGAGATCCCAAACTCCGGATTCAGCGCCGGAAACGAGGCCAGCAGCAAGAACGCCGCGATCTTCACACTTCGCGCGGCGCGCGCCTGTCGCACCACCCACCACAACATCAGCAATCCGCCCCAGGCGAAGATCCACAACGAAGCGAGATACGCGGCGTTGACGGAGATTCCAGTGACGGCACGGAGAAACACAGGCACATACAACATCGCGGGGCCGTAGGCGAACTCGAAGTCGCGATAGGGAATCGCGCCCGCCTGCATCTCGAAAAGCTTGTAGACGAAGTAGGCCGCCGAATCCATCGGTAGCCAGCCGGAAGCAAGCGTGATCATCGTGAGCTCGACGCTGCTTACCGCGCACGCCAGCGCCAGCGGCCACCAGGGAAGTTGGCCTGTGTTCTCGGGTGTGTCTTGCGGCGCGTGCGGCTGCGGTCCCAACATTCCCCACAGCGCGGCGATCCCCACGCCGGCGAGCAGCGCGAGAATCGCTACCTGGTTGTTGAAGTGAAACGCCTGCGAGACGGAATAGACCTGGTGCAGCGGCGGGACGTGAAACGGCAGCCAGAAGACACCCACGGCTGTCGCGGCGTAGATGGCAAACCGCACAGCCGTGCGAGTCATGAACTGTGCGCGCTATCGTTGCGCATGCAAAATCCACATCGCCGGGAACACGCTGCGCACCGGCGCGGGCATTGGCTGATTGCCTTTTACCGATGCCCACAGAATGCGATTCATCAAATCTTCGTCGACGCGATCCGCTTCGGAGAAATCGAGCGCCGCCGACTCCTTGGCCATCGGTGCGGTCGGTTTGTTTTTCTCCTCGAGATCGACCACCGGCTTAGCGGCGTCGTACGGCCGCACATCCGGCTTGTCCATGAAAACGGAATGCATCGGCATCGCCCCGCCGTCGTATTGACTCATCGGCGGCATTCCGAGGATCAATCCCATCGTGCGCAGCATGCTCACGGTGGAATACATCGTGGAATCGGTGGCGCCCTTGTGGGTCCACGAACTGATCACGAATCCCGGGCTGCGGTGCGAATCCACGTGGTCCGGGCCGCTTTGTGCATCATCTTCCAAAACGAAAATTGCCGTCGAGTTCCAGTAACGGCTGTGGCTGACGGTTTCCACGAGACGGCCGAGTGCGTAATCGTTATCGGCCACCAGCGATCGCGGCGTCGCGCCGCCGGGACGCGTGCCGTTGGTGTGATCGTTGCCGAGCCGCACGATCTCCAGCTTCGGCAAGTTGCCGTTCTTCTCGAACTCCGCGAATTCCTTTTGCCATTCGTCGACGCGTTTCTGATCGGGATATTCCAAATCCCACGCGCGATACATGGGATCGAAGTGTCCGGCGAGAATTTTGTCGTTCGGGAGAACGGGCTTCGGCGCGGTCCCGTCGTTGTGCAGCCACTCACCGTACGCGCGGAATGAAACGCCTTTCTTGATGGCGTTGGTAAAAAGCCATCCGCCGCCGGCTTCTTCGTTGTCGTCGTCGCCTTCGGAATCGTAGTGATTGCGGCGGCCGCCATAACCGGACGGCCAAAGCTTGGCCGTGAAGTCGTTGGAAATCGCACCCATGCTCCAGGCGTGACCATCGGCCGAGACGTCGGAGTTTACGTAGAAGTTATCGAGCAACACAAACTCGTGGGCCAGCTTGTGCGCGTTCGGCGTGACGTCGCAGAAGAAGCACAAGTTGGGATCGCCGTTGCCTTCTTTCATGTCTCCGAAAATCTGATCGTACGTGCGATTCTCGCGGATCACGTAGATGACGTGCTGGATCGGCGAGGAATCGCCGGGACGCGTGGGAATCGCTACGCTCTGGCCCGGGGCGCGCTCGAGCAATTCGTCGCGGTACGGCGAGTCGGCGATGGCGCGTCGCGTGAGTACGGCCAAGGCCTCGCCTTGCGGCATGTCGACCACACTGATCGATCCTTTTTGGAGATTCGGCCCGTAACCGGGACGCCCCGCGTCGCCTTGCTGGACAGGCGTACTCGGACCGCTGCGGCCATTCTCCGGATTCGCAAAACTATGCTCGCCTTTGCCATTGGCGATGAACATGCGCCGGCCGTCGCCGGAAATCGTCACGGCCATGGGATACCAGCCGGTGGGAATGAATCCCGCGACGGTCGATCCGCCGGTCTCGCCTTTTCCGGGCACGTCCACTACCGCCACGGTGTTGTTGTCGGCGTTGGCGACAAAGAGCCGCTTGCCATCGGGCGAAAACGAGAGAAAATTCGGCGTGGTTCCCGGCGGCGACTTGGGATGCAACGCAACGTTGATTTTTTCGCGGACGACTCCCGTGTCGGGATCGTGCACGTACACGAAATTCGTATTGCTGCACGTGACGTAGAGGCGTCCGTTGTGCAAAAGCATCGCGGTGGGATGTCCGCCGGTCTCGAAGGTCAGCACGGTCTTTCCGTCTTTCACGTCGAGGATCGAAATACTCGACGCGCCCCAGTTCGAAACGTACAGCTTTTCGCCGACCGGCAGCAATTTGTAGGGATGCGTGCCGGTGGTCCACTTGCGGGACATGTCGCCCGAGGCCAGATCGATCACGTGGACCAGGTTCGCCTGCAGGTTCGCCACATAGAGGAATTTTCCGTCGGCGGAAATCGCGGCGTCGCCGAGATAATCCGTTTTCGGCAGCAGACGCACGGGGACTTTTCCATCGCGAGCGGTAGGCGGCGGAGCGGGAACGGGGAAAAGTTGGAAGCTGCGCAACGGTTTGGGGTCTTGTCCGGCGGTGAAGGAAAATTCCCGCACCGATCCAAGATTCGCTTGCGGAACGTAAAAGCGATCGCCCGCTTTGTTGATCGCGAGACCGAGCCAGGCATCGGGCTGCGCCACACGCAAGGCAGTCTTGAAGTCCGAAGTGTCGACGATCATCACCGACGGCGGCCGATAGCCGCTGTTCACGATGAAAAGATTTTTTCCATCGGGATGCCACACCATGTTCATCGGGTAGGTGTCGCGGTCGAGCGGAATCTGGATTCCCTCCGGCGCGACGCGCCAACCGGTAGTGAGCAGCGAGCTGCCGTCCGGCATCTTGCCGACTTTGGTCGGCGGCATTTCGGAAATCGCCGCGAGCGCGGCGAGAACGATCACGATCAATGGAAAGACTTTGCGCATAAGATCTCCTGAAACGTGCCCTCGGCGCTAAGCCGCGAAGCCCGCTACCTCTACGTCATTCCGGCGTGTCCCAGCCAGGAGCTTGCCGACGCGTTCCATCACGTCGTCCCCCAGCAGATATTCCGGAGAGTTTCTGCCTCGCAGAACGGGAAGGTCCTGGACCTCATTGGTGTTCAACGTAAGCTCTTTCATGTTTCGCTTCTGGCCCCTCGGCATACTTTTGCGCGATGGGAAACCGGCGCCCGGGGCCAAACGCCTTGCTGGTCACGCGAATTCCCGGCGCAGCCTGCTGGCGCTTGTACTCATTTCGATCCACACGCCAGCATATATCGCGCACTAGCTCGATTGGCAAGTGAAGATCTTGTGAGATACGCTCCGGCGCCTGATACTCCTCGATATACGCCTTCAGCACCGGATCGAGCACACTGTATTCGGGCAGCGAATCGCTGTCCTTTTGATTCGGCCGCAACTCGGCGCTCGGCGCTTTTGTGAAGACGCGCTCGGGGATGGCGCCGTTCAGCCGGGTGTTTGCCAGTCGCGACAATTCGTAGACCATGGTCTTCGGAACATCGGCGAGCAGCGCCAGTCCGCCGCACATATCGCCGTAGAGCGTCGCGTAGCCCACCGCCATTTCGCTCTTGTTGCCGGTGGAAAACACCAGCGCCTGAAACTTGTTCGACAGCGCCATGAGCGTGGTGCCGCGAATGCGCGATTGCAGATTTTCCTCCGTTACGTCTTCGGCGCGCCCGGCAAAGGCCGGCTTCAGCGCGGCGCGATACGCGGCGAACGGCGCATGGATCGGGATCTCAAGGAACTGGATGCCGAGATGCTTCGCCATGACGGCCGCATCTTCCAGACTGTCGGGCGAATTGTACGGACCCGGCATCGCCACGCCTGTGACGTTGGCGGCTCCCAGCGCTTCCATGGCGAGACACGCGGTTAGCGCGGAGTCGATGCCGCCGCTCAGCCCCACGATGGCGCGCGCGAATCCGCACTTCTTCACGTAGTCGCGCGCCCCGAGCACCAGGGCGGCGTAGACGGATTCCGCGCCCTCCGGTGTTTCCGCGTGCCTGTCGCCCGAATTCGACGCGGTGTCGTAGAAAACCAGATCCTCCTCGAAGCTCGCAGCCGACGCGCGGACGTTTCCTTCCACGTCGATGGCGCAGCTTGACCCGTCGAAGACGATCGAGTCATTGCCGCCGACGAGATTCACGAGCACCACCGGCACCCGATGCTTGATCGCCAACGCGCGCAACATGTCGCGCCGCAGCTCGCGCTTGCCCAAGTTGTACGGCGACGCCGAAATGTTCAGAAGCACGTCGCCGCCGCCGCGCAGCAACTCTTCGGCGGGATCGCGTGTGTAATAGCGCTTCTTCCAATGTTCCTTGTCGTTCCAAATGTCTTCACAAATCGTCAACGCCGCGCGCGCTCCGCCGATCTCCACCAGCGACTGCGACGACGCAGGCCAAAAGTGGCGTGCCTCGTCGAAGACGTCGTAGTTCGGCAGCAGCATCTTTTGCTGGATGAACCGGACTTCGCCGCCGTCAAGAAGTCCGGCGCAATTCATCGCGGTGCGCGCGCTTTCCGCGGGGGCGGGTCCCACAAATCCGCAGATCACGCGAATGCCACTCGTACTTTGCGCCAGACATTCTAGTTCCGCGCGATTGCGCGCGATGAAATCGGGCTTCTCCACGAGGTCGCGCGGCGGATATCCGCACAGCGAAAGCTCGGGGAACAGGACCAACTCCGCGCCGGCCGACTGCGCGCGCCGCGCATACGCCGTCATCTTGGCGCGATTTCCCGCGAAGTCGCCGACCGTGGTGTTGATCTGCGCCAGAGCCAGTCTCATCTCCTCAATTATAATGTTTATAAGGCGTCTATGAGCCAATCCACCACGCTAACGCGTCGGCGGTCCAAGAAGCTTTGGCTCATTCTCGCAGGCGCCGGGACGCTGGCAATTCTCGGCGTGCTGGCCTTTGTTGCGGCGTCTCTGGCGTCGCGCTACCAACCGCTGATCCACGACCTCGCCGTAGAGTATCTCGAGCAACGCTTTCAAGCGCGCGTCGAGTTGGGCGATTTCCGCGTGGACTTGCCGAAACTCTCGCCCGTCCGTCTGTGGCTGACGCGCGGCAAGGGTACGATCGCCCATGTGCAGGGAACCAGCTTGGTCCTGCACAGGCTCGACGCATCGAATGCGCCGCCGTTGCTCACGGCAAAATCCTTTTCCTTCGATCTCGACTTAGGGTCGGTGATCGCACCGCCTGCCGTGGTCCCACACATGTTCGTCGACGGCTTGGAGATCAACGTGCCGCCTAGGGAGGCAACGGCCGCGCCACAGAACGCATCCGCACTGCCGGGCGTAGGTGCGAAACGTCCGCGATTTACTCTGGAGCAAGTCGCCGGAACACGCATCGACGATCTCGACATTGTTCACGGCCGCCTCACGATTCTTCCGCGCGATCCCACGCGTGCGCCGCTCGAGTTCACGATCCACGAATTACGTCTGCAACCGACGCGCACGGGAAACGCCATGGCGTACGGCGTTTCGCTCGACAATCCAAAGCCGCCGGGCATCGTGAAGAGTCAGGGAACGTTTGGACCATGGAACGCCGCCAATCCCGCGGACTCACCGGTGCGCGGCAATTACATTTTCGAAAACGCCGACCTCGGTGTGTTCAATGCCATCGCCGGCAAAGTCAGCTCGACGGGAAACTTTTCTGGAACGCTCGGCGCCATCGCCGTCGAGGGCGCGGCGGAAGTTCCGGATTTCCGGTTGAAGCGCAGCGGCAATCCCGTGCCGCTTCACACCGAGTTTTCCGCGATCGTCGACGGCGAGAATGGTAATACCACTCTCCATCCAATACATGCGCGCCTGGGCAAAACGCAGTTCGTCACGAGCGGCACGGTGATGAAGCGTGAGAAAGACGTGCGCCGCTCGATCGAGTTCGATGTGGACATGGCGCACGGTGACATCCGCGACCTGTTGCTGCTGTCGATGAGAGGCGAACCGTTCCTCACCGGTGAGATCGCCTTGAAAGCGCACATCGTCGTGCCTCCGCTGACCGGACAAGTGCGCGAAAAGTTGCGCTTCAGTGGGCACTTCGACATCGAAAGCGGGCAATTCCTGCGCGTGAAAGTACAAAAAGTCCTCGATGAACTGAGCCGCCGCGGGCAAGGCCGCCCGTCCGATCATTCCATCGAGGACGTTTTCTCCAGCATGCAGGGCGTTTTTCATCTCGAGGATCAGAATCTCAATTTCGAATCGCTGGCATTCGCCGTTCCCGGCGCGGGCGTGAAAATGCACGGGTCGCTGGCGCTCGATCAGGACGAAATGGATTTTCACGGCGCGATCGCCATGGACGCCCGACTCTCCGAGATGCTCACAGGATGGAAGCGCTGGCTCGCCAAACCGATCGATCCGTTTTTCGAGAAAAACGGCGCGGGTACGTACTTGAGAATCAAAATCGGCGGCAGCACCAAGAACCCCACGTTCGGTTTAGATCATTGAGGCATTCGCTATTCCGCGCGAATCGCCGTGAGCGGATCGATGCGCACGGCGCGCAACGCGGGCACGAGACATCCGGCGATCGTCATCACGCCGGCGAGTCCCGCGGCCGATGCGAATGTCGTGAGATCGCCCGGCTGCACGCCAGCGAGCAGCGCCTGCATCGCCAGCGCGGCCCAATACGCGAGGGCGACGCCCGGCACGAGTCCCGCGAGCGCCAGCCACGCGCCTTGACGCAAGATCATTCCAAGAATGTCGCCGCGCTGCGCTCCTAACGCGATCCGCACTCCGATTTCCGGTGTTCGTTGCGAAACCGCGAACGAAAGCACACCGTGAATGCCGATGCCCGCGAGTAGAAACGCGGTGGCGGCGAACAACAGAATTACGCGAACTTGCAACTGGCGCGACGCCGTTTCGGCATCGATCACGTCTTCCATTGTTTGCACGTCGGAGATGGGCTGCTGCGGATCGGCGGCGTGAACGATGTCGCGCAACAAGGGCACAAGCGTCGCCGGCGGCAGCGTGGAACGAACCACGAAATCTTTCGGCTGATAAAAAATGAATGACGCATCGGGCATTTGGCGCGCGGCAAAATACATTTGCGGTTCGCTCGTTTGCTCGAGTCCGCGCACCAGGATATCTCCCACCACGCCCACTACCATCTGATCGCCGTTGATGGAGCTGAAGTGACGGCCCAGCGGATCCTGGCCGGGCCAATATCTTTCCGCAAACGATTTGCTGACCACCGCGACCGGGGGCCGCTTGCTGTCGTCGGCTTCCTCAATGTCGCGGCCGCGCAGCAGCGGAATCCCCATCGACTCGAAGAATCCCGGCAAGACGAATCGCGAGCTGGCCGTGTGATTGGCGTTGCGCTGAACGTTGACTTGCCCGTCGACCGTGATGGGCCAAATCCCTCCGCCCATCACCATCGGCAAAAAGCTGATGTACGACGCGCCCGTGACGCCGGGGATGCGCCGCGCGTCGCCGAGCACGCGGCGATAAAACGTGTCGGCCACCGCGGTGTTCTGATATTTCGGCCACGGCAACACGGTGCGCATCGTGAGCACGTGCGACGGTTGGAACCCGGGATTCACCGACTGCACGCGCCAAAGCGCCCGCAGCAACAATCCCGCGGAAACCAGGAGCACTACCGACACCACCACCTCCGCCACCACGAGAATGGAACGCAAGCGGGCTTTTTGTCCGCCGCCGGAGCGCGATCCTTCGCGGAGTCCGCTGAAATTCGTCTTGCTGCCGATGCGCCAGGCGGGAATCACGCTGAAGGCCATGCCGGTGATCAACGTAAACAGCGCGGCCATGCCGAAGAGTCGCAAATTTAACGGTGGCGCCGCGCTGATCGGCAGATTCGTTGGGGCGAGACGCGTCAACGCCGGTGCTGCGGAGATGGCGATGGCCACGCCGAGCACGCCGCCGAGCAAAGAAGGAATCAAACTCTCGGTGATCATCTGGCGGGCGAGTCTTTCCCGCCCCGCGCCCATCGACGCGCGCACGGAAAGTTCCTTGCGCCGCGCCATCGCGCGAGCCAAGAGTAGATTCGCGAGATTCGCGCAGGCGATTAACAGCACGCACGCCGCGGCGCCGGCCAGCGTGCCGAGCAGCAAGCGCGATTGCGCCGAAATGTCGTCCTTTAGCAGATACATGTTCACGCCTGTTTTCTCGTCCTCGCGTGGATATTGCGCCTCGAGTTGCCGCGCAATCACATTGCCTTCGGCGCGCGCGGCTTCCAATGTGACGCCGGGTTTCAGCCGCGCGATCACGTTTAGATAATTGTTATTGCGATCGGAGAAAGCGGCAACAGTAAGCGGATTGGGAACCCACAGATCGATGTCGCGCCGCGGAAAGCGGAACGATGCCGGCATCACGCCGACCACCACGTAAGGCGCGTTGTTGAGCAGCAACTTGTGTCCCAAGATTCCCGGATCCGCGCCGTAGCGCGACTTCCAAAAGCCGTCGCTGAGGATGACGGTGTGCGGCGCGCCGTCGATATCGTCTTCGACGGAGAACCATCGGCCCATCGCCGGCGCCACGCCGAGAACCGGCATCACGTCGGAACTTAATTGTCCCGCTTCGACGCGGACCGGCTCGCCGTCCCCTACCAGATTCAGCGACTGCGAGAAATATTGCCCGACCGCTTCGAAGGACTTCGCGGCATTCTTCATATCGCGATAGTTGGCGGGCGAGTATTCCATGCGGCCGTATCCCGGCTGCGCTTGCCACAATTTCACAAGACGATCCGGCGCGGGAAATGGCAGCGGGCTCAAGAAAATGTGATCGGTGAGCGAAAACACCGCGGTGTTCGCGCCCACTCCCAACGCCACCACAAGAATCGCGGTGATCGCGAATCCCGGGGAGCGCATGAGCGTGCGTGTCGCATACCGCAAGTCCTGGCGGAGAATGTCGAGATGCACGGCGGCGGCGTTCACGATCGTCTCGCCGACGATCGCGGCAGTGGAGCGATCGCCGCGCGCGAATACGCGGAGCATTTCCTCGCCGTATTCCTGGCGGAACGACGCTGGATAAAGATGCAATAGAGCACGATAAAAACGCTGCATGGCCGTTTCCTCCTACGCCTTGCCCGCGGCGAATCCCGAAGCTCGCGCCATTTTCACAAGCTGCGCCAGGCGTTTCGCCTCCGCGCGCGCGACTTCTTCGCCGAACGGCGTGATGCGATAGTAGCGGCGGCGCTCGTCGTCGTGCTCGGGTGCGGGACGCTCGCGGGTTTCGACAATCAATCCTTGTTCCAACATGCGCTGCACCGAGCGATACAGCGTGCCGGCGCTCAGTTTGATCTCGCCGGCCGTGCGCGCCGCGACATCTTGAATAATCGCGTAGCCGTGACGGTCTTCATAGGCGAGTGCCATCAAGATGTGAAAAGTAGCCGGTTGCAACGGCAGCAGGGAATCGGGCTTGTTCATACGTCAACTATACCCGAGACGGATATAATGTCAATGGTTATATCCACATGGAAGTAAGCGGGATTGCAGAGAAAACCATATAATCGTCCGATGTCTCAACTCTTCAAGAGAAAACCGATCGCCGCAATGATGGCGGAGACGGAAACCGGAGGACTGAAGCGCACGCTCGGCGCCGGTGATTTGATCATGCTGGCGATCGGCGCGGTGATCGGCGCGGGGATCTTCGGCGCGATCGGCACGGCGGCGGCCGGACAACTGGGTCCCAAGGGCGAGGTGATTCGTTTGGGCGCCGGCCCGGCCTTGGTGCTGTCGTTTATCTTGTCGGCGGCGGTCTGCGCGCTCGCGGGATTGTGCTACGCCGAGCTCGCCGCCATGATTCCGCAAGCGGGCAGCGCGTATGCTTACTCCTACGCGACGCTCGGCGAGATCGTCGCGTGGATCATCGGTTGGGATTTGATTCTCGAGTACGCGGTAGGCAACGTCGCCGTGGCGATTTCTTGGGGCGACTATTTCAACACGCTGCTACGCGGGTTCGGCGTCAGTTTGCCGGATTGGTTGGCGATGGGATACCGCCGTGCCCTGCTCAGCCACGATCCTCAAGTCCACGGGCTCCTGGACAAAGCCCCGCACGTCTTGGGCATTCCGATTCTGATCAACTTGCCGGCGTTTGGCATTGTGATGCTGATCACGTGGTTGCTCTTGCGCGGTGCGCGCGAAAGCGCCAACGCCAACAACGTTTTCGTGATCATCAAACTGGCCGTCTTGGCGCTATTCGTCGCGGTGGGAGCCACGCACCTGAACGCACAGTATTACCATCCTTTCGCGCCGAACGGATTCAGCGGCATTCACCAAGGCGCGGCGATCCTGTTTTTCGCCTACATCGGTTTCGACGCGATCTCCACCGCCGCCGAGGAGACCAAGAATCCGCAGCGAAATTTACCGATCGGCATTCTCGGTGGATTGGCGATCTGCACCCTGATCTACATCATTGTCGGCGCGGTGCTCACCGGTATGGTTCCCTACACGAAACTGGGCGATGCCGCCGATCCCCTTTCGTACGCCTTGCAATTTGCCGGCTTCAAAACCGTGGGCTGGATCGTGGCGCTCGGTGCGGCGGTCTCGATGTCGGCGGTGCTGCTGGTTTTTCAATATGGACAGCCGCGCATCTTTTTCGCAATGGCTCGCGACGGTCTGCTTCCGCAGTGGGCGGCAAAAATCCATCCGAGGACGCACATCCCCTGGGCCACCACGCTGGCGACCGGATTGTTCGTGGCCTTCTGGGCGCTGATTGGCGATGACGCGGAGACGTACGACCTGACTAACATCGGCACGTTATTCGCGTTCGTCTTAGTGAGTATCGGAGTCTTGGTCTTGCGCTACAAGGAACCGGAACGTCCACGTCCGTTCCGTGTGCCGTTCGTGTGGCCGGTGTCGATCTTGTCGGCGGCGGCCTGCCTGTTCCTCATGAGGGGGTTGCCCGACACCGCGTGGATTCGCTTTGCAGTTTGGCTCGTGGTGGGACTCGTATTGTATTTCGCCTACGGTTTCAAAAACAGTAAGCTAAGAACGAAGTCATAACAAAAACACAAAGAGCACAAAGAAAAACCGATGGGTTGGTCTTCTTTGTGCTCTTTTTGTCTTTACGATTGTCCTAGCGGCGTTTCGCCGTGCCCGGACCCTTCTTCCGCACTTTCCGCTTCTGCGATCCGCGGTCGGCGGTCGATTTCGCGAGCGGCGGCCGTTTCTTGCGCGCGGCGCGCTTCTTGGCCTTGCGCTCCGCTCTATCCTTGATTCCCTTGGTATTCAAAAACTCCTCCTGAAATGTCGCGACATTCAGGATATCGCAACTCACGCGAGTTTTTGAGGGAATCTACACGTACTTCACGGCGATACCTCTAACTGCTGAGCCGTGTCCACCGGCGCCCGGCGACGTGTCGATGCGCACGATTTCGGCGGGCAGCGCCAAGGCGTCCGGAATATCCGGCTGATAGTTCAGCGCCACCGAGACGGGTTGGCCGGCTTGGAACGGCTTGCTCGAGAAAAAGTAGAGTCCCTTGCCGCTAACGTCGTGAGTGACGGTGATTTCGTCGAGGCGATCCTCTCCCATCGTGCAAATTCGCACCGGTAGCGCGAGCGGCACGCGATGGTTGCTGCGCGCGGTGCGGCGGTCGGCGGCGGCGCGGCGGCGTTCGGCGGAAAGCGGTTGCGGAATCGACTTCATCTTGCGGCGATTACTCTTAGCGCGTCGAGTTAAAGCAGGCATTCGTTTCCTCCTACTTCCAGCATGCATTGCGGCGCGGATTTGCGGAAGAAGCGAAGGGCCTGGGCCGGGAATACGGGGAGTTGATGGGTCTTGCTATACTTGAAGCGTTCCGATTAGAAGCCCGCGATGAGCATCCTCAGTACGCCTGCCACCGCCACGCGAAGCATCCAGCCGCATCGTTCGCTGTGGACTCGTTGGTCGCCGAGCCTGCGCTACCTGCTGGCCACGGAAGTGCACGTCTACGCGTTCGCGATCGCCGCCAACGTCTTACTTTCCTTCATTCCGTTTTGCGTGATGCTGCTGGTACTCTGCAAGTGGATTCACTCTAGCGCCGGACACGACGCGGTGCTCGAAATGCTGCGCGCCAACTTGCCGTACTTCGATCCGCAACATCCCGATTCCGACTTTCTGGCGCGCAACGTGCAGGTCCTTGCGCTATCGCGCAAGTCGGGAGTGATTTCGGTGGTGCTGCTGCTGTTCACCTGCAACGGCGCGCTGTTGCCCTTGGAAGTCGCGCTGAATCGCATCTGGCGAATTCCCACGAATCGCAGTTGGCTGATGAACCAAGCGATTTCGTTCGGCCTGGCGTTTTTCTGCGGATCACTGGCGTTTCTCTCCGTGATTCTGGCAGGCGCGCACTTGACCGCCGTGAACGAACATTTCAGCGCCGGCTCTCTCGGCGACTCCATTCGTCGCCTGGGAATGGAGGCCGTCGCGCTGCCGGTGACGATCTTGACGTTTTTTCTGCTCTACTACATTTTGCCCAACGGTCGCGTGCCCGCGAAACCTATGTTCCGGGCCGCCGTTTTCGCCGGGGTGCTGACCGAAGCAGTAAAGTATCTCTACATTTGGTCGCTACCGTGGCTCGATTTCAAAGCGGCCTACGGACCATTCTCTGTTTCCGTGACGATTTTGTTCTGGGCGTTTTGCGCGTCGATGATTTTGCTGGTGGGCGCGCACGCGTCCGCAACTCCCGCTGCATTGCAGGGAGGATCATGACGACGCTTCGCGATATTCCCGCTGTGCACGAGATCCTCTCGCGTCCTGCAATCGCGGCGTTAAGCGCCGAGTGCGGAGTGGAGTATGCCACGTCTGTCGTGCGCGAAGTGCTGAACGAGGTGCGCGAGGAATTGCGCGCGGGCGGATCTCTTGGCGACGTGGAAGAACGCATAGCCGCGGCGATTCGGCGCGGAATCGCGCCGACGCTACGGCCGGTGATCAACGCCACGGGTGTGATCCTGCATACGAACTTGGGTCGCGCGCCGCTCAGCGCGGACGCCGTGCGAGCCGTGACCGAAGCGGCGGCCGGATACACGAATCTCGAGTACGATCTCGCGGCGGGAAAACGCGGCAAGCGCGACGTCCATGCGGCGGCGCTCTTGAAGCGATTGCTTGGTGTCCCGGCGATTGTGGTGAACAATAACGCCGCCGCGGTGTTCTTGGTTCTCCATGAAATCGCGGGAGGCGGCGAGGCGATTGTCTCGCGCGGAGAACTCGTGGAAATCGGCGGATCGTTCCGAGTGCCGGATATCATGCGCGAATCAGGCGCGATCCTGCGCGAGGTCGGCACGACGAATCGCACACGTGTCTCGGATTACCAACAAGCGGCGTGCGAGAACACGCGCTTGCTCTTGCGTGTGCATCCCAGCAATTTTCAAGTTGTAGGATTTACGGAGCGGCCGTCGCTTGAAGAACTGAGCAAGGCGGCGAAAGAGATTGGCGTGCCCCTGGTAGAGGATCTGGGCAGCGGATGTTTGTTCGACTTGCCGGGCGCGATGGCGCCGGAGCCGCAAGTGGCGGCGTCGTTGCGCGCGGGCGTCGACCTCGTGACGTTCTCCTGCGACAAGCTGCTCGGTGGACCGCAGGCGGGAATCATCGCCGGCCGCGCGGATTTGGTCGAGCGTGTGCGAAAGAGTCCGCTGTTCCGTGCCTTGCGCGCCGGTCGCTTGACGTACGCCGCGCTTGGCGCGACATTGCTTAGTTGGGTCGCGGGACGGTTGAGTGATTTGCCTGTTGTGCGCATGATTCGCATGTCGCCAGAAGAAATTGCCGTGCGCGCACAAGCGCTAACCGCCGCCCTGGCTCGCATCGGATGGAGTATTGAGCTTCGCCCCGGTGAATCGGTAGCCGGCGGAGGATCGACACCTGGCCAGACTCTGTTGACGACGCTGGTGTCGATCGCCGATCCTTCGTGCAGCGCCGCGGAACTGGAGCGCCGTTTGCGCGCTGGATCGACGCCGGTGATCGCGCGGGTGGAAGAGGATCGCTTGCTGATAGACTTGCGAACGGTGTTCCCAGAGCAAGACGCAACGCTGATCGAAGTACTGAAGAAATGTAACCACAGATGAACGCCGATGAACACGGATAGGAAGCCGCTTTCTTCACCCGCGTTTATCTGTGTTCATTGGCTTAATTCGTTCGCCGGAGGCTAAATGATCCCGCGTTATACGCGCCCCGAGATGGCGCGCATTTGGAGCGACGAAAACCGCTTTCAGCGCTGGCTCGACGTGGAACTCGCCGTGGCCGACGCCGAAGCCGAAGCCGGGATGATTCCCACGTCCGCTGCCGCGACGTTGCGCGCGAAATCGAAGTTCGACGTCGCGCGAATCTTCGAAATCGAAAAGCAAGTGAAGCACGACGTGATCGCGTTCACGACAGCGGTCGCGGAGAAGCTTGCAGACGCAGGCGCAAGTGAAGCCGGGCGCTTCCTGCACTATGGACTCACGTCCAACGACGTGGTCGACACCGCGCAGGCGTTACTGTTGGCCGAAGCATCGGCGCAGATTCAGGCGGGACTGATTTGCCTGGGCGAAGTGTTGATGCGCCGCGCCTATGAATTCAAGGACACGCCGACCATCGGCCGCACGCACGGTATTCACGCCGAGCCGACGACTTTCGGATTGAAGCTCGCGAATTGGTGGAGCGAGAATCAACGCAACCTGGAACGCTTTCGCGCCGCTGCAGAGGGTTTGAGGGTGGGAAAACTGTCGGGCGCGGTTGGAACGTTCGCGCATTTGAACCCCGCGATCGAAGAACGCGTTTGCGCGAAGCTGGGATTGCGTCCCGCCGAGATTGCCTCGCAGGTGATTGAGCGCGACAGGCACGCGGCGTATCTGGCGACGCTCGCCGTCATCGGCGGATCGCTCGAGAGAATCGCCCTGGAAGTGCGTCACTTGCAGCGCACCGAAGTCCGCGAGGCGTGGGAGCATTTCGGCGCGGGACAAAAGGGATCGTCGGCCATGCCGCACAAGAAAAATCCCATCGTCAGCGAGCAAATCTGCGGATTGGCGCGCGTGCTGCGCTCGAACGCGCAGGCGGCGATGGAGAATCAGGCGCTGTGGCACGAACGCGACATCTCGCACTCGTCGGTGGAGCGCATCATTCTGCCGGACTCGACGATTCTGATGGATTATTTGCTCGACCGTACGGCGTCGCTGGTGGAAACGCTAGGCGTCGATCCCGCGCGGATGATGTCGAATCTCGAATCGACGCGCGGATTGATTTTCTCCGGCCAGCTCCTCTTGGACTTGGTTGAGAAGAAGGGCGTATCGCGGGAGACCGCATACTCCTGGGTGCAAAGAAACGCTCTGAAGGCGTGGGAAACCGGCGGCGATTTCCGCGCGATGGTTTCAGCGGACCCGGACATCGCGATGGCCGTTACGGCCGCGGAAATCGCGGCGGCGTTTGACTTGAAGCGCCAGCTTCATAACGTCGGCGCGATCTTCGAGCGAGTGTTCGGAAGATAAAAAACCATACCGCAGATGAACGCAGATGAACGCAGATAAAGGCGGATACATCAGTTCTTATCTGCGTTCATCTGCGTTCATCTGCGGTATGGTTTTTTCCGAGCGTTAGAAGGTAATTCTTCCGTTCATCACCACGACGCGGCCGGACACCGACGACCCCTGGAACGCGCCGTACGCGCTGGTCGGCGGAATCACGGAGCCTTCAATCGAACCGAAACCGCCTGACGCGATGTCGTTGTTCGGGGGCGCGAAATTCGGGTGATTGAACACGTTGTACATGCTCGCGCCGAGCGTGAGCTTGTATTTGTCGTGCAGCAGGAATCCCTTGTACGCCGCGAAATCGAAGCTCGTGTAGCCGGGACCGCGGAAGGAATTGCGCGGCAAGTTGCCGAGACCCGTTTCCGCTCCCGCCGCCACAAAGTTATTGGCGTCGAGGCAAGGAGTGTTCACCGCGCGCGGCGTGCAGGTGAGCTGCATTGTCGATCCGGTCGCGGTCGACGTGGCCAGCAGCGTCCCGGGGATTCCCGCGAAGCCGCCGCCCAACTCACCGCTCAGCAAGCTGTCCACTACGCTGAACGGTGTACCCGAACGAATGTAGATCTTCGAGGAGAAGGTCCAGCCGCCCAGCAGGTTCGTCGCCCAAGCATGATGATATTTGAACGGCAGATCCCACAGTAAGTCGCCGAGGAAGTTGTGGCGAATATCGTAGTCGGCATAGCTGTAGGTGTTTTGGATCACCGGATTCGATTGCCCGGTGTAAGCCGTGGTCGCGAGAGTGAAAGGCAGGCCCGCGCCTCCGTTCGACACCGTGTCGAGCGCTTTGCTCCAGGTGTAATTCACTTGGCCGGCAAATCCGTAGCCGAACGCGCGCTTGTATTGCACCGTGAGGCCGTCGTAGTTCGACCATCCGCTGTTGGTCAGTGCCGTCACCGTGGCGAAGCGCGGATCGGGCGGCGCGGCGGGCAATTGCGAGAAGCCGGGGAGTCCGCCGCCGTTGTAGGCGTTTAGCCATCCGTTTTGCGCCAGCAGACTGTAGCCATGATTGCCGCTGTAGGTGACGATCACGACGTTCTTCTGCGCGATCTGCTTTTGAATTTGGAAATCCCACTCCACATAATTCGGCGTCGTGAACTGCGAGGGGATGGAGAAAAAGTTTGGTGGAGAGAAGACGCCGCCCGTGGTGTTGGAAAGCTGCGACAACGTGGCGTTCTTCGCGTAGCCCGACTTCACCGCGCTGTTTTGCGCGATTGCCACGGCTGGCGCCGATCCCGCGGCCGCTCCTGATTCCGGTCCGATCGGTGATCCGTCGAAGACGAACGCGTCATAAGGCGTGGGGAAGTTCGTGAAGATGCTCGATACCAGCACGCCCGCCGCGAGATCCGAAAACAATCCGACGCCTCCGCTCACCACCCAGGTCGAATGATTCGCGGGGCTCCACACTACGCCCACCCGCGGATCGAAGACCGCGCCGTCGACGCTGTAGTAGGCGTGGTGTCCGCCCGTAGTGATCGACGAGCTGTAGGGAATGTTGAAGCCCTTCTGTAATTGGGAGAACGGAACGTTGAAATTGTTGAAGCAGTTGTCTGTGCACGAAGGATTCGCGGTGCGATCGATGCGGAATCCCGCGGTGATTTTCAGATCGTGCCGCACGGCCCACTCGTCCTGCGCGTAGAATCCGGCGTTGTAGAAGCGGATGTGCGTGTCTTGGAAGGGCGAGAACTGCCGGAAGTAGAAGCTGAAGAAATTGCCGCCGGTGATGCCTTGCACGAAAGTCGCCAGATCGGAGAAGAAATACGAACCGATGCCGCCTTCGGAGTCGCTGAAGTCGCTCACCAGATTTTTGCGGTAATTCAAGCCGACTTTGACGGTGTGCGATCCGTGCACCCACGAGAGATCGTCGACGATCTGGCCTTGGCTCGAGTTGCGTCCTTGCGGCCAAGCATCCCATCCGAGCGGGGGACCCAGGCTCGTGAAGCCGGCGGCATTCGATCCGCCGCCGACTTGGCCGCCGGGCATTTCGAAGGCCGTGGGAAACACGCTGGTAGTCGCGGGAATGTTCGCCGGTGTGAAGATGGCGCTGTAGGTGAGCGCCGAGAAAATGAAATTGTTGACGATGTTCGGGCGAATCACCCAGGTGTGATTGATTTGTCCTTCGTACTGCGGCTGATTGCTCTGAACGTCCAGGAGCGGATTCACCAAGCTCGTCTCGGTCGGCTGCAATCCTTGATCGGTCTTGAAGCGGAAGTAAAGTTTCTGGTTGTCGTTGATGTTCCAATCGAGGCGGCTGGTGACGAGATACTCCTTATTCTCGTTCGACGCAGACGTGGCCCACGCCTGGGCGCAGGAAGCCGTCTTGCCGAGAATGCCGCTCTTGGTGCGCACGCCGGTCACGTCGCCGCAGCCCATCCGTCCGCTGCCGTCCTGGAGCAGGCCTGAGCCGTTGGTCACAGGCACCGCGGCGGCGATGCCCGGCGTGCTGTTCCACGCCGCGAAGGCTTGCGTGTAGATCGGCGCGGCGATCGCTGGAATGTCGGCCAGCGTGAGGGTCTGTAGCGCGGCCGAGGGAATGGTGACGACGCCCGAGAAGGGCAGCACGTAGCGGAGGCCCTCGGTGTCGAAGAGGAAAAACACTTTGTTCTTCTTCAGCGGTCCGCTCACGAGCGCACCGTATTGATTCGAAATCGCACGCGATTTCTTCACGCCGTCGAGATTGTTGAAGAAACTGTTGGCGTTCAGCGCGTCGCCGTTCCAGTTGTAGGTCAAACTGGCGTGGATATCGTTCGACCCGGACTTCGTCACGTAGTTCACTTGCGCACCGGCCTGGCGTCCATACTGCACGCTGTAGCCGTTCTGCACCACCGCGGCTTCAGCGATTTCGTTTTGTCCCAGGAGCAAATTGCTGGCGCCGGAATTATTCAGGTTCAGGTAGGGATCGTTGTAATCGTTACCGTTGATGGTGAACAGATTCGAGGTGCCCGGCAATCCGTGCGAACTGAAGTTACCGTAGCCCATTCCGGTGCTGACCACGATGCCCGGCACGGTGAACGCGATCGTAGTGAGATCGCCGCCCGGCGCGGGGAGATCGAGCACTTGTTGCGATCCATACGTTGCCGAGAGATTGGCGTTCTCCGTGTTCACCGCGGTGGCCGCGGCGGACACTTCGATGACTTCCTGCACCGTTTGCACTTTGGCCACGAGATCGACGGTGGGTGCTTGTCCAACGCCGACGGTTACTCTGGTGATGTCGGATTTCAGCGACGAGGACGAAGCCGAAACTTGAAACACGCCCGGTTTCAGCAACGAGAAACGGTACACGCCGCTGTTGTTGCTCGTAACGGTGCGCGTCTCGCCGGTGCTCAGGCTCGTGGCGATGACGGTCGCGCCGGCGACGACGGCGCCGGACGAGTCTTTCACTACGCCGGTCAAATCGCCGGTGGTTTCGGTTTGCGCGAAAACCATCGTGGCGACAAGCGCCATAAGCAGGATCAAAAGGAATCTACGCATGAGCTTCATCCTCTCCTGGACCTGGGGCTAGCGACAAAACCCGAGCGGAAGCGAGTTGAGCTGCTCCTTCGGCCTAGCGATTACGAGTACTTGGCCAGCAATACTCTGCCCAAAGTTGAGACAAGCGATAGTTCACGGATAGTTTGGCTTTGCACGGAATTCAGGACAGCATCGATTATCACTTGTACTACAGATAATCGTAAATAGATTCAGAATTACGAATCCTTCCATACGTTGGGGGCAGCTTCGACTAGGGCCTGAAAAAAACGGGCGCCCCGACCATCAGGGCGCCCGTAATCATTTGCGCTTCGAGCTTAGAAGTGGATTCGCAGCCCTAGCTGAATCACTCGAGTGAAGTTGGCCGATGCACCTGCGCCGCTTAAGGGCAACGCATTGAACTGGCCGCCGAGCACGCCAAAATCAGCCGGATCCTGCAAGTCCAAGTAAGGATCGCCCCACATCATGTGGTTGAAGAGGTTAAAGATCTGCCCGTAAATCTGGAAGCCCACACGTTCGGTAATCGCGGTGTCCTTGGTGATACCCAAGTCCACATTCCAGCGCAACTGACCGCGCAGGATGCCGCCGCCGCCGCAATTCCCGTCGACGCCGAGAATGTAGGGACGGAAGTTATTGTAGACGGCCGTGGGGTTCGAGAACATATTCACGCCGGAACCGCCGTTGTTGGAGTCTCCGTTCACGCCCACGTTGCCATCGCTCTTGACGCCGAAGACCGGACCGTTGCTGTAGCTCATGCTGGACATGGGAACAGCCGTGCAGCCGTTGGTCACGTATCCGTTCCCGCGCTGATCGCCGGAAGCAGAGGTGTAGCCGCTGTAGATGCTGAGCGGCAATCCGCTCGCTATCGTGAAGATCGGCGAGACGGACCAGCCACCGATGATGCGGTCGCCGATCCCATTGTTGGTCTTCCAGTGCTGGCCCTTGCCGAACGGAAGAGTGTAGGTGCCTAACAAATTGAAGACGAACTTGTGATCAAAAAACTGCGGGCCGTAGTCCTTGCGAAGATCCCAGGGATCGTTGGCGTTGTTCTCCGTGTAGGCCTGGTTGATTCCAATCGTACCCATTGCTTTCGCATAGGTGAAGTTGGAGTTGAGCGTCATGTTCGACATCCGCTTCTTCAAGGTGACGGTCAGGGCGTTGTAGTTCGAGAAGCCCATGCTGGTCGCGCCGTAGTTCAGCTCGGTTTGAGTGCTCGACGGCAACATGGGGCCAAAGAGCCACGCGCCGTCCAGATCGCTCACCATGGAGGTCACATCTTGAGTTGTGATGTACGACTGCTCTTGCTGCGCGACGGCCGTGGTACAGTTCGCGTATCCAGTGCAGTAGCTGCTGCCTTTCAAAGCACTCTCGAAGAACGGTTGCGCCGGCAGCACCGTTTTGGAACCCAGAACGACGCCAGCCCCACCCTGCGATGTGGGTAGGAGCTGTTTGGAGACGGCAGCGTAGGCAGCTTGGAAACTCTGGCCGCCGAGCGTCATCATGTAGGGCACATCGTTCAGATCGATGCCCTGAAACAGGTTCCGGGCGAAGACTCCGACGTATCCAACCTCGAGGATCGTGTTGCCCTTCAGTTGGCGTTGGATGCTGAATGTAATTTGGTCCGAGGAGCCCGGTTTCCAGCCGCTATCCAGATACGATGCAAAGGTCTCGTAGGCGGCATTCACGCCGGGCCGGACGGGCGTGGCCAGTGTCTGCGGAATGGCCGGCAGCGGTACGGTGTTCCCATCCACTCCCAGACGGAAGGCCGAGGCCGGCGTCGTGCCGCTGGACTTGGTGCAGGCGCCCGCCGAAGTCGGATCCGCGCAGGAAACAGTTTGCAAGAAGCCATCGCCCAAAACCGGATCGGAAACCAGATCGATTCCCAAGCTCTTAGTATAGAAACGGCCGTAACCCGCACGGATCACCGTGGCATTGTTACCTAGCAATTTGCTGAACCAGCTATCGCCGCTCGACGAGGGATTCCAAGCGACAGAAACGCGTGGCGCGAGTTGACGATAGTCCGTAGCGTACGGATATTTCAGACCGACCGCGCCGACTGGCGAGAATCCCAGCGTGGGATTGTAATTCTGTCCCAGCAGAGCCGCGGACTGGCGCGCCTGCAAGAACTGAGCGGTGGTGATCGGCACGCCGTTCTGGTCCACCAGGGTGTCTTGAGCGCCGTTCAACTCGTAGGGCGGCATCTGAATGTTGTAGTTCAGACCGTAGTTGATCGTGACATGCGGGCTGATTTTCCAAGCGTCGTTGAAATAGACGCTGTAGTTCTCCACGTGGCTGTACGACGCGACCGGTGAGCCGAGAGGATTCAAGGTCAGGTTCGAGCCGGTGCGCGTGGCGACGATGTTGTTCTGAGCCACCATTCCCAGGATGTCCGCGTAGAAGCCGTTGTAAGTACCGAGTTGCGACGACGGGATGCAGTTGTGCGTCAGGGCCGTCGTGCAAACCACCGGCTGAAAAGCGGACGAGAATGAGATGCCGGAGCTCTGGATGAGGTACTTGTCCTGCGTCAGTCCTCCGGTCACGTTGTCGTAGCGATCAAAGTGGAACCATTGGTGCAGGAAATCGCCGCCCACCTGGATTAAATGATTCCCCTTGAGCCAACTCACGCCATCGCGGAAATCGAAGTTATGCGAATTCCACAAGCGGGGACGTGAGTTTTGAGTGTCGATGTTCAGGGGAACCAAGGCGCCGCTGGAGTCGCCGCCAATGGTGACGCCCGCCGGCACGCCTGGGATATACGGATTGGCCCCCGCGCGCAGCCACTGCCACTGGTCGCGCAGATAATTGAAGTGCAAATCATTGGTGATGGAAGGAGTGACCGAAGTGTTCAAGCCGAGCACCACGTAACGCGGTTGGTCGACGGTGATCGACGCCGGGGCCGGCTGGCCTTTGGTGTCGCCGGGCAGCACGCCTCCAATATCGACCTGGTTGGTGGTGGGATTGTCTTGCGAGAAAATCCGATAGCTGGCGAAGAAACGGTTCTTGTCTCCGAAGTCGTGATCGATACGGACCACGCCGAAGTTGTTGGTCAACGGGTACGACAAATTGGACTGGTACCCGAAGGTATTGAGGCGGTCGCCGGATGTGAAAAGGTTCGGTTCCGGTTCGTAGCTCCAGATTTTGCTGACCACCGGGCTCATGCCTGCCAGGCGGGGATCGCAAGGCGAGTTGCCCGCCGCTCCGCAGACCATGGCGGTTTTCAGGTTGTACTGGATGGGAGTTCCGCTGGCGTCGCGAATCGTAATGATGCCCGCGCGTAGCGCGTCGGAGGGCACGGTTTTGGTCAACGGCCCGCTGCGCGGGTAGCGCTCACCCTCGAAGTTCATGTAGAAATACGTCTTGCCTCCCAGCATCGCAGGAAGCATCGGTCCGCCGAGCGCGCCGCCGAAGCGGTTGTAATGCTGCTTGGGCTTGGCGATGCCGTTAAAATTGTTGGACCAGTCGTTGGAATTCAGCCAATTGGCCTGGAAGAAATCGTAACCGGATCCGTGAAACTGATTCGTCCCGCGCTTGGTACTGACGATCACCTGGGCGCCGCCGGAACTGCCAAAATCGGCGGTCATGTTGTTGGTGTTTACTCGAAACTCTTCGACGCTCTCCACCGGCATTTGCATGGCGCCGCCGCGCAGTCCCACGTACGTAGCGTTGTCGCCGTCCAGTGTGGAACTGTTGTTTCCGCCATCGAGTTGGACCGAATTCTGGTCGGAAAAGGCGCCGGCCACTTGGCCGCTGTAGATGTTGCTGAGGGCCCCGTTGAACGTAGGCGCGGCTGTGGCCTGGAGGTAAATCAACGAGGAAGCGTCGCGGGCGATGGTGGGCAGGTTCAACATGTCCTTGCCGCCGATCGTCGCGCCCATCGTGGCGTCCAGGGTCTGCAGTTCCGCGCCGGGCTGGGCCTTCACTTCCACCACTTCAGAAATAGCGCCCACCTCTAGCTTGGCGTTCAAGGTAAGCGTGCCACCGACGGTGACTTCTACACGGGCGATCTCGAGAGTGCGAAACCCAGACGTCGAAACCTTGAGGTTGTAGGTGCCAACCGGCACCTCGCGGAAGGCATACAGCCCCGCTCCGTTGCTCTTCGTGGTTCGGGCGACCTTGGTGCCGACGTCGGTTAATGTGACTTCGGCATTTGGAACTGCCGCGCCCGAGGAATCCGTGACCGCTCCCACTACGGAGCCGCCGGAAACGCTGCCTTGACCGTACAGCGAGGGTGCTGCGCCGAGGTTTGCTAGAAACGCCACGGCTAACAGAAGCGAGAACGCCTTCAGATTCATTTTGATCTCCTCTCCCATCGAATGGTGGGTGCAAAAGTCTCTGAACAATGGTTGTCGCGCAAAGTCGGAAACGCGTTTCCAAAAACGACTTGACATCAATTTCCCCTTCCCGTAGAGCGATTTGCCAATAGTAAGCATCAATACTGTTTAATGTCAATTATTTTTTCCGCGCTGTGGACGAGGGCTCCGACGGGAGTCTGAATTGTAATTTGGCTTACTAGCCAGATCAAGAGGGTACGGTATTTTGTATTCTTCGGACCTTAGATCGATCCGAAAGGCCGAGAGTGATGGTCGATCGGCCAGTTCGAGCGCCGGAATGAGCCTTTTCGATCCAGATTCCCGATTTGGAGACGCCCGCTAGCCTCTCTCATCTCCCAGAATACTGTTTTTCATAAAGGACCAGTCATTCGTACGTAAAGATGTATGAATCTGTGACGCCCGCTAGAAATGTGGTGCTGCCTACGTATGAAAAAGTACACATTGTTGGCTTGTTTTCAAGCATTTACTATGGATTGCATTTCCATGTGGGGTTGGTTACCAAATTGCACTTCTGAACTCGCAAGAGCTCCGGCGTGGTGCCGGGGCGAAACTTGCCTCCTTGCTTCGACAGGGAAAGGAAAATCAAACAATGACTCGATTTAGCAAGTTTTCCACCGTCCTCCTGACCGCGATGGCGTTGATGGTTGTGGTTGGCTATCCGCTCGCGGCCCAGTCGCTCCAGACGGGCGACATTCAAGGAACCATTAACGATCCGAGCGGCGCGGTTGTTCCCGCCGCCACGGTGACCGTGCGCTCCACCGATACCGGTGCTACGCAGACCACGACGACCAGCGGCACGGGCGAATATCGCTTCACGCTGCTGAAGCCCGGCAACTACGCCGTCTCAGCGACGCATCCCGGATTTCAGAAAGTCGATCGCAGCGGCATCGTCGTTTCGGTCGGCACGGCGGTGACCGTTTCGTTGACGCTGCCAGTCGGCAAACCGACGGAGACCGTCACGGTGACCGAAGACGCTCCGCTGTTGACGACGACGGCGAGCCAGAACACGAATTTCACGCAAGCGCAATTGCAACTGTTGCCCAACGCCGGTGGCGACATCACCAATATCGCCGACACCGCGCCGGGCGTCGTTACGAATCCCATGGGCGGATACGGAAACTTCACCGTCAACGGCTTGCCGGCGACGTCGAATCTTTTCACGATCAACGGCGAGAACGACATGGATCCGTACTTCAATATCAACAATTCCGGCGCCACGAACTTGACGCTGGGATCGAACGAATTGCAGGAAGCCTCGGTGGTGGCGAATCCGTACTCGGGCCAGTTCGGCCAGCTCTCCGGCGCACAGATTACCTACGTGACCAAGTCGGGCAGCAACCAGTTCCATGGCAACGCGCAGTATTGGTGGAACGGCCGCGTTTTGAACGCCAACGATTGGTTCAATAATTCCACTGCGACGGCCCGTCCGTTCTCGAACGCGAATCAGTGGGCCGATTCGGTGTCCGGTCCCATCTTCAAGGACAAAACGTTCTTCTTCGTCGATAACGAAGGTTTGAAGTTCGTGTTGCCGAACGTCGATGTGGTGACGATTCCCACCACGGCGTTTGCCAACGCGGTGATCGCCAACGTCACTGCGAAGCAACCGAGTGAAGCCAGCACCTATCAGCAGATGTTCTCGCTGTGGGCCGGCGCGCCCGGCGCGGCCGCCGCCAAGACGATCGCCAATAGCTCGGCTTGCAATTCGCTGACCCTTCCCGGCTACAATCCCGCCACCACGCCTTGCGCGGCGCGCTTCCAAGCGACGCCCACGGCGCTGGCCAGCGAGTGGATTTTGGCGTTCCGCGTCGATCATCGCTTCGGCGACAACGACACGGCGTACTTCCGCTACAAGGGCGATCATGGCGTGCAGCCGACCACGATCAGTCCGATCAACCCGGCCTTCAACGCGCTCTCGCCGCAACCTTCTTGGGACACGCAGTTGAACGAGACTCATATTTTCGGACCGCATGCCACGAACTCGTTTATGGGCACGTTCAGCTACTACCAGGCGCTGTTCGCGCAGGGTCCGCAAGCGGCTGCGACGTTCCCATATCAAATCGCGACCTCGAGCCCGATGCCATTCACCGGCTTCAACGCGCTCGGCAGTTTCCCGCAAGGGCGCAACGTGACGCAGTATCAGTTGATCGACGACTTCACCTATGTTCACGGCAACCACAACTTCAAGTTCGGCGAGAATTTCCGCCGTTACGATATCAGCGACCACAACTTCTTCTTCAATTCACCGGCCGTGTACTTCGGATACGTTGGCGCGGGATTGCAGAATTTCGCCAATGGTCTCGCGTATCAGTACCGCAAGTCGCTGAACTTCGCCGCCGACGTGCCGATCGCGCTGTGGGGTATGGGCGTGTACGCGATGGACGAGTGGAACGTTCGCTCGAACCTGAAGGTCACCCTGGCACTGCGTGTGGAGCACAACTCCAATCCGGTTTGCCAGTTCAACTGTTTCGCCGATTACGTGGGACCGCTCAGCGCGGTACCGAGCTTCAATAGCGCCACGCCGGGAACAGTTCCGTACGCTTCCGATATCGCCAGCGGTTTGCACCAGGCGTATCCCGGAACGGATAGCCTCAATTGGTCGCCGCGCGCGGCCTTCACCTGGTCGCCTTTCGGCGATCGGAAGACGGTCATCAGCGGCGGCATCGGCCTGTTCTACGACAATCTGCCGGCCGGCTTGGTGGACGATCTGCTCGCCAATCCTCCGGAAGCGGTGGCCATCCGCGTCCGTCCGGCGGCGGGCATCGCGCCCTTCGCCACCGGAGCAACCGGCGGCGCCGCGGTTTGGCAATCGTCCGCTTCGGCTTTCAGCTTAACCAAGACGTATTCGCAAATCGCTTCGCAGTTGGCGGCTCTCGGATCGACGTTCGCGGCGCCGAGCTTCACGGCGTTCAACGGCACCCTGCACAGTCTCCAAGTGCAGGAGTGGAACATCCAGGTGCAGCACCAATTGTCGAACTCGATGGTGTTCATCGCCAACTACGTTGGCAACCACAGCATCCACGTGCCGTATAGCAACGCTTGGCCGAACGCGTACGATCTCTATCAGATCTATCCGGGCGTGGCAGGCATCCCTGCCAACCCTCGCGTTCCGAACTATGGCACCGTTACCGAAGTGCAGACCGGAGCCGTTTCCAACTACAACGGTCTGAGCTTCTCGTTGAACAAGCGCTTTTCCAGTTGGGTGGCCGGCCACTTGAACTACACTTGGTCGCACACCCTGGACGAAGTGTCCAACGGCGGTATCTTCACCTACGGCGACTCCACGCTGGGCCAGATTTCTCCGCTGAGCCTGCGCGCGCTGAACTACGGCAACGCCGACTACGATATCCGCCACAACCTGAACGGCGACTTCCTGGTCACGCCAACCTACAAGTTCAGCAACCACGTCACCAACGCCGTGTTGGGTGGCTGGCAGTGGTCGGGCAAGGTGTTCTGGCGCTCGGGTCTGCCGTTCTCGGTTACCGACGGCAACACGGCCCTCGGCAACGGCGGCGGCGCGCTTCTGGCGACGTACACCGGCAAGGGTCCGGCGCAGACCACCTGCAACGCGTCCGCCGCAGTCACGCCGTGCTTGAACATCAACGCTTTTGTCGATTCCAATGCGGCGAGCTTCACGGTCTACAAAGGCCTCTCGACGCAGAACCGCAACCAGTTCGTTGGTCCGCATTTCTTCGACGTGGATATGTCCCTGTTCAAGAACGTGCCGCTCGGCGAGCGCGTGAAGTTCGGCATCGGCTTCCAGGCCTTCAACGTGTTCAACCACCCGAACTTCGGTCAGCCCGACTCCACGTTTGGCGATCCGACCTTCGGACAGATCCTGGGTATGGCCGGCACCCCGACCAGCCCCTACGGCACGTTCTTGGGATTTGACTCTTCTCCGCGTGTGTTCCAGTTGAGCGGGAAGATCACCTTCTAAGCCTAACAAAAGGCGCCACTTCGTAGATTCTCTTGGGGACCGCCAACCGGCGGTCCCCTTTTTCTTTGTCCGTATATCAATGAAAATGAAGGTGCATAAAATTCTTGACAGTATTGCACTCATATTTTATGATTGCAGTGTGGTTAGATTAACCTTAGGAGGTAGATCCAATATGTCACTTGTTCGTTGGGAACCGTTCCGAGACCTGCTCGCTCTCCAGGATCGCCTGAACCGTAGCTTCGAGGCCACCCGCCAGTCGGGTACAACCGAGGAGCCGTTGGGCACCTGGGCTCCGGCCGTGGACATCTATGAGACGGAGAAAGAGATCGTGCTGAAGGCCGATCTGCCGGGAGTCAATTTGTCCGACGTCGATATCCGCCTGGACAATAACGTCCTGTCGGTGCGCGGCGAACGCCGCTTCGAGAAAGAAGTGAAGGAAGACAACTATCACCGCGTGGAGCGCGCCTACGGCAACTTCGTGCGGACTTTCTCGTTGCCGAACACGGTGGACCCCGAAAAGATCGAGGCCGCTTACGACAACGGCGTGTTGCGCGTCACCATGCCGAAGCGCGAAGAAGCGCGGCCCAAGCAGATCAAGGTCAACGTCAAGGCAGCAGCATAACTGCGAGCCGCAAGACACGAGCCACGAGGCCCGAGGCCCGAGGCCCGAGGCCCGAGTCGTCGATTCCCGGGTTTTTACTCGGGCCTCGGGCCTCGGAACTCGGGCCTCGGTTTTTTGCTATTCTGAAAAGAGGGGTGAACGATCATGATTCGCTTCGACAAATTCACGCTGAAAGCACAAGAGGCCATCGAGCAATCGCAACAGATTGCGGGGCAGCGCGAGCATCAGCAAATCACGCCGCTGCACCTTTTGGTGGCGTTGGTGTCGCAGCCCGACGGCGTGGTCCAGCCGGTCCTCGAGAAACTGAAGGTGTCGCCCGATACGATTCTCACCGAAGCCGACCGCGCGTTGAACGCGCTGCCGCAGGTGAAGGGCGCACGCCAAGCAGGCGGACAGATGTTTCTGACGCCTGGATTGAACGAAGTTTTCATCACGTCCGAAAAAGAGGCCGAGCGCTTCAAGGACGAATACATTTCCACGGAGCATTTGCTGCTGGGTATCGCGGCCCTTGGTGGCGGCGATCCGGCGGAGCAGATTCTGCGGCGCAACGGCGCCAATCACGACGCCATTCTCAAAGGACTGGCCGGCGTGCGCGGAACGCAGCGCGTTACGTCGCAAACGCCCGAGGCCACCTATCAAGCGCTCGACCGCTACGCCCGAGACCTCACCGAACTCGCGCGTCAAGGCAAGCTTGATCCCGTGATCGGTCGCGACGAAGAGATTCGCCGCGTGATCCAAGTGTTGTCGCGGCGCACCAAGAATAACCCTGTGTTGATCGGCGAGCCCGGCGTCGGCAAAACCGCTATCGCTGAAGGGCTCGCGCAGCGCATCGTGTCGGGCGACGTGCCCGAAACGCTGAAGCGCAAGCGTCTGGTGGCGCTCGATCTCGGCTCGCTGATCGCCGGCGCGAAATTCCGCGGCGAATTCGAAGAGCGCCTGAAAGCCGTGCTGAAAGAAGTGAACGAATCGCAGGGTTCGATCGTGATGTTTATCGACGAACTGCACACCCTGGTAGGCGCGGGCGCGTCGGAAGGCGCGATGGATGCGTCGAACATGCTGAAGCCCGCGTTGGCGCGCGGCGAACTGCGCGCCGTCGGCGCCACCACGATCAACGAATACAAGAAGTACATCGAGAAAGACGCCGCGCTCGAGCGCCGCTTCCAAGTGGTGATGGTCGGCGAGCCCGCGGAAGAAGACGCCATCGCGATCCTGCGTGGATTGAAAGAACGCTACGAGGCGCATCACGGCGTTCGCATCACCGACGCCGCGGTGGTGGCGGCCGTGACGCTTTCGCACCGCTACATTTCCGATCGCTTTCTGCCGGACAAAGCCATCGACTTGATGGACGAAGCCGCCGCCGCGCTGAAAATGCAACTCGACTCGGTGCCGGTGGAAATCGATCAAGCCGATCGCCGTTTGATCCAATTGGAAATCGAACGGCAAGCGTTGGCGAAAGAAACCGATCATGCGTCACGGGAGCGGCTGCGTTTGATCGAAGACGAATTGGCGCGCTTGCGCGGAGAAACGGCGCGCATGCGCGAGCGTTGGAATACGGAGAAGGCTTCGATCACCAAGGCCGGCGAGATCAAGCAGCGCATCGAGAGTCTGCGTGTGGAAGAAGAGAAAGCCACGCGTGAAGGCAATCTCGAGCGCGCCGCGGAGATCAAGTACGGCGAGTTGACGGCGCTGGAGCGCGACCTTGAAAAGGCCAACAAAGATTTGGCCGAGTCGCACGCCGCGCGCATGTTGAAGAATCAGGTGGAGGAAGAGGACATCGCGCGAATTGTCGCGAAGTGGACCGGCATTCCGGTGACGCGCATGCTGGAAGGCGAAAAATCGAAGCTCGTCCATATGGAAGAACGCTTGCGCCAGCGCGTGGTCGGTCAGGAGGAAGCGCTGGCCAGAGTGTCGAACGCACTCCGCCGTAGCCGCGCGGGACTGGGCGATCCGAAGCGGCCGATCGGCAGCTTCATTTTCCTGGGACCCACCGGCGTCGGCAAGACGGAACTGGCGCGCGCCCTAGCCGAGTTTCTCTTCGACGACGAGCGCGCGATGATTCGCGTCGACATGAGCGAATACATGGAGAAGCATTCGGTGGCGCGCATGATCGGCGCGCCTCCCGGATACGTGGGCTACGACGAAGGCGGCCAACTTACCGAACACGTGCGGCGTCGCCCGTATTCGGTGGTGCTGTTCGACGAAATCGAAAAGGCGCATCCGGAAGTGTTCAACAGCCTGCTGCAAATTCTCGACGACGGCCGTCTCACCGACGGCAAGGGACGCACGGTGAGCTTCAAGAACGTGGTCATCATCATGACCTCGAACGTGGGCTCGCATCACCTGAACGACTTGAATATCGGCTTCCAGCGCAATGCGCCGACCGACCGCCAGAAGGAAGCCGAATCGCGCATTCGCGAAGCGCTGCGCGACGCGTTCCGTCCCGAGTTCCTGAATCGCGTGGACGACATCGTGATCTTCCAGTTGCTGGGTGAGGAACAGATCGAGCAGATCGTGGAGATTCAACTCACCGGCGTGCGGAAGATGCTCGCCGAGAAGGGCATCGACCTGGAGCTGACGCCCGCGGCGCGTGCGTTGATCTCGCACGAGGGATGGGATCCGCAATATGGCGCGCGTCCGTTGCGCCGGGCGATCCAGCGCTTGATCCAGGATCCGCTGGCGATGAAGTTGCTCGACGGCACGGTGGCCCCGGGCGATCACGTGATAGCGGATGCCAGCGGTGCGGAGATCGCGTTTACGTCGAGTGTCCCGGTGGCGGCGTAAGCGCGGTGTCTACCAAATCGTCTCGATACCCGAGGCTTGAATGCGCGAGTCTCGGGTAACGAGCGGGAGTTTTAAATGGAGTGCCGTCGCCGCGATGATACGGTCGGGCATTTCGGGGACTATGCCTCTGGGAATTTCGCGAACGGCCGCCGCCACGCCCTCGGAAATTGGAACTGACTGGATCCCAAAAACAGGATCCTTCAGTTCCTGTTCGAGAAGGCGAAACGCCTCGAAGGGCACGCGCCCGAGTTCAACCAAGTAGATTGTCTCGACGATTGAGATTGTGGAAATCCAGAGATGCCGTCGGCGGCGAACTGTTTGTTGGATGGCTCGAAGGGCGGCTCGCGAAAGTTTACGCGTACCAAGCAAATACCAGAGAGCAGAGTGCGTGTCGAGCACCACGGCTAGATCTCGACATCGCGCGGAAAACTGCGCCACATTTCCTTGCGCACCATGGCGATATCTTCTTCCGTGATGTCGAAGCCCATGCCGGCCCACAAACCCTGAGCGCTGCGGAGCGTCGTGGGTTTCCCCGGTTTTGCCTCAAGCGTTTTCACGAACTTCAGCACTTCCCGCTGTTTGGAAGGCGTCATCTTGCCGAGTTTCTCGACCACCATCTCTTCAATGGACATAACGGTACCTCTGAGCCCTTATGTTACCACGTTGAACCTTCGCCCCGTCTGACACGTCTAATGCAATGGTAGAGTCAAATAGGGAGACAAATGAACGCCATTAAGACGACGCTGTTGCTCGGCCTGATGACCGGACTCATGCTGTTCGCCGGCGCTCGATTCGGCGGGCCGAATGGATTGGTCTTGGCGCTTTTGTTCGCCGCCGTTACCAACACTGTCGCTTACTTTTACTCCGACAAGATCGCCCTCGCCTCGTACAACGCGCAACCGCTGACTCCGGAAGATTCGCCTGACATTTACTGGCGCGTCTACCGGATCGTTGAGCGCCTTGCATCGCGCATGGGCGTTCCGATTCCGCGGCTTTATCTCATCCCTTCGGATTCGCCGAATGCTTTTGCCACGGGACGCAACCCGAGTCATGCGGCCGTCGCGGTGACGCAAGGCGTGCTCGATTTGCTGACCGACGAGGAGCTCGAAGGCGTGCTCGCGCACGAACTTGGTCACGTGCAGAATCGCGATATCCTCACAAGTTCGGTGGCCGCCATGCTCGCCGGCGCGATTTCGTCGCTGGCCTACATGGCGCGATTCGCCATGATCTTCGGCGGCTATGGCGGGCGCGACGACGATCGCCGCGGCGGAGGACTCGAGACGCTGGCGCTGCTAATTATCGCGCCGCTCGCCGCGACGTTGATCCAGCTTTGGATCTCGCGCACGCGCGAGTTTGAAGCGGATCACACCGGCGCGCAACTCACGCACAATCCGCAGGCGCTGGCGAGCGCCTTGCAGAAACTCGACGGCTGGTCGAAGCGCATTCCGCTCGACGCATCGCCGGCGATGTCGCATTTGTGCATCGTGGCGCCGTTCAACGGTCAAGCGTTCACGAAACTGTTCAGTACGCACCCGCCGATTCAGGAACGAATCGAGCGCTTGATGGCCATGCAGAGGGATCAGCGGATCTAAGGGATACTCCGATGATTCCCGCGCCCGCTCGAAATGCGGGAAAGCGTTATATGGTAAAAGTAAGCATTATTTTGGAAGCGCCATGAAATCGCCTAACGCCTGCGGCCCGTTGCTCACCGATCTTTATGAGCTCACCATGGCCGCCGGCTATTTCGTCCACAACAAGCACAACGAGCGTGCCACCTTCGAACTGAGCATCCGGCGACTGCCGGAGCACCGCTCGTTTCTGCTCGCCGCGGGACTCGAGCAAGCCGTCGAGCACCTGCAGAATCTGAAGTTCTCCGCGGACGATCTCCGCTTCCTCAAGCGCCATCCGATGTTCGAGCGCGTTCCGGCCGCGTTCTTCGACTACCTGGCCGCGATGCGTTTCTCGGGCGATCTGTGGGCGGTGCCGGAGGGCTCCGTCGTCTTCGCTGAGGAGCCGTTGTTGCGGATCACCGCACCGGTGATCGAAGCGCAGATCGCCGAGACGTATCTGCTTTCGATGTTGACGTATCAAACCATGGTCGCGACGAAAGCCGCGCGCGTGGTGGAAGCGGCCGAAGGCCGCCGCGTCGTCGAGTTCGGCAGCCGCCGCGCGCATGGACCACAAGCGGGATTGCTCGCCGCGCGAGCCGCGTATCTGGCCGGTTGCGCCGCCACGTCGAACACGCTCGCCGGGAAGGAATTCGGCATTCCCACCGTCGGCACGGCGGCGCATTCCTGGACCATGGCTTTCGATCATGAGGAAGAAGCGTTCAACGCGTTCCTGGAAGTTTTCGGTGAACGGAGTACGCTGCTTCTGGATACGTACGATTGTCTCGAAGGCGCGCGCATCGCCGCTAACATTCGGCGCGGCTATCGCGGCGTGCGTCTCGATTCCGGCGATATCGTGGGGCTGAGCCGCGAAGTGCGTCGTCTTCTCGATACGCACGGTCACATCGACGCGAGCATCATGGCGTCCGGCGACCTGAACGAATATCGCATCCGCGAATACCTGCAAGCCGGCGCGCCGCTCGATTCCTTCGGCGTCGGCACCGATCTGGTCGTGTCGCGCGACGCACCGAGTCTCAGCGGCATCTTCAAGTTGGTGGAAATGGAACGCGGTGGGCAAGTCTGCTACACGGCCAAGTTCAGCGACGAGAAAGCCACGTGGCCTGGACGCAAACAGGTATTCCGCTACTCCAGTGCCACAGGGAGCTTCGCGCACGACGTGATCGGCCGGGCGCGGGAAGAGCGCGGCGAGGAAAGCGGCGGTCACATGGGCGCCGAGCCGTTGCTGCGTCAAGTCATGGAAAACGGGAAACTGCCGGCGGCGCTTCCGTCGCTGGCGGAAATTCGCGGAATCGCGGCGAGCAATTTGTCGCGGCTGCCGCAGCGCTACCGCCGCTTGGAGGCGCCCGACACATATCCCGTTCGGCGGTCGCGCGCGCTCGAGGAACTGATGGAGGAGGTTCGCGATCGATGCATGGAGCCGTCCTCACTGACTTAGTTCTGGTCGATATAGACACGCAGAACGATTTTCTTCTTCCCGTCGGCGCGTTGTACGTTCCCGGCGCGGAAAAACTCATTCCGGCGTTGGAACGCATTTACGATTGGGCGCGCAGCAACGGAATTCCCGTGATCTCCACCGCCGACGCGCACTCCGAACGCGATCCCGAGTTTGCATCGTGGCCGCCGCACTGCATTGCCGGAACGTTGGGACAAGCGAAAGTCCCCGGTACATTGATGACCGGCGCGATTGCCGTGCCGAATCGCGCGGGCGCTGCGATTCCCGACGCGCCGCAGATCATCGTCGAGAAGCAAACGGTCGACGTTTTCCAAACCGCCACGATTCGCGATGTTCTAGCCGCGCGCCCCGCACAGCGGTACGTTGTTTTTGGCGTGGTCACGGAGATTTGTGTGGTGCACGCGGTGCGCGGTCTGCGCGCGCTCGGGAAAAACGTGGAAGTAATTACCGACGCAATTGCTTCGCTCGACAACGCGGTTGCAGGCCGCCGCGCGATCGATGAAATGGTCGCCGCCGGCGCGCGACTCACGGCAGTGCAAAAGCTATGTACGCCCCATTGACCCGGGGACCTCGCATCTTTCCTCCCGTCGCGCAGACCACAACATATTGCTTTCCACGCACCTGATAGGTGGCGGGCGTGGCGTCGGCCGAGAGTGGCAGCGTGGTCTCCCACAACAATTTCCCGGAGTGCGCGTCGAACGCGCGAAACTTCTTGTCGAAATTCGTCGCGGCGATGAACAACACGCCACTCGCCGTCACGATCGGCCCGCCGTAGTTTTCCGTTCCGGTGTTTTTCACGCCTGCCGCGGCGAGTTCCGGATATTCACCGAGCGGAATTCGCCATGCGTACTCGCCGGTGTTCAAATTGATCGCGCTCAGCGTTCCCCACGGCGGCTCGACCGCCGGATAGCCCGCGGGATCGAGGAAGCGATGGTATCCCGTGAAGTGATGCTTCAACTTTTCAGGCGATGGCGCTTCCTCAAGCGACGGCGCCGCCGCGTCGAGATCGCGATTCTCTCCGGTGATGGCATATTCCGCGATGGCGCCCACTTCATCGCTCGTAAGGTTGGGAAACGCCGGCATACGCGCCGATCCCAGGCGGATCACCGCGGCGAAGCGGTCTGCCGGAATCGCCTGGCGCCGCTCGACGAGCGACGGCGTCGCCGGAGGCGATCCCTTCATGTCCTCGCCGTGACACGCCGCGCAATATCGGCGGTACAAGTCGCGGCGCGTGTGTCCGCCTTTGGTCTCGGTCATCGCCGTGGTATAAGGGATGTCGTTCGCGTTCACGTACAACAATCCGGAGTGCGGATCGAAGGCCGCGCCGCCCCATTCCGCGCCGCCGTCAAATCCTGGAAAGATCACGGTCTCCGATTCCAGACCGAATGGCACAAACTGCCCCCCGCTGCGGAACTGCTTGAATTTCTCGACAGCCCACGCGTGGACTTCCGGTGTGCGCGCCGAGAGCATCGCTTCGGTGAGTTGTTGGCGTGCAAACGGCGCGGGGTGCGTGGGCAGCGGCTGCGTTGCGGCAGCTTTCTCACCAGGGAGACTGCTCGCGGGGTACGGCTTCTCCTCGACGGGAAAGAGCGGTGTGCCCGTCGCGCGATCAAACAAATAAAGCCAGCCTTGCTTCGTGGTTTGCGCCACCGCGTCCACCGATTTTCCATTGCGCTTCACGGTGACCAGCGTTGGCGGCGAAGGAAAGTCGCGATCCCAAATGTCGTGGTGCACGCCTTGAAAATGCCAGAGGCGTTTTCCCGTGGCGGCGTCGAGTGCCAGCAGGCAGTTCGCGAACAAATTGTCGCCCAGTCGATTTGCGCCGTTGAAGTCGTCGGCCGCCGATCCGGTGGGGACGTAAACGATGCCGCGTTTCGCATCCACGGCCATTCCGGCCCAATTGTTGGCGGAACCGATGTAGGTCCACGCTTCGGTGGGCCCGGCAGGCCATGTCTCGTAGCCGAATTCGCCGGCGCGCGGGATGGTATGGAACGACCACGCCAGTTTTCCCGATCTCACGTCGTACGCGCGAATGTCGCCGGGCGCGGCCGGTAGCGACTCCGACACGCGACCGCCGACAATCAACAAATCTCTGTAGATGACGCCGGGCGTGGTGAGCACGTAATAGAGGTGCGTCGCGTCGCGCCCGAGATTCTCGCGCAGGTCGATGTGTCCGTTCGCGCCGAACGTAGAGATGGGCGTACCGGTCCGCGCGTCGAGCGCGTACAAAATGCTGCCCGCCGCCGTGAAGATACGCCTGTCATTTCCATCCGACCAAAATGTCACGCCGCGATTCGGCCCGCTGCCTGGACGCTCGGGATGAAAGCGCCACAACTCGCGACCCGTCGCCCCGTCGAGCGCGAACGCATCGTGCTTCGCGCTAACGCCGTACAGTACGCCGTCAATTGCAATCGGTTGCGTCTCGACGTCACCCGCATCGCCGAGCTCGTAGGTCCACGCGACGCGCAAGTTTTTGACGTTGCGGCGATTGATTTGCTTCAGTTCAGAGTATCTCCGGCCTTCGGAAGTGCCCCCGTAAGCCGGCCAATCGCGCGACTGCGCGTCCAGTGAAGCAGCCATCGCCAAAATGAAAAGCGCTTTTCGCATGTAGGAGCAATCTTACCGCTTGCCAGACGCTTATGTCATGCTAAGGCGAATGCTCGCGGATGGCACTCCGAAATACTGGTACGTGCGCCTGATTTTCCAGCGCGGTTTGGCGCTCGTGTACCTGATCGCGTTTCTCGTGGCTGTGAATCAGTTTTGTCCGCTGCTAGGTGAACACGGATTGCTTCCCGTGCCGCTCTTCGTGCACTCCGTCTCGTTTGCCGACTCGCCGAGTTTGTTCTTTCTCTTTCCCCGCGATGCCGCGTTCAAGGTGTGCGCGTGGACCGGCGTTGTGCTCGCGGCGCTGTCGCTCACCGGCGCATCGGAACGTTTCAACTCGTGGATTTCGGCGACGCATTGGTTTCTGCTTTGGGCACTCTATCTTTCGTTCGTCAACGTCGGCCAAGTGTTTTACGGCTTCGGTTGGGAGACGATGCTTCTCGAAGCCGGCTTCTTTGCGATTTTTCTTGGGTGCTCGCGATCTTCGCCGCGCGTGGTGGTGATTTGGCTGATCCGTTGGCAACTCTTCCGCGTGATGTTCGGCGCGGGACTCATCAAATTGCGTGGCGACGAATGCTGGCGCGACCTGACCTGCCTCGATTACCACTACATGACCCAGCCGATGCCGAATCTGCTGAGTTGGTATTTCCACTGGGCGCCGGAATGGACGCATCAGGGCGGCGTGCTCTTCAATCATTTTGTGGAATTGATCGTGCCGTTCGGATTCTTCGCGCCTCCGCGCATCGCGCGAACGGCCGCGCTGCTCACGATTTTCTTTCAACTGACGCTGGCGCTGAGCGGCAACCTGTCGTTTCTGAATTTGCTGACCATCGTGCTGGCGCTGTCGGCTCTCGACGACCAGTTCATCGCGCGTCTGATTCCAGCACGCCCGCCGGAAGTCGGCGAAGCGTTTTTCATCGACCGCTTGCCCGCGATCGCGCTTGCCGCTGTGGTCGCCTGGCTCAGCATCGCGCCGATTCAAAATCTGATCTCACCACGTCAAGCGATGAACGCGAGCTTCAATCCGCTGCATTTGGTGAACACTTACGGGGCTTTCGGAAGTGTGACCCGGCAGCGATTTCAAGTGATTGTCGAAGGCACTATGGACTCGCCGCCGACCGGCGCGACGCTGTGGCACGAGTATCGCTTCAAAGGACAGCCGGGCGATTTGCGCCGCGCGCCGCCCCAGATCGCGCCGTACCACCTGCGCCTCGATTGGTTGATGTGGTTCGCCTCAATGTCACCGTACTACGAACATCCCTGGTTCGTGAATTTCATGGCGAAATTGCTGGGCGGCGATCCCGCGACGCTCAGTTTGCTGGCGACGAATCCATTCCCGGATCGACCGCCGCGCTATGTGCGCGCGCGGCTCTACGAGTATCAATTCACCACGCCGAATCAACGGCGCGACACGGGATTGTGGTGGCTGCGCGACGACGCCGGCACCTATTTTCCGCCCGTCGCGCTCGACGATCCCGGTTTCCGCGAAATCCTCGAGCGCAACGGCTGGCGCTAGGCCGCTATTTCGCGAGATTCTCCGCGATGTCGCCGACCACCGGCAACTTGAAGCGGACGCCTTGATACGCCTTCACCATGCAAATCACCCAGCAGACCAACGCGACGAGCCCAACGAGGTTAATGATCATTCCCATGAAGAGACCGCCGAAGAAGCCGGTCCACCCGAAGACGACGTCTAGGACGGTGATGGCCCCGAACAAGACAATCGATTGCATCGCATGGAAACGCACCGACGGCCGCTTGTCGGTGAAGAAAAAGAACAGGCCGGAGAGCCATCCGACCAAGTACGAGAGCATGCCGGCCACATTCTCGGGCATTCCCGCGACCGCATCGGTTGCGCTCTGCACCGGCGGAGGCGCGCCGGCCGGCGACGCGTCGGCCGCCGTGGCTTTTCCGCACTTTGGACAAAACGCTGCTTCCCCACCCAGATCCGCTCCGCACGCTGAACAAAACGCCATGGCGATCCCCCTTTAGGCTGAAGTGAAACGGTCCCCAACCGGTTCATGCATTGTCTTATCACGAATTCGCGATAGCATTGAACCAAGTATGAAGAACGGCTCGTTGGCATGGGCCTTCGCGTGCGCCGCTGTCTTTACGGTGGCCGGCGTTGTGGAAACTGCGGCGCAACCCACCGCTCAACTTCCTGTGCAACCCAAACTCGGCGTGAACGTCAGCCGGGGATTTGAGTACACCTGTCCTGCGAACGACGCCACCTGTTCTCCCTACGTCGATTACTCAGGCATTCCGGCATTCGCCTACACCGATTCGCAAGGTCAACGCACGCCGTTTGCGAATTGGGTGCGCGATCAAGCCCTGCCGCCGCTGCACGCGCAAGGGTTTTCGATCCTCCGCATTTTCTTTTCGCCGGGATCGGACGTTTCGTGTCCAAGTTGCGGATACACCGACGCGGCTCTTAGTGGAAAGCCCTACCTTCTCACACGAGGCTCGCCCTATCTCACGGGACAAAGTTTCGGAACGGCGTCGACGCCGGGATTGCAGCCGTGGGTCTACACGAATCTGAAAATGTTTTTTCAAGACGTGGCCGCCGCGGGACTCGAAGTGGATCTCGTGCTGCAGTGGGACGAGAATTACGGCTTCTGGACCGCGCCCTCGGGCGCCGGCGTTTTCGTCGGCCTGCCGGCGCTCGCCGATATCTGGATGAAAGCGGCGCAATCGCTCGTTGACTCCGGCGCGACGATCACGCAGATCGAGCCATATCAAGAGGAGCAGTTTTTCGACCCGACGATCGAAAATCACTTCGTCGCGCTCGATATGACGCCGGGGCAAATTCAATCGCGCGTCGTGCCACCCGGGAACTGGGGCAATGAAGCTCATGGACAATACGCCGCGGAATTGATGGACGCCACGCTGCCGAAACTGCAAGCCGCGTTTCCACAAATCGCCGGCCGGATTTTCCCGGGTCTTATTCTGCGCGCGGAAACGGGCGGCGAGTGCAACGTGGGATCGTACAACGGATGGGGCGATGGCCCGTGGGCCACGACTGACGTTCAGAGCTACTACAACTACGTGGCGTCGCGAAAACTTGTGTTTCCGTGGTTCATCGACATGCATCGCTACGTAGGACTCGATTTGAACGGCAATCCCGAGGAAACGCCGGCGCAGGCGCAGCAGGTCTTCGACGATTTGTACGCGTTTCATAGCGGAAACCCCCAAACCGCCGCCACGAAGTGCGCCACGCAGCCTGTTTCGCCGCAAGTCTTCTCCACGCCGCCGCTGGTGAAGCTCGGCGAGGTGAATTCCGATGCGGTGATCACGTGGCAAGGACTTTCGACGGTGACGCAAGGCTTTCAGCAATCGCACATCGCGTCATGGGTGAACGGATACAACCAAACGATTCTCATGCCATGGTTCTTTGGATTGAACGTCGATCCGTGGGACCCGCAAAACATCGCGAGTTACATCTATCCGTGAAGATTCTTTCGCCAACTCGCGTGCTGCTTGCCGTGGTCTTCTTGGCGGCGGCCACGGATGCCATGCCCGTACTGGATGTGTCGTCGGCGCAGTTTACGTTTGGCACCAAGCCCGGAGCAAGTCCACCGCCGCAAACGTTTCGCATCTTCAATCGCGGTGACGGTACGCTGAATCCCACGGCGTCGGTGCCCTTTGCGTATTCGTGGCTCACCGTTTCGATCAGTGGCAATAGCGGGACGATCGCGATTTCAAGTAACGCGCTCGCAACGGGCATGTACAATGCCGCGTTCACGCTGAACGATCCCCTGGCGGCGGATTCGCCGCGCACGATTTCGGTGACGCTCTACGTGACCAGCACCGTTGTGGCGATTCCCGCGGCGATTTCCATTTCTGTTCCCGCGAACACGGCGGCGTATCGCGACATTTACCTGCCGCTGTCGTCGGTGCCCACGGGAAACATTCCAGCGTGGGGCGCGTCCACCTCGAACGGTGGAAATTGGCTTACCACGCAATTGGTCGCAGACAACGGTGTGTATATCCGCGCGAATATCGCGCCGCTGCCCGCCGGAAGCTATTCCGGGACGGTGCTCTTCACGCTCGGCGGCAAGAATGTGGGATCGGTTCCTGTGAATGTTGTTAGCGGCGCGGCGACGACGCCGTCCTCGCCACCGCCCGCGCCGCCGCCCGCGGCAGTGAGCGGCGCGCCGGCCATCAATTTCGGCGGCGTGGTCGACGCGGCGAACTATTGCGGACGCACGAATTGCTATCTGGCGCCGGGATCGCTTGCCACGATCTTTGGAACGGGTCTCGCAGACTCGACGGCCTCGGCTACGGCTGTTCCGCTGCCCACACAACTCGCGACCACGCAAGTGCTGGTGAACGGCACGGCGGCGCCGTTGCTTTACGTTTCGGGAAGCCAAGTGAATTTCGTTCTACCGAACGCGCCGCCATCGGCTGCACGCTGGATCGTCACGGTGACACGCGACGGCCAGCCAAGCAATGTGATCAGTGCAAAATACACCACCACGGCACCCTCGATTTTCACCGCCGACCAGTCGGGGGCCGGCTACGGCGCGATTCTGTTGGCGGGAACCAGTACGCTCGCCGGCGCGGGCTCTCCGGCGGCGCGCGGAAGCTACGTGGAAATCTATGGAACCGGCCTTGGCGCGGCGAGCCTTCCGCCGCCTACCGTGGTTTTTTCCGGCAGCGGGATCATGGGCAACGTGGAAGTTGCCGCTTCCTACGCGGGCGCCGCACCAGGATTCGCCGGATTGAATCAAGTGAACGTGCAGATTCCGGCGTCCCTTCCCGCGACGAATCACTTGCGCGTGCAGATCCGCACGCCGTACAACTTGCTGTCGAATGTGGTGGAAATTGCCGTGAAGTAAGACACGCGTCCTCGCCTGTGGCACCTGGTTTTTAAAGCGGCGGCGTGAACCGGCCATCCGCGGCGGTCCAGCCACCGTCGGCGAACAAGAGCGACCCGGTGACGTAACTCGCGGCGTCGGATGCGAGAAACACCACGGGGCCGGCCATCTCCTCGGCGCGCGCCCATCGTCCCAGCACCGATTTCGCTGCGTACGCGTTGTACCACTCCGGCGACTGCTTGATCGGTTGCGTAAGCGGCGTTTCTACCACTCCCGGCGCGATCGCGTTCACGCGCACGTTGCGCGGACCCAGCTCCGCCGCCAGCGCGCGCACCATTTGCACGATGCCGGCCTTCGTCGCGGCGTAGATGCCTTGGCCCGGCTCGACGGTTTGCGAACGAATCGACGAGAACGCTATGATGCTGCCACCGCCCGCTTCGGACATGATCGCACCCGCTTCGCGCAGCACGTGAAATGTGCCCTTGAGATTCACGTTGATCACGCGATCGAACTCTTCGCTCGAATAATTGAGAATCGTCTTGCGTACGTTGATCCCCGGCGTGGAAACGGCGATGTGCAATCCGCCGAAGCGCGACGCGACATCGCGAACCAACGCGTGCACCGCACCGCCGTCGGCAATGTCGAGTGCGGCGGCTTCCGCGCCGGATCCCGCCAAGGACGCTGTTTCCCGCGCGGCATTTTCACGCAAGTCGGCGCAGACGACTGTAGCGCCTTGGCCAGCCAGTGCGATGGCGCTGGCGCGCCCGATGCCCGACCCGGCGCCCACGACGACGGCAATTTTTCCATCAAGACGAAACATGCGAGGGTCCTTTCAACGCGATCATCACGGCCATCGTCGCCGCGCCCGCGCCAATCCCCAGCGCCACGGGATTGAAAACGCCGACGCCTTTTCCGTTCGTCAGCACCTGCGCCGCGAGCGCCGCAGCCACCGACACGATCATCGTAACGAGAGCGGCCGCCGCCGTGGGAGATTTCAAGTACAGTCCAGCGACGAGCGGCACCATCAGCACCACGGTCAGCAATCCGTAGAACGCCGTGAGCGCGTCGACCACCGTGGGCAGCGTCATCGCGAGCGCCGTGCCCAGCGCGCCGGCTACGATCGAAGTCGCTCGCGTCACGCGCAGCAATTGCCGTTCGTCGGCAGCGGGATTCACGACCGTCACGTAGAAGTCTTTTCCAAGTGACGTCGAAAGCATGAACAACACGGCGTCGCCGGCGCTTAGTTCCGCGGAAAATACCGCGGCCAGCAACAACGCGCCCAATTGCCACGGGAGCAACTGGCGCAACGCTGTCGGCAACGCCAGCTCCGGATTCGCAAGATTCGGAAATGCCGCGTGCGCGATCATTCCCAACAGCGCCGGCAGCACGGCATAGAGAAGAAGCACAATCGCTTGCCATCCGATCCCTCGGCGTACCGCCGATTCGTCGCGCGCGCCGTAAAGTTTTTGGATCAACCCCGGCGAGACGAAGAAATTCGGCATGAAGACGACAAGATACCCGAGGATACCCGGCACTCCAATGCCAACCGGCGAAAAATATCGTGCCGGCGCGGCGGCCACGTGTAACTTCTCCCATCCGCCGATGGCGTGCAGCGCCCACGGTACGGCGATGAAGAATCCCGTCATCTTCACGGCGATCTGTACAACGTGCAGCCAAACCGCCGTACGCAATCCGCCGGCGGAAAAATAAATCACCACGACCGCGCCGCCGAGCGCGCATCCCCACACCTTCGGGACTCCCGCCGCGGCGTCGAGAATCCACGCGATGGCGATCAGTTGTCCGGCGAGAATGAATAGCCCGCCGAGCCACAGCGATGCGCCGAGAAACAATCGCACGGCGCGGCTATAGCGCATTTCCAGAAAATCGCCGACGGTCAGAAGATTGTGCGCGGCGGCTAGGCGATAGATGCGCGGCCCGATGAAAAACGCCAGCACAAGCGACCCGAGTCCCGCCGATCCGACCCACCAGATGGCGGAAAGTCCTTGCGTGTATCCGCGGCCCGTCGCCCCGACGGTTGATCCCGCGCCGATGTTGGCGGCGAGAAACGTCGCGAAGATGAGTCCTGGAGAAAGGGCGCGCCCGGCGACGAAAAAATCCTGGGCGACGCGAACGCGCTGTGAGAGATACAAGCCCAGCGCGACGAGCGCGACGGCGTACGCCAGGAGTGTCCCGAGATAGGAAAAACTATCCACAGATTCCAAATCTATCCACAGATTACACAGATTGCACAGATTAAGAACTCGGCTTCTCGGGTGTCGTTTTTAATCTGTGCAATCTGTGTAATCTGTGGATTGTTTTTAGATCTATGCACCCAACTCGGATGCGGACGGAGCCTGTGGACTCCCTTTCGCGTGCGTTACCGCCGAGACGATCGCGCGCGCCATGACGTCGGCGGCCAGCGCGCCCACGATGGCGATGGTGCGGTCGATTTCGGCGGCGGGGACTTTCAGCTTGCCGGTGGCGGCGCCGAAAATCGTGTCGCCGTCGAACGGCGTGTGCACGGGACGGATCGCCAGTGCGTAGCCGTCGGTGGACATCTGCGTCACTTTGGTCAATTGCGCTTTGTTGAGGTCCACGTTCACGGCGATCGCGCCGAGCGTGGTGTTTTGAATGGCCGATAGCCGCGGCATGGCAAATTTTCCGCTGCGCATCAACTGCATCACGTCGGCGAGATGGTGGCCGTCTTCGGTGCGCGCGCCGGCGATCAATTTGCCGCGAATGTGATCCCAAACGTCGCCCGCGCCATTGGTGACAGCCATCGCTCCGATAACCACGCCGTTGGGAAACTGCACGGACGCCGTGCCGAATCCCCCTTTCATCATGTGCGCCATTCCCAGCAGTTTTCCGACGGTGGCGCCCGCGCCCGCGCCGGCACTGCCTTGTTGCGGCGGCTTATTGGACGCGGCCACGCACGCTTGATAGCCGTTCTCGGCCGTCGGCCGAATGTTCCAATCGCCTCCGTAGCCGAGATCGATCATGATCGCCGCGGGCACGATTGGCACGACGTGTTTCGCGCCGTTTTTGCCCGGACCGATATAGTAGCCGAGGTTTTTCTCTTCCAAATACCGCATGACGCCGTCGGCCGCTGCCAGTCCGTACGCGCTGCCGCCGGAAAGCAGGATGGCGTTGATTTTCTGGACGGAATTGACGGGATTGAGAAGATCCGTTTCACGGGTGCCCGGCGCGCCGCCGCGTTGATCCACCGCGCCCGTCGCGCCGTCCTCGGCGATCAATACCGTGCAACCGGTAGGACGATCGGTGCGCGTGGAGTGCCCGACTTTGATTCCCGCCACATCGGTGATTGCGCCGGTGGGACCGGTTTCGGCCTCGGCCGCGAAATCGCGAGCGTAGGCGCTCATCCCTGCGAGAGCGATGGCCGGAAGCCCGAAGAAATCCCGACGTTTCATTTGTGCAAACCCATCAGCCGCAGCGTCGTCAGCGCCATCACCTTCGCCGACGTTTCCAGATCGTCGAGCGAAACGTATTCGTCCGGTTGATGCGCTACATCTATTATGCCCGGCCCGTAGGAAATGCAATCGTTCACTTTGGCGATTCGCACGAAGTGTTTTTGGTCATACGTTCCGGGACTCGCGGTGTATCCGGCGGGCCGTCCGCAAACGGCCGCGATGGAAGCGGCGGTGGCCGAGGAAACCGGCGAATCGATGGGCGTGAACGTCGGCATCACGATCATGCGCTCTTTCACCTCATGTGGGAATCCGGTCTCGCGCAGTAAGTCCGCGAACTCGCGCTGAATCTCCGCGAGGCTTTCTTCCGGGAGAAAGCGGCGATCGAAAACCGCGGTGCAGCGATCGGGTACGCACGGCGTTTGCCTTTGATCGATCGGCTGGCCCGCCGCAATCGAGTTGATGTTCAGCGTCGCGCGCCGCGCGGCTTCGGGATGCACCGGTAACTTCGTGACCAGCGCATCGAGCTTGGGGCGAATCTTTTGATTGACGGCATTCAAAAAGATGTTCATGCGGTCGATGGCGTTCACTCCCGCGAATGGCATCGACCCATGCGCGATGTGGCCGTGCATCACCACGTCGAACCAATAGACGCCGCGATGTCCCGAGCACACGCGGTCCACGCCGTGCGGCTCGGTGATGACCACGTGTTGCTGGCGCGACGCGTTCAAGTATCCGCGTTCGGCTAAGTGCGCCACGCCGGCGAATCCGCCGCTTTCTTCGTCCACGGTCGCGCTTTGCTCCACGGCTCCGGGCAAGGCGATCCCCGCGCGATGGATCGCTTCAATCGCATACAACGATGCCGCCAGCCCCGCTTTCATGTCGGCGGTGCCGCGTCCGTACAATTTTCCATCGGCGATCTCGCCGCCGAAGGGATTGCGCATCCATCCTTCGCCCGCGGGCACAACGTCGAGGTGTCCATTGAAGTGAACGCAAGGTCCGCCGGCCGATCCTTCGCGCCGGGCGAGCAAATTCACGCGTGGATAGCGCGGCGAGTGATCGGGATGATCTTCCGCGACGATCCTTTCAACTTGATATCCAAGGCGCGAGTAATACGGCGCGCAGACCTCCGCGAAATCGGCGTAGTGTTCGCCGGGAGGATTAACGGTGGGAACCCGCGTGATCGCTTGCAGGAACTCGATCATTTCCGCGGAGAGCGCGGAGACTTGCGCGAGTACGCGGCCGGCTAGGTCATCAGGCATGAGACGAGAAGCAGTATAGCAGCCGGCTACGTCCCGATTCCAAAATCAGCCACGTAGAGATTCAGCTTGTCGTCGATGATTTCGACGAGCGCGTACTCGCCGGCGATGAGCAGTGTCTTGGGGACGAGACGAATTGTCGTGGGCGCGACGATCACCTCGGTCATTTCGATTTCGTCGCCATTGTGCTCGGGCCTTTGGCCGAGTCCCTGCAGGATTGCTTCCACTTCGCGATGATCGCCCTTTACTTTCACGCGCACCAGCATGAATCGCGACGCCTTGGAATCGGTCACGACAAAAAGGTGATCGGGCTGCTTGGGGAATCGCACGGCAGATTTAGCGCCGTCGAGCGTGACGGTCCGGCGATTTTTCAGAACGGGCGCCGGCAGCAGCACGTTGGCCACCTTGCGCCGCTTGTCTTCCACCGTGCTCGCGCGCGACACCGGCATCAGCGTGACTTTCTTCGCGACGACGGCGTAAAAGCCATAATCCTCGCCGAGGTGCACGCCCGGCGCGACCTCGTGGCCTTCGAATTCATCCTGCGCCGCGTCCGCTTTGGTTTGCGCGTCGACCTCGCGGGCCTTCGCCGCCCCGTCTTCCTTTGCTTGCTTGGCGTTTTCTTCCGTGGCTTTGAAGTCGACGAGATCGGCGGGGATTTCTTCCCAATTGTCGCGCTCGATCGAGTAGAACTTTACGCGATCGCCCGCGCGTTCATACGATCGCACCAGTTGGTACGTGCCGTCCTTGAGGAACAACTTGATCGGCGCGGTGGCGGCGAATGCAGCCGCCAGCAGAAGGGCGATCGCGAAGCGCATTATGATTATAAGCATGCCTGAAAACGCTTCTGCGTTCCAGTCGCCGGAATTTAGGACGCCGGGCGAAGCCGGCGAGTTTATCCGCGCCCTTCCCAAGGCGGAACTGCACCTGCATCTCGAAGGCACGATTGAGCCGGTGACACTCGCATCGCTGGCACGATCGCACGGCGTGCCGGAGCCGTCGCCCGATCTCTACCGCTACACGGATTTCCCCGGTTTTCTGCAATCGTTCAAGCAAGTCTGCTCGCTGTTGCGCGCGCCACAGGACTATCATCTCGTCACGCTGCGCATGATCGAGCGCTTGCATCGCGACGGCGTGCGTTACGCCGAAGTCTACATCTCCGCCGGCGTGATGCTGTGGAAGAACGAAAGCTTTCTACAACTTTTTCAGGGCATTTGTCTCGGCGCGCAGCAGGGACGTGCCAAGTACGGCGTGGAAGTCCGCTGGATTCTCGACGCCGTACGGCAATTTGGCGCCGACGCCGCGATGCGCGTGGCCGAACTCGCCGTGGCGCACAAACAGGAAGGCGTCATCGGCATGGGGATCGGCGGCGACGAAAAACAAGCGCCGCCGGAACTCTTCGAGGGTGTCTACGAGTACGCGCGCAACCAGGGCCTCCGCCTGACCGCGCACGCCGGCGAGGCTGCGGGTCCCGAATCGATGTGGGGCGCGCTGCGCGTGCTGCGCGCCGAGCGGCTCGGTCACGGGGTCACGGCGGAGCAGGACCCGGAATTAGTGAAACATTTGGCGCGCTCGCGCGTACCAGTGGATATGTGCCCGACCAGCAACTTCCGCACGGGTGCGATTTCGCGGATCGAGGACCATCCCTTGCGCCGCTACTTCGATGCGGGGATGCTGGTGTCGCTCTCGACGGACGATCCGGCGATGTTCGGCTGCGATCTCACGTCCGAGTACATGTTGGCGCATACCCAGTTCGGGTTTACACCAAAGGAGTTGGCGCGGCTGGCGTACAACTCTTTTCAAGCATCGTTCTTGAGCGAAGAGGAAAAAGCGCGGTACACTCGATAATCGGCCAGAGGGGCCGAAACGAAGGCGGCCAGAGGCGAGCCTTTTGCGAATAAGGAGCAAATTGATGAAGACAAAATTCATTCTAGCGGCGGCGGTGGTCTTGGCGGCAGCGGTGTTTTCAACGAGCGCGTCGGCGGGCGTGTTGGACGAAAGTCCGATGACCGGCTTGTGGAAGTGCAAGCTGAAGATCGACGGCGGCGGGATGCCCGATCAAGACGGCGAGATGGATTTGACGCAAACCGGCAAGGACGTCAAGGGCACCGGCTCGAACTCCGGCGGCAGCGCGCCGATGAAGGGCACGTTCGAAGACGGCAAGTACAAATTGGTCGTGGAAGCGGGAGACGCCAACTGGACTCTGGAAGGCAAACTCGACGGCGGGAGTCTCATCGGTACCTGGGCGATTCCGTCGGCGGGCGTGAAGGGAACTTCCTCCTGCAGCAAGGGCGGCGGCAAGGCGGCTGCGGCGACGGCGTCGACATCGTCGGGCGCGACGCTTGGCGGCCTCTGGAAGTGCGTTGGCAAAATCCCCAACCAGCCGGATGGCGAGTTCCAACTCGACTTGACCGTGAAGGAAGACAAAGTCACGGGCACCGGATCGAACGCCGCGGGCAGCGCGCCGCTCGCGGGAACGGTCAAAGACGGCAAGTTCAATTTGAAGCTCGACGCCGGCGATTTGCAGATCGAGTTTGAAGGCAAGCTCGACGGCAACAAGATCACCGGTACGTTCAAGATCGCGGCGCAGGGAATCAATGCCACTTTCGAGGGAACCAAGGGTTCCTAATCTTGTGTTCAGGGCACGCGCCGCTGTGAGATTCACGCTCGCAGCGGCGCTGCTGTTTCTGGCGCCAGCCGTGTTCGCTCACGGTGTGTCCGCAGCGTTCGCCGAAATCCGCATTGACGACCGGGCGGTGCGTTTCCGCCTCCATCTGCCCGCGCTCGACTCCGATCAAGTCTTCCACATCGATACGAACGGCAACGGCCGTCTCGAGCCTGAAGAATTGCGCGACGCCGCGCCGCGCGTGCAGGCGTATCTGGCGCGAGTGGTGAAAGTCTCCGAGGACGATCATGATCGCGCCGTGACATTCGGGCCGCTCGAGCTATGGACCGATCCCAACGGCAATCCTTTTGTCGCCGTCACGGCGAATGCGCCGCTTGAAGGACACGGCCTGCGCGACATCGCGATCGCCTGCGACATTTTCCACGACGTTTCCGCGAGCTATCAAACGGTCGGTGTGATCACCATAGCCGGTCGGGAGGAAGAGTTCGTCTTTCGCTCCGGGGCCGTCTATCGGGCGAGTTTTGCGGCCGGAAGTCACGCCGGACTCACGGCGTTCGCGCAATTTCTGCGCATGGGCGTGTTGCACATCTTCACCGGCTACGACCACATCGCGTTTCTGCTGGGCGTTGTACTGATCGGCGGGACATTTCGGTCGCTCGTGAAAATTGTCACGTCGTTCACGGTGGCGCACAGCATCACGCTGGCGCTGGCCGCGCTCAACATCGTGGTGCTGCCGCTGCGAATTGTCGAATCGGGGATCGCGCTGTCGATCATGTACATCGCGCTCGAAAACCTTTTCTTCGCGAAATTCGACCGCCGCTGGATCGTCACGTTCTTCTTCGGCTTGGTGCACGGATTCGGCTTCGCCAGCGCGTTGCGCGAAGTCCACTTGCCGCCGGGATTGCTGGGGACCGCGCTGTTTTCGTTCAATCTCGGCGTGGAAATCGGACAGGTGGCGATCGTGGCGCTCTTGCTGCCGCTGCTTGCGTGGCTGGCGCGGTATCGCTTCCGTTCCCTGGTGGTGCGCGTGGCTTCGATGGCGATTTTCTTTCTTGGATCGTTTTGGTTTTGGCAACGGATTTCGTAAAATGAGGCGTTATGAAACGCTTCTTCTTCCTTGTTGCGTTCGCAGGCGCGTTGACCGCGCAAGCATTGACGGAGCTTGCCGACTTGGTCGCGACGTGGATCACTGCACAGTCGCGATAGACAGCGTTAGACGTGCCGCAACCGTGAGCGGCGTCACTTATTCGTAAAAAAAATTACAGCGATTCAAAAACGAACGCACGTTTGAGCCTAATCGCATTGACTTCCCATGCGTCAAAAGCTATAAGCAAGTTAGGTACTCTTGATTCGGGAGAAGCTGGTAATGGACCATGCCGAGCTCGATCATCGCGTTGTCATCCGGTTTTTCGTCTGCCTCTGCGCCGTTGCGCTTCTGGCGCTTCCCATCAACCAAGTTCGCGCCGCTCCAACAAACGACAAGAGCGACCACGCGATAACATTCGCGAAGGACATTGCGCCGATCTTCCAAGCGAAATGCCAGGACTGCCATCGTCCCGGCACCGTCGCGCCGATGTCGCTGCTGACGTATCAGGACGCGCGGCCATGGGCCAAGTCGATTCGCGAGAGGGTGATCAAGCACCAGATGCCGCCGTGGCACATTGATCGCACGCAGGGAGTGCAGCACTTCCTGAACGATCGGTCACTCTCCGACGCCGAGGTAGAGACGATCGTGCGTTGGGTGGATGACGGCGCGCCGCTCGGCAATCCCAAGGATTTGCCCGCGCCGCGCACCTGGCCCGCCGAAGAACAGTGGCAGTTGGCCGAGAAATTCGGCGCGCCGGATTTTGTGATCAAGTCGCCGACATTCTCGATCGCCGCGGAATCCGACGACCAGTGGTGGGATCCGGTGTCGACCGTGCCTGTGACCGAAGCGCGCTGGGTGCGCGCCGTGGAGATTCGCCCGGCGACCGTCGCGGGACGCAGAGTGACGCATCACGCCATCGCGCGTTTGTGGCAAAACGACGAGGACAGCGAAGATCGTGGGCCGCGCGGATTCAGCGACGGCAGCGGTCTGCTGATGGAATGGGCCATCGGCAAGCAGTACGACATCTTCCGCGCCAACACCGGCAAGTTGCTGCTGCCCGGCGCAGAAATTCAGTGGGACATTCACTTGCACGCGAACGGCCAGCCGGTGCAGGATCACGTCGAGCTAGCCGTTTATCTTTATCCGAAGGATTCGCCGCCGAAGTATCGCACGCGGCTGATGATGTTCCGCGGTACGCAAGGACGTTTCGGCGGCATCGACATTCCGCCGAACTCGATGGCCGACGTGGAAGCGACCACGACGCTGGCCGAGCCGGCGCGGCTCGAAAGTTTTCAGCCGCACATGCATCTGCGCGGCAAAGCGATGTCGATGGAAGCGATTCTTCCCGATGGAACCGTGCGCATGATCTCGAACGTGGATCACTTCGATTTCAACTGGATGAACAACTACATCTACTCGGACGAAGACGCGCCGGTCTTGCCGCGCGGCACGCAGATCCGCATTCACGCGTGGCACGACAACACCACGGCTAACCGGAACAATCCTGATCCGACCGTGCATGTGGGATACGGCCGCCGCACGACCGACGAAATGGCGCACGCCTGGGTGAACGTGACGTATCTCAGCGATAAAGATTACGCCGAGTGGGCCGCGCAGCATCCGCAGAAAGAAAAACAGAAAGAGATTGAGAAGGCGCCGTCGATGGGAAGCATCGTCGCGAAAAAATAGAACAGGTCAACCGATCCTGTCTACCGGCGCATCCTGTTGAGTTGTGGTGGAAGTTCTTCAGCCGGCTGTTGCGTCGGACGGCGTGTCAACGCTTTCTTCGATCGCCGGCATCTTCACGCGGAAAATTGCGCCGTGTGGATCGCGGCTTTCCGCTTCGATCTCGCCGCCGTGTTCCTTCAGGATGCCGTAACAGATGCTCAGGCCGAGTCCCGTGCCCATGCCGACTTTTTTGGTCGTGTAGAACGGCTCGAAGACGCGATTCGGTTCCTTCATGCCCACGCCATCGTCGAGAAATTCCAGAACAACTTGACGCTTTTTGTGGGCCGGACCGTTTTCCGAGAGATAACTGCGCACCTCGAGCGTTCCCGTCGGTGACACTTCCAGGATCGCGTCGCACGCGTTCTGAATAATGTTCAAAAACGCTTGCTCGAGTTGGTGGCGGTCTCCCATCACCGGCGGCAATTCGCACGCCAGTTGTCTTATCACTTGCACGTGATTCGCGCGAATGTCGAAGTCGCGCAACATGAGCGCGCCTTCCACCACGGCGTTCAAGTCGAGCACGCTGCGCTCCGGTTTTCGCTGTCGCGAGAACGTCAGGAGATCCTGAATGATTTTCTGCGTGCGCTTGGCCTGGCGCAGGAGCTTCTCGAGATAGTCGGCGCCTTTTGGCGTGACGTGCGACTCGAGCAACTGCGAGTAACCGATGATCGCGGCCAGCGGATTGTTCAATTCGTGTGCCACGCCGGAGACAAGTTGTCCCACAGCCGCGAGTTTCTGGCTCTGCAGCAATTGCTCCTGCGCGAGTTGCAAGTCCTGATACGCCTGCTTGGCTTGCTCGTACAGCAGGATATCGGACAACACGTTGTTCACCTGGCGCCCCAGAGCTCCCAACAAGTTTTGGTCCGCTTCCGAGAGCACGCGCTCGGTTCGCCACGCTACCGAGATCGTGCCGAGTAGTTTTTCGCCGAGTAGCGGCATCACGTACATCGACTTGATGCCTTCGGCCGCGCGGATCTCGGTAAGTTCCGGTGCGAGCGGAGGCAGTCGCGCCACGGGGAAGATCGGCTCGAGGCCGCCGCTACGCAGCAACCCAATGACGCCCGGCATGGCGCGAAACGGCGTCATCGCGCGACCGAGATCGGACCGGTAGCCCGTGGCGGCAACGCGTGTGCTCATCCCGGTGTGCTCGTCGATCATGAAGATGGCCACGGTGTCGAACCCGAACAAGCGGCGGATTTCTTCCGCCACCGTGTTTACCACTTGCTGGCGATCCAGACGATGGGTCATCCGCGCGGACAAGCTGTTCACTTGCGACAGAATGTCGTTTTGCCGGCGCAACTCGCGTTCGGCTTTTTTGCGCTCGGTTACGTCGACGATGAATCCCTGATAGCTGACAACTTTTCCCGCCGAGTTGCGGCGCGCAAAGCTGGTTTCCTGTCCCACGATCGTCTCGCCGGTCCGCCGGCGCAAGTGCACTTCGTATTCTTCGACGTAGCCTTGCCGGTCCATCAGTTCGATCTGCGCGGATCGGTCCGCCTCATCCACCCACAGCACGCCGACATTCACGCTGAGCATTTCTTCGCGCGAGTATCCGAGCATTCGCGCCAAGCCGTCGTTGCAATCGAGCAGCCGGCCGTCGGGCGTGGAGATGAAAACGCCCTCGCGGACGTTCTCGAAGATGTAGCGATAGCGATCCTCGGCGGCCTTGCGCGCGGAGACGTCGCGAACCACATGCAGCACGCTCGCCGCGTCGCCGGCCGCGCTGGTGGAAGTGGAAACCAGGAAATATCCGCCGAAATCGGAATTGAAATTCTCGCCTGTGTTCGACGATTCGCAGAACGGACAATCTTTCCAGTTTTCACCGGCGCCAGGTAGCACTTCGCGGCATGGGCGCCCGACCAATTGCTCCGGCGACAATCCCGTGGTGTGCGCCAGCGGACGATTCACGCGCTCGATACGGCTTTCGGTGTCGTGAACCAGGATGAAATCGTGAATCGAATCGACGGTGTTGAGCCACTCGCGATGCGTACGCGTGAGATGCGCGGTCAACTGGCAACCCCGCAGCGTTGTGGCTATTTGATCGCAGACTTCCTGCATCAGCTCGCGCGGCACGGGCGGCCCGGGGAGCCAGCGATCGTATCCCAAGCACAGCGATCCCACGAGTTGTCCGCCGGTCTTCAGGGGCGTCACGACCAGTCCTTTCAACTTGGGATCGATCGATTGCATCAGCGTCTCGCGGTTATTGCCGGGCGAGAGAATCGCGGAGCGTTTCTTCACTGGGTCGAGCGGATCTTCCTCGAGAATGCGTGCCAATTCCGCGCCGGAGATTTCGGTGAGTTGCCGGCACAAGCGTTCCACTTCCGGCGCGCCGCCGCCATCGGCCATCGCTGCGGAGAAGCGCAGCGTCGCGCCGCGCCAACGGCGCCCTTCGCGAAGCTGCTCGAGGAACACAAGCATTCCGGCGACCAGCAGAAGGCCGGCGCGCACCGTGTCGAGCAGATGCAACGGCATCGTCGGCGGTGCGGGGATGCGGATCAAACGAATGGGAAACGCGGCGAACAGCAGCCAGCTTCCCGGAGAGCGCCGAGACTGTGCGTGGATGAACGCCAGCGGAATCGTCGCCAGCGTCATCGCGTAAACGGCGGGCAGGGACAGCGGTGGGACCATTCCGGCGAGCGCAAGCGTGCCGCCGGTGAACCAAATCATTCGTTCCCACTTCGATCGCCCGGCGAGATAGGCCACTGCCACGGCGATCGCGGTGTTTGCGCTCAGCGCCAGGATCAGCGCGATCGACTTTAGGACATCGGCGTGCGGCAGGCCGGAGTCCGCCAGAAAACTCAAAGGCAGATGCGCCAAGAAAATCAGCCAGCCGAGATTCCAACGCTTCATCCATGCTTCGGGGCTGGCGCGCTCGAGCAAGAAGCAAATCAACACCAGCACCGCGATGATCGCGGTTTCCAAGAGGAGAAGCGTCAACAACTCTGAATTCATGCAGAGGATAGTGTAAACGTTTTCCGCCGGAGCAAATCGCGGAAAGCGCGATGTGTCATGGCACATATGTTTCAGGCGGACGCGTTCCATGACTCACATGACTCCCATGACCGCGAGGTATGGTAGAGTTTCTTGGGAAATGAACAAGGACCGCATTCTCGTGGTGGAGGATGAGGAAGCACTGGGAGAAATCCTGTGCTCGCTGCTGGAAGAGCGCGGCGATTCCGCCGTGCATTCGCGCAACGGCCGCGAAGCGTTGAATGTCTTAAAACTGTCGCCGGAAGGCTTTCATTTGGTTCTGTCCGATATCGTGATGCCGGAGATGAATGGCATCCAATTTCTCGAGCAGGCGCGCCGTCTCTATCCCGATTTGCCGGTGATCATGCTTTCCGCGCTGCACGACATCCGCATCGCGATGGAAGCGATCCGCCTGGGTGCTTACGACTACGTGGTGAAGCCGTTCGAGAAGGACCAGTTGTACTTGGCCGTGGATCGCGCGCTGGAACGGCAGCGCTTGGTGGCGGAGAATCGCCGGTATCAGTTGCATCTGGAGGAATTGGTGCGTGTGCGCACCGAGGAAGTGGAGCGCGCGCTGCGGGAGCTTGAGCGCTCCTACGATTTCACGTTGGAGGCGCTGGGAAGCGCGCTCGACTTGAAGGACTCGGAAACCGAAGGGCACTCGCGGCGCGTGACGGCATACACGTTGGAGATCGCGCGCGCCATGCAACTCGGCTCGCAGGAATTGAAGAACATCGCGCGCGGCGCGTATTTGCATGACATCGGAAAAATGGGCGTGCCCGATTCCATTTTGCGCAAGACGGGACCGCTGTCGCCCAACGAAACCGAATTCATGCGCACGCACTGCCAACGTGGCTACGACATTCTGGCGCGCGTGAACGCGTTGCAGGAAGCGGCTGAGATCGTGCTGTCGCATCAGGAGAGTTTCGACGGCACCGGGTATCCGCGCGGCCTGAAGGGCGAGCAGATTCCGCTGGGTGCGCGGATTTTCGCGGTGGCCGATACGCTCGATGCCATGACGTCGGATCGGCCGTACCGAAAAGCCGTGAGTTTCGCGCAGGCTCGCGAGGAAATCGTGAAATATCGCGGCACGCAATTCGACCCGCGTGTGGTGGACGTGTATCTCGCGATGCCCGACGCCACCTGGGTGGAACTGCGCGGAAGAATCGCGCAGGGATTCAGTCTTTCGGCGATCGGCTGGGAGATGAGCGCGTCGCGCGCGTAGGGGGTTCAAATGCTCGAGCGCACCTTAATGCTGCAGCGCATCTTACCGATCGCGCTCGTGCTGATCGAGATCGGCTACCTTGTGAAGGTGTTCCGCCAGCCCCGCGAGGCTTGGTTGGCCGTGCCGAATGCCAGGAAAGCCTGGCAATTCGCCGCTGTCGCGTTGGTCACGATCGTCCTGGCGATTTGGCCCGTGGCTATGATCACCGCGCCGGAGAATCCGGCGGACGGCCCGTTCTGGTCGCGAATCAGCCTTCTCTGTATTGCGTTGATGCATGAGAGTCTTTGGTGCGTGCCGTGCGCCATTTCTTTGGTGATTGTTTTCGGTTGGGGATCGGCGCGGCAAGAAGCATTCGCGTTCGGCAGTATGGTGTTGATGCTGGTGATTCTCGCGGCGCTTGCGGAGTCGAATTTGCTGTTCGTGCGAAACACGCTGATCGGCTATGCGTTTTTCTGTTTCGCGTTTGCGGTGCGCGTGGTGGCCGGGCGCGCCGGGCTGATCACCCGCGAACTAACTTGAATCGGCTGATTTCCGGCGGACAATTCAGTCGAATCGGCAATCCCACATAACCGATGCCGCGATTCACGTATAGCGTCGCCACGCCGTCGCGATAGATTCCGCTGACGAAACGAAAGACCGGCGTGCCCACCGCGATCGGTTGTCCGTGCACTTCCGCCACCACCACTTGTCCGCCGCCGTGCGTGTGACCGGCCAGCGTCAGGGCCACGTCGAATGTGGGGGAATCGAAAAAAATGTGCGGATGATGCGCCAGCAAGATGCGCGGCACGCCGGTGTCCGTTCCGGAAAATGTACGTTGTAGCGACCGAACCGCTGCCGGTCCGTCGTAGGAGTTGGGATTGCCGCGGCGCAGGCCGGTCCAATCGACGCCGCCTAGGATGAATCGATCAGCGCCCGAGCGAATTTCTTCGTGAGCGTCGCGCAGCATGTGGATTCCGGCCGCGCGCATCGCGCCCATGATCTCGAGGCATCCCGGATAATGCGCCGTCGCGCGGTCGGAATAGTAATCGTGATTGCCGAGAATGCCAAACACGCCAAGCGGCGCGCGTAGGCGAGCCAGCGATTGCCGCGCCACGTCGAGCAGCTCCGTCGAGTTGTCCATGAAGTCGCCGGTGACCACCAGCAAATCGCCGCGCAGCGCGTTGGCCGCCGCCACCACGCGATCGAGCTCCGGCTGGCGGATGAACGCGCCGGTGTGCAGATCGGAAATCTGCGTGATCGTCATGCCGTCGAAGGCGCGGCCGAGTCCCGGAATCGCGACGGTTTGTACGGGCGAGATGTCGAGGTCGTGCCAACTGTAAACGCCTTTCATCGAGATGCCGTAGAGAAGCGGCGCGACAACGCCCGCGGCGCTGGTGAGAAATCCGCGGCGGGCCAGATTCAAGCTGCCGGCGTTGACATCGCTCTCGTCATCGTGGTCGCGCAGGATCTTCACGACGCGCACGACGGCGCGTCCCATCGCCGCCAATAAATCGGCGGGAACGCTGATCAGCAGGAAAGCCATTAGCGTGGCGATCCAGGCGAAGAACGGATAACACAGCACTTTCAGTAGGGGCAACGGAACTTCATTCAAATTGTGCCCGCTGGCGTAGACGGCGAAAATGAACGCCATCGGCGCGTTGACTGCGCCGAACCACACCGGCACGGTCCACCGGAAGCGCGTTGGCAGGAACCGCCTCGCCTTGCGGTACAGGTAGAAATTGAGCCCCGCAACGATCGCGGTGAGGACCAGCAGGAAAAAGGGCATCTAGAAATAGGATAGCATTTGGTGGTGTTCATCATCGATTCGCACTTGGACCTGGCGTGGAATGCGCTGAATTGGAATCGAGATCTTACGCTGAGCATCGCCGAAATCCGGCGGTCGGAAGCGGGAATGACCGACCCGCGGCGCGGTCACAATACGGTGTCCCTTCCGGAGATGCACAAGGGCGAAGTGATCGTCTGCCTGGCGACGATTCTCTCGCGCTCCAGCGGACAAGGCGTCCCGTTGCTCGACTTTCGCTCGCGGGAGTTGGCGTGGGCGATGAGCCAGGGACAACTGGCGTTTTATCGCCTGATGGAATCCACGCGACGCATGCGCATGATCAAAGATCGACGGACGCTGACAGCGCACGTAGAGGAGTGGATCGACGCGGGGCGCGATCGCCGCGCGGGCGCGCCGTTGGGATTCATTCTCGCGATGGAAGGCGCCGACCCGATCTTGTCGCCCAGAGATGTCGCGCAATGGTGGGCCGCTGGACTGCGCGTCCTCGAGCCGGTTCATTATGGCGTCACCGCGTATGCTCACGGCACGGGATCGGCCGGCGGCTTGACGCCCCAAGGCCGCGATTTGCTCATGGCGATGGCGGAGTGCGGCATGGTCCTCGACGTGACGCATCTGGCCGACGAGGCATTTTCGCAAGCGCTCACAGCGTTTCGCGGTCGCGTTCTCGCGAGTCACCACAATTGCCGTGCTCTGGTGCCGGGACAGCGCCAGTTAACCGACGAACAGATTCGCGCGCTCATCGGACGGCGCGCGGTAATCGGCGCTGCGTGCGACGCGTGGATGCTCCATCCAGACTACGTGCCGTCCCAAACGCCGCGTTCCTTGATCGGACTTGACGCCGTTGTCGATCACATCGATCATGTGTGTCAATTGGCCGGCAACGCGCGGCACGCGGCGATCGGCAGCGATCTCGACGGCGGCTTCGGCACGGAACAATCTCCGCGCGACCTCGACACGATCGCCGATTTGCAGAAAATTCCGGCGCTACTTTCAAAGCGAGGATACTCGGCCAGCGACGTCGAGGGAGTCATGTGGCGCAACTGGTTTGAATTTTTTTACGACGCGCTTCCGGAGTGAATGGCCGCGAACCGCTCCCGAAATACTTCCAGACGTCCGGCGCCCACGGCGCCGGCGCACAACGCGGCGGCGAGCGGGCAGATTCCCGCGACCATCAGCGCTACGCCGAATCGTTGCGAATGGCCGAGCAGGAATCCGGTCAGCAACGGCGCAGTCGCGCCGGCCGCTTGCGCTAACGTGTTCAGATAACCGATGCTGCGTCCCACCATTTCCGCGGGCGACAAGATTTGCGCCAACGACCAGTAGTTGGTGTTGCCGATTCCCGCTGAGCACGCCGATACAAACAGAATCGGCATCACAAACCGGCGGTCGGAAACGGCGGTAAGGAGCAGAATCGAGCCACACCCGATCATACCCACGCACATGAACCAAATTCGCACGCGAATCCCTTGATTCGTGCAGCGGATCAGAAAGTCGGCCGCGGCGCCGCCGGCGACGGCACAAATTGCCATGCCGAACAACGGCACCGAGAGCACGCTGCCCATCTCCAGCGTGTTGAACTTGTGCACCAGCACCAAATACGACGGTACCCACGTCAAAACGAAATACCAATAGTAGGAATAAAGGAAAACGAAAGCGCTCATCATCAGCGCGCCTGGTTGTCCGAGCGTGCTGAGCAACTCTCGTGAAACAGGTTTCGATTTCGTTTCCAGTTGTACCGGTGCGCCCGCGTCCGGCACAAGCAGAAGCCACGGAACGAGCCACAAAAGCGCGCCCAATCCCGTGGTGATGAACAGCGACCGCCAACCGAGCGAGTTCAGGATGTTGGTGCCGAGCAAAGTTCCCACGGCCGGCCCCAGCGTTGTTCCGGCGATGTAGATTCCCATCGGCAAACCTTGGTCTTTGGCCGTGAAATTTTGCCGGATGTACGAAAGACTCGCGATCGGCGCCACCGATTCGGCGACGCCGAGCAGCAGTCGCGCCGCGAGAAACGTGCTGAATCCGCGGCTCAGTCCTACGCTCGCCGATGCCAGCGACCAAACGAAAAAGGCCGACGCATAAATCCGTTTGATGCCGAAGCGATCGATCGCGATTCCGCTCGGCACTTGCAACAATCCATAAGTCCAGAAGAAACAGGAGAGAAGAACGCCGACTTGCACGGACGAGTATCCGAACTCGCGCATGACGGGCACGGCCGCGAGACTCAGGTTGCCACGGTCCAAATAGCTGATCAGAATTCCTGCAAAAACCAGCGCAAGCACAACCCAGCGGCGCACAGTATCTCCCTGAGGAACAACTGCGCAATCTTAGCATCATGTTCACTCGCAACGTTTTGCGCACAACTTCGCCAGGTCTTTGTATGCAACTTTGCTTGTAACCACGGACTGAAAACGTGAGTCAATGATGTTAGGGGCCAGGACCCCAAGGGGGCTATATGAAGAATGTGTCAGCAGTTCTTTGTTTTGCAGTGATTGCGGGAGGAATGATTGCCAGCGGAATGGCGGCCGCGCAAGACATTCCCCCTGGCACCGTTTTGAGCGTGCGGACGATCGAGCCGATTGACGCGAGAACCGCGGATCCCAACCGGCGCTACGCGGCGTCGTTGGCGGATCCGATCGAATTGAACGGACGCGAAGTGGCGCCGCGATACGCCGATGTGCGGCTGCGTGTGGTGGCCGAGCGGCCGGGTTCGCTCTTTGTTCAGGTCGCCGATATTCGGGTCTATGGCCGCTGGATTCCGGTGGATGTCGGCTCCACGGTTCGACTGACGTCGCGCCATGAGGGCGACGCCGCGAAGCGCGGCATTATCGGCGGCGCCATCGGCGCTGGACTCGGTGCGTTGATTGGCGGCGGCAAAGGCGCGGCCATCGGCGCGGGAGCCGGCGCGGGAGCCGGCGTGGCGTCCGCGATGTTGAGGGGCGGCAATGTGCATATCCCGGCCGAGACGTATCTCGAGTTCACGGTGAACGGCCCGTCGCAAGCGGCCCCACCGCCTCCACCACCGCAGGAGTACCGCCAGGAGTATCGCCCTGCACCGCCGCAGGAGTATCGTCCGGAGCGCGAGCGCGACGAGCACTTCACGCAACATGGCTTGGGATTTGCGGTCACCATCCGCGAATGCACCAGTCATTTCCAGGGCGGCGTGGCGTGCCAGCTTTGGGTGCGTAATGAAGGCGACCGCGACGATCGGGAGATCCTCATCGGCGGCGACTCCGGCATTATTGAACGCGACGGTGACATGCGACGCGCGGTCAGCACGTGCCTAGGCGAAAACGGTTGCTCCCAGGATTGGGCGGCGGCCCGTATTTCGCGCGATCGTCCGCTCCATGGACGCATTGAATTTGCCCGTGGGCGCACCGGCGATCGAATCGGCACGCTGCGGCTGAAAATCCGCGCGCGTGAGCGCGAGGACGTGATGGAGTTTCACGATATCGAGGTGGAACGCCAGTAGTTGTTTCTCTACGCATTTCCCGGCAGGCCCAGTGCTTGCCGGGAACGGCGCGACAAATAGATCACTGCGCTGTTTCTTCCGAGACAGACAAGGTTCGACGCGCTTGGTAGCGTGAGTTTATGTCACGCTCCAAGTCGCGCGTCTTGATCGGGGCATTGTTCTTTTGCGCGGTCAATTGCGCGGCGCAGACGGTCAATCAATATCTCCAAAACGACGCGCGGATCACCTACACCGGCACGTGGTATCCGAGCTCGAATTCACTCGAACTCGGCGGATCATCAACGCTCGCGAACTTGAAAGGTTCGCAGGCGATCGTCACGTTCAACGGCACGGGGATCGCTTGGATCGGCACGTCCGATCCATATTCCGGATACTGCTACCTCGATCTTGACGGCGTGCCGGCGCAAGTGGACACCGGAAGCGCCACCACCACGAACTACACGGCGACGCTGTATCAAGTTCACAATCTCGCGCCGGGATTGCACACCATGACGATCGAGATCACGCATTCGCACGACGAGAACACGAATCAATCGTGGATTTGGGTGAACGCATTCAACATCGACAATGGATCGCTCGTCGCGCCCGGCACCGCGGCGGCGACCGCCGGCACGGTGACGCAAGCCAGTCCCGCGATCAACTGGGGCGGACATTGGTTTCAACTCAGCGGGTCGGCGTATTCGGGCGGCAGCGCCAACGAAGCGGTGGACTCGAGCGCGTGGGCCACGCTGAATTTCAACGGCACCGGCGTTACGTGGATCGGATATCGCGATGCGTACTCGGGAATCGCGCAAGTTTCGTTGGACGGGGGCACGGCGGTGAATGTGGACACGTATTCCAGCACGACGCAAGCGCAGTCGCCGGCGTACACCGTCACGGGACTGGCTGCGGGACCGCACACGTTGAAGATTTCCGTTACCGGCACGCAGAATCCGAACTCCGGCGGCGCATGGGTGTGGATCAACGGATTCACGATCATCGGCGGGATCGCCGGTCCGCCGTCGGTGAATGCGGGCGGCGTGGTGAATGCGGCGAGTTACGTCGCCGCGCCGAACAATCAAGTGGCGCCGGGACAAATCGTGAGTATTTTCGGAAGCAACTTCATGGCGTCCGGAAGCGCGTCGGCGTCTATGTTGCCGCTGCCTGTTTCGCTGGGCAACGTTTCAGTGAGCGCGTGCGGTGAAAATATTCCGTTGTTCGCCGTGTATCCGAATCAGATCAACGCGCAGGTTCCGACTACCTGCGCGGCGTCTGGAAGCCAGCAACTGACCGTGACCGCGGCGGGACAAACGAGCGCGGCACAAACGATGAATTTAAGTGCGGCGTCGCCGGGCATCTTCACCGTGAACGGCGCGGGATCGGGTGACGCGGTGATCCTGCACGGCAACAATTCGCTCGTGAACGCAGCGAATCCCGCGAAGGCCGGAGAGCAGGTGGTGATCTACTCGACCGGTCTCGGCCCGACGACTCCCGCGATTGCCACGGGCGCGGCCGCCACGGCGAACGCAACGACCGTGAATCCCGTCACGGTGACAATCGGCGGACAGAACGCGACGGTCGTGTACAGCGGACTCACCGCGGGCTTCGCGGGACTCTATCAAGTGAACGTGCTGGTTCCCGCGGGACTGAACGGAAGTCAGGCCGTGGTGATGCGCGTCAATGGAGCGTCGAGCGCGGCCGGTGTGAATGTATCGGTCACGCCGTAGTAGGACAGGCATCCTGGCTTTCCATTTCTCATTTCGGCTTGTCGCGCTCTTCATACATTCTCCGGATCGCTTTGTGCATCGACTTCCAGCGCTTCTTTTGCTCAGCGCGTAGTGCCGCATCCTGCTTCACGGCGGCAAAATGTTGCTCGCGTTCGAGCTTGCGAAAGCTTTCCATGCGCCGCGCGTCCAATCGCTCGTCGTCGAGAGCCTGACGCACCGCACAGCCCGGCTCGCCTTCATGCCGGCAATCGCGGAATCGGCATTCCGCCGCGAGCGTTTCGATTTCCGGAAATGCCTGTGCGAGGCCGTCGCCGTCCCAGATTTGCAGCTCGCGCATGCCTGGCGTGTCGAGTAACAAAGCGCCGTAATCGCCGAGCGGAATCAAGCGGCGCGAGACGGTTGTGTGCCGTCCACGATCGTCGCCGTCGCGAATCGGTGTGACGGCTTGCTCGTCGCGCCCCAGGAGAACGTTGGTGAGCGTCGATTTTCCCACGCCCGACGATCCCACCAGCGCCAGCGTGCGCCCGGGACGCAGCAACGGCGCCAGCGTGTCGCTCAGTGAGCGCCCCTCGCCATCGGAGCGCTCCGTCGCGCTGACCGCCAGTACCGTGACGCCCGGCGCGATTGCCGCTACGTCGGCAATCGCTTCTTCGGCTGTGTGCGCGTCCACCAAGTCGGACTTGCTCAGCAACACGACGGGCATCGCCCCGCCCGCCCACACGGATGCGAGATAACGCTCCAGCCGCGCGAGATTCAAGTCGCGATTCAACGACGTCATCACCAGAACGACGTCGACGTTGGCGGCGATCACTTGTTCTGCCACAACCGCGCCGGCCGCTTGACGCGAGAAGACCGATTGTCGCGTGAATAAATGCTCGATGACCGTATCCCGGACGCCAACCCAATCTCCCACCGCCGGCAACTCGCCGCGCGTTGCGGCATTATGGCGGAATGCGCCGGGAAGCGTGGCTGGCGACTCTTCCAATCCGGTGTGGACGCGATAGATGTTGCTGCGCACATGCTCCATGACTCGGGCGGGGACGCGCGCGGGCGCGAGGCTTCCATTCAACTGTTTCTGAAAAAACGAATTCCAACCCAATTGCTCGAGGGTCACGACAGGCTCCTTGGCGGACACACGTGTCCGCGATACCTATTTAGTTGTAAGGGTAAGGATCTGCCGCGAACTGCCGGGGAAGCTAGGCCGCCGCGACAGACCCACCACGGGCGATGGAATGAACACGCATATTCTGTCGGCGCCTCCTTGGATGGAATGACTGCAATTCCGATTCTACACGAAAACGGGCGAAACGCTACTTCTTCAGCGTCAGCATCACCGTGGTCGGCGCGCGCGATGGCATGTCCACACCGAAGACGTTGGTGATGGCGTCCCAGGCCGTGATCGGCTCCGGCGAACGGTCGGCGACTAGTGAGAATGCATCGGGTCCCGCGCCGAACATCCGCAGGTAGCTGCCGGGCGGCTGCGTCACCTGCGTTCGTTCGCCACTGGCGATGTTCAGATGCCAGATGGGACTCAATACGCGCGGTTCACCGTGGGTCAACAGATTCTTCCAGCTATGCATGGCGCTCGTGTTCGGCGACCACAAACACAGGAACACGCCGTTATCCCCGTTTTTCTCCGCGTTTTTATCCCATGCGGGCCAGACAATCGACGGAATGATGCCGTTCCATGATCCCAATTCCTTCGTTTGCCCCGTTCTGAAATCGAAAACTCTTACCCGCATTACCGGTCCCGAATTCTTGCCCGGGGCGCTGACTGCCTGCGCTATGAACGTCGTAAAGAGGACTCGCGAACTTTCCGGCGACCACGCCAGGGAGTACGGCGAAAAACTACAGTTCTCGCACCAGGGTCGTTGGTTGCTTCCATCCGCGTCGGCAAGCATCATCTCGCGGCCGCGCTGGAACGCGATTTTTTCACCGTCGGGCGACAAAAGCGGCAAGTTGCGACTGGCAACGCTGACGTTTTTGATCGCACACACCGCAGCATGTGTTTTGAGATCGAGCCGCCACAGGTTCGGCAGGCTCTGCTCGATTTGGATGTAGTAGACGTAGCGTTCGTTCGGCGACCACGCGATCCATTGCCCGAATGGCGCAGGCGAAATCGATCCGGCGGGAAGGATTTCGTCCTCCACCACCGAGTCGAGCTTGCGTTTGCCCAAGCGCCCGGCCCGCGCGGTGAGCACCGACTTGCCGTCGGCCGAAAGCACGCTAAACGCCTCGCCGTGACTCGGTGGCATGATGGCCGGCAGTGTTTTTTCCGACGCCAACTCGAATCGCGGCTCGGGCGGAACGGAGAGTGCGTACGCGGCAAAGGAAGCGGCAACAGCGACGGCGAATGCGCGCATATGAACTTAGGACGCCGGGACAGTCATGATCTTAACGCGAACGTCCAACTTTTGCACCGGGTGCAGCGGGATGCACGTGCACCCTATCTGCGAGTTGGGCGCGTCATTCGACATGAAAGGAGAGTTTTATGAGCAATGCAATTGCAGAACGGATGATGTCGCACGTCCACGACCCGGCGTATCAGGCTTACCAGATTCTGCACATCACCTTCACGGCCGCGCTGATCATCGCAGGCGCCGATAAGTTCACGCACGTCCTGGTGAACTGGAACATGTATCTGGCGCCGCAACTGCACCACGCCGTGGGAATGTCGGCGCAAGGCTTCATGTCAGTGGTGGGTGTGATCGAAATCGTCGCCGGCTTGATCGTTGCGATGAAGCCGCGCATCGGCGCGCTCATCGTCGGCTGCTGGCTGTGCGGGATTGTGCTCAACCTCGTGGCCCAAGGCGCGCATTTCGACATCGCCTTGCGCGACGTTGGTCTTGCGCTCGGCGCGTTTGCGCTAGCGCGACTCGCCAAGGTTGAAGATTAGTCAGCGTTGCAGATCGCCGTTCTCCGGCACGCCTTTCTCGTCGAGTAGCTGAATCGCCGACGCGGGCCCCAGCGTTTTCCAATCGCGCAGGGCCCACACGACGCGTTTGTCCGGCGTCACTTCGATCACTTGCACCACGTTCGTCCATTGATCTTGCGGCAGCGACCCGGCCCAGTTGCAGATCACCGTGTTGCCGTTCGCCAGGCGATCCACTTCCTGCACGGTGTACAGCGGAAATCCCGGCAGATCGTTTTTGTTGATCTCCCACACCGTTTCGCCCGCGGGATTTACTTCGCGGACGTATCCGTGTTGATTGCCGCTGATCAATGTATTGCCGTTTTTCAAACGCACTGCGGCCCACGCCGAAGGCGCCGCGACCGACCACAGTTCCTTGCCGTCGGGATCGTACTCGACAACTTTACCGAGATCGAGATGCGCGACAAGGAACGTTCCGGCTTTGGTCGCGCGCGCATGCCGAAATTGTCCATGGATGCCCGCGGGATTGCGCGTGGGCATGACGAGTTCCTTGACGATGCGATTCGATTTTTTCTCGATCACCAGCAACTTCGCGGGATCGCCATTCTGCATCAACAGCACGCGATCGTTTCCCAGCGGATAGGCGGTGTGAATCTCGGTGTTCGGCGGCGCGTCGTAATTCCAAACGATCTTTTTATCCGGCGTGATCTCGCTGGCCGAAAAACGCCGTGAGAAAACGATATTGCCGTTCGAGAGACGCGTGCAATCGCCGTATTCTTCGCGTCCGGGAATCGCGTAGGTCCATTCGACTTTGCCGCCGCGCACGATGTACATCACTTGGTCGCTGTGTCCGCGATCCTGCCACTCGCCGCAGTAGAGGAAGGGATGTTGCGCGAGGCCCGCGCCGGGCAGCGGCTCTTGCGCCGCCAACATGCCGGATGCGAGGATTAACGTTACAGATAAGGCGAATCGCATGATCGGTCCAGCGTAGCACGAGTCGACCCAGAACCCGATCGCATGTCCTCGAAGCAATTCGACAGATGGACGGTGCAATGTCGCGCTTCCGTCTTAGTTCGACTTCTTCAATTCCACTACCATCACTTCAATCGGCTTGGAACCGGTATTTACGTCCGCGTGCTTCTTGCGGCCTTCTTCCTTCGACAACCAGTACGCCTTCCCGCTTTCCCATTGATGCATTTCAGAAGTTCCATCCTCGAAGACGATCTTCATGGGTCCGCCGGCCACGGCGACGATCACGCGCGGATGCTCGTGCGTGTGCATCGACAGCGGACCGTTCGGCGCCACCACCGCTTTCCAAACCGCGACGTCGTCGTTCTCAAATTGCAGGGTGCGCTGGGGTCCATCTTGGGGCATCGCGGACTGTTGCGGCGTCAGAAATTGAAGCGGCACGATGAGAAATCCCGCTAGGATCGCTATCTGAAACGAAGGCTTCTTCATGGCCGCTGATTATAGCATCGCGCCGGAAACCGCGTCACTCGTCGCGCAGCGCGATCATCGGGTCCACCGACGCGGCGCGCCGCGCCGGGACCCACGACGCGGCCAGGCCCACCACAACCAGCAGGCATGCCACGGCCGCCATCGCGCCGGGACCCGTCGACTCCGCGCGTAGCGGCAACGTGACCATCAGGCGCGTCACCGGATACGCCGCCGCGAGTCCCAGCACCACACCGATCGCCAGTTGCAACGCGCCGCGCGACATCACCATTCGCATGATCCGTGGCGAGGTCGCGCCCAACGCCATGCGAATTCCGATTTCCTGCGTGCGCCGCGCGGTGGCTTGCGCGACCACAGCGTAGAGTCCCAGCGACGCGATCGCGAGAGCGATCAGCGCGAATGATGTGAAGAGCGTCCCAAATAATCCCAACATCCACGCCTGACGTTCCAGCGAGGCTTGCAGCGTGCGCACGTCCATCGGCGCTAAATCCTGGTCGAGCGCTTGGATTTGCTGGCGCACGGCGTTCGCGACGCTGCCGGCGCTCGTTGAGCGCACCACGAGCGACATGGTTGTATACGTAAGTTGGCGAAACGGCACGAACAACACGGGCTCGGGTCCCGCGCGGTCCATGCGCTGGATGAATGTCGGGCACACGCCGACGATCGTCAGCCACTCGCTCGCCTTCAAGTTGTTGTCGTTGCCGTCGTAGTAGCGCAGACGTTTTCCCACAGCGTCCTGATGCGGAAAGAAGCGCTCGGCCAATGCCTTCGACACGATCGCCGAATTCACGCCGCCCGTGCCGTCTTTCTCGGTGAAATTGCGTCCCGCGATGATCGGCAGATCTTCCACCGCGAAAGCGTCGGGCGAGTGCACCATGAAACTCACGCGCGGCGCGCGATGAACGTCGGCCAAGGGTTGGCCTTCGATCTCGATTCCGCGGTCGCCCGTGCCCGTGCCGATAGGACTTGACGCAAGTCCCGCTGCCGTAACGCCGGGAATCGCGGCGATGCGCGGCATCAGTTGATCGTAGAAGCGTAAGCGCGCGGCGTTGTCGGGATAGTGCGTGCCCGCCAGGCGAAGTCGCAACGTGAGAAGCTGCTCGGTGGGCACAAAGGTGTTCAGCGTTTGATAGCCGATCACCGCGCGCACGAAAATCGCGGCGCCCGTCAGCAGCACCAGCGTCGCGGCCATTTGGAAGATTACCAGCACGCTCGATAACTTGCCGCCGCCCTGAATTCCGGCGGCGCGCGATCCTTCCTTCAACACGCTGTTCAGATCCACGCGCGAGGCGCGCAATGCGGGCAGCAGGCCAAACGTGAGTCCCGCGCCGATGCAGGTGACGGCGAAGAACGCGAAGACGCGATAGTCGGTGGCGAAGATAATCCAATACGGCTTGCCCACATCCATGGTCTGCAAGCTGAACCAGCGGACGCCCCATTCGCACAGCGCGAGTCCCAGCGCTCCACCGAGCGTCGAGAGAATCGTGCATTCGATCAGTAACTGGCGAATGATTTGCAAGCGCGACGCGCCCATCGCCGCGCGGATCGAGATTTCGCGGCGACGTTCGATGGCGCGGCTGAGCATCATGTTGGCCACGTTGGCGCAGGCGATCAGAAGGACGAACACGACCGCCGCTTGCATTAGCAGGAAGACGACCGAGATGGGGCCGCCGTTGAAGCGTTGATGAAACGTCTCGACGACGATCGCGAGATCTTTGTTTGTATCCGGAAACGATTGCGCCAGCCTTGCGCCGACGGTGTCAAGGTCCGCGGCCGCGGCTTGTCTCGAAACACCGCGCTTCATGATCCCGTACAACTGTAAATTTCGATTCGAGCGCTTCTCCACGTCGGCGTCGGGAACGAGCGGAATCCACATTTGGCTGTTTTGCGGAAAGCCGAAGTTTTCCGGCATCACGCCGATGATCGTGGCGGGCTTGCCGTTCAACCGCACGCTGCGCCCCACAACGTTCGGCGACGCGCCGTAGCGGTCTTTCCACACCGAGTAGCCGAGCAGGAGCACCGGCTCGGCGCCGGGCTTGTCTTCGTCCGCGTGGAACGATCTGCCGACAACTGGCGGGACGTGCATCATCTCGAACATGCCGGCCGACACGGGCGTCATGCGGAAGGATTGTGCCGGATTTGTTTCCTCGCTGATCGTCGAGTCTCGCTCGTAAGAGCCGGCTTCGAGACGCTCAAACGTCGAGTTTTGCGCGCGCATATCGCGGAAATCGGGATACGACACGCCGTCGCGATTCGTGTTGGGGTCGTGATTCGACGGATGGCGTTCCTGCATCGTGACCAGACGATCGCCGTTCGGGATGCCGACCGGTTTCATCAACACCGCGTCGACCAGTGTGAAAATCATGGCATTCAACCCGATTCCCAGCGCCATGGTGAGGATCACGGCGGCGGAGAACCAGCGGTGCGTCGAGATCATGCGGAGCGCAAAGCGCACATCGTTCAGCATGCGGGTATAGACGAAAGGGAGCCGGAAATGTTCCGCCTATGTCGAGACGTGCGATCAAATCGGTAGGCATGGGCTCTCCTCGGTCCGACATCGTAAAGGATTCTCGATATTCTGATATGAATAAGCGATGAATCTCTCCCGCCGCAATTTTCTCGAGACCGCCGCGGCACTGCCGTTGCTCGGCGCGTTGCCCGCTGACAAGTACAAGCTTGGTTACGCAACCATCACCTGGGGATCGCATCTCGATCAAGCGTTCGACGATATTTCAGCCGCGGGATTCACTGGAATCCAATTCCGCTCACCGGAATTCGATACTTACAAGGACCGCCCGGCCGCCTTTCAGGAAATGCTCGCCGCGCGCAAGCTGGTTTGTGTGGCGATGTCGAGCGGAACCGTAAACCTCGACGCCGCGAAACGCAAGGAATACATCGATCGCAGCGTGGAGCACGCCAAGTTTTTAAAGAAAATCGGCGCGCCGTACATGCAGTTGCTCGACAGCGTAGCCCCGGCGGAAGGCGCGCACAAGGCGCTGGCCGATTTGCTGAATGAAATCGGCGCGCGCGTGGCCGGTGAAGGCGTCGCGTTGGGATATCACAATCACATGAATTCGCTCAGCGAGAAGCCGGACGATTGCCGCCGGCTCCTTGACGCCCTCAATGGCGGGAAATGCCGCCTGATTCTCGATACCGGGCATTTGAAGCAAGGCGGCTCCGATCCTGTCAAGATCTTCGCAGACTACGGCGGACACTTACTCTTCCCGCATTTCAAGGATCACTACGCGGGACCGCCGAAGAAGGTCGCGCAATCGGGTGGACGCGAGCGCGACGTTTGGTTCTGCGAACTCGGCCTGGGCGACGTCGATTTCCCCGGCGTGATCGCGCAAATGAACAAGCACGGCTATCGCGGCTGGATCGTTGTGGAACTCGATGTGTATATCAAGACGCGCACGGAGCGCGAGAGTGCCGAACTGAGCATGAAATATTTGCGCGCGAATCTCTAGTTCGGAAAACGCATTTGCGCAACGATCGCGCGGAATTCCGGCGCAGAACGCATGCGGTCGAACGACGGCTCGCTTTGGAGCATCACCATCATGGGATGGCGCGCGGCCAGCGCCGTTTGCAGCGACTTCAATGCGGAATCGCGATCGCCGCGCAAGGATTGAAAGGCCGCGTTCATATAAGGATCGTGCGAGGCTTGTTTGGGCACCGCTTCTCCTGGCTGGCCTTGATATAACCGCGCGCGCGCGATGCAGGCGTCGGCTTCGCGCAAGCCCGGCTGCAGCTTTTGGGCGCGTTGCGCCTGCGCGATCGCTTCATTGAAGCGATGCGCTTGCAGCAAGAGCCATCCGGCGTCCATGTTGACGCGCACCGACACGGGATCGAGCGCCACGGCGGTGCGCAGTTCGGCGAGCGCGGCGTCGGGACGTCCCATGGCCACGAGGAAGAACGCGTAGTCGTGATACGCCGCCGCGAAACTGGGATTCGCGGCGATGGCGGCGCGAAATTCGCGCTCGGCGCTGGGCCAATCCCAGTCGTGCCAAAACAATCCGTTGGCGAGCGCGTTGTGCGCGTCCGGATTCGACGCGTCGAGCGCGAGCGCGGCCTGCGCCTGTTCGGTAGCTTCCGCGAAAGCACTCGCGGGCGCGGCGCCGGATCGTCCCATCGACACGTAGGTTTCGGCGAGTGCGGCGTGAGCTGCGGCGAAATCAGGCGCCTTGTCGACCGCGTCGCGCAAGAGTGTCGCGCTGCGCGCGAGACTTTCGAACGATCCCTGGCGTTGCAGCGTGAGACCGCCGAGATATGCCTGATACGCGGCGTCCGAGACGAGATGCGTGGGACGAGCGACGGCGGCGGCTTCCGGAAATAACGTGTGCAGCACGCCCGCCGAAACGTGCGCCGCGATTTCCTGCTGCAATTGAAATGTCGCCGGCGAATCGCGCTCGATTGTCTCGTGCCACACTTCCACATGATCGCTGGAACGTTCAACGTCGACGGATGCGACCCAGGTGTCGCCTTTCCGCGCGTGCACCGAGCCGGTGACGACGTAGTCGGCTTGAAGTTCCTTGGCGGCGCCGGTCGCGTTCCCGCGATAGCGCTCCACGGAAGATCGTCCGATAACGCTCAGCCGGCTGCCTTGCATGCCGAGGGTGCCGATGACCTCGCTGGTCAGCACGTCGGCGAAGCGTTGGTCTTGTTCATCGTGTGTCGTGGCAACGAACGGCAACATCGCGATTCGCGGAGTCACCGGCGGGGCGGGGCGCAGCGCGAAAAACGCGGCGGCCACCATGCACGCGGCTGCGGCGATCCACCCGGCGAGGTTGCGGCTGCGTGCCTGCGCCGGCGCAGCGACGGGCGGCGCGCCATTTTCTACCGCTGCGACAAAGCGATATCCGCGGCGCGGCACGGTCTGGATGAATCGTGGGGACTCGGAATCGTCCTCCAGCGCCGCGCGGATCTGCGCGATGCAAACGTTCAGGTTCCGCTGAAAGTCGACATAGGTGTCCGTGCCCCAGAGGTCGCGCTGGATCTCCTCGCGATTGACCACTTGGCTGGAATTCCGCGCCAATAGGGCGAGCAGTTTGAACTGTCGGGGAGGTAACTTAACCGGCGTGCCGTCGCGGCGAAGTTCGCCGTTGATTTCGTCGAGTTCAAAGGGGCCGAACCGCATTAGGGCCTATTTTATCCCTCGATAACATGAAAATAACATCACGCTGCCTACTCATTGACCCCTAGCCGCAGCGAGAATTGGGCATGACAAACCGCCGAACGTTCGTTTCGTTACTCGCTGCTACCCAATTGCCCGCGCTTTCACAGGCTCAACCCGCGACGCTTCCACCCGCGGACATCTTCCAGGCAGCGCTTCAAGGCAACATACCGGCTGCGACTAAGTTCGCCGCCGAGAATCCGGCCATCGCGAAGCTCCGATCGGCAGAAGGGAAGACCGCCTTGCATTACGCGGTTGAAGGCGGCCACAGCGACATGATTTTCTTCCTCACGCAGAAAGGCGCGGACCTGAGCGCTGGTCCCGAGAGCCCGTTGATCGCCGCTGTCCAGTATCCCGACCGCAAAGCAGCCCTCGACATGACAACGGCGTTGGTGATGAACGCATCCGATCCAAACGCCAAGCGCGGGGACGGGAAGACCGCCGTGGAATTGGCCGCGGCGCGCGGCTATTTCGATGTCGTGGAACTGCTCGTGCATCGCGGGGCGATCGGGGCAGGCGTGAAAACCGAAGTGGTCTACTTCGGAAAGCGATTGAGCCTCGACGCCCAAGGCAAACCGTTTGTGCCCGCGAACATCGACGGACTGCCGCAGGATTTCATCAACGAATTCGTGCGGCTCTCGCATTTTGACACCGAGCGCGTGAAGCATTTGTTCAAGTTGGCTCCCGGAATGCTGGCCGCGCGCGCCACTTGGGATGAACTCGCGATCGAAGCGGCGGCGCACACCGGCACAACGGCGCTGGCGCGATTCCTGGCCGACGCGGGCGCGCCGGTTTCCACATGCACCGCGACGTTGTTGGGTCTGCGCGACCGCGTGACCGCGCTGGTTGGCGGCGATCCCGCGTGCATCCGCGAACGCGGCGCGCACGATCTGCCGCTGATGTCATACACGGCGTATGGCGAGCAGCACGCCGAGATCGCCGACGATTTATTGCGCGCGGGTGCCAGCGTCCATGCCAAGGCGTTCGGCATTACGACCTTGCACATCGCCGCGCGCAAGGGATACGTGGAACTTGCGGAGGTGTTGCTGTCGCACGGCGCGGACGTGAACGCCGCGGGCGTCACGAATGGCGCGACCGTCACACCGCTGGCGATGGCGCAAGGCGCGAAGCAGGAGGGCATGGTGAGTTTCTTGAAGTCGCGCGGCGGGAAGGCTTGACGATTATTTTCCCGCGCACTGCAACTTGCCGGAAACGACTTCCGGCGCAGCTTTCAGGACTTCCCCACGTCCGGCACACTGATAGAGATAGTTCGACGACGGCGAGATCAGCGTGGAGCAATCGACGAGCGTTGGTTCGAGATCCAACCGTGTGGAGGGAAGCGCGACGAACGCTTCGCCGGCGCCGACCACGGCGCTAACCGTTTCGCTCGACCAGCGGTGAATCGTTTTTCCACTCTGTACCGCGACAAAGAGTTGAGCGTTCTCGTAGTTTCCGGGTCCCTTGTACTGCTCGACGTTCAGGAAAGCGACGAGCGATCCGCCGCCTTTGGCTGGTCGCGTGAGGCCGACCAGAAAATCGTCTCCGATCGGCTCGCAGCTCGCGGTCGAGTGATGCTCGAATTCGCAAGCGCCTTTTGCCACGAGGCTGCTCGGCCCTCCAGGCGATTCTTCGGCGGGAATCGGGCAATACTCTGGGAAAAGATTGGCTGAAGTCGCGGGCGGCTTCGCTGCCGCAGCGCGTGTTGCTTTTGGTTGCGGCAGTTGGGGCGCGGCGAGAGTTGGCGGGGTGGGCTCGGGTCGCACAGACGGCGCGGGTTGTGATGGGCGCGGCGCGATCTTCACCGAGCGCGCAGGATCGTCGTTGCATCCCGCGAGAAACAGCAGCGCGATGAGCAATGCGGAGTTTCTCATGCCCGCCTCCACGCGCGCGCGAGTAGTGCGGCGGCCAACGTGATGGACGCCACGCCGAATGCCGCGATCGCCGAAAGGTTGTGCGCAAAACCCACGAGATCAGGATAGAACAAAGCTTGGCGCAATCCTTCGATCGCGTAACTTGTCGGCAGCGCCCGGCTCGCCGTCTGAATCCACGGCGGGAGAAACGCCACGGTGGTGAATCCGCCGCCGAGAAAAAACAAATACACGGCCGCGTTGAGGCCCGCCATCGTCACGAGGCGATCGTTGCGAATGGCGATGCCGAGCAAGGCGCCCAATCCCACCGACGTGAGCGTCACCGCGACGAGCAACGCGGCGAGCGCCGCGCCGTGTTGCCACGACGGAATCGGCGGCATGAACCGCGCCATGAATCCGACCGCCACCAGGGGCGCGACCAAACCCAGCGTGATCATCGTGCCGCCGAGCAATCGCCCGAAGACGATCGGCAGATGGCCCGCGGGACTCAAGATCAGCAGCTTCGCTGTGCCGCGTTCGAAATCGCGCGCCGTCAAAAGCGCGGTGCCGAGCAGGCCGGCGCTCACCACAATCAACACGACAATCGGGATCACCTGATACTGCAAGAACGATACGTTGGTCTCGCGCAGATCGCGCTCGGAAATGGCCACGCGATAGGGATTCGGCAGCAGCAAATTCTCGGACGGTCCGTGCAATTCGCCGAGGAGTCCGAGTTGCGGCGCATCAAACTCCGCCGCCGATCGCGTGACGCTGCGGCGAAGGTCGTCGGCGAGATCGATATCGACATTATTGAGGTACAAGTCGATGGCGGCGTTTCCGTACGCGGCTGCGTCATCGAAATCCGTGGGGACCACGATGATCGCCGCGACACGTTGCTCGCCGATGGCGCGTTCGGCCTCAGCCGCGTTCATTTCGGTTAAGAGATATGCCTCCGAATCGGCGCGAATAATTTTGGCGATGCGCTTGGTCAAACGTCCTTGGCCTTCGACGACCAGCGCGACGGGCTGTTGTCCCACGGAATTGGTCAGCACGGCGACGAGAATCCCCATGCCCAGCGCGGGCAGCAGCGCCGCGGCGATCGCCGCGGGCGAGCGCAGCCACACGGCGATGTCGTTGCGCGCCATTCCCCAGATGGCCCGAATCATCGTTGGCCTCCGCGAGCAAAACTTCCGAGCGTGAGTGCCACGCAAACACCTGCCATCGCGACGAGCACCAGCAGATCGACGTAGACCGGCTCGGGCGTCACGTGCAAGCCGTGATACGCCCATTCGAGCACGCCGACCGCGTAGTACACCGGCGACGCATGCGCAATGAGCCAAATGCGATCGCCATCGAAGCGCGTCGGCTCGAGCGCGCCCGAATCGATGTAGAACGGCATCACCAATCCGAAGAGCAACGGCGCGACGGCGAGCGTGCGCTTCAACAACGCGCCGAGCCACGCGCCGAAGCACGTAAAAATCGCGACACATGCGGCGAGCGTGGCGAGCGTCGCGACAAACGACACGGGAAGCACGCCGAAAATCGCCACGATCGCGGCGACCGTCACAGCGAGCGCCGCAAAAGCCACGCCTCCCGCGACCGCCAGTTTTCCACCGAGCACCGCGCCCGCCGGTGCCGGCGCGAGCCGCAGCAACTTCACGCTCTTGCGTTCCCACTCGCGCGCTGTTGCCAGCGCGCCCAAGATTCCCGCGATCATCATGGCGTCGAGCGCCAGCGCGCTGACGGCCAAGTACGGAATATACGCGGTGTCCCGCGGCCACACGTCGTGTTCCGCCATGTGCACGCGCACGCCGGGAAATCGATTGGCGCGTCCGAAGTCGGCGATGGCGGCGGGAAGTGCGCGCTGCACGTCGTTGGTGAGATCGATGTTCACGTTATCGATTTCCACGTTGATCGCCACGGTGGCGCCGCGCTCGACTTGGGCGCTGAATCCTTGCGGAATCGTGACGATGGCGACGAGTCGTCCGGCGCGCAGCGCGCCTTGCGCGTCGGCCGCGCTCATCGGCAGCAGACGAAACGAATGATGCGCGCCTTCGAGCGATTGAATCAGGCTTTCCGAATACGGTCCGCCGTCGAGATCGATCAAGGCCGTCGGCGCGTACGATCCGGTGAGGCCGAAGAGGCTCACCATCACGAGAAAACTGACTGCCGCCAGCACGGTCAGCGCCACAAACGCGCGATTGCGATTGAGATGCGCGAGTTCCAACTTGGCGCTGGCCACGAAGACGTGCGCGTTCATTGTGGGGTTGTCAGTGAGCGGAAAACTTCCGCCAAGTCGGGAGAGCGTGTGCGAAACGCGGCGAGCGTGCACACCGCACGCAGGTCGTGGACCACGTCTTCGGGATTCACGGTAGCGCCGAGATAGGCGCGAAGGCCGAAATCGCCGGACTCCACGCGCAGCACGCCCTTGTGACGCTCCAGTGTTTCGCGCGCTACGCCGGAGCTTTCCGGGGAGCACTCGATTTCGAGACAACGCCCGGTGCGCGCGGTGAGCGCGGCGGGCGTATCTTCCGCCAACAGCCTGCCGGCGCGCAGGATTGCCACGCGATCACAGAGCGCCTCGGCTTCGTCGAGATAGTTTGTGGTGAGAACCACCGTACGCCCGGCGGCGCGCAGCGACCGGACATGAGACCAAATCTGATGGCGAGCTTCTAAGTCCACGCCGACCGTAGGCTCGTCGAGGATCAGCAGCGGCGGATCGTGCAGCAGGGCGCGCGCGATCGCCAAGCGGCGCTGCATGCCGCCGGAAAATGTGCGCACCACGTCGTGCTGGCGCTCGAGGAGTCCCACGAGGAGGAGCACTTCGTCGATCCGCGCGGCGGCGCGAGGAACGGCGTATAGCGACGCTGCGAAATCGAGATTCTGGCGGGCGGAAACCTCGTCGTACAGAGCGGTTTCTTGCGGCAACACGCCGATGCGCGCGCGTAACGCCGGTCCTGCAGCCGCCGCGTTCTGGCCCATCACCAGAATGGTCCCGTGCTGCGGACGCACGAGACCGCAGATCATGTCGATGAGGGTGGTTTTGCCGGCGCCATTGGCTCCCACGATGCCGACGACGGTTCCGGCGGCGATTCGCAGCGACAATCCATCGATCGCGCGAATGCCGCCGAAACTACATTGAACGTTCGAGACCTCTACCGCAAACGGCGAGCCCACCTGGCAATGCTAGCTTACTTCCAACTGCGCTAGCGCATCTTAGTGGATCGTCACCGTCGCGCAAGCCTGGCCGACGTCGCCGCCCGACTTGTTCTGATCGCCGTCGTGCACCATCAACTGGATGCGATAGGTGTGACCCGGCTGCAACGGCTGGCCGTTGAACAGCAAGTTGTTCACGTTCCAGCGAACTTCCGCGCCGTAGCCCTCGTTGGTCAGACCCGAGAATCCGACCGAAGGCGTGTCGCTGCCCGTGCCGAGCGTCCAGTTGTTCTTGGTCGTCGGATCGGCGTCGGTGGTGATGGTAGTTCCGGAAACCGAAGCGCCTTTCCACGTTCCGAAGATATCGTTCGGAGCTTGCGGCGCTCCGCCGAACTGCCAGTCACCGGCGCGATACGTTGGATCAGTGTGCGACGCGTTGTCGGTGAGTCCCGTGATGTCGGTGATGAACAACGACGGGAAGATCGGGCGTCCCGATGGATCGGTGACCGAAGGATCGCCGATCGACGGAGAAGTCACGTGGCCCGGATTCGCCGGCAGCGCCGAAACGCTCAGATTGTTGTTGTGCACGCCGAGCAGGATCGCGTGTTCATCCGCTGCGAAGAGGCGGATCGTGTCGTTCATGGTGGCTTGCGACGGATCGACCCAATCGAGCACGGTGCTTTCATTGAAGACCACGCTCGTCAGCGGATTGCTGCTCGAGAACGGATACCCGAGCACGCACGATCCGGTGTTCGCGATCGTCACCACGCACGGAGTGGTGTTCTGTCCCGGCGAAGCCGCGCCGATATCGCCCGGTCCACCGCCGCCCGTCGCGCCGCTCACGCCGTTGGCGCGATAATTCTCCGGTGTGCCCGCGTGATCGTTGTTCTGATAGGTGCTGGCATGCGGATCATCCACCGGCTTGATGCCCAGTGCGCTCGGATTGCTGTTGAACGTACTGTAAACCGCAGCTTCCCATTGCCAACTCACGTTGACACCCGTGGTATCGGTGGTGAAACTGCCGGTCATCGACACATTGTTGAGCGCGCCGGGAATATTTGAGGAAACTAGGAACGGCACGCCTGTCAGGAAGGTGTTGCCGGCGAGCGTGGCCGGAACCACCGTCGTGTATGTGTTCGACGACGCATCGTAAACGGTCGTCGCGGTTGTCGCCGTCGCTGAGAACGTGATCTTCGCGTTCGGCAATGGCACATTGAACGCCGTCGATTGCACACTTCCGTTGGTGAACTGCACCGTGGCCGATTGGCCGGCCTTAATGCCGCTGGGCTTCAGCGTCGCCGTGAACCAAATGTAATTGCCGGCGTTGATCGCCGAAGCGTTGAACTTATCGTTGATCGCCACCGGCGTGCAAGGCGGCGGAGGCGGCGGCACGAAGCCGAAGTCCACCGTTACGTTGCTGCTGTCCGCCGTTACCGAAACCGTCGCAGGGCTGCCGTTGGAATCAATCGCGGGATTTCCGCCCACGCCGGCAGGCGACGGCGTGTAACCGGCAGGAGTCGCCGCAGTCACTGTGTAGTTTCCAGTGGCGAGTCCGGTGAACAGGTAGTTGCCGTTGGAGTCGGTAACCGTCGAACCCACGACGTTGCCGTTGCTGTCGGAGAGCTGCACGGTGACGCCGGGGAGTCCCGGCTCGCCGGCATCCTGAATGCCGTTGCCGTTGGTATCGCTCCACACGAAGTTGCCGATGGTTCCGGTGCCGGAAGGAATCGGCGACATGATGTTGACCAACATGCATGCTTCGCCGACGTCGCCGCCCGACTGGTTTTGATCGCCGTCGTGAACCATCAACTGAATGCGATACTGGTGGCCGAATTGCAGCGGCTGTCCGCCGACGCGAATATCATTCACGTTCCAGCGAACTTCCGCGCCGTACCCTTGATTCGTCAAACCGGAGAACCCGGCCGAAGGAACATCGCTGCCCGAGCCGAGATTCCATTGGTTCTGCGAGGGATCGGCGTCGGTGGTCAAGGTGCTTCCGGACTTCGAAGCTCCCTTCCACGTCCCGAAGATGTCGCTCGGCTGCATCGCTGTGCCGCCGTACTGCCAGTCACCGGCGCGATACGTCGGATCGGTGTGCGTCGAGTTATCGGAAACTCCCGTGATGTCGGTCACGAAGATCGACGGGAAGATCGGGCGACCCGACGGATCGGTGATCGTGGGATCGCCGACCGAGGGATGCGAAACGTGTCCGGGATTCTGGGTGAGCGCCGAGATCGGCAGCGCGCTGGTGCGCACGCCGAGCAGAATGGCGTGTTCGTCCGCCGCAAACATGCGGATGGTGTCGCCGGCGTCGGCGACCGACGGATCGGAAGCCGCGAGCACGCCGCTTTCGTTGAATACAACGCTGGTCAGCGGATTGCTGCTGGTGTACGGATATCCGAGTACACACTGCGCCGCGCCGCCCGCGGTGCAAGGCGTGGACGTCAGCGTGGAGCTGAGCGAGCCGGTGAAGTTCGATCCACCACCACCCATCGCGCCGCCCGTCACCGAGCCCTTGTAGTTTTCGGGCGTTCCGGCGTGATCGGAGTTCTTGTAGCTGCTGGCATTCGGATCGTCCACCGGTTTCACGCCGAGCGTCGTGTAATTCGTCGTGAAGCTCGTGTACACAGCGGCCGCAAACTGCCAGTTGACCGTGACTCCCGGAGTATCCGTCGTGTAGCTGGCCGTGAACGTCAAGCTTTGGCCGCCGGCGACCGCGGTTGTGACTGGAATCGCCACGGCGGTGAGGAAATAATTGCCCCCCAGCGGTTGCGGTACCGTCGTCACCCACGTGTTCGTCGACGTGTTGAACGTTGTCGCTGCGGTTACGCCCGGTCCGGACTGAAGCGTGATCGTGCCGTTGGGAACCGGAGCGAAGATACTTGTCGAATGGACCGACGCATTCGTAATGTTGATCGTCGGATTCGTTCCCGGCGGAATGCCCTGAACCTTGGCGACCGCGGAGACCCAAATGTAGCTGCCCGCGTTGATCGCCGTGCCGTTGAAGTTCGCCGTAATCGATACCGGCGTACACGGCGGCGGCGCGACCATTAAACCCGCGTCGATCGTGTTGTCGGTTTGTCCCGCGACGAGCGTGAAGGCGCTCGTCACGCCTAACTGCGTCGGATTGCTATCCACCGCGCGGTTTGAACCCTGCAGCGACGGCGAGAAAACGTAACCGTTCGGCGCGATGAACTGCACCGTGTACGTCCCCGGCGCGAGACCGGTGAAGTGATAAGCACCATTCGCGTCGGACGTTGTTGTCGCGATCAGCGACGTGCCGTTGTACAAGTTCACCTGCACGCCTTGCAATCCCGGCTCGCCGGCGTCTTGAATACCGTTGCCGTTCAAATCGTTCCACACGAAGTCGCCAACCGCGGCCGGCGGCTGGAATAACCCGGCGTCGATGGTGTTGTCGGTCTGACCGGAAACAATCGTGACCGTCGCGACGCCCGACGCGTTGGGATTGCTGTCGGTGGCCGTGTTGCCGCCTTGGAATTGCGGCGAGAACACATAGCCCGAGGGCGCCGTGAAGTTCACGGTATAAGTTCCCGGCGCGACGTTCGTGAAGTGATACGAACCATCGGTGGCCGTGGTGGTCGTGGCGATCACCGTGCTGCCGTGCATCAATGTCACAGTGACGCCGCCGATGCCCGGCTCGCCCGAGTCCTGCACGCCGTTGTCGTTCAAATCGTTCCAAACGAAGTCGCCGATCGCGCCGGGTTGATAGAGTCCCGCGTCGATGGTGTTGTCAGTTTGTCCCGCAGCCAGCGTGACCGCCGGCGTAACGCCTGAAGCGTTCGCATTGCTATCGACCGCCGTGTTCGATCCCTGGAATTGCGGCGAAAAGACGTATCCCGTGGGCGCCACGAACGTGACCGTGTAGCTGCCCGGCGCAAGTCCCGTGAAGTGATAGGCGCCGTTTGCGTCGGTGGTGGTGGACGCCGTGAAGCCGCCAGGGCCACTGATGTTCACCGTAACGCCCGGAATGCCCGGCTCACCGGCATCCTGAATGCCGTTGCCGTTCAAATCCTTCCACACAAAATCGCCGATGGCAGCATTGCGCGGCTGGAATCCGAAGTCGATCGTTGTGTCGGTGGAGTTGTCTTCCGGCAACGTCACCGTCGACGGATTCGGGTTGCTGTCGTTCGCAGTGGTGCTGCCCGGCGCGTTCACGATCGTCGGAACGTATCCGTTCGGCGTGATCACTTCCACTTTGTACGATCCGGGGCAGACGCCGCCGAAGGAGTAAAGGCCGCCGCCGGACGTTGTGGTGGTTGTGATGATGCTGTTGTCCGACAGTTTGCGCAAGTTCAGCGTTACCCCGTCGATGCCCGGCTCACCGGCGTCTTGAATGCCGTTGCCGTTGAGATCGCTCCACACAAAGTCGCCGATGCTGCCGGTGCAGGGCGCGTTGTATCCGAAATCGATGGTTTGGTCGGACGATGTGCTCGTCGAGAGCGTCACAATCGCCGGTTGCGAATTGCTGTCGTTGGCCGTGGTGCTACCCGGCGCGTTGGTGATCGTTGGCGTCCATCCCGCGGGGACGCCCATGGTCACCGACACCATGTAGGTGCCGGCGTGGAGTCCGGTGAACTGATAGTAGCCGTGCTGATTCGACGGTCCAAGGCCGGTGACCGCCGTGCCCACGACGTTGCCCAAGCTATCCTTTAGCGTGACCGTCACGCCGTCGATGCCCGGTTCGCCGGCATCCTGAATGCCGTTCTGATTCATGTCGTGCCACACGAAATCGCCGATCGAGCCGGTGCCCGGTCCGATGTAGCCGAAGTCGATGGTGTTGTCGGTCGACGTGTTGGTGGAAAGCGTGACGGTCGCAGGGCTGCCGTTGCTGTCGGTGGCCGTGTTGCCGCCCTGCAAACTGGGGCTGGCGACGAATCCGGCCGGCAGCGTCGTAGCGTCGATCTTCACGACGTAGGTGCCCGCATTGAGACCGGTGAAGGCGTAATTCCCGTTGGGTCCGGTCACCGTCGTGGCGAGTTGGTTCGTGCCGGTGGAATCGTACAGATTCACCGTCACGCCGGCGATTCCCGGTTCACCCGCGTCCTGAATACCGTTGCCGTTGAGATCATTCCAAACAAAATCACCGATCGTGCCATTGCCTGTCTGGCTGTTGCTCCCGAAGTATCCAAAATCAATCGTCTGATCGCTGCTCGAGTTGGTCGCGAGCGTCACCGACGCTGGACTGCCGTTGCTGTCCACGGTGGGATCGTTGCCCTGGAAGCTGGCCGTCGGTGTAACACCGGCGGGCAATGTCGTACTGTCGACAACCACGGTGTAACTTCCGGCGCACACGCCGGTGAATTGATAGTAGCCGTGCTGGTTTGCCGGTCCGACACCGGTCATGGTGGTTTGCAGAACGCTTCCGCCGCTGTTCTTCAACTGAACCTTGACGCCGTCGATGCCCGGTTCGCCGGAATCCTGAATTCCGTTCAGGTTCAGGTCTCTCCACACGAAGTCGCCGATGGAGCCGGTGCACGTATTCGGGATCGGACCAATGTTGCCCTTGGTGTGGCCGTTGAATGCCACCGCGAATGAATTCGTAAAAGTGGAAGCTTCGCTGTTGAGAACCACGGCGATGTCCTGGCCCGCGAAGTACGAAGCCATCGTGCCGCCGGTCACTCCAAAGTCGAAATCGAAGACGGAGGTTGTGCCGTTGACTAGCTGAAAGCCGAAGCCTTTCACCGATCCGGTGAGGAGATCGCCGGTGTACGTCTGGCTCGTGCTGGGATCGGTGATCGTTCCGCGAATCACGATGTCCCGCGACGTGGGCGCACCCGTCAGATTGCCGCTGTTGTCCACTTGGATCGAGATGGCAACCGTCGGCAACGGATCGCTGCCCGCCGGACTCACCGGCTGGCTGTCGCCGAGGAAAAACGCCAGCGAATTCAGAATCGAATTGGCCGAGAAAGTCTGCGTGCCGGGATCGTAGGTTTGCGTGGTAGTGGCATTGCGGAAAGAGAAATTGGGGAATCCAGGACTGACTCCGAGCAGTGAGGCTGAAACCGTTGTAGCGATGCCAACCAACAATACCAGAGAACCGAGCACGAAGGACTTACGCATAACTTCCACTCCTTAAACTAAAACAATCCAGTTGGGAAATCTAACCCGCACCCAAAATGCTAACGTGCTTCTTCCAAGCCGCACAGAACCAGCGAGTAACAAAAATCGCCAATCTTAGGTACTAGTACAAAATCCCACGTTCTTCTCAGAATTTTCTTGATCGTTCCGGCACGCCCGCAGCGCGCTGACACGTAGACCCGCAGCGCGCTGACCCGCTCATCTAGTTCCTAGTAAAGATAGCCATTGTTCGCCGCACCGCTGTCGAAGTTGTTGTTGATCGAGTTCACGATGTCGTTCAGGTTCGACACCGTCATGCCCGATGGCAACGCGCCACCTCCGATAACGGAATTGGCCAGAGCCAGGATTTGGCCCACGGTTTGCCCCGCCAACATTCCAGAGACCGCGTGCAGATTGGCGAGGCCGGTCTTGGTGATTCCTTTGTTCGAGAAATCCACGTTGAGTTGAAGGGCCAGGACCTGGCCGGCAAAGACTCCGGCCGCGGAAGACGTGGGATTCGTCGCGGAGGCAGCCAGCACTCCCGGCGTTCCGCCCTGCGGCAGGAAGTTATGGATGGCCGTCGAACTGGTGAAAGTGAGCTTCTTGGTTCCACCAATCGACACCGACCCGCCCGGGTAGACCGTCGCGAAGTCCTTCTGCAACAGCGATCCGGGATTATTGCCGTGAGGCGTGGTGCCCCAGCCGCCCTGGGTGTAGGTGGTATATCCCGTGGCCGCGGACACCTTGGTATTGGTCAGGGTGCACGTGACGGTCTGTCCGGCCGCTACGCTGACGTTCACACAGGTGTTGCCGGTATTGTTCCAACCAGCGATGGCGGCTTCGGTGACGCTAAATGTGCCCGGCGTCACGGCGTACTTTACGGGCGCCGCGGTACTGAGGCTGTGCGCACTGGTGCTGATCGAGCCGCTACTCGCCGAGGCGGTGACCGAGAATACCGTCGGATCGTTGGCGGTAGGCGCAGTCACCTTGTTCACGATCAGGTAGCTTTGAACGATGTTGATCGTGCAACTCGCGGTCGCGGTCAGGGGCGCTCCAGGAGTGGAATCGGTTACGTTGACCGTGAAATTGAAGGCTCCTGCGGCGGTCGGTGTTCCGGTGATCGCTCCGACCGTGGGCGTGTTGAACAACAGACCCGTCGGCAACGCACCTGAGGTGATCGTATCCGTATACGGCGACGTTCCGCCGGAAGCTGAAACCGATGAGCTGTATGGCACTCCGACAACGCCGCTGCTCGCGGGGCAAACCACCTTCACCGGCGGCACCGGCACGAAGCCGAAGTCGATGGTGTTGTCCGTGCTGTTGTCCTCCGCCAAGGTGACCACCGACGGGTTGGTATTGCTGTCGTTGGCCGTTGTGCTGCCGGTCGCATTGGCCACCGTGGGCACGTAGTCCACAGGCGTCACCACTTGTACCTTGTAGGAGCCGGGGCACAGACCCGTGAAGTGGTAGGCTCCGCCATTGGCCGTCGTGGTGGTCGCCAGAACCGCGTTGTTCACGGGATTCAGGAGATTCAAAGTGACACCGTTGATGCCCGGCTCGCCGGTATCCTGAATGCCGTTGCCGTTGGTATCGCTCCACACGAAGTCACCAATGGACCCGGTGCAGGCGGCGACGTAGCCGAAATCGATCGTCTGGTCGGAACTGTTGTTAGTCGCGAGCACGACGGTCGAGGGTTGCTGGTTGCTATCATTGGCAACCGTGCTGCCGGGAGCGCTGCTGATGGTCACGCCCGTGTAGTTTGCCGGCACGCTACTGGCAACGACCTTCACCGTGTAGGTTCCTGCCGCTAAGCCCGTAAACTGATAATACCCACCCAGGCCGAACGGTCCCGGACCCGTGATTTGCGTCTGCGTGTTGCCGAGACTATCGGTCAACTGCACCGTGACACCGTTGATCCCGGGCTCGCCGGCATCCTGAATGCCGTTTTGATTCTGGTCATACCAAACGAAATCGCCGATGCTGCCCTGCGCCGGAGGGATATAACCAAAGTCAATGGTGTTATCGACGCTCTGATTTGTGGCCAGCGTCACCAACGCGGGACTGCCGTTGCTATCCACGGTCCGATCGGCGCCGGCGTTGCTGGTGGTGGGCGTAAAGCCGGCAGGGATGCCCGACATCACTTGCACCGAATACGTTCCACTACAGACGCCTCCAAAACTGTAGACACCGTTTGCGTCTGTCGTGGTGGTCGCGAGGAAGTTTGTGCCGGTGGAATCGTAGAGGTTCAGCACGACATTCGGAATGCCCAATTCTCCGGCGTCTTGGATTCCATTGTTATTCGCGTCGTTCCACACGAAATCGCCGATCTGGCCGTTGCAATTGGAGTAGTAGCCGAAGTCGATTGTCTGATCCGAAGGGTTGCTCGTCGACAATGTAACGCTCGTCCCGCTGGGGTTGTTGCTGTCCACATCGGGAGTGCCCTGTCCCTGGAGCGTGGGCACGAAGTTCGCCGGTACTCCGCCGGTCACTTGTACGGTGTAAGTTCCCGGGCAAATGTTTGTGAACTGATAGTAGCCCATTTGGTTGGCCGGACCATTGGCGGTTGTGACCGTCTGGACCACTTGGCTGCCCTGGAGCAGCGTCAGTTGGACGCCGTTGATTCCCGGTTCACCGGCATCCTGAATGCCGTTCTGGTTGAGGTCGTTCCACACGAAATCGCCGATCGTTCCGGTGCAGCCCCCTTGACCTCCCCCAACGAGACCTGGGATCGGACCGATGTTGCCCTTGGTGTGGCCGTTAAATGCCACCGCAAATGAATTCGTAAAAGTGGAACCTTCGCTGTTGAGAATTATGCCGATGTGCTGGCCCGAAAAATATGAAGCCATTGTGCCGCCGGTTACTGCAAAATCGAAATCGAAAGTGGAAGTTCCGCCGGAGCCTAGCTGAAAGCCGAAGCCCTTGATCGATCCGGTGAGAAGATCGCCGGTGTAGGTCTGGCTCGTGCTGGGATCGGTGATCGTTCCCCGGATCACGACGTCCCGCGATGTGGGCGTACCCGTCAGGTTGCCGCTGTTGTCCACTTGGATCGAGATGGCAACCGTCGGCAGCGGATCGCTGCCCGCCGGACTCACCGGCTGGCTGTCGCCGAGGAAGAACGCCAGCGAATTCAGGATCGAATTGGCCGCGAAAGTCTGCGTGCCGGGATCGTAGGTTTGCGTGGTGGTGGCGTTACGGAAAGAGAAATTGGGGTATCCAGGACTAACTCCGAGCAGTGCCGCTGAAAGCGTTGTCGCGATACCAACCAGCAATACCAAAGAACAAAGTGCAATCGGCTTACGCATAACTTCCACTCCTTAAGAATCCACTCTGAGAATTCGAACTTGCACGAAGATCGTAACGCTGGTTTTTCGAGCCGCCAAGGACCAGTAGGTTACAAAAATCGGCAATCTTATGTACTAGTACAATTGCGAGCGATTTTTTAATCTACTTTTCGTTGCTGCTCGTTCAGACACACCCGTCCCGCAGAAACCAAGGGGGTGATTTCTTCTAGCGCTGTTTACTTGGAAACCGCAGTCTTCCGAGAACGGAGTCGCAATAGACCGAGCATTCCCGAGCCCGACAGCAGTAACAACATCGACCCCGGTTCCGGCGAGGCCGCGGCAATATCGGCATCGCCATTGGCGAATTGCGCCGACGTCATCGTGAAGCCGCTGGAGAAAGTGCCCGGCAAGAAGGAGTTCTCTACTTCCACGTCCAGCAACTTTCCTACGCCGCCGTACAAGCCTGCCAAACTGCCGCCCGTCGTCTGAAAGACGAAATCGTATACACCGGCCGAAGCCCCGAAGTTCTGAAGGGATCCGGTCAACAGCGGTGTTCCATCGCCCAGCGCCGCGACCGAGCCGGTCAGGGTCAAAGAACCGGCCCCGTTCATCTGGCCGGAGCTATTGATGGCAGCAGTAATTCCCAAGTTGTAGTTGAGTGTGCCAAAGAGCGTTCCGATGGGCGCGCTGTTGGTGACCGCGTAGAAGGTGCTGGGGCCCGTTTGAAGAGCCGTTGACCCCGATACCAAACCTTCCAATGCCAGCATTCCCGCACCGGCACATTCCGGCGCCGATCCCGCGCCGTAGCATCCGCCCACGTTCGTCGCAGTGACATCGGGCAGGAACATCGCAAGATTCAACGGTCCGGCATGGGCGAAACCGCAGCAGCACAGTACCAAAATCCCCGCAAGAGTAGGCTTCAGCATAGGTCTTCGTTCAGTGCAAGCGCCGTGCCAAAGTCCCGGCTTGGGACCGCGGTTTCAACCTCTTGATATTACGGGATCATCCGTAGGCCTGCCGAGCGGCTTCCCAAGGTGTGGCGCATCTTTTTTCACCTTATTGCCCAAAACGGTGCTTTTCTCGGCCCAGCGATAAGTCATAGTACCAGACTCCCCATTTGGATCCGTGATCCGCTATAATGTGTACCCGATGCGCCCTAATATGGTTCGTTCCTTACTGAGTCTCCCGATTTTCCTGCTGTTGTGCGGCTGCGGCTACACACCCTTCGATCACTACGCGCGTGGACGCCGCTACCTCGATCAAAAGGACTACGTGCACGCGCGACTGGAATTGGCCTTGGCGATCTCCAAAAAACCAAGCGTCGACGCGCGCTACTATTTCGCGATCGCCTGTCTCGAGTTGAAGGATTATGCGGTGGCCGCGCGTTCCTTGAAACTCGCCGAGGCCGCGGAAGGCGATCACCCGGGCGAGCACAGCGTGGACATGCACCTGCGCCTGGCGCGAATCATGCTGTTGGATGGAAATGCCGACGGAGCGATCCAACAGAGCAACTGGGTGGTGCAGCGCGATCCCAAGAACAAAGAGGCGCACGAGCTGCTGGGCTTTGCGCTGGCGAAAATGGCGCAGCCGGAGCGCTCGGCCGGCGAGTTGGAACAAACGCTGCTGGCCGATCCGTCGAACATGCAAGCGCGCGTACTTTTGGCGTCGATCAAATTGGCCGCGCGGGATCTCACCGACGCCGAGAGCCAATTGAAAACGGCAGTGGAAAACACCAAACGCTCGCCCACGTCGCTGATCGTCCTGGCGAATTTCTACCAACTCACCGGTCATCCCGAGCAAGCCGAGCCTTTACTCGATGAGGCCGTGCGCGCCAATCCGCAGTCGGTGGAGTTGCGCATCGGCCAAGGACGGTTCTATATGCGCGCCGGCCAGCCGGAAAAGGCGGAGAGCGCATTTCAAGCCGCGGCGAAGCTGAATCCCACCGACCCCGAGCAGCGCGGCGCGCTGGCGACGTTTTATCTTTCTCGCGGCGACATTCCCAAGGCGGTCGCGGCGCTTGAAGCAATTGCGCAAGCCGCTCCGCAGGGACAAACGGCCGCGGAGCGTGCCCGGCTGGGCGGCGCGTATTATTTGGCCGGCCGCTATGAGGACTCGCGCAAGATCGCGGCCCAGTTACTCCAGGAGAACGACAAGAATCTTCAGGCGCACATGTTGAACGGCTTGGTGAAGAGCGCCACGGGGCAGAATCAAGAAGCGCTCACCGAATTTAATCACCTGCTGCACTTCATGCCCGATTCCGCGTCGGTTCACTACTTCGCGGGCCTTTGCTATCAACGCGCCCGCAATGACGAACTGGCTCGCCAGAGCATGCAGGAGGCGCTGAGGCTCGACAGCAGACTACGGCCGGCGCGTTTTTGGATTTCCGACGACCTGTTGCGCAGCGGAAATTTCGACGGTGCGTGGGAAACCTTGCGTCAAGCGCCGGCCGAGCAGGGAGACGATCCGCTGCTGCGCTTGCGTCTCGCGTCCATCGAGCAAGCCACGCACAAGGATCCCGCCGCCTGCGCCGACGTCACGGCCGCGCTGGCGACGAGCGCCGCGTGGATTCCGGAATTCTACGGCGCGGGCTTTTCGAGCGTCCTCGACAAATGTCCCGCGGCCACCGGCCCGGCGCTCGAGAAAGAATTGCAGAAGCAACCAGCCTCGGCGCGCCTTCTCACTTCGTTGGCGCACCTGATCGGCGTGGTGAAGTCGCGCGACTTGGCGTTCGCGCGCGTGCAGATGCAAATCAGTCACAATCCCGAGTTGGCGCATTCGGTCCCGCACATTTTGCTGGTGGCGAACTTGGCCAACGGACTCGGTCAACACATGGCGGCGTTTCAATTCTTGAAACGGGCCGTCGATTTGGATCCCGACTCTCCCGATCCTATTTTGGCCATGGCGCAGGTGGAGATTTCCTCGCACGATCTCGAGTCCGCGAAAAAGCACTGTGAAGAATTGACCGAGCGTTGGCCGAAATCTCCTTGGGGATGGCTGTGGCTGGGATCGATTCGCGAAGTGCAGGGCGATCTGCCGGGCGCTTCCCAAGCGTTCGAGCAAGCCTTGACGGTGGATCCGCGAAATTCGGTGGCCGCCAACAATTTGGCGTGGCGATTAGCAAGCGACAACGGCGATCTGGCGCGCGCCGAGTTGTTAGCGCGACGCGCGTTGGAACGCGATCCGGCCAACGTCGGTTACGCCGATACATTGGGTTTTGTCGAGTACAAGGAAAACCAATTGAAGCCGGCGCGCGAAATTCTCGACGACGCCGCGCGGCGCGATCCACGGAATTCCGGCATTCTTTACCACTTGGCGCTAGTGAAAAAAGATTCCGGTGACTTGCCCGGCGCGATGAACGACCTGAAGCATGCCCTGGCGTTGAACGCGCAATTCCCGGAAGTCGCCAAGGCCAGCGCGTTGATGGACGAGATCAAGAGCCAATTGACCCGCTAGCAGTCGAAAAAGCCGTTCCAAGGAAATGGACAGGCAAGCGTGCCTGTCCCACTGTATAATCCGCGAATGGCAACATCGACATGGACTGGCGATGCCGCGGAGTCTCCCGCCCCGGCAGCGCCGCGTCACGCGGCGACGGTTCGCGTGACCCATTGGATCACCACGCTCTGCTTTCTCGCGCTGCTCGTCACCGGGATTGAGATCCTCATCTCCCATCCGCGCTTCTATTGGGGCGAGACGGGCAATGTCACGATGAAGCCGTTGTTTTCGTTTCCGATTCCCTCGTCGCGTTCGACAGTCCCGACAGGATACAAATACGTTCTGCCCGATCAAAACGGTTGGAGCCGCTATCTGCATTTTGAAGCCGCTTGGATCGCGGTGCTGACGGGATTGGTTTACGCCATCTTCGGCGTATTCACCGGACACTGGCGGCGCAATCTTCTTCCCGCCGGCGCCGAGTGGACGTGGGCGTCGCTCTGGGATCGGAAATCGACGGACGCCTACAATCCGCTTCAGAGAGTTTCCTACGTGCTGGTTATTTTCGGCCTGTTCCCCTTGATGATCTGGACGGGTTTGGCGATGTCGCCCGGTTTTGTGGCCGCGTTTCCCATCGCCGTTACGTCGTTGGGCGGCCAGCAATCGGCGCGCACGATCCACTTTTTCGCGACCGTCGCACTGACGGCATTTCTGTTGGTTCATGTGGTGATGGTTTGTGTCACGGGATTCAAGACGCGCATGCGCGCGATGATCACGGGAGGGCGAGGCTAATGGACGAGCGCATTTCACGGCATGTTTCGCGCAGGAACCTGATCGCAAAGAGTCTAGCCGCGGTCGCGGGAGTCTCCGGACTCGCCGCTAGCGGGAAAATCGCGGAGAAATTTGGTTTGGCGCCGCCCGATCACGGCGTACTCTACGGTTTGGGCGAAACGCTGACCTACGCCTCGCACCGATTGCTGGGCAGCGGCGCGCTGGCGCGCGAGTTCTCGCGCAGCGAGATTTCCAAGACTCCCTTCGCCAACGAGACTTCGCCGCCCAGCGAAGATTTCAAGCGCCTTCAGGCCGCCGGATTCTCCGATTGGAAGCTCGAAATCGACGGATTGGTTTCAAACCGCGCCGCGCTCTCGCTTTCCGACGTGAAAATCCTTCCGCGCCGCAGTCAGATCACGCAGGTGGCGTGCGAAGAAGGATGGTCCTACATCGCCGAATGGATAGGCACGCCGCTCAGCGAAGTGTTGCGCGCCGCCGGTATAAAGTCGAACGCTCGTTACGTGGTTTATCGCTCGATGGACCGCGAATGGTGGGACAGCGTGGACATGGCCGACGCGCTGCATCCGCAAACGCTCGTAACTTACGCCATGAACGACGGCGATCTTCCTGTTGGATTCGGTGGACCGCTGCGCCTGCGCGTCCCCCGGCAGCTCGGCTACAAGAGCGTGAAATACATCACGCATCTCACCGTCACCGACGATCTGAAGAGATTTGGCAAAGGCTTGGGCTCCGCGGCGCCGGAAGGCGGCTACGCATGGTACGCCGGGATTTGAGGCGCGATCAGCTTTTCGGTTTTACGGTGCGTCGAGCGATCCCACTCAGGCCTGACTCTATCATCGGCGTGCTAAGATACGGGCCAATCGCTAAAGGAGATCCTTATGTTCCTCACACGAAACCGTAGATTGGGTTTGGGCGCGGTGTGCACCGCGCTATTGATCTTGTCGATTTGGCGAATGAGCGGTCCCGATATTTATGAAGCGAACACGCTCATTTTGGTGGATCCGCAGAAGCTCCCTGATTATTACGTGCATTCAACCGTCAGCATGAGCATCTCGTCGCGGCTGAACACCATCAACCAGCAGCTCATGAGCAGCACGCGTCTTCAGCGCATCATCGACACGTATCATCTCTACCCGGAACTCAGCCGCCGCAAGACGCGGGAAGAGATCCTCGAGGTGATGCGCAAGAACATCCGCGTGGAGATCATTCACAGCTTCGACGGTCTGCCCGATGAAGGAGTCCGCGCGTTTCGCATTTACTACCGCGGGCGGCAAGCGCCGTTGGTGGCGCAAGTCTGCAACCAACTGGCATCGCTCTTCATTGAGGAGAACCTGAAAGTGCGCGAGCAGCAGGCCCAGGGCACCAGCGAATTCATCAATACGCGCTTGGATCTGGCGCACAAAAAGCTGCTGACGTTACTGGAGCTGAAGGCGAAATCACACGGAGCATCAAAGGAAGATCAGGAACTCTGGGCGCTCGATTACTCGGCCATTCGCGACGAATACACGGCCCTGTTGAAGAAAAAACTCGAAGCCGATACAGCCGCCGATCTCGAGAAACGCCAGAAAAGCGAACGCTTCACGATTCTCGATCCCGCGCGGATTCCTGAGAAGCCCATCGGAAGAGAATTTTTCACTGCCGGCTGGTGATCGCCGCGTTCAGGGCGCGGCAAAAAGCGTGACACTCGCGGGACTTGTCGCGCCGTTCACGCTGATCGTAACAACCTGCGTTCCGGAAAGTCCACTAGGCATTACCGCATTCACTTGGTAAAGCCCTACGAGACCCGCGCTCAGTCCGCTGAACACAACCGTCGCAGCACGACCGCCGACGCTCGCCGTCACCGTGTTCACGGTCTTGTTCGATCCCGACGCCGCAGCGCCGGTGGAGAACGCCGGCGTCGTCGGCCCTAAGCCCGTTCCGTAGATTGCGACGGTCTCGCCGCCACGCGCGGGACTCGATGTGCTCACTAGTGAATTGTCGGCGTGCAGGATCGCGCCCGGTCCCGTCCCCGAAGCTGCTTCGGTGAAAATCGCCGGTGACGCGGCCGCCAGCGTGATGTTCTGCGCAGCGCTGGTTTGCCCGCCGGAAGACACGGTGATCGCGGTCGTGCCGCTGGCCGGACACTGCCACGGAATCTGCGCGTTGATTTGGGCGGGCGTCGCGGTGAACAGGGGAATGTTCTGTCCGCATGCCGTGACAAATAGATTCGCGGCTCCGAGCGTGGTGGCCAGCGGAATGCTCGTCGAGCTGACTTGTCCCGACGGCAGGAAATTGTTTCCAAAAATGCTGATGATCTGCCCCGGCGCCACTTGATTGTTCGGTGCCGGCGCGAAACTCGCCGCGTTCACCACGCCGTTCGTGTTCACGGTCGGCGGCGCACCCGCGGGTCCCGTCACGTTGAACCCATCGACCCACACCCAGGAGTCGCTGGAAGCGGAATCGTGCGTACCGGTTACCTGGATCGTGAGTGTATGCGCGTTCATCGCTAATCCGCTGATCGACCACGCCGGCGTTTGCGATTGTGCCGGCGACAGATACGTGTCCACGGTTGCCACCATCTGGCCGTCGAGAAAAACGTTAGCGATTCCCGAGTACTGATCGCGATACGCGAGCCAGGTGATGCCCGTGCCGTTGAAATTAATGCTCACCGCCGAGTTGGCGTCGGTGGCCAGCGCGACGGTGCCGGCCGATGGATCGGCTGTGGAATTCGTGAACCAATATCCCGTGTAGTTCAACGCGGGATTGTTGTCGAACACCATTCCGGCACCCGCAAAGTTGCCGCCCGTCACACCCGAGCCGTTGTCGATGAGAAAAGAATCGATCCACACCCACGATCCCGAACCGTTGGGGTCTCGCACGTGCGGCACATAGATCGAGAGTGTATGCGTGCCGTTGGCGAGATTGTGCGCCGCGAACATTTGCTGCTGGTAGACCGTCGAAGGGCCGTAGCAATCCACCGTGGTCATCACGCCGTCGAGATAGACGTAGGCGATGCCGTTGCCCGGATCGAGAATGCCGATCCAGGTCACGCCGGTTCCTTTGAAAGTGAGCACGGCCTGCGCGCCCTTGAAGTTGGTGAGCGCGGCGGTGGAGTTGAAATTCGAACTCGAGGTGTTGGCGTACCACGTTCCGCTATAAGCGATGCTGGGATCGTTGTTCTCGATGCGTGTTTGCGCCGCGAGCGCGTGCGGCAATGAGCAAAGCCCGGCGCAGAGAATCACGCCAGACAAAATGGCGGGAAAATGTTTCGACCGCACGGCCACCTCCGACTCGTCAGTGACGTCGCGTTTCCTTTTGTTACGCTATCAGCCGTTCGATACGCTGTCTGCCTACTAGCACACATCGCGATGTCGGTTTGATGATGCCCGGTGTGACCTTTTGGCCGGATTGGTCGGAATCGTTCGGTGGTCTCCTAGGGCGTAAGAGGCGCGAAGAGGTCTGAATGAAGCATAGGACCGGTCAAAAGTACTAACTCATCAGACACAAATTGCACAAACAGGTGTTCAAAACTGCTCAGGCTGATATAGAGTAGTCAAATTCGTGCCGCGCCACTCCGCTTCCCGTGTAACCCCCGGGATCGGCAGTCTCACGAACGTCCGCAATTCACGAACTCGAGGTGTGCCTGTATGACGATTTCTGTGAGGATGATCACGACTCTGGGCGTACTAGCATTTGCAACCGGCCAGGTGATGGCCCAAACCGATACAAGCGTTCATTTGCCGGCGAACTACACAACGCTTCAACCGCCTGCGAATGAAGCCACTTACGTGGATGCCGCGTACGGCGCGAAAATCCAGCGTGTCTCCGATGCGCTGCACACGCCTGACGCCTCCGGCGGCGGCATGCTGCAATGGATCGAGAACGAATACTCCACCGCAGCCGCGTTCAACAACGATAACTCGCGTTTCATTCTTCTTCACAACAGCTACTTCGGACTCTACGACGGCGCCACCGGCGCGTTTGTCGGAAATTTGCCGTTTGAAATCGCGGGACTCAGCGAACCTCGCTGGTCGCGCATGGACAACAATACGCTTTACTACCATCCGACTGGCGGGAATCAATTGAAGACGTACAACGTCGCGACGGGTGTCACGACCGTGCTCCACACCTTCAAGGAGTACACGTCGATTTCCGGCAACGGCGAGATGGACATGTCCTACGACGGCGATCACATGGTGTTTGCGGGCGACAACCGCTACGTGTTCCTCTACACCATCAGTACGGGAACGAAGTCGGCGGTGTTCGATACCAACGGGAAGTCCTTCGACTCGACATACGTAACGCCCGACAATCACGTCACGATCACTTGGGATCAAAGCGGCGCCGGCCAGCGCTACACGGGAATCGAAATGTTCGATTCCAATATGAATTTTTTGCGGCAATTGGCGCACGCCGGCGGGCACATGCACATGAGCCGCGACCTCAACGGCGACGAAGTGCTCATCTGGTTCAATGCCGGAGATCCCACGCCGATTTGCAACAACGCCTTCGTGAAAATTCGGCTCGCCGATGCGTCGCAGACGTGCTTGTTGTCCGTCGACTGGAGCTTGGCCGCACACGTTTCCGCCGCCGATAGCACTTGGGCGTTCGTGGAAACCTACAATCCCATCGACGTGGTTCCGCCGAGTGGATGGTTCGCCTACACGAACGAACTGATCGCGATCAAGCTCGACGGCAGCGAGATTCGCCGCTTGGTGCAGCATCGCAGCCGGCCCTTCCCCGACAACACCTATAACTACATGCCGAAACTTTCCGCTAGCCGCGACGGATCGCGCATTGTCTACGCCAGCAATTTCGGATTGCAGTCGCAGGACGGCGCGCCGCCGCAGTACGGCGACACCTACATGATGATCGTGCCGCAGTCGGCGGGCAGCAACAGCACGGGTTCGAACAATTCCGGTCCGAGCAGCGGCACAACAAATTCCGGAACGAATAATGGTTCGACTGGCTCGACTGTCACTACGCCCGCTGCCCCCACGAGCACGGCGATCAAGGCCGTTGTGAACGGCGCGAGTTACCAAACGACTCTGGCGCCCGGATCGATCGTTTCGATCTTCGGCAGCGGTTTCGCGAACTCCACGATGACCGCCGCGACGAACGTGCTGCCCGCGTTTCTCGGCAGCGTGAACGTCTACTTCAACGGCATTGCCGCGCCGTTGTATTTCGCGTCCAACGGGCAAATCAACGCGCAGGTGCCGTACGAATTGGCGCCCGGTCTCGTGAACATCGAAGTGGACGGGCTTCAAGTCGCGCGCCAGACCGCCACGATCGCCGCCGCCGCGCCCGGCATCTTCACGACTAACGGTGCGGGCACTGGCGCCGGCGTGATCCTGCGCGCCGACGACTACCAACTCGTGAGCGCAACTGCTCCCACCACCGCAGGCGCCGCCCTCATGATCTACTGTACGGGACTCGGTGCGCTTTCCACGCCGCTCGTCGATGGCAATCCCGCGCCCGCGCAAGCGCCCTCGACCGTCGCGACGCCGCAAGTCACCATCGGCAATGTTCCCGCGCCAGTGTTGTTCTCGGGACTCGCGCCCGGCTTCGCGGGACTCTACCAGGTGAACGTGCAAGTCCCCGTGGGCGTTCCCACGGGAAACGCCGTACCCGTCGTGATGACCGCCAACGGTGCGTCGTCTAACACTGCGACGATTGTGGTTCAGTAACAGCATTTCTACTGTGGTCGTTGCGTTAAGTACAGGCCACGCGGAGACTGTTGCAGTCGACTGGAGAAAGCCATCCCGCGCCGCCCGCCGGCTCCATTGCATCGGTTCGGCGGGCGGGTATCGATTCACTGTCGCGTTCGCGCGCGCGACGCTCCAGCGCGGCCGGGATTAGGATGCGTCCGCCGAGTGCGTCGTGAGAAGGGAAATCGCGATCGGATCGAGGCGCGCGAGTTACAGAGATTCGTTCCATCGACATCCTCTTTCTGAAGTGACCTGGGCTTTCTCTGTACGAAAGGTCTCAAGCACCTTTCTAGAGTAGGCGATGGGAATCAAAGTGAGCAATTAGGAACAGCCCGCAAATGAGGTGCAGGGAAACCCGGTAATGCCTAGGACGCCAGGCCCAAGGACCGCGCGCGCGCTAAGCGATCCACCAGTACTTCCACGATGCGCTGCGCTGCGCGTCCATCCCACAGGGCCGGCAAGCGCCCTACGCGTCGCGGTCCGCGAATCACTTGTCGCGCCGCGCGGAGCAAATCCTTGGGATCGTTGCCGATCAAGCGATTCGTGCCAAACGTGATGGTCGCCGGACGCTCGGTGTTCTTGCGCACCGTGAGGCACGGCACGCCGAGCACGGTGGTTTCTTCCTGAATTCCGCCGGAGTCCGTGATCACCACCGACGACCGGCTCATCAAGTTCAGAAAATCGAGATAGCCGAGCGGCTCGGAGATTGTCAGGCTCTGAAGCTCCGGCTCCAGGCCCGCCTCGATCGCGTTCCGTCGTGTGCGGGGATGCATGGGAAACACCACCGGCAGTTCGTGCGACAGCGCGCCGAGCGCGCGAATCCATCCGCCAAGAACCGCGGGATTGTCCACGTTCGACGGCCGATGCAGTGTCACGAGCGCGTAGTTTGCCGTGGCCTCGAGTCCCAGGCGCGAGCGAATGTCGGACGCTTCGGCCGACGCGCGATGATGCAGCAGCGTGTCGATCATCACGTTGCCCACGAAGTGCACCTTGTCGCCGGCGACGCCTTCGTTCGAAAGATTCTTCATGCCGCTCGGTTCGCTCACAAAAAGCAAATCGGAGATGGAATCGGTGACCACGCGATTGATCTCCTCGGGCATTGAGCGATCGAAACTCCGCAGTCCCGCCTCGATGTGCGCCACCGGAACGTTCAATTTCGCGGCCACCAGCGCGCACGCCATTGTGGAGTTCACGTCGCCCACCACGATGAGCACATCGGGCTTCACTTCGAGCAGCACCGGCTCGAATTTCCGCATGATCTCGGCCGTTTGCGCGGCTTGGCTTCCCGATCCCACTTCGAGATTCAAATCGGGCGTGGGAATTCCCAACTCGTCGAAGAACAAGTGCGACATTTTTTCGTCGTAGTGTTGTCCCGTGTGGACCAAGTACTGCGCCACGCCCGCCTCGCGCAACGCTTCGGCTACCGGCGCGATCTTCATAAAATTGGGGCGCGCGCCAACCACGTTCATGACCAGCATAATGCGCCTCCGTGATTCATCTCACATCCTTTGAACAAGTCGAACGATCCATCTACATGGCAACCCATGATCGACGGACTGAACGAGCCGGCCGCGTCGAGACAGGAATTTTCCCAAAGGACTTTTCGTGGAATCGTCAGATGAGAATGCGCGCGGTTGCGATGCGCGCAGATCGTATAGGCAAAGTGGTAGCCGGCGTCTTCCACGGCCTTCAACGCCGCGCCGTTGAATTGCCCGCACGGATACGCGAAGTGCCGCACGGGCGCGCCGATTCGCGCTTCAATCGCCAGGCGCGATCCGCGAAGTTCGCTCCAAACTGTTTCTTTCGATTCCGCCGGCAGAATCGCATGCGTGCGGGTGTGCGATCCAATGGTGATGCCGGCGCGATGCAGTTCCGCGATCTCGTCCCAGTTGAGCGATCGCCGGTCGGGATCGGTGAGCGCCGCGCCGCTTTGCCAGTGTTCGATGACGCGCAAGAGCGTCGCTTGCGGCATCGTCGAGAGCAACGGATCGACCAGCGCGTGTGCTAGCCCTGGACGCCACGACCGCGCCAACAATCCGTAGATGCGGTCGTGAATCTGCCACTCAGTGGTGCCGACCAGATCGGTGACTACGAAAACAGCCGCCGGAATTCCTTTGCGCTTAAGGAGCGGAAACGCCTGCCGGTAGAAATCGACGTATCCGTCATCGAATGTGACGGCGGCGGCGGGCGCGGCGTCGGGCGGCAGGGACATCAACTCGTCGAGCGAAACGAAACGAAAGCGCCGGCCGATCCAATCGAGTTGGCGCTCCAGCATCTTCACGCTGATGTAGAGCGATGGAATACCGGAATCCGGATCCCGGGGAAATTCGTCGACCGTGCGATGGTACGCCGCCACGAAGCGCGAGCTCTGCCCGCCGAAATGCGTCTGCTGGAGTCCCCAAGCCACGCCGGATTTTAGGAGTTTGCGAAACATACCCTCTCCTCGTACTTTTTCTCGACGGGGCGTATGCTCGCCAGAACCACGCGCGCCATCGCTTCCACCTGGGCTTCCGTCACATTTTGATGGATGGGCAACTCGATCACGTGACGGCGCAGGAACCGCGCCGCTCCTGCGCCGTCATCTGCGGCCGGATCGCCTTCGTTCCAAAATTCCACGACGCCGATCCCGCGCCTCCGCAGCTCTTCTGCGGTCTCGTGTTTGTTTTCTGCCAGCACCGGCAGAAACAGGGGGCAAATACCTTCGCTCAATTCCACAGGAAGCAAACTCACTTTGCCCTTCAGCAATTCCGCGAGGTGCTGGAAGTTGTTCCGGCGCCGCTCGACAATCGCGCGATAGTCGAGTCGCTGGAGCAGCCAGTGGCACAGCGGCGACATCGCCGTATCCACTTTGCTGAGGTCGAAGCCGATGTTGCCGACGCGTTCGCGTTCCACTTTCGCCGCCGTGAGCCCGCGTCCCAGCGCCGCTTTCAGGTCGGCGAGCAACTTTCCCGCTACCGGCATTGAACTGCGCAAGGATTCCAGCGACAACTCGGCGCACCGTCCGGCAACGGAAATCGCATCGGGCCGGTGGGTCTTCACTTCTGGAAGCGGACCGCGGCCGGAAAGCACCGCGCCATTGGGAAGCGGCAACGATTTGTACAAGCAATGAATCGCGTAATCGCCGAACGATCCCAACGGCCGGCCGTTGTACTCGCTGAGGAAACTGAGCGCGCAATCTTCGATCAAAAGCAGATTGCGGCGGCGGCAAAAGTCGGCGACCCACTCCATCGGCTGCGGCCAACCCGCGTAGTGGATCACGTAGAGCGCGCGCGTGTACGGCGTGCACAGTTGCTCGATGGCGCCTCGATCGAGTTCGAAATTCTCGTTTACGGGATAAAAGCGCATCGGCACGCCCGCCGCGCGAATCGCGCTGGTCTCGTTGCCGCTGTGATAATTCGGCACGAGAACGTTTTCCGGCGCGCGCCAGCCGAACAAACCAAACAGGTGATAGATTCCGTTCCGCGCGACATAGAAATGCTTCGCGTGTTCCCGCGCCAGCGGGAAGGGCATCGTCGCGTTCGAGGAAGCAAACTGCGACGCCGTCGGGCAGGGCCACGACGGAACGTACAGACTAGATTTGTCCACTCCGCCTCCATTCGGCGATACGCGGTGCGATGCGAAACTTCGCCAGATGTAGCAGCGAACCGAATACGTTGCTCTTGAAAATGAAAACCCAAACATTGCGGCGAACGTCTTTCGTCCACTCCAATTTCCACTCGTCCGCCGACCCCAGAAAATCCACTTCTTTCAGGCCGCGCTCGAAAGCGTCGCGAATCGTGCGTACCGTCAATTGCTGGCCGGGCGAGCACGCGTGAAGATCCTGCACGTAGCCGGGCTTCAGCTTGAACAAGCGCTCGTTATAAATGAGCGACAGGTCGAAGGCGATCCGCCGGTCCCCCTGACGCAGAAAGGTGAAGTACAACGTCCCGTCCTCCATCGCGCGGCGCGCCACGGCGGCATAAAAGCGCGACGTGTCTTCTTGGCACACGATCGCCGTGCCTTCCGATCCTTTCCAAGTGCTCGCTTCCATGCGAAACGCGTCGGCGAGCGCGCAGTCGAGATCGTCGGGGTTGGTGACTCGCTCGAATTCCACGCTGGCGCCAATTTCTTCCAGACGCTTCAGTCGCCGGCGGATGTTGGCGCGCATTCCGCGCGGCCGCGATGCCAGAAGTTGCTCGAAGCTGCCTTCGATTTCGAGATACGGCGACGAATTCGACGGCCAAATGCCGACGTGGCATCCGTTCTGGCGCGCCAATCGCGTAACCGCCTCGAGCGTCGGGGAATCTTGCTCGAACTGGCAGAGCTTCACGACGTCCCATGTGTCGCGCGCATCCCAAACGTGATTCCACACCGCTTCCGCGACCGCTTCACGATCGTGCGCCGCGAGAAAATCGACGCGCGGCGTGTGATCGTTGTAGACCGATCCCAGCACGCGCACCGGAATCCCGTAGATCTTCTCGTTCGACAACATCAATGGCGCCAGGCCCGCTAGCTCCCTGCCGTTCTCGACCGCGACAATATGCAACTGGCGACCGTCACCAAACGACTCCCACCAACTGCGGACCCAACTGTGTCCAAGAAATGGATGCGCGACGCCAGAGCGGGCGGCAAGCCCGTTCCACTCGGATTCCATCTCGAGAAACTGCGGGAAATCGGTGACTGTTGCGGTGCGCAGTTCGCCCTTGAGCTCGATCGAGCGCGCTTGAGCGTCGATCTTGCACGGGACGGCCGCAGTTGAGGTCGCAGTCATTGTTAGTGACCGGCGCCCTGCGGAAATACGTGAACATGATGGCTGGAGGACCAAATTTCACTCGCCGCCGTGCGGCGTGCGAAATGATAGAGTCCCGCGACGGCCGCCAGGTTCAGCAGCGTGAACGTGTAGGGAAAGAGCAAAGCCTTTTTCATCATCACCGTTCTCCTTCGATTGAAGCCGTTGCCATTACCGGAGCCGCCACTTCGGCCGCCGCTCCGCGATGAGAAAGCACACCGCCAAAACCCGCGAGCAAGTAGAACGCGCACTGGGCTGCCAACAGCCACAGGTAAATGCCGTCGCGGACAAAAAGATTGGCGACAAACAGCGCCGCCATCGCATACGGCACCATCAAGCGCGCCGCCTTATGCGACATGTATTGCACCCAAACGGGATTGTGCAGCGGCGACATGAGCGCCGGCATCCGCGCGAGAATTTGGAAATTCCCCATCAGCGTACGGACCTTGCGTCCATACTCGACCTCGGGACTCGCCGAGACGCGATCGAAGGCCCGCGCCGCGCCTTCGAACACCGCGCGTTTGCCGCGCAGCACAATGCTCATCGGCACGAACACGTCGTCGAGGATCGTGTCCGGCTGCATGCGCTTGTAGTATTCGCGCCGGATCGCGTAGATCGCGCCGGTGGCGCCCATCATCGAGTGAATCCGCGCCTCGCGCGCGCGCAGCCATTTTTCGTAGCGCCAGTAAAGACCCATTCCGTCGGCGGCTTCGCGACCGCTGTCGTCGAGCAGCACCAGTTCGCCCGACACCGATCCGACTTCAGGGTCGTGGAGATTCGCCACCAACTCGCGCAACGCGCCGCGATCAAGCCGCTGGCGGGCATCGGAAAACAACAGCACCGCGCCTCGAGAAGCGGCCACGGCGCGATTCAGCGCGCCGGCCTTGCCAAGATGCTTGCGTACGCTCACCACGTGAACGTTGTCGCTTTCGTACGCCGCCGCCACTAGATCGGTGCCGTCGGTGGGCGCGTCGAGCGCGATCACCACTTGCAGTTTGTCGAGTGGATAGTCGAGGTCGAGGCAGTTCAGGATTTTTCGTTCGATCGTGTCGTGCTCATTGTGCGCGGCGATCAAAATGCTGACCGTCGGTTCCCAAGAATTCTTGCGCACGGCACGTCCGGCAACCGCGCTCCACGCCCACAGCACCAACGGATATCCGACGTGGACGTACAGCAAAAACGCGATGCATGTCCACATGACGATCGTTGCCATGCGTTAACTGTAAGCGGTGGATTTAAAAGCGTCTATTCTCGAACGCTCAGCCGGTTGTGTGGAACGGGCGGGCCGGTGTGCGTTAACGAATGCGGGGTGTGCACAAAAGAACTGACACCATTTTTTCGCCGGGATACATCTAAGAGGCGACGCATCAAATCGATATGCTGCAAGGCCAAGACATCATCTGTTTCTGCAACGATTGGGACGCCGATCCCCTGAGCAAGAAGCACATCATGACGCGGCTGGCCCGCCATAACCGCATCCTGTGGATCAATTCCATCGGCAATCGCCGGCCCACGGCCTCGGCCCGCGACATGCAGCGAATTGCGAAAAAACTTCGCGAATTTGCGCGCGGCTGCCGGCAGGTGCAGGAGAACATCCACGTCTTCAGTCCCCTCGCGATTCCCGTGCACGGCAACGCCGCGGCGCGCTGGACGAATCGCGCGTTCCTGAACCTGCAAGTTCGCTGGCAGTGCAGCCGCCTCGGTTTTCGCGATCCCATCACCTACACGTTCGTGCCGTGGTCGGCGGATATCGTTGGAACGTTGGGCGAGAAAATGGTGATCTACCACATCACCGACGATTTCACGGGATTCACCGGCGCCGACAAGCAAGCGATGTACGACATGGAGCAACGCCTGATCGAAAAATCCGCCGCGGTGATTTCTTCGGCCGGGCGCTTGCAAGAAAAAGTGCATTCGAATACCCCCAGTTTCCTGGTGACTCACGGCGTCGACGTTGAGCATTTCCGCAAGGCGTGCGATCCCGCTACACCGATCCCCGCGGAATTGACTCTGCTGCCGAAGCCAGTCATCGGATTCATCGGCTTGATCGAAGATTGGGTCGACTTGGCACTGATTCGCCACCTGGCGCAAGCGCGGCCAGCATGGTCGTTTGTGTTGGTCGGCAAAATCGTAGCGGACGATTCGGCGGTCCGCGGATTGCCGAATGTCCATCTCGTCGGGCGCAAATCGTACGAGTCGCTGCCCGGATACTGCAAGGCTTTCGACGCCGCGCTGCTGCCGTTTGTGATCAACGAGCTCACGCTGGCGGCGAATCCGCTAAAGTTGCGCGAGTATCTCGCGGCAGGATTGCCGGTGGTCGCCAGCGCGATCCCCGAGGCCGAGCGCCTGCAAGCGAAACTGGCGATTGCGCACACCGAGGGAGAATACCTTCAGCAGCTCGACAAACTCCTCGCGGCGGCCTCGCCCGAGTCGCGCCTGGCAACCTCGCGTTCTATGGACAACGAAACATGGGACCGCAAGGTCGAAGAAATCAGTGACATCATTGAGCGTGCCGAACTCGGCCCTGCTTGTGCGCGGGCGGCGCTGGCGTGACGTCTGCGTTTTTCCTCGCTTTCGTTTGGTTTCTGTTGGGCCATCAAGCGGCGGCACCGAGCCAAGAGAACGTTCGTCCCATCACCGTTTGGACCACACATTCCCTGCAGAAAGTCCGTCCCGGCGACGCCACACCGCCAACGTTGCCGCACGACGTACAGCTCTTCGCGGCACAGAACGAGTTTGAGCCGTTCCAAATCGTCCTTCGCGCCAACGCCGCGGCCGTCAACAACGTCGATGTGGATGTAACAGACCTTGCCGGCCCCGCCGGCGTCATAGGCGCGGATGCCCACGTCACGATTTATCTCGAAAAATACATGACCATCGCGACGCCATCGTCGATCGAAGGCGCGGCGGGCGAGTGGCCCGATCCGCTGGTGCCGAAAGTCGATCGCTACACGGGCGAGCGCCGCAACGCATTTCCACTGAAGCTCGCGCCGGGACGAAATCAGCCGCTGTGGATCGAAGTGTACGTGCCGCTGGGCACACCGCCGGGAGTGTACCGCGGCGCGGCGACAATCAAGGCTGACAGCGCGTTCGTCGACAGCGTGCCGATCACGCTCGAAGTGTGGAATTTCGCGCTGCCGTCGACGTCGAGCTTTCCCACGAGTTTCGGTTTCAACGGCATTGGCGCCATGCGCGAACATTTTGGGCGCTACACGTCGGATCGCGACTTGCTCGATCTGACGCGCGTCTACCAAAAGGCCGCGTTGCTCCATCGCCTTTCGACGCACGGCGGATCGATGGTGCCGCCGCGCATTCCGCAAGGCGCGGAATCGATCGATTGGTCGCGCTACGACGGCGAAATGGCCCCACTGCTCGACGGCACGCTGCTCACGTCGCGCGATCCGCTGCCCGGCGCGACCGCCACCACTGCGGAATTGCGCGTGCCTCCCGGTTTAACGGAAGCGCAGCGGCGTCCTTACTACCAGCAGTGGATCCGCCATTTCCGCGAGAAAAAATGGCTCGACAAACTATTCCTCTATCTTTGGGACGAGCCGACGCCGGAGAAATTCGACCAAGTCGCCACGAGAGGCCGCGCCGCGCATCAGAGCGACCGCGAGGTGCGCAACCTGGTGACGATCGCGTGGAACAGCGATCTCGCGGGCGTAGTCGACATCTGGACGCCGCTGATCAATTGTCTCGAAGCGAAGCCGGGATTTCCGCCGTATTGCGACGTGAGCGCGCCGATGGCGAAGTATTCGCCGGAATTGGCCGCCGGCAAACGCCTGTGGTGGTATCAGTCGTGCGCCAGTCACGGATGCAATATCGTGGGCGGCGAATATTTTCGCGGATGGCCGAGCTACATGATCGACACGCCGCCGGTTGGGAATCGCATTTTCCAATGGCTCGCGTGGGAGTATCGCATCGGCGGCGAGTTGTATTTCAACACGAACGAAGCGTATCAACAGCCCGCCAACGGCGGAAAAGATCCTTGGGATTCGGTGCTGCTATTCGGCGGCAACGGCGACGGCACGCTGTTCTATCCAGGCACGCCCGCGCGCATCGGCGGCACGACGCAAATTCCGATTGAAAGCATCCGTTTGAAACTGATTCGCGAAGGACTGGAAGATTACGAGTATCTTCACCTGTGCGAGGCGGCCGGGCTTCAGCCGCTCGCCAAGCGCGTGGCCTCGTCGATGGCCACCAATCTCTACAGCTGGGATCACCGTCCGGAGTCGCTGTACGTGTATCGCCGCCAGATGGGCGAAGCGCTTAGTAAGGCGACGCCCAGCAAAAGCGGCGGTCGCTAGTTTTGGAGTGCCGCGAGAAGTCGGCCGCACTCCAAACTACGATGCCGTTCCCGCGTAATGCTGGTTGTAATACTGATACGCCGACGCGTAACCCGAAGTCCGCGGATCCACGTCGTTGACCACCGCGCCAAAAAGATTCGCGGCCTGGAAATTCTCAAGACCCAACGACAGCACGTCGCGACGCGTGTAGCGCGCGCGCACCACCATGATGGCGCCGTCGGCGAGTCCTGCGAGGATGTGGCTATCCACCACCGGCAGCACCGGCGGCGAATCGATCACGATGAAGTCGAACTCCTGGCGCAAACGCTGCAGCACCGCGGCGGCGTGCTTCGATGTGAGCAGCGCCACCGGATTCTGCAAACTCGTGCCGCCCGGCATCACATAAAGGTCTTTGACTTTCCAGATGTACTGTGAGGTTTCGCTTTCCGGCGCGCGCAGCAGGTCGGCGAAGCCTTTGCCACGCGGGATTCCCAGATACTCGTGCGCGCGCGGTTTGCGCAAATCGCTGTCGATCAGCAGCACGCGACCCGGCACCGTACCCGCGAGCGACATGCTCACGTTGAGCGCTGTGACAGTCTTGCCCTCGCCGCCGGCGAATCCGGTGACGAGCAACACCGGCGTATCATGACCGAAGAGTTGCCGGCGAACTTTGAGACTCAGCAAGCGATATTGCTCCGACGCCACCGACTCTGGATCGGTCAGTGCGACAATGCGGTTTTCGCGCAACGATGCGGTGGAAAGCAGCGTCGGCGCGGTGCCGCCCGCGACAGCTACCAGCGGAATCGCGCTTTCCTTGATCGGTTGGCCGTTGAACTTGGCGTCGAGATTCGGCAACGCCGCCAGCACCGGCAAATCCGTGAAGGTTTGCAGTTCTTTCACGCTGGTGATCGTGGGATTCATCTGCTCCAGCGCGAACGCCGCCAGAAATCCCAGCGCCAATCCGCCGAGCAAGGCCATCGAGAGCAGGCGGCTGCGCCGCGGCGTCGACGGTCCCGTGGGAAGCGTGGCTGCTTCCACCACTTTGAACGACATCGAGCGGTTCACGCGCTCCAATCCCGTGGCGAGGCGCATTTCCTGCTGCTTGGCCAGCAGCGTGTTGTAGCGAGTTTTCGTTTCCTCGTAACCGCGCGACAATTCCGCGATGGCGATTTCGTGCGTCGGCGTGGCTTGCACGCGTCCCTGCATTTGTTGCATGCGCGCCTGAATGTCGGCGCGCTGCGCGTCGTAGCTCTTTAGGCGCTGCTGGAGCGATTCCTTCTCCGCTTTCAGTTGCAGATAACGCATGTGTGCCGCGCTGGGCTCCACCGACACCGGTTTCGGCGGCGCCGCGGCGATGGCTCGTTCGAGATCGCGAATTTCCTGCTCGGTCGCGGCAATTTCCGGGTACTTATCCGTGTACACGGACTTCAGTTGCTTCAAATGTAACTTTAGATCGTCAAGTTTGACTTCTTGCAGCGACTTCTCGTGCACTTGCGTGGGATTCATCACGCCTTGCTTTTCGAGTTCCGACATCTCCGCTTGTACGGCGGAGAGTTTCGCTTGATCCCCGGCCTGCGATTCGTTAATGGCTTCCTGCTCCGCTTGGATGTTGGACAACAGGCGCATGTTCATATCGAGGCGATCGGGAAGGGAATTCACCGCGCTCTGCTTATAGCGTTTCATCTGCTCTTCCTGCTTGTCGAGCGCGGTACGCAGCGTGGTCAGTTCGGCGTCGAGCGTGGCGGACGCGTCGGTCTCCTGTTGGTGGCGATCTTCCGCCAAGCTGCCGACGAATCCATTGGCGACGGCGTTCGTCACGTCGGTGACACGCTCGCGCCCTTCGCCTTCATAGGAAAGATGGAACGTGTCGTCGGTCTCCACGGTAATCTTCAGAGCCGCGCGCATCTTTTCGAGATCGGTTTCGGAGAATTTGCCGTCATGCTTTTGGTAAAGGCCGAATTTGTCCATCACCGGCTCCAGCACCGGACGCCCGAACGCGATTTCCTTGATGGTGAGCAATTGATCCTGCACGCGCGCCGCGCCGTCGGTCTTTTGGACCACGTCGCGAACGTTCGATTGCACGCCCAACAGCGCTTGTGCGCGATAGAGCACCGGCCGGTGATACGCATAGTACGTTACCGCCCCGGTCACGGCCACGGCCACCGACAACACCAGTAAGATCCGGCGGCGCGCGACATCCAAGAGATTTGCCACTGTGAATTCAGTTTGACGTGTGGGGGAAGTCATGATGCTTTCGATTCCTTTGTTGGGCCAGTTTTCACTTCGTTTCTGGTTTCAGTCCGCTGCGCGCCGCTTCCCTCCGCCGCGCGATCTCGTCGGGCGACGGCGAAAACGTATAGGCGATGCCGGCAAAGAAACGGCTGCGCGAAATCGGAATTGGCAAAATTACGTTGGCGTTTTGGCGATACAGATCAGCATTCACGAACGCCGTAAGATGATCGCTGATGCGGTAGTTCAGACGCACGCCGCCCATCGCGCTGCGCAGCGTGGTGAAATCGGTTTCGCCCGCGGTGCGCGACGCCAACACGTTCATCTCCACGCCCCAGTGATCGCTGATCATTCCCGACGCGCGGAAACTCACGGTGTTGCTGATGCTGTTCGGCGGCAACGCGCGCCCGGCGATGTCATTCACCGGCAACTCCACGCCCAACGCCGACGGCGCGCCTACGAACGTGAGATAGCGGTTGTAGCCACCGGCCACGGTCATGTGCTGAAGGTGCTTTTCGACGAGTCCGCCGACGAGATAGGAGTTCGCGGGATTGTGAACGTATCCGCCCGTCACTTCAAACAGCAACGATGGCGTGGCGTTGTAGCTCACCGTGCCGACGGTGAATTGCGTCGGCGCGAACGGCAGAATCAAGTTGCCCATGTCGTCGTATTTATCGAACGCCGTAGTGCGCAGATAGGAGTAGCTGCCGCTAACCTTCAGGCGCGACGTGAAGTGATGGTCCACCGTAAGTCCCCCGGTGTTTCCCATGCGGCTGAAAAACAGCGGCCGGCTCAAATTGATGGCGTTGTAGTCGACGAAGGCGTTTTCATAGCGGAATTTCACGTAAGTGCGATCGGTGAACTTGTAGTTCAAGCTGGTGTACAAACCGTTTTCGTTGTATTGCCCAAGCGGCAGCAGGAACGTGGTTTCGAAGCGCTGGCCTTCGTCGCGCGTGCCGGTGAAAACGTCGTTCACCGAAAGGCTCCAGCGCGGCGAGAGATCGGAAACCCATTGCAGCGTGCCGTTTTGATTGAAGGAGTCCAGGCGATGGGGCGACGTGAACATTTCAAATTGCGGATCGTAGGACAAGGTGAACTGATTGCGCGGCGAATCGTGCAACAGCGAAAACGTCGGCAGCGTGAGAATTGTCGCTGGTACGTTCAAGCGCATGTTGCCGTTGGGTACGCCCGACTCCCAGCCGGTCTGCAGATCGATGGGCGACGTGAAATAAAACGGTCGCTCTTGCGCCACCGCTTGTCCGGTGCTCCAGCATAAAACGCTCCAGCACAGTACTCGGGCGGCTAGAGCCACTTTGTACGGCTGTCGCATATTCGCCTCCATTTAGCCTCGCTCACTACTGCACGTACACGGTGTCCAGCGGCTCGAGATAATGAACGTCGCTCTTGCCGCTCACCACTTTCTTCAGGTCGATCTGAATGCGCGGTTTATCGGGAGCCCCGTTCCGAATCACCGTTACTTGGTCGCGCTTCGCGAATTCCGTGAATCCGCCGGCCATCGCGATCGCTTCCAGCGCCGTGGTGCGCTGGCGAATGCGATAGCGGTCCGGCTTGCGAACTTGTCCCAGCACCGAAATCGCCGGGCTGTTCACTTCCTTCACGATCACGTTGACGCGCGGATCTTGCACGTACTGATGCAACTGCGCCGCGATTTCGTTTTGCAACTGACTCGCGGTCTTGCCGGCCGCGTCCATCTCGCCGATCAGCGGCAGAGAAATCTTGCGGTCCGGGCGAATCATCACCGTCGTCGAAAGGTCGGGTTGCTTCCAGACGAAAACGGAGATCACGTCTTCGGGCCCGAGGCGATACTCGCCTTCGCCAAACACGTTGCTATCCGCTTTCGCGCTGCCATCTGTTTTCGCCGCTGCCCCCGCGCACCCGGCGTCGCTGGCTCCCGCGGGAGTCAATTGCAGGGCGAACATCAAAAGTGCCGCTAAGAGTGTCATGCGTGTCTCCCTTGCTCTTCCTCTTACTGTGTCGCGATCGTCGCGATGTTCGCTTGAATGCCGTTGACCGTGACGATCACTTGCGGAGAACCGCCGCCAATTCCCGGCGGCACCTGCGCGTTGATTTGGTACAGACCCACGAACGTGGGCGCGAGTCCCGAGAACGAAACCGGCGCGTTGATTCCGCCGATCGTCACAGTCGGCGCGATCGTGGTGGTCGCCGGCGGATTGCCTGGCGCCGCGCTGCCGCTCACGACGGCGGGGTTCGTGGGACCAAGTCCCGTGCAGTAAATCAGAATCGTTTCACCGGCGTGCGCGGGGCTTGTCGACGTCACCGCCGTGAAATTCGCGTGCAGGAATGCGCCTGGCCCGGAGCCCGAGGCGTTTTGCGTGAATACACCGGGCGACGCTATGACCACGTTGGCGGCCTGAGCGCTGGTGGTCTGCGATCCCGCTTGTACTTGCACCGTCATCGCACCCGGGGGAATGTTGTACGGAACTTGCGCGTTGATCTGCGTCGCGGACGCGTAATAGAGCGGAACGGCTTGGCCGTTCATCAGGACACTGGCGCCGGCGAGTATCGTCGGCAACGGGACCGTGGTCGCATTCACCGAAGCGCCCGCGAAGTTCGATCCGAAGATCGACACGATACTGCCCGGCGACACCGCGCCGTTGGCGCTGAGCGCCGGCGCGTAACTGGCTGCGTTCACCGTGCTGTTCGCGGAAATGCTTGGCGGTGCCAGCGCCACCAGAGCGATCGCGCGTACGCGATTATTCATGCCGTCGCTGATCAGCAGGTTGCCGGACTTGTCCAGTGTCAGAAACCACGGGAAGTTCAACGTCGCGTTGATGGCCGGTCCGCCGTCGCCCGAATACCCGTTCGTGCTGACGCCGGCGATCGTCGAGATCACGCCGTTCGTCACCTCGCGCACGCGATTGTTCGACGTGTCGGCGACGAACAAATGGCCCGAGTTGTCGAGACGCACGCCGTACACGTAGTTGATGTTCGCTTGCGTGGCCGATCCGCCGTCGCCCGAGAACCCTGAGGTGCCCGTGCCGACGACCGTACTGATCGTTCCAGTGGTGTTCACCAAGCGAATGCGGAAATTGTTGGCGTCGGCGATGTACAACTGATCCGAACTGTCCAGCGTGAGGCCCACCGGAAAATTCAATTGGGCGTTGCCGGCCGGGCCGCCGTCGCCGGAGTATCCGCCGACGCCCGTGCCCGCTACCGTCGTGATGATTCCGTTGGTTGCGATCCGGCGGACCCGCTGGCCGGTCGAGTCGGCGAAATAAATTTGGCCGGACGCGTCGATTGCGAAATCCATCACTTGATGGAACATCGCTTGCGTGGCCGGTCCGTTGTCACCCGAGTATCCTTCGACGCCGGTGCCGCAGATCGTCGTGATCATTCCCGACGTATCCACTTTGCGGATCCGGCGATTCTGCGTGTCGCCGATGATCACATTTCCCGCGGGGTCGATCGCCACGGCCTGCGGTCCATTGAGTTGCGCGTTGACGGCCAAGCCGCCATCGCCGGAGTATCCCGCCACGCCGGTGCCCGCGAAGGTGGTGATCACGCCCAAAGGACTGATCTTGCGAATGCGCGCGTTGTTCACGTCGGCGACGTAAATATTTCCCGCGGCGTCCACCGCGAGTCCGCGAGGATCGTTCAGCATGGCCGATGTGGCCGCGCCGCCGTCGCCCGAATAGCCGAGTATGCCGGTGCCGGCGATGGTCGAAATCGTTTGCGCCGATGTCATCGCGGCGAGAAGAAGCAGTGCGCTTGAAAGTAACTTCGTCATTTTCACAACTCCCAAAAAAATTTCCAACTTGAACGCGGCTCGGACATGCTACTCACAATAGTGGACTCCGGAGTTTGTGTCAGTTCACAGTCGCTCCGAGGCATGATCGAAACTGCACACGGCTGCAAAAGTTTTCGCGCCCGCGCTGGCGGTTGCGAAGGCCCGATGCCAATGCTCGAACACAAGCAAGGTCCACAACTCCTGCTGGCGCGGCGCGCCGCCTTCGTGTTCGCCCACCACTTCCTCCAGCACGCGCGGATCGAAGTAGCGCTGGCACGCCGAGTCGGAGGCCAGCAGTGTTTCTCGCGTGTATCCGCGCAACGGTCCCCTCAGCCAATCCATGGTCGGCACCGGAAAACCCTTCTTCGTGCGATTCAAGATGGAATCCGGAAGCACGCCTTCCATCGTCTTCCGCAACAGAACCTTGCCGGTGTTGCCGGAGAGTTTGGCGCGCTGAGGCAGTCGCGCGGCAAACTCGACAAGTTTGTGATCGAGGAAAGGAACGCGCAACTCGAGCGAATTCGCCATGGTCATCTTGTCGGCCTTCAAGAGCAGATCGTCCGGAAGCCAGACCTTGCCGTCGGCGTAAAGCATCCGGTCTAGCGGTGACGCCGCGGCCGCGTTGTTGAAAACGTCCGAGAAAACTTGATCGAGCGCGCGGCCATCGTCACGGCCCAGCAGCCGCGCCTGTAATTCCGGACGGAATCCGCGCGACACGCCGCGATAGCGCTTCTCGAGCGGCAGTGCGGCCATGCGCAAAATGTCTTGCGTGCGCGCATCGCCGAGATTCCGCGATCCCCAACGGGCCAGCATTGCCGCGCCGGGAATGCGGCGCATCCGCTCCATCGCCAACATCTTCGGATAGATGGCGTAGCCGCCCAGGATCTCGTCGGCTCCCTCGCCGCTCAGCACCACCGTGATGTGCTGTCGAGCGAGCCGCGAAATGAAGTACAGCGGAATACAACTCGGATCGCCGAGCGGCTCGTCGAGATGCCAAGCCAGCTTTGGAATGAAATCGCGGAAGTCGAGCGCGCCGAGAGTGAACTCGTGATGGTCGGCGTGAAATGCGTTCGCGGCTTGCCGGGCGTAGGCGAATTCGTTGTGTTCGTTGTCGGCTTGATTCGCGTCAGGCGTTTCATAGCCGATGGAGAACGTCTTGATTCCGCCTTCGCCGTCCCGTAGCTTGCTCATGGTCGCGAGAATCGCGCTCGAGTCGATGCCGCCGCTAAGGAAAACGCCGAGCGGAACATCGGCGATCATGCGCAGGCGCACGCTTTCGGTCAGCAACGTACTGAATTCCTCGCGATACCGTGACAGATCCCGCGGTGACGCGGGGGCTGATCCAGCGTCGCCGCAAGGAATGTCCCAATACTGGCGCGTTTGCACGCGGCCGTTCTCCACCGTCATCACGTGACCCGGTTGCAACTTCACAATGTCGCGGAACATCGTGCGCCGCCCCGGCACATAGCGCAGCGCGAGATACATTTCGAGCGCCGCCGGATCGACTTCGCGCGGAACTTCTGGATGTTCCAGCAGCGACTTAATTTCCGACGAGAAGGCCAGCCCGCGAGCATCGCGATAGTAATAAAGCGGCTTGATTCCCAGGCGATCGCGCGCCAGCAGCAAGCGCCGGTACACGCGATCCCAAAGCGCAAACGCAAACATGCCGCGGAAGTGCGAGACGCACTCGTCGCCGTACTCTTCGTAGGCATGCACGATCGCTTCGGTGTCGGAATGCGTTTTGAAAACGTGACCGCGCGCGCGCAAGTCGGCCGTGATCTCCGCAAAGTTGTAGATTTCGCCGTTGAAGACGACCACGACCGTGTCGTCTTCGTTGAACATCGGTTGACGGCCGCACTCGAGATCGATGATGCTCAGGCGGCGATGACCGAGTCCCACTTCGCCTTCGCGGAAATAGCCGCAATCGTCAGGACCGCGATGCGAAATCACGTTGGTCATGGCTTCGAGCACGCCGGGCTCCAGGCGATCGTCGCGGCGAAACTTCACAATTCCGCAAATTCCGCACATCAGGCCCTCCCTCGTGACGCGGCGTTTGCCATGCCGGCCGGAGCTGTATGGATCGGCACCACAACGGTCGCGGCCCACAAGGGCGCCGCGGCCTTCACGCGGAAGCGCAGTACGGGCGCCGGCTCGCGACGTCCGTAGCGCGGTGAAACCCATCCCTGCAAGATTTCCGCCGTGGGGCGCGCGGCACAATGAAAGCAGAGCGTCAACGAAACTCCGCCACTGCGCGCGACCACTTGGATCAATTCGTCGGCGGCCGGAACCACGTGAACATCCACGCCCGGCGCAAAGTGAAAGTAGAAATCAAAAGTGTGCTCGCCCGATCCCAGCAACTCGTCGTTGATGAGCCAGCAACCGGCGCCGCGAAACGTCAGGCGGCGCTTGTGAGACACGGGACCGTTCAGCCGCTCATAGCCCCGATGTTCGCCGTCGGCGAATTGCAAATCGCCGGAACTGCGGTGCGACAACGCGCTGGTGGGGGCCTGCGTCGACCATTGAAATGTCCCGCCGGGTTCGGATTGATCGACGCCGTCGACCACTACCGTGTTGTGCGCGGCGCTCGAGCGAAAGTACGCGCGCCATTCCGCCTGCGCGTTGTATACGCCGGTGCCGGGATCGATCAGCAAGTCGCGGCCGCCTGCGAAATACACCAGCGACAATGCGTCGGCGTGACCGTGTCCGCCGGTCGGCGCGCCCAACCCTCCGCAATCGAAGACCACGTGACTGTCGTCGCGCGTGCGTCCGCTGCGATAGACAAAGTATCCGGCGTCGGGAAATAGCCGGCACGCCTCGGGTGGCGCGGCGGGCAACGCGTTGAAGGCGCGCCAACCCGCTTCTCCCAGCAGCCAGAATGTTTCTTCACGGAATTCGCCGGCTTGGCACTTGAATCCCGCGCGTTGAAAGAGCGCCGCTCCCGTGCACAGACCGTCCGTGTAGCTCGTGTAATCGCGCCGGTCGAGCGCCAGCACGCGTCCGCCGTCGTTGTCGCCAAGTTGCGGCAGCGTGCCGTCGGGGCGCGTCATATGCATCACGAAATCGAGCATCTTCGCAATCTTCCCCGTGACCGCGGCGGAGAAAGGCGTGCGAATGCGCTGCGCCAGCGTCAAGGCATGCAGATAGAAGTCGGCGGCGTAGCAGTGATAGCACGTGCTCAGTTCGCAGTGCGCGCCATCGTCCAGAATTTGACGCTCCGCCTCGCGCTTCAGCAAATCCGCGCCGAGTGCGCGCCACTTGCGCGCTTCTTCCGATCCGTCGAGCACGCTTCCGGCGATGAACAACGCCGCGGCCTCGCCGATCAAGTGGGTGTTGGGACTCGAGTACAGCGACGGATACGCGAACACGTGGCGCATCTGCGCTACCAGCGAATCGAGCAGCCGGCGCGCAAAAGGTTCGGTGAATTCCGGTGACGGCGCGATAAACGCGATCGTCCACAGCCAGGAAATCGCGCGAATGGCGATCTCGAGGCTCGACTGCCAGTTGATCCCTTCGCCTTCCGGATTCCATGCGATCCAGCGATCGAATTGCGCGACGGTCTCGCGCGCGAAACGCTCGTCGCCCGAGAGAAAATAGGCTTTTCCGAGTCGCGCGAAGTGTTGGCAGCGATTCAGTTCGTGAATGATTTTGGAATCGCCCGCATCCGGATCGTTCACGGGATCGTAATCCGCCCAGAAGCGGCGCGGCCATTCGGCGCCGGTGACGGGATCGCGATGCCAGTCGATTTGCTCGCCGAGATCCACCTCACCGTAGCCCAGTAACTCCACGCGATGCTCCAACAATGTTTCCGCCTCAAGCAGTGACCGTTCGATCCAATGCGGGAAACTGCTGGCCAAGAACTTCCGGCGCGCCTCGCGTTCTTCCTGCGAAAAATAGAAACGTGTTTCAAACATTCGTTTCAGGAACGGCGCGCAGCCCTCTGGCACGGCCCAAGGCGACGCGCTGGTGTGCAGGCGGAGGCGTTCGGACTCGACGCGCACGCGTTCCCGCAGACGGTACCCGATTTCACGAGTGGGCATGTCGCGCAAGCGGCTTAGTTTGCCCATGGCGTTGGTCCTTTGAAGTGTTTTTTGATAGAGCCTCGTAGATTCCGATCAATTCGGCGATCCCGTGATCGTGGTTTTCCGCCTGCGGCTTCGGCTGAGCGCACACGCGCTTGATCTGCGCTGCTAAATCCGCGGCGTCGCCGCTGCGAAACACGCGCGTTCCCTCCGGTCGCGCCGCCACGTCGCTCGCGACCACAGGCGTACCGAGCGCCAGCGCTTCGCGCACCGAGTTCGAGTCGCCGTCGGCGAGCGTGGGCCGCACGAAAACATCGGAGACGGCAATTTGCTTCAGGCATTCTTCATGCGACACGTCGCCGAGGAAGGAAATCGCGTCGCGCAGGCCTTGCGCGTCGACAAGGCGTTCGGCCTCGCGCCGGCCCTCGCCCCCGCCCATCACAACGCATCCAGCGTCGGGGAAATCGTTGCGGAGCCGCACAAGCGCTTCGACCAGCAACGGGAACCCGTACTCGGGCCGGAAGGAAAGTGCGCATGCCAGCAACGGAATGCGCTGGCTTGCGGTTCGCGACTTCGCTGGTGTCGCGACCGGCATCAGGAACGCCGGCAGCACGTCGGCGCGACGCGCGAAAGGCAGGGCTTTGCGAATTTCCGTCGACACCGCAATAACGCGAGAGGCCAGCAAGCACGCGAGCCGGGCCAGGCCGCGCGATTGGGCGAGATATTCGGGCGCGAGTCCCGAATGCACCGTGACGACACAGCCGCGGCCAAAGAGTCCCGCCATGCTTCCGGCCAATGCGATCGCCCAACTCTTTGCGGTGTGGCCATTGATGTGAACGTGCAGCACCCATCCGCGCATGGCGTGGCGGACGAGTTTGGCGAACAAACCCAATCCGCCGTTGATCCGCAGATACTCGTGACTGTTCAGCGCGCGGGGATCCACGTTCAGCACTCGCGCGGCGATTCCGGCCATGTGCAGGCGCTTGCGCAACTCGTACACGTGAACGGAAATTCCGCCGTGCGGAGGCGGATACGGACCCGCGAGAAGCACTTTCATGACGCGGTCACCTCTTTGCGCGCGGCGCGCGCGCGGCCGGAAGTCAACAGGTGCAGGTAGAGTGCTTCGGTGTCGCGCACCATTTTCTCCACCGAAAAACGCGCCAGCACGCGGCGCCGGCCTTCCTCGCCCATGCGCTTTGCCGATTGCGGATTGTCGAGCAGGAACGCGATGCCGCGCGAAAGCGACTCGACGTCGGCCGGCGGAACGAGCAATCCCGTCGATCCGTCTTCCACCGCTTCCGGCGTTCCGCCCACGCGCGTGGCGATCACCGGAACGCCGGCGGCCATCGCTTCCAGCAACGAATTGGAAAGTCCTTCGCTCAACGACGGCAGCACGGAGATGTCGATCTCCGGCAGAATGCGCGCGACGTCATTGCGAAATCCCGTGAAGATCACGCGATCTTTCAATCCCAGGCTCGCCGCGAACGTTTCGAGTTCCGTCTTGTAGCTTCCGTCGCCGATGTGGCTCGGTCCACCGATCACGAGAAAGCGAACGTTGGGGCGTGTCGATCCCAGAGCCGCCGCGGCGGCCAGAAAATGCTCCACGCCTTTCATCGGCGTCAAGCGCGAGCACACCGCGACAAGTTTGGTGTCGGGTGAAAGTCCATATTCGCGATGCAGGATTCCACGCTCCATGGCCGGCGACGGCTTGTGCTGCACGATGCCATTCGGGATCACGTGGATCTTCCATGCCGGATAACCTTCCGAGATCAGCCAGCGGCGCACGCCGTCGGCGTTGGCGAGAATGCAATCGGCGAGCTTGCAGAAGACCCGCTGTGAGTGCCGTTGCGCGGACGTGAGCGCCTCGCCGCAATCGCGAATGGCGGCGACCACAACGGGCACGCCGGCCAAGCGCGCCGCGGGAATCGCGAAAAGGTTCGAGTAGAAACCGTAAGCGTGCAGGATTTGAATGTTGTGCTCCCGCAAGTAACGCGAAAGGCGCAATCGCGCTTGGATCGCGCCAAGATTGTAGAGGGAGTTGATCGCATATTCCTGCACCGGAATTCCGCGCGACGTTGCTTCTTCCAGCAACGCCCCGACCTTGCCGTTGCATCCCATGTGCAGATCGAAGCGTGTCGAATCGACGCCCGCGGCGAGATTCATCACCTGGCGTTCGGTGCCTCCGAGGTAGAAGAAAGTCATGAACTGCATCAATCCCACGCGTTGCTCAATGCGGTATGGCGCGAGTGTCTGCGGCGGCGCCACGCGCGAGTCCTCGTGCGGATCGCGTGCCAGAACCGGTCCAAACGCGGACGGCGTGTGCGTGGTCGTGGTGGTTGGGGTAATCGATCGCGTCATACGGTCACCTGGGTCGATGCGAGTGCGCGCGTCCGCACGAAGACGCGCTCAAGGGGCATTTCTGCCGGACGCGCGAAGCGAGGCGTGTCGAGAAACTGACGGCACCACAGCTCGAAGGAAACGAGCGTCCACAAATGCAAGTCGAGGTCGCGGCCGTCGCGATGCATCCAGAGAAGCTTGCGAAGATACGCCGGATTCAAAATGCCGCGATCGCGGCACGCTTGCGAAAAGAAAACGGTGGAGCAGTAATTGTCGAGTTGTCCGCGGAACCAGCGCCCCAGCGGAATCGCAAAGCCGCGCTTGGGACGATCGATGATGGAGTCCGGCAAGATGCCGCGCATCGCCTGCTTGAAAATGTATTTCGAGCGTCCGTCGCGAAGGCGCATATGTGCCGGGATCGTCGCCGCAAACTCCACGAGCTTGTGATCGAGCAGCGGGACGCGCACTTCAATCGAATGCGCCATGCTCATGCGGTCCACTTTCGTGAGTACGTCGAGCGGCAGATACGTTCCGAGGTCATGCAGTTGTAAACGGCTGAGTCCGTGGCCGGGCGTTTCGCGCAAGGAAGTCCGGCGCGCCGCCTCGGCGTCATGCAGGTCCAAATGGCGGGCTGCGTCGCGCGTGAACAAACGCTCTTTTTGATCGCCGTGGAACAGCGTTGAGCTATCGACGTAGCGCGCCGCACCGGAAAGCGCCCGATGGCGCAGATAGTTCGCACCGCGCACGCCTTCGGGCAAGAGTCCCGCGGCCGCGCCGAGGATGCGGCGTATGGGACGCGGCAGCGTGGCTCCGCGCTCGCGTTCCTCCACGAGATAACGGTCGTAACCGGCGAACAATTCGTCGCCGCCGTCACCCGAGAGTACGACTTTCACGTGCTCGGCGGCCATTTTCGACACCATGTAAGTGGGAATCGCGGAGGAGTCGCCAAAAGGTTCGTCAAGATAGGAGACGATTTCCTCGATCGTGCCGATGACGTCGGGTTCGAGCACAAGTTCGTGATGTTCCGTGCCGAGATGTTTGGCGACCGTGCGCGCTTCCGCGAGTTCGCTGTATTCCTGCTCGCTGAAGCCGATGGAAAATGTCTTGACGGGCCGCGAACTGAGCTTCGACATGGCCGCGACCACGGAACTTGAGTCGATTCCACCAGAGAGAAATGCGCCGAGCGGAACGTCGGCAATCATTCGTAGCTGGACCGATTCTTCCAGAAGCCCGCGCAGCTCTTCGATGAATTCGCTCTCGCTCTTCTGGCGATCCGGGCGAAATTCCACGTCCCAGTACCGCTCGACTCGCAAGGCCTTGCCCGGCTCGGCGATCAAGCGATGCGCGGGTTCGAGTTTCTTGATGCCCGCGATGATCGACGCGTCGCGCGGCGTAGTGAGAAAACTGAATAAGTGGCTGAGCGATTCCCAATCCAGGCGGCGGTCGACGCCGGGAAGCTCCAGGATCGCCTTCAACTCCGATGCGAAAACCAAGCGCCCGTTGACCATGCCGTAGTAGAGAGGCTTGATTCCCAGGCGATCGCGCGCCAGAAGCAAGCGGCGCCGGTTGTCGTCCCACAAGGCAAAGACGAACATGCCGCGGAAATGATCGACGCAACACGCCCCGTATTCTTCGTACGCGTGCACGATCACTTCCGTGTCGGAGGACGTGCGGAAAACATGGCCGCGCGCCTCTAAGCGATTGCGCAGCGATTGGAAATTATAAATCTCGCCGTTGAAGACCACGTGAATCGATCCGTCTTCGTTGGAAATCGGCTGGCGTCCGTTGGCGAGGTCGATAATGCTGAGACGCCGCATGCCGAGCACGACGTCGGGCGAGTAGAAATAACCTTGATCGTCGGGCCCGCGGTGATAAATGGCGTCACACATCCGGCGCACTTCGTCCACCGCGACTCGCTTTTGTTGAAAACCGGCAATCCCGGCGATTCCGCACATACTCGCTCCTCATTTACTGACGACGGATTCTTCAACCGAATCGCGAGTGGGAAGGGGTAACCAGCTCGCGACGATCTCGCGTTCCGCCGGCGTGAGCAAATCGAACGCCAGCAACAACGCGCCGTACGAAAACACAAACGCGCTTCCCATCAACACCAGCAACAACGCCAGCGGCGCATGCACTTGCGTCTTGATGATCCAGGCGGGCAGGCACGCCGCCGCGCTCGCGGCGGCAATCGCGATCAACGGATTCCACGGCAGGATTTCGGCGGCGCGCGCAGGCATCAGGCGCATCGCTCTTACCAAAGACAGCGCCTTCGACGCGGCGGTTGCAAATAACGTGACCAGCACGGCGCCGCGCAGTCCAAAGACGCGAATCGACCAACCGATCGCCCCGGCGATCAGCACCAGACGCAGCACGTTGACCAGCAGAATGAATCGCGTCTTGGCGTAGACGCGCAATACGCTCTCCGTTTGGAAAACCGCGAGCGGAACGATTCCGGCCCATAGTACAAACACGGGGATGGCCGCGGCGTACCGCTCGGTGAACAACAGCAGGATGATTTCCCGCGACGAAAGCACCAGCAGCGCGAAGAGTGGGAAGAAGACCAGCGCCAACTTGCGTGTGGTGTCGCGCCAAATCTCCAGGACGTTCGCGCGCGCGCCACGCGCTAAATCACCCGCCATGCGCACCATCATCACGTTCGCCGCGGGACCCGCCACGAAATCGACGAAAGGAAGCTGCAAACAGCCGACCGAATACGTGGCGAATGCCACAACGCCGAACGCGTGCGACACCGTGTATTGGTGATAGTTGTTTTGCAGCGTGTCGACAATGATCGCGAGTTCGAACGGCAGCGCGTACGCCAACTGGCGGCGCAGCGAAGCTAGGTCGACACGCAGTTCGCTGCCGTACTCGTGTAAGAGGTACGCAACGCAGACGAGAAACCGTAGTGCCGCAAACGCGACCGCACCCGCCAGCAGCGCCGCCAGCGTACGAAAGACCAATGCGGGGACGACCAGGAAAAGTGTCCGCGCTACATCGGACGAAAAATACGTCCACGCCGCCAGCGTATAGCGTTTCGCCGACACCATGGAAATCTCGAGGATCGCGGTGACCAGCATCAACAAGAGGAACACGCCGATCGGCGCGACATACGGTGCGATACTCGGGTTCCCCAATCGCTGAGCGACGTCGGACGCTCGCGCCGCGAGCGCGCCGACACACAACGATCCGGCCAACGCCAGCACAATCGCGGAGTTCAGCACGATGCCGCCGCTTTTTTCCGGATTCGACGGGATGAAGTAGTACAAACTTTCCGCGACGCCCATCTGCGCGATCGCGTAGAGCACGGTGAACAAAAGGAAGAGCTGTTTGTACGCGCCGAACGTCGCCTGATCGAAGACGCGGACGAGCACGATCGGAATGAAGAACGTCAACGCGAAAGAAAGGAAGCGCGCGGCGATCAGCGTGATCGTGGGGCCGAAGGGATTGCGTCGAATCGTCATGCTTTGCTCCCTTGCAGCGCGGCGGCGTTGAGCGCGCCGATGAAAGCCGCGAGCAGATACGGAAACCAACTCATCACGTAGCCTCCGGACATTCCACACACCAAAAACCCACAGAAGGAAATCTCCAATCCTTTGCCGAGTTCGCGAAGGCGCTCGGGTGTCTGCGGAGACCGCCGGACTTTTCGTGCGCGCCACAGGACGGTCGCGAAAAACGCCAGCAGGAGTCCGCCCCCGGCCGTGCCGGTTTCCGAGAATGCTTGAATAAAGGTGTTATGCGTGATCAGCCACTTGTGATGAGCGAGACTTTCGCTCGGCGCGTAGAGCGGCCACGCCACCGACGAGCAATTCAATCCCACGCCGAGAACCGGTGACTGCGAGTACATGCTCCACGCCACTTGATAGGTGGTGAGGCGTTCGTTGAAATCGGCGTCGCCTTGGATGTCGCTGAATCCTGCCTGCCGCGACCAGTACATCGATCCCGCGAGGACGCCGGCCGCGAGCAATCCCACGGTGGCCGCGCGCGCGATCGCGTTTTTTTGGCGCAATCCAATCAGCAACCCGACAACGGCGAGACCGATCAGGCTGCCGCGCGAAAAACTCAAGTAAATGGGAATCAGAAAGAGTCCCGCCAGCGCCGCCAGGACGATGCGCCCCATCCAATTGGCGTTTTGTGCCAGCGCCCAAGCGATAGGAAGCAGGACAACCAAGCAGTACGCCATCTCGTTGGGATTGGCGAAAAATCCCATCCATGCCGCGCGGCCTTCCACGTTCGCGCCGTGCGTCCAATTCCAAAGCGATCCCAGGGCGGGGAAGAGTCCGCACGCCACCATCGTCCACAAAAGCAAACGCAGCGGCGCTTCGCTCGCCGCGACGTTGACGATGAGGAAATAAATGACCACCATCTTGACCAGATCGAGACACGCTTCGAATGCATAGTTCGGCCATACGGCATTCACGACCGTGAACGCGCACGCCACCGTGAACGCGAGCAGCAAATAACCATCAGGCGGAGCAAGCAGAAGCCTCCGGCCGCCGGCCACCGTTTGACAAATCACGATCAGCAGCGCGAGCCCGCCAATGGTTTGCGCGGGACGCACCGCGCCGAGCGCGGGAACCAGCAGCGCGGCGTTCGAAAAAAGTTGAATCAAGAATGCGGCGAGAAGCAGCAGCAGGAACTTGTTTTCCTCGCGAGGCGGGGCCGCGGGCGCCGTCGGCGCAGTTTTTTCGGTTACGGCGGTTCTAGTTCGAAGACCGTAGCGTTGCGCCGGGATGGCCACTGTGGGCGGCATGATTCGGGAGTCCAACTTCGTTTCAAGCTTTCAAGGCCGAAGCTGCTCCGGCGTCTACATGAATCGGACGGAACCAATCGCGCAGACGATTTCGCGCGTTCAACACTGTTTGGAACCATTGCCCGCGTCTTCCGGGTGGGAATAAGCGGATTTGTTCGAGCGCGCGCGTCTCTTTGGCCCAGTGGAACTTGTACGGTTCGTCGCCGTGCAGAAAATCGTATTCGCTGGCGCCTTCTTCGATGGCGCTCCGGATCGAGTACGCCATCGCCGCCGCGCCCACGCTGAATTTCGAATATTGCGGATCGAAACCCGATTGATAGAAGTAATACGTGGGACCATAGCGCAATGCATACACCGCGCTCACGGGCTTTTCGTTCAGGCGCAGGATTCCGAGGCGCAGCCATCCGCGGCGCAGCGCGCGATTGGTGAACTCTTCGTGAAACTCGATGTGCTCATCGGTATGAAATGCGTCAGAGCGTCCGTGCTCGCTCCAGCGTTTCTGATGCAGTTCGATGAGCAGGCGCAGCGCCGGACCGCGTTCCAGCGGATCCTTCACGCACTCGAACGACACGTCGAAGTGTGAGGCGAGCGTGTTGAGCTTGCGTTTTACGGTGGCGCGTTGCTGCGAGCCGAGCGTCGAGAGATAGGCCGTCCAGGTTTGTCCACGAAGATCGATGTAGGGACAAACGCCGGCCGGCGCCGTCTGCGCGCTCCAGCCGGATTGTTGCAGGGTGTGCGCCAGTGTCTTGGCTTGCGCGCCCGATCGCATGCGATTCAGTTCCAACATGCGATCGCGGCCCAGCGTGTGCGAAATCGCGTCGATCGCGGCCGCTTCCCATCCGCGGCGGACGATCAGGTCGAGATAATCCGATCCGGCCGTGCCCGAGCCGAGAAAGTCGACGCTGCGAAATGGAAATAATCTTTTCAAGGAGGGCGGCCGGATTCCCAGGGGCGCCACGGCGATCAACTCGCCGCCGTCGCGCAACGCCAGCACGTTGAGACGGCGATGCTCGGCGAGATATTTCCACCAGGTCCGCAGCCACTCCCAGGTGAGGAAGACGCTGTTGGCATCGGAATGCTCCAGCAGCGCGTCCCACTCCTCGCGGAGTGTGTCGAGATCGACGGCTTGACCGATTTGCTGGACTTGCATGGTCTTTCTCTTGTGAATGGGCCGTTAGGAATCGAGTCCGTCCAGCGCAGCGAATCCCGACGCATTGTTGGCGACGCGCATCAATTTGCTCGTGACCATCAGTTCGCCGCGGCTGTTGTAGTCGACCAATCCGCGCTGGCGGAATTTGTTCATGAAGTGGCTTACGCGAGAGCGCGTGGTGCCGACCATTTGCGCGAGCGTCTCTTGATTCACCTTGGCGCGCACCGGCTCCGACTTGCCTTCTTTGCCGATGTGGGCGAGAAGCAGCAAACTGCGCGCCAGGCGCTGTTCACTGGTGTTGAAGAGCTGATCGACCAGGTCTTCTTCATAGCGGATGTTGCGGCGCAACAGGTGCTGCACCAAAAGTTCGGAGACAAGATGCTGCTCGTGAAGCAGATTCATCATCACCGCGCGATCGACGCGGATCAGCGTGCAATCGGTGAGCGCGCTGGCGGTGGCCGTGCGCGTGGTTTGTCCCGCGAGGCAGCCTTCGCCGAACAGCTCGCCCGCTTCGGCGAGCGCGTAGATCGCGTCCTTGCCCTCTTCCGACGTCACGGCCAGTTTCGCCGTGCCTTGCTTCAGATAGAAGACCGAATCGGCGCGATCGCCTTGTTGAAAGATCATCCGGTTCATGCCGACTTCCACGACCGTCTTGCCGATGGAGATTCCCGCCAACAGTTCTTCCCAGCCTTGCGACTTGCGTGCCGCGGTGGAAGCGCCGTTTTGACCGTTTTGCAGAGTGTGCGATGCGATGCCGTTCATGATTCCCCCATTCACCAACTTTGAAATTTTGCTAAATCCGATTACCCAAATCCCGTTGTTACCAATCCCCACGTTGTGCGCGCTGTGCATGCGCAAGACTTTGGTCTAAACTCTGGCCGTCGGCGGCCCGGCGCCATTCGCGAACCACAACATTGTTGCGAGAGTTGCAAAGACGACAAGCAACATTTCCAACCTCCCGGGCCTTTCCAACCTCAAAGGCGGCTGTCCTTTCCTAATGCACGTGGACAGCCGAACTACAGCGAGGCAGAACGAGCGGGGGTACCTGTTGGTCCCCACAGGTCTTTCGTCAGAGGTTAGCGGCTTGTTGTGTCAATGAGTTTGGAGGTGGTGAAGGTTGCGCAAAATGGAACCGCCCTTAGGCCCTTTGAGAACGAGCGAACTAGGACGTGCAGCGTGCAAAAGACTATGCAAGTTTCTTCAGGTGCAAGAACCTTTTTGCATTTTTGCACGTCGGCACAAGTTTGCACGTCGGCACAACCGCGGGTTGTCCTGTAAGACACTGCGGCATGCGCGTTTCGAGCCGCGCCGACGCGTAGTTGTGTGCGAACGCGCGATTCTTTTTACGCCAAGGCCCGGACGGTAGTGAACTGACAACGCTTCCCGCGCCGTGTACAAATGGATTCTGTGATTCTGACCGGAAATACATCGTCGAGGTGAAGTGACATGTCTACCAGCGCCCTCGTTCTGATATCCGCCGTTTTGTCGGTGATTTCTCCTGTTACCGGCGCGCCGCCGTTCCCGCTTTTCCTGGTGGGATCCGCTTTTGTCGCGACGGGATGGCTGATCCGCCGGCACTTTCCGATGCGCACCGGGAAGAGCTAGGCTTGGAACGCTTAAGGCCTAACTCGGCCGGCGATAGAAACTCGCGGTGAATTCGGCGAGCGACCGCTCGCCGCGCGCTTTCGGCAGATGTTCGAGGATTCCAGCACGGTCCGCCGCGCTGCGGTCTTGGCCGAGTTTGAATTTTCCTTCCAGCAATTCAATGGGCATCTGGAATCCGATGATGCCTTGGACCAGCCCCTCCACATAATCGTTCGGAAGCTTGGCGAAGTCAAAGCCGGCGCCCTGGTTTTTCTCAGATTGATACTTCTCGAATTTTGCAATGAGCCGTGCGAGAAACTCGCGCAGCTCGACGAGCTTCGTCACAGGATTCAGCAGGCCGGACGCGTGCACCACTGCGAAATTCCATGTGGGCACGGCGAGTTTCGTGTCGTACCACGTGGGCGAGATGTAGCCTTGCGGTCCACGAAAGACGATCACCGCCTTCTGTTTGCCGTCGAAAGCTTTCATTTGATCGTTCTGTCGCGAGATGTGGCCGTGGATCGTTCCGTATTTTCCGGCGGACCGGTCGACGAGCACCGGAATGTGCGTGATCCGAAGTTCGGGGTGCGTGGTGACCAGTTCGACGAATGCGAATTCCTCCATAAAGTCCTGGAGGAGTTGGAGGTCTTCGTAGCGTTGCGCCTTGGGAATGTAGACGGACGCGGCATACGATTGCGGATCGTGCGCTTGGGCGGGCGCTTGTGCGTTCAGGGCGCCGGCGGTCAGAGAAAGAAGTAGTTCGCGGCGGTTCATGCGCACATGCTAGCACGCCACGCGGGTCCAAAATGAGGTAGTATCTTTTGTTGGAGGTAGTACAACACACATGAAGGTAATGGGCGCGATCCTGCTTGCGATTGTCCTGAGCACGGCGGCGTTCGCCCAGCCCACCCCTCCTGTCCCCACGAATTTGAAAGTGGGCGACAAAGCTCCGGAGTTCTCTCTGCGCGACCAAAACGGCAAGATGGTCAAGTTGAGCGACTACAAGGGCAAGACGGTGGTGCTGGCGTTCTACGTGCTCGCGTTTACGGGTGGTTGAACCAAAGAATTGAAGGCGTATCAGGCTGATATCGCCAAATTCGAAGAAGCGCAAACTCAAGTCCTTGGAATCAGCGTGGACTCTTCGCCGGCGAACAAACGATTTGCCGACGAGATCGGCGTGAAGTTCCCCCTGCTCAGCGATCTCAATCACAAAACCTCGAAGGAATACGGCATCTTGAATGAAGATGTCGGAATCGCCAATCGCGCGACATTCGTGGTGGATGGCAACGGCATCATCCAGCACATCGAGCAAGGCAACTCGGCGATCGATCCCACGGGGGCGCACACGGTGTGCGCGCGCATCAAACCCGCTCCGAAGCAGTAGTTTGTCACGACAGCCTGAGCTGCGTCACCGAAACGGTGAAGCAGCTCACGCGGTCGCGGTATGCTTTTTCAGCCGCGGAGACTAAGGTAGGCTCACTTTACGTTAGCTCGATAGAGGGTCACGATCATGCGCCGTGAGGTCGAAGTAGTCGCTTCAGTGTAGAATGCGGTTCTCGACTATGCGTACCAAAACCCTCGGTTTGCTGATTGCCGCCACTCTGCATGCGCAAAGCGGCAACTTCAAGATCCACATGATCCTCCATGAAATCGGGGAGGAGCACTACGAGATCGCCACCGATCCGGCGGGCGCGCTCACGCTTAACTCCACGTTCGAATACTCAGATCGCGGAACGAAGCGCTCGACAACCGCCGTGCTGAAAATGAGGGGCGACTACACGCCTCTGGCGCTGGATCTGAAAACCGCGGCTTCAGGAGCAGTGCCCGGCGCGGGGCGATCCGTTGTCATCACGAATTCAACGGCCAGCGTTCAGGAAGATCAGAACCAGCATTCGATCGGAGTGCCGGCGAAATACTTCACGATTTACGGACCATCGCCTTTCGCGGTGCAGATGGCGATGATGCGCTACTGGATCGCGCATGGCAAACCGGCCGAATTGCCGGTTCTGCGCGCGAACTCCGGCCAGCATCGGCCCGATCCCATCCGGATCGAGTTTGCAGGCCGCGATTCCGTTACGCTCAGCGGCAAGCCCGTCACCCTCGATTGCTACACCGTGGCGAATCTCATGTTCGGCCGCGAAGTTCTGTGGACCACCCTCGATGGCCAACTCGTCGCCGCCATGACCTTTGCCGGTGGACTCCCCATGGAAGCCGTGCGCAGCGACTATCAGCCGGCGTTTCCGCAACTCTATAGTTCGGGCGTCCTGCAGGAGATGGGCGATCTCACCACGCTCGGAAAACAAGCACCGGCCGAGCGCTTGGGAGACTTCGCGATCGTGGGCGCGACACTCGTCGACGGCACGGGCGCGCCGCCCGTACCTGATTCCGCCGTAGTCGTACGCAACGGACGTATTTTTGCTGCCGGTCCGCGCGGCAAGGTCGCCATTCCGCCCGGCGTCACGCCAATCAAGGCCCCTGGTAAAACGCTGCTGCCGGGATTGTGGGAGATGCACACGCATTACTCGGGCGTCGAATTCGGACCCGCGCTGCTCGCTGCGGGAATCACCACAGCGCGCGATTGCGGCGGCGAATTCGAATACTTGGTCGCGCAGCGCGACGCCATCGAAAAACGCCGCGCGCTCGGGCCGCGTTTGCTGCTGGCTGGACTCGTGGATGCCGGCGGCTTGAAGGCGTTTGGTCACGTCACCGCGGAAACTCCCGACGAAGGTCGAGCCGTCGTGCAGAAATATCACGACGCCGGATTTCAACAGATCAAGTTGTACACGTTTCTCACGCCCGACGTGATCGCGGCGATCACCGCCGAAGCGCATCGCTTGGGAATGACGGTTACCGGCCACGTGCCGCAAGCGCTCAATGCGTTTCAAGGCGTCGAGGCGGGCATGGATCAGATCAACCATTTGAATTACGTCTCAAATATGATGCGCGAGCCAAGTGCGGGACGGGGCGGCGCGATTGATGTCAATTCCGACGCATCGCGCAAAGCGATCGCCTTCTTCAAAGAGCACGGCACAGTTGTCGATCCCACCGCGGGATGGGGCGAGATGGCGGGACATTCTAAAGAAGTCGACGCCGCGACGTTCGAACCGGGCGTTGAGCTCGCGCCGTTCACGCTGGAATCGAAATTTCGAACAATGGGCGGCACGACAACGGCGGAACAAATGAAGTCGCGCATGGCGCAAACTGTAGCGGTGATCGGCGCGCTCTTCAAGGCGGGCATTCCCATCGTTCCCGGCACCGACACGGGACTCGTCGGCTACGGCCTTCATCGCGAGCTCGAGCTGTACGTTCAAGCGGGAATGACGCCGATGGAAGCGATTCAATCTGCAACGATCGTCTCGGCGCGGGCGATGAAGCTGGACAAAGAGTCGGGTACGATCGAGCCCGGTAAACGCGCCGACATGATTTTGCTGGACGGCGATCCTGTGGCCAACATCAGCGATCTCCGCAAAGTGTCGAAAGTGGTGGCCAATGGCCGTCTCTTCGACTCACGACGGTTGTGGGAGAGCGTCGGTTTTCGCAGGTAATCCAGCGCGCACCAACAACGTCTGGTCCTCCGGCGCCTCAGTCAAGTCCTGGACGCTCAGCCCGTCCCGCCGCTAGCGGTTTTCGAGAGACTTCAAGACATTTTTTACAGCTTGTACCTTCGGGTTGCTCTCTGGAAGACGTCGCGACAAAGCACGCAGGGCGCGCCGCGCACACGCCCGAGCTTCCCCGTATCGCTCTTGGTCGCGCAGGCAAGTGGAGAGATTGTGCAGGCTGAGCGCGGTGTCGGGATGATTCTTTCCCAGCAGTTTTTCCTTCATCGCCAGCGACTCGCGGAACAACGCTTCGGCTTGCGCGTGGCGTCCGCAGTCGCTTTCGATGCACGCCAGATTATTGAGATTCACCGCGACGTCGTAGTTCACCGGTCCGTAGCAGCGGCGGAAGACACGCAGTGCCATGGCGTAAAGCCGCCGCGACTCGCCGTATCGCCGCAGCCCGTCGAGCACGCCGGCCAGCGCCGCGGCGTCGGCGGCGACAGCCGGATGATTTGCGCCGAGCGCATTGCGCCGCAATTCCAACGCGCGTCGCGATGGCGCGACGCCTGCCGCGAAGCGGCCGCGTGCATGCTCGAGTCCGCCGATGTTGTGGTAAATCGTGGCGATCAGTTGCTGGTCCCCGGCGGCTCGAGCGATGCGCAGCGCGCGCTGGTAGAACTTCATGCCTTCGGAAAAACGTCCAGTGTACTTGTCGAGGACGCCGAGATCGTTCAGACACGCCGCCGTCTGTTGGTGTCGCGGGCCCAAGGTGCGTTCCGACAGCTCCAATCCGCGCCGCAGCACCGGCCGGGCTTCGCGATATCGTCCCATCACGCGCAGCAAATTGCCCAGGCCTTCCCACGACTGCACACGAATCATGCGCAATTCGATTTCCTGGCCGTCCGGTGCATCGCGAACACTCTGCCTCCGGATTTCCAAAGCCTCGCTGTAACGCCCACGCGCTTCGAGGATCGCGGCCAGCGTGTTGGCGATATTGACGGAGTCGGGATGGCGGAGTCCCGCACTGCGCCGCATCAGCACCAGGGCCGTGCGGCATGCACGTTCAGCCGAAGTCAGGCGGCCGGCGGTGAAATCGCGGTCGGCGCGATCGTGCAGGCGGCACGCTTGGTCGATCCGGTCCATGTGATTTTCAGTCTACGCCGTTCGTGTGATAAGCTTCCGACTTTCGGAGACAACCACCGTGAAAAAACTTAACCGAAACTTCCTCTTGGTCTCTTTGACGGCTCTGGCCGCCGTCGTCCTTGTTGCGATTCAGCCCGTTGCCGGCGCCGCGCAAGACGATGCCGCGCTCGTGGCGAAGGCGAAAGCCATTCACAGCCGCGTTCTGAAACTCGACACGCACAACGATATCGAGCCTGCGAATTTCACCGCGGACTGCAACTACACCATGCGCTTGACGACGCAGGTGAACATTCCGAAGATGATCGAAGGCGGCATGGACGTCTCGTTCATGATCGCTTACGTCGGCCAAGGCCCGCTGACTCCCGAAGGATACGACAATGCCTACAAGCAGGCGGTCGCGAAATTCGACGCGGTCCATCGCTTGACCGAAAAAATCGCGCCCGACAAAATCGGTCTAGCGTTGACGCCCGCGGATGTTCTGAAACTACACAAAGAAGGCAAACGCATCGCGGTGATCGGCATCGAGAACGGCTATCCGATCGGCACCGACATCAAACGCATGCAGGAATTTTACGATCGCGGTGGACGTTACATGTCGCTGGCGCACAACGGCAACAGTCAACTCGCGGATTCCAACACCGGCGAACAGACAGGCTACCTTTACAACAATGGACTCTCGCCGCTGGGCCGCGAGGTGATCGCCGAAATGAATCGTTTGGGGATGATGGTCGATCTCTCGCATCCCTCGAAGGGCGCGAATCTCGAGGCGATCCGGTTGTCGAAAGCGCCCGTGATCGCGTCGCACTCGGGCGTGCGCGCGCTGGCCAACGTGAGCCGCAACATGGACGACGAACAATTGCTGGCGCTCAAGAAAAACGGCGGCGTGATTCAGGTGGTCGGCTTCGCGTCGTACGTCAAGACGGATTCCAAGGAGCGAACCGAAGCGCTCGCCAAACTGCGTGAAGAGTTTGGACTCAACGGCGGCGGACGCGGAGGACGCGGCGGCGCCGGCGGGGCGGGTCGCGGCGCAGGCGGTGGTCGCGGCAGCGAAGCTGCGGCGCGCGCGTGCCCGGTGGAAAGCGCGGACGGCGCGGCGCCGGCGGGTCGCCGAGGCGGCGGTGGTGGTCGCGGTCGCGGGGCGTTTGGTCTCGACGCGCTGCCGGAAGAAAAGCGCGCGGAGTATGAAAAGCGGATGGCCGAGATCGACGCGAAGTATCCCGCGGCGGCCCGCGCCAACGTCCAGGACTTCGTGAATCACATCGACTACGCCGTGAAGAAGATCGGCATCGATCATGTCGGTATTTCTTCGGACTTCGATGGCGGCGGCGGAATCGACGGCTGGAACAGTTCGGCGGAAGCCTTCAACGTGACCCTGGAACTGGTGCGTCGCGGCTACACCGAAAAGCAAATCGGCCAAATGTGGAGCGGCAATCTGCTGCGCGTGTGGGGCGAAGTGGAAAAGGTCGCGCAGAAGATTCAAAAGGAAAAGCACTGAGCGAGATGGCCGGGCGAGTAGACCCCGCGTAACTTGTCTGCTCGACGCGATTCCTACCTTTACGACAGTCAGGTGATCCCGTCGAGAGTCGCATGAGCAAACTCCCCGCAATTCTCGGCGGCGGCGACCTTCGCTCGATTGGAATTTCCAACCAAATCGCGCGACGCGTGATCAAGGCCCCGCGGCTCTTCAGCGACTTGTTCATCTGCCTGCTGCACGGCGATCGCCTCGTTCGGATGCGCGCCGCCGACGCGGTCGAGAAAGTCACGCGCGAGCATCCCGAGTGGCTACAACCGTGGAAACGCTGCTTGCTCGACGACATTGCCTGTCGCCAGGAACAGGAATTGCGTTGGCACGTCGCGCAACTTTTGCCTCGCCTGAGAATGTCGGCCGCCGAAAAACGTCAGGCCGTGACCATCCTGCACGATTACTTGGAAGACAAAAGCAGCATCGTCCGCACCTTCAGCATGCAGGCGCTAGTGGACCTTTCCGTTGACGATCCCGAATTGCGCGACGCGATTTTTCCCCTGATCGAGCGACTCACGCGAACCGGTACGCCAGCGATGAAAGCACGTGGCCGGAAACTTCTTCGTCGCCTCGATGGCGTATACTGATTCGCGCATGTTTGCGCTTCTCGCCCTCGCCGCACTCTTCGCGCCGCCCGGACCGGCCGGTGCCCCCGGCGCCCTGGCGCTCTCGATTCCGGTGCGCGCCGTCGCTTTGAGCGCCAACAATTGGCACCGGCTGATGCTCTACAGCGGATACGCAACCGGCGTACTTCCTTGACGGCAAACAGGAGAATTCCATGGCAGCAATGAAGACGAAAGCGATGCAAAAATCACTCGAAGGTTTTCTGGAGAAGATTCCCGACGCGCAAAAGCGCGCCGACTGTGAAGCGATCGCCGCGATGATGGAGGCCGCGACGAAATCGAAGGGTAAAATGTGGGGCTCGGCCATCGCCGGCTTTGGCGAATACAAGATGGTCTATCCCAATGGTCGCGAACTCGACTGGATGATCATGGGATTCTCGCCGCGCAAGCAGAACATCGCGGTGTACGGCCTGGACATTCAGTGCGATCTCATGGCGGATCTTGGCAAGCACGACACCGGCAAAGGCTGCCTTTACATCAAGCGGCTTTCGGATGTCAGTGTCCCGGCGCTGAAAAAAATGATCGCGGCAGCGGTGAAGAAGAAAAAGGCGAAATAGACGAGGTCCGCTTGAGTTTTCGCGCTCACTCGGCGCTGTGTGGTGCAAGCGCCGCAGGAGTAGATCGCCTCCTGCGCTACAATGGCTGCCCTGAAAATCAAGGTGCGCATCGCGCTCGTTCTCAGTTTCGCTGCAGATCTGCGCGCAAACCGATCTCACGGCACTGGATCGTTATGTCGCCGACATATCAGGGATTCGCAGTGACCCAGGTCGATTTTAGCGCCGGAATCCGGTGCGCGCCGCCCGAGAATCGGAAATTGAAAACCACCGCGCGATTTTCCAGACCATAGAGCGCGCCGAGAGGAATCGTGGGCCGAGGGTTTATCACCAAGTTCTTGCCGTGATCGGGCACCGCGATCAGGTCCACGGGAACGCCGCCGATTTCCACCGAGCGTAACTGGAACGCCAGCGAAAGGCCGGGCGGATCGAAAGACTCTCTCATGCGGAGCAGTCGCGCCGTGACGGCCGAGTCCGTAGGCGCGAGGACGTGCGTTTTGTCCGCAATCGGCGTGAGCAGTCTTCCGGCAACGATGTCTCCGGCGGCGGCCGTCTGCGCGTGGATTTCCTCAGTAAGAACCACCGTGAACGAGAGTCCCGGCGGGATGACAATCGGTTTGACGAGCGGCGCCGGTGTCGTCGAATCGGGAACGTCGTCGAAGCGCAGCGCGGTCTCGCCGACAAACTCGCGACAATCGGAAAACGTCGCGCGGTTGAACGATCGCGAGCCGTCGATGCTCTGAATGGTCAGGCGGGATTCGATGGGAAGAAGGAAAGAGTTGCCCTTCAAACGGACGCGCGAGTAACTCAGCGTCGTGTTGGAGGAGCACGCTGCTGTGTCAGGCGGCAAATGGTCGGCGCGAATCACCAGTTGTTTCATGTCGCCGGTTGACGCTTCGATCAGAAACGTGCCGTCGTAGCCGGCGGCGATGCGATGATCGCGGTCGCCGTGCATGTAGTTGCTTTTCTCGAGAGGCACTTTGAAGGCGTATTCCAAGAGTCCGTCGCCGTATGGACCGTGCAGCGTGAAACTGGCGGAGCCGGTCAAGAAAATGGAAGCCAGGAAACCTCCAAACGACCCGGTCGAGATGGCGCCCTCGCGGACCAGATCGAACAATTCACGATCGCTGAATTTGCGCGCCTTCGACCAGGCGTACATTTCGCCGTGAGCGCCAAGCGAGACATCCAGGTGCAGGCGGTCGCGATCGGCGATTTGCGTGTTGGGAAGCTTGTCGCAGGAAACGCGCCTGGCGCCTGGCGCGGGCTCGTACACAGTGCGCTCGATGGTTTCCGAGCAAAGATAATGCGTCAACCGGCGCACCGTTTCGGCGACATTCGTGCGCGTTTGCGCCAAAACTGGATCTTCGGGCGGCGAGGATGACTGGGCCGGCAGATGGAGCGCCACCAGCGAGAGGCCGATCGAGGTGAGCCACCGGGCGCGCATGAGAACCAGTGTACCTCTGGCCGGTGGGTCCGCAGACGCGATCCGGCGTTGCCGTTGGTGAACTTTTTCAGTTCGGCGCGACCGTCACCCAAACCGACTCCAGTCCACTCTTGATCACAAACGGAATGTGGTTCAAGTCGAACTCGTAGGTCAACGAGTGTTCTTCCAAGTTGCGGAGCGTGCCCAACTCCACGCGATTCTTCAGAACCGTCTGCTGCGACTTGTCTTGAAAGTTGCGTCCCTTGAAAGGCGTCGCGACCAGCGGGATCGCGCCGCCTGCCACCTCCACGCTCTCGAGTTTGATTTCCAACGTCACCTTGGGCGCCTTTCCGTAGTACAGACGAATGCGCGAGATTCGCGCGTTGACGATCGCCCCCGCGGGAGCGATTACCTTGTCATGATCCTTGATGGGCGAAAGTAATTTCGCCTTCACCGCATCGCCGCCGGCGGAGATCGCCGTGTCAAAACCTTGCGTCAACGAGACGCGAAAGTTGAGGCCCGGTGGAATCGTCGTACGCTCGTGAAGAGTCACGGGTGCGCGCGCGTCGGTCTCTTCCGGATCGCCGAAACTCAGTGTGGATTTTCCCTGAAACTCATGGCATGCCGAAAAAACGGTACGATTCTCGTCGGCGCCTTGCGGCGTGACGATGTGAAGGTTGGTTTGCTTGGGGAGAAGGAAGTACTCGCCGCGGATTAAGACGCGCTGATAGTCCAGCGTGGTCGTGGCGTAGCACGCTCCGGTGTCCGCGGGCAGCCGCTCGGTGCGGACGACCAAGCGGACCATCTCGCCGCTCTTGCGATCCACCAAAAAGTCGCCGTCGTGGCCGATCGTGACTTGCGATCCCGGACGGCCCCAGCGATAACCGCTTCGGTTCGCCGGTATGCGATAACCGAATTCCGAGAGATCGCGGCCGTCTACCGTGGTGTCGCCGTTGTAAGTGAAAAGGGTGTCATTGTTCCCGAAGATTCCGGCCAGGAAGTCGGAGTAGGCGCCGGTGGAAATGGCGCCTTCCTGAATCATGTCGAGCAATTCGGTATCGCCAAATTTCTCTTCGCCCACCCAAGTGTACATTTCGCGGCCCACGGCCATCGCGACGTCCAGGCGTAAGCGATCCGAGGTGCGGAGTTCGGCGCGGCGGCTCCTGGGGTCTTCTTCGCACTGACTATTGCGGCGCGTGGTGTCTTCAAACTGCCGGCGGTCGATGGTCTGCGTGCACATATAGCGCGGCAATTTCTTGGTGGACTCTCGCGCCATCGCGGTGGCGCGCATCAAAAGATCCTTGGGATCTTGCGGTGCTTCTGGCTGAGCGTGCAACACGCAGCCCGATAAGAAACAGACGACGAGAATTCGCCGGCACATCAAATTGAGTGTACTCCGCGTCAGGGCTTGGCGCTGGCCGATTTCGGTTTTAGCGGCTGCGCGAACTACAATTCCTTATTGCACGCGCGCAAGAGTAGTAACAGGACCCAGACGGCAAGGAAGACGAGGCGCCAATTCCCCGTCGTCGCATTCGACGGCGATGGCCGTTCGACGCGGCCCCAGAATCGGTTCCACTTCATGCCGCGGACTTTGCTGCGGTACTGCTTCGTGTCGCCCTGCTCCAGCAGGCGCGCCAATGTGAACATGTCTCCCAGGAGTTCTTTGCGCGGCCAGAATTCCTGCGATCCAGGCTGGCCCTCGAAGTAGCTGCGCTGCGACTTCCAGGTCTCGAGGAAACCACTTGTGTCGCCCAGAAGCACCTGCGCTTCCGCCCGCGCGACCACCAGGAATCTCGCGCAATGATCGTGCGGCAGCGTGGCGAGCGCGTCGCGGCAAGTCGCAACGGTTTCGAGCAGTCCTGTCTTCTCACGTGGCAGCGCGACAACGTAGTTCGTCACCATCCACATCGCGACGCCCTTGCGCCGGCGCCATCCCGACATCAACTCGCACGCTTGGCGTTTTTGTTTCGCTCGGATGAGCGCTAAGCCGACTTGCGCCCAGCTATCGGTCTCGCTGTCGATCGCTTCTTTGTGGCTTTTCCAATACCGCACCACGACGCCGTGGAGCTGGTGGCTGTTCAGCTCCCGCAGGACCTCCGACCGGCTGCCGCTCGAGCGATCGGCGAGTCCATCGATCGCATTCAGGAGCGCCAAAGCCTCACTGCCGCTGGGACGGCCGAAGCGCAGCGCGCGCTTCACCGGTGGATCGTCGACTTCCGCCGCGTAGCTGGCCATCATGCGAACGGCGGTGCGCGTTGGTGCTTGGCCGCTCGTCAACCGCCTACGCGCGGCGTCGTACAAGCGCCGCGAGATTCCCGCGCGACGGCACGCGTCGCGTGCGGTGGTTGCGGGCCAGGTGGATTCTTCCGCCGGCGCAAACCAAATCTCCAGTGCGCACTCGAGCAGTTCGTCGTACTTTTTTTCCTTCTCCAGTTTGTCGGCGTAGCGCGCCGCCAAGTACGGGTTTTTCGGAAACGCCTTCCGGATCGTTTCCAAGAACGTGTCTGCCTCGTCCCTGCGCCGCGCTTCTTTCAACGCGTCGTAGCGGTCGATATGCAGTGGCTCGTTCCGCGGGAAATCGGCGAGGATTTCGTTCCATTCGCGATCGACGGTTTCGGCGCTCATACCGCCGGCCTCAAGAAGCAATTTCAAGCGCGTCGTGCGAAATTCCAAATTTGCACGTTGCGGCGCCGGGACTTCGGCCAGCAAGCGCCGCACTTCTTCCCACGCCTTGTCTTCTTCCAACCACGCGAGCAGCACGGACCATCCCCAGGAGTACGCGGGATCGCCGGCCACCACCTCGGCCAGATCGTCGCGAGCCTGTTTCTTCTCCCCGCGGGCGCGCGCGATCCATGCCAAGCGTCCGCGCAGGGGACTGTTGTGAGCCTCGCGTGATTCCGTGCGGCGAATCACGTCGGCGGCCTCGTCATAGCGGCGCTGCGCCACGAGCAGCATCGCCAACCAATCGGCCGGCTCGTACAAGGAAGGATTCAACTCCACGCTGCGGCGCAAACATTTTTCGATTTCCCCCGGCGCAGCCTCGCTCGCGGCGCGTTTGAGCGTGCGGCCCAAGATCAGCCAAAGATACGCTCCGTCCGGGTAGATACGAACGCCTTCCCGCGCGACTTCCACGGCGCGATCTTCGGCGCCCAGTTGCAGAAGAAAATCGACGGCCTCGACGCGGAACGCGATGCCCTCGGGCGTTTCGCGCAGACCTTCTTCAATCGCGCCACGCGCGTCTTGAAAAAGTTCGCGTTCCATCAACATGCGCACGCGGATTCTCCAAAGTCCCGGATCGTGCGGCGCGAAAGCCAGCGCTTTTTTCAGCAGCGCGTCCGCCTCGGCGAAACGTCCCGCGTGCTGATGTAGATTGATCACCGCGCTCGCGACGCGAACGTTCGCGGGGTGGCGGCGCAGAGTCTCGAACAACACGCCTTCTTGATCCGATTCCCGCTCGAGGACTCGATACGCCGGCGGGAGCAGGGTGCGCAAACCGAGATGATAAGGGAACCGGCGGACGGCCGGTTCCAACATTTCCACCGCGCGCAATGCGTCGGAACGTCCCTGGCCGCGGTCGAGAAGCATTTGCGCGGCGGCTCGTAGAATCTCCGGGTCGTCGGGGCGGCGTTCGCGCCAGCGATCGAGGACTTGCTCAGCGGCTTCGGCGCCAAATCTTGCCGAGTAAGCGTCGATCAGTTCAGCGGCCTGCCAAAGATGACCAGCATTGGTGAACAACGCGCGCTCCATGCGTTGCCACGCCTGCTCCTGATCGGAACGCTGGCCTCGCGAGCTGCAATTCCAGGCTTCCTGGTACGCCCACAGATTGTCCGGTTCGCGTTCGATCGCTTCGAGCCACAGAAGAAGCGCGTTTTGCCACTCCCCCTGCACGGTTTGCCAGTAGGCCTGCAGGCGAATCGTGATTCCCATGCCCGCGGACGTGCGGTCGCACTCTTCCAGGCATCGGCGGATCATTTCGCGCATCCGGGAGCGCCGGCGGTCGGTGGACGTCTTGAAATGCCCGATCATCAGCAACCCCATTTCGCGCCACGCCCAACCGTCTTCGCGATTGCGGCGCACGCGGCGCCGCAAGAGGAGATACTTTCTCCACAAGTCGACGTTGTCGCCTTCAGTCGAGCAGAAAAGCTCCTCGAATTCGGAATGATGCGGATGTTCCGCCAGCCATTTCGATTTCAGCGCCACCGACGCCTTCGATCCGTCGCGTTGGAGAATCAATTCCAACACGCGGCGGCGTGCCGACATGCTTTGCGGCGATTCCTGAAGCCACGCTTCGGCGTGTTCGAGCGCCGCCGGAAGATCGGCGCGCATTCCGTGAAAATGCGACGCCGCAAAATGAAACGATGCGGCGTTACCCGCCGATTCCAAATGCGCGAGCGTCGATTCCGCGCGCTCCCAATCGCCCATGCGCGCGAAGAATGGCACCGCGAATTGCAGCAGATTCACTTCGTCGCCGTACAGATCGAGCGCGCAATTGCACGCCGTGATCGCACGCTCGGGATGACCGAAGTCTTCGAGCGCGCTGATCCACGTGATCCACAGAGGCGCGGCCAAGGGCGACGTCGCCGATTGCGTGGCGCGATCTTCCAGGTATTGAAATCCCTCCGCTTCCTTTCCGGCAGTGGCGAGCGTGTTGCAGTACGTGCGTGCATAGTGTTCGTTGTTGGGCGCGTTGCAGCACGCCAGGCGATAACACGTCGCGGCCAGCTCGCGATTGTTTTCATCCCAGAGAAGATCGCCCAGGACGTGCCACGCCGAGGCCGATGTCGGACTTCTTCGCAGCACGCCGTTGAGCAGCGAACGCGCCTCGTCGCGCGTGGCCTTCGACTGTCGCAGCATGTCCGCGTACTCGCAAACGTAGCGATCCGGCGGATAGATCCATTGCTGCGCGGCGCTGACGCCGGGAAGGACTCCGCGCTCCACGACGTCGCGCAACGCCTGAACCACGAGCGTGGTGTTGCCCGTCGCGTGGCATGAGCTCATGAGTTTGGCGCGGATCGATGCGCAATTCGGAAACTCCGCGAGCAAGGCCTGATATCCCTGCAGCGCGTCACCCGAGCGGCCTTCGGCGTCGTCTTGCAGCGCTTGCATCAAGCGCGTGAGCGGATGTTGAGGAAAACGCGCGACTGCTTCCGCGGTGATCGGCCGCGCCGCCGAGGGGCCGCCGAGTTGCATGGCTTTGTAGCGGCCCTCCAGCAAGTCGGAGGCCGCCGCGTCCGCCGGCAGCAACTCGTCGAGCAATGCGCGTTGCTCCTGCGGCACCGCGATCAATCCACGCGGACCTTCGGGCGCTTGTCCATCCTCCAGACTCTCCAGCAAACACGCCGACATGCGGAAATGCCCGGGGTCGTGGATCAACAGCGTTCCTTCGCCTTCATCCACTCCCACGACTGCGACGGCGTGCGCGAAATCGTCGCCTTCCCAGCTCATCACGAAGGAAAGGCCGCGGCGAACGAGGGTCGCCGCGACATCCGGCGTGACTTGAAAAAATCGCGTCGCAAAGCCGCGGCCGCGCAGCCAATCGGCGGCCGCCCATCCGTAGGTTCCACCGGCGGTGACGTCGTCGGCCATCTCGCGCGAGCTCAACTCGATGCCTTGCGCGGAGAGCGCCGACGACATGCTCGTCGGCAGACACGTCATGTAGGTTTGAACTTCACGCCGATACGGCAGAAGAATGCGTTTTCGCCCGGGACGTTCCCGCAAGTTGGCCAGGATTTTGCCGTAATATGGCGCGCGCGCTTCACGCAACCACCTGTCCATCGCGGCGTGATCGTTGGAGAGTTCCGCGAGGTCCACGCGCATTCGCGCGAACTGCGTTTTCACGTAGCGATCGGCGAGCGGCGCATAGCGTTCCGCGGCGGTGACGAGCTCCTCCGCGCGAGCAAGCTGGGCGTTTCTCGCCGGTCCTTCCAGCAGCTCCGCGTATGCGCATGCGTACCACGCCGCCGCGCTGGCAATCTCCTGGGATTCGCAGCCGTCGCCGGCGGCCGCGCCCACGCGCTGCGCGGCTTCCTCGATGCGTCCCAAGGCGAGCAGAGACTGTCCCAACGCCGCGGCGGAATAGAACGAAACGTGAATCGCGTGCGCGCGTTCCGCCGTGGCCAACGCTTCTTCGCGGCGATCCGCCTGCGCCAGCACGGCCGACTGGCACGAGAGGATCCAATCGTCGTCGGGATTCAGCGCCAACGCGCGATCGATCCACTGAAAGGCCCGCGTGAAATCCCGTAGTTCTGCCCAGGCAGTGGCTTGCACCGCGAACCACGAGGCTCGAAGGGCGACGTCGTCGCCGCCGAGATCGGGGCACGCCTCAAACTCCGCCAGTTGATCGAGTGTGTGACGGCGCGGATGCACGACGTCCCGCGTGAAGTATCGGACTATCGGTTTGTTGGGATCGCGCCGGCGCGCGTGGCGAAACAAGAATCGCCCGAGTTTGTGACCGCCAAGGCGATGCGCGAGCCGCGCACCGAAAATCAGCTCTTCAACCGAAAGTTCGTCGATGGCAGTGGTGGCGCGCCAGTATTCCTGCGTCGCTTGATAAAGCTCCAGGAAGCGGTTTCTGCGATAGAGGTCTTGCCACCGTGCAAGATCTCGCAGGGACTCCGTTTTCTGCGGCGAGGGCATCAGAGCGGGACTATACCACCGATCCGAAATCGATCGCCTGCCAGAGACGTTGCCGGCAGGCAGCGGAACGCCCGCGGCATGGGCGGCCCGTTGCCCCCAACTGGCCCGCCCATGCGTTTCGAGCGTGGAGGAGTCTCCTTTCCTACGATCTCGGGACCGCTTCGAACATCGCGGCCAAGGTCTTTTTCACGAGCAACGTGATTTCCGCGTCCGTCTTTTCCGTGGTCACGAACTTGTCGGTGTAGCCGATCATGGCGCAATTGTCGCCGACGTAAATTTGGACACCGAAGTCAAGCAGGCGGATTTGCGTGACCTTCACACTTTGGCCGGCCTTCACCGCAATTCCGCTCTTGGCTGCGGCGTGATACGTGGACGCCAACACTTGACCGTCGTAGATGAAGAGTCCATCGCCGGCGGGAATGTCCATTGCGGCGCGGTAGTCGACCTGCGTGATTTCACGCATGATGATTGCGGCTTTTTCCGCTTGTTTCTTGCTCGCCATGAGCTGATCGAGGGAAGGCTTGTTGGATTGCGACACCAACGGCATCGCCAACACCAACAAAACGAACAAGGATAAGAATCGTCTCATTGCAACACCTCCACGGTTGCTGATGCAATTCGCGTGCCGCAAGCTCTGGCACGTCGCGTGCCTAGTCAGACACAGGAGGCGGAGTATGCCAAAAGCAATTCTCGCCATCGCTCTGTTGATTCTCGCCGCGCCTGCATTTGCGCAAGAGCAACCCGAACATCCCGTTCTTCATCACAAGAAAGTGCACACGGAGATCGTCTTGAGCTCCGATACGATGTTCGGCACCACTTTGTTGAAAGCAGGGAAGTACACCATCGACTGCGACCATGTCGTCATTCGCATCACCAGCGTCTCCGGCGACGTTTTGGATCTGGCGCAAATTTGCGAAGGCCGGGAAATGGCGCTCGAGTCTCCGGTCACGCGTCTTGAGACTTCCATTGGCGCGGACGGAATTGCGCACGTCGACAAGCTCTATTTGCGCGGAAGCAACATCGAGCACGTCTTCATTCACTAGTCCTGCGTCAAAACGCGCAATCGCCTTTCGGCAGCGATTTTCCGGTAGTACAATCGCCGAATGACCCCAACCAAACTGGTTCGCGAATACCCGTTGCCTGCCGCGGCGCAGACTCACGAGATTGTGGAGATTCCCGGCGCTAACATGCTGGTGATTTCTCAACAGACCAACAGCAAACTCGTCAAAGTGTCGCTTGATCCCGCCACCGGGGCGCCCGTGCGCGCCGCCGCGCATCTCATCGGGAATCCGGGCGACGGTCTCCACGGACTCTTTGCGTCGCGTGAACATCCCGGAATGGTTTGGGCCACGCTGCAATTCACTTCGCAAATCGTCCTGATCGATCCCGTCGCAAAAAACGTCGACAGCGCTCCGGTTGTCAAGAAAACGTACACACTGCCGGTCGCGGCGCATGGACCGCATGGAGTCATCGAAGACGGGTCGACGCTTTGGGTTTCCGTGAAAGATGGATGTCAGGTTGTCCGGATCGATACCGCGGCCGCGCAGCCGTTCGCCGTGTATCCCGCTTTACGGCGGCCGATCTTTACGGCGGTGCACAAGAGCGGAGGACTGATCTTCGCGACCGAGGATTCTTCTTCCAACATCATGTGGATCAATCCAACCAAGGGCGAAACGGGACAAATCGCGATTCCCGCGAATATGGGTTCGACACCGGTAGGCATGGTCGCAGGTCCCGACGGCAATGTGTGGTTCGTGCTGATCGGCGGAGCGTCCGGCACGGGGACTTTCGGGCGGATTCGCGTCGATAAGACGGGCACACCCACTATCGATTGGTATCATCTCGCGGCGAGCGCGTGGAAAAACGCGGGACTGCTGCATCTCGCTTGGGAATGCGGGGAGCCGGAACAAACGCCGAGCTTGCTGCTGCTCGCGTCATCCATCGTTTCTCCATCCACCATCGACGCCGTGATTCGCGTGACGTTCGATCCCTCGTTTTCCGCTGTGAACACCGAGGCCTCGGCTGCGCTTCCCACCGTGGCGTGTAAGAGTCATCGCGTGCTTCCGGCGAAGCACGGCTGGTATGTCACCGAACTGAGCACGTGCCAACTCGCGCACATCTCGCGCGATTGGGTCGGCAGCGGATTGCAAAGGGTCGACGAGGCCGGCGACTATTACAGCGACTTTGGGATGGGAGTGCGCGCCAACGCCGTCGATTACTAAGGTTTTCCGTTGAACTACTTCAAACTCATCCGTTCCGGCGTCGATGTGGCTCCGCTGCTGGCGGAAATCGATTCCAACGAACAAGCGTGGCTGATCGACACCAGCCGCCAGGAGAAGATTCGCGTTCAGCGCGATACCAATACCATTTTCTTGAGCTCCGCGGTTCCGCGGCCCGACTTGCCGGTCAACGAGAATCAGGAATGCCGGCTCACTCCGGTGGCGCAATCCTTTCCCAAAGCGTTGGCGTTCATGACCGAGTTCGCACAGGAAATGCATTGCCATCTTTCTCGCGCCACGATCGTGCGATTGAAGCCGCAGACCCAGGTTTTCCGCCACATCGATCAGGGATCGTATTACTTTTTGCGCGACCGCTTTCATTTGGTGCTGCGAAGCGCCACCGGAAGCGTGCTGATGAGCGGCGGCGAAACGGTGCGCATGAAGGAAGGCGAACTGTGGTGGTTCGACAACAAGCAGTATCACGAGGCTTACAACGAATCGGACCAGTGGCGCATCCACTACATTTTCGATCTGCTGCCGGAAGAATACCGCGACGTCGCGGTGAACGCGATTCTTTTGCCGGCGACGGCGGCTGTGAAGTCTCCGAAGCCCGCGCCGCCTTCGGCTTCGCCGGCTTCTTCTCCGCGCGATCTGATCGCGTCGGCGATTCGCGAGCGCGCGATTCTGCGAGGCGAGAAGCAACGCCTGATTTCTCCCAGCGGAAACAACTACGATTGGCTCATCGATCTGCGGCGCGTTTTCATGGATGCGAGACTTCTTGACGCCGCCGCCGAACTTTTCTGGCAGGAGTGTGCCGGAATGCTGCCGTTTCAAGTGGGTGCGCTTGAAACCGCCGCGATTCCGCTGCTGTCGGCGATTCTACTGAAGTCGCTCGGGCGAGGCACACCCGTGAACGGTTTTTTGATTCGCAAGGAGCGCAAGACCTACGGCGCCGGCGGCTCCATCGAAGGATCGCTGACGCCCGAGCCAATCGTGATGGTCGACGATCTGCTGAATTCCGGACGCAGCATGGAAAAAGCTCGCGTGGTGCTGGAGCAGTCAGGTCAAGCGATTTCGTCGGTGTTCGTGCTGATCGATTACGAGAGCGCCGAGGGCCGGCTGTGGCGAGCAAGGCGCGCGATTCCCGTTCGCGCGGCGTTTCGTCTCGATGAATTTGGGCTCTCCGTGGAGAAAGCGGCGCCGCGGCCCCTGGCGACGTTCGAAAATCGCTGGCGCTTCGCTTCGCCCGATCCTAATTTCTTTCATCGCGTTCCGAAATCCTTTCCGGCCACCGACGGAAAGCGCGTCTATTTCGGCAGCGATTCCGGAATCTTCTGGTGCCTCGATGCTCGGGACGGGACGCCTGTCTGGAAATTCACGGTTCACTCCAAGGGACACAAGAATCTCTGGTCGAGTCCCGCGTTGCGTGAAGGAAAAGTCTATTTCGGCAGTTACGATGGCAACGTTTATTGCCTTGATGCCGAAACCGGATGCGAACTGTGGCGATTTATCGGCGCCGATTGGGTCGGGTCCTCTCCTGCTCTCGCCCCGGAGTTGGGCATGCTCTTTATCGGCCTGGAGTTCGCGGTGGAGGGAAAACGCGGCAGCATCGCCGCGCTGCGCATGGACTCCGGCGAAAAAGTTTGGGAGCACATGACGAAACGCTACACCCATGCGTCTCCCGCGTATTGGCCGGAGCGTCAATTAGTCGCGTGCGGCAGCAACGACAACGAGATGTGGCTTTTTGACGCATCGACAGGTGGCGTGAAGTGGCGCTTCGAAACCAAAGGGTCGATTCGCCACGCGCCGGCGTTTGATGTGCAGCGCGGACATGTCGTCACCGGTTGTGCCGACGGCTGCATCTATGTGATCGACGTGGAGACGGGCAGGGAAGTGTGGTCGTTGAAAACGGACAACACGATTTACACGGTGCCGCTGGTTGTCGACGATAAAGCGTACGTTGGATCAACGGACAAATATCTTTATGTGCTCGACCTCGCGCGGCGCGTGCTGAAACGCAAGATTTTCGCGGCATCGAAGGTGTTTGGTCCGCCGCGATTGCTCGAAGGGCGCATTTATTTTGGCGCTTGCAACGGCATCGTGTATGAAATCGATCGCGTCACCGACGAAATCACCGGGACCCACCAGCTCCCCGACGCAGTGACCAACGCGCTTACCTATAACGTTGAAACCGGCGATTTCTACGCCTTAACCTATCTTAACGAACTTTTTGCCCTGAAGCGATCAAAAGATATTGACAAGGCCGATCAAAAGATATAGCCTAGGTCTATCGGTAGGAGGTTGCGATGAGCAGGGCGAGAAAAAACCGCCTTGAAGCACGGCTCGCGAGGGCCAGCCAGTGGCCGCTCTACGCTGCGATCACCAGTTCCGCCTTCTCTCTCACGGCGGCTCCGCTTCCTCACCAAGTTCCCCAAAGTGCTCCCGTCATTCGTGCGGTTCGTGCGTCGATGGCCGGCCCCACTTCTCATCATGTTGCGGCTATGGCGAGCGGTCCTGTGATCAACGCGGGTGGCGTGGTCCCCGTGTATAGCACCACGAACATGATCCAGCCGGGTGAGTGGGTATCGATTTTCGGTACGAACCTCGCCGGGGCCACAGCTTTCTGGAACGGTGATTTTCCTACGCAGATGGGCGGCACCAGTGTCACGATCAACGGAAGAGCCGCGTATCTTTCTTATGTAAGCCCCACGCAAATCAATTTGCAGGCGCCCGATGACACCGCGTTGGGTATGGTGCAGGTCGTCGTCACCACGAGCGGCGGTCAAGCGACGGCGCAGGTGAAACTGAACCCTGCTTCGCCGGCGTTCCTGCTGCGCGACTCGCGGCACGTGGCTGCCATCATCATGCGGAACGGCACGGGCGCGTTCGGCAACGGATCGTACGACATTTTGGGACCTACCGGAAACTGCTTTGGCTTTGCATCGGTGGCCGCGAAAGCCGGCGATATCGTGGAACTGTTCGGCGTCGGTTTCGGACCAACGAGTCCTGTGGTGAAGTCGGGCCAATTGTTTTCGGGTGCCGCGCCCATCACCGAGCCGTTCAGCCTCACGATCAACGGCGTTGTTGTGAGTCCCTCGTTCGTTGGACTCTCCGCCGCCGGCCTCTATCAAGTGAATGTTGTGATTCCGCCGGGAATCGGAGTCGGCGACGTTTCGATTCAAGCTTACGTCGGCGGATTGCCGACGCAGCCGAACTTACTGCTTTCGCTGCAAGGTTCATTCGCGTCGTCCACGCAAGGATGCGTCGCTTTCGACAATGCCGGCATGCCCGGCGACGGCAGCACCGGCATCGGCGATGGCGGCTCGACCGGCGACGGGGGATCGATGGGCGATGGCGGCTCGACCGGCGACGGCGGCTCGATGGGTGACGGCGGCAGCGACGGCGGCGGCACCGGTGACGGCGGCGGCGATGGCGGCGGTGACGGAGGCGGCGACGGTGGTGACGGCGGTCTCTAGCAGATGAGGTGATTTCCCATGACATCCGGATTGAAATACGGAATGTTGTGCTTGACGCTAAGCGCAGCCGCTTTCGGACAAGCACTCGCGATTGCGTCTGTACCGGCCGATCCGCTGGAACTAGCCGTCGGGCCGATTCAAACGGCCGGCACGCCGGTCCGTGCCTCGGCGCTTCAACTTTTGGAGCGCGCCCGCAGCAATTATCAATTGCGAAATGCGGGTCAAGCGTGGGATCTCAAGGTTCGCTTCGCGGTGGACTCGCGCGGGGCGACAAACTTCGATGGCGCTTGGACCATGGAAGATCGTTTTGTCCCCGGGCGCGGACTCCATTGGACCGCCCAATCTTCCGCCGGCTATTCTGCCGCCGGAATTTTTGCGCCGAAAGAGACGTACGCCGAGGCCTCCATATCCGGTGTGCCGTTGCGACTGCAAGAGGCGCGCGCGGTACTCTACAATCCGCTGCCGTCCGTTTCCTACGCGGGCAGCGGATCGATTCGCACCTTCTCCGCTAACTTTCGCGGCCTAGATGTCACCTGCATTTTGCTGGCGCACGCGCGCAACGTGCAGAATCCCGCGAGCGGGCGTGGATGGGAAGAGAGCGAGGATTGCATCGACACCCAATCGGGATTGCTGATGCTCCATTCCGACGCGCCGGGACGCTATGTCGTTTACGATTATTCGAACGCTGTTCGATTGGGCGATCGCCGGATGCCGGGCAGCGTCACCGTGAGCGAAGGTGGTCGAGTGGTTTCCAAGATCGTGGTCGAGAGTCTCGAGGGAGGAGCGTCCGTCGAGGAAAGTCTCTTCGTTCCCACCACCCGAATGATGTCGGCGCAGATGCCGGCCATGGCATCGTTGCAGCGAATCACCCGAATCATTCCCGGCGGTTCCACCTCGGCGGCAATCGTGCGGCCGGTGTGTGTTTTCGGCCTGGTGAATTCGGCAGGACAACTCGTCGAGGCTCATTCCTTGCAGCCGTCGGATCCCAACAGCGACGCCGCGGTGAAAGACGCGCGCTCGATCAACTTTGCAGCGATGACGGCCGAGGGCGCGCCGCCCGAACAGCACTTTGTTTTCGTGCTCGAGAAATTTGTCACTGATAAATGACGTGCGACGACGCTTCGAAGTGGCGGTGATTCTTGTACTCCACTTCCACGCGATAGCGCGTGCCGTCGTAATATCGCACCTCAAAGTGCGAACGCACCGGTAGCAGGTGCGACTCCTCGCCGATCTTCACGTAATCCCAGACAATCTCCACTTTGCGGCCGGAAAACTCGATCTCCGAGGGGAATCCGCTCTCTTCTTCCTCAAGGCGCATCACGTTGCCGGCGGCGCCGTCGACGAGGACGCGTCCCGTTCGCGCGGGATTGAAGCGTTGATAATTGAAAAAGAAGTAGGGGAAGCATCCGTCCACCGGCGACGAGAATTTGTACTCGTGTAGCGGGCGCCCGTGCGACTCGGAACGGCCGCCGTACTTGAGCGTGGTGGGACACTTCGGATCGAACAGCGGCGTAATCTCGGGGCCGAATCCTTCATACCATTTGTAACCGGGAAGCGCGTCGAACGGCTGCTCCCACAGTTTTCCGTTGCGGCGGATTTGCTGGCGAACCGCTCGATTTCCTCGAAAGGTAATCTCCGACTCCACGACATCGAAGTCGCTCCAACTTTGCGATCGCGGACTCATGCGATAGCGCTTGGCGATTTCGTCGGCCACAAAGTTCGGCATGTTCGCGGCGTATTCCAGATTTACGCGCCGCGCCTGCTCCAACTCGCGCGCGCCGGGCGCATTCAAGTCCACGTCGAGCGGACGCGCGGTCGCCGCGGCCTCCGGGCGCTTGAGCAGGTTTTTCCCTTCGCGAAACGGGATCGATTCGAGCATTTTCGCGAGCTCCTCGGTAGAAGGATGGCGCACCAGGCGCATCCCGTTCACTTGCAACGACTGGTATCGCGACGTGCCTTCTTCCCACACCGGCGGAACCGGCGTGCATTCCACGTCGACGACGTCGCCCCACTTGTATTGCGAGGCAATCGCTTCGGCTTCCAGCGGCGGCACGTTCGGCAGCATCGCATCGATGATCCGGCGATCGGAAAGGCGGATGGAAATCGATCCCGCACCGACTCTCTCCAGGGATCCTGTGAAGGAGGTCGCGGCTACGAGGAGAAGGGTTGCCAACGGATGCATTGAATCCAGTGTAGACCTATTCGCCTCGTAGTCAAAACATCGCGCAGGGGTCTCATTTGTTTACAGAACTAGGTCTACGGTTTGCGTCGTAGCTTGCCGATATGGGAATTGAAGGAACTACTATGACGAATTCTAAAGGCTTTAGCATCACCACTGTGTTGGCATTGCTCTCTGTCGTTACACTGGCTGGAATTACTGCTGGCAAGGCCGTACCCTCCTGGCGCGACCACGAGCTTCGCACTACCGCCACCGATCTCGCCGCATTCCTCGACGATGCCCGTCATCGCTCGATGTCGCATGACACGCCGGTGATTTGTCGCGTCGAGAAAAAAGGGCCGTGGACTGTCGTGTGGATGGACGTGGATCCCAAGGGCCGCTTGCAATCTCGCAAGCCGCGCCTCGTGCTTCCCTACGGAATGGAATTGACCACGGTGCAGCCCGACACCCCGGTGAACTCGAGTGCGATTCCTGCAAATGCCGCCGCGCCGAAGAGCGCGTTGGCGGTCTTCAATCCGCGCGGCGGTTTTGCGTTCGGACCCGTCGGGCAACGACTCATTTATCTCGACTACGGCAAGAATACGCCCGTGCAATCGATCACCGCAGTCGGCATCGCTCACACCGCTCAGGCGGCGGCTTGGCAGATGACTCCTCAAGGTTGGCGCGCGCTGTAATGAGAACAGAAAACCAACGCGGCGTGAGCCTAGTGGAGTTGCTGATCACAGTGGTGGGCGTTTCCACACTGGCCGCGGTGGCCGTTCCGCAAACTCTGCACACTCTGCACGGCGTACAGTTGAATTCCGCCGCGACGAGCATGTCGAACATCTTCGCCCGCACGCGCTATGAAGCGATTAAGGCGAACACGCCGCTCTCCTGCCTACAAACGACGATCAACGGCCAGCCGGCATTCTACGTGGACCTGAACGGCGATGGCGCGTGGCAGTCGACCGAGCCGGTGGCGTATATTCCCGCGGGAGTGTCGCTGGTTACCAGCGGCTATCCGCTCGACTCGACGATGGGATATTCCTCGACCACCACGGCCGCGTCAACCACAGCGATCACTTTCGATCAGCGCGGCGTCCCGACCTTCAGTACGGTTTACGTTTATCACCTCACGCACGTCAATCCCAAGGATGGCTATCGCGCCGTCGCCGTGAACGCGATGGGGAAGACCAAGATTTGGCGCGCCACTCCAAGTAGCTGGATTTTCCCATGAGCGGTATCAAGAAACACGAACGCGGGTTTTCGATTATCGAAGTAACCATCGCGACGCTGATCCTCATGTGCGGCGCGGTCGCGGTGATGCAGGCGATTCCGTTCGCTGTGATGTCGAACCTCACGTCGCGCTTCGAGTCCACCGCGGTGGTGACGGCGCAGCGCGAGCTTGACCAAATGATCAATCAACCGATGACCGTGAATTCGTTCACCGACTCAGACGGAAACACCATCAATCTCGGCGATCCCACGCAGCCGAACAAGATTATCGGCAATGCCGTGATCATCCGCGGAACCAGCGTGCAGGTGGATTTTTCGGCCGCCAAGGTGGCCGGATACAACGTTACTCGCGGCGATCCCAACGATCCGATGAAACCGACCTACGACGTGCGTTGGGCCGTGGTCACGACGGTGGACAGCACAAATAACGCCGTCGCTCGGAGATTTATCGTCGGAGTTTGGAAGACCAATGCGCGGCAGTACGTGCCGCCGGTGACCATTGACGATTGGGAAAACAAGTACAAATGAGAAATAGGCGAGGAACAATACGGGGGTTTTCGTTGTTGGAAATGTTGGTCGCCGTGGCGATCTTCCTGGTGATCGGTTCGGCGATTTTCAGCCTGATCTCGATCTCGCAAACCCGTTTCACCGCGGAGTCCGGCTTCGAGGACACTTTTCAGAGCGGACGCACCGCGCTCGATCAGATGATTCGCGACGTCCACAACGCCGGATATCCGCCGGCGAATCTCTTCACGCCGGCGACCGGGAACGCGACTCCTCAGTTGGTGGCGATGCCGTTTGCGTGGATGCCGAACTATCCTGCCACGCCATGCACGCTCGCGAGCAACTGCACGTCGCCCACGGGTTTCGACATCATCGTGGAAACCAACGTCGATCCGCAGAGTAGTTCTTCGGTGGAGTGGGTGCGCTATCGCCTGAACGGAACGACACTGGAACGCGGACAGGCGACGAAGAATCTGGCCGCCGGGCATGATCCGGTGACCGACACGGGCGCGGTGATGACCACGTTCGTCGAGAACGTCATGAACAATCCCGGCGCTTCCACGATTACCGCGATTCAAAAAGTCTATCCGACGCTCTTTCCCGGAAATGTTGCCGTTCCCGTTTTCACGTACACGATCGACTCGGGCGCCAACAGCGATCCGACGAACATCCGCGAAGTGAACATCACGCTGATCTTGCAAGCGCCTTTCGCCGATTCCAGCACGAATCAAAAACGGATGGTCGCTCTGACCGGGCAGGCGCGCCGCGAAAATCCAAGGAAGTAAATATGACTCGAGCACGAAAAAACTCGCAGCGAGGCGCAGCTCTGTTAATCGCGTTGTTCTGTTTGCTGCTGCTGAGCGGGATTGCCCTGGGACTCATCACGTCGACCGGCGAGGAACGCACGCTCTCCGCCAACTATCGCGCGTCGACGCAAGCGTTTTATGCTTCGATGTCGGGATTGGAAGAAGCACGCGGACGCCTCTGCGGCGACAATCCCAACGTTTTTGCATCGACATTCATTTCGGGCGCGCTGGCGCCGGCTCAACTGCGCTACATTCTGAATCCCGCGACGGGTGAAACCGTAGCGCCGACGACTGCCACCAACACTTACTACGACAAGTGGTACAAGGGTGAATTCGGCACCGACGCCTCGGCCGTCGCCAGTGCAAACGTCAAGACGGTTACGTCGGTGTCGGGATGTGCCGGATGTTCCCCTTCGCTGCCGGGACCGCTCTACAAATGGGTTCGGATTACGGCGAACACCGAAAAATCCAGCGGAATCGATGTCAACGGCGATGGCACGCTGGACTCCACCACGCAGCTCTATTACGACGGTTCGAATCAAAACCTCACGGCCACCGGGCTGCCGGTCTATCGGCTCACCGCGCTCGCCGTGTTGCCGAGCGGCGCGCGCAGGCTGCTGCTTTACGAAGTGGCCACGGTGAGTCTGATACCGCTGAATTTTCCCTCGGCGCTGACGCTCGATGGTCCTAACGCCAGCTACAACGGACCGAACTCGGCTCCCTTCGTTGTGAACGGCAACGATCATGCCGCGACGTCCACGGGCGCGTGCGGAACGGCGAATCAAGCGTCGGTGCCGGCGATCGGCGATGTCACCAACGCCGGCAACTTCTTTCAATACGGCAATGGCGGCAACAATCGATCCGGCAATTACACGGGTGCCGGCGCGTCACCCAGCACAGCCAACATCTCGGCGCAACTAGCGACGTCGTTTCAGACGGTGGGCGGGCTCGACACACTGGTTTCCAACATTCAGGCCGTCGCCAACAACGTAATCGCCGGACCTTCCGGGTGCATGCCGGCGGCTGCGTGGGGCACGCTTGCGAATCCCACGATCACGGTGATCACCGGACAACAAAACGGAAACTTGACTTGCGCCGGCAACAACACGGGCTACGGAATTCTGGTCGTTACCGGCACGCTCAACTTCGGCGGCAACACCGGATGGAACGGCGTCGTGTTGGTAGTCGGCCAAGGCTCGATTACGAACGCCGGCGGCGGAAACAATTCCTACAACGGCGCGATCTTGGTCGCGAAGACGCGCGACGTCAACGGCAATCTTCTTGGCAGTCTCGGATCGCCGAGTGTGAATTGGTCGGGCGGCGGCGGCAACGGGATTCTCTACGACACCTGCTGGATTTCCAAGGCTGCCAACGCCGGCGGCAGTCAACTCTTCAAGGTCTTGGCGTTTCGGGAAGTGCCGCAATAGGCAGGGGGGAGATTGAGGGCCGGCTATTTCTTGCGCGTGTACTTGATCTCAACGCCTTTCCACTCCGGCACAGTACCGAAACTCAGGTAGCTGGCTACCAACATCGCGTCGGGCGAGGTCGTTTCGATGACGGTGCGCTGATGCCAGGTGTCGCCGGCCATCGGGTAGTCTGCTTTCAACTCCAACTTCTTTGTCTTGTCGTCGTAGTTGCCGGATTCGGCGATGCGAATGGTATTCGTACTGGCGATCCGCGTGGCTTCGTATTGATGCGTGGACGTATTGAAACCGGTCCAGGAGAGCGTCGTGAACGGCGTGCCGTTCAAAGTGCCTTCGATCTTCTCCTCAACGAACAGGCCGTCGAACAGCGGACGGATGGTCGACGTGCCTTTGCTGGTGATGCCGGCGCTGCCGGGTTGGAACCGGAAAGTCACCTCTACGTCCCATGTCCCGCACATCGCAATGAGGCGGGCATGTTCGGGGTCGGAGCCGCGCGTCCTTGATTGAAACGCGACAGGAGCGGCGATCGCGCTTACCGCGATCAGCAACACAATCCAGCAGGCAGCTAAGCGATTCATTGGATACCTCCTCGATGGCAACTTGTAAATCTATCGGGTCCTCGAAGGAAGTGCAAGGGCAGAACTGAGATATCCCGGATAACATTTGCCGGCGACAGCGGCCGCTTGAAAAATAAATGGCGGCCCGCCATACGAGTACCTCCTGAAGGCGCAGAATGTGGGAAACTTCTTGCCATGAAACGTACGCTCCTCGCTCTGCTGCTCGGCGTGTTGCTGACCGCCTCCTTGCCCGCTCAGAAATCCGCACCTTATTTTCCACCGGCGGATTCGTGGCAGAAAAAAACGCCTGCTGAAGCCGGCCTCGATCCCGTGAAGCTTCAAGCCGCCGTCGATTGGGCGTTGGCGCACGGCAGCAGTTGGGATTTCGAGAAGGATCAAGTGCGAACCTTCGGCATGGTTCTCGGCGCGCTGCCAAAGCAACGCTCGACGACCAACGGCGTGATCCTGCGCCATGGCTACATCGTGGCGACATTCGGCGACACCAAATCGAACGATCCGGTCTACAGCGTCGCGAAGAGTTTTCTCTCGACGACCGGTAGTTTGGCCTTTGACCGTGGGCTGATTAAAAACATCGACGAGCCGGTGGCCAACTACATTCACGATGGCGGCTACGATTCGCCGCACAACGCGAAAATCGCGTGGAAGAATCATTTTCAACAGGAGAGCGAGTGGGAAGGAACGCTGTGGGGCAAGAACGCCGATTTCGTGGGAGAAGGGCAATTCGGCCGCGGCATGCGCCCGCCGCGTGAAATTCACGATCCCGGTACGTTTTACGAATACAACGACGTGCGCATCAATCGCTTGGCGCTTTCGTTGGCGCGCGTGTTCAAACAAAGCCTGCCGCAAGTGCTGAAAGAAAGCATCATGGACCCGATCGGCGCGTCGCATGAATGGTCGTGGCACGGCTACGGTGAAAAGTCGACGGTGGAGATCGCCGGAAAAAAGATTGAATCGGTGAGCGGCGGAACTCGCTGGGGCGGCGGGTTGTGGATCAACTCGGAAGATCTGGCGCGCTTCGGATTACTGATTTTGAATCACGGGAAATGGGGTAGCAAGCAACTGGTGTCCGCCTCATGGCTAAAGGCCGCGACAACACCTAGCGCGAACGGTCCCGACTACGGATACTTGTGGTGGCTGAACACGAAACAGAAGCAATGGCCCAGCGGTCCGGCGTCGAGCTTCGCGGCGTTGGGCAACGGATCGAACTGCATCTGGATCGATCCCGATCACGATATCGTGCTGGCTTGGCACTGGTATGAGAATCGCGCCATGGACGGCATGGTCCAAAGGATCGTGGCGGCCGTGAAAGACAATTAAGCTCTCAGCGCGTGACCTGGTCCACATCAACGTCGAGATTGTGTCCGATCCTAAACCCGTACATTCCGTCCGTATGAAGCTTGCCCTTCGGCAACCGCGTTACTTCCGTCCCGTTGACCTTGAAGATCACTTGGTCATCCGTGACCTGGACGCCCAGCGTGTTGATCTGCCGGCCGTCAGTCCCTTGTTTGACGATTGCCGGATGCGCCGTCCACTCCGCGACCGTCACCGCCAGTTTGGTTGAATAAATGCGCGGTGAAAACCAAGTGCGGTCACCCTCGCGGTTGGCGATGTAGTATTCGCCCCGGTTGCGCACCAGGAAATAGGAGTACGTCTCGTTGGGTGTCCCCAGACTGCTGCCGCCAATCATCAGTCCATAAGAAATGGGATGAGAAGGCGCTTCCTTTTGCGTCAGGCGTGCCGAAAACTCGTAGTTTCCCAACTTCGTCCAACTGTTCGAGTAAAAGGTTCCGGCAGGTCCCATGGCGAAGCGGTACAGGTTTCCGGACAAAACATAGCTGATCTGGTCGACGGTGCCACGGTCCGGAATCACACTCCAACCCGCGGGAAATTTTCCACCCTTGATCGGACGGTCCGGGTCATCGTCGCCGCGGTGCGCCATATGACATCCGTTGCACTGCGCCTGGATCTTGCGCAGGTTGGAGGTCTTATCGCTGCCCGCGGCGATCGCTCTGGCCGCATCGCGCGCTACTTCGGCGAAACCGAGGGCGTCGGGGCTTTGCTTCGAGGTCCAATAGGCAGCCACTTGATCGAACGTATCAGCGAGTTTGCCGGCCGCAGCCGCCGCGGCGGCGTTGTCTGGAGCGTTGCGGATAGCTCCGAGCGACGGGAACATTGAGCGCATCCATTCTTGATACTGCCGGTCGTCTTGGGCGTGGAGCGGCAGAGCAAGCAAACCCGAGAGGCAAAGGAAAAAGTAAGCCTTGCGCATGCCGGAAGTATACGGCCGAAATCAGGTCATCCTGATCCGCGCAAGTCGTTTTCACGAAAAAACACAAGCTTTCAAAATGGCGGGAGCCATAGTACACAGAGCCGGTCTGCCTCTTGAATGTGGGGGACAGCCGCATGACGACGCGACCGGAGCCTCGCGATAGAAAACGCCAGCATCCCCCGCAAGTTTGATCCGCGTTCACTGCTTCGTGCGAATCGGTTGCCGCGATCCCTCGTAAAACTCATTTTGCAGACGCGGCGACACCTGATCCGCTTTGATGGCGCGAATCGCGCCGGCCACGCTGTCGGACCACGCCTTCATATCGAATTCTCCTAAAGCCGTGTTCGCCTCGGATCCGTCTCCGGCATAGTGGTCTGGAAATCTCGCATACCACCAGATTCCCGTGTACACGCCCGCGGGAAGATTCAATCGATTCTGATCCGCGCCCGATTCCGTTTTGACGCGATCCTGATGCACAAGGTCGGGACGCGAAACCATCACGTGCGCTGTCTCCGACTCGCCGGCATGCGAATCGACCTTGTCTTTCATGGGCGGACGGCCCGGAGGATACGCCCCGCGATTGAAGACGTACACCACGTAGTCGTGCGGCGTGACCATCTGTGCTTGTGCGAAAAACGGAAGGAGATGGTTGTTTCCTCCGTGCCCGTTCACAATCACGATCTTCTTGCATCCATTGCGGCCCATTTCGTCGGTGGTTTCCTGCAGCAGCTCGAGTTGCATCTTGGCGCTGTATGCCATGGTTCCCGGTTCGTGCTTCGCCTCGAAGATTTGTCCGAAGTAGTACTCCGGAAAAACGATCGCATATTCCTGCTGCGCGCCATGCACGGACGCGTAGCGGACATTGATTAGGTCCGTGCCCAGCGGCAAATGTGGTCCATGTTTTTCGATGATGCCGAAGGGAAGCACGCAGGTGTCCTGCGCCTTCTGCATGGCTTGCTGAAAGTCGGCGGCGGTGAGTTCCTCCCACTTCACCGATAGGTTTTGAGCAGAAGCAAGAGTTGCGCACACAGTGATGGCGATCGAGGCGAGTTGTTTCATGATGGTATCCTTCCACAGACGGAGATTCTATGCTCACGAAATTATTCCTGCTGGCCTTGCTCGCTGCAACACCGATTCAGCGCGACCGTCTGCGCTCGACGCTCGAGGAATTGTCGAAGTTCGGGCGTAATCCCGATGGCGGCGTGAGTCGCATCGGATTTTCCGACGCCGACCTCGCGGGACTCGAGTACGTCAAGCGGCTCATGCGCGACGCGGGACTCACGGTGACGGTCGATCCCGCCGGGAACGTGCATGGACCCCGCGACGGTCGCGAGCAACTACCGGTAATCCTGTTCGGTTCCCACACCGATTCCGTTCCGCACGGAGGAAATTTCGATGGCGACGTCGGCAGCATGGGCGCGATTGAAGTAATCCGCGCCATGAACGACGCGGGCGTGAGCACGCGCCATCCCCTTGAAGTGGTCGTGTGGACCGATGAGGAGGGCCATCACTTCGGCAAAGGACTATTCGGTAGTCGCGCATCGGCGGGATTGCTCGATCCCGGCGAGTTGGATCGCAAGGACGAGCAGGGAATCACGCAGGGGGAATGGTTACGCCGTTACGGTCAGGATCCCGCGCGGATCGGTGACGCGATTCGCAAGAAGGGCGATGTCGCCGCGTACTTCGAGTTGCACATCGAACAAGGCGGACGTTTGGAACGCGAGAAGAAACAAATCGGCGTGGTGGAAGGTATCGTCGGCATCCGCCGCTGGACGTGCAACGTTACGGGATTTGCGAATCACGCCGGCACCACGCCCATGCCCGATCGTCACGACGCGTTGCTCGCCGCATCGCGCGCGGCGTTGCTGGTGCGGCAAGAAGTCCGCGCCGAGTCGGGTACGCAAGTCGGTACGGTTGGATACATGCACGCCGAGCCGGGCGCGCGCAACATCGTGCCGGGTCGCGCTGAATTTCCAATCGAGATCCGCGACCTCGACATGGCGAAAGTGAACCGCATCGCGGGTCGCGTGATGGATGGCTTGAAGCGCATCGAACAAGAGGAAGGCGTGAAGATCGCGTGTGCGCCACTCAGTGAAGATGCGCCGGCACTCACCGACCCGTCGTTGCGGCGCATGATTCAAGAGTCGGCGTCGGAGGCCGGATTTTCAACCATGTCGATGCCCAGCGGCGCGGGACACGACGCGCAATCGGTGGCGCACTATGCACCGATCGGCATGATCTTCATTCCCAGCATCGGCGGCATCAGCCACTCGCCCGCCGAGCGCAGCGATTGGCAGGACGTCGCCAACGGCGCCGAGGTGTTGTATCGCGCGATCCTGAAACGCGACGCATTGCCGTAGATCGATTCCCGGAATTCTCCGTTACCAAACCAACCGCGCGCCGATCTGCAAACGGCGAGGCGTGCTGGCCTGCGTGGTGATCTGCCCGAAACTCGTCGACGTCGCCGTGGTGCTGGGCGCGCCGAAGCCCACGCGATTGGTGACGTTGAAAGCCTCAAAGCGGAGTTGCAGGTAACGCTGTTCGCCGAAGTGAATGTCTTTCAGCAGGGACGCGTCCCACTGCTTGGTGGGATCGCGGCGCAGATCGTTGAACTGCGTATCGAACGCGCGGATGTTCAGCGTCGGTTGATTCGGCGCTTTCTGACCGGTTGGAACGTTCACGGAGTTGGTGAACTGGCTGATGTCGAATGCCGTGCCGTTCGGTTGATGCGCGTTGTAGTTCAGCGGGCCGCCAAGATAGTTGAGATTTCCCCAGCCGATCACCGGTCCCGATTGGAAAGTGGCCAGCGAGTTGATCGCCCATCCGCCGAAGACGGACTTGGCCCAGCGGCTGTTGTACGGAGCCGGAATTTTGTAGGTCAGTGCCAGAACCTCGCGCAAGGGGCGGGAATCGGAGCCAATGCGTTTCTCGGGCGCGGAATCGGAGTCGTTCAAGTACGAGACGCGTTCGGTGAGGCGGTCGTACACGAAGTTGCTCAGCAGCACCAGCCCGTTGGTGAATCGCTTCTGAACACGCACGTTCAGGCTGTGGTAATAAGACTCTCCTGCTCCCGGGCCTTGCTCTTGCAAACCGCTGGAGGTTCCGGTTCCGAGGGGATATTGCGGATACGGTGTCAGAATCTGATCGAGGGCCACCGTTTTTCCGTTGAGACTGCCGCCGTTCGGCAGCAAACCCACGAGTGGATTCGTTACCGAACCCTGCAGCAGAGTCACATTCGTCGAATCGTACGGCGTGTTGCTGAGATACTTCCGCGGGACGTAATTCAGTTGGATTCCAGTGATCGGCAAATGGACCGCGTGATTGCCGATGTAGGCGACTTCCACCACGATCTGGCCAGGCAGCTCGCGCTGTATTCCGAAGTTCCAGCGCATCGAGTAGGAGTTCATCGCCTGGGGCGTGTAAAAAGCGAGGGCTTGACCCAGATACGTGCTCGGTCCATTCGACGATCCAACCGGACGGAAAATCGTGGGGAATGGATCGTCCCAGCCAACCGCATTGGCGGGCGTCTGGAAATTGTTATTGGTGGCCACGTAGGAAGTGGTTTGACTAAAGCCTTGTTGATTGAGGCTGACCGCGCTGGCCGTTTGTCCGTTGCCGAGAATCTCGATCGGCGCGATGAAGACTCCAAATCCACCTCGAATCACGGTCTTTTTGAGCTTGGCGGGAGTCCAAGCCAAGCCGACGTGCGGACTGATGAGCGAAACGGCCGTGCTGTACAGGTTCGGATTGCTGGCCGAGGCGAAGGTTGGGCCGCCGAGAGCCGTGAACTGGCTGGCGGGAAGCAATGCATTAGGTGTTTTGGCGTACGCAGCGGCAGCGGCCGCTGAAATCGAGTTCACTGCCGTGGGATCGAAGCCGTCGACGGCGCGATTGAACCGCTCGCTCGTCGGGGTTTCGTGCTCCCAACGAAGGCCCAGGTTGATCGTGAGATTCGGCCTCATGCGCCAGTCATCCTGCAGGAACATTGCGAAGTATTTTGACTTCGACGTGCTCTGCGTGTTGAGGTCGAAGCTTCCGCTGCTCGGCTGACCCAATAGAAACGCCGCGAAGTCTCCACCCAAGGGCGCCACCCCGGTGGATGCCGTCGGGCCGTTGGTGAAGTTGTTGGACGCCGTCGAGGACCCGAACGTGTAAGCGCCCGCGGAGTTGCCTTGCGTGAACGCGCTCCAGCGATACTCGCGCGCGTCGCCGCCCGCCTTCAACACGTGGTTGCCTCGGATCATGGTGACGTCGCCGAAGATCTGGTAACTGTCGTAGGCTTGGGCGCCGTCGCCGTTCCCGGAGAGCGATTGAAAACTGTTCTGGCTGCCCGAAACGACGCTGGTGCTGGTAAACGTGATCGCCGGCAGTTGCAGGCCTTCGGAAGTTCCCGCGACGTAGGACGGGAAACCCAGCGTCGCCGGATTGAAACCGTCGCTGGGCATACCGCGGTTCTCCATGTAACGAGTCCAATTGGCGTGAACGTCCATCACCGTCCGCGGCGTGATCGTGTACACATCGTCCAGGCCGAATCCTTGGTTGATGCGATAAAGGAACGTGCCGGTGGCGATGTTGCCGAAATAGTTGTTCTTGTCTTGGGCGCGATAATTGTGCCAAGCGTTCACCGACAAGCGCTGACGATCGCTGATGTTGAAATCGAGGCGGCCGAATTCGTTGTCGTAAGTATCCTTGTCGGTGGCGTTGACGATGTAGTTGCGGAAGCCGTTGGCTTGGCCCGGGGCATTCGGCTGCGGAAAGAACTGCAAGTAGCTCTGGGCGATCTTGTCCAGGCGTCCTGCTGGAATGATGTTATTCGGGAACGGCTGGCGCGTGATGGTGGTCGTACTGCCCGAGGTCGTGGCGACTCCCGTGGATGGGTCGTACAACTGATAGGACGATCCGAGCCCCAGCAGAGCGGAAAAGTCGCCCTTGCGTTCCGCCGCGGTTGGGACTGTGGCGTAGTTCACCGGGCTCCCGGTTTCCAGAGGCGAAGTCGCCGGATCGGCGTCGCGTAGGCCTTCGTAGGCGAAAAACCAAAAGACCTTATTGCGGCCGTTGAACACTTTCGGAATCCAAACCGGACCTCCCGCCGACATGCCGAACTGGTTGTAGTGATACGCCGGACGCGGCACTCCATGCAAGTTGTTGAAGAACCCGTTGGCGTCCATCACCGACGACTGATTGAAGTCGTACGCCGACCCGTGGAACTGGTTCGTACCGCCGCGGCTCACCACATTGACCGAGCCGCCATCGGTGTGTCCCTGCGCGGCGTCCACTTCGAAGGTGCTGATGCGAACCTCCATCACCGCATCCTGCGGCGGGCTGTACGCCATTTGGTTTTGGAATCCACCGTTGGGCGCGCCATTGAACAGCATTTCGCTGGTTCCCGAAGGCGAGCCGCCCACGCTAATCGCATTGGGCGCGCCATTGTCGAACGGACGCACCGGTCCGGGCTCGAACGTCGAAACCACACCGAACGCGAGATTCGCCAGCATTGCCGGCGTACGTCCGTTCACCGGAAAGTCCTCCACCTCGGCCGTGGTGATAATTTGCCCCACCGAGGCGTTGCCCGACACCAGCAACGGCGTCTCCGCGTGGACGGTCACAGACTCGGTGACCGCGCCAACCTCCATCCGGATATCGATGACCGGGTGTTCGCCGGTGCTGAGCGTGATCCCGGTGCGGACGAATCGCTTGAATCCCGAGGCCTCGGCGGTGACTTCGTACTCGCCGGGTATGAGATAAGGGATGGTGTACCCGCCGGAGCTTTCCGAGACGGCCGACGATTTCACGCCGGTCTTCACTTCCGTGGCGACCACTTTGACTTTTGGCACAGCCGCGCCGCTGGAATCCGTAACGCTGCCGCTGATTCCGCCGCGGAACTCTTGCCCGAACACTGTCGCGCTGAACACGGCGCAGGAAGAGAGAACCAGCAAGACTGTCAGTGCTTTGATTCGCATCCCAAACCCCCTCTATGAAAACGCTTTCACGCTTGGTCAGAGAGTAAGGTGAAGGCCGCGGCGTTGTCAAGAGGAATCACGCTGCAGGGTCGTAGTCGACGCGGCGCAATCCTGAGGCGGACAATCTCGCTCCCCAACGGTCGCTTCTTAAAACGCGAATTAGTCCATTTGTGCGATGGTCAGAATGGAATAGACCGTTCACTGGCAGCTTTCGTACCATTTCAAGTGCAAGCCCTTCGTCGACAGCCTTTCGTCGCATGGAGGGACTTGTGCGTACACTCGCGTCCGCCTGCATATTCCTGCTTTTCCTGTCGTACACACCCAGTGCTGCCGCGCAAACTCCGGTTTTGGATGAATCGTCTTGGACCGAGCCGGGGCTGCACCGCACACTTCAGTTTGTCGCCGACGAAGTTTGGGCGGTGATCCAGGAGATGTTTCACGGCGAAGCTCCGCCGTTGCCGTTGCCGATCGTCGTCGAGTACGGCGGTCCGATGCCACTGACTTCCCTTGACAACGAGGCCGAGCCGCGCGCGATCCACGTTCGCATCACCACGCTCGGATCGCAATACGACCAATTTGCGTATCAGATGGGCCACGAATTAGGTCACGTGATGCTGAATCCGCGGCGAACCACGGCGGTCATCGAGACGCTGTGCACAACGATTTCCTACGAAGTGCTCGATCGCCTGGGCGACCGATGGAATGGTCCGCGCCCGCCGCTCGTCTATTTGCGTTCCTACACGCCGCAATTTCACAACTACGAAGCGGCGGACGAAGAAGCGCACTTGGCGACTCTTCCCGCGTCGATCCGCACGGCGGTGATCGCACAGGATTGGACCCGAGTGCGAGCATTCTTGAAATCACAGCAGCCGGTGGAAGACGGATTCGAAGATCGCGGCGAAGGCCAGCCCAGCAGCCGCGATATCCAGGCGTTGGAAGCGATCACGCTGAGGACGCAACCGATACCTTGGGAGAACTACGTCGGCTACGCCGCATGCGGCGAGCCGGCGATCGAGCGGTTTATGGTGAAACTCCTGCCAACCGGATGCTTTGACGACCGGCATGCTGAGTTGTACCGCATTGGAAGAGGCGGCAGCCCAGCACAGGAGCCGAGCCAAGATGCTAGAAGTCAGCCTACGCCGGGTGCGCATCGCTAGCTATCGCGCGCCTGTAGAGCGTCAAACTCAGCAGCGATTCTGTCTTTCAAAATCGGCGGCGATTTGCGCGAATTCACCTAGCCTCGCCACGAGTTTTCCAGCCATTTTTCGGTAGTTTTCCTAAGCTCATTTGAACGATGGCCTTAAGGACCAATGCGCCAGTGACATTTTCATAGAGACGACGTTACGCTCAAAGTATCACCAACCGCGCGGTGACCGGGAACACAGTGTGCTTTTCAAATTGATTACGAGGCAACCTTTGGGAAACCGGGCAGGCCGCTTACACTGCGGCGAATCGCCGGTCGCGGCTCTGCGTCAAATTGCGCTCTTCGTCTCACGGCGCCGTCAGCCGGCGCTTCCCACGATGGCCTCACCAAAAAGGACGAGGAGAATACCATGATTCCAATTTACGTGCGCAAGACGTTCTTGATCTCGCTGGCCCTCGCAATCGTTGTTCTCGCAGCACCATCAAGTGCTGCGACTATGATTTCCGGAGCCACCAGTCTTTCCTTCACCGCGACGCTGGGCAGCAATCCGGCGTCACAATCGTTCAGTGCGACAGCGAGTGGTTCCGCGACGCTCGTGAGTCCAACGGTGAGCGCTACGACCAGCACGGGCGGTAACTGGCTCAGTGCTTCCATGTCGGCCGGAACCACGTCGACGATGGTCACGGCGCAAGTGAACAGTCAGAACCTGCCGGCCGGCAACTACTCAGGACAGCTTACGATTTCAGCCACCGGCGCGGGATCGGCCAATGTATCGGTTCAACTGCAAGTGTTGGTTCCTGGCGTTTCCTATATGATCGGGCCGTCGTCGGTTCAAGCGAACGCCACGGTGGGCGCCAACGCCAACGGCCAGGTCATCACGGTGACGGCGCAAGGCGGCGCCGCTGCTGCACCGACCTTAACTGTGACCACGACGGGCGGCAACTGGCTCACTTTGAGCGCGCCGCAAGCCTCCGCGTCGGCGAGCATGAGTTGGAACGCGCAGGCGACATTCCAGAATGCCTCGCTGGCGGCTGGCACCTACACCGGAGTGATTACCGCTACGGGACCGGGCGCGGCTTCCGCCAGCGCTAACGTCACGCTGAACGTCTCTGGGTCAGCTTCCGGACCGATGCTTACAATAAGCCCCGGATCGGTATCGTTCAACGCATCCGCGTCGACCGGCTCAACCGTGTCCACAACACTGACGGTTAACAACAGCGGGACCGGAAGCATCACCGCCAGCGCTTCGGCCGCAACATCGAACGGTGGCGGCTGGTTGAGTGCTTCGATGAACACTGGGATTGGCGTTGGGGGCAGTGCCACGGCTACCGTCACTGCGAATGCCGGTGGTCTATCGGCGGGTACTTATAACGGCACGGTCACCATCACGGATGCGACGGCCTCCAACTCGCCGGTCTCGGTGCCGGTGACGCTCAACGTGCAGGCTTCCGGAAGCGGCAGCCTTTCGCTGGGAAGCAACAGCGTGTCGCTATCGGTGTCGCCCAGCACGTCGCTGCAATCTTCTACGACGGTGGGAGTAACCAGCAGCGGCGGCGCGCAACTGAGCTTCACAACTTCCGCCAGCGCCAGTTCCGGCGGGAACTGGTTGTCAGTGTCGTCGACGTCGAGCACCACTCCGGCTACGTTGACGATAACCGCGAATGGCTCTGGGATAGCTGCCGGGACTTACACGGGAACCGTTACGGTGAACGTGCCCGGCGCGGCGTCGCAAGTCATCACGGTGACTCTTGGAGTGAGCGTCGCGTTGCCGACCGTGAATGTGGGCGGGATCGTGAACGGAGCGAGTTTCGCGTCGGTGTCGGTTGCGCCGGGCGAGATTGCATCGGCGTTCGGCGTCAATCTCGGTCCTTCGGCGGGAGTGAACGCTACCGCTTCCGGCGGATTCTTGCCCAAGGCCTTGGGAGGTGTCTCCGTTACGTTCGATGGTCAAGCCGCGCCTCTCTTCTTTGCCGGCAGCAACCAGATCAACATTCAGGTGCCTTTCGAGCTGAATGGAAAATCCTCCACAACGGTGCAGGTGACTGCGAATGGCGTGACGGGCGCGCCTTCAACGCTCTCGCTGCGCGCGACAGATCCCGGGATCTTTATGGCGAACGGGCGGGCCGCCATTTTGAGCACCACAGGCGCGCAGATCACCGCGAGCAATCCAGCTAAGGCGGGCGACAACCTATCGTTGTACGCCACGGGCATGGGATCGGTGAACGGATCGATCGCCAGCGGACAACTGGCGCCGATCGGGACATTGATCAATACCAGTGGGAATACCACGATCACGGTAGGAGGAACCAACGCCCAAGTGAGTTTCTCCGGTCTGGCGCCGGGATTCGCTGGATTATTTCAGGTCAACTTCGTGGTGCCGGTAGGACTCTCGGCCGGCGATCAACCGTTGACGCTGAACGTCGGGGGCACTGCGACGGCAGCGGTAGCGCTAGCGGTCCACTAGAGGCGACAGCCTCTCAGGAAGCCTAGGCGTGTTCACACTATTGTTTAATAGCGTGAACACGCCCTAGTAGCCGTGCTTCGCGCTCTTCAGGAGATTCCTTGCGGCCTCTCGCTGATGCATTGCCGGGGTGAAGCTTGGCGTGAACCTTCCTATGATCCGGCGGATTTCTTCTTGCTCAGTTGGGGAGAATCCCTGGGCACGAGAGTAGCGCCGCAAGCGCGGCAATGGACTTCCTTGCCGTCAAACGCTCGGCAATAAACTTTCTTGCAATTCGGGCAGTCGTACTCCGTCAGAGAGAGTGGCAGGCTCTCGGGTACTCCTAGAGTCATGGCGCGCTCCGAAAAAGGGTTTCCTATTTTTTCTAACGCCAGAACGGGAATCGAGTCAAGACCCTTATTGGCTGAGGCCAACCGGGGGAGGCAAGCTCCTGATCGCTCGGTTTAGCGAAATTGCTTTTTGTAAACGAAATTTACGCCGAAGATCCCGTATTCATCGCGCGTAGCGACCGCCGAGAAACGCGGATTGATGGCCCACTCTACGCGCACCAGCTCCGAGTTCGCCTGCGAAAGATCTTCCGTGTAGGTGAAAGTGATCGCGCCGTTGATTTGCTGTTGAAACGTGACGCGCGCCGAAGGCAGCGTGCTGCCGTTGGTGAACGACGGATCCACCTTGAATTGCGTGACGCCGAAGACTCGCTGTAAGCGGCTGGCTGCGGGATTCGCGATGGCCTGGCCGAGCACCGCCGATTCGCCCATTTGCGCCGTGGTTTGCGCGGGAGCCTGGGGCGTGTGCGCGGCGATGGTGGCGTCGTTTGGCGTCGCGTTCGTGGTCAAGAGCGCCGTGAGGTCGGAAAACTGCAGCGGCGGATCGGAGCTGTAGGACATTTTCAAATTGTCGATGGGACCAGAGAAACCGACCGTGACCTTCACGCTGTCGGCTACGGTTTGCAACTGAAGGTCGAGCTCCGGCTCAATTCGATCGGTGCGATAGAAAGAAACCGAGCCGCGGTTCACCGTGTAGGTGTGACCGAAAAAGACCATGCTTCCGCTGATAATGTTGGCGCGGCCCGTCATTCCCGGTTGTAAGAGCGTGCCTCGCAGCGTGACCGCGGCGGTTCCCGCCAAGTCCTGCGCCAGCGAGGTGCGATAGCGCGTGTCGGATTGCGTCTTGATACCGACATTGAGATGGCAATTGCCGAGAAATCCCTCCGCCGTCGTAGGCTCGGTGATTTCCTTGGGCGTCGAACCAAATGCCTGCGCGAGAATCGATCCCACGTCGCTCTGCGAATTGTAGGCCACCTTCTCGATGGAAATGTTGCCGGTGATGGCGCTGCGCGCCGCGGTTCCGGTCAGTTGCACCGACCCGCTGCCGGTCAGCGACGCGCCGCTGTAACGAACTCGCACGTGACTGATCGCGGCCTTGAAATCCGGCTGAAGCGACCCGTTGACGTAACTCGCCGAGCCGGTCACGGTGACTTTTCCCCCGCCCGATCCAGCGGTGAGCGACTGAATGCTCGCACTATGGCCACTCAGCACGATTTCTCCGTTGGCGTAGTCGATCCCATTGGATTGATCCGGGATGCTGAGCGAAACATTCTTCAAATCGATTTTTCCTTGGATGTTGGGCGAGTCCGGCGCGCCGCGCACCGTTGAGTCGAGCGTGATGACGCCGCCCGCGTAGAGGTCGGGATAAATATCGTTGACCGGTTTCAGGTCGGCGGTGCCTTGCAGCGTGAGGTTCAGCGTGCGCGGTTGATTGAGCGCCACGGTCCCCGACGCCGCGAGATCGGTGAAGCGGCCGGTGATGTGCGCGCGTTCGATGCGCAGCACGGAATGGTCGAGCTTGGCGACGATGGGTCCGTCATTTTGCAGCACGGGACTTCGGCTAACGTTTTGCGATCCCCGCGCCACGCGGTTGGTCATGACTTGCGCGCGATTCAGCGTGAACTCACCCGTCATCTTTTCCGGCTCCAGTGCCGGACCGGACACATGTACCCGTCCCTCCGCTAACGCGTCGAAGTCGCGCGCGAATAGCGTGTCGCCGCCGAAAAAGTCCTTGAAACCGGAGTAGGTGACGTTGTCGAATGTGAGCGTCGCATCGGTTTGATAATCGCCGGAGAGATTTACGCGGCCGTTACCGTGAATCGCGCTCTTGCCCAAGTCGGAATCCACTTTCATTGTCAGCGCCGTGCCGGCGGTGTGTCCCGCAACCGTCAGATTTCCCAATGGATGGTTGTTCGCTTGAAGAGCGGAAATGCCGCCGTCGAATTCGGCGCGCGATGGCCGGACTTCCAGCTTTCCTGGCTCGCGGCGCAGCGCCACCGCCATGTCCGCGGTGGCATGTAACGATCCGGCAACGCCGGGCTCGCGCCGGGTGATATTTTCCACGCGGCGTAAATCGAGGCCGGCAGTCTCGATATGCATTTCGGCGCGCTCGTTGTCGAAATCGAATCCGTTATGCGTCACCGAGCCGTGGGCCTGAATCCGTCCCGCGGGAGCGGAAACGTCGAGCGAGGAAAGCGTAACGGTGTCATGCGTGTATTGCGCGGAGCCGGTCATGCTGTCGATCGCTTCATCGGAGATCACGGCATGCGTGATGCGGAAATTCGCTTCGCCCGAGGGATTGCGCAGTGTTCCGCTGGCGTGCGCGGTGGCCGAGAGCAGACCCTGGTCGTGCTGATCCCAGCCGGCGAGCCGCGCGGCGTCCTGGATGGGCAAGTTTTCCACCGACGCCTGCCATGTGGTCGGATACTCACGAGTCAATTGAGTTTGCGCGGTCATGTGGATTCGCGACTTCGCAAAGTCCGAGTCGATGGTGGTAACGAGTTGCGATCCCGGTTGCGATCCAGACGTGCGAGCGGTCGCGGTAATGTTTCCGTAGTGCTCGGTCTGGTCGTGGATGTCGTTGGCCCGCACATCGGCACTAGCGTTGGTGACGCTGAATTCGGTTTCTCCGTTCGACTGGCGCACGTCCGCTGCAATGTCGCCGCGCAGCACGGCCGTGCCATCAAGATTCGCGCGGCGGTCTTCCAGCGCCTTGATTTGTTTCAGAGCAATCTCGTTGCTGGCGGAATGTAATTGCAAGCGGCCCGTCGTGAAAGAGTCCCGTGGGTGAGAAAACGATCCCTGCGCGTCGATCGCCGCGGCGCCCAGGGTCGCGTGAGCAGACTTCAGCGTGACGAGCTGATCGGTGAGCGTAGCCGCCGCCGCGAGTTGGTCGAAGGGTTGGCCGTCGATGACGCCCTTCGACACGGTGAACTGCGCATTGCCCAGCGGATTGCCGTACGTGCCGGTGATGTACAATTCGGCGGCCAGAACGCCGCGCGCCGGAACTTGCGTTTCATCGGCCAACGCCAGAACGTCGGCCAGATCGGCGCGCGGAATCGTGGCCGTTGCGGCGATCGCGTCGCTCGGCGCGGGACTCCAGTGGTGAAGGTTCGCTGACGCGGAGAAACGCGCTTCCACCGATTTTCCGGTGATCACGCCGTTTCGAATTTCAGCGTGCGACGGCGAAAGCTCGAAGTCCGCGCCCACGCGATCGAATGATCGCCCGCCGATCGCCAAGCTCGCGAGACTCACGTTGCCGGTGACTTGCGGAGCCGCGAACGGCCCGCGCACGCCGGCGTTCATTTCGCCGCGCAGCGGGATTCCGTCGCCGGTGGGCGCGACGCCCAAGTGCAGTTGCGCGCGCAACGCGTCCGGAGTTGTGGACTTCACGTTTCCATGTGCTTCGAAAGTGCCGCCGACCGTGCCGTCGTAGCCGGTGCGCTTGCCGAGAAGTTGCGCCGCCACCGTTTGTACGCGGAAGCCGCGCAGTTTTCCCGAGAGCGAGAGTTTGGCGAAGTGCTCCAATCGCGCGTCGAAGTCGGCTTCGCCGCCGAGCATCGCGACACGCAGGCCTTTCGCCTCGATCGTTTGTGGATCGATCCGCACGGGAACGTGGATGTGGGAGACCGCCACGCGCGAATCGCCCGGTTGAAACGATAAGTCGCTCGACTCGGCGTCGCCCGTGATCACGTAATCGTCAGCACTCTGAAATGTCACGTTGCCGGCAAGTGTGAGCACGCCGCGCGGATCGTCGGGAATGCGCAAGAGCCGGGCCAATTCGGCGAGCGCCAGGCGGCCATGAATGTCTGCGGGGCCGTGCTCGACGGTTCCAACGACGATCTTGTCGACGTTCAGAAAACTATCGCCCAGCGTAAGGCGCGAGTTCTGCACTTGAATCTCGCCACCGTTCATCTGAATTCCCGCCGCCGCATCGAGAAACTGCGGTGTGTTCTTCCCGGGATGAACGCCCACATCGAAAGCGCGCTGCATTTCCTCGAGTGACAAATGAACGCTGAAACCGCCTGTGATCGCCGGCGGGCTGACGCTCTCCAGGCGCGCGTTTACGATCGCCAGGGACGAGGGTGTTTCGATCCGCGCATTGGAGATTTGCGCGCCGTTCTTTCCCAGTGTCAGCGGAATCGCGATCCTGGCACGCACCGGGAGGCGGTGTGCGGAGTTCACGGAAATGGGATCGAGGGAAATCTCGCCGTCGTAGCGTCTCGCTTGCGGATTGTATGCGACGGCCGCGCGCAGGTTCTGTCCGTGAATGCTGAAAGACATTTGTTGCTCGACGAGTTGCAGCTTTCCGTCGCGAATATCGATGTCGTGAGACACCAGATTGAGAATCGTCTTCGGCGATGTCGATGGCGCCGTAGGATTCGCGGGCGTGGGGATATTGTTGTGGCCGTCGGGAAAAACTATCACGTTGACTTCAGGATCTTCCACGCGCAGCGACTTCAAGTCGAGAACACCGCCGAACATGCCGCCCGTCGACCATTGCAATCGCGCGACGCCCGAACGAATCCACAATAACGGCGGCTGGCCGGACGGTTCGGTCCCATGAATCGTCAAGCCATCGAGACGGATGGTCAGCGTCGCCAAGTCGAGTTGCAAGCCGTGCAGATCGACACGCCCGCCCGTGGACTTTTCAATTCCTGTGATGACTTTGGCTCGCCCGTAATCCTGAAACCACGGCGTGCGCACGGCGAAATACGCGGCGATGACGGCGGCGATCGCCAGCGCCGCCACAAGAGCGATGATTTTGAGTGCGGTTTTCATTGGAGTGACTTGTCCGGATACACGATGCGCGCATCCTTCCGGCTTTGTTGCAGCCAGTCGTTCAGCATTTCGTCGACCTGTGTGTTCCGCTGATTTCCATCGCTCGCCGGCGTTTCGGGATGAAAGCGCGCCTCGATGAAACGCAAAACCGTGAGTTGCCAGAGCAGGGCGTCGCGCAATTCCTCTTCTGTGATCCCATAACGTGAGAGAGCCGCATGGTACGCGGCGTCGCTATGGAAGCGATCGCTCCGCAGCGACGCCAGCAGGCGTCCGGCATCGTCGAGCGACGCCGGTGGATACTCACCCGAGCGAATCTGCTGGCGAATCAGCGCTTGGTCGATCAGGCGGCTGGCGGATTGCTTGCGCGCGCTCGCGCCGAAATCGAGCGCCGCTTCGTTCAGGAAATCGGTGACGCGAATGTCGCGGTCGATGTCGCTCCACTTGATGACGTCTTGGCCCACCACCACCGCGACGCGGTCGATGATTTCCGCCGCGGCGCTGAAACACACAGTGGCGGCGGCCAGAAAAAAGATCACGAGTTGGGGGCGCGTCGCCATGAGCTTAAAATGTTTGTCCAATTGAAAAGAAGAATTGAAAATGGCTTACGCCCTGCATGGAGGGCATGCACACCGAAGGCAACGCGCTCGACGGCAAATTCGGATTGCAGGCCAGAAGCTGTTGCAGTGTTCCGCTGAAACCCACATAGCGCGGCGGATTGATGCTGTACGCGAAATCTGCGCGGATCGGTCCCACGGGCGTCCGGTAACGCAAGCCGAAGCCCACCGAGTGGACCATGTAATCGAAATCGCGCGGATTGCGCTGGTGAAAACGAAAGGAGATGTCGCTGATGGTGTCGTAGACGTTGCCGGCATCCCAGAAAAGCACACCGCCGATGTTGTCGCCAATCAGCGGAAATCGCAGCTCCACGTTATTGAAAAACTCCGCGTTGCCGCCCAGCGGAAATCCCGTCGGATCGGTGGCCGTCGCACCGGGACCCGCGGGCGTTCCAATGTCGCGCGGGCCCGCTTGATTTTCCGGAAACGCCCGATCGGAAAGACTGCCGCCGCCGAAGAAACGCTCCGGAAGTGGAATCGCTTCGCTTTCCGTGAAGTTCGTGGGCGTATGGAAGGGCTTGATCAGCCCGATGGTGGTTTGGCGCGCCAAAATCAGATTCTTCGAGAGGCGGTGATAGGTTGAGTTTCTTCCGAGGATTCGCCCGAAGTTGCGCTGCGAGCCGAAAATGCCGTTGGCGATTCCCGCATCCACGGTGTTGTAAAAGCCGGAATGCGGATCGCTGGGATTGTCGCGATGATCCTGGAAATACGTTCCGGAGACGATTCCGATGCGCACCGGTTGCAGCAGTTGCGGAACCAAGAGCGACGGGATCACCACGTCGGTCGTACTGACGCGGCGGAAAGCGAACCGCCCCTGGAGACGCGACTTGCTGGAGAATTTTTGCTGCCATTGCAGCGACGCTTCTTCGCGCCGCGAGGCGAACGTCAGCACGTCGCGATTCACATCGTAGAGCGTCGAGATGGTCAGGATGCCGTTGGTCACTTCAAAGGCGCGCGGGATCTCGTAGGTCAGCGACCCGCGTTGTTCGAGCGTGGAGAGGCGCGTACTCACGGTGGCGGTCTGCGCCAAGCCGAAGCAATCCAGGCGGCTCAGATTCGCTTCCACCAGCGGAGTGAATCCGGTGTTCTGCTGCGGCGCATTGATGTTGGCTGCCGTCGCGCCGAGCCGCGCGATTTCCGCGCCCACTCCCACCGTCAAGCTGTAGCGATGCGACTCCGTGAAATCGAACAGCACGTTTTTCTGCCGTTCGTCGCCGTCGTGGTTCTGAATCGCGGTGTTGACGTTGGCGAAAATGCCGCGGCCGTACAGGTCGTGCTGGGAATCGCGAATCTTGGGCAGCGAGATTGGGTCGCCGGCGTTCAGTTGGATATCCTGCGTTGCCAGTTTCGGTTTCGCGTGCCGTAATCCCGTGACCACCACCGCGCGCACGAACTCCTGATGGCCCATCGTCACGACATAGTGCAAATTCACGCGATGTTCTCCGGCCGGCGCGGCGCCGTAGTTGAAAACTGCGTGCAGAAACCCTTGGTCGTGGCAAGCGTTCAGGATGGCCGCGCGATCCTGCGCCACGCGCAGATCGCTGTACGGCTTGCCGGCTGTCGATTTCAGCTCGGCCTGCACGTGATCTTGAATCGCGGAGTCCAAACCGGCGATGTCGAGATTCTCGACCGTCCACAGCGCGCCTTCGGCGATGTGAATCGTCAACGCCAGATCGCCGGACTTTCCCTTGTAGCCGCGCTCGGAGGTCGACTTCACGGTCACGTCGCGATATCCGTGATCGCGGTAGTAGCTCGCGATGTTTTCCTCGTCGCGCTTAAGAAAGCCTTCGCTATAGCGCCCGCCGCGATAGCGGAAGGAGCTGGCGCGGAGAAACATGCGGTCGCGAAGCTCATCCTGCGGGAACTTGGTAGCGCCTTGAATCTCGAGGTGCGTGAGTCTCAGTTTCGGCCCGCGCGCGATCGCGTACTCGATGGTGCGCTCGTCGTTCTCCGCGGGGAGCTCCCGGAAACTCACATCCACATCGCTGTATCCCTTCGACTGAAAATGGTCGCGTAAGTTGCGCGCGCCTTCCACCTCCAGGTCGCGGTCGACCGAGCCTTCGAGATAAATCGGCACATAGCGCTTCAGCAGGCGCTTGGAAACTTTCGCTTCCGTCGTTTTCACTTCGATCTTCGGGCCTGCGTCGATTTGCAGCGTCGGCTGCACGCGGCGCGTTTCCGAATCGTAATCGAGCGACTTCAGCGTGGTCGTCTCGCTCAAGCGATCCTGCGATTCCAGCTTTCGCTCCACGCCGTCGACACCCTTTTGCGTCAATTGCGCCGACACCTCGCGCCACCGATGAATGATCGGCCAGCGCCATCCGGTGGCTTTGAAGATCGCGGACTCGGAAAGTTTGGTGTCGCCCTCGATCACCGGCTCTTCGTAGCGCGCGCGCTTCCCGGGCTTCACTACGATTGTTAGGTCGACGCCCTGCGTGGCAGGATCTTCGTGCGTCTCCAAGTGCACGTTCGCGCCGTAAAGACCATTGGCGCGGAAGAGTTGTTCCAGGTCTTTCTGGATGCCGTCCAGCGCCTCGGGGCGGAACGGCGTACCCAAATCCAAGTTTGTGGTGTTCACGATCGTCGCCAGGTCCGGCGGCGCGGTGATTTTTCCTTCCACGCCGACGTGGCCGACAAACCCTGCCCGCTGCGTGTGGAACGTCACCACCACGCCGTCGCGCGCGGGCGTTTCACTCGCGTCCACCTGAATGTCGGTGTAGCGGCCCGTCGCGAACATAGCGTCGATGGCCGCCGCCACTTCGGAGCGGTGCAAAGCGTCGCCCGTGTGCAATTGCTGGACGCGATCGAGATCGGCTTGGGCGAGCGGCTGGGCCGCGGGATCGTAGCGAATCTTCCGGACGATTTGTCCTTCGTAGTGAGAGTTTTGTGCGAACGCAGGGCAGAACCAAGCCATTGCCAGTACCAAACCGGCGGCGATTCGTTGTGTCACGCGATTCCCCTCGAGTAACGGAACATAGGGCACGTTAAAAGCCATCAGCGAAACGCCGGAATCCAATACTTTGAGGCGCGACGCCCCTCTTCCGGCGAATGCAAGCCGTTTCCCGTGCATGAAAGTTCTTGCACTACCTGCCGCTGGGTATCTCCGCCCGGAACCTCGGCAGACACTCAGGGTGATGTTCGTTGAGAAAAGCCATCAACTCCTCGCGGACCACACAACTGAGATCCCAACACTTCTCGGCGTCGTCGGCGCTCACCGTGGCGCGTAATTCGATCGTGCGTTCGGAAATGTTGGTTACCTGCAGGACGCTCGTGCGCCCGTTCCACAAGGGCGTGGCCGCCAGGATGGCGCTCAATTCCCGCCGTAGGTCTTCCACGGGCGCCGTGAAATCCACGTACAGGAACACAAAACCGGCCAAGTCCGTTTGCGTGCGCGACCAATCTTGGAAAGAATTCTCGATGAAGAATGAAAGCGGCACGATCAGCCGGCGCAAATCTCCCAGGCGGATATAAACGTTGGTTGTGCCGATCTCTTCGATGCGTCCCCACAATCCGTCGACAAACACGATGTCGTCAACGTGAATCAAGTCCATGAAGGCGATCTGAATGCCGGCCAAAATATTGGAGAGCATCGGACGCGCCGCGGCGCCGGCGGCCAAACCGGCGAGTCCCGCCGAGGCCAGCAAGCCCATTCCCAAATGCCAGATACTGGGAAACGTCATTAGCGCGGCGGCCACCGTGACGAACAGAATCAGCATGATTGCAATGCGGCGGAGCACTACAATCTGCGTGCGAATCTTGCGGGCGGCCAGCGTTTCCTCCGCACCCAAGCGATAGCGATCGGCGATCCACCCCTCCACGGCGCGTGTGATTTCAAAGAGAATCCAACTGAAACACGCGATGATCGCCAGCAGCACAAGATGACGCAGCAGGTTCGCTTCGAGAGCGAAATCCGGCGTGGCAGGCCAGGAAGGAACGATCCACCAAATCACGCCCAGGGGCACGAGCCATGCCACCGGCTGCTCGAAGCAGCGAAACAGGACCTTCTCCATGCGCGTCTGCTTAAGCTGGCCGAGACGTCTGATGAGCAAGAGGATCACGGCGTGACAAAGCACGGCGAAAACGGCGATCGCGGCCAGTTCGCCCGCGATCCAGAGCAGTTCCTGCCAGTCCCTAAGTAGCGCCATGTAACTTCAACGCCTGCAAACGAAGGACCTTTCGCGCGAGTCGGACGGTCATCGGATTGCACAAAAACCTCTAAGGACGATATGCCCAGAGGCCACTGACGAACTCCACGTCGAATCGCGGGACCACGGCCGTACCTTGCGTGCAAATGAAGTCATTCTTGCGTGCACGCGGCTTCATGTCCGCGGCTTCGCGCGAAGTTTTAGGACGATGATCGTGAGCCCACAAACCATCGCGGATCAATTTGTTTTGGTGCTGGAAGCTTTTGCCGTCGAGCGGGTGTACGGCGCGGCCGGCGACACGAACGGCGAATCGGGCCTCAGTGAATGCGTTCGTGAGTGAAGCGGTCGCGACCCGCCCAGTACGGACACTTTGGACAAGAGGCACCATCGGGATAATCGATGCCTTCTTCATGCGGACAACCAATGATTCCGTCGGTCACCACGATGGAACGAGCGCCGTTCGCCCGCAGGAAGGAGATGACCTGTTCGCCAATCTTGGAATCGGTGCGTACGTCGGTGTTCTGAGAAACCCAGCGTTCCAGCGGATCGGGATCGCAGTTCTCGCCGGGCACGATCGAAGCGACGACCTTAGTAGCGAGGTCCGTGTTGGGCCCGTAAAAGGCGACCGTTGCAATCGGGTAGCCGCGAAATCCCCGCTTGGCCTTGTTGCGCAGCCAGAGTGCGGAACGTCCTTTCATGATTCGTTCGCCTCGGCGCGCGCGCCTAGAATTTGCCGTTTGGCATTCTCGCGCCGGATGCGATTGGATTCCTTCTTGGCGTCCCAACGATAGCCCCAGTAAGCGCCCCTGCCGCGCTTTGGTCCGGAGTGTTCCGTCTTCTTGGCTTCGTAACCCATCAGCGGTAGGCGTCCTTGCGATTCTTGACGGTGTGGACCTGGAGCGTCTCGCCTTCTTCCGTGAAGCGAACACGGTAATCGCCGACGCGTAGACGCTTCTCGCCGTCGCGACCCTGCAGCGTCTTCACGTCACCCGCGCCGGTTTCGGCCAATCGGTGAATGGCTGTGAGAATGTTAATGGCGATGGCCTGGGGGATCGTGCGGATATCCGCTTGGGCTTCCTCCGAGATACGGATTCGCTTCAAGCCTAGCCCTTCGCGTTACGAATCTCGTTCATGGAGATGCCCATATCGGAGGCGAGATCTTCAAGCGAGCAGCCTTCATGGTGTTTAAACCATTCTTTAGACCGGGCCACGGCTTGCTCTTCCTCGTCACTGATCGGCTCGTCATCGATCGGCGCGTTTCTGATTGCGCGGGCCATCGGATCGAGCATGGACTCGAGCAGCCCGGCGACGGCGGCGAGTTGCGACGGGGGCAACTGATCGATCAGCTCGTGAACGTGTTGGCGAGGGTCGCTCATCGAAAACTCTCTCGGACCTCTACCTTACTAAATCAGCATCCCAAAATCACGCGATTGCTGCTGCGGTATCTCTTTGAAACAAAAATGGTGGGCCTGTAGAGACTCGAACTCTAGACCTCTACCGTGTCAAGGCGGACCTGCCATGCCTGATAAACAGGCATAAAACAGGCTTGACCTCCATTTAGCATAGCCCAAGTCCACGCCAATTGCGCGTTTTGGCGATGTGGATTTGGAAGATCAGGCGTAGAACAGGCGATTCGAATCGATGATGTGGGCTGGCGAATCGCCAGCCCACGCGGGCGGGGAATTACGCGATGCGGTATACGCGCTGGCCGTCGTCGCGCTTGCTGGAGTCAACTTTCAACCCCAGTTGCTTGCCGACGGTCGCGCTGAGGAATCCACGAACGGTGTGCGCTTGCCAGTCTGTTGCTTTCATCAGGCCGTCGAGCGTTGCGCCGTCGGGCCGCTGCAGCATCTGAATCACTTTCGCTTTCTTGCTTCCTTCACGTACTTCGATCGCGGGCGCTTTTTTGCGCTTCGCTTGCTTGCCAGTTTGTTTCTTCGCCATGGTGTGGCTCCTTTCGAGGGTCGATTCATCGCTCTGAACGGAAGGCAAAGCAAGGCAATTCTGCGCGACCGCAGTCGGCTGCGGCGCCGAGGCGATGACGCCAAATACTTTCTCTTGGATGCGCCGGGTCAGTTCCGCTTGGCGGTTCAGTTGGACCACGGTGTATTCCTCGGTCATCCTGGTGCTGGCGTGGCCGGCGATGCGCGACGCCTCGATACTCGATCCGCCAACTTCTTGTCGCCACGTGATGTTGGCGCGGCGCAAGGAGTGGAGCCCGAAGCCAGGGAAATCGCAGCTTTCCAGCTTGGCGGCGTCCTTCAGAGCCTTGCGCACACCGGAATCCCACATCGGCTTCTTGCGATTGTCCTGAGGGAACACCCACGCATCCGGCGACGACGCAGGCAACGCAGCAATCCAATCGCGCATTCGCTCGACCAAGCTGCCCAACGTCAACGTGCGCTTGCTTCTTTCCGTTTTTGGATCGTCGATGTCACCGCGCCAATGCCGCTGCTCGATTCGGATGCACGCCTTGTCGAGATTGATGTGCTTCACCTGCAAGCCGGTCACCTCGGAAATGCGCGCGCCGGTTCCGAGGCAAATCTCGCAGATGAGTCGGTTGGGGTCTTGAAGACGATCGAACACGCGGACGGTCTCTTGTTCCGAGAGAATCCGCTTTTCGTACACCTGCCATTTCTTCGGCAGCTTTACTCGTGCGATCGGGTTGGCAAACGTGTCGGGCAGAATCTCCCACTCTTGGGCCTTGGTGAAGATGCCGCTCATGATGTTGCGCAGGTCGGTCATCATGAACCACGACCCCGATTCCTGTTGCAACCAATCGAGCACCAGCTTGGAGCGAAGCTGGCCGATGGGCGTCGAAGCCCATTTGGGCAAGATGTGATTGTGCAGGTGGTTCCGGTATTTGCCACGAGTCGACGCCGCCACCAGCGGCTTGCCGCCGACAACGCGCTCAACATAGTCATGCTCCCAGATTTCAGCGAGCGTGCCAAATAGGACAGTTCCAGGGTTCGCCGGAACCACAAAGGTTTCGCTTGACACGGGCGGAATCGCCTCGCCCGAGGCCCTCATTTTCGGTTCCTCATGTTGGACCAATGATCCCCCTCCTTTCGTCCAGGGATGATTGCTCTAAGTGCCAGATAAAGCGAGGTTTAAGTATTGGTTTTGCCCCGCTCACCACTCGACAAGGCCGGTGATTTCGCGAAATTCCCGATGGCGAAGAACTGGCGATGGACGGCATGGTTCCCAATGCGGATGGAGGTGCGTAGAAACTTGGTTGTGATGAAGTGCGAATCGAACCAAAATCTTGCTCCTCCGTAGCAGCGCGGTCTGATCCGTTCGCGAAACACACCGCCTCTTTTCGGCGCGGCAGCGGACCGGTCCGATTCGCCCTGCAATCTGCCCACGGTATTTCGTGGAAGCGACAGAACAGATCCGTTACTTTTTGTTCTGGAGGCAACAGCACCGATGCCGAAGCCCAAAACGCCGCGCCCGGAACATTCGCAACTGCGAGTCGAATACTTACCTCTCGGCTCGCTTCAACCCGCCACGCGCAATCCCAAGAAGCACAGGATCGATTCGGTCCTCGCTTCGATGGGTCGCTTCGGCTACGTGAGTCCGATGATTTTGGATGAGCGCACAGCTCGACTCGTCGCCGGCCACGGACGCTTGGAATCGCTTCAGAAAGCCAAGTTGGAAGGCCGCGATCCGCCCGACCGCATCCGGGCGGAAAAGGACGATTGGTTTGTCCCGGTAGTCCGAGGCATCGCTTTCGCGAATGATCGTGACGCGGAAGCTTACTTGTTGGCCGACAACCAGACTACGGTTCTCGGCGGTTGGGACGAGCGGGAACTTCAGAAGATTGTCGAGGAGTTCGGGCGAGCGGACGCATTGGCAGGAACGGGCTTCGAGGAGGTCTACCAAGGCCAGCTCGAACTGGCCCCGGATGATCCGTCGTCCCTGATTGATCGCGCCGCCGAACTGCAGAAAAAGTGGAACACCGCGCTCGGACAACTGTGGATCGTCGGCAAGCATCGTTTGCTTTGTGGCGACAGCACATCGGAAACGGATGTACGTTTACTCATGAACGGCCAGCGCGCCTGTTTGTTTGCCACCGATCCGCCGTACCTGGTCGATTACAACGGAGCGAATCATCCGCACAAGTGGACGAAATCGCACGGTCGAAAGCATCCTGGCGACAAGGATTGGAAAGACAAATACTCTGACGTTGATTCTCCCGAGAAAGGTCACGCGCTCTACGATGCATTCGTGAAGGTGGCGATCGAGAATGCCATCACCGAGGACGCCGCGTGGTATTGCTGGCATGCGAGCCGGCGACAAGCGTTGCTCGAATCCGTGTGGGAACAACACGGCGCGTTCGTGCATCAGCAAATTATTTGGGCCAAGGATCGCCCGATCCTGACGCGCTCTTGGTATATGTGGCAGCACGAGCCGTGCTTTTTCGGTTGGCTAAAGGGAAAGAAGCCGCAGCGCTGTTCAGAGGACTACCCGCCAAGCGTGTGGTCTTTTCCAACGCTGAAGCCGGGAGAGCCGAGCGTTCACCCAACCGAAAAACCGATAGAACTGTTCGCCATTCCGATGCGGCAACACACGAAACCAGGAGATATTTGCTTCGAGCCATTCTCCGGGAGCGGCACGCAACTCGTGGCTGCCGAGAAGCTGAGGCGGATCTGCTACGCGATGGAACTGTCTCCACCGTTCGTTGCCGTGGCACTCGAGCGACTGAGTCTGCTGGGACTCCAGCCGGAATTATGCGAGGAGGAAAACGCTCGCCCGTAGCTTATGGAGCAACCGAAGGACCTCAAGACGAATCGCGGACGTCCATTGCCGCCAGAGGAAACGCGCTGGAAGCCAGGGCAGAGCGGAAACCCGAGGGGCAGGCCGAAGAAGGGCAGCATCGTCGACGTGCTCCGCGAACTGGTGGAAACGGAGTGCGCCACCGATCCGGAGCGGAGAATCTACGCCGAACTGCTCATGCGCGCCTTGATACATCAGGGCCTGAAGGGCAACATCGGCGCGCTCAAGGAGATTTCCAACCGCCTTGTTGGTCAAGCGCCGTTCCTAGTCGAGAGGATTGGAGGCGTACCGAACGAGACGGATAAAAAATCCTCTCGCCGTGGAAATTGGACGCAGGACGGTCGCGTGCGAGTGTCGCTAGAGAGGAAAAACAAAATCCTAGAAGAACTCGGATTAGAGCCGATCGACGAGATGCCCGACTAGGACGACGATTCGGGATGCGGCGCAGTGGAGGGATTCCCGTTTGTCGAATCGCTCCCGTATAATTCCCATGTCGATTCCCAGCGCCTCATCCACTTGCGCATTTCTTGCCCATACTTGCTAACGTTGACGTTCGGCGCTTTCAGTTTGTCGAGGTGGGCGCGTTCCTGCGCGAGCCAACGTTTTTCCAAGTCGATGTAGTGACCTACTTGCTTGTGACGATTGTCGAGCGCCTCGGCAAGCTGATCTTCGAAGTTTGCGGCCTTAAAGAGTCGTCTCATGTCTTGATCTAGTCTGGACGTGGTCTCGTCTCGCCATTTGTCGTGGGCTTTGACGTGGCGATCATATCTTGCCCAGAACCGCATGTCCGCATCCAACCCGCGTTTAGGGTCGTTGTTTCGAAAGTCTGTTTCAGACTTTCTTAGACTGCGTGTCAGTTTCGCGTCCAAGGCCGCACGCGCCGACGATCTTTTGAAGGCACGAATCTGTAGTCGTACCGCGGCGCAGCCGTCATCGGGATCGTAGTGAATGTTCTCACCAAGGTACTTCGTCTCCAACTCCGCAATTCGACACTCAATCTCTTTGGCTTTCATCGGAATACTCACCCGTTCCCGGTATATTCGGTCGAGCACGTAAGCCATAACGCCGACCGTTTCGCGGTCAGCGTCGGGCCTGACAATCTCGCGAAACTTGCTGCGAAGTTCTACTGGATCGGGGAACGCTTCCATCCAACCGAGCACCCTTTCCACGATCTTCAGGGCGTCCTGGAGCAGTTGGGCCGGCATTTTATTCCAGTCGTGGGTCGCCAGGACGCCGTGTTCCGCCTTCGCCGCATCGGCGAAGTTGTCCCATAATCGCTGTCGGGTTGTCTCCAGTGAACGGATCTGCCGTTTCCAGCTAGGAAAAACTCCTGCGCGCAGGGCAAACGGATGTGGATAGTCGCTGCCAAGTCCGTCGAGCACCCAGTATCTTGCATCAGTCTTGAGCCGATATGCCACTCGCGCTTGGAATATGTAAGCTGCAGCCGAGATTTTCCCGGGTACATCCACCGGTGCCAGCGCCGGGTGATGCGCAATTTCGTTCAGAAACTCGCCTGCATCCTCCCGGTGTGAGTCCTTCGCAAATTCGAAAAAACCTGAGACGTGTGCGCGAATGAAATCATCCTTGTGGGCATCGGTCTGCTTGTTTTTCTTTCCGACTTTCTTTGGACTCGCGCCAAGGGGCAGCCCTGCGAGGTTCTCTTCGGGAAACGCAAAGCTAATGCGCAAGTATCTGTCGAGCGATTTAGCATCGAACGTCCTGCCCTTCTTCCTCGATCGTTTGCGACGCCGCTCGGCGGAAGGGCCGAATGCATTTTCGTCGCTGGTGGAGAGCGTCTTGGAGTCGGGGCCTGGTTCAGAGTCTGTCATTGCGTGGACCTCCTCGCGATATTGCAGTTTAGCAATAGGTGAGACTTAACCGTCAAATCTAAGGACTCCTGGATTGTAGCCTCTAGCGGGCAGAGCAACGTCAGTCCGAACCTCGCATGGGCGACTAGAGGAGGCCGCATTCATCCGCGAGGCTCACGACCGTTTTCAGTCGATCCGGAGTCGGTAGCGGTGGTGGCCCGGGTGAGACGCCCGGAGCTACTGACCAGCCGCCCTCGTCCAGCACGATCTTCAGCCTTAGCAGAGTCTTGCCTTGCGCCCGCGCGTCCGCGAGACCTCTGCCGACTGACCAATATACATGTTGCGCCAAGACCCACGACTCAATCAGGTGCCGCACGAACTCGCGCGGCGACGCGGCCCCCCGAGCAGCCGCTTCGCGGCGAGCGCGCGACAATGGTAGCCGGTCGGGGCGCTCGCCGGGAGAATCCTTTTCAGGAGCCTCCGCAAGGCTCAGTGCAATTCCACGCAAGACCGCTCTTGGCACTTCGTCCGGAGACGAAGCAAGAGCTTCTGAGATTTCGTCAATCACCTCCGTTGGTCCCACGTTTCGCGGCCGGAGTGAGGCAAGCCATTCGCGAACAGTCCTAGCGCGCACTGGTACGCAATCGAGAAACAGAGCGATTAGAGCTTCGGTCGTCTTCGAAGATTCGCTGACAATCGTAAGCGCCCAACATAACAAAGCCTCGAGTGACAGCCGAAATAGCTGTCGCATCTGCACCACGCGCCATGTATCGCGGATTTCAATCAGGTCTGTCGGCGGTTCAAAGCGCGATGGACGACCGGCCATTGCGGCACGGAGAACCGCAGTATCTTTTGTTGAAAACCGTTTAGCCGCAGCTAGCAGGAGTTCTCCTGCGCGTTGCCGGCTCAGAGGTGCATTTGGACCGAAGAGCATTTCCTTCATTGCTGTTTTCTCAGGCCTTGTTGGACTGGCTAGCGCCCACGCCTCTGACCATCGACCCACTTCTTTAGCAGTGACCGTCACGGAGCCGAATTGCGAAAACGCCGCGTGATTAAGTCGATCTTTGATCTTCGCCTCGAACGCATCGAGCGCCGACGCTGCCGCCGGTGTTGGTATGAGAACCTCTCGGTGTTCAGAATGGGGTTGAACCCAACCCAGCATCCTTAGTGCGGGTCCGTAGTTGATCGGTGCAGTCAAAGCTGTCGAAAAGCGGCGCTCTTTTCGGCGCTGGCGCCATGCGCTGCCACCAAACGTCCATTGATCTGCCCGCAGGATATTAGCGAGTACGCGACTGCCCGGAAGATCCGTGGCTGGATCGCTCATGAATTGCGACCATGCGAAAATTACGTCAATACGATCGACGAAGTCAGACATTTGGTCAACGGGGATTTCGCGCTTTCCTTGTTTCTGCGCGATTTGATTGGCCCGACGCCAAGCCCAGGTCGCTAGCACGAACGGTCGAATGTGCCGCGCAACATTGTTGAGTCCCGGAAATACTTGGTCCATCAGATCAAAATTAATCTGACGCATTCCGAGCGGATCGACGCCACCGAGCCTCGGTGTGCTGGCCGCCGTAAATCCCGGTTCGGTCGCGGCTGTTGCCCGGGCGGTCAATTCGGCGAGCGTGGATCGTGCCATTCGTCAGTCTCCCGGCCAGACGATTACCCTGCGGCAGCAATTCTCCGCTGTAGCCACACAGAAGATTTGCAATTTGGACACTTCGCTCTTCGGCAGTGCTGTCCGGCAGCGTGGGCAGAATTCCTGGTAGTGATTCAACTCCAGTATTCTCTCGCGGCCTGTCGGCGATGTGAGAGCATCATCCAGAACCGGCTTTTCCTTGACAGCCGCTCCGACAAGCTCCGCATATTCACTCGATGGTCCCCCACTATTGAGGGCACGCAAGTAAGCCCGAGCCTGCTCCGGAAAGGTACGTATCTCTAGGATACGTTGCCATGTTTCCGTGTGCAGCAGGCTGGACGGCAATGCCGCGACAAATCCTGGCACGTTCTCCATTGCTGGAATGCCAGCCTGAAAATCCATCTTCATCCGAATAAGACGATCGCGAGCTACGCGGGAGGCGTTGCCCTGTGTGCTGGTTCCCGCGAGAAGGAGAACGGCAGCTGCAACGTCGCGCTGACGTTCCACCGGCACACCTGCCTTTAGCAGAACAGAGACGAGCCTCGACAACCAATCCTTGACGCGACTCACCTCAGGTTGCATTCGCCCGCAGATGTAGTGGGTTAAGTCAAAAGCGACCATTAAATTGCGCACGCTCGATTCGTTTGACAGGAGCAGATCGAAAAGGCGATCGAACGCAGTAAACGCCTTTTCGATCGCCGCATTTTCCTTTTCCGAATCACCGGGGGCCTCCGAGGAGTCCCCCTCTTCTTCGTCTTCAGTTGTCGCTGTCGTGTTCGATCTCGCAGTCAGTGGTTCCCGCCTTTGTCGGAAAGCCGAAAAAATGTGGTTCATGAAGCGCAGCCAATTCCCATGAGCGCGCTTCGGATGGAAGGGTTCGGGCGAAACTGTCACGATTTCGCCCAGAGCCAGATCCGCAACCGAGATGACAGCTTCATCTTCTGATTTGGTCGACTCGCCTGTTTCACTACTTCCGCTTGTCGGCAAGGTGTCGGATAGCCTTCGCACGTCTTCGTAGAACCAAGTGATGATTGCGGCGACATCTTCCGGCGTTTCCGTGCCGGCCAAAACGGCGAACAAACGCCGCCCGATCGCGCCCGCGCGTCGCGTGATGTCCGCGTAGCTCGCGATCGAGACGAAGCCTTCCGCGATTCTTTGATGCTGATCCGTAACTCGAATGACAAGACGCCCCGCAAGCCAAGATCGCTCTTCCAAAGCGGTCGCTGCGATCCGAAATGCGCCGCTTAAGGAAACAACAGTCTCGCCGATGGTCTCGGAACCTGTTCCCGTCGTACAGGATACGGAGACGGGGCCACTCATCCGAGGTACCAATACCTCACCCGACAGTTCGTCAGCGTCGAGAACGGCGCGAAGCACTCCGACGGGTTGCCCTTCCGTGTCCCGATCCTCATCGCGCGCCGCCTGTGACTCCGGCGGATCCGAGAGGATGAATGTCCAGCCCTTGGCCTGAAGCGGTTGTATCCGTACGATGCATGCTTCAACGTTGTGATTTCTATTCAGCGCAGCCCCAGTACCATTTGCGCTCCCCGAAACAATCATCCGTCCGCGCTTGCAGATAATCTCGAAGAGTTTGCCGTGCAAGCGGCGCTGCCCTTGAGCGTTTAACAATTCGAGCTGAATTGCCTGTACCTTGTTCCTGCAGCCTGTCGGCCAATTCGAGCCGGCGAAACCCTCGACGCAACCGTGAGGGTGAGCATGCACGAATAGCCGATCGAGCCCAATCGCGGCGCAAAGTTGGTCGACGGCGGAGCCATCCCAAAACGGCGCGGCCGCGACAAGGCGCTGGGCTCCCCCAAGTTCCGCAACTACCTCGGCGATCTGCTCGGCGATCGATCGACCTAGGGAATGGAACAAGCGAATATTCCGGTTTCGCGGTTTGCCGGAGGCGCACTTCCGAAGTTCCACTGCTATGGCGGTGCATTGCTTACCTGCACTGCATCGGACGCGTTCGGTCAACGCGATCGACTCGAAAAAGGAAGCTGCATCCTCCATGGCGTCAGCGGCGAAGCTTGGATGCAAGTGTTCAAGCACCTCACAGTTACCACCCCACCCCCCGAACGTCAGATTGCCTGAACCGACCAATAGATGACATTCTTCTCCGCTGCAAAAAACAGCTACCTTCGGGTGGAAGACGCCTCCCGAGACTGCGACCGGCTCTACGTCATAATCCTTGCCGACGCGGTGGGCCCCTAGCTCGTTCAAGCTCGCCCGCACACCCTGAACGTCGGCCAGGATAAGGGATTCTCGCCCGCCGCCGCGGACCAGCGCATCGAGAACGACACTTTCAAAGAACGAAAGGCTTAGCGCATAGGTGGTGAAAACGGCATGACTCCATGGATGCGCGGACACCAAGTCAAGAGGCGCCAGAGTCGCGCTTGAGCTTGTTTTCGCTGCCTGTGCATGGCTCATTGATCGTGGCCCTGAGCACGACGATTATCGCAGAGTTGTCAAGCGGGACAGGCGACCCGCTCCTCAAAATGGCGGTCCTGTTTCGGGAATTAGCGAGACGACTCACAACGTCGACTTTGCAAAAACTGTCACAAGGCCGCCCAGATGGAAAACGCGGTAAGATTGAAATCCCAATGGCGAAAAAACAAGCCAACAATGGCGAGACCACTGCGAAGCTCGGTTTCGAGGCGAAACTCTGGGCCGCTGCCGATGCGCTCCGCAACAATATGGACGCCGCCGAGTACAAGCATGTCGTCCTCGGCTTGATTTTCCTGAAGTACATCTCTGACGCCTTCGAAGCTAAGCACGCCGAGTTGGAAGGGAAGAGGAAGGACGGCGCGGACCCCGAAGACCCCGACGAATATCGCGCGTTCGGGATTTTCTGGGTCCCGAAAGAAGCGCGCTGGACCTACCTGAAGGCGGATGCGCCACAGCCAACCATCGGTAAAATCGTGGACGACGCCATGACCGCCATCGAGCGCGACAATCCCTCACTGAAAGGCGTTCTTCCCAAGGAATACGCGCGCCCCGGCCTCGACAAGCAGCGTCTCGGGCGACTCATCAATCTGGTAAGCGATATTGCTCTGGGCAGCCCCGCCGATCGTGTTAAAGACACGCTCGGCGCGTCTATGAGTATTTCCTGTCGCAATTCGCGAGCGCCGAAGGAAAAAAGGGCGGACAGTTTTACACACCGTCGCGCGTGGTGCGCGTGCTGGTGGAAATGCCCGCACTATACAATTACCAGCGCGATCGTCAAGGACATAGATCTCCAAGCCTTGATTCATACCTGCAGTTTACCGAGCAGTGCTATATGTATGCCCAGCTCGACAGCATGCTCTAGGAGACGTTTGCCGCCCGCGCCCGAGCGACGACCCTGCAGCGAGTCGATATGCTTCTCAGCGGCGACGCTGCGAAACACGACTATCAGACGATTACGGTCGAGCACGCCCTTCCGCGAACCCCCCGGCAATAGGTAGCAAGTGGTTCGAGTTACCGAGCAATGCCAGTGGGTCCACAAGCTGAGCAATTTAGCCGTCCTCACGCGCAAGAAGAATAGCTCAGCATCGAACTACGATTTCGACAAGAAGAAGCAGGCATACTTTTGCACAAAGGTGGTGTTTCGCCATCGTCTCACCACGCAAGTTCTCGACAACACCGAACGAACGCCAGCAATCGTAGCCGCGCGGCACAACTCCTCACCCTTCTGGAAACCCACTGGTGACTGCAGAACAGACAAGACCCGGCAGCGGCATCAATCTAAGCTCCACTTCTGATGTTGGCAAGAGCCGTTGACTGCGCACCGTTGATTCTCTCTACGTGTCGCAAACGTTTCGCAAACGTTGCCCCCTCCGTCGGATCTGAACGCATTCCGCGATAACACCGCCTTGGACAACTTGTTGATTCCTTTCTAACTCCTTGTACTCGCCACACGCCTTAGCGTTTGGACGACTGCGTGCAATTCAAGCTAGTGAAGCCACGGTTCATCAAGTTTGAACCTCTGGCAAGAAAACTCAAGGAGGCAGCACATGAAAACGCTTCGTCTTACTTCTGCAGGCATCGCCATCGCGCTATTCGGCCTCGCCTGCCTCACTGGCGCACAGATCGCCCAAGGACAGACGGTGATCTCAGGTTCTCCGTGGCAGCCGATAAAAGGTCCATGGTCGTCGGCATGCAACGGAACCTTCGGAGCGATTGCTATCGCTCCGAGCAACCCAAACGTGATTTATCTTGGTAGTTCGGATTTGGCTAACGGCTGTGGGATCTTCAAGTCCACGGACGGCGGCCAGTCTTGGACTACGCAGAACACCGGGATCGTTCAGGTTGGATTGTTTTCTCAACACTACCCACCGATCACCACGATTGCGACGACCGAGGACCCCTCGGTGCTATACATCGGAACCTACGCTGCTCTGGGTGGTAGCGTGTACCGGACATCTGATGCAGGAGCGCACTGGAACGCCGCCAGCGGTCCTGTGAACTTCTGGGGAAACGCCCAGATTTCCAACGCTGTCAGTATGGCGGCTGATCCGACCAACGCCAATATCGTCTATGCTGGCTTGTTAGCGACCGGCGTTTACAAGAGCTCCAACGGCGGTCAGCAATGGCAGCAGATCCGCAGTGGAGGCGCATCGGACGTCTTTCACATCGTTCGATTTGTTGATAACTACAATCTGGTGACGGCAGGCGGCACAACCTACAACGACACGCCGTGCGTTCCCATTCCCACTCCCACATTGGACACTCTTGGCTGTAGTGGGTCGCTTCCTATAGGTCCGGCCATTTCATCGGACGGCGGAAAGAGCTGGGTCAACCTGACATATATATCTGACATCCCGGTGAACTCCGTCTTTTTCTCGGCCCTGGAAAGCACTCAATCCCAAGGTGTGTGGACCTCGTTTGCCTCGACGATGGCTGCTGGCATCCTCGTTGGACCAATTCCAGATATCATCGGCTCAAAAGGAGTATTCCGCGTCGACGCAAGCGGAACGATTTGGGACAAATTGCCGGTTGTTGATGGGATGAGCACCAACCCTCCAATAGTTGGTCTCGCAATCGACAACGAAAACCCATCGCATCTCTTTTGCAACGTCGTAAGAGGCGGAATTTACGGCAGCCAAAACGGCGGTTCAGCGTGGTCTTCTGTCCCGCTTCCTATTGGCGCGACGCAAGTGAACACGTTCCAGGCGAGCGGCAACCGTCTCTTCGCAGCAACAGACGCCGGTATCTTCATGTACAACTACGCGCCTCAATTCTCCGCTACGATCAACGGGGGTTCGCGCATTATCACCCAAGGTCAGAGTACTACCTTCACGCTTACCATTAGTAGCTCACACGGCTTCAACAGCACGGTGACACCGGCAGCGATTAACCTGCCGCCGGGTGCGTCGGCATCGTGGACCTCGCAGTCCATCACGCCGCCGGCTAACGGCCAAGCGACCTCCACGCTCGACATTGTCACGGGACCCACCACTTCCACTGGCACATTCACAACGACCATCCGCAGCTCCGCATTCGGTTACGCCACGCAAGACATCCCGGTAACCGTCACTATCAACAAAGCTGCCGATTTCAGCACTTCGGTCGATACTACCTCGCGCACCATCACGCAGGGACAAAGCACCACCTTCACGGTGACGGTGAAGAGCCTGAACGGCTTCAGCAGCCCCGTCAGCTTGGCGGCGATCAATCTGCCGCCGGGCTATAGCTCGGCCTACTGGAACTCGCCGTCGGTCACGCCATCAGCTAACGGCCAAGTGACCGGCACCCTGACCATCAATACCACGACCGGCACTTCGACCGGCAGTTTCACGACCACGCTACGCGCCTCGGCCAGCGGGTACACCACGAAAGACATCCCGGTGGTGATCACCATCAACAAGGCCGCTGACTTCAGCACCTCGGTGGACAGCACCGCGCGCACCATCACGCAAGGGCAAAGCACCACGTTCACGGTCACCGTAAAGAGCTTGAACGGCTTCAACAGTCCGGTCAGCTTGGCGGCGATCAACCTGCCGCCGGGCTATAGCTCGGCCTACTGGA